>OBVF01000013.1_pt1 | contig 230415 bp, 180 predicted proteins | sample 1476041 | NCBI WGS metagenome assembly OBVF01 (sample SAMEA2579983, study PRJEB22360) | human gut metagenome
AATAACAATAAGAAAAGTACATATGCAATAGTAATTTATTTAATGCGTCGGCCCTTATCCATGTTTAAAGAATGGAAAACATCCGGGTGTTTTTTCTTAAAACATCCCCATGTTGTTATAGATAACATCCGGATGTTTTGATCAACAACATCCGGGTGTTGTTTGTCCTTACTCCGTGTTTGCTATCACTAATATATTGATATACTGTATTCCTATAAGTATATATCTTACCTGTCTTAAAAGGTATAATGAAAAGAATCTCTTTTATGTACTTTTTGTTCTGAAGAAACATTATATTTGTGCATTAATAACCGAATAATATACAGCCGTATGATTACAACTCAGTTGCTCCGCCCAGAGAGTATTGTCGTAGTGGGCGCATCAAACAATGTACATAAGCCCGGAGGCGCTATTCTGAAAAATCTTATCAGCGGAGGATACCGTGGTGAACTTCGTGCTATAAATCCCAAAGAAGCAGAAGTGCAGGGAATTCCTTCTTTTGCCGATGCAAAAGATGTACCCGATACCGATCTTGCCATTCTTGCCATTCCGGCCGCCCTGTGTCCGGATGTGGTTGAGACTTTGGCACGTGAAAAACAGACCCGTGCATTTGTTATTCTTTCTGCTGGTTTTGGCGAAGAAACGCATGAAGGTGCCTTGCTTGAGGAGCGAATTCTTGAAACGGTAAATAAATATGGCGCATCGCTTATCGGTCCCAACTGTATCGGAGTGATGAATACCTGGCATCACAGTGTGTTCAGTCAGCCTATACCACAACTCAGTCCGAAGGGAGTGGATTTGATTTCCAGTTCCGGTGCTACGGCGGTATTTATTCTCGAGAGTGCGGTGACGAAAGGGTTGCAGTTCAATTCCGTATGGTCTGTAGGAAATGCCAAACAGATTGGCGTGGAAGATGTACTGGGATATATGGATGAAACATTTGATCCGGAGAAAGATTCCAGAATTAAACTGCTCTATATAGAGAGTATCAGTGATCCCGACCGACTGTTGTTCCATGCTTCATCGCTGATAAAAAAGGGATGTAAAATTGCAGCGATCAAGGCTGGAAGCTCCGAAAGTGGCAGTCGTGCAGCTTCCTCACATACAGGGGCTATTGCAAGTCCCGATTCTGCCGTAGAGGCATTGTTCCGTAAGGCAGGTATCGTGCGTTGCTATTCACGCGAGGAGCTTACTACGGTAGGCTGTGTCTTTACTTTGCCGGAGCTGAGAGGTAAGAACTTTGCTATTATCACCCATGCCGGTGGTCCGGGAGTGATGCTGACCGATGCCCTAAGTAAAGGCGGATTGAATGTCCCTCGGCTGGAAGGTGAGGCGGCAGATGAACTGAAAGCCGGATTATTTCCCGGTGCTGCTGTGGGAAATCCGATTGATATCCTTGCTACCGGTACACCGGAGCACCTCCGTCTCTGTATTGATTATTGTGAAGAGAAGTTTGAAAATATAGATGCCATGATGGCCATTTTTGGTACACCGGGATTAGTGACCATGTTTGAAATGTACGATGTATTGCACGAAAAGATGCAGACTTGCCGTAAGCCTATTTTCCCTATTCTTCCGTCTATCAATACGGCAGGGGCAGAAGTGGCAGCTTTTCTTGCCAAAGGGCATGTGAACTTTGCAGATGAAGTGACACTTGGTACGGCTTTGTCGCGCATTGTAAATGCACCGCGGCCGGCAACGAATGAGATCGAACTTTTTGGTGTGGATGTTCCCCGTATTCGTCGCATCATTGACTCTATTCCGGCAAATGGATATATCGAGCCGCATTATGTGCAGGCATTGCTCCACTCGGCAGGTATTCCGATTGTTGACGAGTTTGTTTCGGGAAATAAAGAAGAGGTGATTGCTTTTGCCCGTCGTTGTGGATTTCCTGTGGTGGCGAAGGTAGTAGGACCTGTGCATAAATCGGACGTAGGTGGTGTAGTGCTGAATATAAAAGGAGAGCAGCATCTGGCGTTAGAGTTCGATAGGATGATGCAGATACCGGAAGCGCATGCTATCATGGTACAGCCTATGCTGAAAGGTACAGAGTTGTTCATTGGTGCCAAATACGAAGAGAAATTCGGGCATGTGGTGTTGTGCGGATTAGGAGGAATTTTTGTGGAGGTATTGAAAGATGTTTCTTCCGGCCTTGCCCCGTTGTCTTATGAGGAAGCCTATTCTATGATTCACTCGCTCCGGGCTTATAAAATAATTCAGGGTACTCGTGGACAAAAAGGAGTGAATGAAGATAAATTTGCTGAAATAATAGTTCGTCTCTCTACTCTGTTACGGTTTGCGACTGAGATAAAGGAGATGGATATCAATCCACTATTGGCTACAGAAAAAGAGGTGATAGCAGTGGATGCACGTATAAGAATTGAGAAGGGAGAATGATATAGAAGGGAGAAGGGAGAATTGAGAAGGGAGAAGTACTATGCAGCGTGATAGCGCAGCTTACTTCTCCCTTCTCAATTCTCCCCTTTCCCTTCTATTTATAGCTATATGGTGTGGATTTAAATATTACAGATGAAAATATTTTTTCAAATGTCCGGGTCTTTTTTTGCTTTTATATTGTATTGTTCTGAAAATTAGGTGTTTATTCTGCTTGTTTGGTGTCTGATTTGTCCGGGTGCTTTTTTAGGTTTTTATGACATATTTCTTTATTTTTGTACAAAACATTTTTTGTTTGAGACATAGGCTGGCCATGTTTTACTGAGATAATTCTTCCAGGTGTTAACATTTAAATTTTTAGTTTGAAAAAGATTATTTATTCATTAGTTGTATTTGCCATTCCTTTATTATCTATGAGTACCCATGCACAAACAGCAATGTCATTAGGCGTTAATGATACAAGGAACATAAGTGAGCCACCTCGTGATTATGGAGAGAGAGAAGTTAAGGCTGATTTGAAATTTTTAACGACTTCAGGTATTAGTACTGCATATGGATTTACTACGAATCTTACGATTTCTCCTGGGTTTAATGGAACCGCAGGTTATATAAGTCAGTTGAGTTTTAACAATAATGGTGTTTTTTATAGAAATGGTGATTATTTCTCCTCTTCTTGGAATGGATGGAATAAGATATTAATGAGTGATTTATCTGGGAATGTGAATTTGGAGAATTTAAAAGTCAATGGTTCATCTGAATTTGGTAACGAACTGGATAATACATATTCTACATTTATAATTCAAGGACCTAATTCTCCTACCGGTGAAGCAGGGAAGCGAGATATTATTTTTAATTTTAAGTATGCAGGTCAAAGTGGTATAAGAGCATTTAGAGGGGATGAATGGGGGACGTTTTTACAATTAATGACTAGCCAGCCAGGAGATGTTACAGGAACTGCAAGAGTGAGAATGCATATTGATCAATATGGGAAAATAGGTATTGGTACAGTTAACCCATCTAATGAGCTGGATGTTAATGGTACGATACGCGCCAAAGAGATTAAAGTCGTTTCTGACTGGGCTGATTTTGTATTTAAAAAAGGATATAATCTTCCTACTCTAAAAGAAGTAAAACGACATATTGATGAAAATGGGACCTTGCCTGGTGTTCCTTCGGAAAAAGAAGTCAAAGCTAATGGAGTCAATTTGGCAGAGACGGATGTTTTGTTACTTCAGAAGATAGAAGAACTGACTTTATACATAATAGATTTGAAGCAGGAAATAGAGGACTTGAAATCACAAATAAAAAAATGATAATATGAGAAGGCTATTATGAACTATAAAATGTAAAATGATATGAAACGAGTATATTTATCTTTCTTAGTATTGTTGTTTGCCATATTTCAACTTTCTGCCCAAACTTATAAAGTTGTTTATGAATATGATCATGCAGGTAACCGCGTAAGCAGAGTTGTAATTTCTATAAATACACGTGCTAAATCTGTTGATGATGAAATCTCTCCTTTGGAACAAGAATTGATGCAATGTAAAATAAGGGTATTTCCGAATCCAACAAAAGGTTTTTTAAATATGGAAATCTCTTCAGGTGAAGAAAATTGTTGTTATGATTTTACACTTTACTCTTCTTCCGGGCAAAAACTATTAAATAAAAAGCAGATTGGAAATGGGAATGTCTCTTTAGATTTATCCACATACAGTACTGGTATTTATATTCTTATTTTGAAATATGGAGAGGAAGTTGTACAATATAAGATAGTCAAACAATAAAACTCTACTACTATGAAAAAGATATATTTTGTTTTTATTTTAATGATATGTTTTATCACTAATAGTAAGGCGCAAAATACACAGCCTAATTGGGAACTTCAAACACCTCAATCGGGAAATAATTCTTATGTAGCTCGTGATTATATACTGTTAAAACCGGGTTTTTCCTATACCGCCACTCCGGGAGAGAGTTTTCATGCTTATACAAATCCTTGCCTTTTATTCCCTCCGACAGACAATACTTATGCCAGGCCCGATGGAACGATAGTGGGAGATGCCACCCAGGGGGCTGTTGTTGGGAAAATACCAGGAGAATTAAATGTCGGTGCCAGTGGGAATGCAGCATATACAATTCCTATATCTTGTCCTCCGGGAGTTAATGGCGTGCAGCCCAACATATCTTTGGTGTATAATAGTCAGTCCGGTAATGGTATTGCGGGTTGGGGATGGAACTTAGGTGGATTGTCCATGATTTCCCGTGTTCCTAAGAATTATTATTATGATAATGAAAAGAGTGGAATCATTTGGGACAAATATTCGCCTTTGGCATTGGATGGACAGCGTCTGGTTGTAAATGGTCCGTTAGTATCTTCTTCTGATACGATTGAATACCGGACAGAGAATGATGAATCTAATAAAATAGTCGGTTACAATATCACTGCCTGGGGTCCTAAATATTTCAAAATATTCCAGAAAGATGGAAATGTTTTGGAATATGGAAACCGTTCTTCTTTAGCTTCTTATTTTCCTGTTAAATCATCTTCATTGAATTTACCGGATACAGAATTTTACAATTTGGGTTGGGCTCTTCATAAAATAACTGATCCGAACCACAATTTTGTAGAATATGTTTATGCTACAAATAATTCTTTGTCCGGCTCTTATAGCTTTAGTGATACCCGCCTGTCATCAATTATATACGGACACGAAGAAAATGGCAGCAAACAAATTGTGGCAACTATCTACTTTGAATATGATATTATTGCTAATATGGGGCCTATGTACATTGACGGAATGGAGACAAGAAACCGTAATTGTTTAAAAAAAATAGTTGTTAAAGGACTCAATTCTCAAACACTTGAAACGTATGATTTGAAATATGAGCCGGAGAGAGATATTTATCATTTAGTAAGTATAAAAAAGACAAATGCCAGTGGTGAATCATTTTTACCGATAGAATTTACATGGGGAGCCCATAGTTATAGTCAAGAATATTCCTCTGAGATGACACTCGAACAAACTCCCCGACTTAAAGCGTTGAATTCTGAAGGGTATGAAATCTCATCTATGATAAAATTTTGGGGAGATATTAATGGAGATGGAATTTCGGACCCAGTGGTGAAATTCCAAATGAAAAATGCTGCCGGTAATATGAAATACCTTTGGGTAATGTATCGCAACGGTGGCAATGGTTGGTTTTATTATGTAATGGAAGCTGATGAGTTTGATTGGAATACTCATCGCACATTTGCTTTTGCTGACAATGATAATGATGGTAAAGATGAACTTTATATAGGAGAAGCGGCTACCAGCCCTTATTATTCTTTATATTGCTTTAAATATCAGAATGGTGTATTTGGTGCTTATTCCAGTGGCGATGTGAATATAAGGTTGTCTGAATATGATTTTGGTAGAAAGGATGAGTTGTATGCTATTCCTGGTGACTTTTTGGGAGACGGTAGTACTCAATTTATGGTGATAGTGGGTAATAATTATATATGTAAATTTTCTGTTGATGGCGTTTCTTCTGATATAGGCTATTGTAAAAGGATATATCTTACCGATATAAATGGAAATGGAAAGCAGGAATTGATGTGTATGACGGACAATACTACCAATTTTTATGAATATAGTAAACTGTCTAATTCTTTTGTTAATATCTATTCAACAAATTCTTTCCATTATAGGGACAAAATATATGTAGGTGATTTTAATGGAGATGGTAATACTGATATATTAAGACATGAATTTTCTAAATCTTCACATATCTATTGGAGTCTTTGGAAGTCTGATGGTAAGAGCTTGTTTGATAGCGGATTGGATAAGAAAATTTTTGGAGGTAGAATGGATGTAGAACCTCTGCTAATGGATGTCAATCAAGATGGGAAAACCGATATATTGGTGAAGTATCCTAATTATGAGAATTACCCTAATAATATAAAAGATTGGAGTATGGATTTGTTGTTGAATGTCGGTACTACATTTGTTAGTATATTGAAAATAACAAAACAAAATTCACAAGAATTTGAGTTCACTGTTTCTGGTAAATTTGATTCAGGCTTGAATAAAAATGTTTTTGTTGAAAATACTTATCTTGTAAATTCTACGATAAAACCTCATTATTACACCTTCTGCCGGGGAGTAAAGTTTAATAAGATACTCAAAATAAAGAACGCTTATGAGGATGAATATGTTATCAACTATAAGAGCGTAAAAAGTCCTTTTAACGGTGGTACAAATATTACTGTTGATGCCAATATCCTGACATCTTTACCTCCTGAGTTTGAAGTTGTCAGCCAGATCACCGGAAAATTGTTTAATCAGCAATATACCTTCGGTACTCCATTGATTCACAAGCAAGGTAAAGGGTTCTTTGGATTTAAGAATATACAAATTCGTGACAATATTAATGGCCGGATAACCGTTAATGAGAATGATATGAATACTGAGTATTATGTTACTTACCCTAAAAGTACACTGACGAAGACTACAACTGGGAGTCTCATTAGTGAGAGTAAGAATGTGTACAGTTTTGTGAAACAGCAGAAAGCTTTTCATCTTCAGCTTCAATCTCAAACACAGAAAGATTATTTGAGCAATGTTACTGTGACTAAAGAATATAGTCGCTATGATGACAGTAATAATCCTCAAAGTATTGTAACGAAATATGGCACTTCCTTTACTGAGACTCAGGAATTAAAATATATAAAGAAAGGTTCCTGGTGTGCCAATAAGATAGAAAAAATAACAACTACAAAATCCAGGGCAGGTGTTCCCGATGATATTCGTACACAAGAATACACTTATGATGGCAAAGGTAATCTGCTGACTAAAACAGAGGACCCGAATACCTCTTTTGCTGTCTCTACAGTTTATAGCAATTATGATAAATATGGGAATCCGGGATTAATAACCCTCAAGGCTGGTAATGAATCGCGTTCTACTTCTTTGGCTTATTCGTCTACCGGACGTTTCATTGCCAGGAAAACGAATAACCTGTTGAATGAAACCGTCACTTATAACTATGATGAAGGCCGGAGTCTGCTTTTGAGCGAAACATCCAGGCTGGGTACTACGATTTATGAATATGACGGATTCGGTCGTCAGATTAAAACAGTTTCACCGGATAAAGTGGAATCCGTAAAACTCCTGAAATGGGCCAGTACCGGTAGTATGGCCGGAAGCAGATTTTACGAATATACAGAAACTTCCGGTCAGTCTCCTGTTACCGTCTGGTATGATAATATGGAGCGTGAACTTGGTCAGAAGTATTATGGCCTGGGTGGAAAGGAAATTATTTCAAGTAAGGAATATAACTCCAAAGGACAGTTGTATCGTATTTCCGAACCTTACTTTTCAGGAGAATCTGTCACTTGGGCTTCCACTAATTATTATGATAGCTATGGGCGTTTGCAGAGTTCTGTTACGCCTTTGGGCACTACTTCTTATTCTTATAGCGGACTGACTACTCAAGTGACCTCGCCTAACACCACTACTACCACTGTGAAGAATGCTTTGGGTGAAACCGTTTCACAAACGACTAATGGCAAAACGGTTTCTTACTCCTATTATGCTTCGGGAGCAGTGAAGACTGCTACTCCCGAAGGTGGGACACCTATTAGCATGGAATATGACTTGGTAGGAAACCGTACAAAACTGACAGATCCGGATGCTGGTGTCATTACGACTGTTTATGATGCCTGGAGGCAACTGAAAAGTGAGACACAAAGCATACATATAGGAAAATCTCCTGTGGTCACAAATTATACTTATTCAAAAGGTTTATTATCGAAAGTGAATCGTCAGGGTGAGGTTACAAACTATGATTATGACAGTAATAACAGGCTAAGCGAAATCCGTATTGACGGTAAGCATACCCAGCAGTTTACCTATGATCATCTGGACAGGATTGTGAAGCTCGTCGAAAACATAAAAAATGAAAAGTCATATACTGCTGAAACTTCTTACGATGTCTTTGGCAGAATAAAGAAGGAGACTTATCCGGACGGATATGTCATCAACAATTCGTATGATTCTTATGGCAATCTGATATCCGTAACCGATTCTTATGACAATAGGATCTGGCAAGGCTTGTCGGCTAATGCCCGTGGACAGCTTACTAAGACTAAACAGGGAAATGTAGAGAAAACTCAGTCTTATGACAGTCGTGGACTGCCCTCATCCATTTCTGCCGCCGCCATAATGAATATGGCTTATACTTTTAATAATAAGGGCAACCTAATCTCCCGAAGCGACTTGCTCACCGGTCACAAGGAGGACTTTACTTATGATGGCATGAACCGTCTGACAGCCTGGAATATAAGTAAAGATAATATTTCACAAACGAGTAACAGTATAGATTATAATCCTACCACCGGAACAATCACTACTAAAAGTGATGTCGGTTTTACTTTCGGCTATGGAGAAGAAAATGGTAAGCCTCATGCCTTGACTTCATTAAGTGGTAAGCCCGATAGAATACCTAATTTGACTCAGACTGTCACCTATACTGATTTCAAGAAAGTAAAGAATATCAGTTTGGGAAGTAAATCTCTGGTTTTGGATTACGGGGTAGATGAGCAGCGGCGTAAAGGTATCTTTAAAGATGGTAGTGCCACTTTTACCCGTTATTATTCCGGTAATTATGAAGAAGAGGTCGATTCATCGGGTAAAGTTAAAAAGATTCATTATATTAGTGGTGGAGATGGTTTGGCCGGAATTTACATAAACGATGACGGCAATAATCGTTTCTATTCTACTTATTGTGATTATCAAGGTTCACTGTTGGCTTTAACAGATATGAATGGCGTAGTAAAAGAGAGGTACGCCTATGACCCGTGGGGGAATCGTCGTAACCCTGCTTCATGGAAAGATACTGAAACACGCACTAAGTTTATTGTTGATAGAGGGTATACCCTGCATGAACATTTGGATGGTTTGGGATTGATAAATATGAATGGTCGTGTATACGATCCTTTGCTGGGTATGTTTTTAAGTCCTGATCCTTATGTGCAGGCACCGGGTAATTGGTTGAATTACAATCGGTATGGGTATTGCTATGGAAACCCGTTGTTGTATACAGATCCCGATGGAGAATGGTTCTGGTTGATTCCTATTGCTGCCGGTGCTATTATAAACTGGATAACAAATGGAGCTGACTTCACTTGGGAGGGACTTGGTTATTTTGGTACTGGCGCTTTGGCTGGTGCTTCAACTTTACTGACACTAACAGGTGTAGGGGCGTCCGTCGTACCTGCTTTAACAGGAGGAATTACAGGAGCAGGAAATAATCTTATCTCACAAGGTTTTGCAGGTGGGAATGGAAATACTTGGAATGGCAGTAATATTAATTGGGGACAAGTAGGAATAAGTGGAGCTTCAGGAGCCATTACAGGCTATGTCGGGGGGAAACTGGCTGATAAGTTAACTCCTTATGTGAGTAAGTACATTTCTAATATGTTCGATGGTCCTGTATTGCAAGACATGGTTACTAATGGTGTTGTTAGTGGAGCTACCGGATTTACTGTTGGTGCGGGATGGACAGCGCTAAATGGAGGCAGTTTTGAAGAATCCATGCAAGGAGGTTGGAATTCAGCAAAAGTTGGTTTTGCTGTTGGAGGAGCTACCGGTTCCCTTTCGGGTTGGCAAAGGGCAAAAGAGGCACGTGTAAGCCCTTGGACTGGAAAATTCAATGTAAGGCAAGAATTACAATATGATACTAAACAGCTTGGACGGAAATATGGAGAACACATGAAGGATTATCCTGATATGAGCCATGATGATTATTTGAATATGGCTAAAGAAATATATTCAAACCCACTATCAACAAAGACTACATATCCTACTAATGCTCCAATGTATCCTGGAGAAACACATTATCAAAATAATGGTAATTTATTGCGTATTGCTCCCAATGGTAAATTTAGAAGTTTGTATCCTTATAAAAGAAAATAGTCATGTATGTAAATTTAAAAAAATGTATTGGAAAAAGTGTTGAGAGAGTGTTTTTAGAATGGTATTATTTTAATGATCAACCATACTCTATAATCAGATTGTATATTAAAGTAGATTTGTACTTTGGCATAACCTGTTGTGAAGAAAATATTTCTATTAGAGAACAAAAGGAAACTCCGATGACTATAAATTCTGGTGAATTTACTTATAAAATTATACATCAGGATATTAAGTGGCTATCTCAATATAAAATCGTTTCCATAAAATATTTAGTGGATTCACTTGGTATAAAAAGGGGATTATTATTCGTTTTTGAGCATAATCATAATTTCATGTTCTATAATAAAGGATACGAATTTGATGATGAAGAAAAATTTGAAATAGATGTAGATATAAATTTATTACCATATGGTGTAATTGATATCTAAAGTAGATATTCACAATTAGCTCACATATAATAAATATTGTATTTTGTAGGTGCTTTGGCTGGTGCTTCAACTTTGCTGACACTAACAGGTGTAGGGGCATCCGTCGCACCTACTTTGACAGGAGGAATTACGGGAGCAGGAAATAGTCTTATCTCACAAGGTTTTGTAGGTGGGAATGGAAATACTTGGAATGGCAGTAATATTAATTGGGGACAAGTAGGAATAAGTGGAGCTTCAGGAGCCATTACAGGCTATGTCGGGGGGAAACTGGCTGATAAGTTAACTCCTTATGTGAGTAAGTACATTTCTAATATGTTCGATGGTCCTGTATTGCAAGACATGGTTACTAATGGTGTTGTTAGTGGAGCTACCGGATTTACTGTTGGTGCGGGATGGACAGCGCTAAATGGAGGCAGTTTTGAAGAATCCATGCAAGGAGGTTGGAATTCAGCAAAAGTTGGTTTTGCTGTTGGAGGAGCTACCGGTTCCCTTTCGGGTTGGCAAAGGGCAAAAGAGGCACGTGTAAGCCCTTGGACTGGAGAACCAATTCAACGACATCATTCCGATCCGAAGTTTATGGGCGGAGATCCCAATCAAAGGTTGACCCCAATGTCGAAATCCCGTCATAAAGACTTACATAAAGATATGTATCGTTATTTGGAGCAACACACAGATGCAAATGGAAATCATATGCGACCTCTACCGAATAACTCCGGGCTTCGCATTCAAAATAATTTCATTAGGCCGCAAAGGTTTGATGCTTTAAAAGGATTTTATGATAATTATCCGATTAAATATTGGGATGCAAGGCGTGATTTTTATCGAAATAATCACATTATGGGAAAATGGAGACCTTAATAATAAATAGTAAGTAATAAATTTATTAAATCAATATATCGATAATATGGAGAAAATAGTAGCGAAAAACGTAGTGGGATATGACATTGCATATATGTACAGTAATGAAAATAGGCCAGGAACATGTCCCATCTGTCACAATACAATAGAGAAAGTGCCGGATACTTTATATAGAGTTCCTAAAAAGAAAGGGGATATGTTCTATACTTATGATAACTTTTGTATTGTTTCTGAAAACTTTAAAAAGTTTTGTGATGAAAGAGGATATTCGCATTTAACCTTTGTCGCATTGACTAAGTCTATAGGGTATTATTTTTTCATGCCGGAAGATATTTACAGATTAGATTGTATCCGCAGTGGAATACAGTTTATAGATAAAAGAGATTGTTGTGGTAGCTATGATGAAATAATTGGAAGTACACTCTATAAAGCTTCAGACTTTTCAATGCCCACGGATGACTTTATATGTCGTTCAGAGTATTACTTTTCATCTTTGGGAACTAAATCTCCATTAATAATCGTCGGATTGGATACAGCAGCAGAAATGAAGGCCTATGGTTTGAAGGGAATGTATTACAATAAAGTATTATTGTAATATCTCAAAAAAGCCCCTAATATACAAGTGCAAATGGAAATCATATGCTACCTCGATCTTTATAGCATCTAAAAAAATGAAATATGTAAAATAGGATTCACCCCACTATAAAAAATAGGAGAAAAAATATGTTTTTAAGTAATTTCTTTTCTAAGCTATTCCAACATGAAGAAAAGATGGAATACATAACAGGAAAGGCTGCATCTTTTGAAGATGTTTGCCTGTCCGATTTAGAGAAATATCCAATATGGGTATTTGCGATAGACCATGAAGAAGATTATGAAGAAGGTCAGGATGAGTCTTGGATAGCGCCAATCACGAACTCAACAGATGTCGGTGAAGAGTTTTGCGAGGCTTATATTCTCCTCAAAGTGAAGGAGAATGATTGTCCGGTCCTCGCTCATTTTGACATGGGATACATGTTGCTTGATGATCTTTCGTACTGGGATTTTGTAGATGAAGATTGGAAAGAATTTCAATCGCTTGACATTCCATCACCCATTTATCTTATTTCGGTTCCTTCTATTCTAGGGCAGGCGGCAGTTGAGTTTGTAGTCAATGAAGATAAGGAAAGTGCTAGAATATATAAACATACTATTCCTTAATTTCGAAATAATTAGCGATGTGATAAATTGCATTCGATTGCCGTTGAGTTGCTAAGTATATTGATTTCCCGAAGCGACTTGCTTACGGGGTACAAGGAGGACTTTATGTATGATATCATGAACTGACTGACAGCTTGGAATATAAGTAAAGATAATATAGATTTGGTTATAGAACATTCTGAGATTGTGAATAAAAATAATGAGTCTATTGTTTGTTTCTGTAGGGCCGGATCGTATAAATCTTGGTGCTAAAGAGAGTTGGCATTGGATGAAAGGTACAAATAACTATCATATGTGTGGGGTATCAAACTATCCTATTTGTCATCAAACTTTGCGAGCCAATACAAAAATGATTGATAAATATGGTGTGTGGTTAAATAAATTGGAAAAGAATGGATCGCTCATTTATAGTTTAGAGTTAAGTAGTTGTGTTACTCGTACATCAATGGTCCTTAATATGTTTGGGATTTTTAATATTGGTATTCATCCTTTTTTGCTACATGCAAGTATGTATCTACATACTGATACAAATCTTTATAATACAATGGTGGGATTAATGATGTATAATTATGAATATTGAATTTATTAAATAGTATGAGATTTTTATTATTCTTTTTATTTCACGTTATTATCATGAATAATACTGTGATGTCAGCTCTTAGAATATCAGATAATGAGGTTTTAATAGCGTCTGTCTATAAAGAAATCGAGAATGGATATATTATTTTCTTGATACCTATTGGTGATGAAACAAAAGAAATAACATATAGCTATTCGATAGATACTTTGAATAGAAAAGTTACTTGTTCAAGATTAGGAGAAAAAGTGTACAGTAGTTCAGAACGGAAAAAGTATTTGAATAGTTTTCGATTTAAAACAGCTGATGAGTTTAATAAAAAGCAGAAAAAAAGTTGGAGAGAGAAATACTATAAATATTTTGCGGATGATTTTTTGGATATGACTAACGATAAAAAGATAAATTTATTAGATGAAATGTGTGCAATAAAAATATAAGATTCTTATGCTGCTACTTTGGGAATGCTTTTTAAATGCTTTAATTATTTATAAAGTATAATTTGGAAAAGAAAACGGAGTTGTATAAAATAGGAGTTGATAATTCACCACTACTAAACGATTATGAAACAATTTATTTTTGTATTTTATTTACTATTCCCATTGTCTGGTTATGCCCAAATAATGTTCTATTCAGATATGTTCACGAATAGTCAACTGTGTTTGACACTCAACTCTGACAACGAATTTGACCTTAAGATGTATTTTGATTATCCGGTAGATTATGATAGTCAAACGATCTGTTGGGCTGAAGGAAGTGTGGCATACAAAAACGATACAATTATTTGTTTGGATTCGAAAACAGACAAAAAAATCATTTTTATTAGAAAATTGCATAATGATATTATTAAAGCGATATACTGGAATGATTATAAGGCTGATAGTTATAGATGTCCGAATAATGGGAAGAAGATTCATTTTTCTGATTTAATAACTACAAATCCGGAGTTCTTTATAAGGATTAAGAAAAGTCGATTGAATATAGACACTGATTCTATATTTGTTAGTCTCTATTCATGGGAAAAGGGAAAGAAGAAAATACTATTTGAAGGATTTCAAAGAGAACCTTCAAAGAAAAATAAAAGATTTTGGTTTGATTAAGAAGTATTCTAAATGGGGTTTAATGATAACTAATTCGGCTATTTTTTATTAGCTCCGAATGGTAATCATATGCGATCTTAATTAAATAATCCAGGCCCTGATATTCGACAACATTTCCTTATATCACAGAGGTTTGGTGCATTAAAAGGATTCTATGATAGTTATCCGCATAAATATTAGGATGCAAGGCTGATTTTTATCGTAATAATCATATCATGAGATAGTGAGACATCATTGATTAAAAAGTGAAACTTTGAAAATTTAGAATTAAAAGATAAGTTCCCTTCTTTTACCCCGCCCAGTTCTCCCTATCCAGATTGCGGTAGCTGATGGCTTCCGCCAGATGGGCGGGGAGTATTTGTTCGCTTCCTTCCAGGTCGGCAATGGTACGTGATACTTTCAATATACGGTCATAGGCACGGGCGGACAAGTTGAAGCGTTCCATGGCGGTTTTTAGTAAAGTAAGTCCTTTGCTGTCGGGTTGTGCATAGGTAGAGATTAGTTTGCTCGTCATTTGAGCATTACAGTAGATGCCGGGATGATTGGAGAAGCGTTGTTCCTGTATCTGTCGGGCTTTTATCACACGTTTGCGAATTTCGCAGCTTGGTTCTGCCGGTCGTTTACTGGCCATTTCTTCAAAAGGAACGGGGACTATCTCTATCTGTATGTCAATTCGGTCAAGTAGGGGACCGGATATTTTATTCAGATACTTCTGTACCTGTCCGGGAGAACAAACACAAGCCTTTGTAGGATGATTGTAATATCCGCAGGGGCAAGGATTCATGGAGGCGATTAAGGTAAAGCTGGCAGGATAATCAATACTGCATTTTACCCGCGAAATGGTGATGCGGCGATCTTCCAATGGCTGGCGTAGTACTTCTAATACCCCTCTTTGAAACTCTGGTAACTCATCCAGAAAGAGTACACCATTATGTGCCAGGCTAATTTCGCCCGGCTGAGGGAAACTACCTCCTCCTACCATTGCTGTTTGTGAGATGGTATGATGTGGATCGCGGAAAGGACGTTTGGATATGAGTGAGGCATTACGTCCCAATTTTCCGGCAACAGAGTGTATCTTGGTGGTTTCCAGACTTTCGCCCAGGGAAAGAGGGGGGAGTATAGAAGGTAAGCGCTTAGCCATCATTGATTTACCGCAACCAGGGGCGCCAACGAGAATCAGATTGTGTCCGCCGGCTGCTGCTACTTCAAGAGCGCGTTTTACATTTTCCTGCCCTTTTACATCAGAGAAGTCGCATTCAAAGTTTTCCTGCTGGGCATAGAATTCTTCCCGGGTATTGACTATGGTAGGCTGTAGTTCCTGCTTCGCATTGAAGAATTCAATTACTTCCCGGATATTGGTTACACCATACACGTTCAGGTTATTAACAACTGCTGCTTCGCGTGCATTTTGCTGCGGTACGATCAGACCTTCAAAGCCTTCTTCACGTGCTTTAATAGCGATGGGCAATGCACCGGTGATGGGTTGTATACTTCCATCAAGGCTTAGCTCACCCATCATCAGATAGTGAGGGAGTTTCTCGCAGGAAATGGTTTCATTGGCAGCAAGAATACCTATTGCGAGGGGGAGATCATAGGCTGATCCTTCCTTGCGAATGTCTGCCGGAGCCATATTGATAACAATATTGCTGGTAGGCATCTTGTATCCGGTCACTTGTAAGGCAGAAATGATGCGTTGATGACTTTCTTTCACAGCAGAGTCGGGCAAACCAACCAGGTAGAACATACAGCCTCTTGAGCTGTTTACTTCGATGGTAATGATCGTTGCGTCAATACCTTGTATGGCAGCGCCACAAACCTTTATTAACATATTCTTTGTTTATGTTTGTTGTACGAATTTGATAATATTCCGGTAAAGGTAATTAAATAAACCGGAAATAATAATGATATGTTGTTGAATAATTTCTTTTATTTGAAAAATAACACTTTATTGTGTGATATCTTGTGTGAAATCTTTTGGAAATTTACCAAATTGTTCATAAAAGCATTTAGCGAAATAAGATGCTGAATTAAATCCAACCAAAAAGCGAACTTCATTTATTCTATATTTGCCTGTGGCCAACAACTCTGCACTTTTATTTAAACGAATAAGTTTAATATAATTATTAGGAGTTACTCCAGTAATACTTTTAATTTTGTTATGTAAGCTAGTACGACTAATGGCAAAATCAGAAGCTATATTATCTATAGAAAATTCCTCTGATGACATATTTTCCAGGATGAGCTCATTTAACTTCTTGATAAATAGTGCATTCTCGCTATCTGTTTCATTGTTTAGTTTATAATACTCTAAAGGTGATTCGATGAACTTCTTATGTATATTATGTCTGTTTTCAAGAACACTATTGATTTGTGCCTTTAATTGTTCTATAGAAAATGGTTTCTCCATATATACATCTGCGCCTTTTTTTAAGCCGTTAATTTTGGTTCCTGTATCAGTCTTTGCCGACAGCAAAATAAGAGGAAGATGGGAGAATGAAATATTACTTTTTATTTGATTGCATAATTCCAATCCATCCATTTCAGGCATTAGTATGTCCGAAACTATGATATCGATCATATTGCCACTATTCAGAATACTCATTGCTTCTACTCCGTTTTTTGCTTCTAAAACAGTATAGTTATCGGATAAACAGTCGTTTATAAAGGTCCGAAGTTCTGCATTGTCTTCTACAATCAAAATGACCTGTTTTGATTTCTGGTGGACTGATTTGGGGGATTCTGTAGGAGGTATCTCTGTTTCGATAATCTCATGTTTCATTATTAGTTTTTCTTTTAACGGGTTGGCCGGCAGTACTAATGTGAAGATACTTCCTTTACCATATTCGGACTGAACTTGAATATCTCCTCCTAACTTACGTGCCAGTGCTTTTGAGAAAGAAAGGCCAATTCCTGTCCCCCCAAGGTTTTGAAAATGCTGTTTTGTTTCCTGTATTTGATAAAAAGGAAGAAATATTTTCTGTTGTTCGCTACTTCTGATACCATTTCCGTCATCAATGATGGAAATAAGAATTTTAGAATCATTCTCTTTTTGTAGTTTTATGTTGATTTGTGTTTTAGTGAATTTTACAGCATTAGAAACAAGGTTACTCACTATTTTATAGAGAGCCTCAGGGTCTACATCTTCAATAATTGGTTCATTTTCTGCTTCGAATGATATTTTTATTTGTTGCTGGTAAGAACTTTGCTTATACTGATTGTAAACTTGTTGTACAATTTGGGTTATATTTTGTTGACTGATGTTCAGAATAAACATATCGTTTTCTATTTTTCTGAAGTCAAGTAATTGATTAATAAGTATTAGTAGACGGTCCGTATTTCGTTTAATAACTGACAAATATTTTTGTGTTTGCATATTACCATCTTTGGTGGCAATAATCATTTCTAGTGGTCCGGTAATAAGTGAGAGTGGGGTTTTTATTTCGTGAGCTATATTAGTAAAGAAATTAATTTTTGCTTCATATGTTTCTTTCTCTTTAGCTACCTGATATCTGTATTGTTTCTTTTCGTTTTCAATTATTAAATGCTTTTTGTATCGATTGATAACATAGCTTACGATGATGGTACACAGGATGATATAGAGTATAATCATGTAATACTCTTGCCAAAAAGGAGGTCTGATTCGGAGCGCTATACTATAACCATTATTATTCCAGATTCCATTATTATTACTTCCTTTTACAGTAAATGTATATTTTCCTGGAGGTATATTCATGTAATATGCTGTATTATTTGATGTGTAATTCCAGTTTTTATCAAATCCTTTTAGCATGTATGCATATTTGTTAGTTTCCGGAAAAATATAACTTAATGCAATAAAATCAAAACTGAAGGTTGATTGTTTGGAAGAGAGCACAATTTCTTTTGTATTGCTTATCGATTTTTTTAAAGGGGAACTTTGACCTATAGGTAATTCTTCATTGAAAACTTTGAAACTGGTGATATGTATAGGAGGAGTGATGTTATTTTCTGTAAATTCCGATGGGTTAATTGAAATAAATCCATTCGTACCTCCGAAATAGAGCAGGCCGGCAGAACCACGTAGGGCGCATCTAAAGTTGTATTGTATCTCTTGTCCAATATAGCCAAATGTTTTGATATACTCAGTTGTACTGTTTTGAACAATCTGTGCTAATCCTTTTGGAGTACTAATCCATATATTTCCATATTTATCATCTATGATTGAGTAGATGATGTCTGAAGGCATTCCATTCTCAAGATTGAATATGTTTTTGATTTTCTTCTGAGCTATATTAAAGACAATTACTCCTTTTTCTTTAGTTCCTATCCATAAATCATTTTTTTCTCTGTTATATAATAAACAGCTGAGGTTATTTATATCAATTTTATTGGAAATGTCGGAGAAATGTTGCCATTCTCCATTGGGATATAAGCAGTAAAGCCCATAAGCATGTGTAGCAAACCAAATTGTTCCTGATGCACTTTCTGTCATATCTGAAATAGGACGACCAGATAAAGCTTCTGGCCTTTTTAATTTTTGTCCGGGGCACATGATGGCACATCCGCCTTCTTCCAGGGCAAATATTAGAGTACCGTTTTGGGTTTTAAATATTGATTTTCCTTCAATCGTATTGAGTGGGATTGTTGCAATTACCTTACCATTTGTAGCAGAAATGATTCTCACTCCTCTTCCGTAAATACTTACGTACAATGTGTCATTGGATAAATAAAGGTTTTGTATATTGTGATAATCCAACATAAAGGTATTACCTAATTGTTTAGTTTGGGGATTGTAACGGTATACAATGTTATTATTATGGGTAGATAACAATATATTCTGTTTGTTATCTTCCACCATACTGCTGGTGATGGAATGTTTTTGAGCAGTTGCTGCTTCTATATCGTAGAAGGATATAAATTTATTGACGTTTGGGGCGAAATAAGTGACTCCGTTGAAATAGGTTCCAACCCAGAATGCCCCTTCTTTGTCACGAGAAATACAGAATGTAGAGTTATCGACTATGCTCCTATCGGAATATTCTTCTTTTACTATTTGAAAGCTTTCTGTCGATTTATTCAGGAGTATGAGGCCTTTGTCTGATCCCATGATGAGTTCCTTGTCTGAGTAGGGGGTTATCGACTTTATATTACCAATATTGGAAAGATAATGGCTACATTCATTTTTTGTAGGATTATATTTAAAAAGACCGTTTGTGAAAGTACCTATCCACAAATTATTATCTTCATCACAATAGATGGAATATATTGATTGTTTGTTTACGTCGAGTTTAGGATGTTTTATTGGAGTAAATGTGTCATTTGATGAACTGAAAAGCACAAGACCATACCCTGCTGTTCCTAGCCAAATATTATTTTGTTGGTCGTTTACTATTGTCCAAATAAAATTTGATGGAATACTTTGGGGCGTTTTTGAGGCTACAAAGTGTTTTAGAACACGAAGATTATTGTCTAATTGGAATAATCCTTCACCATGAGTTGCGATCAAAATGTTGCCATGGGAATCTTCCATTATGTCATTTACAGTGATATCATTTTGTTTTTCTTTCTTTAAAGCAATATGATGAAAGTGATCGTATTCCCGGTCATAATAATATAGTCCTCTGCGTGTTCCTATTAACATTCGATGCTTTGAGTCTTCTTTTATACAATGTATAAAATTGTGCCCAATTGATAAGGAGTCTTGAAGACGATTTTTGTATACTTTGAAATTTTTCCCGTCAAAACGATTAAGCCCGTCATTCGTTCCAACCCAGATAAACCCTTGGCTATCTTGCATGATTGCCCACACACAGTTGTTAGATAAGCCGTTTTCTTTTTGATAGTTTCGGAAGCAGGAACCTTGCACGTCGAATTGTATTAGACAACAAAGTATTGCCAGGACAAGCGTATGTTTCATAGTTTTATTTTGATTGAAAAACGTAAGCAAAATTAAACATTTTATTTAGAACCTGTTTAATTTTAAAAGTTTGAGATAAAAATAGTGTTTCTTTTTACCTTGAATTTAGTTACCGATTTGAAATAGCATTTATTCAATGGATTTAAAAAACACAGCGGCAAGTTATTAAGAAAATCCTGAATTTGCAAGAAGAAAACAAAAATATGATTTACGTATGAAATGGAATACCATATTTTATTAAAAAAATGGAATGTGAAAAGCGCATATTTTTTTCACTGATATAGAATCTATTTTTTTATGGGGCTACCTTCTATTGGGTAGAGAAAATGATAAGATTGATTTATTTCTTTGTTACATTACTTTATTAGTTGTAATATATTTGTCTTTTCTTGTTATATTTTGTTCTTTTTGGTTACTCTTTAATTCCTTTTGTGGATGCTATCTCATTGATATATAGATTATTATATTGTACTTATGCAGTATATCTTGGGGAATATAAATCGTGAGTTTGTTATCAATTGTTTTTTTTCTGTCGGATATTGTCCTCTGATGAATAAAAAGCCTAATATATTTGTTGCCGGTATTAATCATTAAAAAGTAATATTATGAAAAAAGGAATATTTACTAAAATTCTTTATTTGGTAGCTATCTTATTGCTAGCTACGCAAGATATTTTCGCAGATGTTAGTAATCCACCCCAAACAATCCCTGTTCCCCCAACTCAGGAAGCAGCTTCTGTCAAATCGATTTTTTGTGATGAATATACTGATATTACATCTATTAAAGGCTTTAGTGGGCGAGGAAGCGCTACTGCAACTGTAAAGTCTGTGATGGGGAATGATATGATTTATTTTGATCAGGGTCTTGGCGGATGGTCTTTTGTCGAATTAGGCACTACGTTAAATCTTGATGATTGCGAAGCACTTTGCTTTGACATTTATGTAGTTAAAACCGGATTTACTTTAAAAGTTTATTTTGGACAGGGTGCTTCTGTCACAATACCAACACCTTTAGTAGAAGGATGGAATAAAATCGAGATTAAACTGGATGATTACCGAAATTTGCCTGCTGGAAAAATACCTGATCTTACCCAGATAAGTAAAATAGGTTTTATAAATGGCGGTGGATATGATAGGACTGTCTATATTGATAATATTTACGCTTATGGAGATTTAGGCGGCGATAATCCCTCAGTGGATCCGAATGCACCTACGGTGGCTGCTCCTACACCTAAGCATAAAGATACGGATGTAAAATCGATTTTTAGTGATGCCTATGACAACATTACTAATTTAATTTTAAACAATCCCGGCAGCCCGGCAGCGGAAATGGCAGTAGTAACACCTTTTGAAGGCGATAATATGCTTAGGTTCAATTCATTAAACTGGGCCTTGGTTAAATTTGACCCGACTCTAAATCTTGATGGCATGGATTATCTCCATTTTGATGTTTGGGCAGAAAGTACACGTACTATTAAACTCGGTCTTGGTAATTGGTCGTCACAAGCAAACACAGATGCTCTAACCTTAAATGCCGGATGGACAAGTTTTGACATACCGATGAGTGTGTTTAAGAGTGCTGACTTAACTAACATTATTGTTTCTAAAATATTCAGCAGCAATGGCTTTGCTATTACAAGGTTGTATTTTGATAATATATATACGTATAAAGGTGATCCGGTTGGGACACCCATAATATATATAGAACCTGCGCCGGAGCCGATATTAGCCCCTAAAACTGTTAAGTCTGTTTTTACGGACAAATACAACAATATAGCCAATCTTGAAGAAGGTGGTACTGTTGGTCTCACGGATTTTGATCTTGTATACCGTCTTACGGAGGCTGACAAAGTCTTGAGAATATGCTCTCTTGAAGAGATGACACTCCATACAACTGCTACACTTGACTTCAGTGATATGGAGAATATACATTTCAGTATGTATTGTGATGGCGAAGGAGGGAGTGGTACACTTGAAATTGGATTCCAGGCCCAAGGATCGGAAACGGCTTATTATTCCTCGTTATTTCCTGTTCTCAAAACAGACGAATGGAATTATGTGAATATTCCGGTTCACGAGTTGAAAGAAGCCGGACTGGATTGTTCTAAGATAGATAAAATACTTTTCCGTGGCTCGGGTAATATCTATATTGATAATATTTTTGCTTTTAAAGGTGACTATGCTATGGGATTAGGAGAAGAAGGGACTATTTCTGTTGACTGGAATTTGGCATCGGCAGATGATGTTCTTCCTGATAAGGAGAAGGCTTATTTAGGTGTAAATCTGGCGCAAGGTTCAGGGGGAACAGTTCATGGTGTATTTAATACAAACTATTCTTATCCAACATTTAAGGATCTTCACTATTTTAAATCAAAAGGTGTACGGCTTATTCGTTTTCCTTTTCGTTGGGAACGTGTACAACATGAAGTAAATGGACCGTTGGATATGGAACTTGATATGAAAAAGATCAAGGAGGTAATTGCTGAGGCCGAACGTATCGGTATGTATGTGATGCTTGATATGCATGATTATTGTCGTAGGAATGTTGATGGTGTAACTTGTAAGATCAGTGATTCTGGAAAATTGACAAAAGAACATTTAGCTGATGTGTGGGAGAAAATAGCTGTTGAGTGTCAGATGTACAAGAATATTTGGGGATATGATATAATGAATGAACCTTATGGTTTAGATAAGGGCGTATGGTATTCGACAGCACAAGCTGTTATTGATGCTATTAGAACTGTAGATATGCAAACGCCTATAGTAATAGAGGGTGAAAGTTATGCGTCTTCATCTACGTGGCCTTCAACCGGTGGAGGATTAATTGGATTGAATGATCCGGCTAATAATTTGATTTTTCAGGCACATTGTTATTTTGATAAAGATAAAAGTGGGCATTATAATTTGGGAGATTTTGATAAGGAAGTTTCTGATCCACAACAACATATTAAACGTTTGCAACCATTTGTAGAATGGCTGAAAGAACATAATCAACGTGGAATTTTAGGTGAATTTGGGGTACCTGGAAATGATGTTCGCTGGTTGAATTTGCTGGATGAAGTTATTGCTTATCTCAAAGAAAATCGTGTTGCTGCTACATATTGGGTAGCAGGTGGATGGTCATCTAATGATAAGGTAAGTATTCATCCGCTGAAAAACTATACTGTGGAAAGAGCTCAAATGAGAATTTTTGAGAAATACACAAAAGATTATGATAACACTTCGTCAGGAACAGGATGCATTTTACATAATGAATCTGGAGATTTAGAAATTTATTCTGATGTAACAGCTGATCATGTGTACGTTAAAGCGGATAAGGCTATGAAAAGTATTGCCCTGTTTACTATGTCCGGGCAGTGTATAAAGAAGGAAAGTATTGGCTCATCTGAAGCAAGAATTGTAACTGACGGATTAGTTCCGGGTGTATATCTGATCCGGATTCTTATAGAAAACGGAAGTGTTAGGAATTTTAAATTTGTAAAATATTAAAAGATGAAAGTTTCTCATATAATAGGTATTGTTTTATTTTTTTTTATGGCAGGAATGGTTTCTTGTAAGGAAACAGTTAAGCAATCCTTTAAAGAACCATCTGCCTTAAAAGTAAAAAAGAATGTTTTTATTAATGATTCAGGAAAGATTGTTAGATTGTGTGGCGTGAGTTTCTCAGATCCAGATAAGTTGAAAAAAGAGAATCAATGGAATTTACGTTATTTTGAAGAAGCGCGGCGTTGGGGATGTAATGTGATACGTTTACCAATACATCCTTACACATGGCGGTATCGCGGAGTAGAAGATTATCTAAAAATACTGGATCAGGGAGTGGAATGGGCCAGGCAAACCAATATGTATGTTATTATTGATTGGCATGCTATCGGTAATCTGCCGGAAAATGTTTATCCTCATTTTAATTATGCTACCAATTGGGCAGAAACTATAAACTTTTGGAAAATTATAGCTGAACATTATAAGGGTAATTCTACTGTGGCTTTTTATGAGTTGTTTAATGAACCATGTGATCAAGGAAAACCATTGAGTTGGGATGCGTGGCAGCCCCTGATGGAACAGTTGATAGATAGTATCAATATGATTGATGATCAGAAAGTATATTTGGTGGCTGGAATGAATTGGGCTTATTTACTTGATGAAGTCGTGCAAAAACCGGTAGATCGTAATAATGTTGCTTATGTGACACATCCTTATCCTCAAAAGGTAGATGCACCTTGGGAGGATAAATGGGAAAGAAACTGGGGGCATGTCGCTGACCATTATCCGGTGGTGGCTACCGAAATGGGATATGTGGTGAAAGGACAACGTGGTGAACACATTCCATGTATAGGTGATGAAAAATATGGTGAAGCTATTATTAATTATCTTGATAAAAAGGGAATTTCATACACAGTGTGGTGTTTTGATCCTTCTTGGGCACCTGCACTTTTGGACGATTTTGACTTTAATCTCACACGACAAGGAGAATTCTTTAAAAGAAAGTTACAAATGAAATAGTTGTTTTTACTTACATTAAAATTTATTATTATGAAAAAGTTTTTATTCGTGTTGTTGGCCGTATGGGTTGCTACCACTAATCTTACGGCGCAAGTGGCTTCAGATGTCGTGATTTATAAAGGAACAGATATTGATCCGAATGGAAAGGCGGATGATAATATTTGGAAGGATATTACACCGGTTGATATAACCAACGTTTTTAATTATGAGGAGCCTACGGTAACCTCTTTCTTTAAGATGTTTTACACCGATGAATATATTTATGTCTTGGTTGATGTCACTGATGATGTTCATTATCCGGCTTGGTTGGCCAACGATGTAAAAAATCAATGGAAATATGATAAAGTAGAAATTTATTTTGATATTAACGATAATCTGAAAGATGGGCAAGGGCCTGCTTACATTGATGGTGTAATGGCACCTGGACATTACCAAATAGCACCTGCATTGACAGAAGAAGGTTATGGAGAACCATTTGTAACAGAGGGAGTATTATATGGGACTATGAGTGATATGGCTACAGTTTGTTATGATATGAAGCCCGACGGAAAAGGATATGTTGTAGAGTGCCAGATCCCTATTTATGCATTTGTTAATGATAAAGGCGAAGAGCTGGATGTAGATAAACTTACTTCTTTACCTCAAGGTATGGGCTTCGATGTAATAATTGTTGATAATGACAATGATGGCAAAGGACGTAAAAGAGCTGTTTGGAAGAATATCGGACCTACTGAACCTTATAATAATATGGATGCCTGCGGTGTAATAACTTTTAGTACAGCTACTCCTTCCGGGTTATCTCAAACAGATACATCCTCTGTTTATGTTCACTATGATAAACGAGCGGAAACAGTTGCTGTTAAAGGTGATTGTAGTAGAGTTGTATTTATCGCTGCCTCTGGTTCAGAAGTGAAAACTGCTGAAACAAATATTTCGGAAATAGATGTGACTGATTTACAATCTGGTTTGTACCTTCTTAAATTATATTATGGTGACCATTTGCTGAAAGTGGTTAAGATCGTTAAATAATCTAATACTAAAGTTTATGAGAGAAAGTAGTTTAATACAGAAAGTTTGTTATAGTGCTTCTCGTAAAACATTTTTTTATTGTAAAATTACATTGTTGATATTATTGGGTGGGTTAATTCAATTGAATAGTACATATGTGTATGCGCAAAAAAATGTAAGTGAGGAGAAGGATAAAGGCGGGACAATTACAGGTAATGTAAGGGATGTAAACGGTGAACCGATTATTGGTGCTTCAATATTAGTAAAGGGCACAACGGCAGGTACTACAACTAACTTAGATGGATATTATACATTAAGTAATGTTGCTTCAAATGCAGTATTGATTATAAGCTATATTGGCATGAATACTCAGGAGGTGCATATTAAAGGAAAAGATCTGATAAATGTGACATTGGAAGATGCCTCCATTGGTATAGATGAAGTAGTTGTTGTAGGATATGGTACGCAAAAGAAGGTAAATCTAACAGGCGCTGTGTCAGCTGTAAAAGTGGATGAACAATTGGCAAGTCGTTCATTAACAAGTACATCATTGGCTTTGCAAGGGAAAGTGCCAGGATTATCAATAACGCAGAATTCTGGTATGGCTGGTCGTAATGATGTTAAAATGCTTGTTCGAGGAATGGGAACGGTGAATAATGCTGATCCGTTAGTTGTCGTTGACGGTATGCCTGATGTTGATATCGATCGTATTAATATAGATGATATTGAAAGTGTTTCTGTGCTGAAAGATGCTTCATCCTCTGCTATTTATGGTTCGCGTGCGGCCAATGGTGTTATTTTGATTACTACTAAATCCGGGCATGAATCAGCCCCCAAAATAGATGCTTCGGCTTCTTATACTATAGGTACTCCTACCCATGCATGGGAGTTTATGGCAGATTATCCACGGTCACTGACTTTGTTGCAACGTGATGCTGCTGTTTCTACTTTACCTGGTAATATAAGGTTCAAGGATGGTACTATCGATCAGTGGATGGCATTAGGAATGATCGATCCAGTTCGTTATCCGAATACTGACTGGTATGATGTTATTTTAAGAAATTCACAAGTTCAGAAATATAATCTTTCTGCGTCAGGGGGAAATAAAGTTTCTAACTTTTATATTTCTCTCGGAGTTATTGACGAGAAAGGTCTTCTTATTAATAATGATTATACTCGTTATAATTTGCGTGTGAATTATGATGCTAAAATTCGTTCGAATATGCATGTAGGAGTAAAAATTGCAGGTAATTGGTCGGATCTGCAGTATGCATTAACCAGTAATTTTGATGGTACTATCGATGCCAATGAAATGAGATATGCTATTGCGGGAGTAACACCTTATGATCCTATTACAGGATATTACGGAGGAGTGATGGCTTATGGTGAAGACCCTCAGATTTTTAATCCTTATAGTGCTTATAATACGCAGCTTACACAGAAAGAGAGACAGGAATTGAATGGTAATGTCTATTGGGATTGGAGTCCGGTAAAAGGATTGACTGCACGTTTGGACTATTCTTTGAATTATGGTAATGATTTTAGGTATCAGGCAGATACTCCTAATCGTGCTTATAACTTTCAAACGAATGATTTTGGTGCTCGCTATTTCGTAGAAGATAATGCTCCGATTTATAATTATACCAATAATAGCTATAAAACTCAGTTTAGTGCACGGTTAAATTATGATATTACCTTTTGTAAACATCATACGCTGAATGCTATGTTTGCTTTTAGTGAAGAGTATTGGCATACTCGTTATCAGATGTCAGGACGCAATGATCGTTTGCATTCATCTCTTCATGAAATTGATGCAGCTCTTACAGAGAAACAGTACACGGGAGGGAATTCAAGTGCTGAAGGATTGGTTTCTTATATCGGGCGTATCAATTATGCGGCGTATCAACGCTATTTATTTGAATTCAACTTGCGTTGTGACGGTTCATCTAAATTTCTTGACGGTTCTAAATATGGATATTTCCCATCAGCTTCAGTGGGATGGATTTTTTCAGAAGAGCCATTCATTAATAAATATGTGAAAGGATGGCTAAATCATGCTAAGTTGCGTGTATCTTATGGTGTGTTAGGAAATAATAGTGGTGTGGGACGCTACGAACAACAGGAGACTTTGACTACCAATAATTATATGATTGATGGCAAGATATTGAAAGGGTATGTCAATAAGAAAATGGTAAATCGTGATTTGAGTTGGGAAGAAACATCAGTTACCAATATCGGGTTGGATATGAAGTTTTTTAATAATCGTTTATCGGTTGAACTTGATTACTATGACCGGCTAACTAGTGGTATGATTCGGCCTTCAGATATGTCTGTTCATCTGACAGGTGCATATTCTGCTCCTCGTAAAAATATTGGTGAGCTGCGAAATAAAGGAGTAGAGGCCAACATTGTCTGGCGTGGAAGGGTTAATGAGTTTAATTATACTGTGAATGCTAATGCTTCTTATAATGCTACAGTACTGGAAAAGTGGAATGAGTATTTAGGGCGTAATCAGAAAAACAGCAATGATTATGTATTTATCAACATGCCATATAACTATGTATATGCCTATGAAGCTATTGGTATTGCACAAAGTTGGAATGATGTGTATAATGCTACTCCACAAGGTGCTCAACCGGGAGATTTATTATATAAAGACTTGAATGGTGATGGGAAGATTGATGATAATGATATGAAGGCTTTTCCACGCATTCAACGTGATCGTCCCACTACAAACTTTGCATTAAGTGGTAATTTTGAGTGGAAGGGATTTGATCTTTCTATAATGTTCCAGGGAGCTGCTGGCCGTAAAACATTTTGGTTAACTGCCAATAATAATCCCGATTTGCAAGAAGCGCGGCAAGCTACTACTTGGGATCATTGGACTAAACCTTGGTCGTTGGAGAACAGAGGAGGGGAATGGACTCGTTTAGGGGGAGCAAATAATCGAAAAGAATCTACCTTTTGGTTGGATAATCTGGCTTATTTGCGTCTGAAAAATCTGCAATTAGGATATACTATTCCTCAAAACCGGTTAAAAAAAATCGGACTTAGTTCTATCAGAATGTATGTATCTGCAGATAATCTGGCTACAATTACTAAATTTCGTGGATTAGATCCTGAAAAAGAAGGTAATATAAATGATGGTTATCCTCTGGTGAAATCGTTCACTTTTGGTATTAATGTAGGTATTTAAATTTAATATCATGAAAAATAGAAGAAATTATATATTGGGTATATTACTGGGTGGAGCATCAATACTTTTAATGGGGTGTGTAAATAGTCTTTTGGACCAAATTCCTACAACTGAATTAGGTAATACGGAATTTTGGCAAACAGAAGAGGATGCAACGAATGGCTTAATGGGGGCGTATGCTGATGTACGTGGTCTTTTTAGTAGAGATTATTATTTTGATGGGCAAGGTGAATATGTCCGTGTCAGAGATGGTAGCGGTAGTTTGAGTAATACTACTACTAATATAACACAGGGGGCTGCTTATAAAGGAGGATGTTATTTTCCTGATCCGTCTTACCGTTTTGGAGCAAAGTTCGATACGTATTATAAGTTCTGTTATGGTGGCATACATCGGGTCAATTATGTGATAGAGAATACACTGAAAATGATTCCGAATGCCAAAACAGAAGAATCGAAGAAGAAGCTTGAAACCGTTATTGGTGAAGCCAGGTTGTTAAGAGGAATGATTTATTTTCGATTGATTTCTATGTGGGGTGATGTACCGTATATAGATCATGTGGTGTACAATCAAACGGAGATGGATAAAATAGTACGTACTTCCATTGCGAAAATCAAAGATTATATTATTGAAGATTTTAATTATGCTTTTGAGAAACTTCCAGTAAAATCAGAGCAGATAGGGCGGGCATCTAAGCCTGCAGCTTTAGCGTTTAAAGGTAAACTCGAACTTTATTGGGCTTGTTGGAATCATTTTGGATGGCCGGAACTTGATACTTTTACTCCAAGCGAAGAGGAGGCGAGAAAGGCGTATAAGGCTGCTGCTGATGATTTCCATGCAGTAATTAATGACTATGGATTAAATTTGTTTAGGAATGGTGAACCTGGTGAATGGGGGGAACTGGGTGATGCAAATGTACTACCTAATTACTTCTATTTGTTTCTTCCTACTACAGGTAACGTCAATACTGATGGTGAAATTATTTTTGCATTCACTCATGGAGGACCAGGAACTGGACAAGGGGAATCATTGATGCGTGATTTCGCAGGGCGTAACATTCAGAATTCTCAGTGTTGGGTGACACCTACATTTCGTTTAGCAGATCGTTATCAATCTACTGTAACAGGTGATTTCACAGATCCGTTGATTCCAATGAACCCGAATGCGCCAAATGCAAGAACTACTAAAAATTCAGCAGTGAATCCGGAAAGTTATTTGAATCGTGATTATCGTATGAAAGCATCAATGTTGTGGGATTATGAAATGATCCAAGGATTAGCATCTTTAAAGAAAACAGATTGGGTACCATTTATATATAAATCATGGAATGCAAAAGTTACAATTGACGGGAAACAGTATACATCGTATAATACCGATGGTACAAACTCTGGATACGTTTTCCGTAAATTTGTTCGTAACTACGAAGGTGCAGATCGTGGTGAAGGTGACTATAACTGGCCGGTAGTTCGTTTGGCTGATGTCTATCTGATGTATGCGGAAGCGACAAATGAATTGTACGGACCACAGCAGGATGCTATTGATTTGGTTAACAGAATCCGGCATAGGGGGAATTTACCTCCTTTGGCCTCTGACAAGATTTCTGACAAAAAAGCCTTCTTCGACGCTATCGAGCAGGAACGTATTGTAGAACTGATAGCTGAAGGACATCGCGCTTTTGACTTGCGTAGATGGAGAGCTATTGAAAGAGTGTGGGGGGAACCGGGATCAGAAGAGGTTTGGATGGGTGATACACACAGTGATAAAGTATATAGCTGGTATAAGAATTTGAATGAGAGATTGTATCAACAAGCTTATATTTTTCAGATTCCACCTAAAGAACGTGATCGTAATCCGAACTTAACTCAAAATACTCCTTGGCTATAATAGCCAGAAGGCCTATAAAGAATGTTGAATTCAAATTAATAATGAAAGTAATGAAAAAATATATAGTTATTTTTTTTATAGTATTAACCTGGATCGGATGTACAAATTTTCCGATTGATGAAGATGGATTGTTAATTACCGAACGTTCAGAATGTTATGTAAGTAGTTTCGAACTTTTGGGCGTTGATTATCAGACTGTGAGACATGGAGCAGCCGTTATTGATACGATGAAGCAAACCATTCATGTGGAAGTACTGTATGGTACTGATCTGAAGAATCTTTATCCTCAGTTTTCTTTGGTAACAGATGCTAAATTGGAACCTAAGATAGAAGGGAAAGTTGACTTTTCGGATTTGGCAAATCCTAAGCAATATACGGTTATTTCGGGTAATAGAAAAGTTCGGAAAATATATACAGTTTATGTTAGTGTACAACAGAAATAAAATGAATACGATGAAGTCTATTGAATATTATTTTTTAATGGTTATCGTTGGTTTATGTTTCGTTTTTACATCTTGTGAGAATGAATACGAGGTACCTGCGGCTGGAACAACTTTACAAAATGATTGTATAAAGCGTTCATTGGGACCTAATCTGGTGGGGGCGAAAATAGAATTTGCTTATGCTATGGCACTTCCTCCTTCCCAAGGAAAGCTGATTTCTGCAAAGGTCAAGGCTTCTATTGCCGGAGCAGACGGTACTTATCTGGAACACAGATCGTTTTATACGGATCAGGGAGGAGATGATAAAGGAGTTGAGATCGGTAGCCCGTCAGTAACAGAAGGAATGATGACGGAAGTTACATTTACGAAAGATACATGTGCAGCAACGTTACGTTACTATTATGTGATTCCTGAAGAAGCTCGTGGTAAGAATATCTCTTTTAGTTTTTATGCGACAGACAGTAATGGTAGAAGTGTCTCATACGACATGGGGACATATTTTATATCTAATATGGATATAAAACTTGATATGATAATTCCTACGGATAGTTATCTTTCTATCTCGGATATGGCAGTGTATACCAATGAGAATATGCCAACTAAAGCGGACAAGATTGATTTGGTATATCTATATCGTAGGATTTCCGGGATTGATTTTTTGCATGCATTAGTTTCACCAGGAGTCGGCTCGGATTATTTACCAGAGATTGTTTTGCCGGAAGGAGTGAATCGGATGACATCATTACAAAGAACTTTTGGAGCTATTGACCAACAACTTGCTCGTGATCAATATGGAACATTTATTGATGATTTGGATTTCTATCAGATGAATTTTAGTAATGCTTCCAATTTTATTGTTAACATAAAGAAAGATGCAGGAACATGGGTTGAAACTGCTGATGGAATATATCGTGCTTTTATTTATGTCAATAAAGTGGATAATGCAAAAAAAACAATGACAATTAGCGTTAAACGATTGCGAGTGAAATAATCGTTTTTTTCAAAATTTATATGTGAGACACTAAGGTGAAGTATACTTGTTATGGAACCTTAGTTGTCTCATGTAACCCCTTTTTCTATTCTCATTTTTAATAGGTTTGTAATTTAATATAAATAATATGGCATTGAAAAGTGTTCGTTTATTCTCTCTGTTTATTCTATTGGGTATTACTTTATATTCTAAAGCTCAGAATCTCCGGATCGATGGATATAAGGGGATTTGGTATACAATTGGCCAAAAGTCGGAGTATGGAGACAAATATTCTGGTGGATTGGCTACTTATACAGCTAATCATACTCCTGTGGCTATCTATGCCTCAAAAGTTGATAAAACCTTTTTTGTTTATGGAGGGACCACCAGTGAAAAAGATAAGCATTTACTGATTATGATATCTTGTTATGATCATAAAAGTGGAACATTGGCCCGCCCAGTTGTTGTGTGTGATAAGATGGGAGTGGATGATCCTCATGATAATGCTTCTCTTACTATAGATAGCGATGGATTTATTTGGGTATTTGTAAGTGGGAGGAATGTTAGTCGTCTGGGACAAGTATACAAAAGTACAATGCCATATTGTATTGATCATTTTGAGAAAAAGTATCAATCGGTAATAACTTATCCTCAGCCTTGGTATATAGAAGGTAAGGGATTTATTCATCTTTTTACGAAGTATACTGCTGAACGTACGTTTGGTAGAGAACTTTATTGGTCGACGAGTCCTGATGGAATAAACTGGGCTCCGGATAAGAAATTAGCTGGTATGGGAGGACATTATCAGCTTAGTAATGTATGGAAGAACAAAGTTGTTACTGTTTTTAATTATCATCCTGACGGAGGAGCAGATTCTCGGACTAATGTTTATTTGGTTCAGACAGAAGATATGGGACAAACCTGGCAAACAGTGGATGGTGTGACATTAACTACTCCATTGACTTCTCCGCAAAGTGCAGCTTTGGTATATGATTATCAAAAAGAGAATAAATTAGTGTACTTGAATGATTTGAATTTTGATAAAGATGGTAATCCTATTATTCTGGCAGTTATAAGTAAACATTATCAACCGGGCCCCAAAGGAGATCCCCGAGAATGGGTTGTACTTCACAGAAAAAACGGACAGTGGTACTCACATGTGTTATGCTCTTCTTCTCATAATTATGATATGGGGTCTATTTATGTAGATAATGATGTCTGGACAGTGATTGGACCGACAGAGGATGGACCGCAAAAATTTGGTACCGGAGGAGAAATTGCTTTGTGGAAAAGTCGGGATGAAGGCCAACACTGGACTAAAGTAGCAAATGTTACTAAGAATAGCCCACGAAACCATTCGTATGTTCGTCGTCCTTTATATGCTCATAATGATTTTTATGCATTTTGGGCAGACGGGAATGCTGATAGTATGTCTGTGTCAAAACTTTATTTTACAGACAAAAATGGGAGTCAGGTATACGAAATGCCCTATCGGATGAAAACTGATTATGAAAAACCAATTGCAGCATATAATCAGAATTCGTATCAACCATTTGGTGTGAATTTGGCATGTGCAGAATTTGATGAAGCAAATTTACCAGGTAAATATGATAAGCATTATACTTATCCGAAAGTAGAAGAATTGGATTATTTTAAAGATAAAGGATTGAAACTGATTCGTTTTCCTTTTAAGTGGGAAAGGATACAGCATGAGTTGAATGGTGAACTTAATTCTGTAGAGCTGAAACGGATTAAAGATTTTGTAGGTGAGGCAGAGAAAAGAAGTATAAGCGTGATTCTTGATTTACATAATTATGCACGACGTTATCACCAAGGAGTGAAATGTATTATTGGTACTAATGGGGTAACCTTAGATCACTTTGCAGATTTTTGGCGGCGTTTTGCCATGGAAATGAGTTCATTCTCCAATATCTATGGCTACGGATTAATGAATGAGCCTCATGATTTAGGGAGTTCGGTTTCCTGGTTTCAAATGGCACAGAAAGGTATTGAGGCAATAAGAAAAAGTGATCAAGAACGACCAATAATTATTGGGGGGGACGATTGGAGTTCTGCGGAGAGATGGGTAGAGAAGAGTGATACATTGAAATATTTAAAGGACCCTGTGAATAATTTGATTTATGAGGCGCATGTTTATTTTGATGCGGATGCTTCGGGAAGTTATAAAGGATCATATGATACGGAGAAAGGATCTCCTACACGAGGGATAGAAAGGGTTCGGCCATTTGTTAATTGGCTTAAAAATAATCAGTTAAAAGGGTTTGTTGGTGAATATGGTGTTCCGGATGACGATGAGCGTTGGTTGGTCACTATGGATAACTTTTTAAATTATCTACAGAGCGAAGGTGTGAATGCTACCTATTGGGCAGCAGGTCCATGGTGGGGTAAATATCCTCTTAGCCTTACACCAAAAGGTGGGAAAGATGCTCCGCAAATGAAGATAGTAGAAAAATATCTTACTACCAGTTATCGGCATTGGGTAGATGGAGCACTTGCTAAAGCCGAAAAACAGGCTTTATTGATGGCCAGACATCTGAAAGATAAAGAAGGTAAATTACCGCGCTCTTTGAACTCTAATGGAGAACTAGTGACCTCTTCTTCTGATTGGTGGTGTAGTGGCTTTTTCCCTGGTGTATTGTGGTATTTGTATGAAAATAATAAGGGTAGTGAAGAACTGTTTGATTATGCTAATTTATATACTAAACGTATTGAAAAGGAACAGTTTAACACGAGTACTCATGATTTGGGGTTTATGCTGTATTGTAGTTATGGGAATGGATTTAGATTGAATCCGACATCTGAATCAGAGGGAGTTCTTATTAACGGTGCACACGCTTTATCTGCAAGGTATAATCCGGTTGTGAAGTGTATCCGTTCCTGGAATAAATGGCGTGATTATTCTTATCCTGTGATTATAGATAATATGATGAATCTGGAGATGTTAATGTGGGCTTATAAGAGAACGGGAGACGATACTTTTAAGAATATAGCCATTTCTCATGCGAATACGACGAAATTGCATCATTTTCGAGAGGATTATAGCTCCTTTCATGTGGTTGCTTATGATTTGAAAAGTGGTAAAGTGTTGCAGCGAGGGACTGATCAGGGATATGGTGACGATAGTTCTTGGGCACGTGGACAAGCATGGGCACTTTATGGGTATACGATGATGTATCGTGAGACAGGAAATGAAGATTATTTGAATTTAGCATGGCATATCGCAGATTTTATACTGAATCACCCACATCTGCCGAAAGATAAAATTCCATATTGGGATTTTGATTCTCCTGGTATACCTGATGATTATAGAGATTCTTCGTCTGCTGCTATTATCGCTTCCGCTTTGTTGGAATTGAGTAAATATTCGGAGGGTCATCGTTGTGAAAGGTACTACACAGTAGCGGAACAGCAACTTCGTATGCTTGCTTCGGATGAGTATATGGCTGAAGTAGGAACAAATGGTTTTTTTATATTAAAACATGGAGTAGGAAATATTCCTCAGAATTCAGAATTGGATGCTCCTTTGAGTTATGGTGATTATTATTTCATAGAGGCTCTTTTGCGGTATCGAAATTATTAAAAACAGAGAACATATGAGAACTATTTTTCTTTTGATATTCTTTTTACTTTTTCAGGGGGAATTAAATATGTATGCACAAGTATTACCTTCACATCCCCGTATATTAATGTCTGGTGGAGAGGAAATAGAAATTAAAGAAGCTTTATCTATGGATACTCTTTGGACTGGTTTACATCGAAATTTCCTCAAAGAATGTAATAATCTGCTTAATCGGCCATTGTTGAAAAGGAAAAAGGTGGGTATGCGGTTATTAGCTACTTCTCGAGAAGCTCTTCGAAGAATATTATTTTTGTCTTATGCGTATCGTATTACTGGAGATGAAATATATTTTCAACGTGCAGAGGAAGAATTACTTACTGTTTGTCGTTTTTCTGATTGGAATCCATCTCATTTTCTGGATGTGGCTGAAATGGTCTTAGGAGTTGCCATTGGTTTTGATTGGTTGTATACTAAGTTATCGGCTGATTCACGCAGAATCATTAGTGAAGCTATCATGACGAAAGGGCTCTTACCTGCACAGGATGAGAGATATAATTGGTATTTGAAAGCAAATCATAATTGGAATCAAGTATGTAATGCAGGTATAGCAATTGCTGCTTTGGCGGTTTATGAACAAAATCCGGAAATGTGTAGATCTCTTATTCGGCAGGCAGTAGAATCTGTAAAGCTCCCTATGGCTGAATATGCACCTGACGGGGCATATCCTGAAGGGTATTCATATTGGAGGTATGGAACAACTTTTAATGTTCTTTTATTGGGAACCCTGGAGAAAGTTGGTGATTGGGATTTGTTGCCAGCTTTGTCGTCAGGTTTTATGAATACCCCTTATTATTATGAGCAGATGGTTGGTCCAACCGGGTATAGTTTTAATTATGCAGATTGTGGTGATGAGCATGGGTTAGCACCTGTTATGTTTTGGTTTGCAAAGAAAACTGGGGATCTTTCTTTATTATGGACAGAAAAAAGCTTCATGCAAAAAGATAAATGTTCTGGCTATTTGGCAAATAGACTGTTTCCGCTAATATTTTTATGGGGTAGAAATATAGAAATAGACAAAATTGTTCCTCCTGAAAAAATGATGTGGATAGGAGGGGGCATTACACCAGTTGCATTGATGCGTACTTCTTGGACTGATAAAAATGCTTTGTATGTGGGCATTAAAGGAGGAACTTCCAGTAGTAATCATTCACATATGGATGCCGGATCCTTTGTGATGGATGCTATGGGGATACGATGGGCTATGGATTTGGGAATGCAAAACTATGAATCTTTGGAATCGAAAAAAATGCAAATCTGGAGTAATGACCAACATTCAGAGCGTTGGAAGGTTTTTCGTTATAATAATTATGCTCATAATACCCTTACGATTAATAATAAATTACATGATGTAAAAGGGTATGCGTGTTGGAAATCATTTATCGATAGTGAGAGTTTGAAGTCTGCAACGATTGACTTGACTACTATTTTTAAGGATGAACTGCTCTTTTGTCAAAGAGAAATTGCGATGGTGAACGGTACTTATGTAGTGGTGAGAGATAGTGTGAAAACAGATGCTACAAAGCAAGCTCTTTTACGTTGGACTATGTTGACAAGAACTCAGGTAAGAGAGATACAGAAGGATGGCTTTATACTGGAGCAAGATGGGAAAAGGATGAATGTGAAAATTAAAAGTCGGAATCAGGTTCAAATAAAAAGATGGTCTGCACAATCCGGTAATAGTTATGACGCTCCGAACCCTAATGTTGTTTTGATAGGATTTGAAGCTATTATTCCGGCTGGAGAGGAAGCGGTTTTTGAAACAGTTCTATGCCCGGAACAATTGGTTTATTAGTATAGGTTTAAAAAATATCATAGAATAATATGAAAATACGATTTTTTTTCTTGTTAATATGTTTTCTATCCGCTGGCTATTCTTGGCGCCTGCATGCAAAAATTGTATTACCCGCTATGTTTACGGACAATATGGTATTACAACGACAAACTGAAGTAGCTTTTTGGGGAACGGCTACTCCGAGGTGTACTGTAACAATTAAAACTTCTTGGAACAATAAAGAGTATTTGGTTAATTCATCAGATAAAGGTGAGTGGCGGACAAGAATATCTACTCCTCAGGCAGGTGGTCCATATTATATTATTGTCTCAGATGAAACGAGCATTCGTTTGGATAATGTATTAATTGGTGAAGTTTGGCTTTGTGCTGGGCAGTCTAATATGGAGATGCCAATCGGAAGTTGGGGGAAAATAAATAATTATGAAGCAGAAATTCGTTTGGCTCAATGTCCCGAAATACGTGTTTTGCATGTTGAACGTGCTGCAAGTTTGTCACCACTCAGTGATTTGAAGAAGGTACGTAAGGGGACTTGGCAGGTTTGTTTGCCGGAGTTTGCAGCAAACTTTTCTGCCGTTGCGTATTTTTTCGCTAAGAATCTTCATCGCCATTTAAATGTTCCTATTGGAGTAATTACGGCCTCGTGGGGAGGGACTATTGCAGAATCGTGGATTAGTAAAGAAGCAATAACCCGGATAACTGATTTAGATAGTTGTGAAAAGGATACTCTCAAAGAATATTCCGTTGATAGAGATGGTCCTAATATCCATTCTGTACTTTTTAATGCAATGATTCATCCTATCATTCCTTATACTTTAAAGGGAATCATTTGGTATCAAGGTGAATATAATTGTGCTCGTGCAGAACAGTATAAAGATATATTTCCGCTCTTGATTACTGATTGGCGTAAACAATGGAAACAAACGCTGCCCTTTTATTTTGTACAGTTACCTAATTTTGGAGAAAGAAATGAGGAGCCGACTGGTGCACAATGGGCTGAATTAAGAGAAGCTCAATTTGAAACATTGTGTATGGCCAATACTGGGATGGCAGTAACCATAGAACTGGGAGAAGCCAAGAATGTACATCCCAAAAGAAAGAAAGAGGTCGGTGACAGGTTGGCATTAATAGCAAGGGCTAAGACTTATGGAGAAGATATTGTTTATTCCGGGCCTCTGTATAATTCATATATCATTGAAAATAATCAGGTGAGGATTAAGTTTGATCACGTTGGTGGCGGGCTAAAGATTAAAGGAGGGGATTTGATAAAAGGTTTCTCAATAGCTGGTCCGGATCACAAGTTTTATTGGGCAGAAGCTGAAATAGATGGAGAAGAAGTAGTGGTTAGTTCTCCTAATGTTCCTTATCCACTTGCAGTGAGGTATGCTTGGGCTGCTAATCCAGAATGTAATTTGTATAACGGGGCTGATTTACCAGCCTCACCGTTTAGGACAGATCATTGGAAATAAAGTATAGTGTTGTTTTAAATTTTAATAGTATGAAAAATGTATTATTAGGGTCTGATAATAAAGAAGTTGGTTATCAGTGTAATGATTCGTATGTACATCTTGAATTACCGTCGCTGAATATAAATAAGCTTCTGTGTTTAAATACCTGGGTATTGAGACTGAACAATGCTTTGAAATAAATGATAGAGGGTTTTGTACAACTATTATAAATATTGAAAGTAAAAATAAATTTAATGGATTATCATTCTTTTCTTTCTTGTATTGATTTTACTATTGTTGCCGTTTACTTGGGGGTATTGGTCTTTATAGGATTTCATTTGAAGCGTCGTGCATCTCAGAATCTGGAATCATATTTGTTGGGGGGTAAACATATCCCATGGTATTTGCTGGGATTATCTAATGCCTCTGGTATGTTTGATATTTCTGGTACTGTATGGCTGGTTGGTATAACTATTGTATATGGACTTAAGAGTATTTATATACCTTGGCTTTGGCCTGTTTTTAACCAAATATTTCTGATGGTTTATTTATCGGCTTGGTTACGTCGTTCCAATTGTACGACAGGAGCAGAGTGGATTCGCTTTCGTTTCGGAACGGATAATGGTGCTGTGACTTCTCATTGGATTATTGTTGTGTTTGCTATTTTGGTTGGACTGGGCATGTTGGCTTACGGTTTTATTGGTATGGGTAAATTTGTGGAGATATTTATGCCATTAAAAAGCGTCTTTCCTTTTTTGTCTTTTCTTCCTGATACATATATTCCTCATGTCTGGGGTGTTATTTTTACTCTGTTTGCAGTATTCTATGCTTTGATGGGTGGAATGATGAGTATTGTTTGGGCAGATGTGGCACAATACATCATTATGGGTTTAGCTTCCGTGGCTGTAGCTATTATTGCGATATTGCATTTAGATATCATTGAGTTTTCTTCTTGGTTACCAAATAGTTGGTTTTCTCCGTGGTTTGGGCAAGAGTTAAATATGACTTGGACAGGTAAGTTTGTTGAGTTTAACAATAAAATAGGTAGTGATGGTTACCAGCTTTTCAGCCTTTTCTTTGGATTAGTTCTTTTGAAAGGTGTGTTAGCTAGTGTTGCTGGCCCGGCTCCTACTTATGATATGCAAAAAATACTGTCAACTCGTTCTCCTCGTGAAGCAGCTTTGATGAGTGGCTCGGTCACATTGGTATTGATGCCGGTTCGTTATATAATGATTACAGGCTTTGCTATATTAGGGCTTATTTTGTTTAATCAGATACAGGGGCAAATTACTACTCCTGCCGGTGTGATTGATTTTGAGTTAGTTCTTCCGGCAGTAATTAATCACCCTTGGATTCCAGCTGGAATAACTGGGTTGATTCTTGCAGGATTACTGGCTGCATTTATGTCTACTTTTGCAGGAACTTTAAATGCAGTTCAGGCATATATTGTTAATGATATTTATATAAAGTATTTTAAGAAAGATGCGACACCCAGACAAGCCAATCGTGCAAATATTGTTGTGGGTTTAATTGTTGTTGTTGTCAGTATTTGTTTTGGAGTATTAGCACAAGATGTGAATAGTGTGTTACAATGGGTTACTAGTGCATTGTATGGTAGCTATATTGCGGCGAATATCTTAAAATGGCATTGGTGGAGATTTAATGGACGTGGTTTTGCCTTAGGTATGGCTGCAGGCATGATTCCGGCATTGATTCTTCCGATAGTTCCTTACTTTGACGGAGTGTTACCTTTATACTATTTTCCGATTATTTTTATTTGCTCTATTGTTGGATGTGTATGGGGAACTTATTCAGTACCTCCTACCGATTTAGAGGTTTTGAAGGAGTTTTATAAAACAACTCGTCCATGGGGAATTTGGAAGCCTATTGATGTACTTGTTAAAGCTGAAACTCCTGATTTTAAGGAAAATTCTGATTGCTGTAGAGATCTTATTAATGTTGGAGTTGGGATTATCTGGCAGACAGCTCTGGTGGCGGCGTCGATTTATCTCGTTTTACAGCAATTCATTTATTTTATTGTAGCAGTTATTATTGTTATAATTACTTCAGTAATATTAAAAAGGAATTGGTTTAATAAACTGGAAAATTGAATTTAATAAATAATATTACAGATTATGAAATTTGGATTTTTTGATGACGATAAGCGTGAATATGTGATTACAAACCCACGAACTCCATGGCCATGGATTAACTATTTAGGAACAGAAGATTTCTTTAGCTTGATTTCTAATACAGGAGGCGGATATACGTTTTGTAAGGATGCAAGATATAGGCGTATTACACGATATCGTTATAATAATGTACCAATAGACGACGGAGGGAAATATTTTTATATCAATGATGGGGAGAATATATGGAGTCCGGGTTGGAAACCTTGTAAAACAGAGTTGGATAAATATATTTGCAGGCATGGGTTGAATTATACGGTTATTACCGGGGCTAAAAATGGTCTCGAGGTAGAGATCTTGTATATGGTACCATTGCATACATGGGCAGAAGTTCAGAAAGTTACGTTGAAGAATACAACAAATCAAATAAAACGATTTAAAGTATTTTCGTTTGTTGAATGGTGTCTGTGGAATGCTCAAAGTGATATGGAAAATTTCCAGCGTAATCTTTCATTAGGTGAGGTGGAGGTAGAAAACTCAATTCTATTTCATAAAACAGAGTATAGAGAACGACGGAATCATTATTCTTATTATTCGGTGAATGTACCTATAAATGGTTTTGAAACGGATCGTGAATCATTTTTAGGAATGTACAATGGTTTTGATCAACCTCAGGCGGTAACTCAAGGAAGGGCATGTAACAGCATAGCACATGGTTGGTCGCCAATAGCGTCTCATTATATTGAAATTGAGTTGGGACCGGGAGAGTTAAAAGATTTGATCTTTGTTTTAGGATACGTTGAGAATGGTGAAAGTGAGAAGTGGGACAAGGAACAGAAACTAAATAAAAATTGTGCATATGAAGTAATTGATAGATTTAATACTGTTGATTCTGTAGGCCGAGCTTTTAATGAATTAAAAGAGTATTGGGACCATTTGTTGAGTGCATATGTACTGGAATCACCGGATCCTAAACTTAACCGAATGGTGAATATCTGGAATCAGTACCAGTGCATGATAACTTTCTGCTTTTCTCGTTCTGCCTCATATTTTGAGAGTGGTATAGGGCGTGGCATGGGGTTTAGAGATTCTAATCAAGACTTGATTGGCTTTGTTCATCAGATACCAGAACGAGCTCGTCAGCGTATTATTGATATTGCATCGACACAATTTTCTGATGGTGGTTGTTATCACCAGTATCAACCTCTGACGAAGAAAGGAAATAATGAGATAGGACAAGGGTTTAATGATGATCCTATGTGGCTGATTTTTGGCACTATACATTACTTAAAGGAAACGGGTGATTTTTCCATCTTACATGAACAGGTTCCTTTTGATAATCAGAAAGGATCGGAAGCTTCACTCTTCTTCCATCTTCAAGTTTCTTTTGAGCATATTGTGAATAATTTAGGGCCTCATGGTTTGCCTTTAATAGGGCGGGCGGACTGGAATGATTGTTTAAATTTGAATTGTTTCTCAAGTAATCCGGATGAGAGTTTTCAAACTACGGAAAATAAATCGGAGGGTACAAAAGCTGAGAGTTTAATGATAGCTGGATTGTTTGTAATGTATGGACGAGAATATGCAAGACTGTGTAAGATATTAAATAAGAATATTGAGGCAGAAAAGGCATACAAGCATGTAGATGAGATGGTTGAGGCGGTGATGAAATATGGATGGGATGGCAATTGGTTTTTACGGGCCTATGATTATTGGGGGCGGAAGATCGGTTCGGAGGAGAATGAAGAAGGGAAAATCTTTATAGAATCGAATGGTTGGTGTACAATGGCTCAGATCGGATTGGAAGAGGGAATGGTGGAAAAGGCTTTGGATGCGGTGAAAGAAAAATTGGATTGCCAGTATGGTATAGTATTGAACAACCCGGCTTTTTCAAAGTACTATAAAGAGTATGGGGAGATATCGACTTATCCTGAAGGATACAAGGAAAATGCTGGAATATTTTGTCATAACAATCCATGGATTATGATAGGTGAAACCATTCGTGGACGCGGAGATAACGCTTGGGAATATTATAAAAAAATATGCCCAGCTTATCTTGAGAGTATCAGTGAACTTCATAAAATGGAACCTTATGTTTACTCTCAAATGATAGCAGGAAAAGATGCTTATAAACCTGGTGAGGCGAAAAACTCATGGTTAACAGGAACAGCTTCTTGGAATTATTTTGCCATAACGCAATATATTTTAGGTATCCGGCCAGAGTATGACGGTCTGTTGATTGATCCGTGCATACCTTCTTCATGGCGTAAATTTAGGGTGAAGCGCAGATTTAGGGGAGCTATTTATGATATCGTAATAAATAATCCGGAAGGAAAAATGAAAGGAGTTAAGCAAATTATAGTGGACGGTGAAAAACTTGAAGGTTCTTTCATTCCAGCGATGTTAGCCGGTAGTACTTATAAAGTTGAGGTAATAATGTAGTATTTATAAAACGAATAAGTATGAGAAAGAAAATGGATGTTTGGAGAAGGGGGGGATGAATTCGGGAGGAAAGGGAGGTAGTCGTAGTTATTGTTAATAGTATTGTATCTGCTAGAATCTATGTTAGCACTGTAAAAAGAAGGGGATTTTTATTGCTATATGTATAGGTGTAGTGTTCCCTTTTTTATAAGTTGTTGATGTTACTAATTTGATGTTGAATTAAAAAAAAGTGAATCTGATGAGAATTTTGAAACTGCTATTTTGGGTTTCTCTGTTACCCTTTGTATCTGTACAAGGTAGAATAATAAAGGTCTTAGCTATTGGGAATAGCTTTTCTGAGGATGCTATTGAGCAGAATCTGTATGAATTGGCTATTGGTGGTGGGGATACATTGATTATTGGAAATGTTTATCGTCCTGGGCAAAGTCTACAGTCACATTGGAAAATGGCTATTTCAGAAGAAGCTTTCGAGTATAGAAAAATTGAGAATGGAAAGAAAACGAATGTTCATAAGAAAATGCATGAGTGTATTACAGATGAAAACTGGGATTATATTACATTCCAGCAAGCCAGTTATGATTCAGGATTACTGGAATCTTATGAACCCTGGTTATCTAATTTGTTGGAATATGTAAGGAGATATATTACTAATTCTACTGTAAAAATAGGGTTACATCAAACTTGGGCTTACGCTCAGAACTCGACTCATTCTGGATTCTCTGTATATGGTAACAGTCAAATAGACATGTACCAAGCTATCGTAACGGCTGTTTCCATAGTAGCTCAACGCCATGCTAATGAGATAGCGTTTGTGGTACCTTCAGGAACTGCTATTCAGAATTTGCGTAACACTTTTGTTGGAGATACTCTTTGTCGTGATGGTTATCATTTGAGTTTGGGATTAGGACGTTATACTGCGGCATGTACTTGGCTTGAGATAATAACCGGACAGAATCCCGAAACGAGCTCTTATAGTCCTTCTTCATTGACAGAGCAAGAGGTTTTGTTAGCAAGAAAAGCAGCGCATACAGCTGTCCTTTATCCCTATGCTTCTGTTAGGATTGATGAATAGGGACTTTAATATGGTACTGTTCACTATTTTGTGTAGATAGAAGGCACTCTCCATAATATTGTGGACAGTGCCTTGGAAAACGTTATTTCTTTTCCTTCTTTAGTACTTTCTCTACTTCATGGTTCAGACTGTCTGTTGGGATATCTCTTGCAAGTATCCTGCCGCCCGGAGATACGAGTATATTGGTTGGTAATTTCAGTATGGCATATTGTTTGGCAGTCTCCAGATTCCACCCAGTAAAGGTACATACCTGTTCCCAGGTTAGTGTATCCTGCTTTATCTTATTTTTCCAGTCTTCTTTATTTATGTCGAGTGAAATACCTAATATGCCAAATTCTTTGTTCTTTTTATACTTGTTGTTTATCTTGCGCAGTTCCACATTTGTAGAATCACACTCTTCGCACCAGGATGCCCAGAAATTGATGAGCATATATTTGTCTTTGAACTTATCTAAGCGTGTTACTTTTTCTCCTTTTTGATTGGGAAGGCTGAAGAAAGGAGCTGTTTTACCTTCATTCACCTTTTCTATTTGGGTGATATTTTCGGTCAACTGTCCAATGGAAGGTTTATCTTGAAGTACTCCTGCCATCACATCAATCAGCTCTTTTATCTTTTTAAAGTCAGGAGTTTCCTTTTGTACAAAATACTTGTCCAGCAGATAAATGCTGACGAAAGAATTGTTGTGCTGGCGGATAAATTCTTCTGCTTTTGCTTCGAGCATTTTTTCGGAGGGTATGCCCGGCCCTTGCAGCATTGCTTGGAAGGCTGAGAACTCTTCATTATAAATATTTCCCTCAATATTCAGGTGGTCCAGGTTGTTTGCATTCCCTTGTACCTTGATTTTCTCTTTTTTATCAAGAAAAATCGGATACTCTGTTTCCCCTTTCAAGAGTAGCATGGCTGTGGTGATGGTGTCTACTTTTAATGAATGAGAGAACTTGTCTCCCTTCACATATATAGTATCTATATGCTGGTAGAGTCCGTCGATGCCATATAAATAGATTGTATCGTCTCCCAGTCCTTTAATTTCTCCGGTTATGCTTGTTGTATCTGCATTTTTCTTGCAGCCTGTCAGGCAGATTATCAGGATGAGCAAGATATTTATTTTCTTCATTTTTACATCTTTTCTGCGAAAGTACGGGTTTTATGGATAAAAAAAAAGAATTGCTCACCATAAATGGTGAGCAACTCCTTTTTTTTCAAATAAAAAACGAAGGATTCGTTTATTTGATAATATTCATAAAGTCTGAGTTAACGAAGTATTTTGCGAACTCAAGATCAGTTGCAGCTTTCTTAGCTAATGAAGAGTCTTTAGCAACTGCGCTTTTCAGACTGCTTGTTAACATAGAAAGATTGTTAGTTCTTGCACCTAATACAGCCATCAGATAGTCTGTGTAAGCATCCGGTTTTTCTACACCAGCCAATGTGTTTTTAGCTTTGTTGTAGTCCTTAGCCAGGATCTGAGCAAGAGCAGCACTATTTGTCTTAGCGTCACCGAATGAGTTTACAGCTCTTTCATACTGACCCTGTGCAATGTACAGGTTACCCATTGTTTCGCCCAGTTCTTTAGCACCAGAAGCCTTACCTAAGTAAGATTCAGCAGCGCTCTTATCACCTTTAGCCAAAGCTACAAGACCTAAGTTCATGTTAACTTCAGGAGCAGCCTGAATGTTAGCAGCTTTCTTCAGGTATGATTCAGCTTTGTCAATGTTACCAGCCTGATAAGCCAATTTACCAAGGTTGTTGAATGCACGGTAGTCATTCGGGAACAACTCAGTAGCTTTTGTGTAGATTACTTCTTTCTTACCATTGTCATTAGTCAGCGTTGCAGCATACAACAATTCTTCCAAAGTCAGTTCTTTAGGATTAGAAGAAGCCAAAGAAGCGATTTCGTCGTCAGACTTACCAATAATTTCATAATTCAAAGTCAAACGAGAACGACGCAATTGTGGCAGGATTTCGTCAGCCAAAGTTTTGTAAACAGAAGAGATGTTTTTGATTTCTTGTTCTCTTTGTTCAGGATCCTGATACATAGAGAGTACGCGAAGGATCAATTCTTTGTCCTGGATGTTTGATTTAGAAACCAGTTCCTGGAAACCTTCCCAGTCCTGAGCTGTGTATTTAGCATCGATAGCTGCATCGATCTTAGCTTTCTTAAGGTCTTTGCTCAACATCTTAGTAGTGTTGTCTTCACGGTTTTCGGCCAGCTTAGTGTTCAAACCTACACCACCATCAGGAGATGCATAAGCAGAAACTTCAATGTTGCTGATTTTTTTGTTAGCAGCATCGTTTACGTTAGCTACTTCCTTGTTGAATTCTTTAGCAGTCTTCAATTCGCTTGCACGAATGTTAGCCTGTTGGATAAGGAACATAATGTTAGCATTGTGTTTCTCTTTGATGATACGTTGGAAAGCGTCGTCACCGTTAGCAGGGTTAGCACTTTGCAGCGTGTTTTCAATCAATTCTGAAGTAGAGATCACACCATCAGCAATTTTCACAGCAGGGATAGCTACTGTCTTGTTGCCGATTTTAGCATTGAATTCAAGGTACAATTCAGACTTAGCCATTTCAGGAACATAGTCAAATGAAGTTTTCATCGTGTAGTTACCACCCATCTTGTAAGAGATAGTCTGGTCGTTACCTTCAACTTTTTCACCTTGGAATACTGCAGGTTGGCCTTTAACTTCGCCACCATTCCATCTTAAAACCGGAGTTACTTCTACAACGGCTTTCTTTTTGAAATACTTTTCAGGAAACTTTCCGTTGATAGTTACAGGAACTTTACCACCCACTGCTTCCAACACCTGCGGAGTTGTAGTAAAGTAGTCAGATGATAATTCACCCATTTTGCTGCAAGACGAAAATGCAACAATCAATGCCATAAGGAAAGGCAAATAAAGCTTCTTAATCATTTTAGGTATAAATTAAATGTTTGTAATTGAAATATTCGTCCATTCATGCCTTTTCCATTTAACCCGGAAAAAGTAACGCAAAGATATTAAATATTAAGATATATATATAGCTAAAGTATTGTTTTTATTATAATTTAATGAAATCAGCCTTTCTTTTCTTGACGATATTTAATATTACGCGGGTGATGCTCTATTATTTCACTCCGTAACATGTTCCGATCGATGTGAGTATATATCTCCGTAGTGGCAATGGATTCATGACCAAGCATACATTGAATAGCTCGTAAATTGGCTCCTCCTTCCAGCAAATGAGTGGCAAATGAATGACGAAATGTATGCGGACTGATATTCTTGGTGATACCGCTTATCTGTGCGAGTTCCTTGATGAGGTGGAAGACCATAATACGGGATATGTTTTTACCCCATCGGGCCAGAAAAACAAAATCCTCATATTCTTTTTTTATTTTTCCCCGGTTCCGGTCAATAAAATATAGTTGTATCTCTTTAATAGCTCGTGGAGAAATCGGTACCAGACGTTGTTTGCTGCCTTTACCTTCTACTTTGATAAAACCTTCATCAAAATAAAGATCGGAAAGCTTTAAATTGGTCAGCTCGGATACGCGTAAACCGCAGCTATACAAGGTTTCCAGCATGGCACGGTTGCGCTGGCCTTCGTTTTTACTAAGGTCTATGGCTGAGATGATGGTATCAATTTCTTCAACTGTTAGTACCTCTGGTATTTTAAAGCCAATTTTGGGGCCTTCAAGCAGTTCGCTGGGATCGGCTTCTATATAGTCGGCCATAATGAGAAAGTGGAAGAAAGATTTGATACCTGAAATAATTCGTGCCTGCGAACGTGGGTGAATACCAATATCATGCAGTCCGGCAGAGAAGCGTTCCAGATCGTTCAGACAAACATCCAGAACTCCGGTATTCTCTGCTTGCAGGAAGTTGAGTAGCTTACTCAGATCGGTCATGTAAGCATCCAGCGTATTTTTAGACAGAGACTTCTCCAACTTTAGATATTGTTGGTACTTTTTAATTATCTGCTCTTGTGTATCCTTCTTCTCGGTTTTTTCGTTTATTTTCATTTCTTTTTTCTACCTTTGCTCCGCGAAGATAGGTTGCACCTCAGCAAAATACAAATAAATTTGCTTCTACATTCGGTTTGCGCTATCTTTGCACCCTGAAATAATGTTCCCGAGACAAAGGTATTAAAATTAGTAGGATTGTGTTATGAGGATACAAATTATTAATGGCCCCAATATTAATCTGCTGGGCAAGCGTGAACCTTCCATATATGGTAGTGTTACATTTGAAGACTATCTGGCAGAACTCCGCAAAGCGTATAAGGATATAGAAATTAACTATTTTCAATCGAATATTGAGGGAGAAATGATTGACTGCATTCAGCAGACGGGTTTTGAAGCAGATGGTATTATTTTAAATGCGGGGGCATATACACATACGTCTATTGCTTTACAAGATGCTATTCGTGCGGTGACTGCCCCGGTAATTGAAGTACATATTTCTAATGTACACAGTCGTGAAGATTTTCGTCATGTGTCTATGATTGCTTGTGCCTGTAAAGGAGTCATTTGTGGTTTTGGGCTCAATTCATACCGTCTGGCCCTTGAGGCTTTAAGATAATAATGTGAGAATAAAATAGATTCATATAATTAATGTGTAAATAAGCCGGAGGACGATTGGCATATGGGCACATTATCAAAATTAAATAATTATTTAAGATGTTGCTGAAACAGACTAAAATCGTAGCTTCCATCTCAGACAGACGCTGCGACGTAGACTTTATAAAACAGTTGTTTGATGCCGGGATGAACGTTGTTCGTATGAATACCGCGCATGCCAGCCGTGAAGGTTTTGAAGCTTTGATAGCTAATGTACGTGCCGTTTCCAACCGTATTGCCATCCTGATGGATACCAAAGGGCCGGAAGTACGAACTACTGCTAATGCCGAACCTATTCCTTTTCAGATTGGAGAGAAAGTGAAGATTGTTGGTAATCCTGACCTGGAAACAACCCGCGAATGTATTGCTGTTTCATATCCCAATTTTGTACATGATCTGAATATCGGTGGAACGATTCTTATTGATGATGGTGATCTTGAACTTCGTGTGATTGATAAAACAACTGACCATTTGCTTTGTGAAGTGCAAAATGAGGCTGTCCTGGGTAGTCGTAAAAGTGTGAATGTTCCGGGGGTGCGAATCAACCTGCCTTCGTTGACAGAGAAAGACCGTAATAATATATTGTATGCTATAGAGAAGGATATCGATTTTATAGCACATTCGTTTGTACGTAACAAGCAGGATGTGCTTGATATTCGTACTATTCTTGACGAGCATAATAGTGATATTAAAATTATTGCCAAGATTGAAAATCAGGAAGGTGTTGATAATATCGATGAAATCCTTGAAGTGGCTGATGGTGTGATGGTAGCGCGTGGTGATCTGGGTATTGAAGTACCACAAGAACGTATTCCGGGTATCCAGCGTACACTGATTCGTAAATGCGTGTTGGCAAAGAAGCCGGTTATTGTAGCGACACAGATGCTTCACACTATGATTAATAATCCGCGTCCGACTCGTGCGGAGGTAACTGATATTGCTAATGCTATCTATTATCGTACTGATGCTTTGATGCTGAGCGGTGAAACGGCTTATGGTAAATATCCGGTAGAAGCCGTGAAAACGATGACTGCTATTGCCGCACAAGCTGAAAAAGATAAACTGGAAGAGAACGATATCCGCATTCCGTTGGATGAAAATAGTAATGATGTGACTGCATTCCTTGCCAAGCAAGCTGTGAAAGCTACAGCCAAGCTGAAGATGCGTGCTATTATTACTGATAGTTATAGTGGACGTACTGCCCGTAACCTTGCTGCTTTCCGTGGTAAATATCCTGTGCTGGCCATTTGTTACAAGGAGAAAACCATGCGTCATCTGGCTCTTTCTTATGGGGTGGAAGCGATCTATATGCCCGAATTGGCTAACGGACAGGAGTATTACTTTGCTGCACTACGCCGTCTGTTGAAAGAAGGACGTTTGTGTCCTTCGGATATGGTAGGTTATTTGAGTAGTGGTAAAGCGGGAACCCAAACTTCTTTCCTTGAGATAAATGTGGTGGAAGATGCTTTGAAACACGCTGAAGAAACGGTACTGCCTAATAAGAACAGATATTTATAATTTATAATTGGACGATTTACAATTTACGATTGAAATAACTCTTGTTTATCAGAAGTAATTTCAATCGTAAATTGTAAATCGTCCAATCGTAAATCCTTTTTCTCTTTCCATGGATACTATAGACGATTACATCCTGAGCCATATAGATGATGAAGGCGATTATCTGAAAGCCTTGTATCGTGACACACATGTTAAACTACTTCGTCCTCGTATGGCTTCCGGCCATTTGCAGGGAAGAATGTTGAAGATGTTTGTCGAGATGATTCGCCCCCGGCAGATACTTGAAATAGGTACGTATAGTGGTTATTCTGCTCTTTGCCTGGCCGAGGGACTTCCGGAAGGAGGAATGCTTCACACATTTGAGATTAATGATGAACAAGAGGATTTTACACGTCCCTGGCTGGAAGGATCGGCTTATGCTGATAAAATAAAGTTCTATATCGGTGATGCCCTTGAACTTGTTCCCGGATTGGGTATTGTGTTTGATCTTGCCTTTATAGATGGGGATAAGCGTAAATATATCGAATATTACGAAATGACGCTTGTACATCTTTCCGCCGGAGGTTATATTATAGCTGATAATACTTTATGGGATGGCCATGTTCTGGAAGAGCATCCGCATAGTAACGATTATCAAACAATTGGTATTAAAGCGTTCAATGATCTTGTGGCAAAAGATACAAGGGTAGAGAAGGTGATACTTCCTTTGCGGGATGGGCTGACGATTATTCGCAAGAAATAGTGCAAACTTAGTGGGTATGTTATTTCGGTAATGAAAACTAAAAATATCATATAAATAACCTGTCAAGCGATATATTTCTGTAACTTTGTGTTCTATATAAGTAGGTGAAGATCGCCTGCTTGATATGAATAATTACATTTAATAAACCTGATAAATAACTTTATGGAAACAACCAGACAGAATAAGATATCCCGTTTGTTGCAAAAAGAATTGAGTGAAATCTTCTTGTTACAAACCAAGGCGATGCCCGGTATACTGGTGTCGGTAAGTGCAGTTCGTATCAGTCCTGATATGAGTATAGCGCGTGTATACCTTAGTATTTTTCCTTCTGAAAAAGGAGAAGAGATGGTGAAAAATATCAATAACAACATGAAATCTATCCGGTACGAACTCGGAACGCGGGTTCGTCACCAGTTGCGTATCATTCCCGAACTGAAATTCTTTGTGGATGATTCATTGGATTATATAGAAAAGATAGATTCTCTTTTGAAGTGAACCTGCCCTTTTATATAGCCCGGCGCTATCTCTTTTCAAAGAAGAAGCACAATGCCATTAATATTATTTCCGGCATATCAGTATGTGGGGTAGCACTTGCTACGCTGGCGCTTGTCTGTACACTTTCTGTATTTAACGGTTTCCAGGATATGGTGGCCAGCTTTTTTACAGCGTTCGATCCGGAACTGAAGATTAGTATCCGGGAAGGTAAGGTTTTCGATGGACAAGACGAACGCATACAAGCGATTCGTGCCTTGCCGGAAGTCGCTGTATTCACCGAAACGTTGGAAGAAAATGCGATGGTACAGTATAAAGACCGTCAGACAATGGCTGTAATAAAAGGGGTGGAAGATAACTTTGAGGATCTTACGTCTATTGACAGCATTCTTTATGGGGCAGGGGATTTTCTACTTCATGATTCCATAGTAGATTATGCTGTGATGGGTATCGAATTGGTTTCGACGCTGGGTACAGGTATACAGTTTGTTGATCCGTTGCAGATTTATACCCCTAAGCGGAATGCTAAGGTGAATATGGCAAATCCTTCTGCTTCTTTTAATATGGAGTATCTTTTTTCTCCGGGTACTGTCTTTGTGGTCAATCAGCAAAAGTATGATAGCCGTTATATTCTTACTTCCCTTGATTTTGTGCGTCGGATGCTTGATTATACAACCGAAGTTTCTGCTATTGAATTGAAATTAAATCCTGGTGTGAGCACCTCTTCCGCCAAATCAAAGATTGCATCGATATTGGGTGATGACTTTGTTGTGCAGGATCGCTATGAGCAACAAGAAGACGTATTTCGGATTATGGAGATAGAGAAATTGATTTCATATCTTTTTCTCACGTTTATTTTGATGATTGCCTGTTTTAATGTAATAGGTTCTCTTTCTATGTTGATTCTTGATAAGAAAGAGGATGTTGTGACTTTGCGCAATTTGGGAGCGGATGATCGTTTGATTTCCAGAATATTTCTTTTTGAAGGGCGTCTGATTTCTCTTTTTGGTGCTATATCCGGTATTGTATTGGGATTAATTCTTTGTTTGATACAACAAAAATTTGGTATTATCTCTTTAGGTGGTGGAGGAAACTTTCTGGTGGATGCCTATCCGGTCAGTGTGCACTTTTGGGATGTAGTGTTGGTGTTTGTAACGGTATTTGCCGTTGGCTTTCTTTCGGTGTGGTATCCGGTGCGTTATCTTAGTAAACGATTGCTCTCTTCAGGAGGGAAATAATAAATAACGATGTCTGTCAAATGACTTCTACATAAAAAATAGCGCCCCATATAATTTAGTACTAAATTATATGGGGTGCCTAAAAAGGATTCTTTCTTTTCTGTTACTGAATAGCTATCTTATAAGTACTAATTGTATTGTCTTTTGTTCGGATACATACAATGTATATACCTGTTGAGCCTACAGCTACTTCAATGCTCTGATTAGCTTCACCATTTGCTATGACTTGTCCGGTAGAAGTGAGTACGGAGTAAGTACAATCTTCTGTAGGGATAATTGTAATATTGGTATCAGTAGCATAAATTCGGGCTATATTCTCATTCGTTTTTTCCAGTCCTGTTCCTTGTGTTATTACACAGGAAGTTGTCTGATAGGGTTCATTGTAATCTGTATAATCAGGATATGCTTTGGAAGAGATAACACAGTAGATTGCACCATCTGGTATGGTATTGAAACGGAATTTACATCCTTCTGTTACCGTGTAGTCTTTTCCTGCACTAAGTTTTTCACCCGTACTGGCAAGATACCATTCAAAAGTAGGATAGACCCCATTTGGGAAGTATGAATCGGCCAATCCTTTCTTTTTCACATACCAGTCCGAAAAATCAATTGTTTCATCAGTCTTATAACTGCTTGCCAATTCATATTTCATCACTTTATCTTTCTGATATATATATGACATTTTTATCTTCTCACCTTCGGGAAAGTTTGGCATGATCATATAATTGTATGAGCAGTCGATTTCCAGAATCTGATTCAGACTTTCGGGAACCAGTATCTTTGTCAACTCGTTATATGAGCAATCCAGATACGTCAGGTTGATATAAGAACTTATATCCAGTGTTTTTAAGCCATTTTCTTTACATGTCAGAGAGGTCATGGTAGCTGCATTTTCCGGAAGAGTCGCTTCTTTTATTCCACTACAATTCAACATCTGTAGATTGGTGTATTCTTTCAGATTAATGCTGGCTAATGCTGTATATTCACAATTTAATTCTGTTAAAGCTGTTTTTACAGTCGGAAGAGTAAGGGTTACGAGTTTGGTATTGCTCTTACAGATTAATTTACTCAGCTTACTACATGTATTAACATCCAATTCTTCTAATGAAGAATTATTGGTGGCTTCTAATGAAGTTAAATTGGTATACTTACTCAAATCTATTGTCTTTGAGGATAGTTTTTTCAGGATGACAGTTTCTAAATTCTCTGTTTCGTCCGGCAGAACAATTGTGGCGGTACCGGATGGAGCATAATTCAGATTTTTCAGTCCTGACCAATCATGTATGTCCAGATTTCTTATATTACTGTTTTCAATAGTCAGACTGGTTATAGTTGCTATATTTTCAGGGTATGTTATTGTTGCGATTTTAGAACTTTCTTTTATAGAAAGTATTTCCAGTGCTGTACATCTGCTTAGATCAACTCCAGTGAGATAATCGCAGTAGGCTAAAGAGATTTCCTTTATTTTGGCTGCATCTGTATAAATCTTAATTATCTTTGTATCTGTAGGTGTACCTTGTATAGATGTTTTTGTTGAATTTATAACTTTATCAACCAGATTTCCATCTCCCCAGTCTATTTGAATGGTTGTATTATCTTCTGTTGCCCCAATAGAAAAGCCAATGCTCCTTTCATTGGATGTAGTGAGGCTGATAACCGGATCGGCTGCTTTCTCGATAATTACATCCGTAGTACGATAAGGAGAGTTATAATCCTGATAATCAGGATATGCCTTAGAAGCAATAACACAATAGGTATTACCTTCAGGGACTGTATTGAACCGGAATTTTGCAGGTTCTGTCACAGAGTAATCTTTTCCTTCTTCCAGTGGTTCTTTGCTTCCATTTACATACCAGGTGAAGGTAGGATAAACTCCTTCCGGGAAATAAGAGCCTTTGATACCTTGTTTAAGAACATAAAGCTCGGATAGGTCTATTATATCATTTGTGGTATATCTTTCACTTAGAGTGTATTGTGAAACTTTCTCTCTCTGGTCCATATAGGTCAAATCGATCTTCTCACCTTCCGGGAAATTGGGTAAAAACAGATAGTTGTAAGAACAGTCGATATTGATATCCTGGTTCGGATTCCCGGGAACTTTTATCTCTGTCAGTTCGTTATATGAACAATCCAGATACGTCAGGTTGGTACATGAACTTATATCCAGTACTTTCAGGCCATTTTCTTTGCAAGTCAATGAAGTCAAAGTAGACGGATCTTCGGGGAGGATTGTCTCTTTGATCCCGCTACAATTTAATACCTGCAATTTGCTATATTCTTTTAAGTCTATGGCTGTTAATGCAGTATATTCACAATCCAGTTCTGTTAAAGTTGTTTTGATTTCCGGTAGAATAAGAGTCGCCAGTTTGGTATCTCTTTTGCAAATTAGTTTTGTTAACTTGCTGCATTTACCCACATCCAGTGTTTCCAATGCAGAGTGAGAGGTTACTTCAAGAGAAGCCAGATTGACATATTTGTTTAAATCTATAGCTTTTAATGATAACTTACTAAGAACGATACTTTCCAGGTTTTCGGCTTCGTCGGGTAATACAATAGTACTGATACCGTAAGGACTATATTTTAGATTTTTGAGGCCAGACCAATTATGTAAGTCTATATTTTTTATACTGCTATTGTCAATAGTGAGATTCTCCAGTGTGGTTATATCTTCCGGATAGACAATGGAAGTAATTTTAGAGCTTTCCTTTATTGATAAGGTTTGCAAAGCTGTACATTTACTTAAATCGACGCCTGTGAGGTAATCACAATAAGCTAAAGAAACTTCCTTTATCTTAGCTGCATCTGCATAAATTTTAATATTTTTTGTTCCTGCAGGAGTACCCTGTATAGAAGTCTTTGCGGAGTTTATTACTTTATCAACGAGGTTTCCATCTCCCCAGTCTATCTGTATAGAAGTATTATCTTCAGTAGCTCCTAAGGAGAAACCAATAACTCTTTCATTGGATGTAGTTAAAATGATAGCCGGCTCAGCTGCTTTTTCAATAGTAGTATCGGTAGTCCGGTACGGAGAATTGTAATCCTGATAAGCCGGATAGGCTTTGGAGGCAATGACACAATAAACACTGTTTTCGGGAACTATATTGAATTTGAATTTTCCAGGTTCAGTTGTTGTGTAATCCTTTCCTTCTTCCAAGGGATCGCTGTTTCCGTTTGTATACCAAGTGAAGGTGGGATAAACTCCATCTGTAAAGTAGGAACCTCTAATTCCTTTTTTAGAAACGTAAAATTCAGACAGGTCAATAATGTCATTTGTTGTATAACTTTCATTCAATGTGTATTGTGATACTTTTTCCCGCTGGTCCATATAGTATAAAGTGATGTTTTCACCTTCCGGAAAATTAGGCATGATCATGTAATTGTATGAACAGTCTACAGACAGATTTTTATCCGAATTGGGAGTTTGGATAGAGGTAAGAAAGTTATAAGTACAATCCAGATTTGTCAGATTGGTATATTTACTGATATCCAATGTCGTCAGACCACATTGTTGCAACGTTAAGTCATTCAGAATATCTGTATTTTCCGGAAGTATCAATGTTTCTAATGTTGCATCTGCATTGGATAAGGCAAGTGTCTTAAGCTTTGTACATTTACTTGCGTCAAAAGAAGCCAGATTGAGATATCTACAGTTGATCTTTGTCAATTGATTCTCTGTAGAGGAAGGGAGAATAATTTCAGTTACACCTTGGCAACTTGAACAGGACAGTTCTGTTAATGCCAAACATTTACTGAAATCAAGCACTTTTAGAAGTTTATTGGAAGAGATTTCAATCTTTTTCAGCTTATTGGCATCTCCGTATACGTTGACTGAAGTACCCGAAGCGGAACCATTGACTGCTGTTCCGGTTGTTTTAACCGTTTGTTCTATTGCTCCCTCACCAAAGTCTACCTGGAAAACTGTTTCTTCAGTTGCATACAGTTTAAAACTGATTTTACCGGCAGTACAAGTCATGTTGATAATAGGTTCATCTTCATTTTTCTCCGCCCATACGCCAATGACTATCAGTGACATAAGACAGGTAATAAGTAGTCGTTTTTTCATATCTTCCGATGTGTATTAGTGAATAAATATTGTCCGGGACGTCAAATACGGGATTTTACGCCCGGACAATTGTTAAGAATAAAGTAAAGAGAGAGAGAGAGTTTTATTTTTTGATGACTTTTATAGAAGCATTGATAGAGTCGCCTCCAACTCTTATCAGGTAAATGCCTTCGGCCCAGTTTGCCCCCGTAACAGTTATATTAGCTTCATTTGTAGTCTTCTCATAAACGGTTTGTCCGTTAGCATTGAATACACGAATTAATTTCGATGTATTATCTCCGGTTTTTATGTTGAAGTCAGAGTGGAATACCGTTGGATAAACGCTGATCTTATTGTCTTCTACCTTGTTGATAGAAGTTCCTTTTACCTGATGGAAAGTCATTTCCGGTGATAGATAGAAAGAGAATCCGGTTTTATCAATCTCGTTAAACGGCCAGGGAAGATCAGGTACACAATACCATCCTCCGTTAAGATTCAACTCTGCGGCTCCTGCTGCATGAATCCGGACATAAGCAGAAGCAACTTTATCTGCTCTGTACGCATCACAAGCCAAAGCTAATTTGGTAGTTGCGTCCGGTACGATAGATTCGTCCAGTTCTATAGATAAATAGAATGTTCCTTTGACTTTTATAGGAGTTGCAAATTTAATTTTTCTGATGACATTTTCGTAGTCTACAGAGGTAGTACCGAAAGCACCGCTCATTGTTGTAACATATTCTCCAAATACATTATCCGGATCCGGTGCTCCCCATTTCTCTCCATATAATCTGACTTTTACAGGTTTACCTTTGTTAGTGGTAGCTGCTTTATATACATACAATCTGAAATGAACGGCACTGACGGTTGCTTCAGCGTCAGCAGGCAGTTCAAATCTTTCAGCAAAGGTGGTATAATATCTGTTTATGCCACTAACGTAGTCATTTGAACCGGGAACATCTGTTTCCGGCAGGAACAGTTCGTCATACATGTCCGATATGTTAGCGACAATGTCTGTAACATCCTCTTTTCCTAAAATACCTACATTTACAATGTCTGAGAATGAATCAGTGGATTTAGAGTTTGTTACAGTCAACAGAGGTTTGTAATCTCCACTCTCCGAATAGGTTACAACCGGACTTTCTTCGGTAGTAGTAGCCGGATTCCCGAATGTGTTCCATTGATAATCAGTTGCATATTTTGATTGATTAATGAATGAAATGGGTTGTTCCGGATATACATAGCGCAGACGCTCTTTTATGTGATTAGCATGAGTTGACCAAAGGCCGCCGTATGCAACGTATTTAGCTACAGCCGGAAAAGGATTTTCATTATCATAGACTTCAAAATTGTCTATTCCTACACCATTTGCAACGATCGTAGTAAAACCGATTCCAAAGTAATAGATACCATCGGTTTCAGGTATGAAATCAGCCTCTACTTTTTTCCATTCTTTGTACTTTATATTTTTTAAATCTACCAATGTGATACAATCAGCTTCCTTTGATTGTCCTTTACCAACAGTAAAGCGTAAGCTTTCGCTCTTATTGGCCGATTCAGAAAGCCCGGGAGCCAATAGCCAGAAACTGGCATGATAGATTCTTCCGGCTTTCATTTCAAATCCGGGAGTATATGCCCAGTTATTTTCTGTTGCAGAAGAATAGACACCCAGACAATTGGGTTCGGAATATATATTTTTCCAACCGTTGAAAGTTGTGATGGCAAAAGCATCTTTGTCACCTGTACAAACCCATCCTTCGGGGACAGTCCGAATCTCATAACTGTCAAAATCATTAGAATAGGGTAAAGTGCCTAATGTAGTGGCCCGCGTTGTTACTGTCCGGGAGTTTGTTACTTCCGGTACATCTACTTTCTCCGTTTTATTTCTTTGTGGCTTGATTTGTTGGGCATTCACCTGTGAACAAGCAAAAAAGATGAATAAAACCATCTGAATAAAAATGTAAAAACTCTTTCTTTTCATATTCGTAATTTTTATGTGGTTATTTAATGTATCTGATTGTTTTGAACCAAACGACATCGGGATTATCGTTTCTTCTGAATGTGATTTCACTTGGACTTTTCAGGTTGTTATAAGTCATGTTGTATGGTTCGTCATCACTCATGTATCCTAGAATCATTTTGAAATATTCCATATAAAAGTATCTGGCGAAATCATCTCCTCCTCCGGCGAAAATTATTTTCACCTGGTCGGCATCTTTTATCGGAACGAAGTCCATATAAAAATTAGCACTATACAATTTTCTGTCATTAATTGAATAACTGTATATAGTAAATACCTGATAAGGACTTTGTAAAGAGGCCTGTTGTAACTCTTCCGGACCTTGTCCATAAAGGTCTTTTTTCATGTTTTCGGCAGCAGTATTCCACATGGTAGTAAATCGGGGCCCCATCTGTTTCGTGTCAAAGAACCAGTTACCTTTTTTTGTTACAAATGCTTCTCCTAAAGGCATCTGTGTGATTTGTACATTGTCTGCTTCTTCGTCTGTACAAGTCAGGTGAGTTTTATCTTCCGAAGCAGTGAAATTCTGTATTGTTTTTCCTGCAATGGTTATAGGCTCTTTGAATTTGATGCCATCTGTAGTATAGATATAGGCCATCCCTTCGGCTGATGAGCTGACTCCTTCCGGCAGGTTGAAAGTCTGGTAACGTCCTATCTCTTCAGATTCTTCCATTTCAATAGTAGTACCATTTACATTCAAACGCATGGTGAATCCCGGGAAAGCTTCTATCATCTTATCCAGCTTACTACTGTAACTTTCCCATGTCATATCATTGGGCAGAGGGATCATTTGCATTTTAGTCCCATTCTTTTTTCCCTTTAACTCGATTTTGTCTTTGGCTACATTAAGAATGATGAATTCATAGTCACCCTCGTAACCAAGTCCATCCGGATTGGGATCGGAGAACTGGTGCAGTATGTGATTGTATGTATCAAAACTTAATATAGGGCCCATGTCTCCCTTTATCTGATACATACTTGTGGCTTGGTCACCCGGTGATTCCAGTATGGGCGACTCTGCAGTAATACTTACTTCTCCCTGTTTAGAGAAGACCATGTAGAAACGGAACCCTCCGTATTTGTTATCTTCGGGGTAATATTCAAAAATCCATCCGTTTTCCGATCCAGTCAGTATTTCTTTACACTGTTGCAACATTGCATTCATCCTGTTGGCAGAAGAACTGTCAAATATGTTTTTTTCATCTGAGCATGAAGTAATGCACAATGTAAACAAAGCAATGATAGTATAAGCTAATTTATTCATTGTATGCTATTTTTTCATTTAAAATTGAATCAATATCTCCGGAACGTCTGATGATAATGGTTCTTAATTCATCAATGTCAATATTCCACGCAGTCATTAGCCATTCTTTTACCATATCGAACTTGGTTTGTATTTTGGTAGCTCCCTCTGTTCCTGCATTTGCCAGCATGTTCTCCCAGAAACCATCCGGTTTAACAAGATAGTTGGCTATTACTTCTACGAAGTCTTCTTGTGGTTCCATACCTGCATAGGGGGTGACGAAACCAAGTTTCCAGGCTTGTTGTTCCGTTCTGTTTTGCCAGCCGGTAGAGGAGTAGTCGGCTGCAGATATTTGATTATATTCGGTAGGATAGTTCTTTTTCTGGTGTAGGATGTGAGCAAATTCATGATGCATTGTTTCAAAATAGTATTCATTCAACATCTCTACGTCTGTAGGATCTATGGCATTCACCTTATATAATATGACTTTGATACCAGCCTCTGCCGAACCTAATACTTCTGTAGAAGAAGAGGCATTGATGGCTGATGAGCCAACCAGCAGAATGACTTTGGGTGCATAAGTTCTCATGAAGTCTTTGTTTTTTCCGGTTTTGTCGAATATCTCATCATAAGATTCAAGCCACAGATACTTGATAATTTTTGCCAGCTTTTTTGACTTCTCCACTTCGGCCGGAATAAGATTGTATGACATGTCTGCTTCTATGTCTTCCATCCGGTATTTGAAATCAATATTATACTCTTTCACATAGTTTTGAAGCAACCAATTGTCAAATTCTGTGCGCTCACGAGGAGTTGTATCAAAAATACTTTCTCCGAACTTATCATCAGAGCAGGAAGATATCATCACTCCGGTTAAAAAGATTACTAATGTGTATAATAAAATCTTTTTCATATGTTTCTGTACATTTATTTATTATTATCTGGGATTAGGTTGCATACCGGCTCCGATTGCATCTGCAGGTAACTGCAATACTCTTCTGGGATCGTCTTTTGTCAAGATATCGTCAGCTTGCCCGGATATGTTGTGTTTGATTTCGATACCGAATCGTTTAATGTCAAACCACCTGAGGCCTTCATGTGCGGTTTCTATACGTCGGAAGTGCAAAAGACAGTACATAAAGTTTAGCTGTTTGTCACTCTCAATCTCAAACATTGGGTTTAACTCCGGACGCAATGCTTTATCTGCTGTTTTGTAATAGGCATTGATGTAATCTTCAGTCAGTGGTTTTACCCCTTTTATAGTGTGTGAATCATACCAGGAGATCAGATCTTTTGCTGCATTGGCATAATCTTTCATATGTATATATGCTTCTGCGCGGCAAAGAAGCGTTTCATCAGTAGTGAAAACCGTATTTACAATGTTCAGATATCCTATGCCGGATATGACATCCGTATACTCAATAAATCCATAGAGTTTGGGATAGTAGGATGTCTGATCGCCTCCATATATCTTATTGGCATGATAAAGATATTCCGGAGTTACCCAGGGACCTAAGCTCCAGTAGGTTTCCTGCAGTTTGGCTGTATTCATTGCATATCTGCAATATTTAGAGCTCCAGTGGTTGTAATTCCACATAGATGTAGCGGGCATTAACAGGAGATTACATGGTAATTCAGCTTTTACATAAGCAATACCACAATCTTTTGCAGCGGCAATGCTCTGGTATTGCGTAAGGTTACGGAGTACTTTTGCCGGATTGTCTCCAATGGCCTTTGTGGCATATTTGGCAGCTTTGTCATAATTGCCGTAATATAGGTTGAATCGTGCGGCAAAAGCATAAGCTGCTTTCTGATTAAAATGATATTTGATAACAGTACTTTTGTACTTTGTGTCGTCAATAAGTGGCAGGCCTTCTTCTATATCACGATTTATCTTTTCATATACTTCCGCAACAGTACCTCTTTCGTATTTTCCGGATACTATTTTTTCCGGTTTTTCTACGTAAGGTACTCCCAGGTCTGCACCGCTTGTTTGTGGATTATATGCTTTACAAAAGACGTTAGCCAGAATGAAGTGTGAGTAAGCACGACAGATAAGAGCCTCTCCTTTGGCGGCCAGTTCTGTTTCATTATCTCCTTCGGAGGTATTGAGGTATTCCAGTGCATGATTGGCAGCAGCTATTGCTTTATAGTACTCATTCCAGATAAATTGTGGGGTATCTTGCTGGTTATCTGTAAAATCCTGCCATTTGTAGCTTTCTTCCACACTTTTATTGTAAGAGATATAGAGCGGACCGTTATCTGCAACATTATCAGACATTAATTCTGTAATTTGTACGTAAGTACCGGTAGAATAGGCTGAGACGAGTAGTTGCAGTACTTTCTCGTTATTGTCGAGCTCGGTTCTGTTATCCGGCATTTTATCCAGAAAACCGTCACAAGAGGATATCATCAGGAGCATTGCTGTGGCTCCAAACCATGTTGAGTATTTATTTTTATATTTCATATTCATTGCAGTCTTTTTATAATCCAAGTCTTAAAGTTAAAGTGAACTGTTTGGGTACGGGAGAAGCAACTCCTCCGGAGCGGAAGAATTCCGGATCCTGTCCGTTTAATTTAGAATCCGAATAAATCAGAAACAGGTTTGTAGCTTGTAATTTAAGTTGTAGATTGTTTAGCTTGAACTGTTTGATCCAGGCTGGATTGAAGTCATATGACAAAGAGATTTCTTTCATTCGGATAAAATCACCTTTTGCTACACGAACATCCGAATAGTTGTATGCATTATAGGCATATTTCAGATTTGGAATGTCTTTCACCTGGCGGGTATGAGCTATAACGGGTATGTTGGTATAGGCTTCATCTCCCGGTACAGTCCATCTGTTCCTGAATTCTTTGGGCATAGCGTCCAGATCGGAGTACTCGCTTTTGAATACAGGGTCAAGACGAACTACATTTCCAAAAGAATAAGTCATGAAAACATTCAATTTAAAATTTTTATACGAAAAGATATTTCCGAAACTTCCAGTAATAGTCGGGTCGGTAGGACCTTCATATTTCAGAAAATCTTTCTTTAAGGCTTCCTGGAAGTTGATATCTGTAATTGTGACCTCTCCGTCTTCGTTGATAAAAGTTGGGAGTCCATCTTCATTCAGGCCCTGGAACGGAATGGAAAATAATGCACGTACGGGGTACCCTTTTTCTGCAAATCCCATACCGGAGATAAGGCTCATTACACGTGCTTTCGAATCCAGTTCGGTTATTTCATTCTTTGATTTTGAGAAGATGAAATCCGTAGTCCACTGAAAATCTTTGGTACGTATATTTTTTGTTGATAAAGTAAATTCCACTCCGCTTGATTTCATGGAAGCTACATTGGCATACTTAGTGCCCTGTCCGCCGCCGCCTTGAGTGTTGATAAGCCCTATTAAGTCATAATTATTGCGGGTATAATAATCCAGGCTCAGATTAATTCTGTTGTCAATGAAGCCAAAGTCGGCGCCCACATTAAACTCATGTTTCTTTTCGTAAGTCAATTCACTGTTTTCCAGATCTTCTATTTGCAAACCTGATTCTTTCACACCTGCAAAAGGACGAAAGGGGGAGTAGTTACGATATACAACGCGGGAATTGGTGACAAAAGCGGGTCCTCTGTCGGCTGTAAGACTATAGGATGCTTTCAATGTAAAATGAGATAGAGCCGGAGTAAGCTTCTCAAAGAATTCTTCTTCGTGCATATTCCATGCAGCAGCCACATTCCATGTGGGTAGCCAGCGGGCCGAACGGGCTTTACCCAGTCTGTTGGAGCCCTCATAGCGGATTGTTCCGGTAGCTGTATATTTCCCCATATATGAATAGGTTCCCATCCCGAAAAAAGCAAGGTTGCGTGAATAGGTCAAATCGTTGTAGTAATACTGGTTATTCTGTTCTATTCCTTGCTTAAATATCAGATAATCATAAAAGGGTATACCTCCTTTTTCGTATTGATATCCCCATCCTCTTGACCAGTATTGGGTCCGGTCGGCTGAATTGGCTTCTGTTCCGGCAAACAGATTCATGATATGTTTGTCTTTGAAACTTGTATTGTAGCTTAAACTGGCTCTGAAATCATAGCCCAATAATTTATACTCGTTTTTATCGAATATGCCTCCTTCCGGCAAAACGACCACTGGCAAAGAATTGGGGATATCCGGATTTTTATATAATAGAGGGTTCCTATCACGTATAGTAGCATCCCCTGCTGCACGATATGCTTCCGGTTGGTTAGAATGCTCTTTTATCAGATGGTCCTGTGAAGTCATCTGATATTTTACGGCTCCTACTACATTAGCTTCGAGTCCTTTGATAATTTTCCAGTTTAGTTCACCCTGAAATTTAAGATCTACTACATCCAGGTCAATGTAGTTTTTATCTAATTCATTCAGGATGTTGAAAGGGGCATAATTTCTTGTATAATATACAAGTCCGTCGGCATCTTTCAATGCTAATGTTCTTGAAGTATTCAATGCGTAGCTATACGGGTTGATGTCAAAATCCCGTCTTACTTCTCCGCTTACTACATCTATCTCCTGGCTTAATGTTCCGGGAGCTTTTTGTTTTCTGTATGATCCATTGGATAATAATGTCAACGTCAGGTTGTCAGAGAGATTGAAAGAAGCATTTGCATTGGCTGTATATCTCTTGACCGAACTGGCTTTTGTCCATCCCGGATCATTGTAAATACTGATTGATCCGTAGTATTTAGCTTTCTCCGTACCAGAACTGATACTTATTGAGTGGTTCATGGTAATGTTATTGTTGAACAATTCATCAAACCAGTTTGTATTTCTCATTTCGGCCATTTGAAGGTAGGCAGCCTGTGCTTCCGGAGTATTCACTAATCCCCACGATTGATTTTGTGGATTATAGGAATTAATGAGCTGATACATTTTTCCATATACTCCACTGTTGGAAGCTCTGTAAGTATCGGAGAAAATCAACCAGCCTTTTTCTGCCATTTCATTATAAACACCCATTTGTTCTTGGGACCCCATTATGTTGAAATTGTCATAATTGGGCTTTAATCGGGAGGTAAATTCTCCCGTATAATTAATGCGGCTGACACCGGCTTGCCCTCTTTTGGTAGTAATAACCACAACACCTGCCATTGCTCTGGCACCATATATTGAAGTAGCCGATCCGTCTTTCAAAATTTGAAAGCTTTCAATATCATCGGCACTTAGTCCGGCTATTGCCGAACTTATAAGGGTTACAGCATCACCGGAAGATAAATCGTCGGCATCAATTTCTACGGCATCTTCCATAACCACTCCGTCAACGACCCATAAAGGTTTTGAACTACCATAAATAGAAGTGGCACCACGGACACGTATTTTCGGGGCTGTACCAAATGTTCCGGATACATTTTGTACAGATACTCCGGCGGAACGTCCTTCCAAAGCACGGCTTACGTCCGGTATACCGTCCAAACGTGCGTCTTCTGCTTTAAGCCTGTCGGTTGCACCGGTAAACAAACGTTTATCCACTTTAGTCATACCCGTTACAACGACCTCTTCCAGCATTTGGGAATCTGAACTAAGCGTAATTTTTATGTTGCCCTCTTTTATAGGTAACTCTTTAGTTTCCATTCCAATGTAAGAAACAATCAGGGTTTTTGCTTTTTCGGGAATACTTATCTGAAAATGTCCGTCGAGGTCGGTTACCGTACCTACTGTCGCATCTTCTTTGAACCTGACGCTTACCCCCGGCAGACTCTCTCCCATATCATCTACTACTGTACCTGATATTTGTTTGTTTTTCCCTTTCTCAGAATTTTGCCGGGGCTTGAATATCTGAATGTATTTATCTTTTATTTCATAATTCAAAGCTTGCCCTTTCAGGATAATGTTTAACGCTTCGTTAATGGATTTATCCTGGAAATTGATCGTTATTTTTCGTCCCAGATCCACTTCACTCACATTAAACCATAACGAATAAGTAGTTTTTGCTTTTAGCTGTTCTAAAGCTTCTTTGACTGTTACATTTTTCAATTCAAGAGATATATTTTTCTCCTGAGCAGAAATGATTTGTGCACAGACCAGAAAACAGGTGATTAAAGCCATCTTTATGAGGGCTTTCCATTCTTTTACATACATCGGCGCTATTGTTAAAATTGTAATTAATTATTTCTTGATATGATTATTTCATCTCCATTGATTGTGTAGTGCAGGTTATTGTTAGCTGCCATAATATCGAGTATTTTCGTTATTGTTTCATCGTTTCGGAAATCACCATAGAAGCGTTCCGTACATAGTTGTTTGTCTTTTATTTCTATTTTGACATTGAATGCACGTTCAAGATCGCGTACAATCTGGCTTAAAGGTTCTTCATTGAAGAATAGTGTATTTCTTAATGTCACACTGGGAACCCGGATTGCTGCAGTGGGTTGTCCGGTTACATTGCTCGATATGGCATCCAGTATTTCCTGTTTGGGCTGTGTCCACATTGCGTAACTTTGAGCATCTACGCTTTTTACAGTTACACGATTCTCTTTCTTATTAATTACAGCCTGTTGGTTGGGGATAAGTAATATGTTCTTTGCTTGTCCTTCTATACTACCTACATTCAAGCTACCTTCAACCAAGGTAACCCGGGCACTTTCATCTTCGGCATATGATTTGAAGTTGAATTTGGTACCGAGTACTTTAATTTTCACTTTTCCGGAAAGAACACTGAATGGGAGAAGTTTATTTTTAGTAACTTCAAAATAGGCTTCGCCATCCAAAGAAACATTTCTATCAGATTGTCCGAAGCTCTCCTGATATGAGAGGCGGCTACCCGAATTTAACCAGACAGAAGTTCCGTCCGGCAAAGTTACTTTAGACTTGGAACCATAAGGTATCTCGATGGTTTGTGCCAGATGGGAAGAAGAGGGTGATGGAGAAAATACATAATAAGAGCCCACTCCTAATCCGAATGCGATAACAAATACAGCGGCATATTTCATCCATGGGTGAAGAGTGATAAAGTGTAGTTTGCTTTTCCGGGGCTTTTTCAATCCGGTCTTCTTTACAAAGTGCGTATATGCAGATTCTATATCCGATTTGAAGAAAAATCTGTTTCTGGATATACGCATGCTTTTGATTAAGAAATAGTATTCTTTGTATAGTTGCCTGTTTTCGGCACTACTTTCATACCATGCTCTCAAAACAGCTTCTTCTTCTTTTGAAATTCGTTTGGAGAACTGCTTGTCTATAAGATTAAAAACATCAATATTACTATTCATATCTTGTCGCCTTTTATAAGTAGGACGACCGAAGAATTCAGTAGGGTAGTGAGAAATGATATATTTTCGATAAAAAGTTTATTTTTTATCGAAAAAGATATCACGAAGTCTGTCCGAATCGGATTTTATTGATTAAAGAGATAGAAATATAGGGCTGTAATAGCAAGAATGTAATCTTTCAACTCTTCTCTAAGCAGGCTGAGTGCTTTTTTTATGTGGTATTTTACGGTATTGACAGAAATATTTAGTTCGTCGGCAATCTCAGCATAGCTTTTGTCACCGTAGCGGCTGAGTAAAAACACTTTTCTACATTCTTCCGGCATTTCCCGGATGATGTCTTCTATTTTATCTTCCAGCTCTGATAAAATAATTTGTTCAAACATCTCTTGATCCGGAATATAGCAACTCGATGAACCAATTTCGCTTTCAAAGCTGACTACTTCTGCTTCCCGGGAGTAACTACGTAAATAGTCGATACTCTTATTGTGTACAGAAGTTAGCAGATATGACTTTACAGATGTTGAAATATTCAGTAGTTCTCTTTTTTCCCAAATAGAGAGCATAACATCTTCCGCTATATTTTGGCTTAGGTGATAATCTTCCACATATTCATATGCAATGGAGCACATCAAGGCATAGTAATGGTCAAAAATGAATCTGAATGTATCATGATCTCCTTTTCTGATTCCATTAATGAGCTGTGCATCGTGCATGAAAATGTCTTTTTTATTATTCATCCGATCCGATATTCGTGTTATTCTATGAAATGTACGATTACTTTGCTGATACTATGTCAGTTGTGTATTCTAATTTTTGTTTTTTAAAGTATTTATTATAGCAAATCAATAAGCATGAGTAGTTAATACAAGAAATAAAGAATGAAAATAATGACAAATGTATTGTTTCTACTCTTCCTGCAGGGTCAAACCTACTCCTTTTACTGTTTTGATATTCACTGTTTCATCTTCTGCGAATAGTTTTCTTAATTTAGTGACAAATACGTCCAGGCTGCGTGAAGCAAAGTAATCATCTTCTGTACCCCATAGTTTTTCAAGAATAGTTTCTCGTTTTACTACTTCACCTTTCTTTTCACAAAGCATCTGTAAGAGTGCAGCTTCGCGTACTGTCAGCGTTCTGCTACTTCCTGATGCGTACTTTAGCGTAGCATGTTCCGCATCCAGTGTATAATTCTTACCTATCCGGTAGATGGCTTCATCTACTGTTGTTGTATTTGTGGGTGCAACAGGCTTTTCCGGTACTTTTTGGCTCATCTTCATCAATGCCTGCACATGTGCATTCAGTTCTTCCGGGAGAAATGGTTTTTTCAGATAGTTGTTTACTCCCAACTCATAACCTTTTACTACGTCTTTGGGCGATACCCGTCCCGAACTGAATAGAATAGGGGTGTCTGTATCCGTTTCACGAATGCGCTTCACCATTTCATATCCATCCATAACAGGCATTTCAATGTCCGAAACGATCACGTCCGGTTTCCACTCCTGCCATATTTTTAATCCTTCCACACCGTTGGCGGCATCTTTTATTTCATATCCTCCAATCATGTCTTCAAGCCCGCCCTGGATAATATACCTTAGGTTGGCATCATCTTCAACTAACAATAACCTTATCATACCATCTCTTTATTTTGTTGTGGAATATTTATAGTAAATTCGCTATATTCTCCCTCTATACTTTCAAGCTTTACGCTTCCGTGATGTGCCCGTACAACATGGAATACATAGTTTAATCCAAGTCCAAAACCCGGAGCTCCTCCTTTTCGATTTCGCTGTACAGCTGAGGCACGTTCAAATTTCTCGAATATTTTTCCTTGCTCTTTCAGTGGAATACCCATACCGTTATCTTTCACACTGATGTGTGTATATCCATTTGATGAGGCCGATGAAGATATTTTTATTTGTACACTCTCTTCCGAGTATTTGATGGCATTATCAATCAGATTGCTGACAGCTTCTTTCAGAAATTCTTCATCTGCATATACTTTTTCTTCCTGCAGATCAAGAATGAATTCAACAGGCTTTTCTGCTTTGGCAGTAAACTTTTCGGTGAGATCTTCTATAATAGGACGCAGACTTACCTCCTTTTTCTCGAGCAGCAGTTTGCCCTCTTCCAGCTTTGACAATGTCAATACCTTATTGACCAATGCCAGCAAATGTTCTTCTTCGTCCTCCATGATGTCGAAATACTTCTCCTTCCGTTCCGGTTTATCATCCAGCTTTCCACTGCGCAGGATACGTGTACCCATGAGGATAGAACTGAGTGGGGTTTTCATATCATGTATCATGGCATAGGAGAAGTCCTCGCGTATCTTGGCTATTTTGTTTTGTTTCACAATCACTTTGATTTGTTGTACAAGGCAATAGATCACGATGAACAGAAGCAATACCGTTCCGATGAGGAACATTCGCATCTGAAGGATAATCAATTTATAAGGATTGTCGATGGTAGCCTGTATACCTTTGGAGAAGTCCTCCCGAATGGGGAATATCTGGGTTTGCATTTCGTTGTGAAGCCGGACAAGGCTACTGTCTTCTGCAAAGTCTTCTACATATTTATAGCGTGTAGAATCGATGTCAACAGAATCTATACGGAAATGGAGTTTTCCGAGATTTACTTTGTCCAGCTCTTCTCTGTAACAAGAGTCAAGAGATTGATAGTTGAGAGGGATGTTATATTCGTGATGAATGCTGTGCAGGGCAGTTATCAAAATCAATCTGTCGGCCATATCATTTTTCGCACGTATTTTGGTAGAATCCAGTTGGAGTACGGTACCATTGGGGATATTCCCTTTAAATTGCTTACTTGATTTTGAGGACTCCTGTAATTGTGCTTCCAGAAAAGCATTATTGATTTTGTCGTACAATTCATTCTCCAACAAATGATAGGAGTTGGAAAACCACATTCCTTGCAGCCCTACTACCGCCAGGATAGCAATGACAGTAATATATCGAAATAGCGGTTTATTCATGCTTTTTTCTTTTAATTCGTTGGCAAAGATAGAAAAATAGTTTGTGATTATTCACTTTTTTAAGTATTTGGTAACGTCGAATGTTTTGTACGTATGGAAATTTCCCCGTATAGGAAGGGCTTAACGTAGCGTTAACGTAACGATAACATTGTAATAACATACTCTTAATTTACTCTGTTTTATCTTTGCAATGCCGGGAGTAGAGAAAAATAGAAATACTTCTTCCTTTATTTATATGGAATGAGATGACGACCGATACAGAAAATAAAAAACCTCTGTTAGCCATTAGCTGTGGAGCGGGTGGGACGCAGATTATCCTGAGGACAGTTCCGTGTGCTTATTCGTTTATTGCATACGAACTTATCCGTGCATTTTTCTTTCTGCTTTTTGTAAAGCGGGGTTTCCGGTCTGTTTTCTTGACAATGAAGGGGAGGCTATTGTTTGCCAACTGTGCGTGTAATGAACCTTTATATGTATGGCAATTTGTCATAGTATCTTTGATGCCTGCTCTTCTTTTAGGAGTTCTTCCTTTGTGTTACACTTTGTTTTCCGGACGATTCATTTTTCTTTTGATCAGTATTCCGTTTCTGCTGATGGGTATCAATGATTATAAAACAATTTGGCTGCTCAGATATTTCGAGGAGAATAATCTGGTAATTAATTATTTAGAGCGAAAGGAGAAGAAGATACATTAAACCGGGAAAAATAATGTGAACTCACTGAACTTATTTTCTACACTTTCCACTCTGACTCTACCATTATGTGCAACCATTACCTGCTGAACATAATTTAGTCCGAGTCCAAAGCCGTTGGCTTTACTTCGACTATTGGCTGAAGCACGTTCGAACTTATTGAATATTTTACTTTGTTCTTTCAGTGGGATGCCCAACCCGTTGTCGTGTACTTTAATTTTGATGAAACTATTTTCTTCTTCACACACAATGCTGATTTTTACTTCTTCGTGAGAGTATTTGATGGCATTGTCTATCAGGTTACTAAGAATTTCACGCAGACAGAATGCATCGGCATAAACAGACTGACAACGGTGGAATACTTTCGAAAACTCTACCGGCTTATGAGCTTTTAAACGGAATTTTTCTATAAGATCATCTATCAGAGGTTCTAAATCCACATTTTCTTTATGTAACTGTAACTTGTCTTCTTCTATTTGTGTGAGCAGTATTACCCGGTTTGACAAGGTAAGCAGATGCTCGCATTCGTCGGACATAGTACGCAGATATCTTTCTTTTTTTACAGGATTGTCGTTAATTCTCCCTGTACCCAATATATGTGCTCCCATAAGAATAGAGTTCAGGGGTGATTTCATATCATGAATCATGGCATAAGTAAGGTCTTTCTGGAACTGTGCAAGGCGGCGTTGCAGGAAGGTAATTTTCACCTGATAGAATACGCAACCAACAATAAGGATAAACATTAATCCCAGTGAAAGCAGTAATGGCCACAACGGTTTTAGTATTAATAGTTGCGGAGAAGATATTGCTGCCTGTACTACTTTGCTGCTATCATTGTTCAGAGGGATGAACCGGGTTATGAGATCCGGTACCCCGGTTGTATATCTGGGGCGTGTGCTTTCTTCTGTTTCAAAGGTGGGATATTTCAGTATATTGATACAGACCGGGTTTGTGATTCCTGCTTCCTGTAGATAGGTGATAAATACAGAATCCATGTGGTGCAAAGAAAATGGAGCAGGGGTGGAACAGGAGTTTATTGCTTCAAGCATTTTAAGAGCCGAGCGTAGCGTGTAGTTTGCATCGATTGAGTTGTAAATGTGATAAACATATACCCTTGTTACAGGTGCTTTTGTTCGTATAGCTTCTTCTTTTTGCTTTTGTGCAAAAGGGGTAAGGCCGGTTTCCGGGAAGTTGAGTATTACTTTTTTCTCTTTACTGGCCATATAATGAGGAAACTGATGATAACTTACTTCGTTTAAGAATGCTTCTTCAAAATACGTATTTATTTTGTGTGCAAATGCTTCTTTTCCGGTACTGTATAAAAAAACAATCCAGATTATTAATAGTAGAAATGTACCTGCCAGACTGAGTATAGAAAGTGCTTTGGAAGAACGTTGTTTTTTCCCTTGATTCCGTTGTGTTGCCTCCCGGGCGGCTGTCAGAGTTTCTTCGGTCATCGTAAGCAATGTATTGCTCTCATTCTCAATTTCCTGCCATTGTTCTTGTGCCATTTTAGCCGGAATGGCAGAAACTGGAGCAGCCATGTTTCCCGCTAATGCATAAAAAGAGTTTTCCTGTACTTTTATGGTTTGCTGTTGGCGAATGATGAGCTTTATCTGTGAAATGATACTGTATATTACTATGGTCATCAGGCCGAAAGTGAATAGATAGAGCAATGATACTTTCTTTAAAATCAAGATGTAGGGAGAAACAATTACGGCTTGCACAGCTATATCGTTTTCACGGTCTATAAAAAAAGGTTCGGATGCTAATACACCTATGCTTCGGTTGAATGCCGGGTTGGTGCTGGCTAACGTCCGGTGAGTTTTCGTATCTATTTTGTTGATTACAACTTCGCTGTCAATATGATCTTGTTTCAGCTTCTTTTTCAGTACTACTGCCAACTCATCAATAGGAAATTCTACACCGTATTCAGTTTTTAATATCCGGGCCAGATACTCATTACCTCGCAGATTTTGCTCGTCTGCCGGGAGGTCTGCATATGGTTTAATAGGTATATAGGTGACGGTTGTTCCGTCAGGATAGGGAAGCTGGTTGACCAGATTGTCGATGGTTTCGTAAAAGGCAATGGAAAAACTCTTTTTTACTGTGAGTTTCATGATTTCCATGTTACTGCGATAGGCATAAAATAGCCCTCCGATTTGGAGTATCAGAGTTAATGTAAGTCCTACAAGAGTGATAATCGTTACTTTACGCGTACGCATCTCTTACAATTTTGTCGCAAAGATAGCACATTTTGGGAGAAGCATTGTGCGGCTTATCGGTTTTTAGGTAGTTATTAGCTGCTATGGAAGTATTATTTTGGGCAGATGGCAAAGTGATTGGATATAAAAACGAGTTTATAAGAACTGTTTTGTATATAATTATGAAGTCTGAATAATCGATATTGGCAAAGAAAAGATGAATCTTGAAAGTAAATAGATATGACATTCTTTGGTTTTATAAGTCGTTGTTTATCAATGCGTTATAGAATGGTATCTTTCTCTACGAGGAACGCATCGAAACTCTACGAGGAATGACTCGTTTGTCGTAGAGAAACAGGGCTTTTCTCTACGACAAACGAATTGAATATTTATAAGATTTGACAGAAACAACTGGAAAAGAAAAGATCGCTTCCTATCAATGTAATAAAATATGATTTCTTTTTCGGGTTATTTCCATACATAGCTAATTTTTATTGTAGTACACAAACTTTGTGAGTGGTATTGGCTACTTTTACCAGATAGATACCCTGGTTTACTCTTTCGGTTGCTTTATTGTCACATATACCGTTAACGATCTGTTTGCCGTCAATTGTGTTTATGGCATAAGCCGTACTACTGTTGCTTTCAATGATAATAGTACCATTGTTTACATATACGTTGGCAGTTGCCACTTGAGTATTTCCGATACCACTGCCACCTGCTATATTCGCTACGATAAATTTACCACCGAGGTTACCATTATCCACAGGTTGTACGGCGAATTCATAATCAGTCGTATTGAACCCTTTCATACGAATCTGATGGCTATTAATCAGACGAGCTGCAACTTTAGAATCATAAGTTGTAGTCCCGAACATTTTATTCGCCTGGAGACTTGCCGGGGCATAGGTATAGGTGTAAGTTACTCCGAAGTCATCTGCTTTTTTAGCTTTAATGTATATATTGTAACGGATGGCTTCTGCCGGAGTTGTATCGTCTGTTGCGTTTCCCCAGAAAATAATAACATCTGAACCGTCTTGTTTAACCTGTACATCTGAATTGCTTGTAAATCCGGGAGCTTCATTCATAGCAAGATCACTGGTTAAATTGTTGGGTACTAACCGGTTGAACCAGTTAGGCTCTTTAGGTCCCCATCCACTGATAGAATAGTCGAGCGCACCGTCATGGTTGAAATCAATAAAGTTCACATCAGATTCGTGAGAGTTGGTATTATCATTCAGGAATTCACGGGTGAAGCTGTTGTCTCCATTGTTATAATATAAGTTAGCGAGTGAATAGTCTGTCTCGGTTTGTCCGTCTGTTGATGACCATCCACATTGAATCATAATATCAATCTTACCATCATTGTTGATGTCACCTATAGCGGGCATAGCTCTGGCTGTAAGTAGATTGGTTACTTCTGTTTTCAAAGGATCGGCAAAAGTTCCGTCGCCATTGTTGATGTATAAGTTTCCTACAGTGTTATTGGTTTCTGTATCACTATTTTTCAAGTCTCCAAACTCTAATATGTCGGGATAACCGTCATTATTCACGTCTGCAGTAAAGGTAGTACCGCTTTTTTGACCTTCGAAAAAGCCCTGCTGAGTTGTTTCACGGAAAGTGCCGTCACCATTGTTAAAGTAAATAGTGGTAGTGGCAATCCAGCCGTTAGTCTGGTCATTACCGGATACGATAAGATCCAGATATCCGTCTTTATTTAAATCACTCAGATAAACGGAGCCGGTTGTGATTGTTTTGAAGGGCTCAATTCCTTCTCCGTCTTCTCCCACGGGGTTTTGTACCTCTTCAAAAACACCTTGGTTATTTCTGTATAGAATCACGTGCCAACTCTCATCTTTACGTGCCCATCCTGTCATAAACAGATCTGTCCAACCATCATTGTCATAGTCGCCGGCTGCGCAGAAGTAACCCCGGTGTTGTCCTTCGGATTCTCCGATACCCAGTTCGTCTATCTCTTGCTGAACGGCATGCTCAAAAGGATTGTCCGGATCTCCTGTTCCTCTCCAGATAGCAGTATAGTTTTCTCTGTTTTGTCCGCCCTCTCCGTTGTCAGTCACTTTTTTCCCCTGTACATAAAGATCCATGATACCATCATTGTCGAAATCCAATACAACTGCGCCGGCAATTTCGAGCTTAGGAATATTAACGGGTATGTTGGTAAATTCGCTTCCTTCTTCATTTCTGAACAGATATGCATGACCCATATCCTGGTATTTACCACCAATGAGGAAACGGTCCGGATAACCATCGTTGTTGTAGTCAAACCATAAGTCCTGTCCCCATTGAAACCAGGAACAGACATTGGCACCTTCAGGATCACTGGGATCTCCCCACGGCTGTTTGATCACATCTCCCCATTCTACTTTTACAGGTTCGGTAGCGAATGCATTTGAAGCTACTAAAGCACTTAATGCCATTGTTGAAAGTAATTTTCTAATTTTCATAATGTAACTATTTAATGGTTAATATTAAAGTCGTTTATCGGAGATGAAATTCATTCTCTCAATAATTTAGTTTTTGTAAATGAGTTTACTCTGACTGAGGTCTGGAGTAGTACACTTCACACAGTAATAGCCTCTTGACAGTTGCGCTATTGATATGCAGAGCGGATTATCTTTCTTTGTATAATCCGGATAGAACGGACGTCCTGTAATATCGTAGAGATGAATGTCGGCTGTTAGTTCGTGTTCCGGGAGTTGTACATAGATACTTTCATTATTTTGCTCGTACCATATTTGCACCTTTTCCCGGAGTGCTGTGTTTTTGACGCTTGTATAGTTGGGATCGGGATAAATGCGCATAACAAAACCACCTCCTTCTGCCAGTTTGAAGCTCATCCGGGTTTGGCTGGTAACATCAATCGTATGGCATTTGCAAGCTGTTGCATCTCCTGTTGTACTTGATGTATCATTATTTTTTTCCGGTACGTCTTCTATGATGTAAGCTTTATAAGGTATTCCGGGAGTAAGAAATGAAAAATCGACATCCAGTGTCCGTTCCGTCCAGTTGCTTAGTCCGCCTACATACCATTCCTTATCTGATCTACGGGCCATGACAGCAAATTCACCTATTTTGCCTTGCAGCGGTTTGGTTTCGTTCCAGATAGTAGGCACATGTTTTAGAAATTCCATTATTTCGGGGAATTTACGGTATTCTGTTGGTGCATCGCTTACGAATCCTAATGTCTGATGATATACTACGTACTGGGCCATTTGGTGTGCACGTGTACCCAGACTCCAAGGAGCACCTGTCCCTTTCCAGGTCCATCCTTTCCGGGTCTTGTTACGTAAAGATCCCGGAGTCATATCCATTGCTCCTCCAAGCATGCGTAAGAAAGGAATAACGGTGTGATACAATGGATTACAATTGTCGTTCCATTTGTTACTTTCTTCGCCTGTCACAGCTTCGTAACTGATGATATTCGGATAAGTACGGTGCCAGGCTACCGGTTTCGGGCAACCGTGAAGTAATAACATCAACTGGTATTTGGCGCAGCGTTCCGCCATTGTAGGTATCCAGCCGGACGCCACCTGGTCATCTCTTGACATAAAATCGGCTTTCACCCCCGATATACCCCATTCTTTGAAACGGGCAAGCATCGGTTCATCAACCAGCAGGAAGTTAAAGTAGCTCCATACCATGATTTTGATATTTTTTGATTTGGCGTATGTACATAGCTCTTTGATGTATTCTTCTCCCCAGCCGGCATCACAAGTCATCCATTCGAATCCCATTTCCGCGGCAAAGTCTACATAATATTTATAAAATTCAAGTGTATGCGGACGTCCGTCTCCAAAAGGACCGTAGATAAATCCAAGGTCTCCTTCAAGTTCTCCGTCGTGTAACCATTCAAAAGCTGTCCGGCCGGCCGATATCCAGGAGAAATCCCTTTCTACCTGGGGCTTTGCCAGTTTGTAGATCAGGTCATTGTTCATTAATTCCGAATCATCGCGGCTGATAATGAATCCACGCCAGGGATAAGTACGTACGCCCGGTGTCAGGGCAATGTAATCATAACGCTCCAATACTGCCTGTGAATCATATTTACTATCGTTCTTTATTTTTTTAGGATATTCGGCCCATTTGCCTACCAATTTATTACCGGCTTCTTTTTTAAGCAGATACATGCCCGGGTAGTTTTCTAAATCGGACTCAATAACGGTGATACCTATATTTTTCTTATTATTTCGGAAGAAACAGGGATTGATACCATAATCTCCTGTTTTAACAGATTTGACACTCAACTCACGTTTGTAAGGAAGTTCCCATTGACTCATCGTACGTTTGTCTTCATCGTACGCAATCCATACTTGCGGGTTATCCTTAAAGTTGAATTCTGCTATTTCATTCCGAATGGTGATACTTCCGCTTATTTTACTTTCTATCCGGTATGCCACCCCTTCATCATAGGCACGGCAGTGCAAGGAATAGAGAGAACCCAGATCAAGGATCATTTCATTATAAGTATCATCAATCTGGTCATTTTCGCCTAAATGCATGGGAATTTTCTGACTGATGGAGTTTCGGGAACACTTTTCTACTGCCGGATTCTCTCCCAGTGTGATCCGACGTCCGTTTCTCTCTACTATCATTGCGATCGGAGAGATTTCCGAAAGGGCTTCGCCGTCAGCGAATATCTGATAAGAGAGAGTGTCCCGCATGCTGATTTTGAGTTCCAGACTTCCGTTAGGAGAACTGACTGTATATTCTTCTTGCGCTTTTATTGGCAAGGTCGCGGTGAGGTATAAAGCGATGGTTAAAATAAGGTGTTTCTTCATTTTCAGTATTGTTATTACAAATTCTATTAGCCTCTTTTATTGGCTGCTACAAAGAAACGGCACATTTGGCACATTTGAAATGGAGAATTCTATTCTGGATATGGATAATTTTACCTTTGCAGAAATAACGATATTGGAAAGTAAGATTATCCATATCGATGGTAAGATTATCTATTTCTTTTTTGCTATCTATCTGCTTATTTTGCACTCAGCTAATAGAATATAAAAATGGATAGTTTTTATAATATAAAGGTAATGTTGTTTTCAGGATTTTTTTGGAGGATATTATTTATAAATACGATAAAATGGAAATGAAAAGAAAGATGAGTAACACATTAGGAGCCGGACTTTTGCTGCTGGCATCCACTTTGGGGGTTTCTGCTCAGGCACAACAGGTTTTTCTACATAGTGGTGAGCCCGTTGTTGATTGGAAACTGAAGCCGCAGGCTGAAGTAAAGGGGGATGCAAACACTTTGTGCAATGCAGGCTATAATGTATCTTCATGGGTAGATGCAGTAGTTCCCGGTACGGCTTTTACGGCTTATGTAAATGCAGGACTGGAAAAAGATCCTAATTTTGGTGATAATATTCATAAGGTGGACCGGGCTAAGTATGATCGTAGCTTTTGGTATCGTACTGAATTTAAAGTCCCTGCTGATTTTGACAAGGAACTGATCTGGCTTAACTTTAATGGTGTGAACCGTAAAGCTGAAGTTTATCTGAACGGACACAGCTTGGGCATTTTGGATGGTTTTATGCATCGGGGACGTTTTAATGTAACTGATATTGTAAATAAAACAGGAGAGAATGTACTGGCTGTACTGGTACACATGCCTCAAACTCCGTTGGCCAATTGTGGTAGTCCTACTTATCTGTCGAGTGGAGGTTGGGACTGGATGCCATATGTTCCGGGATTGAATATGGGTATTACCGATAAAGTATTTCTGAGTAATACCGGCGGCGTAACCCTGATTGATCCGTGGATACGTACAAATCTTCCAACTCGTGCCCGTGCAGATTTATCTGTTCAGCTGGAAGTGAAAAACAATGAAAGCAAACCGGTTAAAGCTATTGTTACAGGGACCATCAAGCCGGGTAACGTTACCTTTACGAAAGAGGTAGATCTGTCTGCAAATACTACTTCTACTGTTAGCTTCGATAAGCGTTATTATCCGCAGTTGATGATTAATAGTCCGAAATTGTGGTGGCCTAACGGATACGGAGAGCCTAATTTGTATACTTGTACCTTTGAAGTGAAAGTAGACGGAAAAGTATCTGAAGTAAAAGATGTCACTTTCGGTATTAAAAAATATACATATGATAAGGAGAATAACACTTTTCATGTTTATATAAATGACGTTCCTGTATTTGTAAAAGGGGCCAACTGGGGTATGTCGGAGTATATGCTTCGCTGTCGTGGTGTAGAGTATGATACAAAGATTCGTTTGCACAAAGAGATGAACTTTAATATGATTCGCAATTGGCTCGGCTCTGTAACCGATGATGAATTCTATGAAGCCTGTGACAAATACGGAATTATGTTGTGGGATGATTTTTGGATTAATTCGAATCCGAACCTGCCTTATGATCTCAATGTGTTCAATAATAACATGATGGAGAAGATTAAGCGTGTACGCAATCACCCGAGTATTGCCGTATGGTGTGGTGACAACGAATCTAATCCGCAACCGCCGTTAGAAGGTTGGATGGCCGAGAATATTAAGACTTTCGATGGTGGTGACCGTTATTTCCAGGCAAATTCTCATGCACAGGGCTTGACGGGTAGTGGCCCGTGGGGAGCTTTTGAACCACGTTTCTACTTTACCAAGTATCCTGATGGTCTGGAAGGCGATCCGGCACGTGGCTGGGGATTCCGTACAGAGATCGGTACTGCTGCCATGACCACTTTTGAAAGCTTTAAGAAGTTTATGCCGGAAGAAAACTGGTGGCCACGTGATGAGATGTGGAACAAGCACTATTTTGGTCAGAATGCTTTCAATGCAGCTCCCGAACGTTATGATGCTTCTATCGAGAAAGGTTTTGGCAAACCCGATGGCATTGAGGATTACTGCCGTAAAGCACAGCTTATAAACCTTGAATCCAATAAAGCTATGTATGAGGGCTGGCTGGATCGTATGTGGGAAGATGCATCAGGTATCATGACCTGGATGGGACAGTCGGCTTATCCTTCGATGGTGTGGCAGACGTATGATTACTATTATGATCCGACAGGTGTTTATTGGGGTACAAAATCTGCTTGCGAACCGATACATATTCTTTGGAATCCTGTAACGGATGGTGTAAAGGTTGCCAATACTACGGCACGTGATCTGGAAGGACTGACTGCCGAAGTGAAAGTATACAATCTGGATGGTAAACCTGTGGTAGCATATACAAAGTCGGCTACGGTGAATTCGCCAAGCAACACCACTGTACAGTGCTTTACGATTGATTTCAATAAAGAACGGAAGAACCTTTCTTTAGGTAAACCGACCTATGCATCAAGCGTGACTCACGGACAGCCTTCGGATGCTACGGATGGTAAGAAAGATACCCGTTGGGCAGCAGCTAAAGCCGATAATGAATGGATTTATGTGGATCTGGGCAGTGTACAACCCGTAGGTGGTGTACGTCTGGATTGGGAAGCTTCCTTTGGAAAAGCTTATAAGATACAGGTTTCCAGTGACGCACAAAATTGGAAAGAAGTGTATAAAACGGATGAAGGCCGTGGTGGTGTAGACGAAATTACATTCCCTGAGGTAGATGCCCGCTATGTACGTATGTTCGGTATCGAATTGGGCTGGTGGTTCGGTTATTCGTTATGGAGCTTTGATGTATTGAGTGGTACGCAGCCAAGTGAAGGCCTGAGTGATGTTCATTTTATCCGCTTGACTTTGAAGGATAAATCCGGGAATGTACTCTCCGAAAATAATTATTGGCGCGGCAATGACCGTTTAGATTTCACTGCTGTGAATTCTTTACCCAAAGCCGACCTGAAAGTTTCTTCTAAAATGGTGAAGAAAGACGGAGTTGCCGAGATTCAGGCTACAATTACAAATCCGGCTTCAGCCAAGGGTGTGGCTTTTGCCGTACATGTACAGGCATATCGCACTTCGGATGGTGAGCGTATTTTGCCCGCTATTATGAATGATAACTATTTTACATTAATGGCAGGTGAGAAAAAGAATGTAACAATTTCATTTGATGAGAAACTGTTGCAAGGTGGTTCTTATAAATTGGCGGTAACTCCTTATAATAAATAAGGATAGGGTAATTCACCACAGGGTATACACAGGGCACAGAGTTCTAATTATTTAAAATCAATTATATAATAACTCTGTGCCCTTAGTGTACTCTGTGGTGAAATTTATTCTCTATCAACGAATTCTATATTATATTTAAACACTGAAAATATCTACATTAGTTATAATTATTGATACATTTAGACCCTTATTCAATAATCAATAATACTACATTTGTCCGCAAATCTTTTTAACTATTAACCAAATTTCAACTTTAAAAATTATGAAGAACATTTTCTCTTTAAAGAAAAGCAGGTCTGCTCTGTCACTTGTTCTTTGCTGCTTACCTTTTATCACTATTACTGCGCAGCAAATGACGGCATTTGAAAGAGTAGGAACAGATGATGAATCTATTCAGGAGTTTTTTCCGGGTGAACACCGGGCTCGCCCGGTATTAGGGGCATATACCAATAGCGGTTATATGGGATTGTTTTGTGGCGGGCAGGATCTGGGAGGCTCCAGTGGCTGGTATATAGATCCGCGTTGGGGAGATTTGGGAGACGGAATGTTTGCCAATCCTATTCTGAATGGTGACTATTCCGATCCGGACGTTATCCGGGTAGGGAGTAAATACTATATGATTTGTTCCGAGTTCCACTTTATGGGTATACCGGTTCTGGAATCGGATGATATGGTAAACTGGACCATTGTTGGTCAGATATACAATCATATCGATCTTCCCGGCTTTTCGGAAATGAAGCGCTATGGCGATGGCAGTTGGGCGCCTGCGCTACGCTATCATGACGGAAAGTTCTGGATGTTTGTATGTATGCCAAACGATGGATTGTTTATGTCTACAGCTACAAACGCTGCCGGCCCTTGGCCACCTTTACATTGTGTGAAGAGTGCCGGTGGTTGGGAAGACCCTTGTCCGCTTTGGGATGATGACGGGCAGGCTTATGTGGGGCGCAGCCAATTGGGTGGCGGTCCGATTTATATTCATAAGATGAGTGCAGACGGTACTCGGCTTCTTGACGATGGCAAGAAAGTATACGAAGGTCCTGTTGCCGAAGGGACGAAACTCTTTAAGAAGGATGGTTATTATTACATCAGTATTCCCGAAGGCGGTGTAAGTTCGGGTTGGCAAACGGTGATGCGTTCTAAAAATATTTATGGACCTTATGAATCAAAACGTGTATTGGAAATGGGAGTGACGAAGGTCAATGGTCCTCATCAGGGGGCTTTGGTAGATACACCCGAGGGAGAATGGTGGTTCTATCATTTCCAGTCGGCCGATCCACAAGGGCGGGTGGTGCATCTGCAACCGGTGGTATGGGAGGATGGTTTCCCGGTTATCGGCACGGACTATAACAAGAATGGAATTGGTGAACCGGTGAAAGTCTGCAAAAAGCCTGCTGTTAAATGTGATGTAACTCCGCATGCACCGCAGGCCAGTGATGATTTTTCTTCTGATAAGCTGGCTGTACAATGGCAATTCAATCATAATCCGGCAAATGAGAACTGGTCGCTTACTTCCCGTCCGGGATGGTTGGAGATCAAAGCATTGAAAGCAGAAAGTGTGCGTGATTCCCGTAATCAGTTTACTCAAAAGACGATGGGGTATAAGGGAGAAGCCATTATCCGGATGGATTATTCTGCTATGACCGAAGGACAACGTGCGGGGCTGGAGTGTATTGGTAATAAATTCTGTGGAGCAGGTGTTCTGGTGCAGAAGGATGCCGGAACATTAACCCCGGTTGTTTATTACGAGAACGAAGGACAGATAAAGCTGATTAAAACAGTAGAAAAGGGCGGTGATCCAGTGATTTATGTAAAATTGGCGATCGATGCCTTGAATAATAAGCATCAATTCTCTTATAGTCTGGATGGTCAAAACTATCTGGAGTGTGGTGATTCCTTCCAGGAAGGTTCCCGTGACTGGAAAGGTTCTCGTGTAGGGCTTTACTCATATAATACAAAGGAAGAGGGTGGAAGCGTCTGGTTCGATTCGTTCGAATATAAATTTGACGGCCCTGGTGGTCTGGTAACAGAAGAATAAAAGGAGTGGTTTATGAAAAGATTAATTGCTTGTTTGCTTGCAACGTTACCGTACATCGGAGCTGTTGCTCATGTCTGGGATGAACTGGCTATCCTCGCCCGGCGTAATGGTGATGGTACTTTCACCCTTGAGAAAGACTCTTATCTGGCTGTAAGTACCTATACGAATGCTGTCTTTTTTGATTATAACAATGACGGAAATCTTGATTTGCTGATCATGGGGCAGGGAGGAGACTGGAATGTCAGTAGTGATATTAAGATAGTTGCTTTGTACCGGAATCTGGGAGAAGAGAATGGGTATCGTTTTGAGAAAGTTGCTGCTCCGGGTTTTTTGCCATACAAGGATGAAGGATTCTTCAATCCTGTATCCGTAGGCGATTATAACCATGACGGATATACGGATGTAGTTGTGATGAGTTATCACAACGGACGCCGCATTGATCTGTATCTCAATGATCGTGGAAGTGGTACCTTTATTCGTCAGGAACAACAGGGGTTTGAGGCAGCTACCAATGGATCGGTCATGTTTGGTGACCTGAATAATGACGGTTGGCTCGATATTGAGTTTACCGGATATAGTGACAAAACTTCTACTGTGCTTAAAACGTATATTAATAAACGTGACGGTGCGTTTGTGGATGAAACGCCTTCAAATATTCGCGGAGCTTTTCAGGGACAGTCTACACTCGCAGATATTAATGGCGACGGTACATTGGATATCATCAGTACCGGAAACGGAGACGGTTGGGTCTGTCTCTCTTCTTTGTATTACAACACTGTAGATAAAGATGGTAAATGCATCTATCGGTATGTATCCGAAAAAGAAAGTAATATTTTAGGAGTGAGCCGTGCCAATCCGTTGGTTGCCGATTTTAATGGCGATGGGCTGATGGATATGGTGATCAATGGAGAGCCCAGTGATGGCTCCGGTTTTAGAAATCGTATTTATTATCAGACGCGGGAGGGTAAGTTTGTTATGGATAAATCCTATCCGGTGGTTCCTGTCAATCAGGATGGTGGTATTAACATGGGTGACGTCAATGGAGATGGTAATATGGACTTGATTGTTGGCGGCTATGTGGGTACTTACGAGAAGGCTCCTGCCTCCTATTATACGGCTCCGTTACGCGTTTATGAGAATAATCCGCAAAAGGTGGGACTTTCCGGAAATACTTTTCCCGAACCGCCATCCAAAGTTACGGCTGTGATGGAAGGTGATGAACTTGTTATCTCCTGGCTACCCGGTTCTGATAAGGAAACGTCGGAAGTTGCTTTGCGTTACAATATTTATGTTCGTAACGAAACGACCGGAGAATTATATACAATGATCCCGGTAGATATTGAAACCGGTAGGCTGAAAGTAGGTACCGACTTGCAAACTTCTCTTTCTTCCGCCCTCAACTCCTATCGGATGCGTGTGTTCGGCGATGGTAGATATACTGTAGGTGTTCAGACGTTGGATCAGTCATACGCCGGTAGTAAGTTTGCAACCACCGGTTTATCTGTTGCGACCGGCATTCGGTCAATCGTATCATCCGATCATTTCAGGGTTGTTCCGGTAGATACCGGAGTAATGGTTCGTGGTATGGATAATCACAAAGTAGTTGTGTATACTATGGACGGTAGAACTGTGAATACCGGTTTTTCTAATACGGTTATTCCTTTGTCGGAAAGAGGGGTATATCTTGTTTCTGTGAGTGGAGAAAGAACACCGCTGAAGTGTATGTATTAGTAATGATTGGGTGTATTTGTGCTATTATAAAACTCTGATTGTAAAATAAAAACGGGTTATATATTTCATATTTATAATAAGAAAATCTGTGTATTGTTACATTCCTGTTACTTCTTGAGTAATATTGTTACTTTACTGTTACCAAGATAGTTTGTTTTTTTTCTGGAAATGGGTTTGATTTGCATCCGGAACTCAGATACTAAAAAAATAATGAACTATGGAGAGGTTGATAAAAGACTATTTCTTGGTCACTGTACTTTTACTATTAAATTATATTGATGAAGTTGTTGACTCTGGTTTTAATGTAATGGGATTTGTTCCTATTCTATTATTAGGTATTTATAATTATAGTATCTACAAAACCACCACTCATCGATCAGCAAGGTCAGAGATTGAAATATCGGATGATTATTCGTATGATGTAGTTAAGAAAGCATTTAAGTGGGATCCCGGATCTTTGATAAGTAGTCCTGTTTTTATTTATACTTTATTGTTAGGAGTAGAACTTTTACAGGAAGGACGACAAAGGAATCTTGCGATATTTTGTTTTATTCTATCTGCTGTCTATTATTCGATGGGAGTATATTTGCATGTGCGAAGATGGAGAATCGGAAGAGCTAAAGTTGATAAATAAAAGAGTTTGATTTTCATTGATATTATTGAGTAGAGGTGAACTCAATTGGAATCTATATTTTTCTCTATGTTTTTTCTTCATTATATTTATTAGTTGTATATTTGTTATACATATTGACAGCTAATACAATATATCGCTTTGGAAATTTTGTTGATCTTCATTTTCACTTCTTGCTCTTCGACACATATCGCAGGCACACAAGGAAAAGAAAACATTGAATGGTTAATGGTTTTAATCTTTCTTTGTATGGTATTCATTGTTTTGTTTTGGCTGATTTGGATAGAACAGAATCGCAAAAATAAATATATTGCTTTGCAGAGGGAATTGATGCAAAAACGTTCGGATACATTTCTAACGGCTGGAGATGAAGCTGAGAATGAGCAGAACCTTGATAAATTGAGAAAGGAAAAGCTTTCCTTATGTGTAAGGTTGTTTCAGACAACGGGTACTTGCAAGCGTTTACGGGTAATAGACTGTTCAAAAGATGAGAGACTCTGTAAAATGACCGCCTTAGAACGTGCTGATACCTGTAAGGTTATTAATGAAACATTTGTTGATGTGATGCTTGATTTAAAAAGTACATGCAATGAATTGAATCATGATGATTTGTTATTTTGTATTTTTTCTTTGTTGGGATATTCCAAGGCAACCATTATACTTTGCATGAATATCGTTTCCGATGGAGCTTTTAAGATGCGCAAAAGTCGTATAAAGGATAAGGTGAGCGCAGAATTGTTTGATTGGATTTTTAGTAAGGAAGTAAGATTAGCATTTTGAATAGTAGAAACATACCGATATGGGAGAGATTCGTTTCACATCTGAATTCTTTATTGTTGTTGTATTGTATACCCAATCCTTTTGTAGGAAGAACGGATTAGATATTTTTGCATTTATTCCTTCCGTATTACTTATATTTTGTATCGTGATGGATATTTATAGTAAAAGGGGATGTAACTATAAGTTCTATTCTTTTCTCAATTCGTTTAAAGATGAACATTGGCTAAAGGGGGTGTTGATGGAAGTTGGCAGCCCTTTTGTGCTTTATGTACTTTTGCTGGGTTTAAGTTCTATGGAGGAAAATGTTTTTCTTTCTTTTCTGCTTATTTTCTTTTCTATTCTTTATTATGTGGTAATGATTGTTTTTTTTATTATCGTGAGAAGTAAGTCCCGGAAACATTCAAAGTTGTTATAATTTGTCTCACCAATCGGATCTTCTGTTTTTTCTTTCTCTAATACCAACTTTTGAATGATACACAAAAGAACTTTCATGGTTCTTTTGTGAGTGGAGAAAGAGCACCGCTAAAGTGTACATATTAGCAATGATTAAGTGTATAGTATTTATATGTTTATTACATAGTGTGTTGTGCGCTTGTTATATGATTCCTTATTATAAGACATCCGGGTGTTATTGTTGAAAACATCCGGGTGTTTTACTCAAGAACATCCCCATGTTTTATTGCAAAACATGGGGATGTTCTTGATTCTTACCTTTGGAGATGATGGATGGAGAAAGCAGGTTTTTTGTAGAGAGAAAGTATACTGTGATAGGGTATAAGAAGGTACCATGATGCATATCAAAATCCTCATCTTGATATTTCAATATACCATTGTCTTTTTCTGGTACTTTTATTCAAAAGTAAAATGAAGTTATCATGCATGAAATAGAAGAATATGAATATAGATGAATTACAATAAATTGCATTAACAAGTGAAAGAATGCTAAAATATAGCTTTCAAAGATCTAAAATGTGTATATATGTTTTAATTTTGAAACTATTGATTAAATATATTTCATTGTTCTCTAAGTAAAGTAGCTGAATAGTGAATAATTGAAGTACATACATTCAAAACAAATGGAGCATTAATTAAAAATTGAAATTATGAAAAAGAATTATCTATTGGGACTTATCGTCCTTGTGAGTATGCAATGTGTTTTTATATCTTGCGAAAAAGTAAATATTGAACCCATAACGGAAAAATACAATACTGAATTATACTCATTTGGTAAAAATACAATTTCTTATATAGAATTGCAGCAACAAATTGATAGTTTGAGACAGAAATATAATTTACAACACAACACAATACAAACAAGAGGTATTAAGAACTTTTGGACGCATCTGTTTTTAACAGCTTGGATTGATGCTAAAGGATTTCTTTATGGAAAGAGCCATTGGGGAGGAAATACCGGTGGCATAATATGTTCTGCACTGTCATCTATTAGCTACGTATCAAAAGGTTATAAAACTATTGATTTAATAATCGACAAAGTAGGAAAGTTTGAAATAAAATCATCTCCGGATGTAAATTATGGTTCTTCCGGGCTACTTGATGAAGATCAATATGGAGTTTTGCATAATAAAATAGCAAAAGAATTTTTTAATGATTCCTATGTCAGAGAAGGACGGTATTTGGAGTCTGATCTCGTAAGAAGAATGAGTATTAGAATGGTGCAGTTAGGGTATCAGGGGTTAAATGCAAAACAACAAGAAGAACTAACTCTTTACATAAAGAATCAAAGAAAGCTTTCCACTATGGAAGCATTTGTTGCAAACGCCCAACAGGCTATGCCCTATTACAAACAAGAGTTGGATATGCTTGAGGACTATGTAACGGACATAATTGACATGGAAAAATCATCTGATGTAAGAGCATATACTATTGATTTCCAAAATACAATAAAACGCTCTTCTATTCCAGCTGATAACAAGTCTGTATTATGTATATCGATTTCTATTGCAGAAAATAGTAATGCATTATGGGAGCCCAAAAAATAAAAACAAGAGTTGTATGTGTTATCGGCCTTCTTTTCTATATAGGTACTTTGTCAGCACAGGCAACCTTTGGGGATAAAAAGGGAAAGAGCCATGTCATTTCTTTATCGGCAGGTATCGCTTCTCCCTATAAAGCTATTTCACGATGGGATGAACGAGATAAAAACTCTTATCCGGCTGCTTGGGAAATACAAGGTAAAGGTCTGGAGTATGTGGCCGAATGGGGATATGGAATTCTGTTTTCCGGTTATCGGTATAAGGATAAGTATCATGTAGAAAATGTGTATGAGCAAAATATACATGAAGACATACTACTGATTTACTTGGCTCCACAAATTTCCTATCGACAAGAAGAAACACTTTTCAGCGGAGTTAATGCACATTATGAAGCAGGGATAGGATATACCTTATATAGTAATAAAAGCAGATATATTAATAGCGTCGAGCGTGCAAATTTGTCAGGTGCGGGAGGTAATGTTACGGTTGGACTGGATTATTATTTCACCCCTCAATGGGGAATAGGACTGGATGCCGGTATATTGGGAGTTGTTCTAAAGAATAAAAACAGTCAATGGATGTTGCAAAGCAAAAAGAACATAAAAATTCTGCAAATAAATGCTGTTATTGGATTAAAATATTGTTTCAGATAACTGCAAAAAAGTAGGTTAAGGTGATAGAACCACAATAAATGGGTTGTTCAAATTTATATTATTTGATGGAAATCTCTAAAACACCCAAAGAGGATAGTTTGTATGACTCCTCTTTGGGTACTGTTATTAATAACCTTAGTAGCTAAAAACTGTAAGTATCCGATAAACTACCCATTGTTTATCGGATACTTACTATATATTAATGAAGCTTTTTATTAATAACAACATATATATCCTATTTGTATGACTTTGAAAATCATCGTAAATAGTAGAACCATTACTATTGACACAATCGTCTTAGTACCTCTTCGTGCTCCGGAAAAAGCTTAGATAATTCATCAAATGTACCTAACTCGAAATTATCGAAAGTAAAGGCAGGAGCAACTGCACAACTAACCAATGCATATCCGAAATGTGAAGGCAGTTCAGCGGCAAACCAACATCCGGGCTCGATGGCTACTTGCTGTTCACCTGAAATATCGGTATTCATCAAATGAGTGACTAATCTTCCGTCAGGGTGGATTACATATAACATTAATGGGTAACCGGCATGATAGTACCATACTTCCGGCGAAGAAAGTCTATGAAATGCTGATATTTCATTATTCTCTAATAAATAATATATGGAAGTCATAGCGGGTTTGTTGCCATCTACCATTTTTCCGGTTCGGAAAATTTCTCTGTAATACCCTCCCTCCGGGTGACGACGTAAATTTAGATGTTCTATCCAATCTGCTGCTTTCATAAGGTTACTGATTTATTAATATAGCCCGGGATGAGGACTATTATATTGTCTGAATTACAAATGTATATGAATGTATGAACAGTAACAAGTAAAGTAACTAATATATTAGTTATATTAACTCTTCATTTATTCCGGCAGATACCAGTGAGATTAGATGGTTATATACATTGGGTTACGTATCCTGTAAGGATTTGTGTAACCCAATGCTTAAAGTGTTTATACCGCCATAATATGATGGGATGTTTGTACTGTAGTTCTGAAATATATGGTTCTATTCTTATTCTCTCTATACTGCGTGGGAGATAATTTCAGATAATTAGTAAATAGTCTTGAAAAATAAAGCGGGTCATCAAATCCTACTAATGGGCTGATTTGATTGACTTTCATTTCTGTCTCTTCCAGATAATGGCAGGCTTTCTCCATACGGAGTTGTGCCAGATACTTGGAAGGAGAAGTACCGATCTGGGCTATGAATATTCTGGAGAAATAGGATACGGAGAGGTTTACATGCTCTGCCATATTTTTTAAGGAAAGATGTTTATGCAGATTTTCCCGCATAAATTTTAAGGAAGTATCAATGATATTACTTTCTCTAATGGTTTCTGATTCCTTTTTATTCTGATTGGAACATCTGATGATGCCCAGAAAATGGAAAAATACACTGGTTGCATATGACATCTGTTCGGTGCTGCTTTCTTGTTGTAATGTATCGAATATTTCTTCAAACATGTCTATCTTATTTTTAAATCTCGACTGTGAATTATAAGGCATGTCTTGAGGTATATCGAATCCTTTGCTGAAATACCCTGCTTTTTTACCGTTGAAGTGAATCCAGTAAATAGACCATGGTTTCCCTTTACTGCTTCCATAAGCGTGCGGAGTTCCCTGAGGGATAATAAAGAATTGATCTTCTGTCACTTTTGACTTTTTGCCATTGTATTCGAGCCATCCTTCGCCTTTTACACAATATATCAGAATGTAATCGGTAGAGTTTCCCGACTCTCTACGACAGTAATGATATTCGGCATTTGGAAAATAACCCATATTGGAGAAATACAACTCCTTACCTAATTCGTCGTTCTTGAACTCTTCAATTACGAATGAGGGAAGACTTATCAGTCGTTCACCTTTGAATCCTTCTTTGATCTTCAGCATAGTATTAAAATAATTAAAGGTTATTGCTCATGGTACAAATATAAGGGAGCGGTTTTGCAATGGATATGCGATAAAAATGAAAAAGTATCAGATTTTGATTTTGTGGGATGTAAGTGCCTTTTTTAGTGAATATATTATATTTTAGTATCGAAATTTTATATTTTTCGGTGTTTATATCAGGAAAAAGACATTTTCTGATACTTAATAGCTATTTTTGCATTCATATACATGTAACTATGAAAGCAATTTTGTGTCTGATCCTTTTTCTTAATCTATCAGTTTGGTCATTATTGGGACAGGTTCATTTTACCCGTTTGAATAATGAAGACGGTTTGTCACATAGTGAAGTAAAAGCTATATTGCAGGATAGCTATGGATATATATGGATTAGTACGCGTAATAAACTGAACCGTTATGACGGGTGTGAATTTAAGGTATTGGATTGTTATGACTCGATAGCGAATAAGCGCAATAACAATACGGCTGCTCTGTGTGAAGACATGAACCGGCTATTGTGGGTAGGCACGGATGAAGGTGTTTTTATCTATGATCCGGTGGTGGAGACTTTTACTTATCTGGAACGTTGGCTGAATCTTCAGGATGCAGGTTTTCTATATAACTGGGTTTCAAATATCGTAGCTGATAAGGAGGGGAATATGTGGATTGTTCTACCTTCTTGTGGCATACTGAAAGTGAATGTACAGACAAAAGCATATAAACTTTATTCAAATTTTGGGCACACTGTGTTTGAAAAAGGAGGACCATTGTCATTGACAGTGGACGGACAGGGTGCTGTCTGGGTTGGATGTATTGACCAGGGAATTTGCCGGTATGACAAAACGAAAGATGATTTTGTACAAGTACTGGAAGAAACCGGGGTATTCCGGGGGAAAGGAGTGTATGCAATGCTGTCCTGCAAGGAATCTTTATTTGTTGCTTTACACGAGGGGAGATTACTGAGGTATAATAAGGAGACAGGGACTCTGGCTCTGCATGACTTTCCGGAAGTAGACAATGTGATGATCCGCTGTTTGATGATGCCAAAGGATGAAGAACTATGGGTCGGTACAAATAATGGGGTGTATATCTATAATTTGTTGACTGAAAATTGTACTGTATTTAGGAACGATTCTTTTGATTCACACTCGCTTAGCTGTAATACAGTTACTGATATGTATATTGATAAAGAGAAAGGTATCTGGGTTGGTACCCTGTACGGAGGGCTGAATTATCAGAGTCGTAGTGCCGGGAACTTTACGGTTTATATACCGAATGATCATCCGCAGAGCGTACAAAGCCAGTGGATTCATGGCCTGTATTGGGATGCCGATATGCAGAAACTTTGGGTGGGAACAGAAGATGAAGGCTGTTCGGTTTTTGATAAGAAGACATCGGAGTTTAGCAGGATTAGTGCACGTCATACAGCTCCCATCACTTATATACGAAAAATCAACGGGAATATCTGGATTGGTTATTTTAAGAATGGGTTGGATATTATATCTCCTTCCATGAAGATAACACACTATTCAAGTTTTGAACTGGGCTTGAGAGAAGAAAGTATCTATGCCTTTTGTGAAGATCACACGGGTACCATCTGGATCAGTGATGGAGGAGGAGTATACAGGGCGCAGAAAGGGACGATGCGTTTTGAGAGAGTAACAGAATTCGGAAACGGCTACATACAAGATATTATGGAGGATAGCCAGGGGAATATCTGGATTGCGGCGATGGGTAATGGATTATACAAATATAATATCCATTCCCGTAAATCGAAGCAATATCTTGCTGACGGTAAACCTGGGTCTATCAGTTCGAATTCGGTCAGTAGTATTTTGGAAGATAGTAAAGGACGTATCTGGGTCAGTACGGATCGTGGTGGCATTTGCTGTTTTCAGAACGGGGCTTTTCAAGCTTATTCGCTTACTGAGGGACTTCCGGATGATATTGTTTACAGAGCAGTGGAAGATGCCCATGGAAATATCTGGTTTGGAACAAATCACGGACTTGTGCGGTTGGAACCGGATACTAAGGATGTACAGGTTTTTGATAAGAAAGACGGTTTGAGTGTCTCCAGATTTAACTATAACTCAGTGGCGATGACAGATAAAGGTACCATTTTTATGGGAACGATGCATGGATTGGTTTCGTTTAATCCGGGGCAGTTTGTGAGAAATGATTTAATCCCTTCTGTCTATTTTACCGATTTTCTGGTGAATGGCAAGAATCTTCTTCCCAATGTTATTAACCAGTATGAAAAGGACTATAAGATCAAACTTAACTCTGATGAACGAAATATCAGTATCCGTTTTGTTGCATTGAGTTTTGCTTCTCCTGGGGCAAATCGCTATGCTTATCGTATGAGTAATGTAGACAATGATTGGATTTATACGGATAAGAATGTGATTTCTTATGCCGGACTTACTACCGGAAAATATGTGCTTCATGTGAAGGGAGCCAATAACATGGGGGTATGGGATGAAACTGAAAAGGTGTTGATCATTGATGTATTGCCACCGTGGTGGGCATCTCCTATGGCTTATGTAATCTATGTGCTGGTAGTACTTTCATTACTTTTCTATTGGATTCGTACATATCTGAAAAGGATAGCCCGTAGAAATGAGGAAAAGAATCTCATCTATACAATCGAAAAAGAGAAGGAGCTTTACGAGTCGAAAGTAGCGTTCTTTACGAATATTACGCATGAGATACGTACTCCGTTGACGCTGATTAACGGCCCGTTGGATCTGGTAATACAGGAGTCTGTACTTTTCCCGAAGAATGTACAACGTTACCTGGGATTGATAAAGCAGAATGTGGAACAACTGTTGAATCTGGTCAATCAGTTACTGGACTTTAAGGCTGCCGAAAATATGAATAAACCGTTGATTTTCTCAGAAATTAAAGCTTTGCATCTGATTGAATCTTTGAAAGAGCGGTTCTCTGTGTTGCTTTCGGAACGGAATAAAACGTTTGAGGTGATAGCGGACCGCGTGGCCCCGGATATATGTGTCATTGCAGATAAGGATGCGGTTGATAAGATAATGAATAACTTAATCTTTAATGCGATCAAGTATAGTGATACGCGTATTACTGTGCGGGTGAGCCGTGATGATGAGTTTTTGATACTTGAGATCATAAACGATGGCTTGCTGGTATCAAAAGATATGCATGAGGCAATCTTTGAACCTTTTGTCAGGGCAGAAAACAGTAAGGAGAATATAGGCGTAGGTATCGGACTTTCGCTTTGCCGGAGCCTGGTGGAACAACATCGGGGTACTTTAACCTATCAGGAGATGGAAGGTTTGAACTGTTTTGTGCTGAAACTTCCCGTTCGTCAGAAAATAACGGAGAACGTACAGGCTGTTGAAATGAGCAACGGGCAGATTCAGCTGAACCGAAACAGTATAAGAGTGACTTTACTGATCGTGGATGATCATCCGGATGTGGTGGATTTCTTATCAGAACAGTTATATGAGGAGTATACCATCCTGACAGCTTCGGACGGAGTACAGGCTCTGAATGTGATAGAGCATAATAAGGTGGATATTGTATTGAGTGATATTATCATGCCTAATATGGATGGATTGTCTTTGTGCCGTAATTTGAAATCGGAAGTAAACACCAGCCATATACTGGTAGTGTTGTTAACGTCAAAAAATGATGTCAGTACAAAGATTCAAGGGTTGGAAGCCGGGGCAGATGCATACATTGAAAAGCCATTTAATCTGAACTATTTATCGGCTTTACTAAAGAGCCTGATAATAAATAAAAACCGGGATATCAGCTTGCAGAGCTCTAAACCATTGGTACCTATCGGTCAGGTAGAGATTAATAAGGCTGATGAGAATTTTGTGAATCAGGTAGTAGATATCGTGAATGCGAATATATCCGATCCTGCTTTTAATGTAGAAGTACTGACTACTAAAATGTGCATGAGCCATTCAAACTTCAGCAAGAAACTGAAAGGAATTGTGAATATGAGTCCTGTAGAGTTTATCCGCTTTGTTCGTTTAAATCGTGCGGCAACTATTCTTTCACAGGAAGATTGCCAGGTGAATGAGGTGAGTATACTGGTAGGCATAAACTCTACAAGCAATTTTATTCAGCAGTTTCAGAAGCAGTTTGGTAAAACACCCAATGAATTCCGAAAAGAATGTAAGCGGAAAGGGGATTGAACCGGAAAAGTAAAATTGTCCATACTTTAAGTAATTCTCTCTATTTCTTTATAGGCTAAATCCCGGTTACTTTGCGGTCATCAAATTAATGATTAATATTTGTATGATCCTAATGAAAACACAATCAAATCTTTATCTGTTCCTGATAGCTTTAATATCGGCTATGGGAGGTTTCCTTTTCGGTTATGACTGGGTAGTGATAGGGGGAGCCAAACCTTTCTACGAACAATATTTTCAAATTGCGGATAGTCCGGTCTTACAGGGCTGGGCAATGAGTAGTGCACTGATAGGTTGCCTGGTGGGTGCACTGAGTGCCGGAAAGATGAGTGACCGTTTTGGAAGGAAGCCTATTCTTACATTGGCAGCAGGACTTTTTATCTGTACGGCTATTGGTACAGGTGCTGCCCACTCCTTTACTTTTTTCAATATTTTCAGATTGATAGGTGGGTTTGCTATTGGTATAGCTTCCAGCTTGTCACCTATGTATATTGCTGAGATTGCTCCGGCTCATTTGCGCGGACGTTTTGTTTCCATTAATCAGTTGACGGTTGTATTAGGCATTCTTGCTTCTCAGATAGTAAATTGGCAGATTGCAGAACCGGTGGCTATAGGAGCGACTTATGAGATGATACGTGAGTCATGGAATGGGCAAATGGGTTGGCGTTGGATGTTCTGGGCTATGACAGTTCCTGCGGCATTGTTTTTTATTTTTAGTTTTATACTTCCTGAGAGCCCTCGTTGGCTCGCATCTTCCGGCCACAAAGAGGCTGCTTTTAAAGTCTTCAGCCGTATGGGTGGGCGTGATTACGCTCGTCAGGAACTGGAAGCGATTGCTATGGCTTCTTCGGATAGCGAACAACAAGGAGGTTTTAAGCAATTGTTGCGTCCGGCAATGCGCAAAGTGCTGATTATTGGTGTCGTGATGGCTGTTTTGCAGCAGTGGTGCGGTATTAATGTGATATTCAACTATGCACAGGAGATATTCATGGCCGCCGGATATGGCGTTTCGGACGTGTTGATGAATATTGTGGTGACCGGAATCACTAATGTGATATTTACAATTCTGGCTATGTTTGTGGTGGATCGTTGGGGGCGTAAGGCACTTACCCTGATAGGCTCATTCGGTTTGACTGTGATTTATGCTTTTATGGGTGCAGCCTATTATTTTCATATTACCGGTATTGTACTGCTCGTTATTGTAGTGATGGCTATTGCATGTTATGCGATGACACTGGCAACAACGATGTGGGTGATTATTTCTGAAATTTTCCCCAACCGGGTTCGGGGGGTAGCTATGTCAGTCTGCACTTTTGCTCTGTGGGGGGCTTGTTTTATTCTTACATATACTTTCCCGGTACTGAATAGCGGATTGGGAGCTGCCGGAACCTTCTGGCTTTATGGCATCATCTGTCTTGCCGGGGGTATTTTTGTTGTGTTCTGCCTGCCCGAGACCAAAGGTAAGAGTCTGGAAGAATTAGAAAAAGAATTAATAAAATAGTTGTTATATAAAATGGAAAAAATAACCCAATATTTAATTCAAAGTACGGTACATACCAGTGAGGTACGTGCCTGGGAAGAAGACATTTTGCTTCCTACCTATGAAATAGGGAAGGAAGAGAAGAATCCCATTTTCTTGGAGAAGCGAGTGTATCAAGGTAGTAGTGGTTCTGTATACCCTTATCCTGTAGTAGAAAAAATATCCGATAATAAAGTTGATAAGAAGTATCATGCTCTTTTTATAGAGAATGAGTATATCAAGGTTATGATATTGCCGGAACTGGGTGGACGCATACACATGGCTTATGATAAAGTGAAACAACGCCATTTTGTGTATTACAATCAGGTGGTGAAACCTGCTTTGGTAGGGCTTACCGGTCCATGGATTTCGGGTGGAATTGAATTTAACTGGCCTCAGCACCATCGCCCCTCCACTTTCCTTCCTACTGATTTTTCTATAGAAGAGAATGCGGACGGTAGTAAGACAATCTGGTGTAATGAAGTGGAACGCATGTTCCGTACCAAAGGGATGCAGGGCTTTACCCTCTATCCGGGTAAAGCGTATATTGAAATCAATGTGAAGATTTACAATCGTACAGCTTTCCCCCAGACATTCTTGTGGTGGGCTAACCCGGCTGTGGTGGTGAATGACCACTATCATTCGGTATTTCCACCCGATGTAAATGCGGTGTTTGATCATGGTAAGCGCGATGTGTCGTCCTTTCCTATAGCTACCGGAGTTTATTATAAGCAAGACTACTCAGCGGGAGTGGACATTTCAAAATACAAGAATATTCCCGTTCCTACTTCTTATATGGCCATTCAGTCGAAATATGATTTTGTGGGTGGTTATGAGGCCGATGTTCAGGGTGGTTTATTGCATGTAGCCGATCATCATGTATCTCCGGGTAAGAAACAATGGACCTGGGGTAATGGAGATTTTGGGAAGGCTTGGGACAGGAACCTGACTGATGAGGACGGACCTTATATTGAACTGATGACAGGTATGTATACGGATAATCAGCCGGACTTCTCATGGTTGCAACCTTATGAAGAAAAATCGTGGGTACAGTATTTCATGCCTTACAGTGAAGTGGGCTATGTGAAGAATGCTACCAAAGATGTTCTGTTGAATGTAGAGCTAAAAGAGGATAACGCTCATCTCATACTTTATACCACAGGAGTGAATAAAGATGTACATCTGTTGGCAAAGGATATTCAAGGTAAGATATTGCTGGATAAGATAATTCAGATTTCTCCGGCAGAACCGTTTACTGTTACTTTCCCGGCAACTGGGTTAAAGGAAGAAGATATCCGGATAGAAATCAGAGATTGCGAGGGGAAAGTAATGCTTACTTATCAGGCTGATAAACCGGAAATAAAACCGATACCCGATCCTGCCAAAGCAGCGAAAGATCCTAAAGATATTGCTTCTATCGAACAGTTGTTCCTGACCGGACTTCATTTGGAACAATATCGCCATGCTACTTATAATCCAATGGACTACTATCAGGAAGCTTTACGTCGTGAACCGGGTAATGTGCGTTGCAATAACGCTATTGGTTTGCTGTTAATGCGTAAAGGGCAGTTTGCCGCAGCTGAAGGATATTTCCGTACGGCTGTAGCTACTTTGACAGAACGTAATCCGAATCCGTATGATGGAGAACCATCCTATAACTTAGGGTGGAGTTGTAAGATGCAGGGTAAAGCGGATGAAGCTTATGATGCATTCTTCAAATCGGCATGGAATGCCGCCTGGCAGGATGCTGCCTATTATGGACTTGCACAAATAGATACGGCAAAGGGTAAATATGAGAGTGCTTTGGATAAAGTAGACCGTTCTCTTATCCGTAACTGGCATAATCATAAAGCACGCCAGCTGAAAGCTTCGATTCTGCGTAAGCTGAACTGTAAAGAGGAGGCTTTAAGCCTGATAGAGGAGTCTTTGAAGATAGACCGTTTCAATATGGGATGCCGTTTTGAGTATTATCTGTTGACTAAAGACGAGAACTCACTGATGGAAATGAAGGAACTGATGCGACAGTGGGAACATGCTTATATTGAATATGCGCTTGACTTTGCGGGGGCAGGCTTGTATGAAGAAGCCATCTTGTTTTTACAAAGTTATGTTGCTGGAGCCGGCAAGGTATATCCTATGATTCACTATGCTCTTGGCTATTTCTATGCTTGCCAGGGAGATAACAATAAAGCATTGGATTGCTATCGGAAAGCAGAACAAGCTGATCATTCTTATTGCTTCCCGAACCGTATCGAGGAAGTAGTGATTTTGCAAAATGCATTGGCTTTGAATAGTCAGGGAGCTAAGGCAGCTTATAGTTTAGGAAACTTCTGGTATGCTGCCCGGCAGTATGAGAACGCCATTAGTTGTTGGGAGACTTCCGTCGCTATTGCTCCGGACTTTCCTACAGTGTGGCGTAATCTGTCATTGGCCTATTATAATAAGCAGAATGATAAAGCAAAAGCACTGGATGCTTTGGAAAAAGCATTTCAGTTGGATGAACACGATTCGCGCATTCTGATGGAACTGGACCAGTTATATAAACGTTTGGGATATTCGCACGAACAGCGTCTTGCATTTTTGGAGGCTCATTTGCCTGAAACAGAAGAAAGGGATGATTTATCTATTGAACGCATCACTCTTTACAATCAACTGGGACGTTATGCTGAGGCTAAAGCATTGATAGAAAGTCGTAAATTCCATCCTTGGGAAGGGGGAGAAGGAAAAATTACGGGACAATATGTACTTTGCCGGGTAGAACTTGCCAGAATAGCTTTGCGTGAACAACGTTATGCAGATGCATTGGCCCTGCTGAAAGAGACTGAAAACTATCCTTATAATCTGGGAGAAGGTAAGCTAGCAAATGCAGAGGAAAATGATATCTGGTATTATAAAGGTGAAGCCTACCGCGGGCTGGGTGATGAAGAGAACTCCAAAGCTTGTTTTGAGAAAGCAACGATTGGCTCCCCGGAACCACAACAGGCTTTTTATTATAATGATCAGCAGCCGGATAAAATATTCTATCAGGGATTGGCATGGAGAGCATTAGGTGATGAAGATAAAGCGCGTAGTTGTTTTAATAAGTTGATTAAGCATGGTGAAAAACACCTCTTTGATACGTGTCGCATAGATTACTTTGCTGTTTCGTTGCCGGATCTGGCTATCTGGGAAGATGATTTGAACAAGCGCAATCGTATTCATTGTAATTATGTGATGGGATTGGGTTATTTAGGATTGAATGAAACATCTAAAGCAATTGAATTTCTGGATAAAGTCATAGAACTGGACATTAACCACCAGGGAGGGCAGAGTCATAGAGGCCTTATTTAGAAGGGAGAAGGGAGAATGGAGAGGGGAGAAGGATCTGCGCTGTGTTAATATACTTCTCCTTTCAGAAAGATACTTCCTCAGAGAGGGATGAGACTGTACAGTAACAGCGCAGCCCCTTTTCCCTTCTCCCCTCTCTTTCCTTCTCTCTTCTTTTTTTAATATTTTGTTTATGAAAGTAACGCATGAAATAGCAGCTTATACGGCGACGGGTGAACCTGTTTTTTTATTTAAAGTGGTCAATGGGACCGGAGCTTATGTTGAGTTTACGAATTGGGGAGCCAGATGGATAACAGCAGCAGTACCTGATACTAACGGATATCTGACCAATGTGATAGTAGGTTATGATACGCTGGAAGAGTATTTGTCTGATACTTATTATATGGGGGCTACGATAGGACGTTTTGCCAACCGGATAGCAAATGCTTCATTTGTTATAGATGATATTACTTATCAGTTGGAAACGAATGATGGGTGTAATACCAATCACGGAGGGACCACCGGATTCGATCAGAAACTGTGGCAGTGGGAGGAATTGCCCAATGGAGTTCGTTTTATACTCACTTCACCTGATGGTGAAGGCGGTTATCCCGGAAACCTTGATGTGGTGGTGGATTATTGCTGGGATGAGTACAATGAGCTGACGGTTAGCTATTTCGGAAAGGCGGATAAGACTACTTATCTGAATATGACAAATCATGCTTATTTTAATCTCAGTGGCATAAGGGAGAAGGTTACTTCGCATCTTTTGACTATTCCTGCCGGGAGAATGTTGGATACAACACCCGCGTTTATTCCTACAGGTAAAATAATACCAGTGACAAATACTCCTTTTGATTTTACGCGTTGTAAAAAAATAGGGCAGGAACTCTATTCCGGTAACCGGCAATTACGTAATAATAGAGGATATAATCATTGTTATGTATTAAAGGAACATCCTTCCTGCGATATGCTGCAAGCTGCTTGTCTCTGCGAACCCCTATCTAAACGGCGTTTGACTGTAACAACTGATTTACCCGGAGTACTGCTCTATACGGCAGGTTATTATAAACTTCCCGATACAGCGGTATGCCTGGAAACTCAGTTTTTTCCCGATACACCTTCACATTCTCATTTTCCCTCTTGTTTGTTGACTCCGGGACGAGCGTATAATCAGCGAACTATATATAAATTTGACATAGATGACCGGGAAGTGTATTCATAACTATCCCTTTTTCTTAGCTTTATACTCCGAAGGTGGAATTCCCATTGTTTTGGTAAATAACCTGGAAAAATAAAGAGAATCTTCGTAACCTACTAACGGACTTATCTGACTGATTTTCATGTCAGTGAAGTCCAGATAATGGCATGCCTCCTGTATTCTAAGGTAATTCAGGTATCGCAGAGGTGAAGACCCGGTTTTTTCTTCAAACAGGTTCGAAAAGTAAGAGGCAGACAGCTTCACTTCGCGGGCGATATCCGTAAGACGGATTTTCTTATTCAGGTTTTCTTTCATATAATGAATGGCAAGCTGTACTACGTCTTTACGTGAGTTGTTCATAGAACCACAGTCGCGGTACTCTCCGATAAATTTCATGGAACCCAGAAAATGAAACAGGCTGGTGGTGGCGTACAACATATAATTCTTGTTGTATCCGGAACTGATGGAAGAATAAATTTCTTCAAAAAGTGTCAGTCGTTCTTTGATACGGGAGTGTGCTTCGGGAGTAATATTACGTGGACGGTCAAAGCCTGCACTAAAGAATGCTGCTTTATCCCCATCAAAATGTATCCAATAAATTGTCCATGGATTGGTGGCATTACTACCATAAGCGTGAGCCTGGTGTTTGGGAAGAATAAAGAATTGATTAGAGGTGATTTTGTATCGTTGATGATCCAACTCAAACCAGCCTTCTCCTTCTACGCAGTAGATGAGAACAAACTCGTTCACTTCTTCGGCATTTCGCTCGCGATAATGAAAATTGGCATGCGGGTAATAACCAATATCAGTGATATGGAGTTCCCGGCCCAAGGGGTCTCGTTTTAGCTCTTCGATCAGGAAATCCGGCAATACAATAGCACGTTCTCCTTTGAATCCTTCTTTAATTCGTGGCATGTTTTGTCAGGTATTGGATTTTATAAATCTGAATGAAACGGCTTATACTCTCAGCACCCAAAGTTACAAAAAATAGTTGTAATAGTGACTGACTCCTCCTAAGATTTTAGTTGACCGACATGGATTTGATTCATCACGGATGTGCCAATGAACCGACGTAATATAAATGTGGTGTATGTATCAAAATGTCAGACTGTCAAAGTGATATTCCTGAGCTTCGAGAATTTGCTTGTTTGTGGAGAACGGTGGCAAAGGTGTCCGGAATTGTCTTTATTTGGGAGTTGGATTTTTCGGATTGTTAGGGTTTGATGCTGATTGGATTTATTTTGTACCCTTGTTTTGTATTTACTATGCAGTTTGCTTCCAAATATTATCTATCTTGCTCTTTATTCTTTTTTTGGATAGCTCTGTTTCGGGGGGCAACTAGCGGAAAAACAGGTCGTCCGGTAGAGATTCAGATGTTTCTCTACGACACTCTTATCGTTTCTCTACGACATTCGCATCGTTCCTCGTAGAGTCTCGGAGTGTTTGAAGTAATGAAATTGTAATTAATGTGCCGGAATAAATGCATTTATATCCGGATAAAGTGATAATATGCAGTTTTTGCTGCATGTTATTGCGACTCTTTATGCAGTTTTTCTTCTGGTTGTAGCAGAACTCTAAAAGTTCTTGTTATTAAAACAAGTGATATTCGTGCAAAATATTTGTTTATTCCTTGTTTTAATGACTTTTGTACAAAATCTCCGAAGGATAAATTCATGCTGCAAGGGGGAGAGGCTGACTGACTTTTCCTTTGGGTAAGATTCTCCATATCCATGATGTTTTTGTCTATTGATTACTGTCCTTTTTTAAGCTTCCTTTGCATATGATAAACATTATTCTTATGAGTGTATAATCTTGTAATGAAATTAAGTGATGATTTAAAATAATTATGTATGGAAAAACACATGTTTGAGAAACTTTCTTTCCGGAAAGTATTTAAGTTCATTTTGGCCTTGTTGCTGTTTTCCTGTAGTGTATCGGGCTATGCTGAAGTACTCGATAACAGAGTGGTGAAGGGAGTAGTTAAAGATGAATTGGGTGAACCGCTACCTGCTGTAACCGTAGTAGTAAAAGGTACGACCAACGGGGTAACTACTGACCTGGATGGTGAATATACACTGTCTAATGTGCCTGCCGGATCTACATTGGTGTTTTCTTTCTTAGGAATGCAGACACAGGAAATTGTAGTAAGAAATCAGAAACGTATTGATGTGGAAATGAAAGAAGATGCTGTCAGTATTGATGAAGTAGTAGTGGTAGCATTTGGTACGCAGAAAAAAGAGAGTATGGTTAGCTCTATCCAGACGGTAAAACCTGCGGCTTTAAAGGTACCTTCCAGTAACCTTACTACTGCACTGGCGGGGCGTATGTCCGGTTTGATTGCTTATCAGCGCAGTGGTGAACCGGGGCAGGACAATGCTGACTTTTTTATCCGTGGTGTGACAACTTTCGGCTATAAGAAAGATCCGTTGATTTTGATTGATGGTATTGAAACGACCTCTACTGAACTGGCACGTTTGCAGCCGGATGATATAGCTGCCTTTTCTATCCTGAAAGATGCTACTGCTACGGCTTTATATGGTGCACGTGGTGCCAATGGCGTCATTCAGGTACAGACAAAAGAAGGTAAGGAAGGTCCGGCTAAGGTCAGTCTGCGTGTAGAGAATTCCTTCTCTTCCAATACATCGAATATAGAGCTGGCAGATCCGATCACTTATATGCAAATGGCGAATGAGGCGGTAACAACACGCAATCCGTTGGCTCCTTTGGCATATTCACGTGAGAAAATAGCCAATACAATAGCCGGTAAGAATCCGTATCTGTATCCGGCTAATGACTGGCGCAAACTGATGACCAATCCGTTGGTAGCAAACCAGCGCGCTAACCTGAGTGTGAGCGGTGGTGGTAAAGTGGCTCGTTATTATATTGCTGCCACTTTTTCGAAAGATAATGGTAATCTGAAGAATGATAAGTATGCCGGTTATAAAAATAACATTGATCTGAGCACTTACCAGCTGAGATCGAATGTAAATATTAATCTGACGAAAACGACCGAAGCAATTGTCCGGTTGGCAGGTACATTTGATGATTATACCGGACCGCTTGATGGAGGAGATACGATGTATAAGAAGATTATGGTTTCCAATCCGGTATTGTTCCCGGCCTATTATCCTACTTCCGATCTTCCTTCTGCAAAACATGTGCTGTATGGTAACGCACTGTATAATAATAATGTGGAATATACGAATCCTTATGCGGAATTGACCAAAGGATATAAGGATTATTCTAAGTCGACAATGGATGCACAATTTGAATTGAAGCAGGATTTGTCATTTATCACGAAGGGATTGAATGTACGTGGTTTATTCAATACGTCCCGTTATGCTTATTTTGAAGTAGGTCGTGCATCGAGTCCTTATTTCTATAATGTAAGTTCTTATGACAAAGGTGGCTCATATTCTATTATGCAATTGAATGAGGATTCAAATCCGACGGAATACCTGGAGTCTACCGGTTCTTGGACAGATGTACAGTCTACTGTATATATGGAGGCTGCGATGTCTTATAACCGTTCTTTTGGGAACCATGATGTAAGCGGTTTGCTGGTATATCAGCGTCGTGAAAAAAGAGTATCGAACATTAAAGACGATTCACAAAAAGATAATCTGCAAAAGTCTTTGCCCTATCGTAATCAGGGATTGTCCGGTCGTTTTACCTATGCTTTTAATAATCGGTATATGGCTGAATTTAACTTCGGTTATAATGGTTCCGAACGTTTTTATCGTTCCGAGCGCTATGGCTTTTTTCCTGCTATCGGTATAGGTTATGATATTTCCAATGAAAAATTCTGGGAACCGTTGAAGAAGGTGCTCCCTAAGTTTAAATTGAAATATACGTATGGTTTGGTAGGAAATGATGCTATTGGTGACGAAGATGACCGTTTCTTCTATCTGTCTGAGGTAGATGCAAATGATAGTGGTAAGAGTTATGGTTTTGGTACGGACTTTAATTATACAAAGAACGGAGTAACAGTAAGGCGTTATGATAACCGGGATATTACCTGGGAAAAGGCTTATAAGTCTAATTATGGTCTTGAATTGTCGTTGTTTGACGGTCTGAATGTGCAGGTGGATTATTTTACCGAACATCGTACCAATATCCTGATGGACCGTGAGTCTATTCCTTCTACTATGGGACTTTCGGCAAAGGTACGTGCTAATGTGGGTGAGGCGAAAGCGAGAGGTCTGGATTTATCTGTAGATTATAACAAAGTGTTCCGGAAGGGGATGTGGTTACAATTACATGGTAATTTTACGTATGCTCATAGTGAGTTCCTGAAATATGAAGAACCGGAATATAACGAAAAGTATAAACTCCACGTAGGGCAGTCGCTGAAACAGGAATATGGTTATATTGCAGAACGCCTGTTTATCGATGAGGCCGATGTGGCTAACTCTCCGAAGCAGACATTTGGCGAATATGGGGCCGGTGATATAAAATATCGTGATGTAAATGGTGATGGGCAGATTACTGAACTTGACCAGGTACCTATTGGTTTCCCGACAGTTCCGGAAATTATTTATGGCTTTGGCTTCTCTTTTGGTAGTGCACGTTTTGATGTTTCGGCTTTTTTCCAGGGATCTGCCCGTTCTACTTTCTGGTTGGATGCTAAAAACACTTCTCCGTTTGTACATGTATATGAAGACACTAACTGGGATAATGTATCAATGTGGAAAGACATTCCTTTGCTAAAGGCTTATGCTGATAATCACTGGACAGAAACCAATCGTAATATCTACGCTTTGTGGCCACGTCTGAGCAGTACTCGTATGGAGAATAATATTCAAAAGAGTACCTGGTTTATGCGTAACGGAGCTTTTCTGCGTATGAAGACGCTGGAAGTTGGATATACCTTCCCGGAAACATTGACAAAGAAGGCTTATATAAATTCTGCCCGTATTTATTGTAGTGGTAATAACCTGTTTGTGCTCAGCGGATTCCATATGTGGGATATTGAAATGGGAGGTAACGGATTAGGTTATCCTATTCAGCGGGTTATTAACCTGGGTGTCCAATTAACTTTTTAAATAGAGGAGACGAAAAGCTATGAAATATAATTTGAAAAATAAACTAAGAAACCTGGCTTGTATCTCTTTGTGTGCCAGTGGAATGTGGATGTTGAGTGCTTGTGGCGATTATCTGGATGTTGTGCCCGATAATGTAGGTACTATTGAACACTCTTTCAGTAACCGTAATGAAGCCGAGAAGTATCTGTTTACCTGCTATTCTTATATTCCGGAGTATCATAGTGAACGGACAAATGTTGGTTTGATGGGTGGTGATGAATTAGCTACTTTCTATCCTATTCAGAGTGGCGATGACTATGCTACCTGGCGTATCGGGTTGGGATATCAGAATGTGAATGATCCTTATCTTAATTATTGGGATGGAGGTAATGGTGCGGCTCATAGTCTGTATGAAGGGCTTCGTGATTGTAATACATTTCTGACTTATGTGTCTGATACGGATTATGTAGGCGATCTTGCTCCTTCGATGAGGAAGAGATGGCTGGCAGAAGTGAAGTTCCTGAAAGCCTATTACCATTATTTACTGTTGCGTATGTATGGTCCGATTGTGATAGCAGATGAAAATCTGCCAATCTCTGCTACTCCGGAAGAAGTACGGCTGAAACGTGCCCCGGTTGATAAAGTAGTCTCTTATATCTCTGATTTGCTTGATGAGGCAAAAACAGATTTACCTGTGAAGATAGATGATCAGGCAACAGAACTGGGACGTATTACTCGCCCGGCAGCTTTGATGCTGAAAGCTAAATTGCTGGTAATGGCTGCCAGCCCGTTGTTTAATGGTAACCCGGATTATGCTGATTTTGTGGATAAAGACGGTGAGCATTTATTTAATAGCGAGTATAGCGTACAGAAATGGGTCGATGCCCAGGAAGCTTGCGAACAGGCCATTGAAATATGTGAGCAGGGTGAAGGCGGAATAAGCCCGGACATTGTATTGCATGAAACACATACGAATCTGGTATTCAGTGCTAAACTGAAACGTGAGTTGAGTTTGCGTGAGTGTGTGACAGAAAAGTGGAATGACGAGTTGATCTGGGGGCTGTCCGGTCGTCTGACAGGTGGTTTACAGCAGTCCTGTATGTCACGTGTGGGTAAGTATCCGTCGAATATGCACGGTGCATCTGAAAAGATAAATCCGACAATGTACGCTACGGAATTGTACTATACAAAAAATGGTGTACCTATTGATGAAGATAAAGAATGGGAATACGCTAACCGTCTGAAGGTAAAGAAGAATACCAATAATACAGCGAATGAGTTTTATTTGATTCCGGATTATGAAACGGTAAGTGCCAATTTTGACCGGGAACCCCGTTACTATGCAAATATTGGTTTTGACGGATGCTTGTGGTATCAAAACAACTGTGTTTCTGGAAATTCATCTGATATCTGGCAACTAAAGGGACGTGCCGGACAAGCACAAGGTATTTTGGGAGCTTACGGCTATTCTAAAACAGGGTATTGGGCTAAGAAATTAGTGAGCTTGGGATTCGTGAATACCGAAAGCGGATGGAATACAGAACAATATCCGTGGCCGGAGTTCCGTTTGGCCGATCTTTATTTACTTTATGCTGAAGCTGTTAATGAAGCTTCGGATTCTGAGGCTGCCCGTACACTGGCAATTAGCTATGTGGATAAAATCAGAGCACGTGCAGGGCTTTTAGGAGTGAAAGAGTCCTGGGAGCAACATTCACGTAAGTCGAATAAGTTTAGAACTCAGTTGGGATTACGCGAGATTATTCAGCGTGAACGTGCCATTGAGCTGATGTTTGAAGGACAACGCTTTTGGGATGTGCGACGCTGGAAAATAGCTGATAAGGAATATAATAAAACATTGATGGCATGGAATCCTCGCGGTAAAACGGTGGATACTTATTATCAGCTGACTGCCATGTATACTCAGCAATTTGTGGCACCACGTGATTACTTCTGGCCCATTAAAGAAAAATCATTGGTGATCAATCCCAATCTGGTACAAAATCCGGGATGGCAATAAAGCGTTTATTTGATTAAAAACAGAAAGAGATATGAAATCAATAAGAATATATATACTTATGTTGGGGATGTTGATGGCCCTTGCCGGCTGTCAGACCGACTTTGTGAAGCCTTTGGAAAATGATAGCGAGGCACCTGCACCGGTACGTGATGTAACTTATGTCAAGATGCCGGGTTCTGTACTTCTTACATATACATTACCTTCAGATCCCGATTTACTCTATGTAGCAGCCAGTTATACAAATAAAGAAGGCAAAAAATATGAATTTAAGGCTTCTTACTTCACGAATACATTGCTGGTTGAAGGTTTTGGAGATATGGATACCTACTCGCTTGATGTATATGCCGTGGATCGTAGTGAGAATTATTCTGCACCGGTAAATATACAGGTTTCTGCAGATACCCCTCCTGTACAGGCGGCTTATGAAACGCTGGAAGTACAACCCGACTTTGGGGGGATGACCTTTTCGTTTGCGAATACATCAAGAGCAGACTTAACAGTTTATGTTTCTACTCCGAATGAGGATAATGAGATGGTCAATGCAGAAACTTTCTATACAGGGCTACCCAAAGCTACATTCTCTGTGCGTGGTTATCTGGATATATCCCGTGATTTTGAAATTTATTTTCAGGATAAATGGGGTAATAAGTCACAGGTAAAGAAAGAGACCCTCACTCCGATATACGAAGCCGAACTTGATAAGAAAAAATTCAAAGAGGTGATTCTGCCCGGTGATTTTCCATGTACTTTCTATGAAAGTAAGATGGAGTATATCTGGGATGGACGGGCAGCTGCCGATGGTGACGGACAGACAGGAGCCCATACAGGTATTGAAGAGCATAACGGCCCTACCTGGTTTACTTTTGACCTTGGAGTCCTGGCGAAGTTGAGTCGTTTTAACTTGAAGTTTGTACAGGATGACAAGCACTTTTATAACGATGTTTCTCCGAAAGTGTATGAGGTCTGGGGATGTGCAGAACTGGATAAATCCGGTAGCTGGGATAGTTGGATAAAATTACTTCATATTGAAAATGAGAAGCCTTCCGGTTTGCCTGGAAGTGAACTGACTGAGGATGATCGTCTGGCTGCACGGGAAGGTGATAATGCTGATTTTCCGTTGGATGCGCCACGTGTGCGTTATATCCGTATCAAATGTATTGATAACTGGACCGGTAACTCTAATATGGTATTTACTGAGGTTACTTTCTGGGGAGATGATAAATCAGAAACGAATAATTGATAAATGCTTGAATTATGAAATTGATGTTTAAATATATAGTGGCAATAGCGGCTTGGTTCTTATTTCTTGGCGGTTTTTCTTCTTGTACACAGATGGATGAGTATCTGAAGTATACGGATCGAAAGGAGATACTGTATATTGGTAAGCCGGAGGGTATGCAGATGTGTTCCGGAAAAGGGCGTGTACAATTCTATGGTATTCTTATTGACCCTAAAATTACCCGGCTTCGTATTACCTATAATATGGGGAAAGAAGTAATTGACTTACCTATTCAGCGTGGAGAAGGAGCGGAAGTATTTACTTACGATATCCCATTGAAGGAGGGGATTTATAATTTTGTTGTTCAGACTTTTGATGACAACGGACATGCTTCTGTACCGGAATCACTCATTGGCTCTTCTTATGGTACTATTTATGAAAGTACATTGTATAATAGAGGCATTTCGTCTGTGGTATGTGACAATAATGCTACTACGATAAAATGGGCTACTGCTGATACTCATTCACCTTATGTCCGTATCTGGTATACGGATACTAATGGCCAGGAGCGTATGATAGAAGTAGAACAAGCTGAGCAGGAAACGATTCTGGAAGACTACAAGTCGATGAGTGGCTTTAAGATGAAAACTTACTATCTGCCGGATGTTACAGCCGTGGATATCTTTGAGATTGAGGCAAATGTAGAAGCGGATGAAACGTTGACGGCCAGCGTATTGAAAAATGCCACTGACCCTGTGATGCGGAGTGACGATAGTACAGAGAAAAGTGGAATTCTGAAAGACTGGAAGTATACCTCTAATCTGTTGACACAGAATAATGGTACTACCGGTACTTTTTATGAGGCTTCTGCAGGTAAGACATTTATAAATATATCTACGATGAATTATGCCGCTGCCATCGAAAATGGTAAAATATGGCAGGAAGTAACTCTGCCTGCCGGGACATACGAGTTCTCATTCAATGTGAATACTTCGAAAGGTAATAACCTGAATCCATATGGGGTAGTGGTTACTGGTAGTGAAATACCAAATGTAGATCAGGTTGAAGCACAGTCCTTGGCTTATCTTAATTGGGGACGTACCACGGGAGTAAAAACATTGAATTTTACATTGGATGAAGAGACAACCGTTCAATTGGGATGGGTTGCAAGTATGGGCGAAAAGAGTGCCGATATTCGTATAAATAGTGTTGCTCTGAATAAAATACATAAAATAAATACGATAGAAAGAGGCATTGAATGATGCTATTTGCTTATCTAAATGAACATTAGTAATAATATGAAGAAAAAGAGCTTTTTGATAGTTTTAGGGGTATGTATCGGGACTACCGGTTTTGTGTGGGGAACCAATGATAAACCATTGTATAAGAATCCGGACGCCCCTATCGAAAACCGTGTGGAAGACCTACTGCGCCGTATGACTTTGCAGGAGAAGGTGTTACAACTACAGAACAAACCCGTTGGCAGGATTGATGAGATAGAACGTGTTTTTGGCGGACAGAGTTATGGATGTACCCATGAAATGGGCCAGACTGCAGAAGAATGTGCCCGAATCTATAACGAGTTACAGAATTATATGCTGACTAAAACCCGGTTGGGGATCCCAATTTTAACAGCTGTAGAAGGAATCCAGGGCATTTTACAAAATAATTCTACCTTGTTTCCGCATGCTATTGCACAAGGAAGCACGTTTAACCCCGGGTTGATAGAGCGCATGACGGAGGCGGCAGGTGCCGAAGCGGCAACGATGGGTATTCATCAGGTTTTATCTCCTGTGTTTGATATTGCCCGAGAACTGCGCTGGGGCAGGGTGGAGGAGACTTATGGCGAGGATCCTTATCTGATTGCTGAAATGGGGATTGGCTTTGTGAAGGGATACCAGAAGCACCGGATTACATGTACCCCGAAACATTTTGTAGCACACGGTACACCGACGGGAGGACTGAATTGTGCCTTTGTCAGTGGTGGTGAACGCGAATTCCGAAGTATGCATCTTTATCCTTTTGCACGCGTTATTAAAGAAGCTGATCCGCTTTGTATTATGAGTTGCTATAGTGCCTATGATGGCATTCCTGTATCAGCATCTCCTTATTATATGACCGATGTATTGCGCGATGAACTCGGATTTAAAGGATATGTATATTCTGATTGGGGATCCGTTGATCGGGTGATGACTTTTCATTATGCTGCCTCTACCCGTGAAGAAGCTGCCCGCCTATCGTTGATAGCCGGTGTTGATCTGGACGTGGATTCTGATTATGAAACACTGGAACAACAGGTGAAAGAGAACATTATAGATGAAAGCTATATCGATAAGGCTGTACGGCGTGTTTTGTATGTGAAGTTTGCTTTAGGTTTATTTGACCGTCCTTATTTCGGTGATCCGGAACTGGTGAAAAAGATCGTTCGTTCTGCCGAACACATCGCTTTGGCAAAAGAGATCGCGGATGAGAGTGCTATCTTGCTTGAAAACAAGAATAACATCTTACCACTTGATTTATCGAAATATAAATCGATTGCTGTAATAGGGCCTAATAGTAATCAGACTATCTTCGGAGATTATGCATGGACTACTCCGGATACGAAAGAGGGGGTAACTTTATACCAGGGTTTAAAAGAAGTAATGAAGAATAAGGTAAAACTGCAACAGGCAGATGGTTGTGACTGGTGGAGCCAGAAGGAGGAGAATATTGCGGATGCAGTAAGAATTGTAGAACAAAGTGATTTGGCTATTGTGGCGGTAGGTACGCGTAGTACTTTTCTGGGACGCGGACCACGTTATTCTACGGCAGGTGAAGGATTCGATTTGTCTTCTTTGGAGTTACCTGGTAAGCAAATGGAACTATTGAAAGCAGTAAAAGCAACAGGCAAACCGATGGTGGTTGTTTTTATATCGGGTAAACCATTGGTAATGACCTGGGCGAAAGAAAATGCGGATGCTGTATTGGCACAGTGGTATGCTGGTGAGCAGCAAGGGCGTTCTATGGCCGATATTCTGGTTGGTAATGTGAATCCTTCAGGACGTGTAAATGTATCGTTTCCGCGCAGTACGGGAAATACACCTTGCTTTTATAATTATTTTCCTACGGACCGTGTACAGCGATTTGACCGTCCGGGTACTTACGAAGAACCGGCAGGGCATTATATTTTTGAGCACCCTTATGCGCTATGGGAATTTGGCTATGGTTTGAGTTATACCGAATTTAAGTATACCGATTGTAATTTAAGTGATTCTATTTTCTCAGACAGAGGTAAGTTGACTGCTACTATTGAGATTGAGAATACCGGAAAACGGGATGGGAAAGAGGTTGTTCAGTTGTACGTTCGTGATAAGATTAGTTCGGTTGCTACCCCTATCAAACAACTGAAAGCTTTCAAAAAGGTATCGGTTAAAGCGGGTAAAAAGGAAACGGTAACGTTGGAGCTGCCGATTTCGGAATTAGCTCTTTATGATGCCCGTATGAAGCATATAGTAGAACCTGGTGAATTTGAGATACAGATTGGTAGCTCTTCCGATCGTATTCATTTCAATAAGACTATTGTGGTGAAATAAAAGGGATTACAGAGTGTACATTTATGTATCATAAGAATGTACATTCTTACATAACAAAAGTGTACACTCTTGACATACAAGAATGTACACTTTTATATTTGTTGACTATCAGTGTGTTAGCGCTTGGTTTCCTATAGAAAACTTCTACTTTATTGTTTCTTTCTGCAATAGATCCACAATCCTGCTATTGCTCCGATAATTAGTAATGCCAAGCCACTGTAAGCAATGCCTTCTGTTACATGCAGACTCTTCGGATCGAAACGCATTTCGATGGTGTGTTTGCCTGCAGGAACGTTTACAGCACGCAGAATATAGTTGGCTCGGGCAATATCTATCGGCTGACCGTCAATGGTAGCTTGCCATCCCGGATAGAATATCTCTGAGAATACTACAACTCCCTCTTTCGGAGAGGACGTTTCATAAATCAGGTGATTGGGCTCATAATTGGTCAACTTAATTGTGCTTAGGGAATCTACTTTGAGATTTTCAGTTTTTTCTTTCAAAGCCTCTTTGAATTTAGCATCTGCAACAGCTGTGTTCTTCAGATCCACTTCACCAACAGCAGCAATTTCTTCGTTGGCGTTATTGACATACTTCACATTGTTTACAAACCATGCGTTACCGTATGCGTAGGGGTTGAGGATAGGAGCTGTCTGGCCTTGTTGGTTGACAGGGAATATAAAGTATTTCGTATTCAGCATATTCAGAATACGGAACTTATTGGCATCTACACTGTCCATTTCTCCACCGGCTGCTGCTATCTCTTTGAATGTGGCTTGCATCTCCGGAGCAATATGGTGATCTATCATTTCCTGATAACGGCGTAACTTGGCGGCATGATACCCTCCTATGCTCTTGTGCCAGTACGAAGTATTGTTTTCGTTGAATGTATTGGATGCAAAGTTCAATACACGATAATCCAATGATTTATCTTGCAGGATTTGTTCATCGGTAGGAGTCTTTTGGAAGGTTTCTATACGTGCGGATTGTGGGACAAACATATCGTCATACAGGTAGCGTTTATTGATATGCCACATTTCTCCTATACAAAGTACGGCAATGGCGCTTACTGTCCATACAGTACTCAACTTACCTCGCTGATAGAGGAAAAGAAGAACGAACCCAGCACAGATAAACAGGAAACTTGCCCACGCATCTGAGGTTACCATATTCATGCGCATCTCTTTCAGATTATCAAGAATTGGCAAGAGCTGATCTCCGGGGATAGCTTGTTGCAGGGCTGCCAGTTCACGTGCAGGAATAAAACTGGGTACAAGTATGCCCGGAGCTACTGCCAGAATCAATGCTACACCTGCAGTTAATGCAAAGCTGATGATTACTCCGCGGCGGTTTTGTTTTAATACCTCGGGCTTATCAATGATTGCTTTTAAGGCGAATATGGCTAACAGTGGTATTGTAAACTCTGCAATAACCAGTATGGAAGATACTGCGCGGAATTTATTGTACATCGGTATGTAATCGATGAAGAAATCAGTGAGTGGCATGAAATTCTTGCCCCACGACAGTAGAATGGAGAAAAGGGTAGCCCCAAGCAGTGCCCACTTCATAGGACCTTTTACGATAAAGCATCCCAATATAAAAAGTGCCATGACAAAAGCACCTACATAGACCGGACCGGAGGTCATTGGCTGGTCACCAAAGTATTGGGTGATCTGTGAGTACAACCCGTTGTACATTGGGTTGGCTTTTTCCATGGCAGCCTTGTTCTCCGATAGCGGAACAGAAGCTCCACCTCTTACATTAGGAACGAAAAGGCTGAGCGTTTCGCCGATACCATAGCTCCATTGGGTAATATAGTCACGGTCGAGTCCGCTACTGGTTTGTTCGGCTTTAGGACCTTCGTGTACCAATTCGCTCTTTCCCCGCATCGTTTCTTTACTGTATTCGTAAGTATGATAGAGGTTAGACAGGTTGGTAGATACTCCGATGAGGGCGGCTACTACCAATATAGCACTGGCTTTAAAAAAATGAGGCAACTCTTTTTTACGCCATGCTTCTTCAAAAAAAGCACCTACCATAAATAAGATGACAAATAAGAAGTAATATGACATCTGTACATGGTTGGATTGTATTTGTAAAGCTATGAACAGAGCGGTGACAATGGCTCCTAATAAATATTTCTTTCGATATGCGAGCACAATGCCGGCTATCGTGGGGGGGATGTAGGCTAAAGTGATAAACTTCCAGATGTGTCCGGCAGCTATCAGTATGAAAAAATAGGAAGAGAAGGCCCAGATAACACCTCCTAACCCAGCCAGCCATGCTGGCAATCCGAATGCTCGCAGCAGGATATAAAACCCTAACATCATAATGAATGTAAGCCATACATAGGGTGGAAGATAGAGGCGGTAGATGTTTTCTATCCATTTTAGTGGCTTGACAGAATCGTAACTGGGAGAAATCTGATAGGTGGGCATACCACCAAAAAGACTGTTTGTCCAACGGGTTGTTTCACCGGTACGTTCGTGAAATTCTTTAGCCTCTTGGCCTGCTCCTACTCCGGCAACACTGTCATGTTGAAAAAGTGCCCGGTCTTCAATGACTGCCGGAAAGAAATAAGCGAAGGAGAGAATAATAAATGCCAGAATGGCGATGAGGTCGGGGAGAAACTTTTTCATTTACAATTTGACGATTTATGATTTACAATTGAGTTTTGTATCATTTCTGATTTGACGATTTACGGATTCGGATGTTGATAACCAAAGGGTTTTCAATCGTAAATCGTAAATCGTCAAATTGAAAAATTAATAACGGTAGTGCTCTGCTTTATACGGTCCATCTACTGATACGCCAATATATGCAGCTTGCTCGGGAGTTAACTTAGTTAGTTTTACCCCGATCTTCTCAAGATGTAGACGAGCTACTTCCTCATCAAGATGTTTAGGCAGGCGATATACATTGATATCGTATTTCTTGCTGAATAGCTCAATTTGTGCCAGCGTCTGATTTGTGAAAGAGTTACTCATTACGAAAGATGGATGTCCGGTAGCACATCCTAAATTTACCAGACGGCCGTCAGCCAACAGGATGATACTATGTCCGTCGGGGAAATAATAACGGTCTACCTGCGGTTTGATATTTACGCATTTGATACCCGGATAATGTTTCAGAGCTTCTACCTGAATTTCGTTGTCAAAGTGACCGATATTACAAACAATAGCCTGGTCTTTCATCTGTTCCATGTGGTCAATGCGGATAATATCGATATTGCCGGTGGTAGTTACGAATATATTACCCTCTTTGCATGCATCTTCCATGGTTACTACTTCGAAGCCTTCCATTGCAGCTTGTAATGCGCAGATCGGGTCTACCTCTGTTACCAGTACGCGGGCTCCGTAAGAACGCATTGAATGGGAGCAACCTTTGCCTACATCACCATAACCACACACTACTACCACTTTACCGGCGATCATTACATCTGTGGCACGTTTGATACCATCGGCCAGTGATTCGCGGCAACCATAGAGGTTGTCAAACTTTGATTTGGTTACTGAGTCATTTACATTGAATGCCGGGAAAAGTAGTTTTCCTTCTTCCTGCATCTGATACAGGCGGTGTACACCTGTGGTTGTCTCTTCCGATACACCACGCATCTCAGCTGCTACACGATGCCAGCGATCTTTATCTTCTGCCAGCACTTTTTTCAAGATAGCGTTCAGTTCTATTTCATCTTCTGCATGTACTTCTTTATCAAGTACGGCTGCGTTATTTTCGGCGTCGTATCCTACGTGAATCATCATAGTGGCATCGCCACCGTCATCTACGATAACCGTAGGTCCTTTGCCACCGGGGAAGTTCAATGCCTGAAGCGTACACCACCAGTAATCTTCCAGTGTTTCACCTTTCCATGCATATACGGCAACACCTGAAGCAGCAATGGCAGCTGCGGCATGATCCTGGGTTGAGTATATGTTACAAGAACACCAGCGTACTTCGGCACCCAAAGTAACGAGTGTTTCAATCAGTACGGCAGTTTGAATGGTCATGTGCAATGAACCCATGATACGGGCACCTTTCAACGGTTTGGATTCTCCATACTTTTCGCGAAGAGCCATAAGGCCAGGCATTTCTTTTTCTGCCAGATCGATTTCCTTGCGACCGAAGTCTGCAAGTGTGATGTCTGCCACTTTATAGGGCAGGGTAGAGAATAATTCTGTAGACATATGTAATTTGTTTAAAATAAAAGTGATGCAAAGATAGAACTTTCTGAATAGTAGGGCAAAAGCTATGACTTTTTTTATCAATAATAATTTGGAGATATGTATCTATTTTTATGTAAAAAAACATATATTTGCATGTAAATGATCAACATATACAACAATATACCTCTGAGGAAGATGCTTTTTTATGGGACTATATGAACAAAAAACGAAAGAAGAACTACTAATAATTGTAGAGAATTTAGAGAAAAAAGTAGAAAAACTTTCTTCAGAACTATCCTCACTAAAGACGGGGAGATTTCGAGAGAAATATAGCACCCGTATTTTAGATGCATTACCTGATATGCTTACTGTTTTTGATCATGATGCAAACATTGTGGAACTTGCATCTTCTCCGGCAACTAATCATGTAGAAGGTACTGATTCAGGTAGCATTGTAGGATCAAATGTAAAAGATATTGTTCCGGAAGAAGCGTATGATAGTGTTCGGAAAAATATGGATAAGGTGATTGCTACCGGGCAGGGGTCTATAGCGAAACATTCACTTATGCTTGATGGTGTTTTGCATCATTATGAAAATCGTATTTTTCCTCTGGACGAAAAATATCTGCTTTGTATGTGTAGAGATGTTTCTGAAAAGGTTAAAGCGGAAGTATTGAATGCCTCTCAGCGAAACGAGATAATTCGCTTGAATTCTTTGATGCATGCAATTTTAAACAATGTTCCTGTATATTTATTCGTAAAAGACACAGGTGATAATTTTCGTTATCTTTATTGGAATAGAGCTTTTGCGGAACAAACAGGCATTGCTGTAGAAGTGGCCGTAGGGAAGACTGATATTGAGATTTTTCCAAATAGTGAGGAAGCCAGACGGTTCCGTGCAGGTGATTTTGCTGTGATGCAAACTGGAAGAATGGAATATTTGGAAGAATATACTACACTTTCCGGAGATATACGTATGGTGACGATGATAAAAACCTTGGTCCCTTCAGGTAATGAGCATCCATATATCATTGGCGTAGGCTGGGATGTAACTGATATTAAGAAGGTAGAAAAAGAGTTGATTAAAGCACGTATTAAGGCAGAAGAAGCTGATAAGTTAAAATCTTCTTTCCTTGCTAATATGAGTCATGAAATTCGTACACCGTTGAATGCGATTGTAGGTTTTTCTAAACTTATTATAGAATCGATAAACAAAGAAGAACAACTTCAGTATGCAGAACTTGTAGAAAAGAATTCAGGTTTACTTCTGAACTTGTTTAATGATATACTCGATTTGTCTGCTCTTGAGGCTGGTTCATTAAGATTTTCGATACGCTCGGTGAGATTGATAGATGTGTGTGCGCAATTATATTATTTGAACCATAGTTCTGTTCAGCCTGGTGTGAAACTTATTTTGGACGAAGTTGATCCTGAATTGTCCATTCAAGGTGATTGGGACCGTATTTCTCAGATATGGTTGAATCTGCTCAGTAATGCTATTAAATTCACTTCAAATGGAGAAATTCATTTCGGTTTTGAGAAGAAAGAACAGATTGTACAGGGATATGTTTCTGATACGGGTATTGGTATACCGGCAGAGCGTGTAACTACTATTTTCAGTCGCTTTGGAAAAGTAAATGATTTTGTACAAGGTACAGGGCTTGGATTGACTATATGCAGAATGCTGACCGAAAAGATGGGTGGTCGTATATGGGTACGTTCCAAAGTAGGAATAGGAACAACATTTTATTTTACTTTACCGGTTGAGTTTAAAGAAATGTGAGTGAGAAATGTCATACTATAGTGGCGATCTGTATTTACTTTTATTCAATTTTTGAAGTTTTATTATTTTTGATAATCTTTTGTTTATTAGTATTTTATTTGGAAGATTCTGTTTCGGATAGTCTTGGAGTGAAATAATATTTTCACATTCTTATCTATATTAATTTATACATGTGAAGAATTAATTATATCTTTGATTTTCTATACTATTAGAGAATTGAAGATATTTATTTGTATACCTAATGTTAGACTAACTTTATTATTATGAAAAACTTGTTACTATTTCTGTCGTTTATTTTCTTTTTTAATACAATTAATGCTAACTCTTACCAAAGAGATGTTTGGAAATTTTTGGATAAATCTTACAAATCACTTCTGACTGATCCAAAGCAGGCTGTTGACTACACATTACAAGCGTTTGATATACTAAAGCAAACTACAGATTCCAATTTGATTGTTTCTACATTAATTGTATCTGGTCATGCCTACATGCTTTATGGTAATTTCGATATGAGTGTAAATACATATTATAAGGCTTTATCTTATTGTCCGGCAAAAGATCTTAAAACCAAGGCTAAGATAAATGTTAATTTAGGAGCTTTATATGGTTCATTAAAAGACTTCTCAAAAGCAATAAATCTGATAGATAATGCCACTTCAACCTATAAAGTCCTTAAAGATTCTTCGGGAATGGCAAACGCCTATAATGCACGCGGTCTGATTCATGTCTATATGAAAGAATATGAGATTGCTGATAAATTTTTTAGGGATGCTTTACGTATAAATAAAACATTAGGTGATAAGAAGAATATAGCAGCGAATATAAATAATCTTTGTCTTTATGAAGGTGACACAGAAGAAAAAATAAAATTAATACAAGAAGCCATTGTCATTAATGAAAATTTGAATGCTTTATGGTCATTGGCAGAGAATTATAATAATTGGGGAATGCAGCTGTTTTATGCTAAAAGGAATAATGAGGCTTTGAGTGCTTTAAAAAAAGCGGCTGTTTATGCATTTGATGTTAATGCACATGAATTAATTTGTGATAATTATGAGTATCTTTCTAAAGTATATGCAGCACAAAAATGTTATAAAGAGGCCTATGATAATTTATTGAATTTCGAAAAGAAACGGGAACAGTTACTTCAAAAAAGAGAGTTGGTAAATATTGAAAGAAATCTCATAAAACAGAAATTACAGGATCAGAAAAAAGAATCCGAAATTCAGAAGCATATGCATCAAATTGAATTATTGAAAAGAAATATAAGTCTTGCGGTTGTGCTTTTTTTGTGTATTACTCTTCTTGCTTTCTTTTTAATTAAACAATATAAACGAAAAAAGGATTTACAGATAGCAAAGGGACAGACTGAGTTGTTATTAAAAGATAAGATAATAACAGAACTAAAGTTACAACAACAAGCTGTGGAATTAAGTGCAAAATCGGAAAAATTAGAGAGTACACAAAGTGAATTGACGAATTTTGTTCTTTTCTTAAATAGTCGGAATGAACTTCTGGAGAAAATTAGAGAGATGATTAAAAGTACTTATAAAATGAATAATAATGAGATCTTAACTCACTTAAAAAAAATAAATACCTTTATTCTCCAATTTAAAAAGCTGGAAGATGATAATAATTCTTTGACCAAAGAGGTTGATGAACAAAACCATGAATTCTTGAGTCGTTTGGAACAAAAACATCCGGGATTAACTCATGGTGAAAAGAAGTTAGCGACTTTCTTGCGGATTAATTTATCCACAAAAGAGATATCCTTGTTAACTGGAATATCTATCAAAGCAATTAGTATGGCAAGGTATCGCTTAAGAAAAACACTCTGTTTGCATTCTCAGGATGATATTTCTGCTTATTTACGTGATATTTGATTTTTTTTTATTTTGTAGGTTTCTTTATAAATATAAATTGGCTATTATCAACATTTTAAGAAATGTTTTGTAGGGTGTAAAGTCTTTTGTTTTACTATTTTGTAGGGGCTATGTAGATTAGTATTTTTAGGTGGTAGTTAGATTTTGAAGTTTATTTGTCACGTGTTTGAAAAGCGCATTTATTAACTTTAAAATTTAATTGCTATGAAGCAAAGTAATTACTTAGGAGGTACATTATTATATGCAATAATGTCATTACTCTTTCTTATTCCACTCTCTGCTTATGCACAAAATTATCAATTAAAAGGGTACGTGTTGGATAGTAATGACGAGCCATTGATAGGTGCAAATGTCGTTGTTACTGGAACAACTAATGGTATGATTACCGATTTAAATGGAGAATTTGTATTGGTAGTTTCTCCAAATGATCGAATTGATGTCTCTTATATGGGATATATCAAGCAGACTATTTCTTTAAATGGAAGGAAAACGCTTAAAGTTATTTTGAAAGAAGATAGTCAGATGTTAGATGAAACGATAGTCATTGGTTATGGTACAATGAAGAAGAGTGATATGACAGGAGCTATCTCTTCTGTGGATGTTGAAGCACTGGCCAGTCGTGCAACTACGAATCCGGCAGAGGCTTTGCAAGGTAAAGTAGCTGGTGTCAATATTCTGAAGTCGGGAGGTAATGCAGGGGCAGGTATTTCTGTTAAAATCCGCGGTATTAAAACGATGGGAAGCAATGAACCACTTTATATTGTAGATGGTTTTCCGGGGGATATAACCACTGTTAATCCGCAGGATATTGAGTCGATGGAGATATTAAAAGACGGTGCGGCAGCTGCTATATATGGTTCTGTTGCAGCAAATGGAGTAGTGATAGTCACTACCAAAAACGGTAAGAAGGGTGAAACTAAGATTGACTTTAATGCATTCTGTCAATTTACAAGTGCTTCCAATAAGTTTGAAATGCTGAATTCTGATGAGTATTTATATGTACATAATATGATGTACGAAAACGCTGTTGCTAAGAAACCGGGATATTTATCATTTAAAGATTCAGATGGGAAGTTGAAGAATCCGACCGGGTTTGATACGAATTGGCAAGACGAGATGCTTCGTAATGGTTTATCTCAGAATTATAATGTCAATATCAGGGGAGGTTCTGATATTGCAAAATATTCAATATCTTATAATCATTCGGATGATAAGGGGATTTTCAGAGGTAATAAATACACTCAGGATAATGCTCGTGTCAAGTTAAATCTGCAAAAAAGGATTTTTAATTTTGATGCTTCTTTAGCTTTTAAAGTAACACAAAGCCAACAGCCACAATATTCCTTAAAGGAGATGTATGCAATGGCCCCAATGGTACCTGTTTATGATGAAAATCAGCCTTCTGGTTATGGTTTAAATGATATGACTGTCGATGGAGTTCGTTTGGAAATGCCAAATAATCGTAATGTGATGGCAGATGATCATTTTAAACATAAAAAAACGAATGGGTATGATATTATTGGCAATATAGGTTTGACCGTGGATATTGCTCCATGGCTAAAGTTCAAGACAGCATATGCTTATAGAGGATATTATGCAAATACTAAATACCATTCGGAGAAGTATACTGCCGACATTCAGGGACAAAGCTTATATCCATATAATTATGATAGCAATTCTTACTGGTATGAGCAGACATTCGATAATGTACTGACTTTTGATAAAACGTTTGGTAAACATTCTCTGAGTGTGATGGCTGGTAGCTCTTTATCTGCAGCTCGTAAAGACTGGAGTCAAATCAATGTTGAGGGAAAGAAAATGAATTATGATGTGGTAAATGGGAAGTTGGTAATAACAGAAGTTCCAGCGGGATTCTTTGATCCTACATCACCTACGATAGATGCTGGTACAGGCGGAACATTTACTGGAAGCGGATCTTTCTGGAATTATAATCGTGCTTCATTTTTTGGTCGTATTAATTATTCATATTCAGGTAAATATTTATTTCAGGCAACGATTCGATCCGACGGTTCCTCTAAATTTGGAAAGAATAACCGGTGGGGGGTATTCCCTTCTATGGCTTTAGGATGGCGTATTAGCGAGGAAGAGTTTTTTTCAGGAGATGTTGTGAGCAACTTGAAATTGAGAGCGAGTTGGGGACGGTTGGGTAACGAAAATGCATTAGGATATTATTATGCTCCGACGATGACCAGTGACAATACCCAGTGGATGAGCTACGTACAAGGTACCAATCCTTGGCCAGGTATGGTTAACTTGTATCTTGTAAATGATGCTTTACGTTGGGAGACTACTGATACGAAGAATATTGGGGTTGATTTTGGCTTTTTTAATAATAAGCTCTCGGGCTCTTTGAATTATTATTATAATACAACGGAAGATTTATTGATTGAGAAGGTTATGTCTCCATCCGCTGGTATCTATAACCCGACAGTGAATGTAGGGAAGATGAGAAATAAGGGATTTGAGTTAGAATTGAATTATGCAGATAATAGTAATGGTTTTGAATATAATATCGGATTCAATCTCTTTACTACTAAAAACGAGATGCTAAAAGCCGATCCTAACCAGGTTCTGTATGGATCAGCTTTAAAGGGTGCCGGCCATTTTGTTACTCAAACTTTGGAGGGATATCCCGTGGCGAGTTTCTTTTTATACAAAATGGATGGAATATTTCAATCACCGGAAGATGTGACCAATCACTATACAGAGGTTGTACAGCCGGACGGCTCTATAAAAAATATAGTTCTTCAGCCCGATGCGAAACCTGGTGATATCCGATTTAAAGACTTGAATAATGATGGCGTTATTGATGAAAATGATAAAGAGTATTGTGGTTCAGGTATACCCAAATTAGAGGCTAACTTATCGTTTGGCGGTTCTTACAAGGGAGTTGATCTTTCTTTCTTATTAGGAAGTGCCTGGGGGCATAAATTGTATAATGCTAATCGCCTGTATTATGAATCAATGGACGCAGGAATCAATCTGTTTAAGTCGACGTTGGGAGCATGGACCGAAGATAACAGGAGTAATGTAATGCCACGTGCCGTACTAAAAGATCCTAATATGAATTCTCGCGAATCTGATCGTTTTCTGGAAAAAGGTAACTTTATTCGTTTACGTCAGTTACAAGTGGGATATACATTACCTAAAAATCTGACTAAGAAGGTTTATATAGACAAGTGTCGTTTTTATGTTAGCGGTGAAAATCTGCTGACATGGACCAATTACTCGGGTATTGATCCGGAGTTCTCTTCCAGTATTCTGGATACAGGAGTAGATGTCTTTATTTATCCGTTTACTCGCTCTTATGTTGTTGGTTTGCAGGTGACATTTTAATCAATTCTAATACTATCAACCATGAAAAAATATATTTATATAACCTCTCTTTTTTGTGCAACATTTTTAGGTGGATGCGATAACTTTCTAACGGTAGAGTCTCCGGATTTTTCTACTGATAAATTTTGGAGAGATTCTATCGATGTAGAATCCGGGTTATCTGCTGCGTATGCTCAGTTGGATAACAGATGTGGTACTTATAATTTCTCTGAAATTAAATTTGTGATAGAAACTTTTCGTGAAGATATCATGGAGAAAGGTTCGGATGTAAATAACTATCCGGAATGGGGGCAAATTTATGATTTTACATATAATAATGAGAATTCCCGAATCAAAGAGTATTGGATGAATTGCTATAATGGCATTAATTACACAAACAATGTCTTATTTGGTATTAATAAAGTTCAGACAGGTGATCATCCGATGGATCAGAAAAAGTATAATAGTGTGGAAGGTGAAGCATTATTTTTACGTGCCTACTATCACATGAAGTTACTGCTGAACTGGGAGAAGATTATTATTCGTGATGAATATTTGACAAGTGAAGAACAAACGCATAAGGCTCTTTCTACCAGGGAAGCAGGCTGGGAGTTCGTTTGTTCGGAATTATCAGCGGCTGGTAAAATATTACCCTTAACCCGTCCTTCTCTACAAGCCGGCCGCGTGACAAGTGGTGCTGCTTATGCCTATCTCGGTTGGGCCTACTTGACGCGGGCTTACGAACAACCGGAGAAGAAAACGGAGTATCTCACTAAAGCAGAAGAAGCGTTAGAGCAAGTGAAAGGTTATGCTTTGGAGAAAGATTTTCTAAGTATGTTTAATGGAACAAATAAGAATTGTAAAGAATCTATCTTTGAAATTCAGTTTACAGGAAATACCTCTGATGGTGCCTATCACCAACATGTGATGCACTATTGGGTAGCAGCTCCTGTATTGAGGGGATGGGATGAGATTCGTCCGAGCGAAATGATTCTGAATGAATATAGAAAAGAAGGACGTATTGCTACTACAGGTAATTTGGATTCCCGGGCATATGCAAGTATGTTCTTTGACGATCCTTATTTTAATGATGGTAATGAGAGAATATATGGATTTGAGTATACAGATTTATTTGATGCGAATGATGAGATTAATCGTTGTTTCCGCAAATATATGCCCGATGATATGCAAAAACTAAAACAATCTAATACTTCGACGAATGTACCTATTATGCGTTATGCCAATGTTCTGTTGATGCAGGCTGAGATTTACAATGAACAGGGGCATCCAGAAAAGGCCGTGCCACTGATTAACGAAGTAAGAAGAGTACATGGAGATATGCCGGGAATGTCAGGGGAGTCTTACGAGGCTGTAAAAGCTCAAATAGAGCATGAGCGTTTGATGGAATTTGCTGTAGAAAACTTCCGTTTCTATGATCTTCGTCGCTGGGGTAAGCTGGATGAAGCTTTACATTTGGCAGGGCGCAAAAACTTTAGTACCGAGAAGCATGCCTTCCTCCCGGTTCCTTTGATGGAGATTCAAAGCAATAACAAAATCGATTAGAAATAACTTTTATTAATTGTTTAACAGGGATTTGAGGGGTCTGTGAAGACCTTTCAAGCCCACTTAATATCTGAAAAATGAAAAAAAATACACTGTTTTTACTGGGTGTACTTCTTGGAATGGGAAGTATAAACGGGGTATCGGCACAGCAAAATGTGTGTGGATTCGAACATCAGCAAGAGATGTATAGGAAATTACATCCTACTGCGGAAACTGAAAATGTAGATGCTCTGGTAGCGACGAGGACTAACGTCTCTTATCATCAAGGGCAGTATGTGATTCCGGTTGTTTTCCATGTATTTGCAGACGCCACAAATGATTCTCGTCTGAAAGTGACTTATAGCTTAATAGAAAAAGCCTTAAAGCAAACCAATGAAGATTTTCAAGGATTGACTGCCGATTACAACCAGACAGGGGCAAGCAGTCGTTTTGAGGAGATAAAAAAGCCATTGAATATTGCTTTTCGTTTGGCAAAAATAGATCCGGACGGAAATCCGACGAAAGGTGTTGTATTCTATGATGAAGCCGAGAAAGGTTTTGGCAATGGAGGAGGATATGATGAAGCGATCCAGAAATATGCATGGGACAATAGTCGATATATGAATATATATATAATGAAAGATCTTTATGCAGATGGGGATTATTATAATTCCGGCGTTTCCTGGTTACCGGACAATTCAATGACAATGGAAAACTTGGCTCGTGTAGTCTACAACGGTAGTTATATAGGTAATAATACAAGCGAAAATTTTCGCCGGGTTTTGACTCATGAATTCGGGCATTTTATGGGGTTACATCACACCTTTGAGGGTGGATGTACTTATCCGAATGATGGGATTGAAGATACCCCTCCTGTAGCTACTTCCAAATGGCCGGCTGATCAGGTGAACTGTGAAGGAGATTATACAGACTGGGAAAACTTTATGAATTATACAGACGCTTATCGGCATTTTACTGCAGGACAGGTGGCTCGAATGGAATATTATTTAAATGAATCTCTATCTCGTAGTGAATTGTGGCAAGAAGAAAATCTGGTTGCAACCGGAGTGAATGATGATTATGTAGCTGTTCCTGTAGTTCTGATTGTAAAAGGAAAGAATTTTTCCGAAACTATAGATAATCAAGGTGAGGTAAGCGGTTCTCTACAGTTAGAAGCAAGTGCTGGGATGACATTTGCCAAACTCGGTGTACTGGTAGAAGGTACTGATTATACAATTTCAAATTTGCCGGCAGGTTTGCAGGCAACAGTAACTCTTTCAAGTGATGTTACTGCTATGATTACGATGAGTGGAAAAGCCTTAAGTCACCAGGCTTCCGATAGCCATAAGGATGTCTCTATAACTTTGAATACTTCTGTTTTAAAGGTGGAGAATGGAACGCCAACTGCACAGAATATTAATTTTGGAGTATTGTTTAATGATCCGTATACTTCTTACTGTTTATTTAATCCTCGTTTTGCTCCTTATGCACACATTTCTAAAGTTAAGTTTGCTCAAATAGAAAGAAATACGGACTTTGATGGACAACAGTATAAAGATTTCCGGGCTGATTATGTAGCCGGACTGGAGAAAGGTAAAACATATAAATTGGAAGTTACTGTGCAAAACTGGAAATCCGGCGAAAATGATCCCTACACAGTTCGTGCCTGGTTTGACTGGAATGGTGATTATGTATTTCAGCAAGATGAAATGATTGCTCCCCAGAAAATAAGTAAAATTGGTAAAGCAGGTACAGAGCATGTACTTATTTTTGATATTGTTGTACCGGATGATATGGTAATGGATAAAGAATTTGGTTTCCGTGTGATGTTACACTATACATTAGGCAAAGACGGAGAAGATCCCTGTGGCGAAATCGATAGTGGAGATGTTGAAGATTATGGTATCATATATGGTGAAGAGAACGCCCATGTATTACCTCCTGATGGTCCGGACGAGCCGGTTGATGAGGTATGTGTTCCGGAGTTTTCTTATCGTCCTTATGCTTATATTAAAAAAGTGGAATTTGCAAATATCTCTAATGAAACAACCGGTGAGGTGAATAATACGGAGATTATTGAGGATTTCAGAGACAATCAGGAGCTGAATGGGCATATAGAGAAAGGGAAAGAATATGTAATGAAAGTGACCTATTCGAATCTGAATTCTAACTCGAAGGATGCTTATGTGATACGTGCCTATATTGATTGGAATCATGATAATATACTTGAAAAAGAGGAATCTCAGAAGATAGCAATTCCTGCCATTGGTTCAGCTGATAATCCGGGAACTGTTGAATTCAGATGGACTGCACCGGATAATGCAGTACTGAATGAAAAATTACATATGCGTGTTTTTATGCATTATGGTGATGCTGATAGTATGGTAGGGGAACAGCCTTGTGGAACTGTGGAAAATGGACAGTTAGAAGAGTATTATGTGATTGTTTCTTCTGATCCCAGTATGATAATTGATCATACAGTTGGAGCAATGAATGTTTACCCTAATCCTACAGATGGCATTTTGTATATTGGTGGTGAAAATATGAATATGGTAAAATATAGCTTGTATAGTATTGATGGTCGTTTGGTACAACAGGACAATATTACTACCTCTCAAATAGATATCAGTAAGCAACCGAAAGGTGCTTATCTTTTAAAAATAGAGACGAAAGAGTCTGTATTACAGCAAATTGTAATTCTGAAGTAAATAATTGGACCGGTAGGTGATCACTGGTTTCCTACCGGTCATATGTCTATTTATTAATTATCAAAACAAATTAAAATTATGAAGAAAAAATTACTTTGCTGCTTTACGCTACTTAGTATGGTAGCTGGGCAAGCGATGTCACAATCTCAATTGTGTAGACCTGAATTGACATGGGGTGCTTATGCTTGTATCTCAAAAGTTGAGATTAATGGTATGGTGAGTGAATCATCTACAACTCCTGAAGGATGGGATGGAAAGATCGGTTCTAATACGTATGATGAAAATGTTCTTTTTGCTGATTACACAATGGACAGAGAGCGTGTTGTTACGTTGGAGGCAGGTAAAGAGTATGAATTAAAAATTACCGTTTGTAACTTCTCTTCCGGTGCCGGAGATGAGTATTATGTAACTGCTTTTTTTGACTGGAATGGTGATAGCAAACTGACTGCTGCTGAGACGGTTTTTCAAAAGTCGATTGCTGTAGGAAAACCGGGGCAGAGTTCTTTTAAAGTAGTTTCCGGAAAAATAACTGTTCCTGCCGATGCCAGCAAGACTTTTACAATGCGTACTTATCTGCATTATAAAACTCCGGATGTTCCTTATACAGATCCTTGCAGTACACAAGACGGTGGTGTGTTACAGGATTATACTGTTCAGCTTGATGGCGGAACCTCTATTGAAAATACATCACTTGATGCATTTGCTGTATACCCGAATCCAACAGACGGAGAAGTCTTTATAAAATTGGAGAATGCCAACGAATATATGCTTTATAGCGTTGATGGTAAATTGGTACAAAAAGGAATGATAACAGGAAACTCTATCAATATTTCAGGTAATGCTTCCGGCATGTACATTCTGCAAGTGAAGACAAACGATGGATTAGTAAAACGAGCCAATATTATCATTAAATAATATTTTTCACACTTTATAGGGTATTTAGAAGCTGGTTCGACTGATCGTGACTGAATACAATTGTATATGGTCTAAGAACCTTAATACAAGATTCTGGTAGAGAGGGCCGAACCAGCTTTTATTTTTTAATATTAACTGATAAAATTTAATACTGATATGTTTAGAGAGAAATTTAAAGTACAAATGTGGCGATTATTGTTTGTGGTGGTGTATACCATTTGCTTCTCCATATCAGTTTCTGCGACCCAACAAACAGCTATTTATAATGTAGAATCTTATAGTGATATTTTAGATATCCGGTGTACTCCATACAGCAATGATTATTTTACAGGAGGTTTTTCTGATTTGGGTTCATGGATGTGTTTTACATTACCTTCGGAGAATAACTGGATAAATGGTTTTTGTGGTCCTTTTGAGCTCGATCACCGGCAATGGATATCGGATGCCATTCTCCAAGTCGGATTTACTGCAGACATCACAACTGAAACTTTTACTCCTGATAGCGTGACATACGTTCCGGGAGAACTATACATGAATTCTTCTTCTAAACAGGGGAATATACAACAACGCTTATTTTTTGTAGATAAGTATACGGCGTTATGGAGTTGTGAAACCAGTGAGAAGCGGGAACTCTACATTACAAATGGTTCGTTACAAGGAATACAGTCATCCGGATTGGAGAATAATATTCTGTCTTTGAAACTATCAACCGGAGAGATGTGTGTCGTCACATTTTCATCGGATATTCAGCTTTCCTATGAGAATTCCAAGCTCTTGGCCAAACTTCCTGAAGGGCATAAAGGATATGCCACTATATCTTATTTCTACGAATCGAAACGGCCGGATAATTATGCCCAGTTGATACAGGGTATATTATTACATCCTGATAATTATATAACAGAACATACGAATCGTTGGATGAAATATCTGAAATCTGTTTTACGTCTGGAAATGCCTGTAGAATATCATCGTATCGCAGTAAAAGCTATGGTGACATTGTTGACAAACTGGCGTGCATCCAGAGGTGATTTGTTTCATGATGGAGTTATTCCTTCTCATGCAATGTCTTATTTCATCGGTTTTTGGGGATGGGATTCGTGGAAGCATGCGGTAGCATTAAGCCTGTTTGAACCTAACCTTGCTAAAGATCAGGTTCGTGCAATGTTCGATTATCAGACTTCAGAAGGGATGATCATCGATTGCATCTATACCGATAAAAAAGAAAATAATGAACGAAACAGTAAACCGCCATTGGCAGCATGGGCAGTGAGCGAAATCTATAAAGCTACTTTAGATGCTGATTTTGTGAAAGAGATATATCCTAAATTGCTGAAATATCACCGTTGGTGGTACGAATATAGAGATCACGATAAAAATGGTTTTTGTGAATTTGGCTCAGTGGATGGTACGCTTGAGGCTTCTGCCTGGGAAAGTGGTATGGATAATGCGATTCGTTTTGATCATTCTTCTATGCTGAAGAATGATAACAGAGCCTGGAGCTTAAATCAGGAATCTGTTGATTTGAATGCTTATCTGGCCCATGAATATCTATTGCTGAAGGAATTGAGTATAATAGCCAACTGTGAGTTTAACGAACCGGATCGGACAGCAACGACAGCCGATTATTTCTTTGATAGAGAAAAAGAATTTTTTTATGATAAAAGGCTGAGTAATCACAGTTCTGTGCAGGTAGAAGGTTGTGAGGCTTATATTCCACTTTGGGCAGGAATCGCTACACCCGCTCAGACAGAGTGTGTCTTGAAGTATCTAACTGATCCTTTGAAGTTTGCAACGTATATTCCTTTTCCTACTGTTACGGCTGATCATCCGAATTTTTCGCCGAATGGTTATTGGAGAGGTCCGATATGGCTGGATCAGGTATATTTTGCAATTCATGGATTAAGAAATTATGGTTATACTGAATTGGCCGATGGTTATACAAAACAAGTATTCGATCGCCTTAATGGTTTGCGTACAGATGCTCCAATTCATGAAAACTATGAAACAAGTACCGGGAAAAGGCTGAAATCTCCACATTTCAGCTGGTCTGCTGCTCATTTACTGCTGCTTTATTGTGAATCGGGGGTATTGGATGGCAAACAGACTGATTTGTGTCTGTTTCAATCAGATTACCGTAACTATGCTTATATAAAAGGGGTTGAATTTGCCGGGATTAATAATAATGTTTCTTACTCGGAGACAGGATGGATGGATTATTCCAAAGAAAATGTAGCCGCGTTGGAATGTGGCAAAACACATATGATGAATGTAAAAATAGAAAATTGGGATTCGGGTTCTTCAGATATCTATAAACTGAGACTTTGGATGGATTGGAATGGTAATTATGAGTTAGAAGAGAATGAATTGGTTGATACCAAGCTTATTAGTCCGATTGGGCAGCAACATAAAGAGCATGATTGTCAGTTTCAGATTACTATTCCGGAAAATGCAGTAAAGAACGAGAAACTCAAATTTAGGTTATTCTTACATTTTGTTACGGACGAATCGGACGGAGTAACCCCTTGTGGCTGGGTGGATAGTGGCATTGCACACGACTATGGCTTCGTTATAAAGTCGGGTGGATCTTCTGTTCAGCAGAATACTGATACTCTGAAAGCAAAAGTTTTTCCGAATCCGGTAACAGATTATCTATATATACAGGTAGATTCTCCAATCAGACAATATTCAATTTTAGGTTTAGAAGGTACCGAATTATTCAAATACTCCGGAGACATAGATAAAATAGATATGAAATCTTTTGCTTCAGGCAATTATATTCTTCAGGTTAAATATGAAGAGAATGGAAAAGAACGGACAGAGGTTTTTAAAATAGTTGTTCAATAGGAATTATATAATTTGTATGTTTATATTTACTATTATTGGGTTGATGGGCAGTGGAGTATTACTTGGTTATCTATCAAGAAAACGAAACCTGAATATTGTACATCGGATTATTACGTGGTTAATATGGATTCTTCTATTTCTTCTTGGAACGGAGGTTGGTGGTAATAAAATGATATTGGAAGGACTACATACGATCGGGTTTGAAGCACTGGTAATTACATTAGCGGCTGTTGCAGGTAGTGTTTTGGGGGCCTGGGGATTGTGGCTTTTTATATCATACCGAGACGTGAAAGGAGGAAAGGAATGAAAAGTAGCATTGTTATTGTACTGTTTTTCGCATTGGGTATCTTACTTAATTTGTACGGTTTGTATCCTTCGTACTTAGAACAACTGGATTTGAGTTTTTATGCATTATGTGCCTTGATGTTTTGTGTTGGTATTACTGTTGGCAATAATCCTCAGATACTATTGAATTTTAAGACAGTAAATCCAAGATTCTTTTTGCTTCCTGTATTGACTATTTTAGGCACTCTTGTTGGCTGTTGTATGAGTAGTGTTTTCTTCAATAAGCATTCTCCGGTAGATTGTATGGCTGTGGGAGCGGGTTTTGGATATTATTCGTTATCAAGTATTATTATTACTGAATATAAAGGAGCCGAATTGGGGACTATAGCCCTGCTATCCAATATAATGAGAGAGATTATAGCTTTACTGGCAGCACCTTTTCTGGTTCGTTTCTTTGGAAGATTGGCACCTATCGCAGTAGGAGGGGCTACGACAATGGATACTACTCTTCCTATTATAACTCGCTATTCCGGAGAAAAATATATAGTTGTATCTATTGTCCATGGGTGTTTACTGGATTTTTCCGTACCATTCATTGTAACGTTATTGTGTACCATTTAACTATAATACATTGAGAATATGAAAAAGCATATTTTATACTTGATCATTCATGGTTTGTTTTGTTCTACATCTTTGTTGGCAGGGGAGCAAGTTCCCTGGCAGGATCCACAAATCAGCGGTATTAACAGAGAGCCGGCGTGTGCCTATTTTATCTCTTTTCCTTCCGAAGCAAAAGCGTTGTCCAATGATGTACAGGCTAATGAACGGAGAGTCTCTTTAGATGGAATATGGAAATTTCTTTATTCCCGGAATATAGATGCATGTCCTAAGAATTTCTTTAAACCGGATTTTAATACAAAGAACTGGAGTGATATTGAGGTACCTGGAAGTTGGGAACTCCAGGGTTTCGATTGTCCTATCTACACAGATGTCAAATATCCTTTTCCCGCTAATCCTCCTTTTGTTCCTTCAGATTATAATCCGGTAGGCATTTATGCCAAAGATTTCATTGTACCAAAATCTTTTAATGGGATGGATGTATTTTTGGATTTTGAAGGAGTTGAATCTGCTTATTATTGTTGGGTAAACGGACAGTTTGTTGGTTATGCCGAAGACAGTCGTCTTCCTTCACACTTTAATGTGACCTCTTTGTTGAAAACCGGTAAGAACAAAGTAGTGGTTCAGGTTTTCAGATATAGTGACGGCTCTTATTTAGAAGGACAAGATTACTGGAAATATAGTGGCATTGAAAGAAGTGTATACCTGATCGCCAGACCAAAGTGCCGTGTGAAGGATTTTAAGGCGTCTGCTCAGTTGGTGAATGATTATAGAGATGGAGATCTACAATTGGATTTGACAATGGCCTTACCTGAAAATGCAGTGGGAAACCGGGTGCAACTGAAGCTGATGGAGGGTAAGAATTCTCTATTTTCTGATGAGAAGATTATCACTTCTTTGTCTGATACTCTTTTGCGTTTCGATCATCTTATTAAAAATGTGAATGCATGGAATGCAGAGACGCCTAATCTTTATACTATGGTAGTAAGTGTGAAGGATAAGGAAGGACATGTTTTAGAGGCATTTCGGCATCGTATTGGTTTCCGTACGGTTGAGATACGTAACGGACAACTTTTGATAAATAATGTTCCTATTTTAATTAGGGGAGTAAACAGGCAGGAGCACGATCCACATCGGGGACGTACACTTTCTTTGGAGACTATGCTTACAGATATTAAAATGATGAAGCAATTTAATATCAATGCTGTTCGCTGTAGTCATTATCCCAATAGACCGGAGTGGTATGAGTTGTGTGATGAATACGGACTTTATATGGTTGATGAGGCCAATATTGAATCACATGGAATGGAATATCATGAAGATGGAACTTTAGCTAATTATCCTGATTGGGAACGTCCTTTTATGGAACGTATGAAACGTATGGTGATGCGTGACCGTAATTTCACAGCTATTATTACATGGTCATTAGGCAATGAATCAGGTTATGGAAAGAACTTTGAAACACTGTATAATTGGACAAAAAGCTTTGATACGACTCGTCCGGTTCAATATGAAGCAGCTCGCCGTGAAGGTTTGTCGGATATCTACTGTCCTATGTATGCCCGGATTTGGTGGTTGCGCGAATTTGTTAATGAACGGAAGTTGCGTCCGATGATAATGTGTGAATATGCACACTCTATGGGAAATAGTACAGGTAACCTGCAAGACTATTGGGACTTGATTTATAAGTATGATAATTTGCAGGGTGGATTTATTTGGGATTGGGTTGATCAGACATTTGCTAAAAAGGATGAGAAGGGGCACGATATTTGGGCATATGGCGGTGATATGGGATATGTTGGTGTACCTAATGATTCTAACTTTTGTGCAAATGGTCTGGTAGCAGCAGACCGTTCACTGCATCCACACATCTGGGAGGTAAAGAAGGTTTATCAATATGTACATTGTGAACCGGTTGCTTTCACAAAAAACAAGATACTTGTTACCAATCGCCACGATTTTATAGATCTGGCAGGTTATTATTTGAGATGGGTAGTTGAAGCAGACGGTGAAGAAATTCAATCGGGTATTTTAGATTTTCCTGCTATTCCGGCAAATTCCTCCCGGGAAATAACAATTCCTTATCGCGAACTTCTTCCTGCATCAAAAGAATATTTTCTGAAGATTGAAACGTTGACCAAGCGTGAAGAATCTTATGCTCCGAAGGATTTTATTGTAGCGATGGATCAATGGCAGCTACCGATTGAGAAGAGCGGGCAACATGTAAATAAAACCAATGAACCCGTTAAAGTATTGCATACCGAAAAAGGATTGATACTCGAAAGTAAATTGTTCAGAACAGAGTTTTCAACTGTTTCAGGAGAAATGACTTCTCTGAAATATGGCAGTAAAGAAATGCTTCTGGCAGGTTTAAGACCAAATTTTTGGAGACCCTCTACAGATAATGATGTGCCCAGTGGTTTGCTCTCACGTAGTGTGGAATGGAAGAAAACAATGGAAGTTGCCCGGCTTCTTAAGTTGGACATGGAAACTAACCCTGATAGTACATGTGTTAAAGTACTTACCAAATATCGCTTGGAAGAGCAGGACTCTTTTGTGCAAATAGTCTATCAGATTCTCGGAAACGGAATAATTAAAGTGGAAATGTCGTTTATACCGGGACAAAAACCGTTACCGGAAATGCCTCGTTTTGGGATGCGTATGATTATTCCAAAAGAGTATGACCAGATGACCTGGTTTGGAAGAGGCCCCCATGAAAATTATGCTGATCGTAAGACTTCTGCTGCCATAGGATTTTACCAGGCAAGCGTATGGGAACAATTTCATCCTTATGTACGTGCACAGGAGACCGGTAATAAGTGTGATACCCGCTGGCTTACCCTTTGTGATAAAGAGCAAAAGGGATTATTGATTACAGGTACAGAACCTTTGTCTGTAAGTGCGTGGAATTTTATGCAGGATGATATTGACTACGTCCCTTTCAGTGTAGAACGCAGACATGGTGGAAGTGTAGAGAAGAAAGATTTGGTGTGGATTAACATAGACCAAATGCAAATGGGAGTAGGTGGAGATAATAGCTGGGGGGCTCAGGTACATCCGGAATACACTATTACTCCGTCAATGAGGAAATATAGTTTTGTTATACAACCTATCCGGACTTTAGAGGGAATAGTTGAGCAGGCTCGTCAGATATGGTTTTAATTAAATTCGTAAAGATTATGAGAAAATATATTATAAGATTTTGTGTACTGATTGGCGTGAGTATACTTTTTAGTAATTGTTCTGAGCAAAAAAAAGAGTCTCATCCTTTGTTAGTACATAAGTATGACAATATTTTGGATATATCTTATACTCCTAATGACTCTTTTTATTGTAGCGGGTGGTTTTCTGATCAAGGAGCGTGGATGGGGTTTACTGTACCACAAAAGGAACGATGGATTAATGGCTTTTGCGGTCCCTTCGATCTGGAAACACGCCGATGGATTTCTCAATCATTGGTAACGGTAGGATTTGCTGAAGCTCCCGATGAAGTTTTCTCTCCGGATTCTGTTGTCTATTTCCCGGGAGAGCTGTATATGCGTTCTTCCTCCGGGCATGGGACTATAAGTCAGCGTCTTTTCTTTATTGATAAATCCAACGTGCTGCTGGAATGTGTTTCGGATAGTAATAAACCTTTGTGTTTTTATGGTCAGGCATTAGATGATAATTCTTCTTATAGTGTAGTAAATAATTCATGCATGCTTTCTTCATCCTCCGGAGATCAATATCTGATTACCTTTCCGGAAAATGTAAAGATCCATTTCTCCGGTAATAGATATGAGGCAAATGTTTCGTCTGCATCTCCAATTTATGTGGTAATCTCTTCCCTGGAGAATATCAAAGGGCAGATGTTTGATTTTGGTGCTATTGCCAAAATGCAATCGAATCCTTCTGGTTTCATCAATAAGCATTATCAGTGTTGGAACGGTTATTTAGAGAAAGTGTTGCGATCTGATATGCCGGAGGAGTACGATCGGATTGCAGTCAAAGCAGTGGTTACTCTTATCGCCAACTGGCGTAGTAGCCGTGCCGGATTATTACATGATGGAGTGGTTCCATCACATGCTGTAGGCTATTTTATGGGATTCTGGGCCTGGGATTCATGGAAACATGCTGCTGCATTGGCTGACTTTGCTCCGGAACTGGCTAAGAATCAAGTACGTGCCATGTTCGATTATCAAATGGATAACGGAATGATAATAGATTGTATCTATACGGACATTCGCGAAAACAACGCAAGGGATAGTAAACCACCTTTGGCTGCATGGGCTGTGAATAAGATATTTGAAGCAACGGCTGATACTGCTTTTGTGGAAGAGATGTATCCTCAATTGCTTCATTATTATCATTGGTGGTATCTGGATCGTGATCATGATTCAAATGGTATCTGTGAGTTTGGTTCGGTAGATGGAACGATTGAGGCAGCAGCTTGGGAGAGTGGTATGGACAATGCCATTAGATTTGATTGTGCAAAAATGGTCAAGAATAGCGATACAGCCTGGAGTTTTGATCAGGAATCGGTTGATCTGAATGCTTTTCTGGCTTATGAGTATTCTTTACTGAAAAAACTGGCAGTAGTGGCGAAACAGCCGTTCAATGAAAAGGAATATGCAGATATTATAAGTACTTATTTTTATGATAAAGAGTCCGGATTCTTTTTTGATAAAAAGTTGGATGGAACATTCGTGAAAGAACCAGGCAGTGAGGCTTATATACCTTTTTGGGCAGGTATCGCGACCAAGGAGCAGATGAAGGAGGCTATGAAGCTATTTACGGATTCTACAAAGTTCTCTACTTATATTCCTTTTCCTACTGTTGCGGCTGATAATCCGAAGTTTATGCCCCGGGGATACTGGAGAGGGCCTATATGGTTGGATCAAACTTATTTTGCTATTTCCGGATTACGAAGATATGGCTATGTGGAGGAGGCGGATGCATATACCCGTCAGGTATTCGACAGGCTCCATGGTTTGAAGGGAGATGGTGCAATACATGAAAACTACGAAACATATACAGGTAAGCAGTTGAAAGCTCCCCACTTTAGTTGGTCGGCTGCGCATCTTCTGATGTTGTATGAGGAGTACAACAGGCGAGCTTCTGTTGCCGGGTTATAAGTTACTACAATTTATTAAGTAATCGTTCTAAATTATTATGATATTATTATTGAAACGCAGATTATCGCAGATTCACGCAAAGCATATCATCGCTCAAGTATAGCGCAGCCATTTAATCTGCGAAAATCTGCGATCATTTGCGTTTCAATAAAACGTTGTCATAGTATGAACTAAATTTGAAATACTACTTATTCTATATAAACCATTTAAAATTTTTTGCAATGAAAAACAGAACAAGTTATTGGACTACATTACTGTGTCTATTAGTAGCTTTGGGAGGTACTGCGCAAAACGTGCCGGGTTATGTACCGGGAGCACCTTTGCCATGTCGTGCCCATGAACAGATTCAGCGTTATTTTGAGGAAAACCCGACTGCTTTAAAGAGACACAATCAACTACCACAAACAAGGGTGTCAACAGAGCGCCCCGACTCTTATGTAATCCCGGTAGTGTTTCACATCTTTGGAGAGACTTTTAATGGGGCAAAGCTCAATGATGAGATAATAAAGGATGCTTTGAGAAAAACGAATGAAGATTTTCAGGGTATAACAGCAAATTCCGGTGATGATAATCCTGACTTTAACAAACTTCAGGCTAATATGAATATTACTTTCAAGTTGGCCGAAAAGGGACCTGACGGAGAAGCGACTACCGGTATTCTGTATCACCGTCTTGAAAGTGGGTTCGGGAACTATTATGCACCCCGAATGGCACTGTATGCCTGGGACAATCATAAATATATGAATGTGTATGTGATGAATGATCTTTATGGTGATGGAGTGACCAATAATTCGGGTGTATCTTGGTATCCGGATGTAGAAATGATGGAAGAAAATCTGGCCCGTGTAGTATACAATGGTGCTTATATCGGAACGAATACGGATGAAAATTTCCGTCGGGTATTAACCCATGAATTCGGGCATTTCCTGAACTTGGCTCATACTTTTGATGACAATGGTGGACGCTGGCCCGACGGCTGTAAAGCAAATAAGGCAGGACAACCTAATCCGGGTGACTGGGTAGATGACACGCCTAAAGCAGATGTGGCTCTGATGGGAGCAGCCGATCGGAATTGTGAGAATGAGTTGACGAACTGGACGAATTATATGAATTATTCCTATGTCCGTACGTCCATGTTCACAAAGGGGCAGGTAGACCGGATGCTCGATGCACTGGATCATCCGGCTCGTGTAGAGTTGTGGCAAAAAGAAACTGCCGATCAGGTCTTTTTTATAGAGGAAGCTACCAAACGCATCGCTCTGACCAGTCGTGGAGACATCCTGGAGGCACCTGCCAATGATGGAACTTTTGATGGTACATTTGAATTCACATTAATCAATGGAGTACTGGCTGATAAAGACTTTGTGTATGGTACTGATTTTGTCATTGATGGACTGCTGGAAGGACTGACTCCTAAGCTGCAGAAGAAAAGTAACACGGAACTTATTTTGTCTTTCCAGGGTAAGGCAGTAGTAAACGACCGGAACATAGAATTGGCTGTAATTTTCAAGAATGGAATGTTAGAGAGTGGTGAGTTATATGATTGTAAATTGCCGTTGACGTTAGAATGTCGTCCCGATTATGGTATTAAGTATGTAGATTGTGAGGATATCAATATTTCATCTGCCCATGGTTGGGAGGTTATTAAGTTGGATACAAAATATGAGAATTCTGTGTTTGGGCTGATGTGGAATACTAACCAGGGTAGTTATTACGGTAATCTGTATATCGAATCGTATGAGAAGAAGATGATGGGAGCCAGAACCAATCTGACTGTGGTCAACTATGGAGAAAAGATTGGTGATTCTTCTGATTGGACAACAGGTATTGGAGCTTATCCGAATTTGGGAACTTTAGTGTCTAAGGGGTATGCCGACTGGAAAGGAAAAATTGCATTTGTGGGTATTCAGTTTGAAGGAACTCTGGCTGGTGAGATATTATATGGCTGGCTGAGAATATCTGTAGCCGATGACAGTAATTCGTTTACCTTATTGGATTATGCCTTTAATGAAGCTCCGGGAAGTGCTATTATAGCCGGACAAAAGAGTGAGGATATGAGCAAATCGGAATTGATATTTGGTACTACTTCTGTGATGGAAAATGCAGAGTTGAATGACGGGACAATTACACAAACTATAAATATGGTTGTTATGGGAGATAATACATTCAACCGGACAGGTATCTTGACTGAGGGAACGGATTACACATTGGCTGTACCCCGGGGGTTAGTTTCTCAATTGGAGGTTGTGTCGGAGAAGCAAGCTGTTTTATCTTTCAAAGGAAAGGCCGAAAGCCATGAAGCAAAGGATATGGATGTAACCGAATTAACATTGAAGCCAACCGTATTCAACCATTCGGATATTGAAAATTTATCAGCGCAATTGAGCTTTGATTTTCTGAATCCATATCAGGTTATAATTGGAGATCTCGGGATAGGTGCCGGAGAAGAATATGGAAACTGGACTTATTTTTATGCTCCCGAAGATTTGGATAACGGCTATGGTGCCTGGGAATTTGGTGTAAAACATTTGAAACTGGAAACCTACCTTAAACCAATGGTTTGTCTGGAAAATACAAGGAATATTGCACCTTTGACCGAAGGAACGGAGATTGGGGTTAAATCCAACTGGGTTACTCCCGGAGATTATCCCAATCAGCTGGATATTGCCACCAGCCAGTTTACCAGCTGGTATGGCCGTACTGCTTATGCTGGTTTTGCCTTTGAGTATTTAGGTAATACGTTGTATGGCTGGTTTGAAATAACAGTAAGTGCTGATGGAGGCTATTACGTAGTCAATCGGTTTGCTTACAATGAAAAGCCGGGTGAACCTATTTTTGCCGGTAAGACTGGTCCAAACGCTATTCATAATCCGGGCCTTCAGGCTGTCTCTTTGTCTCCCAATCCTGTAAGTGATCTGTTACATATAACAGCTCCGGAGCATACTCATATCTCTGTTTATGGTATCAACGGAACAAAAGTGTGGAGTGGCGTAATGACTACCGGACAAACAGATGTCTCAGTGTCGTATTGGGAAAAAGGTTTCTACTTTGTTCATTTGTCTAAGGACGGAGTGAATGTGGTACAAAAGATTATGGTAAAATAGAAAAGAAAAATAAAGAAAAGGCCAGCCGAGAATTAATCAGCTGGTCTTTTCTTTATTTTGAAGTATCTTGTTACAAGAACTATATTATCTCGATTCCCTGTTCTTTACAGAGTTGCAGTCCCAGATCTTTTAATTTGAACTTCTGTATCTTTCCGCTACCTGTCATTGGAAATTCGTCGATAAAAAAGATGTATTTGGGGATTTTATAACGGGATATTTTGTTTTTGCAGAAGTCTCTTACATCTGATTCGTGCATTTTTACTCCTTCGCGGAGAATGATAAAGGCTCCTACAGCTTCTCCGTATTTCTTAGAGGGAATTCCTGCCACCTGTACATCTTTTATACCGTCTAGCTTATAGAGGAATTCTTCTATTTCGCGTGGATAGATGTTCTCTCCTCCACGGATAATCATGTCTTTAATACGCCCGGTGATGCGGTAGTTACCGTCTTCATCTTTAATACCAAGATCGCCGGAGTGCAGGAAGTTATTTTTATCAATAACTTCGGCCGTAGCCTGAGGATTTTTATAATATCCTTTCATTGTGTTATAACCCCGGTTGCACATTTCACCTTGTACTCCTACCGGACATTCTTCTCCTGTTTCCGGATCAATTACTTTTACTTCGGTGAATTCAAAATCATGTCCCACTGTATTACAACGAACGTCAAACGAGTCATCAATTCGTGTAGCCGTCATGCCGGGCGCTGCTTCTGTAAGTCCGTATACACTGGTTACCTTCATGTACATTTTCTCTTCCACCTGTTTCATTAGTTCTACCGGACAGAGAGAACCTGCCATAATTCCGGTACGGAGGCTGGACATATCGAACATGTCGAACATCGGGTGATTCAGTTCGGCAATGAACATAGTAGGAACTCCGTAAAGCGCCGTACAGCGTTCTTTATGAACAGATGCCAATACTACCAGTGGATCGAAACGTTCTACCATTACTTGTGTACAGCCATGGGTGAGGCAGTTCATTGTGGCCAGCACCACACCGAAACAGTGGAATAACGGCACACAACAACATAATTTGTCATCTGCTGTGAATTTCATATGCTCACCGGTAAGGTAACCATTGTTGGCAATATTATAATGGGTAAGCATTACTCCTTTAGGAAATCCGGTGGTTCCTGATGTATACTGCATGTTTACTACATCATGGCAGTCTACCTGGCTTTTCAACTGATTCAGCTTTTCGTCCTCCACATTATTTCCCAGCAACAGAATTTCGGCAGTGTTATACATGCCCCTGTGCTTTTCCTGGCCTACATAAATCACATTTTTCATGTAGGGGAAACGTTCGCTTTTCAGATGTCCCCGTTCACAGGTTTTTAATTCAGGAAGCATGGTATAAGTCATCTGTACGAAGTCGCTGTCTTTCTCTCCATTGACGATACACAGCGTGTGCATATCGGAGTTCTGACAGAGATATTCCAATTCAGATTGCTTGTAATTGGTATTTACAGTTACGTAGACGGCACCTATCTTGGCACAAGCGTATAACAACGTAAGCCAGTCGGGTACATTGGCAGCCCAGATTCCTACGTGTGTGCCTCTTTCTACTCCGATGGCGATAAGACCTTTGGCCATATCGTCTACGCGACGGTCAAGTTGTTTCCATGTGAAACGCAGATTACGGTCGGAGTATACGATGTATTCTTTGTCGGGAGTTTCCTCAGCCCAATGCTCAAGCCATTGGCCGAGAGTTCGGTTGTATAATTGCATGATAAATGGTGATAAGAGAAGGGAGAATGGAGAAGGGAGAATGGAGAAGGAAGCTGCGCACTATAGCATTTCCTTCTCCCTTCTCCATTCTCCCTTCTCACTTTATTAAATGGGTGTATAGATTACGGCCAGAATTTTTGCTGCCTTTCCTTCATAAGCATGTACGTGGTGCGGGACAATGGAGTCATAGTAAATGCTGTCACCTTCTTCCAGCAAATAACTGGCTTTACCATAACTGATTTCCATGATACCTTCCATAACCATGATAAATTCTTCGCCTTCGTGAGAAGAGAGTACAAAGTCATTATCAGCAGTAGGAGCTACATCAATGATGAACGGTTCCATGTGGCGGTCGGCTTTGGACTTAGATAAAGAGTGATACTCCATATGCTTGCGCGAATGAATGGCATTGTTGGAGAAGCTGATGGAATCTTTGGCTTCTTCCTTACGGCATACCACAGGACCTGTTTCGTCCTGATCGTCAAGGAATGTCCCCAAGCGTACCCCCAATACACGTGCTATCTTGATCAGTGGTGCAAGTGACGGAAGGTCGATATTCCCTTCGATGCGTTCTACTTGTTCTACTGCCAGGCCGGAGCGCTGTGCTAATTCTTCTATCGTAATTGATTTATTTTCGCGGAGGGCTTTAATTTTTTCTCCGACAATCTTACTTGTATCCATATTGATAGTATTTATTGTCTATAAGGTTATAATTTAGAACTATTAAGTTGCAAAAATAGCAAATTCTTTATAGCATCGCAATTATAAGTGTAGAAAATGTCAATTTACTGCCTCCTCTTGCGGAGATAAACTTCAATCAATCGTTTGGTTACTGGCATATGCTTTCTGACTCGGTGAAGAGTATTGCACGACATGTACATGTCGTACAGTCCCAGATGTGCATGTCGTACAGTCCTAGATGCACATGTCGTACTGCATGAGATGTACATGTCGTACAATGTTCTGTTACGACTTCTTTAAAGGCTGTCTACGGTATAGCGTACGAAGGGTTTAATGAAAGTTCGGGTAAGACAATAACTGAGGGAGGAGTAAAAAAAGAAGTCGCTTCTTCTTTTCAGAGAAACGACTTCTTTTAATCTTGTTTGTAACAAGCGGATTACTTACGCAATCCAAGAGTTTTGATGATAGCACGATATCTTTCGATATCTTTTGCTTTCAAATAGTCGAGTAAGCGACGACGCTTACCTACCAACATTGTCAAAGCTCTTTCAGTACTATAATCTTTTCTGTTGAGCTTCATATGCTCAGTCAGATGGGAGATACGGTATGAAAACAAAGCTATCTGAGCCTCAGCTGAGCCAGTATCAGAGTTAGACTTTCCGTATTTTCCGAAGATTTCTTGCTTTTTAGCAGCATCTAAATACATAATTCTTAGTTTTTTGTAATATATAAACTTTACTTTTGAGCGTGCAAAGATAGCCATTATCTTTATATCCCACAACGTTTTGCAGGAAAAAAAATCTCTATAGGTCTTTTTTCTAATCCAATTTTCGTACCTTTGCCGGCAAATATTAGGTATTATATGCAAAACATTAGGAACATTGCAATTATTGCCCATGTTGACCATGGGAAAACGACGTTAGTCGATAAGATGCTTTTGGCCGGAAATTTGTTCCGCGACAATCAGACAAACGGTGAACTAATTCTGGATAACAATGACCTGGAACGTGAACGAGGTATAACGATTCTCTCTAAAAACGTTTCTATCACTTATAACGGAACTAAGATTAACATTATTGATACTCCGGGGCACAGTGACTTCGGCGGCGAAGTAGAACGTGTGCTCAATATGGCCGACGGATGTATTCTGTTGGTAGATGCTTTTGAAGGCCCGATGCCTCAAACTCGTTTCGTATTGCAAAAAGCATTGGAGATCGGTTTGAAGCCTATTGTGGTTATTAATAAAGTAGACAAACCCAACTGTCGTCCGGATGAGGTACATGAAATGGTATTTGACCTGATGTTCAGCCTTGATGCTACAGAGGAGCAGCTTGATTTTCCAACTATCTATGGTTCGGCAAAGAATGGATGGATGAGTACCGATTGGCAGAAGCCTACAGATACTATTTTTCCGTTGTTGGATTGTATTATTGAGAATATCCCGGCTCCTACGCAATTGGACGGTACACCTCAGATGTTGATTACTTCATTGGACTATTCTTCTTATACAGGCCGTATCGCCGTAGGACGTGTACATCGTGGCGTGTTGAAGGAGGGTATGAATGTGTCATTGGCAAAAAGAGATGGCAGTTTTGTAAAGTCAAAGATTAAAGAGGTGCATGTATTTGAAGGACTGGGTCGTGTGAAAACGACAGAAGTAGAGTCCGGAGATATTTGTGCTTTGGTAGGTATTGATGGTTTTGAGATCGGTGATACGATCTGTGATTATGAAAATCCGGAAGCATTGCCGCCAATCGCTATTGACGAACCTACTATGAGTATGTTGTTTACTATCAACGATTCTCCTTTTTATGGTAAAGACGGTAAGTTTGTAACTTCACGTCATATACATGATCGGTTGACGAAGGAACTCGATAAAAATCTTGCCCTTCGCATTCGTAAGAGTGAAGAGGATGGTAAGTGGGTTGTTTCCGGTCGTGGTGTTCTTCATTTGTCTGTACTTATCGAAACGATGCGCCGTGAAGGATACGAGTTACAGGTAGGACAGCCGCAGGTTATCTATAAAGAGATAGATGGTGTAAAGTGCGAGCCGATAGAAGAGTTGACCGTAAATGTCCCCGAAGAATATTCAAGTAAGATTATCGACATGGTAACCCGCCGTAAGGGTGAGATGACGATGATGGAAAGTAACGGTGAACGTGTAAATCTTGAATTTGATATGCCGTCACGTGGTATCATCGGTCTTCGTACCAATGTGTTGACTGCTTCTGCCGGTGAAGCTATTATGGCTCATCGCTTCAAAGAATATCAACCGTTCAAGGGTGAGATTGAACGTCGTACCAATGGTTCTATTATAGCCATGGAGGCCGGAACGGCATTTGCTTATGCAATTGACAAGTTACAAGATCGTGGAAAGTTCTTTATTTTCCCACAAGAAGAGGTGTATGCCGGACAGGTGGTAGGTGAACATTCTCATGAAAAGGATCTGGTGGTAAATGTAACTAAATCGAAAAAGCTGACCAATACCCGTGCTTCCGGTACGGATGATAAAGCGAGGCTGATTCCTCCTGTGCAATTCTCACTTGAGGAAGCTCTGGAGTATATCAAGGAAGATGAATACGTTGAAGTTACTCCGAAAGCAATGCGTATGCGTAAAGTTATTTTAGATGAAAATGAACGTAAACGTGCGAATAAAAATTAACGCTTTTGTAATATAGTAAGGAAAAGCCCGGCTGGAGTCATCTTGCCGGGCTTTATTTTGCTTGTAATTGCTCTTGGTATTACAATGCGGTAACATTGTGAAATTTTAAATATTGAGCGCTTGCTTAATTTTAAATATTGTATAACTTTGTGGAATAATAACTTAAAAACATTATGATATGAAAAAACTATTACTTTCGTTATTTATGGTGGTTGCAGCTGTGGCTACAAGTTTTGCAACAGAGACTGTATTTGATTTAACCAAACCGGAATTATTTGGTTATGCAGTACCTGCATCAGGACAAGGTACTAATCTTGCAGATGGTAATTTGACTGCAGGGAATATTGTAATTGCTTCAAAAAAAGTGGCTAATAATGATACTCGCTTTTGGGGAGTTGCTACGGGAGTTGAAGGAATTCGCGGATATGCAACATCTACTTTGACTTTTTCTACTACAAATGGTGAAGTAATTACTGGAATTAGATTTGAAGGTAAGGATATTACTGCTAAATTTCTGACATTTGACAGCGGAGTTTATACGAGCCCTACATGGGAGGGGGTTGCTAGTGAGGTAGTATTGACTTTTGCTGCTACTGGTAAGATTAGTTCTATTACAGTTACAACAGCTTCTGCAACAGGAGTTCAAATACCTAGATTCTCACTTGCTGAAGGTACTTATTATACACCGCAAGAGGTAGCTTTGTCTTGTGGTACGGCTGATGCTGTTATTTATTATACGACTGATAATACTGATCCTACTGCTTCTTCTACCGTTTATGTTGATCCTATTAAAGTTGAAACTACTACAACAATTAAGGCAATAGCGATTAAGGGTGGTGACAAGAGCGATATTGTTTCGGCTGTTTATACAATTTCGGAACCCATTGCTGTTGCTAACATAGGTGAGTTTGTTGGACAATCTAAGGATGCTGTTATTAAGTTTACAAATCCGGTGAATGTTATTTATCAGAATGGTTTGTATTTGTTCGTTCAGGATGCTACTGGAGCAATGCAGGTTTATGGTAATGTTGGCCAAACATATAAGAGTGGTGATGTGATTCCGGCAGGATTTATGGGTACAGTTGGTGAGTATGGCGGTCTTAAACAATTAACTCCTATGGCTGATACTTTTGTAGCAGGTACTTCTGGTGTAGCTATAACGCCGGATGTTGTTGCAACTGATGGAGTGGTTGAAGCTTTGGTTAACAAGTTGATAAAAGTAGCTAATGTTACTATTACTCTTGATGAAGGTAAAACAAAGAACTATACCATTACTGATGCCAAAGGTACTGCAGCAGTTTATGATCGTTTTACAGGTGTTGTAATACCAAAAGATGATAAGAAATATGATGTTACTGCTATTGTAAACATATATAATGGAACTGTCCAGCTTTTCCCGACGGAAATTACTGAATCCCAAAACGTAGGTATTGCTGATACTGAAAGTGATAACGCTATTGCAACCGTCTTTGCTGGTGATAAAGCTATCAAGATTGATGCAGCCGAAAGTGCTCAGGTTCTTGTTGTTAATACTGTCGGTCAGGTGGTGGCAAGCAAAACAATTGCTGCTGGTGCTAATACAGTTGAGGTACCTGCTGGTCTTTATCTTGTTAAAGTAAATAATGCTGTAACTAAGGTGATTATTAAGTAACTTTGATTATTAAGATATGAAAAAAGGAAAGCGTATGTACGACAATGAGTCGGTATACGCTTTCCTTTTATTTTTATCAGTTAATATCTTGTGTCATTAATTTCCTCCTTGCCAGGGAAGGTCAGTTGTCGGATCATTTTCCAGTTCACCTTCATCAGCTATTTTTATACTTAGATCGGCGTCTGTACCAAAGTTGTCAATGTCGCTGATAGCGATAACCGATTTATAATTACGTTTAAAAGAACGGTTATATTCCATTATTTTCCCCTGACTGACTCCATCCTTAAAAAGTTCCACTCTGAACATTACATTTTCTGAAATAATATTACCACTTGTGATTTTTCCGGTTAAAGTTCTGAAAGATATGTAGGTATAATCTGTCTCATTCTTTTCCGGTGTCAGGACCCATTTAGGAGAATCATCCAGTTGAACTTCCAGTTTGTAGTTCTTACGCAAGCCGTTTGCTACGAATTTTACAGCAAAGTAACGTCGGTATAGTTCTAATTCATTATTTGCAGTATGTGTTTCCAGGGAATCAATAAGTCCATGATATCGTAAAATAGACGGGCGAGAGATATCTTCTTGTGCTTTAGTTCCTATTTTACTGTTATCTGCATCAAAGAGGAATAGCTGTGTACCGTCAGGTTGATCTGCTATAAGAAACTTGTTTTCTACTGTACCATATACTTTCCCGTTGCGGTCAAGAGTGAAAGGGCGGGCTAATTTTCCATCTACTTCGAGGGAGTCTGTTGCATTTCTTACCATTGTGCAAGCTACACGATATTTGTAACCGTCTAACAGATTTAATTTCAGGTTACTAATGTTGTCAAATATCCCATATGCATAAGGTTTACTTTGGAGACGTCCACTTGTGTCTCTGATCCATTGAGAAACAGTAATACCATAAATGTCTTTTTTCTCATTTGTAGCACGTGAAAGCGGAGTTTCTGTGGTGCTACATTCACCTCCAATATTAAAAGTTACCTCTGAATAGGTTTCCGGTTCAGGAACTTTACTAATTTGTGACAGATCTTTTTCTTCGATGCAAGAACTTAATATTGCCACTGCTAAAGCGCTGATGGTAGCAAGTTTTTTAGAATAATTCATGATGATATATGTTTATTTTATTGTTTTAGATAATTTCCTGGTGTTCAGAATCAGTGGGGGTACCAGCTATTTCTCCTTCGCCCATAGTAAAATGACTTTCTCCTGTGGCCTGATCTATATTGATGAATTTGATAATATTTCGTTTGTTTCGTTTTAGCGTGATAAGAGGAGCATCTTGATAGATGGAGTGCCATTCTTTGTCTTTGGTTGAGTAATATCTCACTAAAATAGAACTTTGATCACTTGCATTGATTCCTCCGTTCCATCTGTCGGCTGTTTTGCTGAGTGCCAATAATCGTTCTTCCGTTTTTATCGTTCCATCTCCACCGGTTCCGAGAATGGTAAAGGGAGATGTTCCTGAAAGAGTTATTTCAATAATATCTCCTTGCGGAATATCTTTCGATTCGAATGTCAGTGTACAGTATGCCCGTAGCAATTCGATGTTCACATTGACATGTGAAGTTGTTGATTGGCTCAGATCGACAATGTTGCTTCCGTAATAACGATGGTTAGAAGGGTAAGAGCATATTTTGCCTTCTGTAACTTCTGTGTTGCCTGAATAAGTTCCCTGATAAAACTGATTATTTTTATCGAATGGAGCCAGAGAGACAATTAATCTATTAGTGACCGGAGCATAAATACTGCCATCTTGCGTCAGAGCAAAAGGACGCCCATATTTTATAACCCCATTGTCGATAATGTGATGGGGAAGTTCATTTTCTCCTAAATAGGTACAGTCAAAACGGTATTTATACCCATCGATGAGGCTGATACTAACTTGACTTACATCATCGAACAGACCAGAAACGTATGGTTCGTAATTTTTTAATCCCTTACCTTGCCAAAATACATTAATAGTATACAATCCTTTCGGTTGTTCACTGCTACGGCTCATTGGTAATTCGCTTTGTTCAATAGAAGGTGCGATACAGAGAGATACTTGGGTGGTGCTCACCGGATCTGTAGGGTAGTCAGAAGTTTCATCACTGTTGCATGCTACAACGAAGAATGAAATTAGAAAAAAGGCAAAGGCAATGAATGGTGATTTCATTTTACTTTGGAGTTTAATATTGCAAAAGTGAGAGCCAAATTCTTGCTAAAAAACATGAATAAGAGTCTGATTATTTGTTGTTAAGTTTGTCTTGTACAAAAGTAAGTGTTTTAACTGTAAGAAACAAAAAAAGCGACCCCCTTTTGGGAATCGCTTTTATTATTATAATCAGTATTTGAACTTTCGTTCGAAACGATTTGCTTTATCTTACAATCTCGGACCAGCAGCAACCAATGCTTTACCAGCTTCGTTACCTTCAAACTTAGCGAAGTTCTTGATGAAACGAGCAGACAGGTCTTTTGCTTTTTCTTCCCATTTGCAAGCGCATTCGTAAGTGTCACGTGGGTCAAGAATTTTAGGATCAACTCCCGGAAGTTCAGTAGGAACAACAAAGTCGAAGAAAGGAATAACCTTAGTAGGAGCTTTGTCGATAGAGCCGTCAAGGATAGCATCGATGATACCACGAGTATCTTTGATAGAAATACGTTTGCCAGAACCATTCCAACCTGTGTTAACCAAGTAAGCCTTAGCACCAGATTTTTCCATCTTCTTCACCAGTTCTTCAGCATATTTTGTTGGGTGCAATGACAAGAAGGCAGCACCGAAACAAGCAGAGAATGTAGGAGTCGGTTCAGTGATACCACGTTCTGTACCTGCCAATTTAGCTGTAAATCCAGATAAGAAGTAATATTTAGTTTGCTCAGCGTTCAGGATAGATACCGGAGGCAATACACCGAATGCGTCAGCTGACAAGAAGATAACTTGTTTTGCAGCCGGACCTTTAGATACCGGTTTAACAATGTTTTCGATGTGATAGATCGGGTAAGAAACACGAGTGTTTTCTGTAACTGACTTATCTGCGAAATCAATTTTACCGTTAGCATCAACAGTAACGTTTTCAAGAAGAGCATCACGTTTGATGGCATTGTAGATGTCCGGTTCGCTGTCTTTATCCAAGTTGATAACCTTAGCGTAGCAACCACCTTCGAAGTTGAATACACCTTCGTCGTCCCATCCGTGTTCGTCGTCACCAATCAACAGACGTTTCGGGTCAGTAGACAAAGTTGTTTTACCTGTACCAGACAGACCGAAGAAGATAGCTGTGCTTTTGCCTTCTTTGTCTGTGTTAGCAGAGCAGTGCATAGAAGCCATACCGTTCAATGGGAGCAAGTAGTTCATGTAAGAGAACATACCTTTCTTCATTTCACCACCGTACCAAGTGTTCAGGATAACCTGAATCTTTTCTGTAAGATTGAATACAACTGCAGTTTCTGAGTTCAGACCCAATTCTTTGTAGTTTTCAACTTTAGCTTTAGAAGCGTTCATGATAACGAAATCAGGTTCACCGAAGTTAGCCAGTTCTTCAGCTGTCGGACGGATGAACATGTTTGTTACGAAATGAGCCTGCCAAGCAACTTCCATGATGAAACGCAGTTTCAAACGAGAGTTAGGGTTGGCACCGCAGAATGCATCAACAACAAACAATCTTTTGTTAGAAAGTTCTTTTGTTGCCAATTCTTTAACGGCTTTCCAGCATTTTTCATCTACTGGTTTGTTATCGTTTTTGTATTCGTCAGAAGTCCACCATACTGTGTTTTCGCTGGTAGCATCTTTAACGAAGAATTTATCTTTAGGAGAACGACCTGTGTATACACCTGTCATTACGTTTACAGCACCCAGTTCTGTTTCCTGGCCTTTTTCAAAACCTTCCAAACCTGGTTTGGTTTCTTCAGCGAACAATACATCGTAAGACGGGTTGTGTAAAATCTCTGTTACACCTGTAATACCGTACTTGCTTAAATCTAAATTTGCCATTTTCTTTTGAATTAATTTAAATTGGTATTTTGTTTTATTATCTCATTCTGGCATTTGAGGGAAAGAATGTTTTTAAACATCTCCTTGTAAATCGGCTACAAAAGTAGTATTTTCTTTGGAAAGAAATAGCGTATTAGAGAAATTTTTCCCTAATCGAATCTCTTTTATATATTACTAACAATATCTGCTAACTGAATGTTGCAATTTGAAAGATTATCATTTACTTTGCATCGTATAAATTCTGAATAAATAAAGGCTAATAAAATGAAGATAATTGATTTTAGTGAAACAAATTCTATTCTGAATCAGTATGTATCAGAAATAAGGAATATAGAAGTTCAAAATGATCGTCTGCGTTTTCGTCGTAACATTGAGCGGATAGGTGAGATTATGGCTTATGAAATGAGTAAGACGTTTGCTTATTCTGTAAAGGAGATTCAGACTCCTTTGGGAATCTCACCGGTCAGTACGCCGGATAGTCAGTTAGTCATTAGTACTATTCTTCGTGCTGGGTTGCCATTTCACCAGGGCTTTCTGAGCTATTTTGACAATGCGGAAAATGCTTTCGTTTCGGCATATCGCAAGTATAAGGATACATTGAAATTTGATATACATATTGAGTATATTGCTTCACCGCGTATCGATGGAAAAACTTTGATAATTACTGATCCGATGCTTGCAACGGGAAGCAGTATGGAACTTAGTTATCAGGCTATGCTTACTAAAGGGCATCCGGCGGAAATTCATGTGGCTTCTATTATTGCCAGCAGGCAGGCGGTGGAACATATTGCTTCGATATTTCCGGAAGATAAAACGACTATTTGGTGTGCAGCTATTGATCCGGAGATTAACGAGCATTCGTATATTGTTCCCGGATTAGGTGATGCCGGTGATCTGTCTTACGGTGAAAAAGAATAGGAGAGCTGTGAATCATTATTCTTCTCAATATATATGAAACAACTTTCTCAATGCATATGAAACAGTATTCTCAACGTATTGAGAATTTTTTCTCAAAGCTTTGAGAGTCTTTTCTCAAAGGATTGAAACAGATAGATTTTTTGAAGCCAATAAGAAGTATATAAAGCAGGGGAGCTTTGTATAGAACGCTGAAGGGGTGATAAGAAAAAAGAGGTCGCACTGTAACCGTCTTAAGTGGTAAGTGCAACCTCTTTCTGTTTGTATATAGTAATTATTTTACTTCCCAGGTATCGTTGGTCATAAGTAGTTCGTTGAAATTATGATATTTCTTCTTACCTTTTACTTCCTCAATCTGCTCTGTTACAGCATCATTGTAGGTAGGAGCTTCCACATCGCGAATTACACCTAAAGCAATTGGGAACTCGGGACCTTCCATCAGTGCAAGTTTCAGTTGCAGTGTGTTGTCTGCGCAGTGGGCATCATGTATCAGAATATCTTTCTCTGTGATACCATTTTCTCCCAGTTTTACTACTTTCAATCCGAAACCTTGCTGCATTAACCCAAACTCTTTGTTTTCACCAAAGATCATCGGTTTGCCATGCTCCAGATAGATTGCGTTTTTAGCGCGTCCTTCTTTGGTAGCAACGCTTTCGTGGGTACCGTCGTTGAAGATAACGCAATTTTGCAGTACTTCTACAACAGAGGCGCCTTTATGGTTGGCTGCTGCTTTCAGTACCTCTACAGAAGCGGCACCATCAACGGCTATACAGCGGGCAAAGAAACGTCCACGTGCTCCAAAACAAAGCTCTGCAGGGTGGAAAGGATCTTCTACTGTTCCGTAAGGAGATGATTTACTGACAAATCCACGTTCCGAAGTCGGAGAATATTGCCCTTTCGTCAGTCCATAAATACGGTTGTTCAGCAGAATCATATTCAGGTCTATATTACGACGAACGGCGTGGATAAAATGATTACCACCGATAGCCAATCCGTCACCATCACCGGATATTTGCCAGATAGTCAAGTCGGGATTAGCCACTTTTGCGCCTGTAGCTACGGCAGCAGCACGTCCGTGGATGGTGTGGAAGCCGTAGGTATTTACGTAATAAGGCAGACGGGAGGAGCAACCGATACCGGAGATTACTGCGATATTGTGCGGAGCAACTCCCAAGTCGGCCATTGCTTTATGCAGAGAGTTCAGGAAAGCATGGTCACCACATCCCGGGCACCAACGGGGCTGACCTGATTTATAATCTTTTGCTGTATATACTGTTTCGCTCATCTCTTATTCCTCCAATAATTTAGTGAATGCATCTACAAGTTCTCTCGTTACGAAAGGCTGTCCCTTCACCTGGTTGAATTGGCTGACATTCAGCCCGGGTACTTTCATTCGCAGGTATCCGGCAAATTGCCCCAGGTTTTGTTCGGCTACTATAATCTTTTTGTATTTCTTCAATACGTCGGCTGTGTTCTTGGGTAACGGATTGATATACTGAAAATGGGCAAGGGCAACTTTCTTACCGTTCTTACGCATATGTTCTACAGCCGAATAGAGGTGTCCGTATGTTCCACCCCATCCCACTACCAATAAGTCAGCATCTGCGTCACCTTGTACTTCGAGTTCAGGAATGCTATCGGCAATCTTGTCTACTTTGGCTTGGCGTAACAACGTCATCTTCTGGTGATTCTCAGGTTCGGTAGAGATCACTCCTGTTTCGTTACTTTTCTCCAGTCCGCCGATACGGTGCATAAATCCTTCTGTTCCCGGAACAGCCCAGTAACGTGTACCGGTTTTCTCGTTACGTTGGAACGGAGTCCATGTTTCTGCCATGTCCGGAGTGACGTATGGAGGATTAATAGCCGGGTATTCTTCCAGATTGGGTAACTTCCAAGCAGCAGAACCATTGGCGATGAAAGCATCAGTCAGCAATACTACCGGAGTCATGTGTTCCAGGGCTATCTTGGCTGCCATATAAGCTGCATCGAAGCAGTTGGTAGGTGAAGTAGCAGCAATAACAGGCATCGGGCTTTCGCCATTGCGACCGTAAAGTGCCTGTAACAGGTCGGTTTGTTCCGATTTAGTAGGAAGACCTGTTGAAGGACCGCCGCGTTGTACATTGACTATTACCAGCGGAAGTTCGGCAATGACAGCGAGGTTCATCGCTTCGCTTTTTAAGCATATACCCGGTCCGGAAGTAGTAGTAACAGCGAGGTCGCCTGCAAAAGCAGCTCCTACGGCTGAAGCACATCCGGCAATTTCGTCTTCGCACTGTACTGTTTTTACACCCAGTGATTTATGTTTTGAAAGTTCGTGTAGAATGTCTGTAGCCGGAGTAATAGGATAAGAACCCAGGTAGAGTTCCAGTCCTGCTTTCTCAGCAGCGGCAATCAGGCCATATGAAGTGGCTTTGTTACCATTAATATCGGTATAGAGTCCTTTTGCTTTCGGACTTTTACTTTCTATTTTATAAGTAGAGGTAGAAGCATGGGTATTGGCGCCGTAATTATAACCGTCGTTCAATACTTTTATATTTGCTGTGGCAATCTCGGGCTTTTTAGCAAACTTCTGGCGAAGCATGTTTTCTGCAGCTTCGAGGTTACGGTTGAAGAGCCAGCAAACCAGTCCCAGTGCAAACATGTTTTTGCAACGGAGTATAGCTTTGTTATCCAGCCCGGAATCTTTCAGACTCTCTTTACACATAGATGAAATAGGTACTTCAAGTACTTCTTGCTTAACACCTAATTCTTCAAACGGGTTATCTGTTGTGAATTTTGCTTTTTCCAGATCTTTTGCTCCAAAAGAATCGGAATCAGTGATGATCAATCCTTGCGGTTTACAGAACTTAATCTGTGTTTTCAGTGCTGCGGGGTTCATTGCAACCAACACGTTGCAGCGGTCGCCCGGAGTAAATATCTTACTTGCTCCAATATGTACCTGGAAGCCGGATACACCCGTTAATGACCCTTGCGGGGCACGGATATCTGCCGGATAGTCAGGGAATGTACAGATGTCATTTCCTACTGTTGCCGACACGTTCGAGAAGATGTTGCCGGCCAATTGCATACCGTCGCCGGAATCGCCGGAGAAGCGCACTACCACTTGCTCCAATTCTTTAACCATCATTTCGTCTGCCATAATTTTACTTACTATATTTAATTTTAGGATCGACTTTCTTCGTTTTGCATAAATATAACCCCTTTTTAAGTGGTTTGTGTATATTCATTTATTGTGCAGAAGGTTTCGCAAAGGTCGTAAAGTTAAACGACTTAGCAAAATCTTTTTCTGTTTATCTGTAGCCTCCTGTCAAAAGAATTATGTTATAGGTCTATTTTGGTATTTGGAGTAAGCAAAATGCGCTGTTTTGTGTCTTGTTTGTATTTTAAATGGTTGCATATTGTTATTGCTATTTTATGCTAAAAATGACGAAATGTTGCAGTTTTTATGCAAAATGTAATCTATCTGTTAGTTTTTAGGGTGTATTATCTTGCAATGATGAGAATATTCTTGTTCTTTACTGACTCTATTTTATAGTATATTTTATGACTGGCTTATTATTGTTCGGGCACTCTATAAATCTGTATGTTCTGTCTTGTTAAATCAAGAGAATACGTTATCTTTGCAACCGAAATCTAAAAGGAGGTCCTGTAGTTCAACGGATAGAATAGAAGTTTCCTAAACGTATGTTCTTCCAAACAAGGGCAAAGGTAGTAAAATTTAGATTTATAGTAAATAAGAAAAGGAAGTTATAACGATAACTATTACATAAGGCTCTGTAGTTCAACGGATAGAACAAGAATTTCCTAAATTTTAGATAGGGGTTCGATTCCCCTCGGAGCTACTTTTCAAGTCCATTCCATTACGGGGTGGACTTCTTTTTTACAGCATTTACAGCAAAAAAGAGGTATATTTGCGGACAAAAGTTCTACTATAGTTCTACAAAGATTATGGCTACATTCAAAGCAGAGGTGTACGCTCACCAAAAGAGGGCTGACGGCACATATAATATAAAGATAAGGGTTATACACCAAAAGAGGAAAAAGTACATCCCGACCACTTACTACGTGACAAAGGATGATTTGACACGCACGACTTTCAAGCTGAAAAACCAAAAGTACATAGATGCCACCGATGATATGATAAAGAAATACCGTTCCATTTGTGACCGCATGGGGGAACGGCTTAAATCCATGACCGTTGAGCAGGTGGTAGATGCAATCACTAACGACAATGGGGAACACTTCGATTTGGATATAGTGGCTTATGCCCGTCAATACATATTGCACTTAAAGGAAACCGGGCATACAGGCAATGCGCTTTCTTACCAAGTAGCCATTAATAACCTTGTACGCTTTGTTGGCAGGGATAGCGTGAGCATAAAAGAAATCACGGTTAAGTTTATCAATGATTGGATAAAGTGGATAAAGGAGAATCCGGCACGTTCCAACCCCGAAGCCAATCACGGAGAAAGGGCACAGAGCCTATATATATCCCAGCTAAGAGCCATACACAACCGGGCAAAGAAAGAGTTTAACGATGAGGATGCCGGGCTGATACGCATTCCCTATTCTCCTTTTAAGAGGGTGGAAATTCCCAAAGTTCCAGTTACAAGGAAAAGGGCTATTTCTACGGATTTACTTCGTAAATTTTCGGAGTTGCCTTATTCTTTGATTATGCAACCGGGGACAAACAGGTACAATCTCGCAAAGGATGTCTTTCTTTTGAGCTTCTGCCTAATTGGAATGAATGCGGTAGATTTGTACACTTGTACGGATTTGAAGAAAGGACGGATTATATACCAACGGACAAAAACCAAGAATCGGAGAGCCGACAAAGCGGAAATGTCTGTGAGGATAGAGCCGGAGCTAAAAGCCCTTATGAAAAAATATAAAGACCAGACCGGGCAAAGGGTCTTTAATTTCTACAAGTTGTATTCAAGCGTGGATAGCTTTACGGCTGCAATTAACAAGGGCTTGAAAAAGATTGGTGATGATTTGGGGATAGATGATTTGGAATTTTACGCAGCACGCCATACATGGGCAACCATTGCAAGCAATGAAGCCGGAGTAGATAAGTACACCGTTCACACAGCCCTTAACCACGTGGACGAAAATATGAGGGTGACGGATATTTATATTGCGAAATCATGGGACAGCATAGATGCTGCCAATCGTAAGGTATTGGATTATGTCAAGCTATCTTTGGATGATGTAACAGAAAAGAAGTATATACCCAAAAATAAGCGTGTTTTGCCTAAGCAAAATTTGTAAGCCGTTATAGTTCAGCAATTTACAAGCCTATTTTTGCTTAGGCAAAATTTTAATAGGTGTTTATCTATCCTCTAAATCTGTATTGTCTTTGATAATCAGATAGTTACAAATTTTGCCTAAGCAAATTGCCTAAGCAAAATGATTTTGCCTAAGCAAAAATTATAATACACTGATAGTCAGTAAAATAGTTGTTTTTAAGCCTAAAAATAGCGTTTTGCCTAAGCAAAATTTGCAAATAATTGAAATACAGAGTATTACAAGCGTTATTTTGCCTAAGCAAAAATATAGCCTTTTTGCGTTTGCCTAAGCAAAATTTGTAAGCCGTTATAGTTCAGTAATTTACAAGCCTATTTTTGCTTAGGCAAAATTTTACGCAAGTTACAAAGGATAATATATATACTATATATAATATTATATAGTTAATTAAGAGTAAATATATGAAATAGGGGTGTGGGGGAAGAACAAAAAAAGGCACTTATGGAAGTGCCGTAATTTTACTTTGGTAGATTCTATTTTGTTTCTACGCTAATTATGTCCGATATATCTTTGTTGAAATGATAAGTGCAATTAGTAATTGCATATCCCCCATAGGAGTTTTTGGCTCTATATCTATGGGAAATCTCCCAAGCTAAAGTATCGTATGGATTTATACCCTTGTTTTCAAACATAGCTTTGATTTGTTCTAATTTTGAGTTAATGCTATCTGTTGGGAACTCTCCATCCGTTGCTCTTTTAACGGTTTCCACTAATGCTTTAGACATAGGTGTGACTATTCCTATTTTCCCCATATCCATACACTCATAACTATCAGGGTCTTTTAAATTATTCTCCAAATACCTATTTATTAGTTTCTCAGCTTTACGTTGCGGAGTGTCGCTATTACATCCTGTTATCAAAGCTATCAGGCAAAGCATTAGCAAAGTTTTCATAAGTGTGTATTTAACAGTTGTACTTAGCAAGCTACTGTAATACACACGAAAGCGTGGGATTACTCCGAGGATTAAGAGGTACGACCAAGCACCTAACAGCCCATACAAGAGTAATGCCCACGCAAAGCGCAGGCATTAGCAAATTGTCTGAGGGCTGTTTCTGAAATTTGGTCGTTTTCTTAATCCCTACAACAATAGCCAATGCTATTTAGTGATATTTTAATTCAGCAGCAAATATAGTGTATTATTTGTTATAAAAATAGTCTTGCAGTGTTATATTTATAATGACGTATCAAAAATATATAGGTTTTTGTTTCCAAATAAGCGGGGATTTTGTACCTTTGTAGAAAATAGTAGTTTATATGGGTAATTGGAGCGTACAACAAGAAGCTAAGAAAGAAGTCAAGGAGAAAGATAAAGTGAGGCGTGAAAAACTTGCTGGATTCTTTTTTAACTTGGCGCAACTCACATTTGCGGGTTTGGTTCTTGGTGGAATAACTCCGATATATGCCAATGTGGAAGCTGGTATAAACTGGTATGTTTTGACAGCAGGGAGTGTTTGGACTATAATGCTTGCTAAAGTAGGAAATACAATTTTAAAATAATAGATATGGAAATGTTAGGAGCTATCTTTACCGTTGGAATAGTTGTGACGGGTGCATTTATGATTTGGCTAAGAACAAAATCTGGCAAGAAATGGCTTGCTAATTTGTGATATGGAATATTTGTAAGAAATAGCCCCATGCAGACTAATAATGTTTGCATGGGGCTATTTTTGTTCTTCAAACATTCTTCCAAATCCAGTAAGCAGCCATTTGGCACTTACCCCATACTCCTTAACCATAGGATACAACCAAGATAATTGAAACCATCCACGCTCCAAGTCTTTTCTTTGCGCAATAAAATTTCTTCTATCTATGTTGTTGAGCCTACAGTATGTATTTACTCCTCTTATTTTCTTCATGGCTATAATGGCATCCAGCGCACTATAGAACCTTTCCATTATTTGCTTGCTTATAACGGTATTCATTGCGATATATGGCTCTTCAAGTTCTCTATATCGGATTTTAGCAACTCCAATTCACCTGTAGGCTCATTGGTTATTATAGCCGTAGTAATAGCGTTGGATATTTCCCTTTGCGCATCTAATACCCTATCAGGGTTTACCCGGTTAATTAAAAGGACTTCTTTGTAGAGGTCTATAACCATTCTATAATACTTTTCCATATCAATACTTCCTTTGCTTTAAACCAAACACTATACGGCATTGGCACATTCGACAGGATTCTCCGTTTGGGCACTTCCCTTTTTAAGTTCCTCTATTTCGTTTTGCAATCTGCCTATCAATCTATTCAACCGTTCTATTTCCTTATCTTTTTCTACTAACATTCCATAAGGTGCAATCAGCTTGTCATTCATCATCTTTACGACTTGTCTTGAAAAAGCGTCAGCACCAGCAAACATGAAATCTTCGGGAGTGACTTCTTTTAATACCGTATTTTGTTTTGGTGATATATCCGAATAATATTTTGAAATATCACCGAATTTAGACTGCAATATATCCAATTTCTCTTTTGAAATAGGTTTTATTCCGTTTTCTATATTTGAAATATAGTTTTGTTTACACATTAATATCTCTGCCAACTCCTTTTGAGTAAGTTTTCTATCAAGCCTAAACCTCTTTAAATCAAATCGTTGCATATAAATAGAATATTTTTAATAGAAAATATATCCAAAAAGTTTTGTTATATTCGGATATATAGCCTATATTTGTTGCGTAATTAAATAAATGACATTACAAATATAGCCAAAAAGCGTGTTTGTAGAACATATAAATTAGAGAAAATGAAAAAAGTAACCCAAAAAGACTATCAGTCTTTTATTCAGATTTACAAAGGATTGCCTGAAAGGAGTGCTGTAAAAGCTCCAAAAACTGAGTTCGTGGAGGAAATAGCGGCTCTGTGTATGTGTAGTACCAAGACGGTACGAATGTGGATTCATGGCGTACAAAAGCCGGATGCCCTCAAACAAAAGATGATTAGTGATAAACTGGGCGTTCCAGCCGATATTTTATTTCCTGTTACAGAATGAAAGCTATAGAGTTCTACACAACCCCGGAGGGTGAAGTTACTATGCGCCCTATCGGAGAAGCCGAAAGGCAGTTGAAAGAAACTGATACCGACTTTATCCAAGCTTTCTTGGCTATACTGAGGGAGTTTTATCCCGAAGCATACGATGCGCTTATGGATATATACTCTAAAAATTCAAACAACAAGAGGTATCGGGATTTCATAGCGGTGCGTAGATTCATTAAATGCAACTTCGGTCTGTATGACAACATGATTGATGTAGATGAGAATTGGAACTTTAATTTTGAGTTTGTAGGTTGTCCATTACGTGGAGAATGCAAACATGATAAAGTTATTTGCGCTCCTAAATTCAACTCTAAGTTGTCCGATAGGCAAATAGAAGTTATGCGAATGCTCTATGATGGGAAAAACGATTCAGAAATAGCCGAAAAGCTGTTTATCTCTTTAAATACCGTGAACAACCATAGAAAAAACAGTTTCCGAAAGGTTGGAGTACATTCAATGGCTGAATTTATGCGGTATGCTATGACTAACAATCTTTTCAAATAACAAATGCAACACCGATGAAAGGAGAAACTTTAGCAAACCTTATCCAATGTGGCGTTACGCTACTTCTTGGCATTATTGCCCTTGCTGGGGCATTGTTCTGTAATGCCTCATTTCACTTCTTTACCGCTATGGCTTGTTTTTGGCTGGCATGGGTTTTCTATACCGACAATGAGTATGGGATAGTAAGTGTTAGAGAATATTTTAAGAACCGCTACAAAAAGGACTGACTTATGGCAATTCAGATGGAACTATACGAGTTAAAGAATCTCTGTATGGAAATGGCTTCTTTGGGTGCTGCCAACTATGTAAAACAGACTATCCCGGCAAAAGACCTCATTTCACAACGTGAAGCATACAGATTGTTTCAAGAGTGCCGGGTGAAACGCTGGCAAAAAGACGGCAGAGTTTCTACTATCCGTGGCGGTAGCTCTATACATTCCAAAGTATTGTATTCACGTGCCGAACTTATGGCAGTGGATAAATCAGAGAAAATCAACTCTATAATTAATAAGTGATATGCGAACAATCAAATTAAAATCATTATCCCTTGTGAATTTTAAGGGAATCAGAAGCCTAAATATCGGTTTCTCCGATGCGGAAACGCTGGTTGCTGGAGAAAATGGTACGGGCAAAACAACTGTGTTCGATTCATTCCTTTGGCTTCTTTTTGGAAAAGACAGTACGGGACGGTCGGATAGTAATTTCAACATTAAAACGTTGGATTCGGACGGCAAGCCTATTTTGCACCTTGAACACTCCGTTACTGGTGTACTATCAGTGGATGGCAAGACGGTAACACTGCAACGCTGCTATGTGGAAAACTGGGTCAAGCCACGTGGAACTACGGAAGAAAGCCTAAAGAATCATGCAACAGAGTTCTATTTGAACGGTGTTAAGTTGGCTACCAAAAAGGAGTATGATAGTGAAGTAGCTGCCATCATCCCGGAAGATGTTTTCCGAATGATAACCAACCCTTTCTACTTTACATCAATGAAGCCGGAAGCGCAAAAAGAAATCCTTTTGGATATGGTAGGAACGCTTACCGACCAAGACGTAGCGCAGACCAAGCCCGAATATTTGGAGTTGCTGGCTCAGTTGTCCGGCAGGAGCATCGCCCAATACGCCAAAGAGGTAGCCGCCAAGAAAAAGGCTTGCAAAGATGAATTGTCAGTTATTCCCTCTCAGATAGAAACGGCTCGTAAACTTATGCCGGAGGAAGAGGATTGGGTAGCCATTGATAGTGAGATTGAGGATAAAAATGCCCGTATTCAGCAGATAGAGGAACAAATTGCCGACAAATCAAAGCTGAATGAGCAGGAATATCAACGTAAGGCTTTTATCCAAAAGCAAATAGGTGAAAAACGCCTACAACTCAATAGTAGAATGAATGAAATCGCTACAGAAGCTAACAAAGGGCGCAATGAGGCATCTTTGAAGCTGAACGAATTGGAATATTCGTTGCGTACTGAAAAAGCCTCTTTAGACAGAAAAAGGCAATCGGTTGCGGATATGGATATTGAGATAGAAAAGCTTAATACCAAATTGTCCGCATTGCGTGGTGAATTTTCATTTATCAGCAAGGAGGAACTTACCTATAATGAGGGTGAATTTATTTGCCCCACTTGCAAACGTCCTTTGGAAATTGAGGATATAGAAGCCAAGCAGCGTGAAATGCAAGCCAACTTTAACGCTAATAAGGCGGCACGTCTGAAAGCGAATAAAGAGGCTGGCATGGCTAAAAAGCAACGGCTTGAAGAAATGCAAGGGCTTAAAGACCGTACCAATGCCGAAATCGAGGAGCTGGAACAAAAGATAGAGAGTATCAATGCCGATATTCAACAAGCAAAGGCTTCTATCCCCGAGGCGCAAAACGTGGAAGCAATGATAGCATCCGACCGAACTTGCATTGACATCAAGAACGAGATTGTCGAACTTGAAAATCAGCTCAAAGTGGATGCAAAGATTGTGGACGTGTCGGAACTGCAATCGGAGAAAAGAACTTTGAATGAAGCCGTGCAAGGCTTATACAAGCGTTTGGCAAACCGTGAACAAATCGGCAGGGCTGAAAAGGAAATCGCTTCTTTGGAAGAAAAGCGCATTGCCAACAATCAAAAGTTGGCAGACCTTGAAAAATGGGAGTTTACGGCACTCCAATTCCAAAAGGATAAGGATGCGGAGCTGTTGAAACGCATTAACGGAATGTTCAGATATGTATCATTCTCCTTTGTGAACGAACAACTGAACGGAGGCGAAAAACTGACGTGTGTATGCACCGTGAACGGTACACCTTTCCTTGACGTGAACAATGCCGGACAAATCAATGCCGGAATAGATATAATCAATGCCATTTGCACGGCAAAGGGGGTATCTGCACCGATTTTCGTTGATAATGCGGAAAGCGTGAATCAAATAATCCCATCACTCAGTCAGATTATCCGGCTGGTGGTAACTACGGACAAAGAACTAACCATTAAATAATTGCGATTATGACACAGCAAGCGACTACAACCATACAACAGGCTGCAAATGGTGGGCAGGTAGCTACTCAAAGAAAGCCTGTAGATATTCTTAAAAGCATGATGAATGCCGAAAGCGTACAAGAACAATTCAAAAATGCGCTTGGTAAAAATTCGGCAACATTCGTAGCCTCTGTAATTGACCTATACAACGGAGATAGCAATCTGCAACTCTGTAATCCTAAACAGGTGGTAATGGAAGCACTCAAAGCTGCCACGTTACATTTGCCAATAAACAAGGCTTTGGGCTATGCTTTCATTATCCCGTTCAAAAACTCCAAAAAGGATGAAAAGGGCAACTGGATTAAAGTGTATGAGCCGACTTTTCAAATGGGCTATAAGGGTTATATTCAGCTTGCCATGCGCACGGGACAATACCGTACCATCAATGCGGATGTGGTGTATGATGGTGAGTTGCGCAAGGTAAACAAACTGACCGGGGAAATAGCCTTTGACGGTGAAAGGAAAAGCGATAAGGTGATAGGCTATTTCTGTTACTTTGAACTTATGAACGGCTTTAGCAAGACTTTGTACATGACAGTGGAGCAAATGGCAAACCATGCAAAGCGATACAGTAAAGCCATCACAAGCGATAAGGATGTAACGGTTGAAAAGTTGCTGAATTTGGCTAATTTGCCCGTTTCTCCCGATAGCAACAAGGTTGGTTGGATGGGTAACTTTCACGGAATGGCACAAAAAACCGTTATCCGTAATTTACTGAGTAAATACGGCTATTTGTCCGTAGAAATGCAAAATGCCATCACCAATGACTACGAGGGTGACGAAACTTCACAGCGTGAAATATTGACCGACAATTACGCAAACAAACAGTTGATTGATGCGGAAGATGTGAGCTTTGAAAGCGTGTCAAGCGAGCAACAAGCGGAAACTATTGACCCCGGATATTGATAGCGTATGAAACTGATAGTTCTTGGTTCAAGTAGTAGTGGCAACTGTTACATTTTGGATAACGGTAATGAAGCTCTGATTATAGAGGCTGGAATCCGTTTCCAAGAAGTCAAGAAAGCGTTGGATTTCAATCTGAGAAAGGTTGTAGGGTGTGTGGTAACGCACGCCCACAACGACCACGCCAAATATATTAAGGCAATGGTGGATAGTGGATTTCACACGTTGGCATTACGGGAGGTATGGACTGCAAAGGGCGTTTGGGATTCCCGTTCTTTGGTGGTTAAAGAGGGCAAAGGCTATAAGATGGGTAATTTTAAGGTACTTCCTTTTCCTGCTTGCCATGATGTGCCATGTGTCGGCTATCTGATAGACCATCCCGATATGGGAAAGATGGTATTTCTTACCGATAGCTGTATGTGCGAATATCAGTTCAAGGGGCTTAACCATGTGCTGATAGAGTGCAATTACTCTGATAAGAAGCTCATCGAGGCGATTACAGCCGGGCGCACGTTGCCCTCACAGCGTGAACGTCTGCTTACCTCACACATGGAGCTTACTACGTGCAAGGGTTTTTTGGAAGCAAACGACTTATCCCATGTTTCGGAAATCGTGCTTTTACACCTTTCCGAGAATAATAGCGATGAGCCTTATTTCATATCGGAAGTGGAAAGGCATACGGGGAAAGTGGTTTATGCGGCAAAGCCGGGTTTAACGATTGATTTAGATAGAACATAAGGATATGGCTAAACTCCAAGTAGAAAAGAGAAACGGGTTATTTGATTTGAAGCCTCTGTACGAATGGATGCGTAACGCTTTGGATGGTATCTATAGGATAGAGGTTAAGAAAGTCAGAAAACCACGTTCTTTAGACCAAAACGGGTGGTTGTTCGGGTGTATTTACCCTATCCTTTTAGATGCTCTTTTGGAAGCTGGTTGGGAGTTCGTTTCAGTGGAACAAGTGCATGAGTTTTTTAAGGCTCAAATGACGGCTGACAAAGTGGTAAACAAGCACACGGGGGAGATTGTAGAGTTCCCATGTTCTACAGCCACTATGGACACGGTGACATTTTCCACCTATTGCGAAAAACTGAGGGAGTACGCCAAAGAGTTTCTGAATGTGGATATTCCCGACCCGGATAAATATTGGAGAAGCCATGAAAAGAATACCTAACAGCGTGGTATCTGAGCTGATACGCTTAGTGCCCATTTTGATAGCAAATATTCCACCCGGACAAAGTACGAGAGTGGATAACGCAATAAGATTAACAAAGAAGATTATCAACAAATTAAAAACATTGAAAGATGAAAGTAGAAATTGAAGAAAGCAAGTTGCAAACAGCTTATGCAAATGCTTGTGATGGAGTTAAGGATTTTATGGAAAGCCTGTTTGGAAAGAAGGTGTTTGAGGCTGCAAAGCCCACGTTGGACGATTACAAGACTATCCGCACGTATGAGGATGCTTGTAAGGCACTTGGTGAGCCTATTTTTGAAGACCCTAATAATTTGCCCAATCATATCATAGCCCTTATGAAGTTGGAAACTATTAGCCGGGCTTTGTGGGGTAGAAATTTCCAACCAAAGCCGGATGGAGAGGGAAGCAAAGTGTATTGGTATCCGTGGTTTGCCTTATGGACTAAAAAAGAGGTTGAGGATATGAATCCCGAACAAAGAGGTGCCCTTATGTCTGCTTCTGCGAATAATGGTGCGACTGCGGGTTTCGGTTCTCTGAATGCGAATTATCGTTCCTCGTATGCGCATGCGTACATTGGGTTCCGCTTGTGCCAAGAAACGGAAGAAAAGGCAAAGTATTTCGGGCAGCAATTCATTGAACTTTGGGCTGAATATTTGAAATTCAACTTTACCGTTGGAAATCGTTTGAAATAAAAGTGTGTTTATTAAACATATTATTAACTAAAAACAAGGTGAAATGAAAGACATCATGTTAGCCGACACCCCGGTGGAACAAAGGGCACAGATTCTACGTGATAGCTGCGACCAAATTGTAGAGCGTAGCTATACACGCAAATTCGACCAAGAAGAAATCAACGAAAGGAGGGCAGACCTCGCTAACGTGGCGATTCAAAAGGCAGATTTGGAACAATCATTAGCGGAAATCAGAGCCGATTACAAAGGCAAAATCAAGCCTTTGGAGGAACGCATAGTTAAACTTCGTGATGAACTGAAAGCCGGGGGCGATTGGATTAAGGGCGAATGTTACAAGTTCGTTGATGAGGAAGAGAAGATGGTAGGCTTCTATTCCCCGGAGGGTTACTTGCTGGAACAAAGAACCATGACACAAGAAGAAAGACAGCGTAACGTATTCCGTGCTATCCGTGGCAATGCTATGGATAAGACAGGTACGGACGATTAAGTATTAACATCAAAAACATTAGTAAAATGGAAAATCAAGAAAAAGGATTAACCGTGAACATCGGTGAGTACAAGGGTGAAAAACCTATCGAAGTAGTGTACAGAATTGGTAATGCTCCTAAAGCATTGGACGAATTGCCCATTAAGCAACCGGAAAGTATTTCTGTATCAGGTGTTATCAGAACTCCGTTAGATTGGTTGGAAAAGCGTATTGACACCATCGACCAAAAGCGTGCGAATATTAAGGTAAACCGTGAGAAAATGAGTATCACGCTTACCGTGAATGAGGATGATTATTACACCAAAAACACCTTTGTAGGTACGGTGGAATTATCGGAAGTCTTTTCAAAGTTCGGTATCAATGACGGAGAATGTGGCTGGATTCCGGCTAAACTGGGGCAGTTCCTGCGTTTGAATCGTGGCGTATTCATGCAAAAAGAGGATTGTATGAAGCTCGTTTCGGTATTAAAGAACTTCACGGCTAACGCCAAGACTGAAATTCAGAAACAGCGTGACCCGTCCGGCTCTATGGCTGAGGTGTACCGTTCACAAGTAGAAAGTAATTTGCCCAAGAGTTTCACGATTAACATCGCCATTTTCAAGGGAACTGCAAAAACACCTATTGAAGTTGAGTTCGACCACTATCTTTCTAATGGTGATGTGTTGTTGCAACTTGTTTCGCCCGGTGCTAACGAACTGGCAGAGGACTATAGAGATAAGTGTATTGACGAGGTGTTAGACGGCATTCGTGCCATTGCCCCGGACATTGCTATTCTTGAAATCTAAATACTATATCGTGGGGGAGAAATCCCCCACTTATAACAGCTCATAATATGGCTAATAAAAAAATCATACCGCCTATGCCTTTCGATGCCACCGCTTGGTTATCCAACAATGCGGCTATGAGGTTGTCATTTGCTTGTAAGGGCTTGTGGCTGGATATGCTTTGCTGTATGTGGGTGAGTATAGAGCGTGGGGTTATGATGAAACCTATTGGCGGTGCGTACACGGTTGATGAATTAGAAGCCCTCTACGGAAGTGGAACAAAGGAGCTGATAGAATCATTGATTAACGCTGAATTATTGTCTGTAAGGAATGATGGGGCTTTGTACAACACTGATATGGTTAAGATGGAATCAATACGGGTAAAACGGTCTGAGGCTGGGAAAAAAGGTGGTGTAACTATGGGTAAACGGATATTAGCCAAAGTTGATGCGCTTGTGGAAACGCCACCGACAGAAATGCCACATACACCTTCCCCAACGGCTGAAACGCAACACGGGGCGCAAGCAGACCTATTTCCCGATGATTTGCCGGAGAATCCACCGCCACTGACTGATGAACAACAGCGGAAGATTGCAAAAGCCAAGAAGTACAATTATGCTGATTACGTTACTTTGACACGTGATGAATACGCAAAATTATGTACCGAATATGGCGAAGAAGCCGCTAAAGCGATGATTGATATTCTCAACAATTACAAAGGTTCTAAGGGTAAGAAGTATAAATCCGATTACCTGACTATTAGGGGCTGGGTAAAAGATAAGTATTACGAAAATATGAATAGATATGGACAACAAACTGGTACAACGGCTGCAACAGATATTGGCAAACCAAGCGCAAAGAGGACTTTTAGGGACACGCTTTAAGATTGAGAAGTTTCCCGAACAGGACATAGCGGAAATGCTAAGGATGTGTTATCAGTCAGAAGTTGAGCGCAGAAACATGAAGTATGTTTCGGATGAAGCCACGTTGGAAAAGATAGGCAAAGCGGCTAAGTTCCTTTGCGGAAACGGAAAGTTCGGCTTGCTTCTGTATGGTACGGTAGGAAGTGGTAAAACCACGCTTGCAAAGGCGATATGCAACATTATAGGTATCTTGTACAATAGTGATTTATCTTCCGAAAGAAAGGGAGTGTACCGCATATCAGCTTTGAACCTTGCCAAGTCAATAGCCGATGACCCGACTTATTTCAACAAGCTAAAGAATCAAGAACTTTTGTTTATTGATGATGTGGGCACTGAACCAGCAAGCGTGAAAAGTTGGGGCAACGAGTTTTCCCCGGTTACTGAATTAATCTATGCCCGATATGACAGGCAGCTATTCACTATAGCCACTTCCAATTTGGCAGATGAGGAATTTGGCGACAGGTACGGAGAGCGTATTGCTGATAGAATGGAAGAAATGTTTGAACGGCTGCACTACAGCCAAAAAAGCTATCGAAAATGAGATTTGCGCTCAGAAACAAAACAAAGCTCATTAATGCTTTCGGTGAAGCGTATTACAACGAACTTATTGCAAGCATTAATAGCTTTCAATCTAACTACACGCCCGATTGCCATTATTGGAACGAGGCGATACAAAAAGAAATGCTGGATATGCCAAGTAGTACCCACCCGGATAAGACATTTTCGTTTGCCATTGTGAGCGAAATGTGGGATGTGATAACGCTTGCTTATTATTCAGAAAGTAATACACCAAGTAAATAATAAAGCTATGCAACACCAAAAATCAGAAAAGAAAAAAGTGGTTGTGACCTTATGCCGTGTATTCCCAGTTACACATTCTTTGGCTGGAAAGCCTACAGAGTTTGAGGGCAAACTAAAAGAGCATAAGAAGATACATACTATACGCTACAATAAGAATGGCGTGTGGGATAAGAGATATAAAGATATTGCATCCGGCAAAAAATATCTTTCAGTGCGTGAATGGACGGGCAGACCGTACAACTCTGAGCAGAGAGAGTTTGCCCAGTATGATAAAATAGGTCTACAGCACATTACTATGACCTATGGTGTTGATGATGCCGTTCCTCAGATATGGATTGATGGTAAACAAATTCCCATTGAAATAGTGGCAAAGAATGATGGTCTGACAGTTGAGCAATTTGTGGAATGGTTCTTTGGTGAATCAAAAAGTAACGTGTTTGAGGGCGTTGTGTTACACTTCACTTCATTTAGGTACTGATATGGGAAAAGATGATATAAAGCATTGTAGTGAGTGCAAATATTACTGGTGCGAGCCTAAGTCAATGCAGATGTATTGCTATAAACTGGCGAAGCGGATAACGGCAAGAAAGAAGTTTTGTAAGCACTATGAACTAAATAAATGACAGTAGTATGGAAACGAATAAAACGAAGAATACAGACCTATTTTTGATTGACCCCCGTAATATCGTGGTTGTGGACGGTTTCAATGTAAGACGTGATTTTGACCTTGACGAACTGAAAGAGCAAATAAAGGCAAAGGGTGTCTTAAATCCTCTGACGGTTATAGCCTTTAAGGATGATGAGGGCAACGAGAAATATAAATTGGTGGATGGTGAACGCAGGTATAGGGCTACCATGTTGGCTATATCCGAGGGTGCGGATATTCCTTATGTTCGTGCCATGAAAGCCCGAAAGGACGCTTCTACTGAAGAATTGTATATTCAACAGATGATGCGTAACGAGGGTAAGAAATTTACCGAATACGAGTGCGCTATCATGTTCAGACGTTTCAAAGAAGAATTTGGATATAGCCAAGTTGAGATAGCGGATAAGTTCAAGAAAAGCCCGGCTTTCATAAGCAAATGCCTTTCCTTGTTGGATTTGCCCCCGTACATTCAAGAAAGGATTATGAAAGGGGAATTGTCGGTTAAGGCGGCTAAGGAGATTGCCGCCAATTATGGAAGTGAGAAAGAACAAGTAAAGGCTGCAAAGTCGGCTGTGGATAACGCCAAAGAAAACGGTAGGGTTACAGCTACCAATAAGGAGGTTCTTAATTCTCTGAAAGATTCTAAAGAAGCAAAAGCCATTGCGGAAGCTCTGAGAAAGGTTTGGGCTTATTTGGATGGTGAGGTTATCGTGGACGTGGATAAGCTGGCAAGGCTATTGGATAAGACGGAAAGCCTTAGCCAAGCGATGAGAGAATACAAGAAAGGGGGCATAAAATGAAACTGAGAAAAGAAAAGGAACAAATACCTGCGGATTTCCGCAAACAAATGTATGAGAACTACAAAGCCAATATGACTTTATACGGTAAACCAATTCTCCCGTACAAGCAATGGCTGAAAGACGTGTTTAACACTAAATTACCTTGTTGTGGTAAATAGATGGCATGAAAACGCTGATGATTGATATAATGCTGAATGACCGCTTTTATGCGGCTTTCAGATATAAGTATTGCCCAGCTTTCAAATTCGACATTGAGGATATGACTAACAAGGTTTATGAGCGATACCCCACCCTGCGAAAAAGGGCTATGAATGGCGAAAAAGTAGTATTTGCATTTTAATGATTTGAAGATATGGAAATTAAAAAGAAGATAGTAGTGCCTACGGGCGAAATATATACCGCTATAGGTGAAAAGGGAATGTTGGAGTTCCTTACGGTTGGAGATTATGGTAAGAACGCTAATATCAAAGCGGACTTTTTGGGGATTACCCGTGATTTGAACGGTGTACCCAATGGCGAGCCGATGCCTCTTACTGAAAAATGGGTGATTACCATTTCCACACAGTACGGTTGCTCTATGGGCTGCAAGTTCTGCGATGTTCCAAAAGTGGGTATTGGGAGAAATGCCACTTTTAATGATTTGAAAGGAGAAGTGCTAACGGCTATCAAGCAACACCCGGAAGTGAAGCACACGAAACGTCTAAACATACATTATGCACGTATGGGAGAGCCTACATGGAACGCAAATGTGTTACTTCATGCAATCAGTGTAAAGAAGGACATAGAGCCGTTTATAGGCGATTCTTTGGTACACCCGGTTATAAGTACAATGCTGCCAAAGAGAAATAAGAAGCTGGTTGAGTTCTTACATAAGTGGTGTTACTACATAAAGAACGAGCTTTATAAGGGTGATGCCGGACTTCAATTCTCCATCAATACAACGAATGATGAAGAAAGAAATTATCTGTTTTCGGGTAGTTCGCTTTCACTTGGTGAAATATCAGAAATTGGAAAATCGCTGCCTATGCCTGTTGGCAGGAAATATGCCTTAAACTTTGCTTTGGCAGATGATACACATATAGACGGTAAGCGTTTGAGAGAGCTTTTCAACCCCGATAAATTTATGTGTAAGATTACCCCATTGCACCGAACAAATAGCTGTGATGAGAACGATTTGCACACAAGTGGAGGCTATGAGCTGTTTACCCCATATAAAGCCGTGGAGGAAGATTTGAAAGGCAACGGATTCGATGTTATTGTGTTTGTCCCCTCTTATGATGAAGATAACGGGCTTATCACGTGTGGAAACGCTATCCTATCCGGGAAAGTTCCTACTTCAAGTTACCAAGAAACAATATACTGATATGGCTAAAATAGTAGATAACCCCAAAAGGTTTAAGGTGATTGAGTTGAGCCGAAACGAGTTGGCTAAAATTGGCGGTATTGGTATTTGCGATAGATGTAACGGTACTTCTAATACTGGCTATTATGTAGCCGTGCTAAATTGCTGGTTTTGTCCTAAATGCTACAATGAATGGTACGTATGCGCCACTCATTACCCGGAAGATATAAAGATAGAAAACAAAAATTTTGAGTTTTATAAAAATTTATTTGACCTATGAGCAAAGAAGAATTGCAAGCAAAATTGGCGAAAGCCAACGCAGAGAACAAAGGTATGGTGGTTTACCCTGAATACTTCAAGAAGAAAAAGAAGCGTATGCGCCCCGACTTCATAAAGAAGCTGGAAGAAACTGCAAAAGCGGATTTTACCGATGTGGATGATTACGGAGTGTATAAAGTTGGTTCTTTCCTCTATAGGAATGCCTTTGTAACCATATCTAAAGAGGATGGGCTATGGACGTTGCACGTGATAAGTGAAGCCCCGATAGGTTTGCCGCTCATTAAAGAGGTGAGGTACAAGTATCTGCCTAATAACCTTATGATGGCTCAGATTTTCGGAGATAGAGCCGAAGCAAACGAGATTAAGGGCGTTATTCTGTATCAGATTCCCAACGGAGAAATGGAGGCTGAATAATGATTTATGTAGGGATTGATACGGGTGTAAATACCGGGTTCGCTGTTTGGGATAGCAAGCAGCGTTCCCTACTTCAAGTATGCTCTTTGCCTATACATAAAGCGATGGAGCGTGTACGTTCCTTGTATGATGAGTATAAGGCTGGTATAGGTGACAAAGTGATTGTAAGGGTGGAAGACCCCCGGCAAAGAACGTGGTTCGGAACGGAGCGTATGAGCCGTGAAATGGAACGTAAGAAGTTGCAAGGTGTAGGCTCTGTGAAACGGGATGCCTCTATATGGGATGATTATCTAAAAGAGTTGGGCGTGGAGTATGAAATGGTTGCCCCGAAACGCAATGTAACCAAGCTGACACAAGAACGGTTTAAGGCTTTGACTGGATGGCAAAAACAGACAAATGAGCATGGACGTGATGGTGCAATGTTGGTTTATGGCTTTTAGTATTCTTTTTACGGTTAAATATGTGTTTAGTAAACGCATATTTAGTATATTTGCAATATGATTCACCAAGTAAACAAATAAGCTATGGGTATGTATATTCTTATCGGATTAACGCTGTTTTTTTTAGCCTTGTTGCTCATGACCGAGTATATAGGTAGGAACTTTTGGAGGTTTGCCCCAAAAGAGCATTTGAAGCAAGGGGAAAAGATACACGTTTATATCAATGGCAAATACGATAGGCACGCAACCATTACGAGCGTGTCCGATGATTCGGTTAGTATCTATGGTGCGGTGTCATTGCCCGTTGATTACCGGGGTTCTTTCTATGCCATTGGCAAAGATTCCGTAGGTGCAAAGCTGGTATATGTGAAGTACCGCAGGCGTTACCGCTTTGTGAAGTTCTGTGAACTTTTTAGAAAGGGCTTCTGTGTAGAAGATGATGAGGAACAATTAATGCCGGATTCCCATTCTTCGGAGAATGACGAAACCAAAGACGAAACGGAGGTTGAGAATGAAATGTAGTGAGATTACATACAAGAAAGTTTCGGAGCTGGTTTTGTTGCCTGAAAATCCACGTACCATTACGAAGAATGACTTTGAAAGGCTGGTGGATTCCATAAAGATAAACGGCTTTTGGAAACACCGACCTTTGGCGGTTATGGAGCGTGACGGTAAACTGGTGGTATTGGCAGGAAACCAACGCTTGAAGGCTGCAAGAAAGCTGAAACTTGCCGATGTGCCCGTTATTCTTTATTCGGAACTGACCCCGGATGAGGAAAAGGATATTATTCTGAGGGATAATATCAACAATGGCGATTGGGCTTACAATGCCTTACAAATGGATGAGTTTTGGAAAGATGTAGATTTCGGCTTTATTGGGCTTGATTTTCCATCCGATGATGAGAAGCCCGGAAAGAGTAAGAAGAAAGCGGCTAAAGAGGCAGAGGAAACGGAAGCCGACCAAAGCGCAGAGGAAGAAATGGACGATGAGGAACAAAGCGAGGAAGAAGCCGAAAAGGAATCTTTCTACCGTTCCATGTTTAAGGACGTTCTTTATGAAAGCGATAACGTCTTTGAAATTCCCAATCTCTTATTGGATATGCAAGCTGGAAAGGTAGAATTGCCTTTATCTCCGTGGGGTGCTAACAGCCGTTTGCGTAAAGATGTGGCGACATATCATTTCTATGTGGACGATTATCGCTTTGAGGCTCTTTTCAAAGACCCGATAAATTTACTCACAAGCGGATGCAAGGCGGTGGTAGAGCCGAATTGTAGTTGCCACGACCAAACGCCTGTAGCGTGGGGCATTCAGCTTATTTACAAGAAACGTTGGCTTTCTCGTTACTTCCAGGAATGCGGAATCAAAGTTTATGCTGACTTGAATGTTTCTCACAAGTTTATTGAGTACAACAAAATGGGTATTCCCAAAGGATATAATGCTTTCTTTACCCGTGGGCTGGACGGTTGGATGGAAAGCCTTAAATCTGATTTGCAAGTAGCCCAAGAAATAAGCGGGCTTGAAAAACCAAACCTTATCGTTTATGGTGGGGGTACGGAAATTCAGAAGTTCTGCCGTGAACATGGGCTGTTGTACGTCACAGATTTTATTAACGCAAAAAAGAAGTAAAGTATTATGGGACGAAATTCAAGTGGAACACGTGGAGGACTGCAACCGGGTGATGCAACATATAAAGGCTCTGTTGGTAAGCCTGAGCCTTTGGTAAACATGAAAGACCCGGCTCTGTATAAGGCAACCAAAGAAGCTATTTCACGCTATCATTCCGTACTTGGTGTAAGGCAAAAGAATGTAAAGTTGGCAGAACTATCGGCTGGCACTTATGGCGTACACGTTACGGCTAATGGGAAGTCAGAGGGTGTTTACCTTAACAAAAAGCATTTCATGCAAACGAAAAAAGCTGTGGAAGCCTCACACAAGAGAGGCTATGCGAGTGGGTGGAGTACGAAAACCAACAAAGCGGTAGCCCATACCGTAACGCATGAGCTGGCGCACGCTACATGGAATGCAAATATGACAGGGGCAAACCAAAAAGCGGCTGGAAAGGAAGTGAATAAATTATTTAAGTCTTGGAAGAAAGACAATAAGAAATCCGGGTATGGAAAGTATGCGGAAACCAATGTGTCGGAGTTCTGGGCTGAAACCGTTACTAAAGCGATACATGGTAAAAGTGATAAATATACCAAGAAAGTAAAGGAAATCTGCAAGAAATACAAACTATAGAGGTATTTTTGCTTAAATTAATTCAATGCAACATGGAGAAGATAGAATTAACCGCTGATGAGATTAAGGTAATCAAGCAGCAATTAAATGGTGAAATCGAGGTTTGGAATGCTGATGATTATCAGCAAAAGCATCTCACTTCGGTAATTGACAAGGCGAACGCCCTTTTGGAGGAATTGGATGCCTACGATGAAATGATAGACGAAAAGGGCGGTGATACCATCCTTTGGTTTTGGGATAAGTACAAGGCACAAGAGAGTATCATAGAATAATTAACCGGGTAAAGGGAATCGGACGGTATCACGCTATCCGATTTTCTTTACTTCATAAATGTGTTTGCAGAACACATAAACCAACGATAAATCAACGGATGGCACTTTTTGAGAAAGGAAATAAAATAGGGAATAGATTTTCATCTGATAACCAACCCCAAAATTCGGGTAGGAAGCCGTCCGTGTATAAATACATCAAAGATATTACGGGCAAAAAGGTAGCTCCGGAAATGAGCAAAGAGGACTACTATAAGGTTATCCGTTTCTTGATGGAGAGTACGCCCGAAACTTTGGAGGGGTTGGTTAAGAACAAAGACGGAACGCCCAACAAGAAAACGCCCGTGTGGGTGCTAAATGTGGTGTCTGCCATTAACGCAGATATTCGCTATGGTAGGACTTATACGGTAGATAGTCTGTTTGATAGGGTTTTCGGTAAGCCCACCCAACAGATAGAGAGCGAAGTAAACGCACAAGTAACCAACAACAGCATGGATTTGTCGGCTCTTACTACGGATGAGTTGCTACAATACAATTCCTTGCTGGAAAAAATAAAGGCAGGCAATGGCACGAAGTAAGGTTACAGACGTGCCGATGGCACTTGCAGTGAAGATTGAGCTTTTCAAGCGTGGTTGTTTCGACTTCATCACCGTAAAGGATGGTTTGAAGCATGAGAAGCAAGAACACGCTTTGAAGATACTTACCGACAATGAACACGTTGAACTTTTGTACGGAGGTGCTGCCGGGGGTGCAAAATCATGGACGGGTGCGGTGTGGCTTCTGTTTATGTGCCTCTGTTATCCCGGTTCAAAGTGGTTTATCGGACGTGCCGAGTTAAAGCGTATCACACAATCTACACTTATCACATTTTACAAGGTTTGCAATCAATACGGGGTTGATGATACCTTGTACAAGTATAACGGGCAATACAATTATATCGAATTTTTCAACGGTTCACGCATTGACTTGTTGGACTTGCAATATAAGCCGGGCGACCCTCTGTATGAGCGTTACGGCTCAATCGAATATACAGGCGGCTGGATTGAAGAGGGTGGCGAGGTGAATTTTGGAGCTTATGATACATTGAAAACACGTATCGGGCGACACCTTAACAATGAACTGGGGTTGAGGCGAAAGTTATTCATTACGTGCAACCCTAAAAAGAATTGGATGTATGATACATTCTACAAGCCGGATAAGAAAGGGGAATTGCCCGAATATATGTACTACCTTGCTTGCCTTGTACAAGAAAATCCATTCATAGACCCCGATTATATAGAGGGCTTGAAAACCACAAAGGATAAAGTAAAGCGTGAACGTCTTTTGAAAGGTAATTGGGAATATGACGATAACCCCAACGCCCTTTGTTCACATGATGCAATCTGTGAGATATTCGGGAATAAGATTTCAATCAAGACAGGTACAAACTATATTACAGGTGATATTGCACGCTTCGGAGCTGACTATGCCCGTCTTGCCGTTTGGGACGGTTGGCATATCATAGAGCTACAATGTTTTCCCGTGTCTAAGACTACCGATATTCAGACGTGGATAATCAACAAGCAAAAGAAGTATAGAATACCCAACCATAAATGTATCGTTGATGAGGACGGTGTAGGCGGTGGAGTGGTGGATAATTGCGACATTCAGGGATTCGTGAACAACTCTACCCCTTTCAATGGTGAAAACTACCAAAACCTACAGACCCAATGCGGCTACAAGCTGGCAGACCACATAAACGCTACGGAAGTGGGGATAGATGAGGATTTGATAAGCACTGCCGATAAGGAAGAAATCATAAGGGAACTGGAACAACTGCAAACATGGAAAGCTGATTCGGACGGGAAACTAAAATTGAAACCCAAAGAAGAAATCAAGATGGATATTGGTTGTTCCCCGGACTGGAGGGATATGTTTCTGATGCGAGCATGGTTTGACTATAACGAGTATGATATACCCGATGATATAGAACGCAGATTAGGTATAACCGCTTAAAAACAATAAAGCAAAATGGGATTATTAAACATTATTTCTAACGAGGTAAAGGCGGCTATTGGCTACCAACAAAACTTTGCCGACCTTTTGACGGCTAAGGATGTGACCCGTGCTCTTTCCATGATGAAAGCCCATGCGGAAGAAGCCGCCAATAATTTACGTGAGTATAAGATTGACACTCACAAAGTGATGGAGCGTAAGGATAGAGCCGTTTACGATAAGAAAGGCAACTTTCTACGTTGGAGTAAACGGTGGAAAATCCCCATTCCTTACCCTCAATTCATCAATGAAATTTCTTTGGTGTTTCTCTATGGCAGACCCGTAAAATGGCAACAGCTTTCAACGGGTACGGATTATGCTTTTCAGAACTACAAAGATTGGCTGAATGAAATACATTTCAATGCCAAAGTTAGAGAGGCTAAACGTTTGGCTGGTGCGGAGGGCATTTCTGCCATTCTTTACCATGTGTACCGGGATAGTGATAATAAACCATCCCTTTTGCTGAATGTGTTGAGCCGGGAAAACAACGATGATATTTATACCATTCGTGACCAATACAAACGGATTACCGCTTTTGCGTGGGGTTACTATCTGACAGAGGCAGGCAACAATACCGTTTACCATGTGGATATATACACTAAAGAGACTGTATATCGTGCCAAACGTGGCAAAATGGGTTGGGAGGTTGAGATAAAGGATAATCCAATAGGGAAAATTCCCGTGCTGATATTTGAGCAAACGCCCGAACATAAGGAGGTGCAACCCATGATTGAACGCTCTGAAATAATGGAAAGCACCGATGCAGATACTAATGACCGCTTTTCTAACCCGGCAATGGTGGCTACTTCTGAAATCCTCAATAGCTTGCCAAAGTCGGAAGAAGAAGCCAAACTGTTTATTCTCAAAAATGGCGGTGATGTACGCTACCTTACATGGAATGAGGCGAGCGAAAGCAAAAAGAATGAGTTTGAAAGATTGGATAAACACATTCTTTCAAAGTCTTTCACGCCCAACATTGATTTTGACAATATGAAATCATTAGGCAACCTTTCGGCAAAGGCTATACGCAAAGTGATGTTGCTTGCCGTTATCAAGGCAGAACGCCACAAGGAAAAGCACGATGATTATATGAAACGCCACGCTAATCTTATGATAGCTATTTTAGGTAATGTGCTTGACTATCGGCATAAGGCTGAATATGATGCCTTGCTGTTAAGGCATGAGTTCCAAGAGCCTTTCGGGGAAGATGTGAGCGAATTGCTTGCCGACCTATCTAAGCAATACAATGATGGGGCATTGAGCCGTGAAACCTATGTAGAATTGTCCTACCTTGTAAAAGATGCGAAACAAGAAATAGAGCGGCTAAAACAAGAAGAAGCGGAACGGATGGAGCAACAAATGGAGTTAAACAAAATGGACGTTTTCGGAGGGGCTGAATAATGGAAATAAAGACAAAATACAATGTTGGCGATAAGGTTTGGATTATGCGCAATAATAAGCCGGAGAAAATCCAAATTAGCAATATTGAAGTGGAGGTAATAGGTGATGTACCTGTAGGTACTTGTTCCCTTTCGGGGGAGTATTATACCAAAATTATATATGTAGAGGTGCAAAGAAGTGAATATAGAAGTTTTGGTGATAAAGACCCAATTTGTAAGCATAATGAATGTAATTGCTTCAATACTAAAAAAGATTTGTTATACAGTTTCTTAGATGATAGCGACTATGGCAAAGAAGAAACAGACATCAACGCAGAACTACCATTGTAGGGACTGTAAACACGCTTTCGACTTCCACGAATTGAACTGGAAAGGTGAGCCGTTCTTATGCAAATGCCCTTTCCATAAATACAGCAAGTTTTTAGATAAGGACTATTGCACCAACTTTAAACTAAAGTAGTGGCATGGCAAAGAAGAAGTACATAGACTATAAGAAGATGCAAGCGGAGCTTTTCAAGAGAACGGAGGGTTACGCTGCCAATGTCCGTATCATCTACCAACAAGTATTTGAGCGAATAATTAACTTGGTAAAGGGTACGGAGTTGGAGGATGGGAAGCCTTTCTCTTTTGCCGACTATGGGTATAGTGAGGAAGTTACGCCCATTCTTAGGGATATGTACAGCCGTGTTTACCAAATTATCCGGGGCGGTGTAGAAAAGGAATGGCTTGCATCTAACGAGAATAACGATGCTTTGGTTAAAAGTGTGTTCGGTGAACAATCAATAAAAGATAATCACTTTGCCCGTTTCTTCAAGCGCAACAAAGAGGCTATGGATGCTTTCTTTGCCCGTAAGAGTGGTGACGGTGGTTTGAATCTCTCTCAAAAGGTTTGGCGATATACGGGTATGTTCCGTGATGAGCTGGAAAATACTTTGGATTTGGCGATTGGTGAGGGTGTTCCGGCTAATCGTTTGGCGGCTCAGATAAAGAAGTATCTACAAGACCCCGATAAGTTTTACAGGCGTTTCCGTATCAAGGTAGGGGAAGATGAGAACGGGCAACCTATCTATGGTAGAAAGTGGAAACGCAGGGTTTGGGACAAAGAAGCCAACTCCTACAAATGGGTGGATGATAGCCCGAAACATTTTCATCCGGGGCGGGGCGTGTACCGTTCATCCGCACGTAACGCCCAAAGGCTTGCACGGACTGAAACCAACATTGCGTATCGTACAGCCGATTTTGAGCGTTGGGCGCAACTCGACTTTGTGGTAGGAATTGAAATCAAGTTATCCAACAATCATCCCGTATCTGACATTTGCGATGATTTGAAAGGTGTGTACCCTAAAACATTCTGTTGGAAAGGGTGGCACCCGAATTGCCGTTGCTATCAAGTACCCGTACTGGCAAAACAAGAAGAATTGGACGAAATGCTGGATAAGATTTTGGACGGGGATAATCCGGCAACGGTGGAATGTGAGGAAAAGGTAAAAGAGCTGCCATCTCAATTTACCGGGTGGATGCAAGACAATGAGCAACGCATCAAGGATGCAACGGAGAAAGGGACTTTGCCCTACTTCCTACGGGACAATGAAAAGGTTATCTATCCACCGACTGCAAAAGAGATAGCGAAAGCCCGGCACGAAGCCCGGACGGAAGCGGAAGCAAATGCCATCCGGCAACGGTGGAATGTGAGAAAAGCGACCTATCACTATGGTAATAATATACTCCGTGTTATGGGTGGTATTTCTGACGTTGATACTACGGCTTTAGCTGAGGCTCTAAAACACCCTGATTTGTCCGCTATCATGTTGGAAGCCCGTAAACTGAAAGTTATAGGCAAGGAGATTTATTCACTGGGTTACATAGATAGCCCTATGGAGGTGGCTAAAAAGTTCTCTTTAGCCGATGCAAAAGCCGTAAACAAGGCGGTTGCTGATAAGCTGGCACAATGGGATAGCCTTTCTTTGGAACAACAATTAAAGAAACTGAATTTTGAAGCATACGACTTCTTAGGTGGTAACTATCACAATGTACAACAGAAGTACCCAACGTGGCAGGTGTCACAACAAGCCTATGTTAAACAGATTGGCATTGTTCAAGATAAGATAGATTGGAAAGCCATTAAGGATAGCTATGCCGACCTATCTAAGTTCTCTACCAAGTCCAAGCCTTACCAATCGCTCATTGCACAGCTTGAAAATGCAATCAACGGCAATGATAAAGCAATGGCACAACAAACCATTACGGAACTTAATGCAAGGAAAGAAAGCATTGAAAAAGCCGCTGCCAAGCGTAAATCAAAAGTCAAGGATGTTAAGTTTAAGGATTCCGATTTTACGCAGGAAAGAAAGGATGAGGCGAAATGGTTTATTCATAGTTCGGATGCAAACGATTATTTCTTTGATAATGCCGTGGATATGTGGAAACTTGCAAGCACCAATGAAAAGGCGGCTATGTATCAATATACGGCTGGTAGTAGTTACATAACAGAGCCTTTGCGTGCTATCAAGGGATATTATCACTACTATGGTAGTAGATTGTCCGAAGCTGAAAAGCATATTGCCGATATGACCCAATATATAGCCCGAAGCACACTTAAAGATGATGTTTGGGTAAAGCGTGACGAAATCAGTGCTTTTGTAAACTATCGGTTTGGGCTGTCTGATTTGGATGCTTACATATCTGACCCGTCTAAGCTTGTTGGCAAGGTTGGTACGGATGATTCCTTTATGTCGTGTGGTAATTGCCGGAATACGAACTTTGGAAGTAAGCCCGTTTGTCTGAATATCTATTGTCCGAAAGGTACACAAATGACCTACGCAGAGCCTTTTTCTGCATTTGGTTCAAGCCATGACAATGGGGACTATTGTCCGGGTAAGAAGTGGAACGGAACTTCTAAGCCTACAACAACGGGGGAAAATGAAATCATCCTACAGCGTGGCACTAAATTCAGAATCACTAAAGCCGAATACACAAATGGCAAATGGTATATAGATATGGAAGTTTTGGAACAAAGCCCGAAAGTGATAAAGGATATGGTTTCTACTCCAATGGGATTCTATTGCAAGTATTGACAACAAAAGAAAGGCGCATCAATTACGGTGCGCCTTTACTTTAATCTTTTATGTATGTAGTCCGATACAGCTTTCTAAAATCCTCTATATCCACCCTTTCAGCATATTTGCAGTACCGATTGAAAAGCACCGCTTTCAATGTGATAGGCACACCATCGTACAATTCAAAGCTGGATAGTCCGGCATCGGTGTACTCCTTTAGAATAGGGGCAATGAGTTTACACCCGGCATCGGTGGCAGGTATAGTTTGTTCAGTCCACCATTTTTCACAAAGCCAAAACATTTGCTTATCGCCATCTTTGAACGGGCATACCGTTTCGCCTTTGTAGAAGCGGCAAAATGATTGTAAATCGTTTTTATACATATTGTTTTCTATTTAAGTTTCCGAAAAAATCACCAACTACATTGAGCATATCAGTAGGCAACAAGTCAAATGCCTTGTCTGAAATTTCTTTGGGGACACCCCAAAGGGCTTCTGCCATTGAGCCGACTATTGCCCCTATCGTGTCGCTATCTCCACCCCATGAAATAGCCCGTCTGATTGCATCCTCAAAAGAGGTGCTTACACGAATAATTTTCAAACAAAGCGGCACAGTGCCTTGACACGTTTCATCAAATACTCCGGCATAATAATCGTTTACCATGAATTGAGGATAGTACGATTGCATTATATTCTCAAATGCTTTCTGATTGTGGGTTGTCCTCAGATAATAAATAGCGTGTGCGACTGCTACGGCTCCTTTAATTCCCTCCGGGTGATTATGGGTTACTATAGCCGTTTTCTCTGCCTCCATCAAAACCTTATCCAAGTTGTCATAAGCCCATGCAACCGGGGAAACACGCATTGCAGAGCCATTGCCGAAGCTGTTATATGGTTGTGGGTTGTCTGAGGCTATCCAGCGGGCAAAGCTGCCACCGTATGCCCCTTTCGGATTGGGGTATGCTCTACACCATTGGAGAAACTTATCTTTGTAATTTGCGCCCGTATTGATTGCATCCGCTACCGCTATAGTACAAATGGTATCGTCTGTAAACGTGCTATCCTTTGTGAATAGTTCAAAGTTGTAGTTATCTGTATTGTTGAACTCAAAGCGTGAGCCTACAATATCGCCTATAATTGCTCCTAACATATTATACCTCCTTTTCTTTTCTGATACCCCTATTTGATTGTTTTGTATGGAGTGTGCCATATCGTATAATGGCTTTTCTACCCTTATGTTCGTCATTCCTTAGAACATTCCAAAGGGTTTCTTTCGAGCATCCTACTACTTCGGTGGGCAACAGCTCATATATAGCGGTAATGCTGCCAAAGTAGTAGTGACGTTTGCCCTTGTATGGCTCTTTCAATTCTACATGAATGACCTTTCTTTGCTGTTTCATTACTATATGTGTTCTATAAACGCAAAATTACTATATTATATTTAATAAAACAAATATTTACCCAGTTTATTTCATTATACAAGGTTATTGTGTTCTTACAAATAAGCCTCACTATATGCAGAAACTATTGTATCTCCTTTCTGTTACAAGTCTTTTTTCTCTTGATGTTTATCAAACGCCCCCATTTCATGCCTGTTTGATGATTTCTTACATAGGAACACATATATTCCGTATATCCTTTGATAGTCCTGATATAAAACCATTTGCAACCATGACAATTTTCAAGTTTCATTCTTCAACTCCTTTCGGCTTGTTTATGGGTTTCCAGTGAGTGATAGTAACTTCAAATTCGGACTTATCGAAATTGTCGAGATAATCTTCCGTCCATCCATATTCATTCCAAACAGATGTAAGATACCCTATTTCTACAATGCCAGTAGCTATTTCCTTGTACTCAACTCTTAGCAAGCATGGGGTATTTCGTTTCGGTACATCATTCGTATTTTCTTTACACTCATGCCATTCCTCAAATTCGTTCCAACGCCTTGCTATTTCTTCACAAAGGATATTTGAACTTTCCACATCGCCCAAATGTATTTTGGCTATTGATAAGTTCCATTGGTCTTTAATGCACAATTCGGCATCCATTTCATCCTCTCCGAATATTCGTTTGCCCCTTGCTGGAATGCAAAGCATTTTCAATGTACCAGTTTCTAATTCACCTTTGGCATACTGCCAATTCAATTTTATTTTTGTCATTTCACTTTCTTCTTTATAGTTTTGATAGCCATTGTTCATAAACCCGTGTAGCCACTTGCGCCATCATAACAGGCGGCACACTCATACCACAAATGTAATGCGGTGAAAAGCCGCAAAAATCATAGTCTTGTGGAAACGTGGAAATATTGCACACTTCGGCAGTTGATAGATAAACAGGCTTCTTAAATGGAATTGCACTATCAGAATGAGCCGTAAGCGTGTTGCAAATTTCATCCTCATACAAATAACATTGATTGAAAAATCCTCTTTTGCCTGTCAGCTTCCGATAAGCATTTGACATATCAATATCCCCATGTGTTCTATTATCAAACATTTCTTTCATGCGCTTGCCGTATGGTTTGCCCATGTAATCCGCAAATTCTCCGTAGCAAATCCCCGGCTCGTTGAAGTCCATGCTAATATGTGGCTCAACATTGAAGAGGTCAGACACTTTCAAGAAATTCACGCCCAAATCATGCCTAATACATACAAAGAACACCCGGTTTCGCATTTGTGGAACACCCATCTTTGACGCATCCAGCAAGAAATGTTGGCAATAATATCCGGCATCTTCAAAGTCCTTGTAAATGCGCCTTACATAATCTATGGCATTACCCATAAGCAAGCCTTTCACATTTTCCGCTATCACAACCTTTGGTTGCAGTGCCTTTGCCAAAGCTATGAAGTCGAAGAAAAGTGTATCAAGAACTTGTGCCGTTTGCCCCTCTCTGAACACCTTTTCTTTGCCCCAATCCTTTTCACGGTTGCCAGATAAGGAGAAAGTGGAACATGGGGGTGAGCCGTCCAAAATATCCAAGTTGTAAAGTTCGGGCGGTAGCTCTCTCTCTCTCTCTCTCTCAATTCTCTTATATCCCCTAAAAAATTGAACCGTGGTGCATGGTTGGTTACATACACCTGATTCACTTTAGGGTCTATTTCATTGCAACCTATCACATCAAACCCTGCCAACTTGTAGCCCATAGTTGAACCGCCACCACACGCAAAACAAGAAAACACCTTGCCTTTGTCTTTAGTGAAATTGGCTTCTGCCAGCTTCCAGTTATAAGGGAATTTATGAATTTCCATTATTGCACCTCCTCATCTTTACACATAACGACATCGCCACAAATATAATCCCAACCAAAAATAGCATTGTGTTTATGCGCTATTTCTGTGGCTGTTTCGTTGGAATCTAAAACGTCTTTCCCATTATCATTGATTACGAGAATATCCCCATTGTGTAGGTTTATAATATCAATGTAACCATCTACGAACTTTTGCAGTTCATCCAGTTGGAAGTCCAGCCCGTTTTGAGGTTGGATTTCCAATTTACTTCCGTCTGTCTTTATCAGTGTTGCCATCTTATTTTGCCTCCTTTCGTTTTAGTTGAAGTTTTACCTTTTCGGCATCAAACTCATAGTTCATACACTCAGTAAAGTTTCCCATTATAAGCATTAGAGGGAAGAGCATACCATGCTTACATCCTCTTCCAAATTCGTCTGATGCTGCCTTGCATGAATCACATCTATAAATGTCTTGTACTGTTACTATTGCCATTGTGAGCCTTCTTTCTTGCCTTGTGAACGCCTTTAGTATAATTGCGTTCAACACGTCTAACGTCATTGTATTTTGCTTGCGCTGTAGATTCTATCATGTGGGGCTTTTCGTTTCCCACCCAATGAGCATCCGGGTGTTCCTGCTGTATTGCCGCTAAAATTGCATCTTTCAATATTCCCATATCCTAAAATTTTATTGGTTGATACACACGCTTGTTGGAACGAGTAGTTTATAAGTCGTCCCGTTGGGAAAACCATCTTTAATGGCTTCTTTTATCTCTTTTGCGGATGGAACGCTGTTGCGCACTCCAAACTCAATCTTTCCCAAACGTCTGCCGTTATGGTCGAAAATGATGTAAGTGTATTCATTCATAATTCTGAAATTTACTTGGTTACTACTGTTACAAATTGGCACTTTGCCCAAAGCGTAAAATCATTGCTGCTTATGTACTTCTGATTTTTGGCTTCAATGGCTTTTGCTTGTTTTTCGCTAATCTCTTTGCCTTGTAAATAATATTTTTTCATACGGTGTTGCATTGTGGTAGCCAGTAGGCTACCTGATTATTATATAGTAAATTCACGTTTGAAGTCTTCATCATCTTTAATGTATTCACTCAATGCAGATAATAGCCCACGTTTACTTCCACATTTTGCAATACTGAATAACCCGTTATTCTTCTGTTCGTCTGTTGCGATGAAGATGTAGCCATCTTTAACCTCCGGCTTGAATGACTTAATTTGCGATTTTAATTTTCTGAAATTGATAGCCATATCTTATTTTCTTAGAATTTCATCAAGTATTTTTTTATCAGCATCCCAAAGATTGTACCCTTTGGCAATTTTTCTTCTGATATATTCTTTTTCTCCAATCATAGCGATTGCTTTTTCTCTTAAATCTGATGCACTCCACTTTTCGGCTTGTTCTATAAGAAAGTTTGCAAGACATTTGCGTTCTTCGTAAAGTTCACGAACTAACACCGTTTTTTGCTCTATTTCTTTCAGAGCTGCCGGGTTTTTCATCCACAATTTGCAAAACGCATCTTTATCAAGGTCTGTATTCATGTAGCAAGTTTCAACCTCTGTATAGTTGTCCGCTGTTAGCTTCAACTCGGTTCTTTCTTCAAATTCTTTCTGTGTCATGGCGATATGTATTATAGTATTGATATTTCTTTTTGAGCTAATTTGCTGTCTGTGAGGCACAGCACTTCATATTTCATTTTTTTGTAGTTGTAAACTACTTCTAATGTGTTTTGCCCTCTGCCGTCTGCCCTTTCGTCATAAATGGTTTTGATATGCTGGTACATGATATTACCCATCATAAAGTTTACACATCCCGAATCATAGAAGTAAAATGCTACCGCATATTCCAATGTTTTCTTTTTATCAATACTCTTAGTTGCCATAATCTGAAAATTTAGTGTTGCATTATTATTTTTGTACTTTGTATATTTCAACGTCAGGTACTACTTTCTCTACTCTGTTGCGTATGAAATCGGTAATAATATCTTCGTGGCTCCACTCTTTAGAATAAGACATTGTATCATGGTAGCCATCACAGATTACGCTTCCATTGCTGGTTACGGACAAGCTAAAATAGATAGCCATTTCTGCTAAACTGTGGCACTTAAAATGCTTGTTTCCTTTTATTAGAATATAATTCACATCCATATCACATATATTTTAAACGTTATCAATCTTATTACGATGCAAATATAGGCTATATATTTAATATAACAAAGTATTTGGATATATTTTTGGATATATTTTCAAAATACCTATGTGATAGTTGGTTTTGATAGTCTTTTAGTGGTGATTTCCTTTATTTAAGATGGACGGAAATGCCTAAATGGATATATTTACTGCAAAATAGGATATATTTTGCGTTTTTATGAGGATATATTTTCGTTGAGTGAAAAATATTATTCCTATTGTGTTAATCAAACACATATTTGTTATATTGAATATAGTAAATGAAAAATCGCTTTTACGTCTTGTTTTTAAGCGTAAGATGCTAATAGGCAAGTAATTTACCGAGTAAAATATGTGTGTTTATAGAACGCATATATGATTTTATTTCATATCTTTGCTCTGTAGAAGTTCAACTTACTAAATAACAAAAGCAACAATGAATAAGAAACTCTTTGAGAAAGTCAAAGGCTTGTGTAAAGACACTGGTCTTTCGGAGAAGTACCTTAAAGCGATAACCGAAAAAATGGGTGGCAGCATTGAGGATGATTCTACCGATGATGAGGCAATAGAAAGTACGGCAAATCTGATTGCGGAAGTGGCTAAGGAAAGTCAAGGTGAAGCAACCCGATGGGCAAACAAAAAGAAACCAACCCAAACCGAGGATGAGGAAGAGGAAGAAAGAAAGCGTAAGGAAGAAGAATCTAAACGTAAGGGCAAGGTGGCTTTGGACGAAGCGACTGAAAAGAGGTTAAAGGAAATGGAGGAAAAGATTGCTAACTACGAAGCCAAAGAAAGCAAAGAAGCCCGTGCGAAGGAAGTAGTTAAGGCTATGGAAAAGCACAAAATCCCGGCTTATCTCCGTGACCGTTTGGCAAAATCAATCTCCGATGATGAAGATATTGAGGATGCCGTTTCCGCTTACAAACAGGAGCTTATTACAAATGGGCTTGATGATGAACACTCAGGGGGTTCTAAGGCGGCAAGTGAAAAGCAAATTGATGAAGCTGCTGATAGCTTGCTGGAATCAATAACCGTAAAATAAAAGATGAAATGAAAAGAAAGACTGCTTCATTTACCGGGATGCGACCCATTTTCACGGGTTCGCCCTCTATCGTGCAAGGCGGCTTCAATCTGGACGTGGAAAACCAACATTTCGCTGTTGGCGATACCGTGCCTGCCGGAACGCTTGCTATCAAGGATGAGGTGAAAAGGACGGTGCAAGTCATCAAGACTGCAAAAGTGGTGGAAGTGGATGCGGAAAACACCAAGAAAGTAAGCCTGTACGTGGATGAGTTCTACGAGCCTTGCTTTGCCGTTGGTGATTTGGTGCTGAAAGACGGCACAGCCGCTACAGCCATTGCCGATGTTCCCACAATCGAAAAGATTGAGCGAAACGGAAACAATTACATTGTCACTCTCTCCAAAGCCATTGCCGGGCTTGTAAAGGATGATGTATTGGTAGAGGTTGTTTCGGACGGACAAACTGCCGCAAAATCAAAGGAGCGTGGCACTTCCAACTCCGTACTGATTGCCGATGTGGAAGTAGGCGAGTTTGAAACCTCTGTAGATGTTTCTGCCGACACCATGCAATACGCAATGTACGAAAGACGTGTGCCGCCTATCCCTGCCGGGCAAAAGGACACTACGGGCGATTACTTGAAAGGGAATCCCCACGTGAAATTAACGAAATCACACTAACTAAAATTAGCGTAACGACATGAAATCTATTTTTTCAACATTCAAAGGGCTTCACAAGGACGGCAAACCGCTTGACTTTTTGGCAACGTGGAAAAAGACTTTTGATAAGGCTTCCGAACGTGAAACAACCCTTTTTCAGAAGATGTACTGTGATAGTTGGTTTACTACCAACACGCCCCAAATGTCATTGACTGCCGAGGCACTTGTAGGTAAGTACAACTTGCGTATCATGGCTACATTGATTGGTGATGAATCACCTACACCTATGAGGCGTTCTGACGGCTTCGATGTGTGGACTAAGGAAATCCCCCGTGTGGGTCACAAGTTCCCCATGTATGCACGTGATTACCGTAAACTGATGGAGGTTTACGAAAATCCCCGTTTGAGTGAATCCGCTAAGGTGAAGCAAATTGAAAAGACCCTTACCCACGACATGAAAGATGCTTATTTGGGCTGTAAGGACGTGATGGACTTTATTGCTTTGATGGCATTCTCTAATTGGGGTGTGGCTCAGTTCGTGCCGGAAATCAACAATCCGGGTGGACGTAAGTACGAGGTGGATTATCAAATGCCGGAAACAAACAAGCTGGTATCAGCTTTCTTGTGGAACTCTGCCAATACCAAAGCTGGCAAGTTGTCCCCCGTCCTGATGTTGTCGGCTATCTGTAGTGACCTGCGTAACCGTGGCATTGAGCCGGGCGAAATCCTTATGAGCCAAGACCTCTATTTTTGGTTGCGTATGGACGAAACGACCCGTTTGTTGGTACATGGTAACGATAAAAAGGCTCAGACCGTAACAACGGCTCAGATGGCAGATTTGCTTGCTGGTAATGAAATCCCCCCTGTAACGGTGATTACCCGTAAAATGGGTATGGATATGGACGGTAAGCGTAAATCGCTTGAACCGTGGAATCACAACTTTATCTGTATCAAGCCTGCCGGGGTTATCGGTGAAATTCAGCCCGCCATTGAAGATAGCGAGTTGATAGAGGAAGAAAACGTGGACTACATGAACGCTGGCGGTGGTATTCGTATCGCCAAGTGGCGTACCGGGGAATCCACTGGTCAAGTTGCAGCCGAATATACACAAGGCTCTGGACGTTTGTTGCCTCTTATCACTGAAATTGGTGCTATCATCTGTTTACAGGTGCGTGGCTTTGAGGAAAAGGAAGTACCAGCCGATGCAAATGGTGTGGCACGTACCTATTGGACTAAATCCGAATTTGAGAGTGCAACAGCTCTTGAAGTAGGCTAAATCTTTTGCTTATGGAACTGGCAGTAAAGAAAGCGTTTATAGACAAAAACGACAAAGGCAAAATCTACAAGGTAGGTGAAACCTTGCATACCGATGAGCTTAACCGAGTTAATGATTTGGTTGCAAGGGGCATTTGTGTGATTAAGTCTTTGGAAAGTAAACAGGCTGAAAAGGTCACTTTCCAAGACAATGAATATGATTTGAATGTGGTAAAGGATGCTTTGGAATCCATCAATGCCCCCGTTGCCAAAAATGCCGGGGTTAAGAGTGTAACCAAAGCGATTGAAGCCCTTTCAGATGAGAGTGTAACGGCTTTGAAAGAAGCCCTTGAAAAATAGTAGTGATGGGAACTTTGACAAAATACAATGCGTTGGTGGGTGAGCTTGAACCCTATACCCCAAGCCGCCTTGCTTTGCAAAAGGCACTTGCTGATGTGAAGATAAGCGACTGGGATAGTGAGTACAATGCCGACACAGACCAACGCACGATAGCCATAGCCGCTATAAAGGTGCTAAAGCGGATGATTGTGCTTACCAATGACACGTTAGGTAAGTCCTCACAAGGCTACAGCGTGGAGAAATTGGAGAAGCGCATTAAAGACCTTTGCAACGAGAACGGTTTGGACGTTTCGGATTTTGTCGAAGTTTCTTCCATTACGGACGGCTCTAATTTGTGGTGATATGGCACGGAATAACGGAACTTTCAGATACACCGCTTTGCCCCTTGAAGCAACGAGGGATGAAGCAACGGGATTTTACACGGACGATGATGCGCCCGTGTGGGTGAAAGGCTGTGAGTGTCAAGTGGAGAAATTCATACCTGCCAAGCAACGATTGGGAACGGACGGGCAAATGTATTCATACACCTTTGATGTGTTTTTACCATCCTACTTTGAGGGTGATTTGAGTATAGGCGCACGTGTGGAAGTGACTTTGGAGCGTGGAGGTGTGGATGAGTTCACCATTTCGGGAATAGATGATACAAACCCTAAATACATAGAGATATGGGGATAATGCCGATGTTTGACAAAGGGGCTATCTTAAACCCCGTGGCTGCTTTCCAAAAGCAACTTGAATTGGCTTTCGTAACCTTGTTAAAATACATGGGCGAAAAGCTGGCTAAGTATGCTAAGGATAGCCACAACTACCAAGACCAAACGGGCAATTTAACCAACTCTATAGGCTATGCCGTGGTACAGAATAAGGAAATCGTTTACTATGGTGGGTCAGACCAGCCCGGAGAGGGTGCGAAAGCCATGTTGGAGGCTGCAATGAAGTATGCCGCCACGCTGCCAAACACTTTTTCCCTCATTATAGTAGCCGGAATGAATTATGCCGCCTACGTGGAAGCCAAAGGGTACAACGTGATTCTACCTGCCGAACTGAAAGCCAAAAGCGAACTTCCTGCCGAGATTAACAAGTTGGTGATGAAAGCTAATAAGAAAGCAATCGAATTATTCGGGAACGCAGCATGATAACGACTGAGGAAATAGCAACAAAGGTTTACGCCATGCTTCAAGCAAGCGAGGTGAAAAACTTCATTTCGGGTGTGATTGATTACGAGCGTAACGACTACACCAAAGAGGATGTGATAATTGTCCCTCATACGATAGACGGTGAAGCATCCGTGCGCTACGGTCAGATAAACGTGAATATTCATGTGCCGGATAAGGTGATAGCCAAAGGCAAGGGGCAAGCCGTTTACAGGACACATTTTAAGAGGCTCATAGAGATAAGGGCAAAGGTGGTTGAGGTGTTGAAAAACCATTATGAAAGTGGGAAAGGCTATAACTGGAACATAGGGCGGTTTAACCCACCGATTAAGGAGAAAGACCAAAACGAACATTTTGTTTCCCTTGCTTTGGAGCTTACAGTAAGAGAAAAGAGTATCAACTAATAAAAAATTAAGATTATGCCGATTTTAGCAACAATGGGGTTGAAAAAGATTTATATCGCCCCTGCCATGACCGATGGAAGTATGCCCGCAAAAGGCAACCAATGGCTTGATTTGGGCGATGTGTATCAAGACACTTGCAACTTGAAAGATGATTCTCCCGAAATCACGGAACATAAGTCGGAAACGTCAAGCAAGGTTATTACGTTGGTGGGTGAAACACCTACAAATGTGGAGCTTTCTTTGATGGACCCGGATTTGGAATTGCTTGCACGTTATTTCGGTGGTACTATTGCTGGAGAAAAGGGCAAGCGCACTTGGATTCGTCCACGAAAATTGGAATACAAGGAGTGGGCGTTATGGATTCAACCGGAAGAGGGCTTGTTTATCGGGTGTGCCAATGTGCGTATCATCCCGACATTCGAGATTACCTATTCTTCAAAGGGTATCTGCCTTGTGCCTATGACTATCAAGTTTCAATCAAACTTGCAAGCAAGCGAGGAAATGAGCGACCCAACAGTAGCATGACACTGAAAAAGTCTGAGAACCGATAGCCTCCTATCCCCGGATGGGGGGCTTTTTAACTTTTAAGACAAATGGAACAACTGAATAATGAACGTGAATTGACCCGTGAAGAACGCTTGGAAATCGAAGAAAAGGCGATACAGGCACTTGTGAACATGGGAGTGAAATTCAATGTACCGCTTAAAATTAACCCGGTAAAACCGCCACGCTTCATCCGTTGGTGGAATAAGCATTTTCCGAACCATGTAAGGATGTGGCGTGACAAACGTATTCCCAAAGGCTGGGATGTGTCCGAAACAGAAGTACCCAATGCCGCTTTGCAAACTATGGAGCGTGTATATATGCGCCACTTCCATTTGAAGCCTCTTTATTTGGGTACGATGGATTGTTTGAGGCGGTTGTATCTGAATATAGAATACGATGAGGAAAAGATACAAGCCGAACCCATACAGGAAAGCAAACGCCTTTTCAAGTATATTCCTCTGATGGCTGAGATTGCAGCCGTAGCCGTGCTTAACAATCCCGTGGTAGCAGACCCCTCTAAAGACAAAGAGGTGAAAGCCTTGAAAGCGTTTTTCATGGAACACCTTACATCTACCCGGCTTGAAAAGCTGGCAGACGTGATAAGCCAAATGATGAATCCCGGGGGTTTTACGTCCTCTATTCGGTCAATACGGGAGATAGGAACGACCAATCCGAAGAAACTCAAAGCAAACCGAGTAGAGTAATCGGGCTAAATAGCCCGTGGGGTAATCGTGGGGAAATTATCAAGTCCTTTGGCTGGACTTACGATTATCTGCTTTGGGGTATCAGTTGGCTAAACGTACAAATCATGCTGGCAGATGCGGCACGTGTGGAACAAGAGCCGGAGCAAACGGACGGAAACAAAGATGGTGGGAAGCCGCCTGTACAGCTAAAGACAAAGGATGATATTAAGAATTATCTGAAAGGAATAATATAATGGATAATATAAACGGAGCGTTGGCGTTCAAAGCCACCCTTGATATAAATGATTTCAACGTGTCGGCACAAGCGATGGAAAGGAGTATCAAACAGGTTTCATCCACAGCCGTATCGGAATCGTCTGTGATGGATAATTCCATTCAGAGCTTTGCGCAAAATGGGGCGAAATACATTGTTTCCTACCTCGTTGGGCAGGGTATGGGGACTTTGCTTCAAAGTATCGTGCAAACACGTGGGCAGTTTCAACAGTTGGAAATTGCCTTTACAACCATGCTCAAAAGTGGTACGCAAGCAAAGGGCTTGATGGATAGGCTTATTGATACAGCCGCCAAAACTCCGTTTGACCTTTCGGGCATTGCGAGTAGTGCCAAACAGATGCTTGCTTACGGCTCAACCGTGGATAATGTGGTGGATGAGCTGGTAATGCTTGGTAACGTGGCTTCGGGCGTGGGTGCGCCACTACAGGATATTGCCTACCTCTATGGAACGCTACGGACACAAGGCAGGGCATTTACCGTGGATATTAGGCAGTTTGCCGGGCGTGGTATTCCCATCTATGAGGAACTGGCTAAAGTGCTTGGCGTAACCAAAGATGAAGTTTCCAACCTTGTAACGGAGGGTAAGGTTGGCTTTGCGGAAGTAGAAAAGGCTTTCCAAAACATGACGGGTAAAGCCGGGACTTACTACAACCTCATGCAAGAACAAAGCAAGTCCCTAACGGGTATGATTTCCAACATGGGTGATGCGTGGGAACAATCGTTAAACAAGTTGGGTGCGGATAACCAAGATGTTTTTGCCGGAGCTATTGAAAGTGCTACCTATATGGCAGAGCATTTGGATGATATTTTGCGTATTTTGAAAGCCGTTGCTATAGGCTATGGAAGCGTGAAAGCCGCTATTGTACTGAATACATTAGCCACAAAGGGATATACGGGCGTTGCTCTTTTGGATAACACGGCAAGGCAGGCTAAGATTTCCTTAATGAAGTTGGAAGCCGTTGCTACTGGGCAGATGGTAGCTCAGACAAAAGCGATGGTTGCAGCCCAAAACAGCCATGTCGCAGCATTGCAAGCGCAACTGACGGTAGAGGAACACGCCAACATGGTAAAGCAGTTACGCATTGCCACCATTCAACAAATGCTTACCATCCAACAAGCAGAATACCTTTCCAATTTGAATCTAACGGCTTCTTCTGCCAATTATGAGGCGGTGGCTCTGAGTGTTCTTACCGTTGAACAAAAGCAAGCTCTAAGCAAGTTAGACTTGTCGGCTAAAAGTGCCGTGTATCGTGCCGCTTTAGAAAATGAGGTTGCCGTTAAGACACAAAACAGTGCGGCTACCTTAAATGCCATGCGTACCGATGTCAAGGCAGCAGCCGTAAAGATGGAATCGGCACGGGCTGATGCACTGGCGGCAAAGGCGGCTGTAGAACGTGCCTATTTGGAAGTGTACAGGGCACAACAGACTGGGAACGCTGAAAAGATAGCCATTGCCACTAAGAAGATGGAGGCAGCGGAGGATAACGCAGCTATCGCACGAAAGACGGCTTTAGCCACCCAATCCGATTTTTACGCAAAGAAAAAACTACTTGAAGCTACAGCCACCAAGCAATCCACAGCCGCTTCCGTGGCAGATACTACGGCAAAGACAACACAAGGGGCTGTAACTTCCGTACTGACTGCAATCACGACAAAAGCAACGGTAGCGGTGAAAGCTCTTTGGGCTTCCATGATGAGCAATCCTATCGGCTGGGTAATGGGATTGATAGGTGCATTAGTCAGTATAATTACTCTTTTTACGGGCAAACAAAAAGAAGCGACCACGGCAACGGGTGAATTTCAAGATACCACGAAAAAAGAGATTGACGATTTGAATTTACTTTTTGCCGTATTGCAAAATACGGAGAAAGGAACTCAAACACATAAAAATACGATTGAAAAAATCAATGCCGTATGTAAACAATATAATAAGACATTGCTTGATGAAAACGCTACACTTGATTTACAGCGTCTTAAATATGAGGAATTGACTACAGCCATTCAGCAAACTACAGCCGAAAAAATCAAGGCTAAATATACCGAACAAGCTATGCAAGAACTGGTACAAAGCCAAACGGATGCACTTGATAAGCTGAAAGAGAATGCCGAAGATGCAACCTACAAAGAAATTCAAGAAGTTATGGAAACCACCACGGAGGGTGTAACCGTTATGATGAATAAGGTTGTTGATGTGGCTTCAAGTTCTATTCGTGGAGCTTCGGGGGCTGTATGGGATGCGGTAGAATCTATGGCGGTAGAATCCGCAAACCAATTGAAAGGGCTAACAGGTCAAGCCTATACCGATGCGTTCAACAACTCATTGGATAGCATTGTTTTTGCCGTACAAAAGTCCACCGGGGCTACAGGTAAAGAAATGGATGCTTTCAAGGAAAATATAAAAACTTATCTTGAAAGTGTCGCACAATCAGCAAAAAAGGCAGATGAAACCATAGGCAAGGTAGATAGGCAACTTGAAAAATTCTATGGTAAAAAAGATACGACTTCTGTAACAGAGAGTACCGACTATGTGGCTATGTCGTTTAACGAGATGGATAAGAAAATAGGTGAAACTCAGAAAAGTATTGATACCCTCAATGCCAAAAAGGTAAAGGTGGAAGCCGATAATACCCAACTGAAAGAGCTGAAAGACTTGTTGGATAAATTGAATGGTGCTGTAAACACCAAGACTACAAACCTTAACACGGAAAAGGGAATATCAGACCGTATCAAGCAGCTTAAAGAATTGCGTGAAGCTGCCATTATCGGTAGTTCTGACTATAAGAGTTATGATACGCAAATAAAGAAGTTGGAAGCCCGTTTACCCAAGCATACCACGGGGGATAAAGCGGATAGTGCCGCCAAGCAACTACGTGAAAGGCAACTTGAAGCTGACCGCAAATTGGAGGCTGACCGTATTGCAGTCTTGGAAGAGGGCTACGAAAAACGCAAGCGCACCCTTTCGCTCCAACACAAGGAGGCATTGGATAATATAGACAAAGAGGAAAAGGCTTTGGCTAAAGCTCGTAAGGATGCCGGAAAAGGTGGCTTATCTAAGTCTGAAAAGGACGGCTTCGATGAAAGGCGAACACTTGAAAACAAGAAATATGACAAAGCCCAAAACAAACTCTTTGACGGTGAAATAGAGTACAAGAAACAGCAATATGCCTTGTATTTCCGTTGGGTGCGTAACATGGGCGAAGATGTAGCCAATACCCAATTTGCCACGCTTTTAAAAGGCGGTAAATCGTACAAGGAGTATGTGGAAAATGAAATCAAGGCTCTAAAGGATAAACAACAAGCCGGAACACTCACAGAGGGAGAAAGTAACCAACTTATTTCCCTTAATATGCAATACAATGAAATCACGGGGGCAAAGTCCGCTATGGATTCTTTCAAGGAATCTGTATCTAAGACCATTCAGCAAGCCCAAACACTTGCCGAGAAGTTGGAAGCCATAGCCGATGCAAAAGAGAAGCTGGCTAATGGAAGTTCCGGGCTTGTGGGTGCTGATGAAAAAGCGGAAGCCACTTTGTTTGTTTCAGAAGAAGATGAAAAGTTACAGGAAGAAGTACAGCAAAAGATACTTTCCTCTTACAGAACCTTTGAGGAACAAAGAAATGACATCCAAAAGGAATACGCCTTGCTGCGTGCTGCCGCTCAAAAGACGGGCGACCAAGAACGGATTAACCAAGTAAACAAGTCGGAGGCAGAAGCGTTAAGCACCCTTACCGCCAATATGTTAAAGCAATCGGATAGTTGGAAGAAGTTATTTGGCGATTTGGATAGCCTTTCTGTAGCTGAAATAGATAAGTTGGTGGCTGATATTGAAACAAAGCTAAAAGATGCGGATTTGAAACTGAATCCCGTAGATTACCGTGCTTTGATTGATAGTTTGAATCAAGCAAAGGAAACGCTTATTTCAAAGAATCCCTTTAAGGCTTTAGGCACGTTCTATGATGATTACATTGAAGCCAAAAAGAAGCTGGCAGAAGCCAAAGCGAATGTTGCTGCTGGGAAGGGTACGGATGAGGATGTGAAAAAGGCAGAGGCTGACATGAAGAAAGCCGCCAAAGGCGTAACCAAGTCCATTGAAACGATTACCGATACGGCTACCACGTGCGGCAATGCCATTGCATCCATGTTTTCTGATTTGGGACAGGATGATTTGGCAAACGGCTTAGGTACTGCAATGGAGTTGTTCGGGCAGTTGGGAAATGCCGCCGCCTCTGTAGGTAAAATGATGAGCGGTGACATATTGGGAGGCGTTACGGGTATGGTAAGTGCCGTTACTTCTGTAGTGGGCATATTTGCCAAATTGCATGATTCCAAGTATGAGAAGAAAATTCAAAATCTGCAAAAGGAAATAGATGCGCTGGAACAATCCTACAGCCGTTTGGAACGAGCCTACAATAATACTTATTGGGTGTTCAATGATAGCCAACGTGAAGCCTACGAAAAGAATATCCAACTGATTAACGACCAAATACGGGCTTTGGAACAAGAAGCCAACGTAGCAAAGAAGAATTGGGATTTTGCCCGTTACGCTCAACTCAACAAGGAGATTAAGGAACTCAACAAGCAGTTGAAGAATGCGGAAGAAAACGGAGATATGTTTTCCATCTATGAGGCTCAGAAAAAGAACCTCAAACAGCAACAAGAGGATTTGAGAAAGCAAATTCAAGCTGAAAAGGATAAGAAGAAAACCGATAACGGAAAAATCCAACAGTGGAACGAGCAAATAGAATCCATTACCCAACAGATAGAGGATTTGGATAGGTCAATGATGGAAACGCTTGCCGGAACGGATGTAAAAACCGCCATTGATGAATTTGCCGATGCGTTGGTAGATGCTTATTGCAAAGGTGAGGATGCAGCGGAAGCATTGGGCGAAAAGACAAAAGAAGTCCTTAAAAAAGCGGTTGTGGAAGCGTTGAAACGTGAGTTTTTGGCAAAGGGAATCAATGATGCCGTTCTCTATTTGGGAGAATCCATGAAAGACGGGAAACTAACCGATGTAGAGAAGCGAGAATTTGAAAGGATGGTGAACGCTGCCGGGGATTTGTTCAATTCCGCATTGGAGGGTATTGGTGATTGGATTAAGGATGTGGAGGAAGAAACCGTACAGCAAGACCCCCTTACGGGTGCGGTTACTTCCATGAGTGAGGAAACGGGCGGTGTGATAGCCGGGCGGTTGAATGCCTTTGTCATAAACCAAAGCGACCAAACCTCTATTATGAGGCAGGCACTTGTTTACCAAGCCGAAATAGCCGCCAACACGAAGTTGAGTGCATCAGAGCTGACGGAGATTAAAACTACTTTGAAGCGCATTGAAAATAAAGATAGTTCACTTTTATCACAAGGAATAGCATAGTTATGGAACTGGTACAACAACTTAAAGAGGATGGCAAGGCAAAGGGGCTTTGCCGGATGTGGCAAATGAAGCTAAGAACGGGGCTTGACTATGAGCAACTGATACAGCTTTACATTAAGGGCATAGATTTCTGTATATCGGAGAATTACCCCACGCTTGACTTTATACGGGAACACTTCAAAGGCAAATGCGAGGTTTACGGGGTGTTTGTGGATGATGAGGTTACGGATAAGGTGAATTTACCCGATGTGGTGCTGAATGGTGACTGCAAAGCTATGTTGGAGTATGACGGCTATTCTGTTTCACGGGTATATGCACGGCATGATTCCCATAGTGCCGTAAACGTGTCGGACAATGCGATTGTTACCATAGACGCTTTCGATAACTCGTATCTGTATGTGGCGGTAGCCGGAACGGATGCAAAGGTGCTTGTGAATCTGTATGGCAATGCCAAAGCGGATATAGAGGGAGTGGGGATAGAAGTTAGACAAATGAATAAAAATACTTACTGATATGGATAAGAACATGATTTTACACCTGCCTTTCGATGACCCGGACGGTAGTATAGCTTACGACTTTTCACAGTATCGCAACGATGCCACCTTATCGGATGGTGCGGATTTTTCTAAGAAATCTAAAGTGGGTAAATCACTTGCTTTGAATGGTACGGGCGAATGCGAAACAGCTCGTTCCATACCCTTTAGCGGTAATTTTACACTTTGTTTTTGGGTGCTGCCTGTTTCTCAAAAGTTAGGCTGGGTGCTGAATATGCCCGGTATAGACAATTATAAAGAGCAATGGCTTGATGTAATGCCCGATGGCTGGATTTTCTTTGCTTTCGTTAAGTCCGGCAATATGTTTACCGTCTATGAGAACACGACCCGGATATTCAGCGAAATATTACCAAAGACACCAACGGGGCTTTCCATCAACGACCAATCACTTTTTGGGACGAAAGCCTTGCTGGACGAAGTGAAACTGTTTGACGTGGCGAAAGAACCCCGTGAAATATTCGAGTTGCAGAAAGATACGGATGTGGAATATTTCATAGACGGAAAGAACTTCAAGGAGTTTGGGGTATTCGTTTCCAAAAGTGCCGGATTGGTTGGACGGTTGGAGCGCAAAGAAGCCTTGCAAGTGAACTGGGACAATTACCACGGTATTGTAAGGGATAAGAAGCGACCACGCTACAAGGAACGCAACATTACACTGGATTGCTTTATTGAGGCTTCGGGACGTGCCGCCTATGTGGAATGGGTAAACCTTTTCTTTTCCCAATTCGATGCGGAGGGGAACCACCGTTTGCGTGTGGACTATGACGGAAAGGCAAAGCCTTTGGTATATGAAGTGGAATTGCTGGATGAGGCAGACCCGGAAAAGAGCTGGGGACAATATAGCAACGATTTGATGGTGGGTACATTCCGTTTAAAGATGGTGGAAGATGAACCTGTGAAAAAGGTGCTTAGATATATAGGTGGAACTGCAAACGGCAAGGCTACGATTACCGTCACTTCGTCCAAGCTGCTTAATATCTATTGGGGTGACGGCACGCACACTTACGATGTGTCCGGCAGCGAACAAACGATAGAACACACTTACGTTACACCCGGTGAATACGAGATAATCGTTTCGGGCGTGATTGAAGACATTGAAAAATTTGAAACCAATGCTATTGTGATATGGGAACTCTTGAAATAATCAGGCGCAACGGTGAAAAGGTACGCTTGTTTTCCAAAGAGCCGTTTTGTACGCTGAAATCAGCCGCTCAAAACAGTTCCTTAATGGGGGATGATAACGTACAGCTTTCCATTGTTTCCTCTGAGTTGCTTAATTTAGGCAAGGGAGATAAAATCATAGTGGAGGGTGAAGAATACACCATCCGTACTAAGGTGAACCGTGAAATGCTTTCGGACAACCATTATGTGCATGATGCCACTTTCTACGGAGTGATGTACGAGCTGATGAAAAGCCTGTACCGAAACACCGATGCAAACGGGAAATCCAGCAAAAGCACGTTTGACCTCACTTATAATATCCGGGACTTTGTAAAGGTGCTTATCTACAACGTGAGCCGTGACTATCCGGGCTTATGGGCTTTCGATGAAGCTAATTGCCCGGACACAGAACCCCGTACCATTTCCTTTGCCCGTAACAATTGCCTACAGGTTTTGCAAATGCTTTGCAGTGACCGTGAATTTGATTTGGAGTTTCTCATTACCCAAAAGGACGGGGTGCGTACCATCCACATAGGAAAGTTCGGTGCAAAAGTTGTGCCCCCGGGTGGCAACGCTTTCTTTGAGTGGGGCAAAGGCAACGGCTTGTACAAGCTCAAAGAGCAAAAGGTAGATGATAAGACCATTATCACAAGACTTTGGGTGGAGGGTGGCACGACCAACATTCGGAGTGATTACAGGGACTATTCAGAACGCCTACAGCTTCCGTTTCCAGTGCGTTTGAACAAAAAGGAACACAAACTATGGGACGGTACAATAGTACCGCCTCAGAGCGAATATATAGGCATATCCGATGATAACAAGCGTTATTTGGAGGATGGCGATTTGAGGGATGCACTGGGTAGTGATGAGGATGCTGTGACGTATGATAATATTTTCCCGAAACGGACGGGTACGGTTACTGCTTTGGTGGTTGATGATATAAACAGCTTCATTGATGATACAATGGACTTTGACCTGAACGAGAAAGACGATAAAGGTACAAAGTATCTGATTAACGAGGTATCGGCAAAGATTACTTTCATTTCGGGTAAATTAGCCGGACAACAATTTGAATTGGCGCAAAAGGGAGGATACGACCATGCAACAAAAAGGTTTACGCTCATTCCATTTACGGACAACAGGGGGCTAACTATTCCTACCACTGAAAGCGAGGCTTACCGAATAACGGAGGGTGACACGTATAAGATTACGGATATTCACCTGCCTAAATCTTATGAAGATGATGCAGAGGAAGATTTATGGTATGCCGGATATAACGAGTTCAAGCCACGCACACAGGCACGGGCGCAATATCAGCTTACCTTTGAACGTTCCTATTTTTTGAACGCTTTGCCAAGCGATAGCGAAACAACCGTCTTTCATGTGGGTAACTATGTACCCGTGAAAGATGAGCGTTTCGGTATTGAAAAGAATATCCGCATCCAAAAGGTGACAAAGAACCTGCTTGTGGAGCATGACTATACACTGACCCTTTCGGACATTACAGCCATTTCCCCAATCACTCAAACGGTTGTGGATGTTGGACGGCACGAAACAATCATAGAAAACAATCGGCTTCGGGACTTGACTAAGGCACGGAGGGGATGGCGTACAACAGAGGAACTGCGTACAATGGTGTATGATACGGATGGTTATTTTGACCCCGAAAACATCAAGCCCAATTCCATTGACACCAATATGCTTACGGTGGGGTCTAAGAGCCAACAATTTGTTTTGATAGATGTGATACTGCAAGCCAACGTAAACGGAATATCCAATCGTTTTGATGCTTCTGCCGGGGTATTGGCTCACTTGACTATTGATGATGAGATAATCAAGCATTGGAACATGGCGGCTGGCTCATTCACTCTATCAAGCCCAAAGGGGTACTATGTGTTTGCCAAGTGCTCCAAGAAAAGCACGGATGGCATTTGGTATGTGACACAGGAACAACTAAAGGTTGAACCAACCGAAGACCCGAACAACTATTATTTCCAAGTGGGTATATTGGGGTCGGTGCATTCGGATGATGATTTCAGGGACTTTACCACTACCTACGGATTTACCCGTATCAACGGAAACACTATCACTACGGGTAAGATTATAACAAGCGATAAGGAGTGCTATTTGGATTTGGACGGCAACAAGTTCCGTATCGGTGATTCTTCAAGTTCTATTGATTGGAACGTAACGGCAAAACGCCAATTAACGTTGCACAACGTCCGTTTGCTTTCTGATAGTGGGGACACCTCACATATCGGGGTGTTCCGTGGCACATATAATCCGAAGTACGTGTACTATGCTGGGGATGAGGTGACTTACACGGCGAATGGTGAAACGTGTACCTACCGATACACCAACCCCACGCCAAGCATGGGCAACTTGCCTACCAATTCCGTATATTGGTCGGTTGTGGCGAAAGGTTCTACTGGGGATAAGGGAGAAAGCGGTTTATCCGTATTCTATACCTATAATGACAGTGAAACCAAGCCTGCCACCCCTACGGGGGATGGCTCTACGGGAGGTTGGCACAGAACTTCGTCCGAAAACGTGGTTTGGATGAGTATAAAGAACGCCAAGACCGATACGGAGGGTGCGTGGGGTATTCCTTTCCGTGTGCGTGGTGCTGATGGTACTTCAATCAATATCAAAGGTTCTAAGGATAATGTTTCACAACTGCCTACCGTTGGAAATTCAGAGGGCGATGCTTATCTAATCGGGGGCAACCTCTATATTTGGGATGGTACGAACTGGAAAGATGTTGGAGTTATTAAGGGGGAAGATGGAAAGAGTAGCTATCTTCACAAGAAGTATTCCGATGATGGCGGCAAAACGTTCACAGCTGGGAACGGTGAAACACCCGGAAGATGGTTGGGTTTGTACGTGGATATGATACCTACCGATAGCGACAAACCAAGTGCTTACAAGTGGAGCGACACGAAAGGACAAGACGGAACGCCCGGTTTACCCGGTGAAGATGGGCGTACTCCATACTTCCATATCAAGTATTCGGACAACGGGGGAATGTCGTTCACTGCAAACAATGGTGAAGAGCCGGGCGACTACATAGGGCAATACACCGACTACGTGCAGAAAGACAGTGATAATCCGATGGATTACACTTGGGCTTTGATTAAAGGTGAATCGGGTACAGGTGGAACGGATGCCGGAGCTGGCGAATATTACGAGTATCGTTACGCTAAAAATGGCTCGACTTTAGTACCGCCCGATTTGGATGTTAATTCTTCCAACCCTACAGGGTGGAGTACGGAAATGCCGAAAGTAGGAGCGTTGGAATATATTTGGTGTACAATGGCTAAGAAGTCCGGGCTTGCAGACCGTACCAAATTTCATTTGCCCATTGAAGCTAACGACACTTCAAGCATTGCCGATATTTCGGGTAACGGTTATAATGGTGTGCTGGGCGGTGGGACGGTAGTAAAAGACGGAACGAGATATGCCCTCAATCTGAGTGGTGGAATGGAGAGCCGTATTCCTTATGATTTACCCTTTGGGGAAAGTTTTACACTCTGTTTTTGGATGAAGTCAGACCAAAATCAAGTCAAGTGGATGTTGAACGGATATAACGGTAGGCACTATGTGGAAAAGAGTATTGCAATCACGCCTAATACGTGGTTTCACCTTGCATTCCGTTTTAATGACCGTACCGTTACGGTATTCAAAAACGGAGAGCAATTACATAGTGGTAGCGTTAATATCATGGCTGTAGGCTTTGCTATTTACGATGATGATGTATTCGGCTCTGCCGTGTATTTCGATGATATACGTTTGTTGATGGGGGCTTTACCTGTGAATGACATTGCTTCCGTAATGAATGGCAAAGCAGACCTGATGATACAGAAATGGAGTACCCCTATTCGTGTAAATCCTTATGATGGTGAAGATGGAAAGCCGGGTGTTAGTGTGACATTGGCAGATGTGGAATATGCACAAAGCACGTCAAATTCAGTTGCGCCTACTACGGGGTGGCAGACAACCGCCCCGACATGGATAAATGGGAGGTATATATGGAGTAGAACGAAAGTATCTTATTCAGACAACACGACTACCTACACTAAGGCGGTTTGTATTACAGGCGGCAAAGGCTCTACGGGTGATAGCGGTGTTGGCGTAAGTTCTATTATTGAACAATACTACCTATCCAGTTCGGCAACCTCATTACTTAATGGCTCATGGAGTACAACACGCCCAACTTGGAAAGACAAATGGTATATATGGACACGCTCGGTTATCACTTATACGAATGGAACGAGCGACACTACGGCTGCAATATGTGTAACGGGGTCGAAAGGTGATAAAGGTGAAGATGGAAAGCCGGGTGATAAGGGGGAGAAAGGTGATAGCCCCGTACTTGTTTACAGGGGTATTTATGATTCATCCAAGACTTATTACGGGAATAGCAAGCGGTTGGATGCTGTAAAATACAACAATCAATACTATATAGCCCGTATAGATGCTGGAACTTTCACTGGGTTCGTACCGACTAATACAGGCAAATGGAATACTTTTGGAGCGCAATTTGAAACTATTGCCACAAACTTATTATTGGCTGAGGGGGCAAATATTGGAGATTGGTTTATTAAGGGTGGTAAGATTGTTTCCACTATGGGTGATGGCAATAGGATAGAGTTGGATGCTTCAATGGCTCGTATTTATATTGAATCTTCAAGTGGTGGTGGTGATTATGCGCTTGTTGATTTTGGTGCAAAAATGACAATAGATGCCAACCGTGGAATTTTTGAAACAAGGGCTAAAAATGCTCCTAACTATTCTAATGCGGTTTCCTATATGTCACCAACGGGAATATTCTCAAATATGGCAGGTACGGACGGTATGCCAGCAAGTAGCGGATATACGCACCGTGGGGCTATTGTTGGGCTTGGTTTTGCAAATGTTCCGGCAAGAACATGGGATATAAATGCGGTAGATACAATCGTGGCAGGTGTTTATGGTCGGGCTTCTAATTCGGGGACTGCACCAGCCTTTGGCGGTTTCTTCTATGATTTATTTGCCGGAGGCTTGATTTTTGGTCGAAAGTGTATTACAGGAACGTCGAATAACACATGGTATTTGAATAGAGAAGATACCGTGGTAATAGGGTACACGTCTGCCGCATCAGTAGTGTATCTTCCGGCTTCTCCTAAAGAAGGGCAGGTTATATTTGTAAAGCAGTGGTGGAGAGGCTATATGAGATTCAGACCAAGAAGCGGCTACCTAATCTATGATGATACTTCGGTAAATGACTACTACGATTTTGTAGAGGGTCAAGGTGGTATGTTTGTATATACCGTAGGATATGTAGATGGAGTTAAAAAACAAGCATGGTTAGTAAGTAGATGGAAATACTAAAAATATGGAAGAAAGAGTATTATACGGATATATGGATGGCGACTATCTACAATGTATAGAAATAGCCCCTATTCCTCAAAAAATCAGAAATGAGAAAACGGGGGAAATAACAACACGCATGGTATCGGTTATTGAACAGGTGGCTGAACTGCCAACCATATATAAGCCAGTGGATGCAATAGATGAAAGTAAACAAAACACAGATAAGGAGGGCTATGTTGTGCGCATTGTGCCATACGATGCCGGGGACAGGATTTCATTCAGATACATAGAAGTCCCCGACTTTCAAAAGGTGGCACATGAGATTGAACGCTCAAAGGAGGTGTTGGCAAGTAGCGATTATAAGATAATCAAATGCTACGAAGCCGCCCTAATGGGGTCTGCAATGCCGTATGAAATAAAGGAATTGCATAATGAAAGGCAGTTGCTAAGAGATAAAATCAATGAACTTGAAGCACGTTATACCTCATTATCTGATGATATACTTTAATTATAATCATAAATGTGTTTATTGAACACATTTATGATTATATTTGCAGTTAAATAAACTTGATTTACTCAGTGAATTATGGAAACAACGATGTACAGCCTACGGATTCTTTCCAAAGGTAAGGTTACAGACCTTTCCAATGGTTTTGCTTTGGGTGGTGTTCCGTTTACCGTCTTTGTACGACCTAAAGAGGTTACGATGGAAACAAGTACGCTGCTTAAATGCAAGCTCATTTGTGATAAGGAATTTGGTATGTTCCCCGTACCTATCGGGGATTGGACGCCCGGAGCGATAACCGTAATATCCCCAAACGGTATCGACCTTTCGGTATATGATGTGTATTGGGGTGCTGGTGAAACTATTAAATAACTTATAGCTATGGGATTATTATTGGGAAGCGGAAACACGAAACCGCAATATCCTTACGACCAATGGTATGGGGTGCAAGGTGATTTCAACTCACAGGACTACAAACTAAAGCGTGTGGGTAATTTGGATTTGCACCGTACATTACCCATTCAAGCGAAGCTGAAACGCTTTGTGGAAAACCCTGACGGCTCGGTTAAGTATTACCTTAACCAAAATGACAGCCGTAAAAAGGATTCGGGTGCAACGGCTGTGATTGACAGCACGGACGGTAATGTAATGCTTGAAAAGCCGGAATATTACTTCAAGTTGGAGATAGAGGGGACGAAATGGATTCGTGCCTATTCCGAATATCCGTTGCCCGGCTTTATCAAGATGGAACGAAAGACGGTAAGCCCGTGGTATGCAACGGTGGATATTACCAACTCTGTAGCCGTTTCGGGATGTTGGCTCACTTGGAATGGCGATGAAATTGCAAGGGATTCAGACGGATTTGTTATACTCAAAGCGAATGCCGCACAATTCAGAGGTGGTTCGGGTGCTGGTGATGCCGCTAAGGATGGTACTTACAACTCCATGTTGGGTATGCCTCGTACTTCCATTTCAAAGGCTGGTGTTCGTCCTCTTTGCAAGAACGGAACACACCACGGGGCGTACAGGGTGTACAATGAAATTGCTTGGTTGCAACGTGTGGAATATGCCTCATTGCACTGCCAAGATGCTTACACCGAAACGCTGACTGCTGACGGATTCCATCAAGGAGGCTTAGGGAGTGGTCCGGTTGTTAATGGTACGGAGTGGAATACATGGGGAGGTTACAAACCCTTTGTGCCTTGCGGTGTTACTGCAACGCTGGGAAACAACACGGGTAAGGTGTCCTACACCATCAAGGGATGGACTGGTGGCGATAAGGTGGTACAAGTAACCTCTTACCGTGGCTTGGAAACTCCTTATGAATACTTGTGGATGCTTGCTGATGATGTACTAATTTGGCATAAAGCGGATGTATCTATTGCCTATGTATGCGAAGACCCGACAAAATTCACCTCTCATTCAGATAGTGCTACTACCGTACCTATCGGATATGAAGCCATTACGGAGCTTCCACGAACTGAGGGCTATGTGCTTTCTATGGCTCATTCCACTAAAGGCTATTCCTTTGCCGAAAAAGTAGGAGGTTCAAGTAATAAAGGCTATTGCGATTACTATTGGACTCCCACAGGTGGTAGTACGTGGTCTGCTGTAGGCTGGTATGGTGCCCTTTTGTCTGCTTATGCGTCTTATGGTGCGTATGCGGGTTTCGGTTGTCTGAATGCGCATTATCGTTCCTCGTTTGCGTATGCGCACATTGGGTTCCGCTTGTGCCGTTTTTGACGGACTGCAAAACTCGGTGAACGGAGCAACGAAAATGGCGTTGGATTGAAAAAAATAAAAACATAACAGGGTTGTGGCGGCTGGTGCCCTTTTGTCTGCTAATGCGAATAATGGTGCGAATGCGGGTTTCGGTTATCTGAATGCGAATAATCGTTCCTCGAATGCGAATGCGAACATTGGGTTCCGCTTTTACCGTGGTTTCAACTTATAACTGTTGCTGCCACGCCCTTACCTCACAGGGACTATCGGCACGTCTGATAGTTGGTAAAATAATATGGATTAGGACGGTGCAAGTAAGTAATTGAAAGCTCTGTTTTAGAACAACGGCACAAATGGGTGTAGTAAAGACTGAATACGGGTTATGTTATACGGCTGATACCTGCTTTAATCAATACTCGGATTTTGAGGATTGCGGTTTATATGTCGGTGATACAGGAAAGATATTCATTTCCCAAGCTAAGAAAATTAAGAATGTTTATCACTTGATATATGAATGCTCCAACCTCATACGGGCGCAATATAAGGCACAGCAAGGCAAAGGAGAGCGTACCGAAATATCCAAGTTCAATGAGAACATTTTGGAGAATTTGGATAGCTTGTACTGGGACTTGCGCAATGAAACTTATACCCCCGGTGAATATCGGATTAAGGTTATATATGAGCCGAAAGAAAGGGTGATTATGATTGCCCCGTTCTTCCCGGACAGGATAGTACACCATTGCATTATCAATGTGTTGGGGCGTTACTGGACTAACTTCTTCATTGCGAATACATACGCTTGTATCAAAGGGCGTGGTATTCATAAATGTATGGAGGATGTGCATACGGCTTTAATCATAGACAGAAAAGGTACAAGGTTCTGTTTGAAGATTGACATCAAGAAGTTCTATGATAACATAGACCACGCAGCATTGAAAAGGATAATCCGCTACACTATAGCGGATGAACAACTGTTAAGGCTGTTGGATAAGATAATAGATAGTAACGGTAAAGACAAGGGGCTGCCAATAGGCAATTTCACAAGTCAATATTTGGCTAATCTCTATTTAGCATATTTCGACCATTGGGTTAAAGAAGAACTGGCTAAGATAGTGATGAAGCGTTTTGGGGTGAAAATCTACTACTATCGCTATATGGATGATATGGTGATACTATGCGCTGACAAAGAGGCACTGCATTTCGTACTCGACATGATGGGGCTTTACTTGGGTGGCGAATTGAAAGTAGAGATTAAAAGCAACTGGCAGATATTCCCGGTTGATGCTCGTAGCATTGATTATGTGGGATTCAAACAAAACCATTACGGCATATTGCTAAGAAGCGGTATTCTGAAAAGGTTTTATAAGAAATTCCACCGCACCATCAATAAATACGAAATCAAAGATGAAACGGATATTAAACACTTCTTCCCATCTGAATATGGCTGGATAATCAGATGCTCGGAGGAACACAGTAAATTCATTTTTAATAATTGTTTGAACGATGGAAGCAAATGTTTTGACTACAGGGCTGCTGGCTAAGACTAAGCCGGAGGTGATAGATTCTCTTAATAACGGGCAGGGAACGTTCCTTTATAACCATAACATCAAAGAGGTTAAGGTTATTGCAGACAAAGAGGGTGGCATTGAGATTACGACTGATGCGGAACGTGCCACAGGCACGATGTTCCAATATGACAGCGTGAGGGTGGAATATCCAAAAACGGCTGATAATATTTTCAGCACGTTGCTTACTGCAAGATACCCGGCTAAGACAGAAAGTAAGCTGGTAAACGAATATCAGTCTGCCATGCTGGGCTTGCTTGCCGAAAGTGCGAAATCCCCCTATGAGAACTTTTTGAAAGACCGTTTGGCTATCCGTGAAATGGTGGATGCCGATTGTGAAACCTATAATATACCGATGGACTTATGAACGAGGTAATGGACTTTGAGGAAACCGAATCCTTGAATGAAGATATTTTCGATTGTGAATACACCTCAGTAGATGCCGTGATTAATGAGGTCACGGTGTTTACGGGATGTAAGGAAAGACAGACAGAGAACGGAACGAGAACACTAATCGCCTATGGCGAGGGTATCGGTGCATCCGCTTTCTATACTGATAGTAAGAAGTTGAAAGATGTTGTTTTAGACCCGAAGCGCAAATATCCATTTCGTGCCGTAATCAAAGTGGTACGCTATGGAACGATGTACGGGTTTAAGTTCTTTCCACCGAATACTCCAATCACGCAGGAGGATAGGGATAACTTTGAGTATTACAAGCGAAACAAGTATAAGAAAAACCGATGATGGAAGAAAGTTTGAAAGTAGCACAAGGCATAAGCGATTTTGGCTTTATGGTGATAGTGTGCGCTGTGTTTCTCTGTTTGGCGGCTGCACTTATGGTAGCTTGTTTCAAGTGGTTCAAGTCTATCATTAACGACATGATTAAAAGCAATCAGTCTATGGTAGCCGAACTTCTGACGGAAACCAAAACCCAAAATGATATGCTCACTGACATTGCAGAGGGGTTAAGACCCGAAACGCAGTTGCGGATAAAAAACATATCAAGCATTTACTTTGACCTTGCCGTTGAGAGGGTTTGCCGTATAATAAAGAAAGTGCGTGAAGAAAACCACATCGCAGACCGTGAAGCCACGAAAGCGAAAGTACACACCTTGATTATGAATATGCACGAGGACAGAAACAGCCGATTTGATGCATATTCGTATCGAGGGAAACGATTGTCAAGCTACACTTCGCCCGAATGGATTGAATGGGTAGAGCAATGTGTGTTGTCAGAGGTTTATGCGGAAACGGTGAACAATGGCAGAGCTTATACCAATGTACAAATGGTATATGACAGAATTAAAATAGATTTTTACCATAAATTGAATCAAGAATGAAGATACTTATAGACAATGGGCATGGAGAAAATACACCGGGTAAACGCAGCCCGGATGGAACTTTCAGGGAGTATGCCTATACAAGAGAAATTGCGGATGAAGTCGTGCGTGAACTGGCTAAACGTGGCTATGTAGCGGAACGCATTGTTAAGGAGAACTTGGACGTGCCTTTGGCTGAACGTGCAAGGCGTGTGAACGAGATTTGCGCCCGATATGGAGCTAATAACGTGTTGCTTGTTTCCATCCACTGCAATGCTGCCGGGAATGGCGAATGGATGAATGCCCGTGGATGGTCTGCCTATACCACTAAGGGCAAAACGAAAGCTGACGAACTGGCAAACCGAATGTATGATGCTGCCGCTTGCTTTATTACCGGGCAAAAGATTAGGCGTGACTATTCGGATGGCGACCCGGATTGGGAGGAAAATTTTTACATCCTTTCCAAGACGAAATGCCCGGCTGTATTGACGGAAAATTTCTTCATGGATAACAAGGAAGATATTGCTTACCTTACATCTATGGAGGGGAAACAAAACATTGTGAACACCCACGTAGAGGGTATAATCCAATACATCAAGGAATATGAGAAATAAAGCGTTTTTGATATTAATCGCCCTCTGTGGGCTTTTGATGGCGGCTACCTTTGGGCTATGGGCTTATTGTTCCAAGTTGAAATCAGAAAAGGAAAGATTGGATGGCAACCAAACCGCCTTGTTGGAGAAAATAAAATTTTACCAAACAGAATCCGGAAAATCCGCTGCTTCTGTACAGGCATTGACTTTATCCAAGTCTGAGGTGGAAAAGCATTGTGCCGACTTGACGAATACCGTTAAGGAACTTGACTTGAAAGTAAAGAGGTTACAAGCGGCTTCCACGAATGCAACAAAAACGGAGGTGGAGGTACAAACCATAGTTAAGGATAGCATTATATACCGTGATACATCCTATCTTAAAGTCCAAGCAATACGATGGAAAGACCCGTGGATAAATGTTGATGGCTTAATCATGCCCGATAAGAAACTGGATTTACGCATACAATCTGTAGATACCCTATTTCAAGTAGTGCATAGAGTGCCTAAGCAATGGTTGTTTTTCCGATGGGGAACAAAGGCTATTAGGCAAGAAGTTGTAAGTAGCAATCCCCATACCAAAATAGTGTATTCGGAATATATAGAATTGAAGAAACGGAAAAAGAAATGATTAGGTGTTAGTAATAGAGTAGAACTTTTGTTCTGAGCCGGGTTCGCTGTGAAGTGCGCCCGGTTTTTCTTTGTCCTTTGAAATAAAAGTCATATCTTTGCAGTACCGATTCTGAAAATCGGTGTTGCATTGTACCCCTGTATTCTTCTTTTGGAGAGGCAGGGGTATTCAACAAAAATGCAAAAGTTCTACTATAGTTCTACGAAAAATTGAAATAGTCTCGCAAGTGACTGATACTCAAAGTTGGATTAGAAGTTTCCTAAACTTTAGATAGGGGTTCGATTCCCCTCGGGACTACGTTCAGAATATGTAATCTATTGTGTGCAGATAGATAGGTTACAGCTTTTCTTTTAAAATATTCCTTCATTGCACCTCTGATTGTTTCCCAGCCCTTGTCTGGCAACTCCTTTTTTATAAATGTCTTTAGATCATCCAGATACATTCTATATATACAAGGGGATTTACTTGATACTTCTTACATAGTGAGGTATCTGTACCACTACTTCTCCTATTATATCTGTGGTACGCATCATCCGTATCGTTCCAAAGCTACATGGGTAACGCTAATGTTGTGTCCTGCCATAAATAAGTTGCAGACGTTTTGGGAATACAAGCGACGATATGGAAACTGATACAGATGAATCAGCATATGCTTAGTTACAGCTTTAAACTTATTACCGGGAAAATATTCGCTGTTTTGTGGATCCTTCCGGTGTAAATCGATACCCCGAGTTGGTAAAGGAAGTATCTTTGTGTGTTATATTCCTATTTATCTATGATAGGGACAAAAAAAGAGAAAGCTTATCTGAAGCTTTCTCTTTTTTTATATAATCAGGCTGTTGTTATTCTACAGCAACAGTAGCAGCCTCTGCTGTTTCTTTCTTTTTGCTCATCATTGCATATGCAATAGGCGAAGCAACAAACAGAGAAGACAGTGTACCGATAATAACACCCAGGATCATTGCGAATGCGAAGCTACGGATAGAGTCACCACCTAGGATGAAGATACACAGCAACACGATCAATGTACTCAATGAAGTATTGATTGTACGGGCCAATGTTGTATTTAGTGATTCGTTGAACAGCTGACGTTTGTTACGCTTCGGATATAAACCGAAGAACTCACGCACACGGTCAAAGATTACCACCTTATCATTGATAGAGTAACCGATAGCTGTCAGGATAGCACCAATAAATGTCTGGTCAATTTCCAGTGAGAACGGCACCAATCCCCATAATAGAGAGTAGGCACCAATAATCATTATTGTATCACAAGTCAGTGCCACTACAGAACCTACACTATAAGCAATATTGCGGAAACGAAGCAGGATATACAGACCGATAGCAATCAGAGCCAGAACAACAGACCAGATGGCAGATGTCTTGATATCGTCTGCAATACTCGGACCTACCTTTTGTGAACTGACAATACTACCACCTGTATGGTTGTCACGGTCAATGAAAGTGGCTAATGAAATGTTTTGAGTTAACAATGGTTTCAGCGTTTCGTACAGATATGCCTCAATCTCAGAATCTACATTATTACCTTCTTCTTCGATGCGGTAGTTAGTGCTGATACGAACGGTTTTCTTGTCAGTACCGATAGAGATTACACTTACGTTGGCATCACCGAATTTACTTGCAATCAATTCACGTACCTGTTCCGGTTCTACTTGTTGTTCAAACTGTACTTTGAAGTTACGTCCACCGGTGAAGTCGATACTCTGACTTAAACCACGGGTTACGAATGAAGCAATACATACCAGAATGATAACACCTGTGATTATGAAGTAACGTTTATTGTTCTTCATGAAGTCGAAATGAGTATTTACCAGCAGATTTTTAGAGATTGCAGAGGTAAATGTCAGATTCAACAACTTGTCTTTATTCATGAAGTGTTCGTAAACGATACGAGTCATGAATACTGCTGTAAAGAATGAGCAGAGGATACCGATTATCAAGGTAGTGGCAAAACCACGGATAGGACCTGTACCAAAGTTAAACAGGATAATACCGGTGATGATTGAAGTTAAGTTGGAGTCGAAAATTGCAGAGAATGCATTTGAGTAACCATCGGCCAATGCTTTCTTTACACCTTTACCACTGCGCAACTCTTCTTTCGTACGTTCATAGATAAGTACGTTTGCATCTACTGCCATACCGAGTGAAAGCACCATACCGGCAATACCCGACATTGTCAGTGCTGCCTGGAAGGATGAAAGAATACCCAGCGTGAAGAAGAAATTGAGGAACAATGCACCATTAGCGATCATACCCGGGATAAATCCGTACATAGCACACATGTAAATCATTAGCAGGATAAGTGCCACAACGAATGAGAATACACCTGCGTTGATAGATTCCTGACCTAATGACGGACCTACGATATCTTCCTGTACAATGTGTGCAGGAGCAGGCATCTTACCTGACTTCAAAACGTTTGCTAAGTCTTTTGATTGTTCCGGAGTAAAGTTACCTGTGATGATTGAGTTACCACCTGTGATTTCTGTACTTACGTTCGGAGCAGAGTATACATAATTATCGAGTACGATAGCAATGGAACGTCCAATATTTTGTTTGGTCAATTGTGCCCAACGGCGTGCACCGTCAGAGTTCATAGACATGCTTACAGACGGTTTACCGTGTTGATCGTAATCGTCTTTTGCATCTGTTACTACATCACCCTCAAGTGGAGCTTTGCCATTACGTTCAGTAGATTTGATAGCATACAATTCGAAAATTTGTCCTTTCGGAGCAAAGTCAGCTGCGGCAACACCCCATTTTAAGCGCAAGTCTTTGGGAAGTTCAGCCATTACTTCTTTCATGGAGAGATATCTGTTTATCTCAGCAGTGTCTTTGTGATTGGCGTAACCAATGATAGGCCCCTGACCGCTTGTATTCAACTGCAAAATAGCCAACAATGGATGCTCTTTCTTGATTTGTTCCATGTTGTTGGAAGCTTCTTGCTTGTCACCTTTCAGTGTGGCCTTAATACTATCGGTAGCGCTAATGACTTTTGCAGGTGCAACCTCTGCTACTACTTCTTCTGTAACAGTTGTAGTAGTATCGGTTACTGCAGAAGAGCTTGCCAGGACACTACGTATTCTGCCGTCTACAGATTCCATAACGGGCAACACTTCTTTGGCTGTGTATGTTTCCCAAAATTCCAGATTGGCAGAACCTTGAAGAAGCTTTCTCACACGTTCCGGTTCTTTGATACCCGGAAGTTCTACCATGATACGTCCCATCTTGTCTTCGAGGCTTTGGATATTGGGTTGAACCACACCAAAACGGTCGATACGGGTACGGAGTACATTATAAGAGTTCTCTACGGCAGCTTTTACCTCAGAACGTAATACTTTCTCTACTTCAGCATCAGATGATTTCTGGTTAACTTTGTCTTTCAACTGTTGTGTCGCGAAAAGTTCAGAAAGTTTAGCGTTCGGTGCTATTCTGTGATATTCCTTAACGAATAGGGTGATCACATCGTCCTGGCTGTTGACAGCTTGTTTGGCAGCGGTTGCCAATGCCTGATTGAAGTTTTCATCAGGTTTGTTATCAGCCAGTGCTTTAATAACATCAGGTACAGATACTTCAAGGATGACGTTCATACCACCTTTGAGGTCCAGACCTAAACTAATTTCCATTTCACGACATTGTTTCAGCGTGTAATTCCACTTCCATATTTTCCAGACTGGCTCATTAGCGAGAGAGTCCAGGTATTCTTGTTCTACTTTAGCATTGCCATTCGCTACTTCTTTTGCCTTATTAGTATAGTGGCGGGTAACGAAGGAAAAAGAGAGGTAGAACACGCATACCAGCGTGAGAAGTACCGCAAAAACTTTTACAAATCCTTTGTTTTGCATTTTACTTTTAATTTATTATGATTACTTTTTAATTTAATTCTGTCGCATATAAGGCTGCAAATATAGTTTTTTTTTCACATTCAGTGGTAATTAGGGGTCAAATATTTGAGGTTTAGGGCACATTTTGCTCCTAATGTAGAGATTTATATCCGGGAAAATAAAATATCCCCGGAGGATTCTGAATTACCTCAGGGGATATTAAAGTTTACTTGAAGTTAAAAAAGCTCAGCATTCCGCTTTTTATTTTTAACCTTAGATTATTTTTCATTACTTCATGCCTCTGTTTTTCAACATCGGTTCCAGCTGTGGCTCTGCTCCGCGGAAGTTTTTGTAGAGTACCATCGGATCTTCACTGTTTCCTTTCTCAAGTACGTTGTGACGGAACAGATTGGCTGTTGTTTTATCAAAGATGCCATTCTCTTTGAAAGCTTCAAAGGCGTCATTATCCAATACGTTGGCCCAGAGGTAACTGTAGTAACCGGCAGCATATCCACCAATGATGTGGTTGAAATACGTTGTACGATAACGTGGTGCTATTTCAGGAATAAGCCCGAGCTTATCCATTGCTTCTTTTTCATAAGAAATTACATCTAAATTCTTTACGTTTGTCAGGTTGTGAAGATTCATGTCCAGGATAGCAGCTGCGAGTAATTCTGTTGTCATAAATCCCTGGTTGAAAGTCTTCTGTTTCAGAATTTTGTCGATAATTGAATCAGGAATGACTTCACCCGTCTGGTAATGTTTGGCATACATCTTCAGCACTTCCGGTTCGGTAGCCCAATGTTCATTGATTTGCGAAGGAAGTTCTACAAAATCGCGTACAACGTTGGTACCTGAGATACCTTGGTAGTTGCATTTGGTCAATAGGCCATGAAGTCCGTGTCCGAATTCATGAAAGAGTGTTTCCACTTCGTCCATGGTAAGCAATGATGGAGTATTGCCTACAGGTTTAGTGAAGCTGGCAACATTACAAACCAGTGGACGGATGTCTCCTTTTTGTTCGCGATAATTACTCATCCATGCACCACCGCTCTTTCCGGGACGGGGATAATAGTCAACATAGAAGATGCCTAATTGAGAGCCATCTGCATCTTTCACCTCAAATACTTCCACATCGGGATGGTATACAGGAATATTTGATAATTTGGTCAAAGTGATACCATACAGTTTATTAGCTACTGCGAAAGCACCTTCACGTACATTCTCCAGTTTGAAATAAGGTTTGGTTTCTTCTTCATCTAAATTGTATTTCTCTTTGCGGAGTTTTTCGGTATAATACCACCAGTCCCAAGGTGCTAACTTTTCACCTTTACCTTCTTTATCCATGAGCTTTTGCAATTCAGCAGCTTCTACTTTGGCTTTAGGGAGCGAATAACTCCATAAGTTATTGAGGAAGTCCATAACAGTGGCTGAATTTTTAGCCATTGTATTATCCAGAACAAAGTTTGAATAACAGTCAAAACCGAGTAAATTGGCTTTTTCAAGACGGAGACTAACTATTTTGGTAATTATCTCTTTGTTGTCGTTTTTATCATTGTTATTGCCACGGTTAATATAGGCCTGGTATATTTTCTCACGAAGTGGGCGGTTCTCCGAATATTGGAGAAAAGGCAGACGGCTGGCATTATGTAATGTAAACAACCATTTTCCTTCTTGTCCGGCAGCTTTTGCCTCTTCGGCTGCACTTTGGCGGAACCATTCGGGTAAGCCGGCAAGATCTTCTTCCTTATCTACGAATAATTGGAAAGTATTATTCTCATTCAGGATATTATTGCTGAATGTGATGCCAAGAGTGGAAAGTTCCTTATTAACTTCGCGTAAGCGTGCTTGTTTTTCAGCAGAAAGATTGGCTCCTGAACGTACAAAGCTTTTATAGGTTTTGTCCAGCAGGCGTTCTTGCTCCGTAGTGAGATGCAAGTCGTTCTTTTGTTGATATACGTTATTTACTTTGGTGAATAGCTCTTGGTTGAGGGAAATGTTATCACTGTGTTCAGAGAGTACCGGAGCCATTTTTATAGATAATTCGGTCAGTTCATCTGTTGTTTCTGCATCGGTCATATTGAAGAAGATGGCACTGACACGATCCAGAATAGGCGAACTGTTATCCAGCGCTACAATTGTGTTTTCAAATGTAGGTGCTTCCGGATTTTCGATAATGGTTTTGATATTCTGATTTTGCTCTTCTATTCCTTTTAGGAAAGCGGGTTCGTAATGTTCCAGTTTGATTTTATCGAAAGCCGGAACACCATACTCGGTTTGAAACTCGGTAAAGAACGGATTATTATCCGTTTTTGTAGCACAGGAGTACATCATACAACTTGCAGCTAAAATAATTACTGTTTTCTTTATTTCCATAGGTATTGTTATTGGGTATTGTCATTCGTTTTATTGGTCATTGATTTATCGTTTGGTGATATAACACCAGATGGGATAGTGGTCAGAATCTTTGATAGAGCGATCCACTGTGCAGTTATAGGCTTTTAGGTTCTTGCTTATAAGAATATTGTCTATCCTGAAATAGAATTTATTCTGATTGTAAGAGATACCCAATCCTTGTCCGGATTCGGTGAAGGCATCGTCTAGATTTTCTGCAATAACCCGGTGCGTGTAGGAGATGGCGGTGTCATTAAAGTCGCCACATACAATGATATACGGATGGCGGGATTTGGCAATTTCGGCTGCAATGACGTCCGCCTGTTTAGAACGGATGGCAGATGCTTCTGCCAGTTTTCCAACCAGATGGCGGGTACCGCTTTTCACTTTATGGGCATTGGGGTCTTTCAGCATTTCTTCATATACAACTTTGTCTTCCTTGGTCAGTTTGTTCGATTCCAGATGGTTGTTTATGAGAGTAATTGTATCTTCGTTGACTTTCAATTCATAAATTGCAGAACCGTTATAACTGCTTTCATATTGCAACTCTCGTGCAGAGAGGATAGGATATTTTGAATATATGGCTATCCGGTTATTACTGATTTCTTTACCTACGCGTTGAATATGCCGGTAAGGATAGGCTTTCATACCTTTTTCCACCTCTTTTGCATTCAGGTGTATCTTGGCTGTTGAAGAAACATTGTGCTCTTGCAGGCAAACGATATCGGCATTACTGGCACGGATATATTCGAGTACAGGGTTTTTGCCATTCTCTTTCTCCATGTTTCCGAAAGACATGATATTGTAGGAAAGAATTTTAATGCTTCCTTCGGGAATATCTGATGTATGGATATTAATAGGGAAATACGTCCGGATTTGAGGATAGCAGAAGGCAAAGCCGAGAATGGGCAGAAGCGCAAACTTGTAACGCACCAGCAGCCAAAAGATGAGAAAACAGAGGTTGATGATCAGAAAAATGGGAAAAGTGAGTCCCATACATGATTCTACCGGATGTACCACAGGGTGAATATGCGGACTATAAGCTGTCAATAAAAGAATCCCGACAAAGAATGCGTTGACAGCTAAAATCAGATAAGTGAAAACTTTTCCGATGTGTTTCATGCTTTATTTTTTGCTTGCATCAAAAAGACTTTTTTTCTCTGCGGTAGTGAGGCTCTCGTATCCGGATTTCTTTAATTTATCGAGTATACGGTCTACTTCATCCGACTGAGCTTTTTTGCGGGCATTGTAATCGTAATCTTGTTCACGGCTGTAATTGCCATAGTGAACCTTCATCTTAGGCTTACGCTTCCAGGTCTTTTTATCGAACAAAGAAGAAACGCCATCCAATATTCTGTTAATCCAGGCTGTAATATCTGTACCTTTGCTAAGGCTGGCAGCAAACCCAAGTCCGGCCAATGCTCCGCCCAGGTGAGCGATATGTCCGCCTGCATTATTGGAAGTGATAAACAGTAAGTCTGTGAGTACTACGATCAGAGCTAAATATTTTAAGCGGATAGTACCGAAAAGAAAAAGGCGTACCGGATAGTTAGGCTCCCGATAAGCAGTTGCCACTACAATCGCAAGTACGGAGGCAGAAGCTCCTACTAAAGTTGATATCTCTACCATTGGGTAGAAGTAGGGGAAAATGTTGTAGGAAATCATGTATAGCAATCCACCGCAGATTCCTCCCAGGATATACAGTCCGCGCAAGTGCTTTCCCGAGAAAAAGTAGAGGAACAATTGTCCGAACCAATAGAGCCAAAGCATATTGAACAGGATATGCATGAAACCTGCATGCATAAACATATACGTAAACAATGACCAGGGCTGGAAGATAAACCGGGTGAAAGAAGCCGGAAGTGCCAGTAGTTCGAATATACCATCTGCACTTCTATTAAAAAGTAACAGAAAGATATTAATCAATGTAGTTGCTACAAAAACTCCTACGTTGATGTATATCAGTTGGATAAAGACGTTTCCTCTTCGGAAAGCTTCTTTTAAATCAGCTATAATATGTGCCATGATCGTTATTCTTTTTTCTCCAGTACATAATCAGAATAAATCCGAATATCATTCCTCCCAAATGGGCAAAATGTGCTACGTTATCATTGGGGTTATTGGCGAATCCTGAGTACAGTTCAATTAGAGCATATCCGATAACAAAGTATTTGGCTTTGATGGGGAACGGAAGTGGGAAGATAAACAATTGCTGATTTGGAAATAGCATTCCGAATGCAAGCAGAATAGCATATACGGCTCCCGAAGCTCCTACGGTATTCATCATGTTCAGATACTCACTCATCGGTATGGTTCCGCTAATGGTTTGAACCATAGTATATCCGGATAATACGGTTTTATATTCAACAAATTGTACAATCTCCTGTATAAGTCCTGCTCCGATACCACAAGCAATATAGTAAAAGAGAAAACGTTTGGGACCCCACACTTGTTCGAGGATACGACCGAACATCCACACGGCAAACATGTTAAAAAAGAGATGTGTGAACCCTCCGTGCATAAACATATAGGTGATTAACTGTGCAGGGTTAAAACTGTCGGCCATGAAGAAATGCAGACCCATATAATCTGCGAGATCTATACCATAACTTTGAGCTACGATGGTCCCTAAATAAAGCAGTACATTAATAATTATCAGGTTTTTAGTAACTGTAGGCATCATATGTTTGAATTTCTTTTTATGCTAATAATTGAGTAATGGTCGCAAAAGTACGAATAAATTCTGTTTTAAAGCAGAAAAAGTGGTCGCTATTAGTTCTTTTTCAGCAATTTGCTGTGTTTTTTGGATGTTTTTATTTGATATATTGTTTTGTTACTCTATATTTGTGAGGAATTTACGTCTATCTTTTGTGTAACATATATATTAATTAATCATTTACGAATTATGAATAAGGCTGAACTTATTAATGCTATCGCAGCAGAGTCGGGCTTGAGCAAAGCAGATTCTAAAAAAGCACTTGAGGCTTTTGTGTCTTCAGTAACGAATGCTCTGAAGGGTGGTGACAAAGTTTCTTTGGTTGGTTTTGGAACTTTCGCAGTATCCGAAAGAGCTGAAAGAACCGGTATTAATCCATCAACGAAACAGGCTATCACTATCCCGGCAAAGAAAGTTGCTAAGTTTAAAGCAGGTGCAGAATTGTCTGAAGCTGTTGAATAAGCTATATAGTTGAAAGATTTACAAAAAAGGAGACGTGCTAACGCCTCCTTTTTTGTATCTTTGCGCGCAGAAAAAAAATGTAACTATGAATATAGAGAATAAACTTGTGGATTCCGTAATAAACGGACTGAAAGCCCTTTACGGTCAGGAGGTACCTGCCGCGCAGGTGCAGTTGCAGAAAACTAAAAAAGAATTTGAAGGACATCTGACCCTGGTTGTGTTCCCTTTTCTGCGTATGTCGAAGAAAGGACCGGAGCAGACGGCACAGGAAATCGGTGAGTATTTGCAGGCCAATGAGCCGGCAGTAGCTGCTTTTAATGTGATTAAAGGTTTCCTGAACTTGACTATTGCCTCTTCTGCATGGATTGAACTGTTGAATGTGATCCATGCCGATGAACAATACGGAATCACTGCCGCAGATGATAATTCTCCGTTGGTAATGATTGAGTACTCTTCCCCTAACACCAATAAACCACTTCACTTGGGTCATGTACGTAATAACCTGTTGGGTAATGCACTTGCCAATATTGTGATGGCAAACGGCAATAAGGTGGTAAAAACCAATATTGTGAATGATCGTGGTATTCATATCTGCAAGTCTATGCTGGCATGGAAACTTTATGGTAACGGTGAGACTCCTGAGTCGTCCGGAAAAAAAGGAGACCATCTGGTAGGTGACTATTACGTCTCTTTTGATAAGCATTATAAGGCTGAAGTAGCTGAGCTCATGAAGGGTGGTATGACAAAAGAAGAGGCCGAAGCTGCTTCTCCGTTGATGAATGAAGCCCGTGAAATGTTAGTGAAGTGGGAAGCCGGTGATCCGGAGGTGCGTGCCTTGTGGACAATGATGAACAATTGGGTATATGCCGGATTCGATGAAACTTACCGTAAGATGGGAGTTAGTTTTGATAAGATATACTATGAATCCAATACATATCTCGAAGGAAAAGAAAAGGTCATGGAAGGACTGGAGAAAGGCTTTTTCTACAAGAAGGAAGATGGTTCGGTGTGGGCTGACCTGACGGGGGAAGGACTTGACCATAAACTCTTGCTTCGTGCGGATGGTACCTCTGTCTATATGACCCAGGATATTGGTACAGCCAAATTGCGTTTTGCCGATTATCCTATTGATAAGATGATTTATGTGGTAGGTAACGAACAGAATTATCACTTCCAGGTACTTTCTATTTTGCTTGATAAGTTAGGATTTGAGTGGGGTAAGAGCCTTGTGCATTTCTCTTATGGTATGGTGGAATTGCCCGAAGGCAAAATGAAATCCCGTGAAGGAACCGTTGTAGATGCAGATGATCTGATGGAGGAGATGATTGCTACAGCGAAAGAAACCTCTCAGGAACTTGGAAAACTGGACGGACTGACCAGGGAAGAAGCAGATGATATCGCCCGTATTGTAGGCTTGGGGGCATTGAAATATTTTATCCTTAAAGTGGATGCACGTAAGAATATGACTTTCAATCCGAAGGAGTCTATCGACTTTAACGGGAATACAGGTCCGTTCATTCAGTATACATATGCGCGTATTCAGTCGGTACTCCGCAAGGCTGCCGAAAGTGGTATTGTTATACCTGCGCAACTTCCTACCGGCATCGAATTAAGTGAGAAAGAAGAAGGACTTATCCAAATGGTAGCCGACTTTGCTGCTGTTGTAACACAGGCCGGAACGGATTACAGTCCATCTGTTATTGCCAACTATACATATGATTTGGTGAAAGAATATAACCAGTTCTATCACGACTTTAGTATCTTGCGTGAAGAGAACGAGGCGGTAAAAGTATTCCGTGTCGCTTTATCTGCCAATGTGGCTAAGGTTGTTCGTCTTGGTATGGGATTGTTAGGAATTGAGGTCCCTGCAAGAATGTAAGGATTTTAGCGGACAAAACAGAGCGTGCGGGAGTTCTTTAGTATATGATTCAACTAAAGAACTCCCGCACGCTCTGTTTTATCTGTTCCACTCGTTATTCCGGGAAAGAGATGCTGATCTTACTTTTTCTTATGTAAATACCAGTCTGCATTTTCAGTTCCATGGCTTTGAACCCACCGTGTGAATTCCGGATAGAGCATGTCTATACGTGTTCCTTCTTCCTCTTTCTTATAGTCGAAGTCTTTAATATTGGGGATATTTATGGCATAGGGCATGTTTTCTTTTCCTATGTAATACATCTGTTGTGCCGGATCAGAGATGTCATTTTTAGTGCCAAAATAGCTTGTATCCATTCGTTTGGTGGGTGCATAATTGGGCAGATGTAATTCTTTACCTCTTTCTTCGTGTGCATCGATAATAATGAACGGATTATAAGGAGGCAGTAAGAAGGTTGAACCGGACTGCGGACTTGCAAATGTAGTTTTCACAATGAACTTACTATGCTGTTTGGTTGCCTTTTTCATGTCGTCAGCAAGTATAATTATTGCATTATCGTTGTCAACTCTTTCTTCAAGACCTTTACTGTCAAACTGGAACAAAGGGCTCGAAGTAAATTCGTAGTTCTCAGATGTTATCTGTACGGAGCTTACTTTGTCAGGAGTAACGGATAGTTGGTATCCGAATCCATTAAACTTATCATATCCTGCACCATCCCAATAAGGAAGTATCTGATCTTCTGTTGCAATGATTTGATTCTTATCGTTTTTGTATACTTTTGATTCATAGTAAATCACTACGTCGTTCATGTCATAATCTCCTTCTTTGGGCCATAGGTCTTCAAAGGAAAGCATTCCAAAATATGTTGTGTAGTTATCCGCTTCTGAAGGACCGGGATTTTCCGGTTTTTCCAGATCCGGTATATTATTCCCGCCAATAGCTCCCGATACGTCTGTATGAAGATACAATACAACATCCGTATAGTTAGAGATATTTGCTATGGGTCTGTCTTCCATACCAATAATCACCGAACTATAATCTTTATTGAAAATAGCGATAGTATGCTGTGCATTTTCATCCCCACTTCTTGTGTTCAGTTTGTCGGTTGAATAGTAATTATGGTTTCCGCCGGAGCTTCCTACATTACCGTCTTTAAACGAACTGGAAGAAACTCCCCAACCGATAGTAACTCCTTCCGGAAATTCATCTTCGAATTTTCCGTCTTTTTCATTCCAGTACCGCAATTGTACTGTACTGCCACAGGAGATCCCGGCGGATACCGGATAGGCTATTATTTTCTGGATATCATTAACGGATGCAGGTTCCTGTCCGGTAGGGTAAGTATAATAAATAATTGTATTGCTTACTGCCGGTGCATACTTACCTATCATAACCAGATTCACTTTTGTTTTTTTGATGATAGGTATTCCTCTTTCATTATCCGGATCGAAGTATTCGGGGTGAGTACCTCGCATACCTTTTGAATAGTCTTTGATTTTTGTAGCCTCGGTGATATAATATAACTCATTCTCGGGGAAATTAAAGCGGTTAGGTGTCAGGTAAGCCGGATAGCCGAATATGTCCCAATCGCCTATTACTTTCATGTCCGCAGGGTAAGTATACGGCATGCTTCTGGTTACAGTCGCTCTTGTTTGTGACTTTGCTGTATGGACGTCAGCAAAGATACCATTTGCTGTAATCTCTGTTTCAATAAAAGGAACACCTGCATAAGGAGAGTAGATATATGCTTTCTTCAGGTAAGACGGGAGTACGGTTTGTCCTTCCAGTTTTCCTTGTTCATCTGTGATACCGCGATAAAGGGGTTCAATGTCTTTTTTAATAATGACTCCATCGGTATCTTCAAAAGGATTTTCACCGTAGACTTCTATTAAGACCGGATAATCTTCCAATCCTAGATCTATGTTTATCGGACAATCAAGGGTGGTTTGAAAGTCGAAATAATCACCTTTTACCGGTTTGGGGACGGATTGTGATAAATCAACATCTTTAACGCAGGAAGATAAACTGATTAGCAGTGATATACTGGCAATCTGTAATGTTTGTGTGAGACTTTTTTTCATATACTAAAATGTTCGTATGTTTGCGCTGCAAATATACGAACAAAAAGAATATAAACAACTGAATATTAGGAAAAAAGTATATCCAAGCTAAAAGGGCATTCCGGAATCCCAGAATGCCCTTTTAGCTTGGATATACTTTTTATTTCTTCTTTGTCGCCCGTCCTTTTTTCGGAGTAGTGGCGGCCTTCTCACTTTGTAGTTTTATAATATCAAGACAAGTTTGAAGATTCAGATCCTGTGGGACTACATCTTTCGGGATCTTATAATTACTGCCCTTGTAAGCAATGTAAGGGCCGTATCTTCCGTTCAGAATTTGTAATTCCGGTTCTTCTGCAAATTCTTTGATATGCTTTTGGGCCTCTGTTGCACGTTTCTCCTGGATCAGTTCGATTGCTTCTTCAAGCGTTATAGCCATCGGATCAAGTGTTTTCGGCAGAGATATATACTTGTTGTCATGACGAACATAAGGGCCGAAACGGCCTGTACCTATACTTACCTCTTTGTCTTCATATTCTCCTACTACCCGCGGGAGTTTGAATAATTCCAACGCTTCTTTCAGGGTAATCGTTTCCATTGACAATCCTTTCTCCAAACGGGCAAAACGCGGCTTTTCTTCGGAATCTGTACTCCCGATCTGTATAACCGGTCCGAATCGTCCGATCTTTACGGATACAACTTTACCCGTTCCCGGCTCTTCACCTAAGATACGTTCGCCTACTTTATGTTCGCTCTTTGTGGCTAAAGTTGACTCTACAGATGGATGAAATCCTTTGTAGAAGTGTTTCATGATAGCAGTCCATTTCTTCTCTCCGTCTGCCACTTCATCAAACTCTTTCTCAATATTGGCTGTGAAGTTATAATCCAGAATATTAGAGAAGTATTCGTTCAAAAAGTCGTTTACTACAGTTCCGATATCCGTAGGAATCAGTTTCGATTTTTCTGCTCCTACTATTTCAGTATGTATAGCATCAGTTATCTTTTTGTCTTTGAGTGTCAGTATATTAAATGACCGCTCTTCTCCCGGTTTATCGTCTTTCTCCACATATTCACGTTGCTGGATGGTAGAGATAGTAGGTGCATATGTTGAAGGACGCCCAATTCCAAGTTCTTCCAGCTTGCGTACCAGGCTGGCTTCGGTATAGCGTGACGGACGCTGGGTGAAGCGCTCTGTTGCTACAATATCTTTATGGTCAAGCACCTGCCCTTTTTTCAATGGGGGAAGCAGATGGCTTTCGTCTTCCTGTTCGGTATCATCATCATAAGACTCTTTATATACACGCAGGAAGCCATCAAAGGTTACTACCTCTCCGATTGCTGTGAAAGCATCATTGCTGGTACTGATACCGATAGTAGCTGTTGTTTTTTCCAGTTCGGCTTCGGCCATCTGTGAAGCAATGGTACGCTTCCATATCAGGTCATACAACCTTTTCTCTTGTGAAGAAGCTTCCACGGTAGCATTTTCCATATAGGTAGGACGGATCGCTTCGTGCGCTTCCTGTGCTCCTTTGGTTTTTGTAGTGAAGTGGCGCGGGTGCACATATCTTTCGCCCATCATGTTGATGATAGCCTGTTTGCTTCCTTCGGTTGCATATTCCGAAAGGTTTACCGAGTCGGTACGCATATAAGTAATGAATCCGGCTTCGTATAGCTTTTGTGCCAGCATCATGGTTTGTGCTACCGTATAGCCTAATTTACGCGCTGCTTCCTGTTGCAGGGTAGAAGTGGTAAATGGTGCCGCCGGACTTTTCTTTATCGGACGTTTGGTAATATCTTCAATGGTGAAGGTAGCCTCTTTACAGGTTTCAAGAAATGCCTTCGCCTCTTCTTTGGTTTTGAGGCGATGGGCCAGTTCGGCTTTCATTTCTACCAGTTTGCCGTCAGTGTCCGGCACAAGGAATATGGCTGTAACACGGTAGGAAGCTTCGCTTTTGAATGCTTGTATTTCACGTTCGCGTTCTACGATCAGGCGGACAGCCACCGACTGTACACGTCCGGCAGAAAGAGCTGGTTTAACTTTTTTCCACAATACGGGAGAAAGCTCAAAACCTACGATACGGTCGAGGATACGTCGGGCCTGTTGTGCATTTACCAGGTTGATGTCGATTTCACGCGGATTTTCGATTGCTTTTAATATGGCAGTCTTGGTGATTTCATGAAAGACAATTCGTTTTGTTTGTTCCGGCTTTAGCTTTAGCACTTCATAAAGATGCCAGGCGATAGCTTCTCCCTCGCGGTCCTCATCGGATGCGAGCCATACGACATCTGCCTTTTGGGCTTCTGCTTGCAATTTCGCTACCAGTTCTTTTTTATCTGCAGGTATTTCATAATTCGGCTTGAAATCTTTTTGGATATCAATACTAAATTCTTTCTTCTTCAAGTCCCGGATATGTCCGTAACTGGAAAGTACTTTAAAATCTTTCCCAAGAAACTTTTCAATCGTTTTTGCTTTGGCTGGAGACTCGACAATTACAAGGTTTTTCTGCATAGTTTTTACTTTAATAAGGATGCCGGGGGGATGTCTTTCTAAGTTACAACCTCTTTACATCATAAAATTCGGAGGCAAAAGTAGAAAAAAACATTTTCCTTACCTTATAATATAGAGAGAATCTGTTTCTTTTTTGCAAAAAAAGACTTTTTTTAGGACTCGGAAGAGGTGGGGTGTGTGAAGATATGTTTTAACCAAATCTGCTTTTCTTACCGGGATTGTTTGCTTCCCCCGTAAAGAAAGGTTATCTTTGTCGTAACAGGGCCGACGCATTAAAATGCGCTGTCCTGTAAAAGTGTTGACAGGTATTTTTC
>OBVF01000014.1_pt1 | contig 224695 bp, 227 predicted proteins | sample 1476041 | NCBI WGS metagenome assembly OBVF01 (sample SAMEA2579983, study PRJEB22360) | human gut metagenome
GGTTGATAACCGTAGCGATGCGGATAAATATACTCCAAACGTTGAAGACGAAACGGTTGATTTTGGAGGTAAGGTTGATTTAACGGATAACGTGACGAACTTAGGAGATCTACCAAGCGGAACAACGGTAACGGATGTCACAAAAACTCCAATTGATACGACTCAACCAGGCGATTATACAGGTACCATTGAAGTGACTTACCCAGATGGTAGCAAAGAGACCATTGATGTTCCTGTTCATGTGGTTGATAACCGTAGCGATGCGGATAAATATACTCCAAACGTTGAAGACGAAACGGTTGATTTTGGAGGTAAGGTTGATTTAACGGATAACGTGACGAACTTAGGAGATCTACCAAGCGGAACAACGGTAACGGATGTCACAAAAACTCCAATTGATACGACTCAACCAGGCGATTATACAGGTACCATTGAAGTGACTTACCCAGATGGTAGCAAAGAGACCATTGATGTTCCTGTTCATGTGGTTGATAACCGTAGCGATGCGGATAAATCAGAGAATTCTGGTGGCAATCTGATCGTATCAAATGATGATAATAATATTTTCCCAAATCAAGGTGCATCGCATATTATGCCAACTAATAATGTTCTTATTAACAAGAATAGCCTACCAAATACAGGTGATTCAAATAGTATTGTAGGGGTACTGTTAGGTGGTATTTTAATTGTTATGTCTACGTTGTTAGGAACAGGGAATTCTAGAAAAAAATTTAATAACGATTCAAGAAGAGATAAGTAATTAAGTATAGTAATCACTCTCTATAATTGTTATCTTATAGCGACAAGTGATAAACTTTAGAATTATCATAGTGATTAAATGAAAAATACTAATTTATAGCACTTAATTAAGTATAAAATGAATCTTAAAAATGTTTTATATTAATGAGACGTGTAGGAAGGGGGTGAGATGTTGGAAAAGTTGAAGAGGGTTGCAACTCCAAAGCGTATTGTAGGTCTTACAATCGTAATATTAGTTCTAGTTTTTGGCTTTCAAAATAGGAACTCTGTTGAATTATCAGTGATATTTTTTTCAATTAAATTACCACTAATAGTTCTCATTGTAGCTCTCTATGTTTTAGGGGTTATTTCTGGATGGATGTTTAAACGTAATGATGTTAAAAAGATTGTTTCGGATGTTCAAAAAGAAACTAAGGAAGAACTGGCTGAGTTAAAAAATCAGCTAAGCACAGATTAAGTCGGTGATATAGAAAATAGGAGGAAATACTTATGTCAGAAAAAGGAACAGTAGAATCAGCTAAAGGTAAAGTAAAAGAAACTGTTGGAAAAGTTACTGGAGATAGTCAAAAGAAAGCAGAAGGATTACTAGACCAAGTTGTTGGTAAAACAAAAGAAGTAGCTTCAAATGTTAAAGAAACAGCAGAAGAGCTTGTAGAAGAAGTTAAGGATAAACTTGATAAATAAAAAATCAGTTTAGCATTATTGTAAAGGGTATTCTTGATGTTAAAGAGAATAGTGAACAACTAAAAAATTTCACTGAAGATTGGTAGTCTGCCAATTGTAGTGCTTAAGTAAACTCTAGCGAGAACAACATTTGTTCTCGCTTTTTTGATGTTAAAACTGAGATAAAAGCTTTGTAATCATATAGATAATATGTGTGTCTATCTAGCAATGGCTAATTTAATCGCAGTAAGAATTTTTTCTTGACAAGTGAGTGGATACTCACTATAATATTACCTATTCTGGTAAGTGATTAATTACTCATTTATCGATTTTAGAAAGAAGGTTTAGTAATGGAAAAACTCATTGATCTAAGAGAACTGAAAAAAGCTTTCTCTGCGCAAATGGTTTTGAATGGTGTGACCCTTGAAGTTAATAAAGGTGAAATCATCGGACTGATTGGTCCATCTGGTGCAGGAAAGTCAACAATGATAAAAACTATGCTGGGAATGGAAAAGGCAGATAGTGGAACAGCTTTGGTGCTCAATACTCAAATGCCTAATCGTCATATCTTGGGAAAAATTGGTTATATGGCTCAATCGGATGCTCTTTATGATGCCTTGACTGGTCTTGAAAATTTGGAATTTTATGGACAGATGAAAGGAATTGCCAAGAAAGACTTAACTTTGCAAATTCACCATGTAGCACGAGTTGTTGACTTGCAAGATCATCTTGATAAATTTGTCTCAGGCTATTCCGGAGGGATGAAACGTCGTTTATCACTTGCCATTGCCCTACTTGGAAATCCTGACTTGCTGATTTTGGATGAACCAACAGTAGGAATTGACCCTTCTCTTCGTCGAAAAATATGGGCAGAGTTAGATAATATTCGCCAGGAAGGACGTTCAGTGTTCATTACGACACACGTTATGGACGAAGCTGAACTTACAGATAAGGTTGCTCTGCTCTTATATGGTGACGTCATTGCTTTTGATACACCGCAGGGGCTCAAAGAGCGTTATGGTGTCAATACTGTGGAAGAAGCATTTTTGGCTGCTGAAGATAGAGAGGAACTTTAAGATGCGTATTCTAGCTATTTCTAAAAAAGTATTAAAAGAATTACTACGTGATAAGCGTACCCTAGCTATGATGTTTGTGGCACCAATTCTTATCATGTGGCTGATGAATGTCATGTTCTCGGCTAGCAGTACAACTTCAGTGATTATTGCTGCTGTTGATGTTCCAAGTAGTTTGATTGAAAATCTTGATGATGTGGAACATGTTGCTGTTGAAAAATATACTAGTGCTAAAGCGGCGCAAAAGGATTTAGACAATCAGGAAGTTGATGCGATTCTTACGGTTGATGATGATACTTATGATGTAACCTATGCCAATACAGACTCATCTAAAACCGCTCTAACCCGTCAAGCTATCAAATCGGTGCTTAGTTGGTCTATTACCAACCAGTTTATGAGCCAAGTTAAGGAAGCTGTAGCTGAAACTCCGAGTCTCGCTTCCCTTCTCCCTACCAGCAATGTTAGTTCGACTGACTTAACCGAACATTATGATTATGGTGACGAAAATACGGGATTCTTTGCCAAGATGATTCCAATCCTTATGGGCTTTATGGTTTTCTTCTTTGTCTTTTTGATTTCAGGAATGGCGTTACTCAAAGAACGTACGAGCGGTACTCTTGATCGTTTGTTAGCCACACCTGTTAAACGTAGCGACATTGTGTTTGGATATATGATTTCCTATGGTATTATAGCGGTTATTCAAACTGTTGTTATTGTCCTTTCAACTATCTGGTTGCTTGATATTGAGGTAGTTGGTAATATTATCAATGTCATCATTGTGAATTTTGTTTTAGCCTTGGTAGCCCTAGCTTTTGGAGTTTTATTATCTACTCTAGCAAAATCAGAATTTCAGATGATGCAGTTTTTACCGCTGGTAATCATGCCTCAGCTCTTTTTCTCAGGAATCATTCCTCTGGATAGTATGGCAGATTGGGTACAACATATTGGTAAAATTCTTCCTCTTTCATATTCAGGAGATGCCTTGACTAAGATTATCATGTATGGCGATGGATTTAATAGTGTTGCCTTTGATCTTTTAATCTTATTAATGTTTCTTGTTGGTTTAACCACTGCTAATATTATAGGGCTCAAACGCTATCGTAAAGTGTGATATAATGAAAGAAGTGGTGATAAAAAGGAGTTTAGTTTTACATGACTGAAAAAAATATCGTTTTATCTTTTGAAGAACGTTTATCGAAAGTTAAAATGCCTTCGGGAAAACGCAATACCTTATTGGCAGCTATGAAGTTATTTGCAGCGCAAGGATTTCACGGAACATCGACTGCACAAATAGCAGAAGTGGCTGGAGTGAGTCAAGCAACTATTTTTAAATATTTTAAGACAAAAGAGGAATTGTTAATAGGTGTCTTGGAGCCAATGGCAGAACTTTTGAGTGCTCCTTTTATCCAAAATATTATGAAGTTTAGCAAGAAAGAAGATATTGTTCATTATTTTATTTATGATCGTTACGCTTTTATCAAAGCCAATCACTCATTGGTGAAGATTATTATTCAAGAACTATTGACGAATTCAGAAATGAAGCACTTTATTGGGAAACAGATGGAGCAATTAGCACCCTCTATTGATAAAATTGCTGAGCGTTTATGTGAAGGGAATTGTCTTCGAAAAACGGAGGTTATCCGTATTGCAATTTCACCTTTTTTTAGTTATATAATGCAAATGGTCACTTTTGATGTAGAAAGTCAAGATGAAGAATACGATCTCACTCTTTTAGAGCAGCAAACGTTAAAACTCTTGTCAGAATAAGGTTGGAGAAGATAATGTTTCATTTTAAAATGATGATGAGACCTTATCTGAAACTGTCAAATTCACCTTTTATTACAAGTTGTTTGTCAGTATTACATTTTTCATAAAAGTGTGCTATAATAAAATGTAAAACATTTTTTGGCAAAAAGCCCATAGAAAGAAGAAAATGGATTTAAAAAATTATATCGCTACAATTGAAAATTATCCTAAAGAAGGAATCACTTTCCGTGATATTTCTCCTTTGATGGCAGATGGAAATGCTTATAGCTATGCTGTTCGCGAAATTGTACAGTACGCTACTGACAAGAAGATTGACATGATTGTCGGTCCAGAGGCGCGCGGATTTATCGTCGGTTGCCCTGTTGCATTTGAACTCGGAATTGGCTTCGCACCAGTTCGTAAACCTGGTAAATTACCACGTGAAGTAATCTCAGCTGATTATGAAAAAGAATACGGCATTGATACATTATGTATGCACGCTGATGCTATTAAACCTGGACAACGTGTTCTTATTGTTGACGACCTTTTGGCGACAGGTGGTACCGTTAAAGCAACCATTGAAATGGTAGAACGCCTTGGCGGTGTTGTAGCTGGATGTGCTTTCCTTGTTGAATTGGACGGATTGAACGGACGTAAAGCACTTGAAGGTTACGATACAAAAGTTTTAATGAATTTTCCAGGGTAATCATAGTTAAAAACTATATCTACTTAGAGGAATTATATAATTGAAAACTATATCTCCATATTTTATAATATTACTTAACGACAATATTATAGAATGGAGATATTTTCATGCCAATAAAACTTGATAAAGAATTGCCGGCGTTAGACATTTTACGCAAAGAGAATGTCTTCATTATGGATAATAAACGTGCCAAACATCAAGATATTAGACCAATGGATTTTCTCATTGTCAACTTGATGCCAACAAAAGAAGTGACAGAGACACAGCTTTTACGCCTATTAGCCAATACGCCTTTGCAAATTAATGTTGAGTTTCTTTATATGACGAGCCATGAGTCTAAAAATACAACTGCTGAACATTTAGAAACTTTTTACAAAACATTTGACGATGTGCGACATAAGTATTATGATGGATTAATCATAACAGGTGCTCCTATTGAAACTTTGGATTATGAAGAAGTTGATTACTGGAGCGAACTTTGTCAAATCTTTGATTGGTCTAAAACACACGTTTATTCTACTCTTCATCTTTGTTGGGGAGCGCAAGCGGGCTTGTACTATAAATACGGCATCAAAAAAGTTTTGTTAGACTGTAAGTTATCAGGTGTTTTTTCACAAGACGTTGTTAGCCCTGAAAATCCTATCGTACGTGGATTCGATGATAGTTTTATGGCGCCACATTCACGTTATACCGAGGTGTGTCGTGAAGACGTTGAAAAAATTGATGACTTGGAAGTTATTGCGGCTAGTGAAGTTGTTGGTTTGTCTATTGTGGCTAGTAAAGATTTGCGTGAAGTTTATAGCTTTGGACATTTAGAATACGATCGAGAAACCCTTGATAGGGAATATAAACGTGATGTTAAGGTTGGAAAAAATCCTAACCTTCCAGAACACTATTATTTGAATGACGACCCCGCCCAAAATGTGCCAATGCACTGGAATTTGGCAGCAACAACATTCTTTAGTAACTGGATTAACTATGCTGTTTATCAGGAAACCCCATATTCATTGGTAGAACTGGAAAAAGATTTTTCATTTTATGGTTACCTATAATCAGATAGGGTTAATTTTCTGACGATAAGACGTGCTAAATCTCTATTTTGGATGACTTGATGGATAGGATTATCTTTTAGGAATATTATTATGAGTTTTTTAGAAAATTTTAAATCGGGTAATTTGGTGTTACCGAGTGCTCTTCTTTTTCATTATAAAGATATCTTCAAAAGTTCAGATGACTTTTTGATTTGGCAGTTTATTTATTTGCAAAACACGACCAAAATGGATGACTTAGCGCCTAGTCAAATCGCAACTGCTTTAGACAAGACAGTTGCCGAAGTGAATCGTTCGATTTCTGATTTGACTGCTCAAGGTCTTTTGGACATGAAAACCATTGAGCTTGGTAGTGAAATTGAGGTTATTTTTGATGCAAGTCCAGTTTTGGCACTTTTAGATGACTTGTTAGCTAAACCTACGGAGACTCAAGAAAAACAAGCTTTAAATCCTATTAAAGAATTGGTTGAAGATTTTGAGCGTGAGTTGGGCCGCATGCTTAGCCCATTTGAACTGGAAGATTTGCAAAAAACAATTCGTGAGGACAAGACAGACCCTGATTTGGTTCGGGCAGCCCTTCGTGAAGCTGTTTTTAATGGTAAAACTAATTGGAATTATATCAATGCGATTTTACGTAATTGGCGTCGTGAGGGTATTACAACCATGCGTCAAGTTGAGGAACGTCGTAAAGAGCATGAGGACTCGAAAGCAGGCAAAGTATCCGTATCAGATGATTTTCTAGCTGCTATGGATTTATGGAGTGACTAATGAGAGTAGGACGTGAACGTTTAAAGAAAATCTTAGCTATTATTGGTGAGATGTATCCAGAGGCACGTGGTGAATTGGAGTGGGAGACACCATTTCAATTGCTAATCGCGGTCATTTTATCTGCGCAAACGACAGATAAGGCAGTTAATAAAATCACGCCAAACCTTTGGAAAAAATACCCTGAAATTGCTGATTTAGCCAATGCAAATTTAGAAGATGTTGAAGATTGTCTGAGAACGATTGGTCTTTATAAAAATAAAGCTAAAAATATCGTCAAGACAGCGCGAGCTATTTTACGAGATTTTGATGGCAAAGTTCCAAAGACTCATAAGGAGCTTGAAAGTTTGCCTGGAGTTGGACGTAAGACGGCTAATGTTGTTTTGGCAGAAGTGTATGGTATCCCGTCCATCGCTGTGGATACTCATGTGTCGCGTATCGCTAAACGTCTCAATATCTCAGCACCAGATGCTGATGTTACCGAAATTGAGCAAGACTTGATGAAGAAAATTCCAAAGAAAGATTGGATTTTAACACATCATCGCTTGATTTTCTTTGGACGTTATCATTGCTTGGCTAAAAAGCCAAAATGCGACATCTGTCCAGTTCAAGCCTACTGTAAGTATTACAAAGATAATGTGAAAAATAATTAGAGTTTGGGACGAAAATTGTTTACATAGTTATTATTTACAAGACGCAGTGGTTGAGTGGTTTCAAATGCGCTGATAAATCAGCTTTTACAACCCTACTTGACATCAAGCTTCGCTTGACTTTATTTCCCACCTCGAAAGATTCCCCAAATCTTTCGAGCTATGCGGGGGTGAGTTATAAAGGTTTGGGGAACCTTTATAATCGGGAAATAAAACTTACGAAGTAAGTGTCAAAAACGGTTTAGGAATAGACCGTTTTAGGTCAGCAACAAGAAATTAAGACTTGCTGAGAAATCAAGTTTCTACGAAACTACTGATTCGCTTTTTAATTTTTAGGCTCATGAATAAAGTCTCCACTGGAGACTTTATTTGTCTCACTCCCTTTTGATATAATTGAAATGAATGATATTTTAGAAGGAAAATTTATGCAGACAGTATTATCACAACGTTTGGCTGCCGTGGCGGAATTTGTGCCGCAGGGGGCACGTTTACTTGATGTTGGAAGTGACCATGCTTACTTACCAATTGTTTTGACAGAAGGGGAAAAAATTTCATTTGCTATTGCAGGTGAAGTGGTTAAAGGACCTTATGAATCAGCCCTTCATAATGTTGCAGGAGCTGGTTTAGCTGATAAAATCGCTGTTCGTTTAGCAGACGGTTTAGCGGCTTTTGACGAATCTGATAATGTGACAGCTATCACCATTTGTGGCATGGGTGGTGGTTTGATTGCTGATATTCTCGCAGCTGGCGTTGATAAATTAGCAAGCGTTGAGCGTCTGATTTTACAACCTAATAACCGTGAGGATGAGCTTCGTGCTTGGCTTATGGCAAATCATTTCAAAATTATTGCGGAAAAAATCATGACTGAAAATGATAAATTCTACGAAATCATGGTGGTAGAACATGGGAAAATGACTTTGTCGGATACAGAATTGCGTTTTGGACCATTTTTAAATCAAGAAAAATCAGCAATCTTCAAATTACGTTGGAAACGTGAATTGAAAAAATTAGAGATTGCTTTGCCACATGTTCCTAAAAATCGTATCGATGACCGCGAAGCCATTTCACAAAAAATAGCAGCAATTAAGGAGGCTATCAATGAAAGCAAGTGAGATTATTGCTCGTTATGAGGCGTATTGCCCACGTGAATTATCTATGGAAGGAGATATTTCAGGGCTTCAAATTGGCACTCTTGACAAGGATGTTAAGCGTGTGATGATTGCACTTGATGTTCGTGAGACGACAGTTGCAGAAGTAATTGAAAAAGGTGTTGATTTGATTATTGTTAAACACGCTCCGATTTTTAAACCACTTAAGGACTTGGTCGCAACGGCACAAAATCAGATTTACATTGACTTGGTGAGGCACGACATTGCCGTTTATGTTAGTCATACTAACATTGATATTGTTCCAGATGGTTTAAATGATTGGTTTTGTGAGCTCTTGGAGATTAAGGACACTGACATTTTGACACCAACTGCAGATGGCTATGGGATTGGTCGTATCGGAAAGATTGAGGAGCAGACTTTTTCCGATTTTGCATTAAAAGTAAAAGAAAAATTCCATTTGGATAGTGTACGCCTAGTTGCTTATGGAAATCAAGAGACTCTCGTTAACCGTGTTGCGATTTGTGGCGGAAGTGGTCAAGGATTTTATCGTGACGCAATGGAAAAAGGGGCACAAGTGTATATCACAGGAGATATTTATTATCACACAGCCCAAGAAATGATTACTAACGGCATGCTTGCGATTGACCCTGGGCATCACATCGAAGTGCTTTTTATCGATAAATTGGTTGAAAAATTCAATGCTTGGAAAGCCGATAATCAATGGAATGTTGATTTTATAGCCAGCCAAGCAGAAACTAATCCATTTTTTCATTTGTAATAAGTTGTAGGATTGAGAAGAAGTCTCAATCCTATTTTGGTTTAAAAATGTCATGCTAATCCAGAATTTGCGTTATTTCAGTGCAGGAAATTCCTGAAAAACTTGCAAAATAGGAAACTTAGTGACAGCATTTCCAAAAAATGGTAAAATAGAATTGATAATTAATAAAGAGGGAGACCTAACTATGAAAGGTATTATTCTAGCAGGAGGATCTGGTACACGTTTGTACCCATTGACTCGTGCGGCTTCAAAACAACTTATGCCAGTGTATGATAAACCAATGATTTACTATCCACTGTCTACACTAATGTTGGCAGGAATTCGAGATATTTTAATCATCTCAACACCGACTGATATTCATCGTTTTGAAGAATTACTTGGTGATGGGTCAGAATTTGGAATTTCACTTTCTTATGCTGTTCAACCAAGCCCAGATGGATTGGCACAAGCTTTTATCATCGGTGAGGAATTCATCGGTGATGACAACGTTGCGCTTATCTTAGGAGACAACATTTATCATGGACCAGGACTTAGCAAAATGCTTCAAAAAGCAGCTAGCAAAGAAAAAGGGGCTACTGTCTTTGGTTACCAAGTCAAAGATCCAGAACGTTTTGGTGTTGTTGAGTTTGATGATAATCGTAACGCGATTTCAATTGAAGAAAAGCCGGAACATCCAAAATCTCACTATGCCGTAACAGGTCTTTATTTCTATGACAATGATGTTATTGAAATTGCTAAAAGTATCAAACCAAGTGCGCGTGGTGAACTTGAAATTACAGATGTCAACAAAGTTTACCTTGAACGTGGCGACCTTTCTGTAGAAGTTATGGAACGTGGTTTTGCGTGGCTTGATACAGGAACACACGAAAGTCTTTTGGAAGCGGCTCAATACATTGAAACTGTACAGCGTATGCAAAATCTTCAAGTGGCAAACTTGGAAGAGATTGCTTATCGTATGGGCTACATCACCAAAGAAGATGTTCATAACCTTGCACAACCATTGAAGAAAAACGAATACGGAAAATACTTGCTTCGTTTGATTGGAGAAGAGTAATGACTGAACAGTTTTTTGGTAAAGAATTAGCAGGGCGCAAAATTGATGCTATCCCTGGAATGATTGAATTTGATATTCCGGTCCATGGTGACAACCGCGGATGGTTCAAAGAAAACTTCCAAAAAGAAAAAATGATTCCTCTTGGTTTTCCAGAATCTTTCTTTGCAGAAGGTAAATTACAAAATAACGTTAGCTTCTCACATAAAAATGTTTTGCGTGGACTTCATGCAGAACCTTGGGATAAATACATTTCTGTGGCTGACGAAGGTAAAGTTCTAGGGTCATGGGTTGACCTACGTGAAGGTGACAGTTTTGGTCATGTTTATCAAACTGTTATTGATGCCTCAAAAGGTATCTTTGTTCCTCGCGGTGTTGCCAATGGTTTCCAAGTATTGTCTGATAAAGTTGCATATAGCTATTTGGTTAATGATTACTGGGCACTTGAACTCAAACCAAAATATGCCTTTGTTAACTATGCAGACCCAACATTAGGCATTAAATGGGAAAACTTGGAAGCAGCAGAAGTCTCTGAAGCTGACAAAAATCACCCATTGCTTAAAGACGTTAAACCATTAAGCAAAGAAGATTTGTAATACCTAATAAAAAAATAAATCAGAAAGGAATGTTCAGTTTATTAAAAAAACTGAACACGGGACTAAATCTCTGAGAAAAAAGATAAATCTTCCTAGACGCTAGTCGTCTACGTCGGACTTTCTATTTTTCCACGAGATTTTTCGCAAGCGAAACGTCCCTTTGTATCTTAAGTTATGTCTGAATACAAAAATATCATTGTAACCGGTGGTGCAGGTTTCATCGGTTCAAACTTCGTACACTATGTTTATAATAACCATCCAGACGTACATGTTACTGTTCTTGATAAATTAACATACGCTGGTAATCGTGCTAACTTGGAAGAAATCCTTGGTGACCGTGTTGAATTGGTTGTTGGTGACATTGCAGATGCTGAATTGGTTGATAAATTAGCTGCTAAAGCTGATGCTATCGTTCACTACGCTGCTGAAAGCCACAACGATAACTCATTGAAAGATCCAAGCCCATTCATCCAAACGAACTTTGTTGGAACATACACACTTTTGGAAGCAGCTCGTAAATACGATATTCGTTTCCATCACGTATCAACTGACGAAGTTTACGGAGATCTTCCACTTCGTGAGGACCTTCCAGGACATGGTGAAGGACCGGGTGAAAAATTCACTGCTGAAACAAAATACAATCCAAGTTCACCTTATTCATCAACAAAAGCTGCATCAGATTTGATTGTTAAAGCTTGGGTACGTTCATTTGGCGTTAAAGCAACTATTTCTAACTGCTCTAACAACTATGGACCATACCAACACATCGAAAAATTCATTCCTCGTCAAATCACAAACATTTTGTCAGGAATTAAACCAAAACTTTACGGTGACGGTAAAAACGTTCGTGACTGGATTCACACAAACGACCACTCAACTGGCGTTTGGGCTATCTTGACTAAGGGACGTATCGGTGAAACTTACCTTATCGGTGCAGATGGTGAAAAGAACAACAAAGAAGTTCTTGAACTTATCCTTGAAAAAATGGGTCAACCAAAAGACGCATATGACCACGTAACAGACCGTGCTGGTCACGATCTTCGTTACGCTATTGATTCAACTAAACTTCGTGAAGAACTTGGTTGGAAACCTCAATTCACAAACTTTGAAGAAGGACTTGAAGCAACAATCAAATGGTACACAGATAACCAAGATTGGTGGAAAGCTGAAAAAGAAGCTGTTGAAGCTAACTACGCTAAAACACAAAAAGTTCTTGACAAATAATCATAAAAGCCTATCGTATCAAGGGTTACAGCTTGGGCGACAGGCTTTTTTGTAGTTTTGGGGCATTTTCGGAGGCAACGTAAGGGTAGAAAAGTGCTATAATAGATTTAATTTTTCGGTAAAGGAGGAACAGTGATGAAAGATGATGTAAAATTAGCTCACGAAATTGCTAAAAGAGCACATCACGATCAAGTTGACAAAGCTGGTGCGCCGTATATTTTACACTCTGAGACTGTGGCATCGTTTGTCACGAAAGATGATGAAAAAATTGTTGCCTATTTACACGATGTGATAGAAGACACTCCTTATCAGCTGAGTGATTTAGAAGAAGCAGGTTTCTCGTCTGAAATCATAAAAGCAGTTGATTTATTGACTAGAAAAGATGGGCAATCGTACAAGCAATATCTTAAACTTGTTAAAACAAATGAATTAGCACGTGTTGTCAAATTGGCGGATTTAAAGCACAATTCAGATTTATCAAGGCTGGCTCAGGTCACTCGAAACGACATCAAACGTCTGAAAAAATACCAAGATGCCACTATATTTTTAAGCACTTAGATAGCTCTATGTGCTTTTTATCCCCTTAAAAATAGGAAATGCCGTCTAAGTTAACCTTTGATTCAAGAATTGTCCTTAGTTTTCTGGTACAATAGAATAAAACAAGAAAGAAGAGAGAAATGACAAAATTAGCAACGATTTGTTATATTGATAATGGTGAAGCGCTTTTGCTTTTACATCGCAATAAAAAACCAAATGATGTTCATGAAGGAAAATGGATTTCTGTTGGTGGTAAGCTAGAAGTAGGTGAGACACCAGATGAATGTGCGAAACGTGAGATTTTTGAGGAAACGCATTTTACTGTTAAAGAAATGGATTTCAAGGGAGTGATTACGTTTCCAGAATTCACACCAGGGCATGATTGGTACACTTATGTTTTCAAGGTAACCGATTTTGAGGGAGAATTGATTTCTGATGAAGAGTCACGTGAAGGAACTTTAGAGTGGGTGCCTTACGACCAAGTTCTATCAAAACCGACTTGGGAGGGTGACTACGAAATTTTTAAATGGATTTTGGATGATGTGCCATTCTTTTCAGCTAAATTTACTTATGACGACGAACAGCGCTTGGTTGATAAAAGCGTGACATTTTATGATAAATGAGTGAATCGTTTTAAAAAATGGTGATTTTAATAGAAAATGCTATAATGGAAGTTAGTTTAATCATCGATTGCAAACAGTAGTGAGGAGTTTACATGAATTATCATCAAGAGAAGAAATTTACAGATTCTTGGTTTTTTAAATGGTTTTTAAATAATCAAGCAGTTGTCGCTGTTTTGATTACTTTTCTTGTGTTTTTAACCCTTTATCTCTTTACCAAGATTTCATTTTTATTTACGCCGATTATATCTTTTATAGCTATTATTATGTTGCCTTTGGTGATCTCGGCAATTCTTTATTATTTAATCAAACCTTTGGTTGGTTTTATTGAGAAACGTGGCGTTAGTCGGACAACTTCTATTTTTATTGTGTTTGCGATTATCATTGCTTTGTTAATCTGGGCTGTGGCGAGCTTTATCCCAACGATTCAAGAGCAGTTAACGTCTTTCGTTGAGAATTTACCAAGCTATGTCAGAAGCATTAATGTTGAAGCTAATAAATTCTTAGAGAGCCCCTGGCTAGCCAATTATCAAGAAGAATTGGAAGAAATGCTGTCAAATGTGAGCACTAAAGCAATTGATTATGCGGAAAGCTTTTCAAAAAATGCGATTGACTGGGCATCAAATTTTGCCAGTGCTATTGCTCGTGTAACTGTGGCAATCATTATGTCTCCTTTTATCTTATTTTATTTCTTGCGTGATAGCGGTAAGATGAAAGAAGGCTTATTAAAAACACTTCCGACACGGATGCGCCGCCCAATTTCGCGTGTTCTCGGTGATATTAATAAACAATTAGCTGGTTATGTTCAAGGACAAGTAACGGTTGCTATTGTTGTTGGTATTATATTTACGATTTTCTTTAATATTATTGGTTTGCGTTATGCGGCTACTTTTGGGATTATCGCTGGTTTTCTTAACATGATTCCATATCTTGGGAGCTTTCTTGCCATGGTTCCAGTCGTTATCATGGGAGTTGTCCAAGGTCCGATTATGCTCATTAAAGTTTTGATAGCATTTGTTATTGAGCAGACAATCGAGGGACGTTTTGTTTCGCCTTTGGTTCTGGGAAGCAAATTGAGCATTCACCCGATTACCATCATGTTTATTTTGCTAACGTCTGGGGCAATGTTTGGTGTTTGGGGCGTTTTCCTAGGGATTCCAATTTACGCTTCAATCAAAGTTGTTGTTAAAGAAATTTTTGAATGGTACAAACGTATCAGTGGTTTGTATGAGGAAGAAGTACTTATTATAGAAGGGAAAGAAAAAGCTAAAGATGTTGAATAGTGAAAAAATGGTGGCTTCGATTCAAAAACAAGATTTGGAGCATGCTGATAAATACTTTAAACGCGCTTTAAAAGAAGATGATGCTGAGACGCTCTTGGAATTGGCAGAATATCTTGAAAGCATTGGCTTCTTGCCACAAGCAAGGGAAATTTATTTGCAGGAACGTGAGAGTTATCCTGAAGTAAACATTAACCTAGCGCAGATTGCAACTGAAGATGGTGATATTGAGGGAGCTTTCTTGTATTTGGATGCCATTTCACCAGAAAGCGAAGCATATTTATCAGCTTTGCTTGTCATGGCTGATATTTACGATATGGAAGGTTTGACAGATGTTGCGCGTGAGAAATTATTGCTAGCTAGTAAAATCAGCGATGACCCATTGGTTATCTTTGGTTTGGCTGAAATTGAGTTAGAATTAGGTAATTTTAATCAAGCAATCAAAGAATACGCTAAGTTGGATAACCGTGAAATCCTTGAATTAACAGGGATTTCTACTTATCAACGTATCGGTCGTGCTTATGCTAGTCTTGGGAAATTTGAAGCAGCGATTGAATTTCTTGAAAAAACGATTGAAATTGAATATGACGACGGAACAATTTTTGAATTAGCCACTATTTTGTATGACCAAGGGGAGTATCAAAAGGCAAATGTTTACTTTAAGCAGTTGGATACGATGAATCCTGATTTTGAGGGCTATGAATACATCTATGCCCAATCTCTTCATGAGGAAAACAAAACAGAAGAGGCGCTTCGTCTAGTTCAAAAAGGCTTGAGTAAAAACGAATTTGATACCAATTTGTTGCTTACTGCATCACAATTTTCATATGAGTTGCATGATTCTAAGCAAGCTGAAAACTATCTTTTGAAAGCAAAAGATGTTGCGATTGATGATGAAGATGTCTTAATGCGTTTGACCAACTTGTATTTGGAAGAGAAACGTTATGAGGATGTTGTTACTTTGTCACGCGATAATATCGACAGCGTCCTAACAAAATGGAATATCGCTAAAGCTTACCAAGCTTTGGAAGCTGATAAAAAAGCGCTCAATCTTTATGATGAATTGGCAACAGATTTATCGGATAATCCAGAGTTCTTGCAAGATTATGCTTATATTTTACGTGAATTTGGGCAAAAGGAACGTGCTCATCAGGTTGCAGAACGTTATTTGCAACTAGTTCCAGATGATGTGAATATGGTAGGATTTTTAAATGAAAATGAATTTTAGAAACCGTTTAATTAGTAATCTTATCACAGTCATTATTATTTTTTGCTTGCTAATTTTTTTTGACCATAGTGGTACACCATTACGTAATATCATTATTGTCTTTACAGGTTTTATTTTAATGACTGTTTATGATTTTGTTAAAACAAGACGGAAAAAATAAATAATAAAAGAAGTATAGCACATTAGAGCTATACTTCTTTTATTAATATTGATTTTCCTTACTTTTACACTAGTTTTATATAGGGCAGATTGATCTGTAAAAATAATTCATATTATGACATAGCTTTGTTATCAAATAACTATATTATTTGAATGTTTCTTTATAGAATCTTTATGTTGTGGCTTTTCTATTAATTCCGTTTTAATAATGCTGGTGTTACAATTATAAAACAAGGAGGAGTTATAAAAATGACTGTGATAATCAGTATAATCGGTCTATGTGCTGTGGCACTACTAAGTTATTATGTGTACATTCTCATGAAAGGAGATTCACAATAATGAGCTCAGTATTTCAATACATATTTTATCTAGCTATAGTAGTAATTCTTGCAATTCCGCTTGGAACCTATATTAAAAAAGTGATGAATGGCGAGAGGACCTTTTTGTCCAAAATTTTAACGCCTTGTGAAAATGCGGTATATAAATTATTGCGTTTAAATAAAGAAGAACAGATGAATTGGAAAAAATATGCTATTTCAGTATTTGTTTTTTCAGGAATAGGTTTTATTTTCTTATTTCTTTTACAACTTTTACAAGGTATTCTTCCAGGAAATCCCCAAGGCCTCTCAGGAGTAAAATGGGATTTAGCATTTAATACTGCAATAAGCTTTATTACGAATACAAACTGGCAAGCTTATAGTGGAGAATCTACAATGAGCTATTTGACACAATCTATCGGATTAACAGTTCAGAACTTTGTGTCAGCTGCTACTGGTATTGCTGTATTATTTGCTCTAATTCGTGGATTTAAAAAAGTGAAATCTGATGGATTAGGAAACTTTTGGGTAGACATTACAAGAATTATTATTCATATTTTAATTCCGCTTAACTTGGTCATCTCTTTATTGCTTGTTAGTGGTGGTGTGATTCAGAATTGGAAAAGCGCTGAAACAGTTTCTCTTGTTGAACCTATTGCAGTTAGCTCGAGAGGAGAAATCATTGAAAATGCTCAAATTGACTTATCTGATAATACTGTAACTGTTGACGGTCATGTTGTTAAGGATGCTCAAATTGTAAAAGAGCAGTTTGTACCAATGGGGCCAGCTGCAAGTCAGATAGCAATTAAGCAAACTGGGACAAATGGTGGTGGTTATACAGGAGTAAACTCAGCACATCCACTTGAAAACCCTAATGCTTTCACTAATCTCATAGAGATGATTTCTATATTGTTAATTCCTACCGCGCTTTGTTTTACATTTGGAAAAGCAGTAGGAAATAAAAAACAAGGTATTGCAATCTTTATGGCAATGTTTATCTGTCTTGTTTTAGCACTTGCTTCTATTGCAGTTAGTGAACAATTTGGAACAACTCAATTATCGCAAAATGGAGCGGTTAATCTTTCCATGACAAATCAATCAGGAGGTAATATGGAAGGAAAAGAAACACGCTTTGGTATTGCTTCTTCAGCTACTTGGGCAGCATTTACAACAGCTGCTTCTAACGGCTCTGTTAATTCTATGCATGATAGTTATACACCTCTCGGAGGTATGGTAACAATGCTATTGATACAACTTGGAGAGGTTGTATTTGGGGGTGTTGGTTGTGGACTTTACGGAATGCTTGCATTTGCTATTCTGACCGTATTTATTGCAGGTCTTATGGTAGGTAGGACACCAGAGCTGTTAGGTAAGAAGATTGAACCTTATGAAATGAAGTGGTCAGTGATGGTTTGTCTTGCAACGCCTATTGCTATTTTGGTAGGGAGTGGTATTGCTGCTATAGTACCAAATGTGGTAAATAGCTTAAATAATAGTGGTGCTCACGGTTTTTCAGAACTTTTGTATGCTTTCTCATCTGCAGGTGGTAATAATGGCTCTGCATTTGCAGGCTTTGATGCTAATACACCGTTTTTGAATATCACTCTTGGATTGGTTATGTTATTTGCTAGATTTCTCCCTATTATTGGGACACTTGCGATTGCAGGAAGTTTAGCAAGTAAAAAGAAAATTGCAACAACTGCAGGCACACTTTCTACAACAAATAGTACGTTTGTCTTCTTACTGATTGTCATTATTTTGTTAGTTGGAGCACTGAGCTTTTTACCAGCCTTGGCGCTTGGTCCATTGGCAGAATTTTTTCAGTAATAATATTTAAGGAGATCCTAACATGTCATCAAAAGTAAAAGGTACTTTTTCTGATAAAAAAATGATTGGTAAAGCTATAAAAGATTCATTTATAAAACTAAATCCAAAAACACAAGTTCAAAATCCTGTTATGCTTTTAGTTTATATTTCTGCAATCTTAACAACTATACTTTGGGCAGTATCTTTGTTTGGATTAAAGGATGCTTCTAGTGGCTATACACTTGCAATCACAATTATTCTTTGGTTTACTTGTATTTTTGCAAATTTTGCAGAAGCTATTGCAGAAGGCCGTGGTAAAGCTCAATCTGACTCATTACGTGCAGCTAAAAAAGATGTCGAAGCACATAAAATTCCGTCGCTAGACAAGAAAGACCAAATTACCCCTGTATCATCTGTTAGTTTAAAAAAAGGTGATTTCGTTATCGTAAAAGCAGGAGAGCAAATACCTGGAGATGGTGAAGTTGAAGAGGGGGCAGCATCTGTAGATGAGAGTGCCATTACTGGTGAATCTGCTCCTGTTATTCGTGAGGCAGGTGGTGATAGAAGTGCTGTTACTGGTGGTACCACAGTTCTATCAGACTGGATTGTAGTTAGAATCACAAGTGAGGCTGGGGAAAGTTTTCTGGATAAGATGATTGCTATGGTTGAAGGTGCTGCTAGAAAGAAAACACCTAACGAGATTGCCTTACAAATTTTTCTTATTGCACTTTCTATTATTTTTATTCTTGTTACCATGTCTTTATATACTTATTCAGTCTTTTCAGCAAAACAGGCAGGGATTAGTAATACAATTTCCATTACGACATTGGTAGCATTGCTTGTTTGCTTAGCACCAACAACTATTGGAGCTTTACTTTCTGCTATAGGAATTGCTGGAATGAGTCGTTTAAATCAAGCCAATGTGTTAGCTATGAGTGGTAGAGCCATTGAGGCAGCTGGAGATGTTGACATTTTAATGTTAGATAAAACTGGTACTATTACCTTAGGTAATCGTCAAGCTCATGCATTTATACCCGTAGATGGAGTAAGTGAAGTTGAACTTGCTGATGCGGCTCAATTATCATCACTAGCTGATGAAACACCAGAAGGTCGAAGTGTTGTTATTTTAGCAAAAGAAAAATTTGGAATTCGTGCACGCGATCTTTCTGATAAAAACATGGAATTCATTCCTTTTACTGCTAAAACACGTATGAGCGGTGTTGATTATGATGACAATGAGATTAGAAAAGGTGCTGCTGAGACAATGCAACAATATGTCACACAGGCAGGAGGTATTTATTCTTCTGAATGTGACCATGTTGTACAAGATATTGCTAAACAGGGAGGCACACCGTTAGTAGTTTCAAAAAATCATAAAATTTTAGGTGTTATTCATTTAAAAGATATTATCAAACAAGGGGTTCAAGAGAAATTTTCTGATTTACGTAAAATGGGAATTAAAACCATAATGATTACTGGAGATAACCCAGTGACAGCCGCTGCCATCGCTGCCGAAGCTGGGGTGGACGATTTTCTTGCAGAAGCAACTCCAGAAGCAAAACTTCAGATGATTCGTGATTTTCAATCTAAAGGACACTTAGTTGCCATGACTGGAGATGGTACAAATGATGCTCCGGCTCTAGCGCAAGCGGATGTGGCTGTTGCTATGAATACTGGAACTCAAGCAGCAAAAGAAGCTGGTAATATGGTAGATTTGGACTCATCTCCTACAAAATTAATTGATATTGTTCGTATTGGAAAACAGCTCTTAATGACCAGAGGGAGCCTTACAACTTTTTCTATAGCTAATGATGTTGCAAAATATTTTGCAATTATCCCAGCATTGTTTGTAGGACTTTATCCTGGTTTATCCGAGTTAAACATTATGCACCTACATTCATCACAAAGCGCTGTTTTATCTGCGATTATTTATAATGCATTGATTATTATTGCATTAATTCCATTGGCATTAAAAGGTGTTAAATATCGTGAAGTTCCAGCTGGAAAGCTTCTATCTCGAAATTTACTCATTTACGGTTTAGGTGGTCTAATAACACCGTTTATCTGTGTGAAATTAATTGATATGTTTTTAGTTTTCTTTGTTTTGAGATAACAAGTCTAGTGGTAAAAAATCAAGAGAGGTTTTGTAATGAAAACATTAAAAAATACATTTCCAAAAGCACTGATGATTTTCGCTATTTTTACAGTACTTTGTGGAGTTGTTTATACAGGAGTTGTAACGGGTGCAGCACAACTTCTTTTTCCAGATAAAGCTGATGGATCTATTATTACGGTTAATGGGAAAAAATATGGTAGTGAATTGCTAGGACAGCAATATACTGATGATGCGCATATGTGGGGACGTATTATGAATGTTGACGTTTCTACTTATAAAGATAAAAATGGTAAAATATTAATGTATGCTGAGCCTTCTAACTTAAGTCCTTCAAGTGATAAATATCAAAAATTGCTAAGTGAACGCATATCCAAATTGCGTATGCATAATCCAGATATGAATGAAGAAACCATTCCCGTTGATCTAGTGACAAGCTCAGGTAGTGGCTTAGATCCTGACATTTCTCCTGCAGCAGCAGAATATCAAGTCGCGAGAATTGCCAAGGCAAATAATATATCTGAACAGAGTGTTAGAAAAATTATAAAGAAGTGCACTAAGGGTAGATTTTTAGGGATTTTTGGTGAGAAAACAGTTAATGTCTTGAAAGTTAATTTGATGTTGGATGGTATTATATAAATATCATATTGTGATGCATTACCATAGTTAACTTAGATATAAGTTCCTCAATCATTTGCCAAGGCAATCAAAAGCAAATCTGATTGTTTTTGTGACTGTTTATTAAAGTGTTCTCTACTGCATAGGAGAATAAGGGGGGACGCAGTGAGCAATTGGTAAGTATTTAAAAATTATTGCAAATCGATTAGACTTTGCAAGATAGTAAAATTGACTTTGTATATCGCTTTTCGTCTCTTGGTTACTCTTATTCCAAGATTATGATATACAAAGTTTTTTTGATGAGTCGATTTAGGAGGATAATGTTTGGTTTAATGAATACCTCCTAGAGTTAGGATAAGTTGGAAACGGTAACTAGTTTGTGTTACAATCTTTATGTAATATTAAAGTCTGTCTCGAAAACATGTGCTGAACTTTCTCTGCTTTCATTTATAACATTCTTGGAGGTATTTAATGGATCAAAATAGAAAAAATCCAGATCAGTTATTAGAGATTATTCGTCAAGAGGAAAACAAACAAAAAAGAGGAAAACTTAAAATATTTTTTGGCTATGCAGCTGGCGTTGGTAAAACTTATGCGATGTTAACTGCAGCCCATGAGGCTCAGAATAGAGGAGTTGATGTAGTTGCTGGATATATTGAACCTCACGCTCGTCCGAAAACCGCAGCCCTTCTGGATGGTTTAGAGATGCTTCCACAGTTAGATATTGTTTATAATGGGATTCAATTGCATGAATTTAATTTGGATGCGGCGATTGCACGAGCTCCTGAATTAATTTTGGTAGATGAGCTTGCTCATACTAATGCTGAAGGTTGCCGTCATGTAAAGAGATATCAAGATATTGAAGAGCTTTTAAAAGCAGGGATAGATGTTTACACGACAGTTAATGTCCAACATATTGAAAGCTTAAATGATATGGTTGCTTCTGTCACGGAGGTACTCGTAAGGGAGCGTATTCCAGATTCAGTGTTTGATAATGCTAATCAGGTTGAGTTAGTAGACATTGAACCGCAAGACTTAATTGAGCGTTTGAATGCTGGTGCCATTTATCAAGAGTCGCAAGCTAAACGAGCAGTTGATAATTTTTTTACTGTAGATAATTTAACAGCACTTAGAGGTATTGCATTGCGTCGTTGTGCCCAACGTGTTGAGATTCTTTCAGAGAATGCGCGCATTAAGAATCATGGTGATTATTATATCGATGAACACATACTTGTCTGTTTATCCTCATCTCCTTCGAGCACTAAAATTATTCGAACAGCGGCTAGGATGGCAAAAGCTTTTAAAGGAAGGTTTACAGCTTTATTTGTTGAGACAGCTGACCTTTCTACAATGGATGACAAAAATAAGGAGCGTTTATATGCTAACTTACGACTAGCAGAGCAGCTTGGTGCTCAGGTTGAGACAGTTCGTGGAGAAGATGTTCCTTTTCAAATTGCGGAGTTTGCGAGAGTATTTGGAGTGTCTAAACTTGTTATTGGACGAAGTTCAGCAACTAGACCACACTTTTTCAAGAAACCAACACTAACAGAAAAATTGGTAGAAATGGCCCCGAATTTGGATATTTATATTATTCCTGATACGTTGCCATCGGTTTCTGTTTATCGAGCACGAAAAGTACAGAAAAAGAAAAACATCATTTGGTCAACTACTGATATTCTAAAATGTCTTGTCATTTTAATCATATCTAGTTTAATTGGATACACTTTCCGTAATTTAGGATTTGATGAGGCTAATATTATTACAGTCTATGTGCTGGGTGTCTTAATTACTGCAGTGGTGACAACACATCAGATATATAGTTTAATATCTTCGGTAGTTAGTGTTCTTGTCTTTAATTTTATTTTTACTAAGCCTCAATTTACTTTTCAAGCCTATGATCAGGGATATCCAGTAACTTTTCTCATAATGTTTTTTGCTGCTTTTTTAACAGGATCCTTGGCAAATCGTTTAGAAAGACATGCAAAACAAGCTACACGTGATGCTTATCGTATGAAAGTTTTATTTGATACAAATCATCTCTTACAAAAAGCGAAAAGTCGGCAAGATATTATATCTGCTACTTCAAATCAGATTGTCAAGCTCTTAGGTAAAGACGTTGTTTTTTATTTGGCAAAAAAGGAAACGCTGGGTGAGCCCTATATTTTTTCAGCTACGAAAGATTTGCTAAATAACGGCTATACTAGTAGCAATGAAAAAGCAGTCGCAGAGTGGGTGTTTAAAAACAATAAAGCTGCTGGTTCAACGACTGATACGCTCCCAAATGCGAAGTGTTTATATTTAGCGATTCGAGTTAATAATAACGTGTATGGTGTAGTAGGAATAGTTATTGATGAGCAGCCTCTTGACTCATTTGAAAAAAGTATTCTTTTATCCATTATTGGAGAGTGTGCATTAGCCTTGGAAAATGAAAAGAATGCTTATGAGAAAGAAAAAGTAGCTATTCTTGCTAAAAATGAGCAATTACGTGCTAACTTACTACGTGCTATTTCTCATGATTTACGTACACCACTGACTTCTATATCAGGAAATGCTAGTAATCTTCTTTCAAATGGCGATTCCTTTGATGAAGCGACTAAAAAGCAGATGTACACAGATATCTATGATGATTCTATGTGGCTTATCAATCTTGTCGAAAATCTATTAGCTGTGACAAGGATTGAAGAAAATAATGTAAATTTACGCATTATAGATGATTTAGTTGATGATGTTGTATCAGAAGCATTACGCCATGTGAATCGAAAAAGCGTGGAACATCATATTGAAGTGAAGCATAAAGATGAGTTTCTTATTGCTAAAATGGATGCCCGACTAATTGTTCAAGTCATAATTAATATCGTTGATAATGCTATAAAGTACACACCTCAAGGATCACATATCCTTATTCAAACAGAACGACAAGGTAATAAAGCAGTTATTTCCATATCAGATGATGGTGAGGGGATGTCTGATGAGGTGAAGGAGCGAGTCTTTGATATGTTCTATAGCGGGATCAACAAAGTTGTTGATAGTCATAGAAGTTTAGGGTTAGGTTTGGCTTTATGTAAATCAATTATCAATGCCCATGGAGGAGAGATTAGTGTTTCAGATAATATTCCTCAGGGGTCAATATTCACATTCACTTTACCTATAGGAGGACAAATACATGAATAAAACACTTGTTCTATTAGTAGAAGATGATTCATCGGTAAGGAATCTGATGACGACAACCTTAAAAGCACATGGTTATCGTTATTTAACTGCACCTAATGGTGATGCAGCAATATTGGAAGCATCTTCACATAATCCAGATATTGTGTTACTTGATTTAGGGTTACCAGATATGGATGGTGTTGAGGTAATTAAAAAAATTCGTTCCTGGTCAAGTATGCCCATTATCGTTATTAGTGCACGAAGTGAAGATACCGACAAGATTGATGCACTAGATGCAGGTGCAGATGACTATTTAACTAAACCGTTTTCTGTTGAGGAACTGTTAGCACGTTTGCGAGTAACGCAAAGAAGGTTAACGATGATGCAGAGATTTTCTCCTACAGAAGCTTCTGTTTTTATAAATGGAGAACTACGAATTGATTATGCAGCAGGGTGCGCCTATATTAATAGTGAAGAATTGCATTTAACACCTATTGAATACAAATTACTTTGTTTATTATCGAAAAATACAGGAAAAGTTCTGACGCATACCTATATTACACAAAACATATGGGGTAGTAACTGGGATAATGATATTGCCTCTTTGCGAGTATTTATGGCAACTCTGAGAAAAAAAATAGAAAAAGAACCGAATTCTCCTCAATACATTCAAACTCACATAGGAGTTGGTTATCGCATGTTAAGAGTAGAGTAGCTTGAGGAAGTCTCTTACTCTGTGTTAAGAGAGGTAATCGTATAATGATTCAGTTTTGAGATAATAAGAAGTATGCGATACTTGGTGTTTTATAACCCGAATCAGTGATGAGATAGTATAGCTTTAACTCTTTGACTTGGAAGAAGTTCAGAACTGACAAAAATAGGAGAATACAAGGGAAAAGATAAAGGAGCTCTCCCCTACCTCCAATCTCAAAATATTCGGTACTTAATGGGTTATCCAATTCTTCCAATTAGCTATGTCAAGACGAGAACACCCAATTATAAATGAGCGTCAACAGTTGAATACAAAATGATAATCGAATTTCTTTATTTGTAGCTCAAAAAGGAAAATGTGATGTCACAGATCAGGAATTGGATATGGATGATATTCATCGCCTGATTCATGCAACAAATGAGAAGATTATCAAAAATTTCTTTCAGCTTTTGAATTTGAGTAATACAGGACTGACCAAATTAAATCAGTTACGTGAACTTGTAGGAACTTCACCACTTTTGAAAAAAATTTGAACTCAGAATAATAATGTTAATCATATCATCAATATAGCACGATAAAGCAAAATTATGATAATACACTATTGATGGAGCGCTGTGTGCAGTGAAAGTCGCATGCACGGTGTGAAGTGAGGGAAAAATGGAGATAGTATCAAAGTTTTACCTATCGCTATAGAAAGCTTACTCGGATGGCTCTTTCCTTATCTCCGAAACCAACTATAATGGCAATCCAAACTACATCTTCCGCAGATTATCTGGAGTAGTAGCCTGGTTTTTGCTTATACGACGAAATAAAAAAAGGTATACTAACAAAACTCAATAATGCTAGGACATCCTTTTGATTTATCTTGGATTATTTCAAAACAATATGCTAATATTATAGTAAATATTTAGCATATTATTTTGGATGATGGTGTGTGTTTCTAAAGTTAGCAGTGATGGAGTTTTAAAAGTACTAGATTATTTTGAAGTGAAGGTAAAAGAAGCAGTGTTTGCAGGCGATTCAGATGCAGATATAATTTCTGCCAAGGATGGTTTGTGGTCAATCTGTTGGTGTAAATTGGTACAGAAAAAGGCATTTTAAAAGTATTCCAGATATTATATCCGAAAGTCCATCAGATTTGATAAATCAAGAACTTTTAGAAAGGAGAGTATTATGTATTTGAAAGCGCTTATTTTTGATATGGATGGGGTAATAGTTGACACGGAGTATCAAGATTTTTCGATACAAAAAGAATTCATAAAACTTTTTAATCCACACTCTAATTATAGTGATAAAGAGTTATTAGTACTAGTAGGTAAATCCTATTTGACACTTTATAAACTTTTACAGCATTTTATCGGCGAAGAATATAGTATAGAAAAAATTGAGAAAGAATATGGTGTTTTCAGTGATGTAAAATATAGTAAATTGAATTATCGGGAATTATTTAGGGAAGACATTATAAAAATTCTAGATTTTTCTGTTGAAAATGGCATAAAGTTAGCTCTTGCCTCTTCTTCAAAGTATAAACATATTATTGAGATTCTGGAAAGTTGTGGTATAAGAGGTTATTTTGATGTTATAGTTAGCGGTGAAAATTTTATGGAGAGTAAGCCTAATCCAGAAATTTATCAAGCGACATTGAATGAATTGTCTGTTCAGGCTGAACAGTGTATTGCTATTGAAGATTCTTACTCAGGGATTGAAGCATCAACGAGTGCTGGTATTGCTACTATTGGATATTACGATAGTCGATTGCCACTATTTAATGATAAGGCAAATTGGAAAGTCGGAAGTATGCAAGAAGCATTGAACGTAATTCAATCACAACATGAGTTTTAAAATATCTAGATGCATTAAAAAATAATTTAGGCGATATAGCAATTTTGAACGGCACTCTAAAAGTCTGTAATTTCTTTGTAGTCAGATATTTGATATTCTCCAATAAGCATTTTCGATTCTATGGTTTTCTGTTTATTGCTTCTTCATTTTTATAGTGTAACTATTCCATATATCTGCTGCAATACAAATCAGCATAGCATGATGTCTTAAATTGTCTTCTTGATAAGGATATGTAGACTGGATACGGTGTTTTCTTTGTTTTTATTTTGGGGAGTTTAATTATCTCCAGAGTATTTTAAGGAAAGATAAATAAAAAAATCACAAGCTATTTTTCACAAACTTTCAAATGAACTATGATATAATTGAATCATACTTGTGAAAAAATAAAAAATTGTGATTTAGATTTGACTGATTTTTACACCAAATCCAGCTATGAATTTGATGCTCTTCGATGGTAAACAACACCGCTATGAATTAGTCATCTAAAGATTTATAGGAGATATAATGACAGATAACAATAAACAATATGGGGCTGATTTGGTAGTGGATAGTCTCATCAACCATGACATTGACTATGTTTTTGGTATTCCTGGTGCTAAAATTGATCGTATTTTTGACACTCTTGAAGATAAGGGACCACAGTTGATTGTAGCTCGTCATGAGCAAAATGCTGCTTTTATGGCACAAGGGATTGGACGTATTACAGGTACACCTGGCGTTGTGATTACAACAAGTGGACCTGGAGTTTCAAATTTGGCGACAGGATTGGTGACCGCAACGGATGAAGGGGATCCTGTTTTAGCGATTTCAGGTCAAGTAAAACGTGCCGATTTGCTGAAACGGTCTCACCAATCTATGAAAAATGTGGCAATGATGGAACCAGTTACAAAATATGCTGTAGAAGTTCATGAGCCAGATACTCTCTCTGAAACAATTGCTAATGCCTATCGTGTGGCAAAGTCAGGTAAACGTGGTGCAAGCTTTGTTTCCATTCCACAAGATGTGACTGACAGTTTGGTTTCCGTAAAAGCAATCAAGCCATTAACAGATCCCCAATTGGGTTCTGCGTCAGTTGGTGATATCAACTATTTAGCGCAAGCTATCCGAAATGCCGACTTACCCGTTCTTCTTCTGGGAAATGGTGCTTCAACGCGTGCAGTTACAAAGTCTATTCGTAAGTTATTGGATGCTGTAAAATTACCAGTTGTTGAAACTTTCCAAGGTGCAGGTATTGTTTCTCGTGAGTTGGAAGAAGATACTTTCTTTGGACGTGTTGGGCTTTTCCGCAATCAGCCAGGTGACATGTTGCTTAAAAAAGCTGACCTTGTTATTGCTATTGGTTATGACCCAATTGAGTATGAAGCCCGAAATTGGAATGCTGAAATTTCAGCTCGTATTATTGTTATCGACGTTGCGCAAGCTGAAATCGATACTTATTTCCAACCAGAGCGTGAATTGATTGGTAACATTGCGGATACGATTGATTTGCTCTTGCCTGCCGTTAATGGTTATGTTTTGCCAAAAGCATCAGTAGATTATTTGCAAAATCTGAAGAAAAATGTTGTCGAAGATGTCAAATTTGATCGTAATTCCAAGGAAGGTTTGGTTCACCCGCTTGATGTTATTGATGTCTTACAAGAAAATACAACAGATGATATGACTGTCACTGTTGACGTTGGTAGTCACTACATTTGGATGGCACGTTATTTCAAATCATACGAAGCTCGTCATCTGCTCTTTTCAAACGGCATGCAGACCCTTGGAGTTGCACTTCCTTGGGCAATTTCAGCAGCACTTGTTCGTCCAAATACGACAGTTGTTTCAGTGTCTGGAGATGGTGGATTCCTTTTTTCAGCACAAGAATTAGAAACTGCAGTACGTCTCAAGTTGCCGATTGTCCATATCATTTGGAATGATGGCAAGTACAATATGGTCGAGTTCCAAGAAGAAATGAAATATGGTCGTTCATCAGGTGTTGACTTTGGTTCTGTTGATTTTGTAAAATATGCTAGCAGTTTTGGGGCAAAAGGGTATCGTGTTGATAGTAGAGCTTCATTTGAAGAAATATTCAAGGAAGCTTTAAAAGAAGCAAATAATGGACCAGTTTTAATTGATATTCCAATTGACTACAAAGATAACATCAAACTTGGTGAAACAATCTTACCAGATGAATTTTATTAAACTTGATTTTTTAATCATATGACAATAAAATAATATCAGAAGGCACTATTTAAGGTTATTGATGAAAGTGAAGGAGAATATGTCAGAAGCAATTAAACTGTTTCAGTATAATACGTTAAGTGCACTTATGGCTGGTCTTTATGGTGGAACATTAACTATAGGTGAACTTTTAGAACATGGGGATTTGGGGATTGGAACACTAGATTCTATTGACGGGGAGCTGATTATTCTTGATGGTAAAGCGTATCAAGCTAAAGGATCTGATGGTAAAGCAGAGGTAGTAGAAGTTTCTGATGATGTCAAAATTCCTTATGCTGCTGTCGTCCCTCACCGAGCTGAAGTGATTTTTAAACAACGCTTTGAAATGACTGATAAGGAATTAGAAAAACGCATTGAGTCATATTATGATGGTGTTAATTTATTTCGTTCAATTAAGATAAAGGGAACATTTGTGAAGATGCATGTTCGTATGATTCCAAAGTCAGCCCCTGACATTAAGTTTGCTGATGTTGCTACACGCCAACCAGAATACACACGTGAAAATATTTCAGGAACGATTGTCGGGATTTGGACACCAAAGATGTTCCATGGTGTAAGTGTTGCAGGTTATCATTTGCATTTTATTTCTGATGATTTCACATTTGGTGGTCATGTGATGGATTTTATTATTTCAGAAGGTGTTGTTGAAGTTGGGCCAGTTGATCAACTAGATCAGCGTTTTCCGGTTCAGGATCGTAAATACCTTTTTGCAAAATTTAATATGGATGAATTGAAAGAAGATATTGAAAAAAGCGAATGACGTCATGAATGTCATTATACGCATAAGATGTCTTGGTTCTATTAGGAAAACTAGAAGATATGGGTTGTTACGCTGAAATATCTAGAAAATCAGGAGTAGTCTCACAATAATGATACTATCATAAAGAGAATCTTGTATTAAAAAGCTATATGAACTTATAGAAGAATGACACTTTAATCTGTACTGCCCCCAAAAAGTTGGACCATTAATTATGATAAGGATTTAGTTCTGTATTGTACAGGGCTAAGTCCTTTTAGTTTTGCCTTGATACGTTTATTGTTGTAATAAAAAATATAATCTGTAATGGCTTGTTCTAGCTTGTCAAGCGATTTAAAAGTCTTTTCATAACCGTAAAACATCTCAGACTTTAAGATACCAAAGAAGGACTCCATCATGCCATTATCTGGGCTATTCCCCTTGCGAGACATAGACGGACGAATCCCCTTGAATGCCAAGAAATCATGATAAGACTGGTGTTGATATTGCACCCTTGGTCGCTGTGAAGAATAGTTCCCTGGTAAGAGTTAGCTGGAAATGCTTTTTTAAGCATGGGTTGAATCTGTTTTAAATCAGGTGAGCGTGACAAGGTGAACTCAATAATCTCACTATTGTAGCCATCAAGAACAGGAGATAAATAGAGCTTCTCCTTAATGTTTGGTAAAGCGAATTCAGTGATATCTGTATAACACTTCTCATAAGGCTTAGTCCCTTCAAACTGACGTTGAAGCAGATGATCAGCTTTCTTCCCAATCTCTCCCTTGTACGACGAGTATTTACGCTTACAACGAATACAAGCAGCGAGTCCCATGACTGTCATTAAACGTTGAACCTTCTTATGATTGATAACAAATCCACGGTTTCTTAGTTCTAAATGAATACGGCGATAACCATAATTACCTTTATGGTCATCGTAAATGGTTTGAATCATCTCTTTGACCTTCTTATCTTTATTAGCTCTATTAAACCGTTTCAACTGATAATAGTAAGTAGAACGAGCTAGCTTAGCGGTTTTCAGTAAGAGGTCTAATCGAAATCCTCCTGAGACCAGTTCTCTAACAGTCTCCGCCTTGTGCGCTGTAAGATTTCTCCCTCAAGCGCAATTCTCTCAACTTTTTTAGATAAGCTACCTCAGCACGCAGATGCTCATTCTCTTCAAGAACATGCTCTAGCTCAGTCATCTCTTCAGGCGTCTTTTTAGGTTTCCCCCCCATCTTACTCGGTCTCCCTCGTTGTTTCTCAACAATAATATACCCATTTTTCTTGTATTGTGCTATCCAATTTGGTAATGTTCTCATATTAGGAAGTGCATAGTCAATAGAAACACTCCCTTGAGAATCCCCTTCAATCAGAACCTTATCAATGATTTCCTGTTTTAGCTCAGGGGAATAGTGACGATTGGCTGTCTTTTGAATAACCTTGATGCCATGACGCTCATTAAGCGGAACATATTAAGTTATTAGTATTCATACCGAACTGGTCATGAATGTGTGACCAAGTAACGCCTGATTTTCTCATCTCATATATTTTTACTTTATCTTAATAACTTAATGTCATGCAAAAAGCACCCTAATCGTTAGATTTTATGTCCAACTTTTGAGGTGCAGTTTAAAATTGATTGTCTTTTTTGTTTTGTAGATATTTAAAGGTGAATCTTTATCACACTTATATTGAATAGATCTGATTGTGTGTCAGAAATAGTATCAAATATGAAGTCTGATAGAAGTATTTAAAACGGTTATAGGGGATATAGTGATGAGCCAAATTTGCTTACTTCTGCGGTGGTTTTAAACACTGTGAAAAATTGATTATACTAAACAAATAAGTTGTTGGGAAAAAGTCCTTGTTTATGATACTTTTCCCAATATGAGTTACTAAGTTTCATTATGTTGATAATCTATTGTTTTCCCCTAATGGAGTTGATAAAATTAAAATGTAAACGATAACAAAAGGAGAAAATCTTATGTCAGTAGTATTAGCAAGAATTGATCAACGTCTTATACATGGTATTGTAGTTACCCAATGGGCAGGATTTACAAAAGCAAAACGTCTCATGGTTGTGGATGACGAGATTAGCAAAGATGAAAGTCAGAAGGCAGCAATGAGAATGAGTAAGCCAGCTGGTACAGGTATGTCTATCATTGATACTAATACCGCTATTACCAATTTTGCAGCAGGGAAATATGACAGTCATAATGTATTTTTGATTGTTCGCCATCCTCAAACGATAGTTGATTTGGTTGAGGGAGGAGTAGCTATTCCAAAAGTTAATATCGGAATTATATTTGATGGCCCTGGTAAAAAGACAATTAGGAAAATGGTTTCAGTAAATGATGAGGAAATCAATGCTTTGAAGGAATTGGAGAAACTTGGTATTGAAGTGACTTTCCATTTTGTCCCAAATGACATTGAGGAGCCAATGAGTTACTACATTGATTGAGGTAAAAAGAAATGGATATTATTCAAGGAATCTTAATTATTTTACTATCATTTTGGGTAGTATTAGATCAACAAGGACTGGTCGTTGTGACTTGGTTTCCTATTATGGTGTCATTATTTGTTGGTCTTATTATGGGGGATATGGAAACAGCTATGGTTATTGGTGGAACTTTCCAATTAATGTCTTTAGGTGTTGCCAATATCGGGGGCTCATCCGTTCCAAACTGGGGATTAGCAGCGCTAGTTGGAGGTTATGTTGCGATTAAAAGCACGACAACTATTGAAGAGGCTAAGGCTGTTGCACTTGCTGTTGGGGTTCCAGTTGGTATGTTAGGAATTCAGTTAGATGTATTAGCCAAAATTTTAAATACTTATGTAGCACACTGGGCACAGAAGGCAGCTAATGCTAAACAGTTTGAGAAAATGAATCGGATTCTTTGGATTGGTCCACTTATTTTTGGATTATCGACGGCTATCCCAACGACTTTATGTGTTTTATTTGGACAAACAATTGTTACACTTATACTGAACTATGTGCCTGATTGGGTTACGAGTGGCTTGACGATTGCTGGAAATATGCTTCCGGTTGTGGGGATTGCTTTATTACTACAAGTTATGCCAGCAAAAAAATATTTATCCCTATTATTAATTGGCTTTGTCTTGACAGCGTATCTTAATTTACCAATCTTAGGAGTCTCTATTGTTGGACTAGCGTTAGCGTATTATTATTTCACAACAACAATTCAGAAAGTTACGACTTCTAATCTTAATACCGTTGAAGAAATAGGAGATGATTTTGATGAATAAGCAAAATGATATTGTAACAAATAAAGATATTAATAAAGCAGCTTTTAGATATATGTTTATGGCTTGTAATACTTTTAACTACGAAACTCAACAAGGACCCGCAGTGGTGTTTGGATTAAATAAATTATTGAGAAAAATTTATTCTAATGACGATGAGTATGTTGCTGCTTTAAATAATCATTTTAAATACTTTAATACGACAACTTGGATGGCTAATGTTTTACTTGGAGCGAGTGTGGCAATGGAAGAAAGAGATGGCGTTGCTGCTCAAGAAGCTGTTCAGAGCTTTAAAACAGGAATGATGGGGCCTTTAGCGGGTATAGGTGACACTCTTGTTTGGGTTCTTTATCCAACTATCATTGGTTCAATAGCTGCATATATGGGATTAGAAGGAAATCCTACAGGAGCAATTATTTGGTTACTACTCAATATCATCTTTCTGTTATTTAGAGTGAAGCTATTTAAGATTGGTTACCAATCAGGTATCAAATTAGTAACAGCTCTAGGTGATCGACTTAGTGTTTTTACTGAAGCAGCTTCTATAATGGGCTTAACCGTTATTGGTGCTTTAGTGGCTTCTGTCATCAAAATTAATGTTGCTCCTGTTTTTAAAACAGGAGAAGTCTCTTTATCTTTACAAACAGAAGTTTTAGATAAAATTATGCCGTCGCTATTACCTGCATTATTAACGCTAGTTGTTTATAAATTGATTGCAAGTAAAAAAATGTCTGTTATCCAGATTATATTTGGAATTATTGTATTATCTATTATTTTATCTTATTTTGGGATTTTGAAAGCGTAGGTTTATGATATGGTTAAAGTTATAATTGCTAGTCATCATCATTTAGCAGATGGTATGGATGATACGTTGAAGTATCTAGTTCCTTCCCTGACGAATATTGAAACCATCAGTGCATATGTTGATAATGAGCCAATTACTGTGGCTGTTGAAGCGGCATTAAATCGTTGTCAAGGTACGGAAGATATCCTGGTTTTTACAGATTTGTTGGGGGGATCAGTCAATCAGGAATTTGTTAAACAGTTAAAACCAAATGTTCATTTGATTACAGGTATGAATTTGCCAGTTATTATGTCTTTGTTACTCCAATTGGAAAATCAAGACTTATCTGAGTCACTAATCACACAGGCGATTGAAGAGGCTAAAAATCAGATTATTTACGTTAATCATTTTCTACAAGAAACAGTCGATTCAGAAGATGATGAAATGTAATTTTTACAGCACATTATCTCGTTGAAAATAATATGAAGGAATAGAGTAATGGAGAAAGATTGGTGGAAATATAGTGTGGTATATCAGGTATATCCACAGAGTTTTAAAGATAGTAATGGAGATGGTATTGGGGACTTAAAAGGAGTCATTGAAAAACTTCCTTATTTATCTTTGCTAGGTATTGATGTGATATGGTTAAATCCGATTTATGAATCACCAGGGGTAGATAATGGATATGACATTAGTGATTATTATAAGGTTGATGTCAAATATGGGAAACTAGACGATTTAAAGACATTATTAGAAGAAGCCCATAAAATTGGGATGAAAGTAATCTTAGATTTGGTAGTTAATCACACCAGTAATCAACATAAATGGTTTGAAGAATCTAAAAAAAGTAAAGATAACCCTTATTCTGATTATTATATCTGGAAAGATCCAAAACCAGACGGTAGTGAACCAACTAATTGGGGATCAACTTTTGGAGGTTCAGCTTGGGAATATGTTTCAGAGAGAAACCAATATTACTTACATTGTTTTGCTAAGGAACAGCCCGATTTAAATTGGGAGAATCCTAAACTACGTGAAGAAATTTTTCAGATGATTAATTGGTGGTTTCAATTTGGTATTGATGGCTTCAGAATGGATGTCATTACATTAATTAGCAAAGATCCTAGTTATCCTGATGCACCCGAATCTTTACCATATACTAAATCGTATTATATTGGTGCATCAAATGGTCCTAGGGTTCATGAGTACTTACATGAATTAAACCAGAAAGTGCTTAAACGGTATAATGTGATGACGGTAGGTGAGGCGCCTAATACCAATGCTGATCAGGCTCTTCGTTATACGAAAGCTGAAAATGAAGAATTAAATATGGTTTTTCATTTTGATCATATGCATTTAGATTACGGACGTTATGGTAAATTTTCTGATGTCCGTTTTAAATTAAGTGATCTGAAGAAGGTATTATCTGAATGGCAAGACAAATTATCTGAAGGGTGGAATAGTTTATATTGGAGTAATCATGATCAGCCTAGGGTGGTAACACGATTTGGTAATGATGAGTTATATCGTGTCGAATCTGCTAAGATGTTAGGAACCCTACTCCATATGATGAAGGGCACACCTTATATTTTTCAAGGTGAAGAGTTAGGTATGAAGAATGTACCTTTTGCGACATTTGAGGAATATCAAGACATCGAAACTCAGTATTTTTCACAGTTAATGGAAGAAAAAGGAGAGCCTGAAAGCTATATAAAAGAATCGCTTTACCTGAAGTCAAGAGATAATGCTCGGACACCATTTCCTTGGAATGGAGATATCACCGATGGTTATGGATTTTCAACTTCAGAACCTTGGATTTCATATTCTAGTGATAATAAAGTAATTAATGCTGAAGCAGCTTTAGAGGACAAACAGTCTGTCTTTTATTACTATAAAAAGTTAATTGCTTTACGACATCAATTGCCTATCATTGTTTACGGTGACTATAAACTAATTAATAAGAGCGATAGTAATGTATATTCTTATTTGAGAACATATGAAGAACAAACTCTCCTTGTCGTATGTTCTTTTGATGACAAACCAACTTACGTTAGTCTTCCAAAAGATTTACTTAAACGCTCAGGTCATTGTTTGATTCATAATTACCATAAAGAGCAATTACAGCTAAATGTTAAACAGGAACTTCAACCTTATGAAGCATTTGTTTATTTATTCACTTGAATTTAGTATAAAAAATAATGGGTAAATTATAAAAGAGGGATAATGCCTATAAACTATTCTCACATCTTGGTTTGATATCTACGGTGTAGAAGGAATAGTGGCATTATCTTTTTTGTGTCAATAATGATTCCTAAAATATGATACAATGTTATTGCGTAAAATTAGCGGCTACTATTAAGAATAGTAGTAAAAGAGATTATGCATGATGATACGGTAGTTTGGTGGAGGGGAAGAATTGAATTTTGAACAATTAGTTGGATTGCATTTTGATAAATTATCGGAGTCCGAAAAGGATTTGGCAAGATATATTATAGCTCATCAAGAAAGTATTGAAGAGTTAACGTTAGTAGAGTTAGGGCGAAAGGTCATGATGTCTAAAAGTACAGTCCTAAGGTTTTCAAAAAAGCTAGGATTTAATGGCTATTCTGAAATGAAGTATTTTATCCAATCTTCTATTGCGATGCAATTAATTCCATCAGAACAAGATGTGATTGATGAAGTGTTAGGGGATGTAAAAAATACCATTAAATTGATGAAAAATGTTGAGCTTGATAGAATATTTTCGGTGTTGAATAAAGCAAATAATGTTATTATTTATGCAACAGGATTCACACAAAATAATTTTGCAAAAGAATTTTCTAAAGAGTTATTTTTGTTCGAAAGACCCAATTTTTTATTATCTGGAGAGACAGATTTTTCGGCTATTTCTAATATGTTAAATGATGAAGATCTTGTTATTGTTATTTCTTTGAGTGGTAACACACCAAGTATCCAAGAGACATTAAAGAATTTAATGTTAAAACAAGTATCTATTTTAGGTATCACTGAATTTGGAGATAGTTTTTTAAGACAACACTCCACTTATCAACTGTATTACGAAACTAGTGAATTAGAGGTTAACTTTAAAGATAGTAAATCGATGTCTGGTCTATATGTTATTTTGATATTAGTTGCTCGTATGTATAATTTATATAGAAGACAATATAAACACAAGCTATAAATTATCCTGTAATTCTAAACAGAGAGTTGATTTTTATTCATATTTATCCTAAAATAGAAAGCGTTGCACGTGTGAATTTTGTATTAAATTTATTAATTGAATTTGTGCAGCAGTTTGAAATAAAAAATAGGAGAATGTATGGATATTTTTCGAAAGACTCCAATGGCACCCAAAAAAAGTTACTTGCAACGACGTTTGGGGTTAGCAGAACTAATCTTTTTAGGAGTAGGTTCGATTGTTGGAACAGGTATTTTTACGATAACAGGAATGGGTGCTGCTCAATATGCAGGACCTGCTATTACAGTATCAATTCTTATTGCGGCTTTTTGTGTAACGATATCAGCTCTGTTTTTTGCTGAATTTTCTTCAAGGTTACCTCATTCAGGAGGTGTTTATCGCTATTTGTATACTGTTTTTGGAGAGTACCCTGCCTGGATTGCTGGTTGGTTTATGATCATCGAATTTGCAGGTGCCATTTCAACAGCGGCTTCTGGCTGGGGAGAATATCTAAAAGCTTTCTTGAAAACATTTGGAATAAGCTTACCAACTGCTTTAAGTGGCCCATTTAATCCTAAGAACGGAACTTATATTGATATCGTTCCCGTTCTCTTATTATTTTTCGTAACTGCCTTTGTTTTACTAGGGGTTCAAACGGTTCTAAGATTTAATTCTATTTTAGTTATCTTTAAATTAGCTGTTTTACTCATCTTTATTGCCTTAGGGCTGACAGCTATTAATGTTGATAATTGGAGCAATTTTGCCCCATACGGTTTTGGTCAAATTTATGGCGGAAAAGTTGGGATTATGGCAGGAGCCTCTTTGATGTTCTTTGCATTTCTGGGATTTGAATCCATTTCAATGGCAGCAGATGAAACAAAGGAACCGCAAAAGAAAATCCCACAAGGCATTTTTATCTCAATCGGCTTGGTGACTTTGTTGTATGTTGTGGTAACCTTGATTTTAACAGGCACTGTTCACTATTCAAAATTGAATATTACGGATGTTGTTCCGTATGTGTTGCGTAGCATTGGTTTTCCATTTATCGGAAATTTTGTATCAATTGTTGTTATCATGACACTTGTTACCGTCTGCATTTCCATGATGTACGCTTTAACACGTATGATTTATAATATTAGTTGTGACGGTCTTTTGCCTGAACAATTTCAAGAATTAACACCGAAGAGTAAAGTTCCTAAGAAAGCAACTATTTTTGTTGGTTTGGTAACCATGTTCTTTTCAGGTGTGTTGCAATTAGAAATTTTAGCCTTGTTGGTTAATATTGTGACCTTGGCTTATCTGATTTTGTTAGCTTTGGGAGTGATTAAACTTCGCAAAGATTTTGGCGAACCAAAAGAGGAAGAATTTAGAACACCTTGGGTGCCATTTTTACCGCTGCTATCGATTGTTATTTACTTGTCATTGATGACACAATGCAAAGCGATTACTTGGTATGGTTTCATTGCATCCTTTATTCTTGGAAGTCTCATCTATTTTGGATATGGATACAGACATTCTAAGTTAAGAGAAGATAGTAAAAAATAAGAAAACTCACTTTAAATCAACCGAAAGGAAGATTTAGAGTGAGTTTTTGTTTATTTTGTCATGCGCATACTGTTGATTTTTTCTTCGGTCGGAGTGACACGAAGCGTTTTTTGACCAGTATAAGTTACAAAACCAGGTTTGCCACCAGTTGGTTTGTTAAGCTTTTTAGCTTCAATCATATCAACCTGAACAAGGTTGGACAGACGTGCTTTTGAGTAGTAGGCAGCTAATTCAGCAGCGTCAGTTTTGACTTCGTCGCTTGGATTGAGATTATCCTTGATAAGAACGTGGCTACCAGGAATATCCTTAGCATGGAACCAAAGTTCTCCTTTTTTTGCCATTTTGAAAGTCAATTCATCATTTTGCAGATTGTTGCGTCCAACCATGATAATCGTTTTGCCATCTGAAGCCAAGTATTGTTCTGGTTTTTTGCGTTTGTGGCGTTTATCGCGCGTGCGACGTTTGACAAAGCCAGTTTCGACTAATTCCTCGCGAATATCCTCGATATCAGAAATTGCCGCGTGATTCAACGCTGTTTCAACGCTTTCGAGGTAAGTAATCGTATCCTTAGTTTCTTGAATAAGCCCTGTCAAGTGCTTCACAGCTTCTTTCAATTTTTGGTATTTTTTGAAATAACGCTGCGCATTTTGACTAGGTGTCAGGCTTTTATCGAGCGCAATGACGATTTTTTCGTTGGTGTAGTAGTTGTCTAATTCGACTTGGTCTTGATTGTTTGGCACTAGCGTGAGATAGGTCGTTAAGAGTTCTCCTTTTTGGCGGAATTCTTCCGCATTTTCCGTCGCTAATAATTCTTTTTCTTGCTTACCAAGTTTTTTGATATTTTTATCCAATTCTGTTTGAACACGGTGAATCAAATCGCTTGATTGCTGATTGACACGGTCGCGTTCAGCCTTATCTTGATAAAAAACATCCAAGAGTTCAGAAAGACTGTCAAATTGCTTATCGCTCTTGTCAAATAGCACAGCAGCAAATGATTTATCGGTCATATTTGGCTGACATGGTCTAGCAAAAAAAGTACGGAATTGTTTCAGCTTGTTGTTGCTGAGCTGAGCAGCCAGGTTTTCTGCAGTATCACGTCCTAAGCCTTGGAAAAGTTTTTGCAGATTGCGCGGTGCCAAATCTTCTGTCTGCAAAAGTTCAAATAATTTTTCATCTGAAACAGTGAAAGGATTTTTAGCCTCTGTTTTTGGCGGTGCAAGATAAGTTGAGCCAGGCAAGATAGTGCGGTAGCTATTTTGTGAGAAACCAATATGCTTGATTGACTCGATAATCTTGCTTTCAGCTTTATCAATCAAAATAATATTGCTGTGTTTGCCCATGATTTCAACCATCAAGGTGACTTTGATGTTATCACCGATTTCATTTTTATTAGAAAATGCGATTTCTAAAATACGGTCATTTTCAATCTGCGTAATGCTCTCAATGATTGCCCCTTGAAGGTATTTTCGAATAATCATAGTAAATGTATTTGGGGTTTGTGGATTTTGAAAATCAGCTGTCGTAATCTGCACACGTCCGAAAACAGGATGAGCAGAAAGCAAGAGCTTATAATTCTTACGATTATTGCGAATGGTTAAAACCAACTCACGTTCAAAAGGTTGATTGACCTTTTGAATACGTCCATAAAGTAGCTCTTCTTGTAATTCTTTTGTTAAATGGTGTAGAAAAAAACCATCAAATGACATGATTAAAGTTGTCGCAAGACTAGCTAATCAAAAATGATAAGAAATCTTACGACGTCTCCTTTCTAATCTCATGTGTTCAATCCCTTTATTATACCATATCCTTGGCGAAAACTGGGATTTTAGTCATGGAAAAGTTGCTGATATTATTTTTTATAAAACATTTTTATTCTTAGTTAACATAAAGGAGATCTGAAGATACTTGTCTGTCTGAAAACAGATAGCTATTGATAACGCTTTGATTGCATCTTTTACTAAATAACAAAGTTTAATAAATAATAAAATTAAGAAAATTTCGAAAAGTGCTTGAAATTTCTAAAATTTAGGATATAATATAAAAAAACACAGGAGGAAGCTAAGATGAACAACACACAAATTCTTACAAATTGGCAAAGTTGGCGTAGGTAAAGTTGTGTTTATGTGTTTGCATAGATACGACTTTTGGAGTACTTCTAAAAAGTATCTATGCGCTAATCTTAGTTACAGGATAAAAAAGGCGTGTAGTAGATTTTTACTAGACGCTTTTCTTTTTAGTTGACTCACATTATTAACGAATAATATTGATATAGAATTTTAACTAAAAAATTAATGGAGAGAAAATGAAAAATAAAGCACTTATTGGAACCCTTATTGCTCTTGTTATTTTAGTTGCTGGTTCGATGATTTATGACCAGACTAAAAGAGATTCAAGTAAAAATGATGTGGTTAAAATTGGTATTTTGCAGTATGTGACGCACGATGCTCTAGATGAGATTGAAAAAGGAATTGAGGACGGTCTTGCTGAGGCTGGCTATGATAGTGATAACGCTGAAATTACGATGTTGAATGCTGAAGGTGACCAAAGCAAGATTCAAACGATGAGTAAGCAGCTGGTCAATGCTAAAAACGATGTTTTGATTGGTATTGCAACACCAGCCGCACAAGGTTTGGCATCAGCAACAAGTGATATTCCAGTTGTTATGGGAGCTATTTCTGACCCAGTTGGTGCAAAATTAGTTAAAAATCTTGAAGAACCAGAAGGAAACGTAACAGGGGTTTCCAACCAAGTTCCAATTGAACAAAGCGTAGAGCTCATTCAAAAAATCACACCAAATGCCAAGACAATCGGCGTTTTATATGCTAGTAGCGAGGATAATTCAGTATCACAAGTCGCTGAATTTAAAAAGGATGCTGAAGTTGCTGGCATTAATGTCATTGAATACGCCGTACCGTCAACAAATGAAATCACAACAACAATGTCGGTTATGACAGGAAAAGTCGATGCTATCTTTGTTCCACAAGACAATACTATTGCATCAGCCTTTACGACGGTTGTTAATGCTGCCAATGCTGCGAAAATTCCGATTTATTCATGCGTTGATACAATGGTAGAGCAAGGAAGCATTGCATCAGTTGCCCAAAGTCAGTATGATTTAGGTGTGGAAACGGCAAAAATTGCTGTTAAATTGTTAGCAGGTAAAAAAGTGTCAGAAGTTCCTGTTAATATTGTCAATACAGGGACACCAACCCTTAACTTGAAAGCTGCACAAGAGCTTGGTATTACAATACCAGATAGTGTTCTTTCAGAAGCCACAGTGGCTGTTGAGGCAGATGATAATTAAGGAAGAAGGAGAAAAATCAGATGATTATTTCGTCAGTATCACAAGGGCTTTTGTGGGGAATTCTTGGTCTAGGAATTTACCTCACCTTTAGAATCTTGAACTTTCCAGATATGACAACAGAAGGCTCATTTCCGCTTGGAGGAGCAGTGGCTGTTACTTTGATGAACCATGGTTTTCATCCTATTTTAGCAACACTTGCAGGAATGCTTTCAGGGTGTTTTGCAGGACTTGTGACAGGCTTGCTTTATACTAAAGGAAAAATCCCAACCATTTTAGCAGGAATTTTGGTGATGACCTCTTGTAACTCAATCATGCTCATGATTATGAAACGTGCTAATCTTGGTTTGCTTGATATTAAAACATTGCAAGATTTATTCCCGTTTGCAGATAGCACTAACTTGCTGATTATTGGTCTTTTAGCGGTTGTTATTGTTATTTCAGGATTAATTTTCTTCCTGTACACACGACTTGGTCAGGCTTATATCGCTACTGGTGATAACCGTGATATGGCAAAAAGTTTTGGGATTAATACCGACCGCATGGAAGTTATGGGGCTTACGATTTCAAATGGGTTGATTGCTTTATCAGGTGCTCTTGTCAGCCAACAAGATGGCTACGCTGATGTCTCAAAAGGAATTGGTGTGATTGTTATCGGACTTGCTAGTATCATTATCGGAGAAGTGTTGTATTCAACTGGTTTAACACTTTTAGAGCGTTTGATTGCCATTGTTGTTGGGTCAATTTTGTATCAATTCTTAATCACGGCAGTTATTGCCCTTGGCTTCAATACGAACTACCTCAAATTGTTCAGTGCTCTTGTCTTGGCACTCTGTCTCATGGTTCCCGTTCTTAAAAATAAATTTTTCAAAGGAGTGACCTTATCGCGATGAAAAAAATTGTAGAATTAAAAAATGCTACCGTTCAAGTTAATAACGGTCTTGACGAGGTCAAAACAATCCTTGATGACGTGAATTTGACAATTTATGAACATGATTTTTTGACGATTTTAGGTGGGAACGGTGCTGGGAAATCAACGCTTTTTAACGTGATTGCTGGAACTTTGATGTTGACTAGCGGAAGCATTTATATCCTAGACAAAGATGTGACACATTTACCTGCTGAAAAACGTGCAAACTATTTGGCGCGTGTCTTTCAAGACCCTAAAATGGGAACAGCACCACGTATGACTGTGGCTGAAAACCTTCTTATTGCCAAATATCGTGGTGAAAAACGTGGACTTTTGCCACGAAAAATTCATGCGTTTACCGATGAATTTCAAGCGTTGGTTGCACGAACTGGTAATGGTCTTGAAAAGCATTTGGAAACGCCGACTGGGCTTTTATCAGGTGGGCAACGTCAAGCACTTAGCTTGCTCATGGCAACGCTAAAACGCCCAGAATTGTTGCTACTTGATGAACATACGGCAGCCCTTGACCCTAAGACGAGTGTATCCTTGATGAATTTAACAGATGAATTTGTATCAGGTGACCACTTGACAGCACTCATGATTACACACCACATGGAAGACGCTCTGAAATATGGTAACCGTTTGATTGTTATGAAAGACGGCAAAATCATCAAAGACCTCAATCAAGACGAAAAAGCCCAAATGGCAATCGCCGATTATTATCAATTGTTTGAATAAACACAAACGCCTTCGGGCGTTTTTTAGGTGTTCAAGTAACTTTTCCAAATCACAAAGAAGAAAATCTTCTGAAAATATGGTACAATGTTAATGCTGTAATTCGACTTGCTAACTTTTTTGGAGGCAAGGACCGTTTGTATGAAAAAAGCAAAACAATTTGCTCGTATAAAAAATAAAAATGAGGAGAAAACATCGTAATGAGCGATATTAAAATTATTGCCCTTGGAGGGGTGCGCGAAAATGCGAAAAACCTCTATGTGGTAGAAGTTAATGACTCTATTTTCATTTTGGATGCTGGACTTAAATATCCTGAAAATGAACAATTGGGTGTGGATGAAGTTATTCCAAATATTGATTACCTAGTTGAAAATAAAAAACGTGTGCAAGGAATTTTCTTGACGCATGGGCATGCAGATGCTATTGGAGCTTTGCCTTATATTCTATCGGAATTTAAAGCGCCAGTATTCGGCTCACCGTTGACAATTGAGTTAGCGAAGCTTTTTGTTAAGAAAAATAACAACGTTAAAAAATTTAATAATTTCCATGTTATTGACGCAGAAACTGAAATTGAATTTGCAGATGCGACGATTTCATTCTTTAAAACAACTCACTCAGTTCCTGAAAGTTTGGGGATTGTTGTCGGTACAGATGAGGGAAATATTGTTTACACAGGCGACTTCAAATTTGACCAAGCTGCCCGTAAATATTACCGTACAGACTTGTCTCGTTTGACTGAAATTGGGCGTGAAGGCGTGTTAGCTCTGCTTTCTGATTCTGCTAATGCGACAAGTAATGTTTTGACAGCTAGCGAATCAGAAGTTGCAGCTGAAATGGATAGCATTATCGCAGATGCTGAAGGCCGCGTGATTATTGCAGCCGTAGCTTCTAACTTGATTCGTATTCAGCAGGTATTTGATTCAGCTGCAGACTACGGTCGTCGTGTGGTTTTAACTGGTTTTGACGCTGAAAATATTGTCCGCACAGCCATTCGTATGAAACGCTTGCGTTTGGTTGATGAAAAATTGATTGTCAAACCAAAAGACATGCACAAATTTGAAGATCACGAATTGATTATTCTTGAAACTGGTCGTATGGGTGAACCAATTAATGGTTTGCAAAAAATGGCACTTGGACGCCATCGTTATGTGCAAATCAAAGAAGGTGACCTTGTTTACATCGTTACAACGCCAAGTCTTTCAAAAGAAGCAGCTGTTGCGCGTGTCGAAAATTTGATTTACAAAGCTGGCGGTGTGGTTAAACTTATCACACAAACAATGAATGTTTCAGGCCATGCCAATGCGCGTGATTTGCAGTTGATGATTAACCTTCTTCACCCAAAATATTTGTTCCCAGTTCAAGGAGAATACCGTAACTTGGCAACGCATGCTGAGTTAGCGCAAGAAGTTGGTATGTATCCAGAAAATATTTACATCGTTAAACGTGGTGATGTCATGGTTCTTGATAAAGACGGCTTTAATCACGAGGGAAGTGTCCCAGCTGGTGATGTGATGATTGATGGAAATGCTATTGGTGACGTTGGTAATATTGTTCTTCGTGACCGCAAAGTCTTGTCAGAAGATGGTATCTTCATTGTTGCCTTGACTGTTAATAAACGTGAAAAGAAAATCGTTTCAAAAGCTAAAATTCACACACGTGGTTTTGTCTATGTCAAGAAAAGCCGTGATATTCTACGTGAATCAGCTGAATTGGTTAATCAAACTGTTGAAAATTACTTGGCACAAGATAGCTTTGACTGGGGAGAATTGAAAGGAGCTGTCCGCGATGAAGTGGCAAAATTCCTTTTTGACCAAACCAAACGTCGCCCTGCTATTTTACCAGTGGTTATGGAAGTGAGATAAGAAGATAAGGGAGGCAAAAGCCAAGTCTCCCTATTTGTTATTTTTGCTGTGCAGTTTTTTCTTGTTTTTTTAAGTTTTGATTGATATACTAAAAGCCCAAGATTTTGAAATATGGATTAATTTGCCTTAATCTAAAATTCTAGAAAGCGAGGATACGTATGAGAAAGTTATGTAGGATAATCTTTTTTATTCCCAAACTCATTATCAGTATTATCTGGAATTTTTTCTGGGCTATTTTTAGAACGATTGTAATTATTGGAATTATTTGTTTTGGTTTACTATATTATGCCAATAATAGTAGTTCTCAGTTAGCCAATACGATTTCAACCATTGCAAATAATGTAACAAGTTATCTTTCAGCAAATAGTGATGATATTGCTAATAGTCTAAAGGATTTGTCAACGGATGATTTCACTTATTATTCAGGAGCACGTTGGTCAAGCAATTCTGCAAATGTCTATATTGAAACGACCAATGAAACTTTGGTCAATGCTTATAAGGAAGCCATCAATACTTGGAATGCAACGGGAGTTTTTACATTTAATGTAGTTTCGGATGCATCATCAGCAGATATTATTGCGACTGAATATTCTGATGCTAGTTCAAAAGCAGCAGGATTTGCTGAGACAGAAACGAATGCTTTGACAAATCATATTACTCATGTTGATGTAAAATTGAATACTTACTATTTAACAGAAAATGATTATGGTTATACGCATAATCGTATTGTTTATACCGCGGAACATGAGTTGGGACATGCGATTGGGCTTGATCATGATGATAGTGAAGAATCAGTTATGCAATCCTCAGGCTCTTATTATGGCATTCAGGATGTTGATATTGAAAAAGTCCAATCACTTTATGCTTCTTAAATAAAAGTAAATCTAGAAAAAAACTGCTGATTTCAGCAGTTTTTTTCATATTCTCCTAGTTTAACGACTTGTGATTTGGTAAAATAGACATATGATTATTTTACAAGGGAATAAAATTGAACGCTCATTTTCGGGCGATGTACTTTTTGATAATATTAATATTCAAGTTGATGAGAAAGACCGCATTGCGCTAGTTGGGCGAAATGGTGCGGGAAAATCAACTTTGTTAAAAATTTTAGTGGGTGAAGAAACACCAACTTCTGGTGAAATTAATACCAAACGTGATTTAACCTTATCTTACTTGGCCCAAGATAGCCGTTTTGAGTCAAAGAATACGATTTTTGATGAAATGTTGCACGTTTTTGATGATGTGCGTGGCATGGAATCACGTTTGCGTAAAATGGAAATGCAAATGGCAGAGCTGACAGGTGATGCTTTTGATAAATTGATGTCAGATTATGACCGCATGTCAGAGGAATTTCGTGTCAAGGGTGGATTTACCTATGAGGCGGAAATCAAGGCGATTTTAAATGGTTTTAAATTTGATGAATCCATGTGGCAAATGAAGATTTCGGAATTGTCAGGTGGGCAAAATACACGCTTGGCGCTTGCCAAAATGTTGCTTGAAAAGCCTGAATTGCTAGTGCTAGACGAACCAACCAACCATTTGGATATCGAAACTATTGCTTGGCTTGAAAATTACTTGGTCAACTACCAAGGTGCTTTGATTATTGTCAGTCACGACCGATATTTCTTGGATAAGGTGGCAACGGTGACGCTTGATTTGACACCACATTCGCTTGACAGATACGTTGGTAATTATTCTAAATTCATGGATTTGAAGGCTGAAAAGTTAGCACTCGAAGCCAAAAATTATGAAAAACAAGCCAAAGAAATTGCTAAGTTAGAGGACTTTGTTCAACGTAATATTGTGCGTGCCTCAACGACAAAACGTGCCCAAGCTCGCCGCAAACAGTTGGAAAAAATGGAACGTTTGGACAAACCAACGGCAGGGCAAAAATCAGCTAACATGACTTTTCATGCGGATAAAGTGTCAGGAAATGTAGTCTTGACGGTGACAGATGCGGAAATTGGCTATGATGACCAAATCTTGTCAGAACCAATTAATATTGATGTCAAGAAATTTGATGCCATTGCCATTTTCGGACCAAATGGTATCGGAAAATCAACCTTAATTAAATCAATTGTGGGTCAAATTCCATTTATCAAGGGAACATCAACCTACGGTGCCAATGTTGAAGTGGGTTACTATGACCAAACGCAATCAAATTTGACGCGTACAAACACGGTTCTTGATGAGCTTTGGAATGACTTTTCAACGACACCAGAAGTGGAAATTCGTAACCGTTTGGGAGCTTTTCTCTTCTCTGGCGATGATGTCAAGAAATCAGTCAGCATGCTTTCTGGTGGTGAACGCGCCCGCTTACTTCTTGCAAAATTGTCCATGCAAAATGATAATTTCCTTATTCTAGATGAACCAACCAACCACTTGGATATCGATAGCAAGGAAGTTTTAGAAGATGCTTTGATTGATTTTGATGGAACACTTTTATTTGTCAGTCACGACCGTTATTTCATTAACCGTGTGGCAACAAAAGTGCTTGAAATCTCTGAAAAAGGCTCAACCCTTTATCTTGGTGATTATGATTATTACCTTGAGAAAAAAGCAGAGCTGGAAGAAATGGAACGTTTGAAAGCCGAAGAAGCACAGGAAAAAACAGTTGCCATTGTTGAAAAAGCGCCAGCTAATGATTATCAAGCGCAAAAAGCTAACCAAAAAGAACTTCGCAAACTCACACGCCGAATCGCTGAAATTGAAAATCAATTAGAAGAGATTGAAGCGCGTGAAGAAGCAATCAATCAAGCGATGTTAGCCACAAATGATGCCGTAGAACTTGTTGATTTGCAAAAAGAACTCGATGACTTGACTGAACAACAAGAAAACCTCATCCTAGAATGGGAAGAACTCAGCGAACAGGTTGAAGGATGATCTTTAATGATATGCAGCTGTCTGGGATTAGTTAGCATATCATTTTTTAGTTAAAAAAATCAATAGCAAGCTATTGACTTTTTATGTTAAAGTTCTATAATAATTAGTGATAAATAATAAGAAAGTATCTAGCAAATCTTAAATTTAGCCGAATAAGCTTACTTGAAAAGGAAAAAGTTTATTTTTGGGTTAATTTTTAGAGGCTTGTTTTTTTGACTGTGGAGGTAATCATGAATCCTAAACATGCTCCTTATGGATGGTTAGTAAAACGGATAGCGCGTCGTTTGGAACAAAATATGAATAATTTTCTTAAACCGTATAATATTACGATTATGCAATCATGGGTTTTAATGTTTTTGAAACAAACAGAGAAGTGCTACACTTTCAAAGAACTAGAGAAACAATTTGAAGTTTCTCAGCCAACCATGGCCGGTATTTTAGCACGTTTGGATCAAAAAAATATGATTATAACCATTCAAGATGAAAAAGATAAGCGTATTAAAAAAGTTCAAATTTCTGATGATGGTAGAGCTTTGATTAATCGTTTAGGTGAGCACCTAGAGGATTCAGAAGTTGCAATCGTTGGGAATTTTACCAGAGATGAGCAAGAGACTTTTCATTTATTGCTTGAAAAAGCTTATTATAATGTTGTAGAAAGAGGTGACGAGAATGATTAAAACTTTACTCGCGCAAGTGAAGGAGTATAAAACGCCATCTTTATTAGCTCCTTTATGTGCCGCTTTGGAAGTTTTTTTCGATATGTCTATTCCCTTTGTGATTGCAAAATTGATTGACCAAGGGATTCAGGCAGGAAATCTTGCGGTAGCCATGAAATATGGTTTATTTATGTTACTTTTAGCTATTTGTGGTTTGACGACAGGTTTCCTAGCAGGGAAATTTGCGGCACAGGCTTCAGCTGGTTTTGCTGCTAATTTGCGTGAAGGAATGTATGACAATATTCAAACATTTGCTTTCTCAAATATTGATAAATACAGCACGGCTGGTCTTGTAACACGTATGACAACCGACGTGACAAATGTGCAAAATGCTTACCAAATGATTATTCGTGTGGTTGTCAGAGCACCGTTAACAATCATTTTCAGTATGTTTATGTGTTTTGTGGTTGATCGTCAATTAAGCTTGATTTTCCTACTTGCTGTTATTATTTTAGCGGCTTCATTGCTGTTCATCATGCGTAAAGCAATGCCCGCTTTTAACTATGTTTTCCGTAAATACGATGACTTGAATGCCAGTGTCCAAGAAAATATTTCTGGTATTCGTGTGGTAAAAGCTTTTGTCCGTGAAGATTATGAGAATAAAAAATTCACCAAGGCTGCTGAAAATATCTACCGTTTATTTGTGAAAGCGGAAAAAATTGTTATTTTTAATAATCCAATCATGATGTTTATCATCTTCGCTTGTATGATTTGCTTGTCTTGGTTCGGAGCCCGCTTTATTGTAGCGGGTAGTTTAACGACAGGGGAGCTAACGTCACTTCTTTCTTATATCTTTGCCATGATGATGTCATTGATGATGTTGTCAATGATTATGGTTATGATTTCAATGAGTACAGCTAGTGCAGAACGTATTTCTGAGGTACTCAACGAAAAAGCTGACATTGTTAATCCTGAAAATCCATTGATGGAAGTTTCAGACGGAGGTATTGTTTTTGATCATGTGCATTTTTCTTATAAACATGGCGGTGGTGAAGAGGTGCTTTCTGATATAAACCTGAGTATTAAATCTGGTGAAATCATTGGAGTTATTGGTGGAACAGGTTCTGGTAAGACCTCATTTGCTAATTTGATTTCACGTCTTTATGATGTTGATTCTGGTTCAATTAAAGTTGGTGGACGTGATGTTCGCGAATACGATTTGGAAGTTCTTCGTGACCAAGTAGCGGTTGTTCTTCAGAAAAATGTCCTTTTCTCAGGGACTATCTTGGATAACCTTCGTTGGGGAAATGAAAATGCGACAGATGAAGAATGTATGGAAGCTTGCCGTCAAGCTTGCGCAGATGAATTTATCGAACGCTTCCCAGATAAATACAACACTTGGATTGAACAAGGTGGTAGTAACGTTTCTGGTGGGCAAAAACAACGTCTTTGTATTGCCCGCGCGTTGTTGAAAAAACCAAAAGTATTGATTTTGGATGACTCAACTAGTGCTGTTGATACTGCGACAGATGCGAATATCCGTCAATCATTTGCTGAAACCATTCCTGGGACAACTAAAATTATTATTGCCCAACGTATTTCTAGTGTGCAACACGCTGATAAAATTTTAGTTCTTGATGATGGTAAGATTTCGGGATTTGCCAGTCATGATGAACTATTACAAACAAATGCGATCTACCGTGAAATTAGCGATGTTCAACAGCAAGGTAGTGGTGATTTTGATGCGGAAGGAGGTAGCAATTAATGGCTCAAACCAAAAAAGAAATTAATAAACAAGATACGCTAAAACGTGTGTTGGCTTATGTTTTGAAAAACTATAAATGGCGCTTCTTGCTAGTATTGGTTTTGATTTTAGTAACAGCGCTTTGTATGGTACGCTTTAGTTTGTTCATGCAAACATTGATTGATAGTTATATTACACCTCTTTTAGCTGCTAAAAATCCAGATTTTTCAGGGTTAGCGCACGCTATTTTCCAATTAATCATCATTGGTATTATTGGTGTTCTAAGTTCTTACACTTATAATCGTTTGATGGTTTATGTTGGACAAGGAACAATGCGTCGTATTCGTATTGATTTGTTCACTCATATGGAACGCTTGCCAATCAAATACTTTGATACACATGCTCACGGTGATATCATGTCTATCTATACTAACGACGTTGATACACTTCGTCAGTTGATTAGCCAGAGTATTCCTCAGGTCATTAATTCGGTTTTTTCGATTGTGGTAACATTTACAAGTATGCTTCTTTTGAATGTTCCCTTGTCAATATTATCACTTTTTATGGTTGTGGTGTTATTATCAGTAGCGCGTAAAATTGCTTCGCAATCGTCTAAGCATTTCCATAATCAACAAAATGACCTTGGGCGTGTCAATGGGTTCATTGAGGAAATGATGGACGGTCAAAAAGTGGTTAAAGTTTTCAATCACGAAGAACGTGCTAAAGAAGATTTCCGAAAAATCAATCAACAGCTCCGCTATTCTGCTACAAATGCTAATATCTATGCTAATATTTTGATGCCAGTATCCGCTAATATTGGACATATTTCCTATGTGCTTTGTGCCATGCTTGGGGCAACCCTAGCTCTTCAAGGCTATGCTGGATTGACTTTGGGAACATTGGTTTCTTTCCTAGCGCTTAACCGTAGTTTTACAAACCCAATCACACAAATCAGTCAACAAATCAACGCAGTTATTATGGCGATGGCTGGTGCTGATCGTGTCTTTAATCTACTTGATGCTGAAGTGGAAACAGATGAAGGTTATGTTGAATTGGTAAATGCTACTGAGGACACTGCTGGAAATCTTCAAGAAGTTGAAGAAACAACTGGTATGTGGGCTTGGAAACATCCACACGAAGACGGCACCGTAACTTATCACAAGCAAGAAGGTCGTGTAACCTTCTCAGATGTAACCTTTGGTTATAATGATGATAAAATGGTTTTACATGATATTAATTTGTTTGCGGAACCTGGTCAAAAAATTGCCTTTGTTGGCTCAACTGGTGCTGGTAAAACAACTATTACAAACTTGATTAACCGTTTTTACGATATTCAAGAAGGTAAGATTCATTACGACGGTATTAACATTCGTAAAATCAAAAAAGCTGACCTTCGTCGTAGCTTAGGGATTGTATTGCAAGATACACACCTTTTCACAGGAACAGTTATGGATAATATCCGTTACGGACGTTTGAATGCGACTGACGACGAATGTATTGCTGCGGCTAAGTTAGCTAATGCACATGATTTCATTAAACGTTTGCCAGAAGGTTACGATACCATTTTGACAGGTGACGGAAGTAATTTATCTCAAGGACAACGTCAATTGCTTGCGATTGCACGTGCAGCTGTGGCAAATCCACCTGCTTTGATTTTGGATGAAGCAACATCATCAATCGATACGCGTACCGAAGTTCACGTCCAAGAAGGTATGGATGCGTTGATGAAAGGTCGTACAACTTTTGTTATCGCTCACCGTTTGTCAACAGTTCGCAATGCGGATTGTATCATGGTTCTCGAGCAAGGACGTATCATCGAACGTGGTAACCACGACGAATTGATTGCGCAAAAAGGTCGTTATTACCAACTTTACACAGGTAACGCCATTGGTGAATAGCTGAATTAAATCATTGTTAAAATTTATTTTATCAATATGTGAAAATGTAAAAAAGAATAACCTCTTTTTGAAGTGCCCCCCAAAAGTTAGACTAAATATTTAAGTTAAGGATTGAGTTCTGTATTGCACAGGACTTAGTCCTTTTAATGTAAGTTTGATTCGTTTAGTGTTGTAGTAGTTGATATATTCTGAAATAGCTGTTTTCAATGTTTCGAGGGAAGTAAATTCCTTCTCAAACCCATAAAACATTTCTGTCTTCAATGTTCCAAAGAAAGATTCCATCATGCCGTTGTCTAAGCTATTTCCTTTACGCGACATGGACGGTCTCATTCCATGCTCCTCAAGAAAATGATGGTAGTAAGTGTGTTGATATTGCCATCCTTGGTCACTATGTAAAATAGTGCCCTGATAAGTTTGTTCAGGAAAAGCCTCGGAAAGCATCGTTTTAAGTTGTTGTAAGTTTGGCGAGGTAGATAAATTATATGCAATAATCTCACTGTTAAAGCCATCAAGAACTGGTGATAGATACAATTTTTGATTACTAGCAGGGATTGAAAACTCTGTTACATCGGTATAACACTTCTTAAGTGGTTGGGCAGCTTTAAATTGACGCTTAATGAGATTATCAGCTTTCTTGCCCACCTCACCTTTATAAGAGTTATAGCGACGTTTCGCACGGATTCTAGCTTTCAAACCAAGTTCTGTCATCAGACGTTGAACTTTCTTATGGTTAACTTTATAGCCTCGATTTTTAAGTTCGAGGTGAATTCTACGGTAACCATATCTCCCTTTGTTCTCAGAATAAATATCTTGAATAGCTTCTTTTAATTCTTTGTTTTTATCTACCTGGGTTAGACGTTTAACCTGATAATAGTAGGTTGATCGAGACAGCTTCAAAATATTAAGTAGGATTCTTAAATCAAATACATTGATTAGTCCTTGAATGATTTCTGTTGCTCTTTGAGCCTTGCTTCGTCCCTCAATCGGAGTTCTCTCAACTTTTTTAGTACGGCATTCTCCGCTCTAAGGTACTCATTTTCATATTGAAGACGCTCTAATTCAGTCATTTCTTCAAGTTTTTTCTTTGGTTTGCGTCCCATCTTTACAGGTCTCCCTCTTGATTTCTCAAGAATAGTATACCCGTTTTTCTTGTATTGCGCTATCCAATTAGGAAGCATTCCCTTATTTGGTAATCCATAATCTAGAGAAACCTCTAGCTGAGACCTACCTTTCATCAGAACTTCGTTTATGATTTCCTGCTTTAGTTCAGGAGAATAATACCTATTTTTCCTTTTACAAACACTTTCCAATCCGTGTATATCAATGAGGCGGACCATGTATTGAAGGTTATACTTACTAATATTAAATGTTTGACTGATTTTAGGCCATGTCCAACCGGATTGTCGTAGCGATAGATTTCAATTTTATCTTCATAACTTAATTTCATAGAAAAACACCCCAAAAGTTAGATTTGTTGTCTAACTTTTGGGGGGCAGGTCATTTTCCTAACATTTTTAGTTTCAAATGAAAAGTTTTAGATGTATAATATGAGCCAGTTAGGAGGGCGCACATGAAAAACGCACTAAAGGAAATTTTCTTTTTTAAGAAAAAATATTTTTTGATTGAGGGGCTGGTTATTCTCATGATTTTTATGGTCATGTTTCTATCCGGTTTGATCAATGGGCTGGAGCGTATTGTCAGCTCTGCCATTGAAACGATGGATGCTGCTTACTTTTTGGTGGACGAGGATGCGGAGGGCAATATTCCTTATTCTATGTTGACAGATGAGCAGGTGGCTGACGTTGAAAAGGCGAAGCTAGGTGATCTGGCAGAGCTCAATATTTTGCGCAGCACATTTACAGCCAAAGGAATCAAAGACAAGCAAACTGCAGCGATTTTGGTGACCCATGATGAGCGCATTTTGGATGTAGTGGATCGCATTTACCGCCTGCAAAAAGGGAAATTGGTAGAAGAAGCACCTTATCAATAATTGCAGACATGTAAAACAGACAGAGAAACTATTCTCCGTCTGTTTTTGTTTATTCTTGAAAAAAATGGGAAATATGGTATACTAAAATAGTTAGCAAACTAATTAAAGGGAAGGAGAATTCTATGAAACGGGAACATAACACCATTTATTTATTGAAACAGACGGAATTGACCTTTGAAAAAGTGTCAAATGAAATCCTGAAACCCTATGCCTTGACCCATGCGCAATTTAAGATTATCAAATATTTGTACACGGTTGAGGGGCAAACGGTCATTCAAAAGGATATTGAGCAATATTTTCGGATGTCCAGTGTGACGGTGGCCCGGTTGTTGGTGAATTTGGAAAAAAATGATTGGATTGTTCGGACGCAAAGCGAGCGCGATAAGCGGCAAAATTTGATTCGTCTAACGGAGAAAGCAAAGAATCTAAAAGTGGAGTTTGAGACAGTGTCAGACCAATTAGAAAGTCGACTGACGGGGCGCTTGGACGCTACCGAGTTGGAAGAGCTGCGCAGCTTATTGCGGAAAATGTTAGCCATTGACCTGGACGAATAGAGAAATAGTAGAAAGAATGAATTTTATACGCAAAATCAGCCATTTCAAGGGAAGCAATTTCTTGATTCCTATGTTTTTGACTTCCTTGGTCTACACGTTTTATCCCGATTTGTTGACCATCGGAGCTCCATTTAGTGGACTTTTCACGTCAGAAGCGACCTTTTTCATCATTGCAGTGCTCTTGATGGTATCCGGGATTCAGACGGATTTGAAAAAGTATCCTTCGGTTTTGAAGAGTATTGGACCTGTTTTGTTGGTCAAGGTTGCCATTTCAGCGGCTGTGACGCTTCTCTGGAAGGCTATTTTTCCTGTAGAAGGCTGGCTGGGGATGACGGTTGTCACGGTTTGTGCCGTTCTCATGAGCTGCAATCCTGGTATGTATCTGGTGCTTTTGGGAAAAAATATCACGGAGAAGGAAGAGAGTGCTTTTTCCGTTATCAATCTGTTGATGTTGCCTGCCTTGCCGCTCCTGATTTTAAGCATCGGTGAGTCTCAAATTGACTTGCTAGCACCTTTGGTTGCCAATCTCTTGCCCTTTATTCTGGGGATTGTCATCGGTATGCTCTATCCAGGTTCGCGGAAACTCTTTCGTCCGCTCAATATGCTCTTGATTCCATTTTTAGCGGTTACCTTCGGTGCCAAAATCAATTTATTGGTTGCGTTGAAATCTAGCTTATCTGGCTTTATTCTGGCTATCCTATTTTATGCCTTGATGGTGTTGCCGTTGACATGGTTGGACAAGGTCTGGAACAAACAGCAAGGGCGCATGGCTCTGTCCATGAGCTCTATTGCGGCTTTTTCCATGTCCATTCCGCCCTTTGTCAGCCAATATTTACAGATTAGCGATGCGGAAATTGGTCAATCTATCGGGCAAATCGCTTTTGCCGTGATTATTTCTAGTTTTGCAACGCCTTATCTTTTTAATCAATTTATTTCAAGCGAGGAAGAAGAAGTGGAAACAGAAACTTTACATTACATTCGTCCGCATTCAGACTATCCAGAATATCTGGTGGATCAGATTGCGGCTGTCGACTGGCGTGCGGGTGAGCATTTGGCCAATCGGATTCGTCAACATGATTTGGATACCAATGATGTCGTTGTTGTGATGGCAGATGACAATAACAAGCTGGTCGGTTTTGTCGGTCTGACAGAGCGAGATATCGTCGACGATGTAGATTTTGGTCCATTTTTATCGACCATGTATATCGTCCCAGAGCACCGTGGCAAGGGTTTTTCTTTTCAATTAACCAGTTGTATTTTGGAAATTGCTAAGAAGCAAGGACGCGACAAGCTCTACATCGTCACCCAGCAGGAAGGTCTCTATGAGCATCATGATTTCCAACAAATTTCAGAAGCGACTGACCGCTTTGGACGGCCTATGCGGGTGCTGATGCGTGAGATTTAGAAGGGAAAGAGGAAGATTCCTCTTTTTTTAAATATTCACTAATTAGTGAATATTTTCATTGACAATGCTATTCAATAAGACTATACTAATAGTATCAAATGAAAACAACCTTGGTTGTGTCACACTCATATCATCGGACATCTGAAGAAACTCTTGCCACATGATTGCACTGAAACATGACTCTGTTAGGCCGTGTTTTCTTTATTACAAGGGAGGAAACGAATATGAAAGTCACAAATGCAGTAGAATTAGAAAAAGCCTTGCGGGCTGGGGAAACCAGCATTGAATTGACCAACTCTATTGGAATGCCTAGCTCCATTCATTTGCAAAAAGGGCAAAAATTGGTCGCTAGCGGGGACAATGTCCTCCTCAGTTTTATCAACGGTGGTGGCATTAGTCTAGCTGGTGACAATGAAATTTCTGGCTTGGCCATTCAAACCAACACCAAGGATCGGGCGATTTGGATTGATGCGGTTGAGGAAGATCTGGGAACCATTCGATTGAACAATCTTTTGGTGACTGGGATGGTTCAATTACTCATGCGGGCACCTTCTAAAACCTTGGAAGTAGCTGCTGAAAATGTCGATGTCATTGCAGCAGATGCGCGCAGCTATTCTGAACGCCCTATGAAATATGGTGTCAATGTTTACCAAGGTGCTTTTACTGTTTACAATTACAATCCTGAAGAAGGTAGCCACATCCAGATCACTGCAAAAAATATCTCTGTCGGTCGGAAATTAGCTCCCGTTTTTGGTAGTGGTATTTTTCTTTCAGGTTTCAATGATGAATCTGGTTTGGTGGAAATTGCTGAATTGACAACAGGGGATGTTTATTCAAATGGGATGATTCCAACTGGTCAGCCAAACTTGATTACAGGTGGTATTTTCATCGTCTACGGTGCCTATGTGAAAAGCATCGTCTCTAATGGTTTAGTCGAAACCTACGGTACCAATGATATGGTATTGGATGTTTGGGGCAAGGTGGATAAATGGGTGACCAAGGAGAAAGTTGTCAGCTACGGACCAAGCGGCATTGGCTTTGTTAACTTCGGTAGCGTTGGATTTTTCCAAGCTGAAAAAGCTGTTGAAACCTATGGCTTAGGCGCTCGCGGCTTCAACCAATACGACGGTACCATCACAGAAGCTATCTTCCATGATATTGTCACCGAGGGCGACGGCTCTATTGGTATGCAATTCAGCATGCCAGTCGGCAAAATCGTCCTTGAAAATGGTGTTACCACAAAAGGTTCTGTCGGTCAAACACTGGTCAAAGGCGAAATCAAGACGCTCCATGCGGATGCCATTAGTGTCCTAAAAGGCGGAGAAATCAAGGAACTCGTCGTCCAAGGAAATCTGGTCACTGAGGGCAATGATGTTGTCGGCTACCATGTCAATGGTGGCCAAGTTCATAAGTTGAGCCTAGACGGTGAACTCATTACTAAAGGTCAAGAATCCAAAGCAATAGTCATTGAAAACGATGGGCAAACACCAACTCAAGCTCTTCAACAATACTTATAAAATAAAAAGGATCTTTTCATCTCGAAAAGGTCCTTTCGTTTGTCTAATTATCTTCCATCGTGAGAATAATTTTTCGTTTTTCAGATTTTTCTTCCACTTCTTGGTAGGCTTGTCCAATCGCTTCAAGCGGCAGGATTTTGTAGTCGTCTTCCAGTAAAAATTCCTTAGAAAAAGCGTCGTTGAGAATATCTGCGGCCTTTTTTAGTTGTTCTTGACTGGCACGGCTGATGACAAAACCAACTAGTCGCTGCGATTTCATATAAAATGTTTTGACATCTTGGAGCGTATCTGGCGGAGTTGTAATCAGCGTGATTTGTCCCTTGTTGGTCAGTAAATGAGCATTTTGCGCCAAAGATTGCTTACCAGAAGTGTCGATGATATGGTCAAATCCATCTGCCATTCCTAGAGTTTCCAAGTTGATTGCTTGGTGATAATCCAAGCAGCGCTGGCTTCCAAGTTTTTCTAAAAGAGTAAAATCTTTAGGACTGGAAAGGGTGGTGACAGAGGCACCCTTTTGATGTGCCAGCTCTACCAATTTTTTGCCGACATGTCCAGCTGCTCCTTGGATGAGAATGGTTTGCCCAGCTTGCAGCTGCATGATATCCGTCAGCACAATGGCTGCGGTAGCAGCAGCGTGTACAGAGGCAACTAGAGAGAGGGCAGGGACATTTTTAGGAGCAGGATAAAGCCTGTCTGCTGGGACGAGGGCATATTGGCTGGCCACGCCTTGGCGGCCATCGTAGCCCATGCTATTAGTCCACACCAAGTCTCCTTCGTGGAAGTCACTGACCTCCGCTCCGCATTGGACAACGCGTCCAACAGCATCACGGCCTAAAATGGCAGGATTTTGCAGAGGAGTGGTGTAGATGCCATTTCTGATGAAGGTGTCTACGGCGTTCACCGCGACAGCTATGACTTGGATGAGCACGGTATGAGGCTCTGGCTTGGGCACAGAGAAGTCCCCGATACAAATCGGAGACTTGGGCATAGCTTTTGTAATGTAGGCTACTTTCATGGCTAATCCTTTTTGGTTTTTAAGACATTTTCCCAGCGATCTTTGTAGAGATTGCTAGCGTTTTCTACAAAGATCGCTGCTTTTTCTTGGTCTGTCAGCGCAGCATTTTCCACATAGGTCACGGCACGTGTATATTTGTCGTTTTGGAAATAAGGGAAGTCGCTACCCAGTAAGAGTCGTTTGTTGCCTAGGATTTTGCTGCTGTGGAGCAGAGATTCTTCTAGGAAATTTGCCGTGTCAAACCAGAAGTGCTTTTGCAAGGTTTCCAGCGGATGATGACGGAAGGAACCCCAGTCAGTGTAGTTGTCGATGATACGTTGCATTTGGAAAGAGATACCACCACCCAAGTGGGCAATATGGAACTTGAGATTTGGGTATTTTTGCGGAATATCTTTTTTGAGGAGTTGCAAGGTAGCCAACATATCCTCAACAGGCGCCCCAACAACCCATTCTAATTGGTAATCATTGAGCATAGGGCTAAAGGCTCCGCAACCAGTTGGATGGATGTAAATGATAGCACCGAGCTCATTCATGGCTTCAAAAAATGGTTCAAAATCAGGATGACCAATAGACATGCCATTGTCCAGAGTTGTATTGAGGGCAATGCCTAAAAATCCCAGTTCTTCGATAATGCGTTTGCCTTCTTGAATAGCGGCTTCAACGTGTGGAAGAGGGACGACGCCAGAGGCGCGGAAGCGGTCTGGATAACGGCTAATGATGTCTTTGTAGGTATTGTTGATGTCTTGTGCCAAAGCGAGGGCTTCTTCAGCTGTGCCGAATTGTGGCACTTGTGGAGTGGCTGACAAGACTTGGAAATCCACGCCAGCTGCATCCATCATGGCCAAGCGTTTGTCCAATTCTTCTTGTGTCGTTCCCGCACCAATACCCGCAGCGATGGCTGTGCCAGTCGCACCTAGTTTTCCCAGTGCTTCCAAGTATTCTTCTGTCCATAAATGAGCGTGTGTGTCGATTGCATGTGTCATATAAGCCACCAATTTTCTTAAAATTTTGCGATATACCGATACAACTACATAGTGATTTATAAGGGTAGTATATCACTTTTTTTCTATCTTTACAAGAAAAAATGAGACCGTTTTCCATATTTTTACAGGAAGATTTTCACTACATAGACAAGCTGGTAAGTGGTAAGAGTTTTTAGAATAGTAAATAATCCTGTAATGATAAGGAGAACGGAGAAATCTGTTCTCCTTTTTGGTACGACGAGCATGTCGTACATCTGAGGTGCAAGTCCTCTGGGGCACCTGCTACCGGTGAACCCAATAGCGACTCCCAAGCCTGACTATCGTGAGGTAGCGGGGAGAGGAAGGGATAGCGAAATCGAGGTTCTACGAACAGAAACGTGATACAAGGCGTTAACAGCGGATGAGGTGGCTACAAACACTAAAGTCCCAAAAGGTAGTCGTAACCTGTTGACGTAAATCACGAGAGTAATCGAGGAAAGATGTATGACTTATCCCGTGAGGTCTCATTGAGGAGCTACTCCTAGTAACAACGAACAATGAGAAGTCAGCCGAACCCATAGTAGCGTTGAAACTTCTGTAATAGAAGTGGAGTGAAGGGGTGAACCATATAACTGAAGTGCCATTCCACTTCGCCTGTACCTGCAACGTCGGTCTGATAGGTATAGTAACTGTCCCGTATAGGCAGCGAACTATCTTAATACAAGGTGTCCCGCAGGTAACGAAACAAGAAAGGAATCATACACATGTCGCAACTGTTAGCTCAGATCTTATCTAAAGAGAATATGATGACTGCTTTCACCAAAGTCTGTGCTAATAAAGGGTCAGCTGGTGTAGACGGTATTACCGTAGCAGATGTTGGCTTGTATCTCAATAAGAATTGGTGTAGGATTAAAAGCCAGATACTTGCGAGAAAGTACAAACCACAACCTGTCTTACGAGTGGAGATACCCAAACCACAGGGAGGAAAGTGTTGCCTTTTCATTTCCTGCTTTAGTTCAGGAGAATAATACCTATTTTTCCTTTTACAAACACTTTCCAATCCGTGTATATCAATGAGGCGGACCATGTATTGAAGGTTATACTTACTAATATTAAATGTTTGACTGATTTTAGGCCATGTCCAACCGGATTGTCGTAGCGATAGATTTCAATTTTATCTTCATAACTTAATTTCATAGAAAAACACCCCAAAAGTTAGATTTGTTGTCTAACTTTTGGGGTGCAGGTCATTTACTAGGTTATTCTTTTTTATATTTTTATTTATCAAGCTAAGTAGGAGGGAACATTATCATTTATAGTGTAGATATTTTATGTCAACCTTAATAAATATTTCGTTGATATTTTTAGAATTTTTTATTGACTACATAAGAAATTTTTCTATTCGTTTGCTTAAGGAATATCTTTTTCAAACATTCTATCAGTAAGTGGTTGCAATTGTTTATTTCACTATTTACTTGATAAGGAGCTATCTAGGTACTATTTTTTAGTTTAATTTTAATAACTATACAAGTGGTTATCATAATTTTTAAAACTAGTTTTAGAAAAAAGCATAAAAAAAAGAGAAAAACAGAAAGTAGTTTCTGAATTTTTGAAACTATTGAAATTAAAAAGTGTAAGCGCTATACTTGATGGTGGGAGGTGTTTCTTATGGATAAAACATTAAAAAAAATAGAGCCTCTCATAGAATCATATTGGGATTCTATGACAGATACTGAACAAACAATTGCACATTTTTTTATCACTAATACCTCAGAAAAAGATGTGAGTTCTGGCGCAATTTGTCAACGTTTACATGTATCAAAAGCTAGTTTGACACGTTTTGCTAAAAAATGTGGTTTTAGTGGTTACAGAGAATTTATTTTTTCTTATCAGGAATCTAAATTACATTTAAAAGGAGAGTCAAGCACTTTAAAAAATAATGTAACTAAGAGGGTTATGGCAGACTATGAGCAATTGCTAGAAAAGACCTATTCAGTGATTGATGAACAGCAACTCACACGGATTACACGCTTGATTGAAGAAGCTAACCGTATATATCTTTATGGTAAGGGGAGCTCGGCTCAAGCTTTGAAAGAGATGAAGACACGTTTTATGAGGTTGGGCTTTGATTTTGATATTGTAACAGATAATGATGAACTGATATGGTCTAGTATGTTAGTGGGACCAGATTGTTTGGTTATTGCAGCGTCTCTGTCAGGAAAAACCAAATCTGTGATAAATGCTCTGATGACTGCTAAGGAAAGGGGGGCTAAGACGGTTTTAATGACAACCCAAATTGTTACTCAAAGAGATGATTCTTGGGATGAATTAGTTTTATTGGCTTCACGAGATAACTTATCTTATGGGAATCGTATTTCACCACAATTTCCTATTTTATTGTTGATTGACTGCTTATTTGCTTACCAATTAGCAGTTAATCAAGATGAAAAACAAAAACGTTACCACAAAACGATTATTTCTTATAAGGAGGAATTATGACAAAAAAAGAGTACCTTTTACAACAACTTAAGGGGGGAGTAGTTATTTCCTGCCAAGCTTTACCAGGCGAGCCTATGTATTCGGAAAAAGGAGGAGTTATGCCGCTTTTTGCTAAGGCAGCTGCACAAGCAGGTGCTGTTGGGATTAGAGCTAATGGAATTCGTGATATTACAGAGATTAAAGAAGCGGTAGATTTACCGATTATCGGTATTATTAAAAAAAATTATGAGAATGCTGATGTTTTTATTACGCCGACTATGGATGAAATTGATGCATTAGTAGAGACAAAGGTTGACATTATTGCTTTGGATGCAACGACATCTAGTCGACCTAATGGTCAGACTTTAGAAGAATTCGTGATTCAAATTAGACAGTCTTACCCAGAACAATTATTAATGGCTGACTGTTCAACCATGGATGAAATGATAGTTGCAGATAAATTAGGTTTTGATTTTATTGGAACTACCTTAGTTGGTTATACTAAACAAAGTCAAGATTTAGCAATTGAATCTAATGATTTTGAAATTATTAGGAAAGCTGTTGGAGTTTTGGAGACACCAGTGATTGCTGAAGGAAATATTAATACACCAAGTAAGGTTAGACGTGTTTTACAACTAGGTGTTCATACAGTAGTTGTCGGCTCTGCTATCACACGACCATTGGTGATTGCAAAACCATTTATTGAGGCAACGAATATAGATTAAATTGAAGGGAGATTTTATGTTTAAGAAATTTTCACGTTTAGGTCAAGCGTTTATGTTGCCTATTTCTATTTTACCTGTAGCAGGTTTATTGTTAGGAATTGGTGGTGCTCTATCTAATCCTAATGCTATTGCTCAATTTCCACTTTTAGGTCAAGAATGGTTGCAGACTATATTTGCTGTAATGAGTGGAGCAGGTGGTGCTGTTTTTAATAACATTGCTTTAATTTTTAGTATTGGCGTGGCTGTTGGTCTTGCGGATTCTGATAAAGGGACAGCAGGCTTATCAGGTGGAGTAGCTTATCTGGTCTATACAGCAACTATCAGTAGTTTATTACAACTCTTTTCCGCAGAAGGTGCTACTATTGATACAGGCGTTTTAGGTGCGCTAGTTATTGGTTATGTAGTCTCTATTCTTCATAATAAATATCGCCGGATTGAATTACCAGCTTATCTAGGTTTCTTTGGTGGTTCACGTTTTATTCCCATTGTCTCTTCTTTAGTTGCTATTGTGATTGGTAGTATTTTCTATGTTATTTGGCCACCTGTTCAAAATCTTCTCGTTTCATTGGGAGAAGCTATTGCTACAATGGGAAGTTTTGGTTCTTTCTTATATGGTTTCTTTCTGAGATTAACGGGTGCTGTTGGTTTACACCATACCATTTATCCTATGTTTTGGTATACTTCTTTGGGCGGTGTTGAAGAGGTTGCTGGTAAGACGATTCAAGGTGCACAAAATATTTTCTTTGCTCAGTTGGCAGATCCGAATCATACCGGTCTCTTTACTTATGGTACACGCTTCTTTGCGGGACGTTTTGCGACTATGATGTTTGGTCTTCCAGCAGCTTGTTTGGCGATGTATCATTCAATTCCAAAAGCTAATCGTAAAGCTAATGGCTCCTTTTACTTTAGTAGCGGTTTAACGTCATTCTTAACCGGTATTACAGAACCTATTGAATTTTCTTTCTTATTTGTAGCCCCATGGCTTTATGTTGTACATGCTTTCTTAGATGGTCTGTCTTTCTTTGTTGCTGATTTGTTATCTATTCGTATTGGTAACTCCTTTTCAGGAGGTATCATCGACTTCTTACTTTTTGGTGTTCTACAAGGAAATGACAAAACGAATTGGCTCTTAGTGTTACCAGTGGGATTAGTTTGGGCAGGAATTTACTATGTAGTCTTTCGTTTCCTGATCAGTAGATTTAAAGTTGCTATTCCAGGAATGGTTATGAGTGAGGAGACTTCTGGGCAGGCATCTAAAGAAAATTCTTCTTTGACAGAAATTTCTATAAGTATCATAGAGGCGCTTGGTGGCGAAGCTAATATTGAACATGTCACGGCTTGTGCAACACGTTTACGGGTGTCTTTATCAGATAGTCATAAAGTTGATAAGGAAAGTTTAAAATTAACCGGAGCTACAGCGATTTTAGATGTAGATAATGGTATCCAAGCGGTTTATGGTGGAAAAGCTATCCTTTATAGCCAAGAGATTAATGAAATTTTAGGAAAAGAGGTATAATGATTAAAAGCTTTGATTAATTTCAAGGCTTTTTTAGTGTACGACGGGCATGGTGTATATATGGAGTGAAAGTCCTCTATAGTGACCCGTTGCCGGTGAACATAATAGTGACTCCCAACCTTGATGATTGTGAGGTATCGGGGAGGGATGTGAATTAACCTGATTGAGCTGAAAGTTATAACGTATGCATGATGTTAGGCTTACTAATCTAAGGTATCTCATAGACAACGAAACAAGAAAATCATTCGATTTAAACAGTCAAGAAAAAATCATTACGTTTGATCTTTAAAGATATACTAAATTTCTCTTTTTACGCCACTTTTTAAAAACGTTTTCAAACTTTCGGTTCAATAATTTGTGATTTGGGAAATAATATCATATGATAAATGGACTAAGAAAAAGATATTTGGAGGGCAATATGATGAATTTGTCTCAAGAACAATATATAGATATGTATCTCAAAATGCAGCGTATTCGTGAGTTTGATATGCGCATTAATAAGTTAGTCCGACGTGGTTTTGTCCAAGGCATGACACACTTTTCAGTTGGGGAAGAAGCGGCAAGTGTTGGAGCAATAGCACATTTGACTTATGATGATATTATTTTTTCAAATCACCGTGGGCATGGGCAATGTATTGCTAAAGACATGGATTTGAACAAAATGATGGCTGAACTCGCTGGCAAGGTGACTGGTGTGTCAAAAGGTCGTGGTGGTTCCATGCATTTGGCAGATTTTGAAAAAGGCAATTATGGTACAAATGGTATTGTTGGCGGTGGTTATGCGCTTGCTGTTGGTGCAGCGTTGACACAAGACTATAAAAAAACGGACAACATTGTTGTTGCCTTTTCTGGTGACGGTGCGACAAATGAGGGTTCTTTTCATGAATCGGTAAACTTAGCAGCTACTTGGGGATTACCTGTTATTTTCTTTATTATCAATAATCGCTATGGTATCTCTATGGATATTACGAGAGCGACCAATACACCGCATCTCTACACACGTGCTGAAGCTTATGGCATTCCTGGTTTTTACTGCGAAGATGGCAATGATGTCCTAGCGGTTTATGAGACAATGGGGAAAGCGGTTGACCACGTGCGTTCTGGAAATGGTCCAGCCATTGTTGAGGTAGAATCTTACCGTTGGTTTGGGCATTCGACAGCTGACGCAGGTAAATACCGTAGTAAAGAGGAAGTTGATGACTGGAAGAAAAAAGACCCACTTGTCAAATTCCGTACGTATTTGACTGAAAATCATTTGGCAAGCCATGACGAATTGGATGCTATTGATGCACAAGTGGTTAAAGAAATTGATGATGCTTACGCATTTGCTCAAAATAGCCCTGAACCAGATTTGTCAGTAGCATTTGAAGATGTCTGGGTAGATTAGGCAGCTTTTTAATCATAAGAGGAGAAAGACAATGACTGAAACAAAACAAATGGCATTACGTGAAGCTGTCAATCTTGCGATGACAGAAGAAATGCGAAAAGATGATACGATTTTTCTCATGGGAGAAGATGTTGGTATTTACGGTGGCGACTTTGGAACGTCTGTTGGTATGTTTGAGGAGTTTGGACCTGAACGTATCAAGGATACACCGATTTCAGAAGCGGCTATTGCAGGAAGTGCCATTGGCGCTGCGATAACTGGGCTTCGTCCGATTGTTGATGTGACCTTTATGGATTTTATCACCATTGCCCTTGATGCCATTGTTAATAACGGCGCTAAAAATAATTATATGTTTGGTGGTGGTTTGAAAACGCCAGTAACCTTTCGTGTAGCCTCTGGTTCTGGTATCGGTTCAGCAGCGCAACATTCGCAGTCTCTGGAAGCTTGGTTAACCCATATTCCTGGTATTAAGGTTGTTGCTCCAGGGAATGCTAATGACGCCAAAGGGCTTTTAAAATCAGCCATTCGTGATAATAATATTGTTATTTTCATGGAGCCAAAGGCGCTTTATGGCAAGAAAGAGGAAGTGAACTTGGATTCTGATTTTTATTTGCCGCTTGGAAAAGGTGATATTAAGCGTGAGGGAACTGATTTGACCATTGTTTCTTATGGTCGTATGTTGGAGCGTGTTCTTCAAGCAGCAGATGAAGTAGCAGCTGACGGCATTAGCGTTGAAGTGGTTGACCCACGGACACTTATTCCACTTGATAAGGAGTTGATTATCAATTCGGTGAAAAAGACTGGGAAGCTCATGTTGGTTAATGACGCTTACAAGACAGGTGGTTTTATTGGGGAAATAGCTGCGCTAGTTACGGAAAGTGAAGCTTTTGATTATCTTGATTATCCGATTGTACGTTTGGCAAGCGAAGATGTGCCAGTACCATACGCACGTGTTTTAGAACAGGGCATTTTGCCAGACGTTGCTAAGATTAAAGCAGCCATTTATAAAATGGCACGCAATGGTCGTGATGCCTAAGGGAGGTGTTTTCTGTGGCAAATGAAATTATTATGCCAAAGCTTGGTGTGGACATGCAAGAAGGGGAAATTCTTGAATGGAAAAAAGCTGAAGGTGATGAGGTCAATGAGGGTGATATTCTGCTTGAAATCATGTCTGATAAGACCAATATGGAAATTGAAGCTGAAGATTCTGGCGTGCTGTTAAAAATTGTTCATCCGGCAGGTGATGTCGTAGCTGTTACCGAAATTATCGGCTATATCGGAGCAGAGGGTGAAACTCTTGTTGATTCTGTGGGTGAGAAACACGTTGAACAGTCAGCATCAGCTCAGGAAGCGAAAGTTCAACCGTTGCAAGCAAGCACAGCGCCAGCGATTTCCCAAAAGACGTCTGAGACTGGAAAAGTCCGTGCTACGCCTGCTGCTAGAAAGTTGGCACGTGAGCGTGGTATTGACCTTGAAAAAATCACTGGCAGCGGTGAAAATGGGCGGATTCACAAGGAAAATGTGGAACAATTTAGTAAGATTCGTGTGACGCCACTGGCTCGTAGGATTACAAAGGACAAAGGTGTTGACCTTGAGACACTGGTGGGAACGGGTGTTTCTGGTAAGATTACCAAGGAAGATGTTTTAGCAAGTCTAGGTGATGTTGCGCCGCAAAAAGAACAAGCAGATGTAAAAGTGACACCGCAAGCAGGAGCTTTGGCTGATGTTACGGCTGCAAGTGACGGAGTTGAAGTCATTAAGATGTCTGCTATGCGTAAGGCAATTTCAAAGGGAATGAGCCATTCTTACTTTACAGCACCGACCTTTACGCTTAATTATGATATTGATATGACGAATCTGATTGCCTTGCGTAAGCAACTCATTGAGCCAATTATGGCAAAGACTGGTTACAAGGTGACCTTTACGGACTTAATTGGGCTTGCTGTGATTAAGACCTTGATGAAGGAGGAACACCGTTTCCTTAATGCTTCTCTGATTAACGATGCTCAAGACATCGAACTACATCATTTTGTCGATCTTGCAATCGCTGTTGGGCTTTCTGAAGGTTTAGTGGTTCCTGTGGTTCATGGTGCAGACCAGATGAGTTTGTCAGACTTTGTGGTAGCATCAAAAGATGTGATTCAAAAAGCACAAGCTGGTAAATTGAAAGCAGCTGAAATGTCTGGCTCAACTTTCACCATAACGAACCTTGGGATGTTTGGAGTGAAGTCGTTTAATCCGATTATTAATCAACCAAATTCGGCAATTCTTGGGATTTCAGCAACTATTGAAACACCCGTCGTTCATGACGGTGAAGTGGTTATTCGCCCAATTATGGGAATGAGTTTGACCATTGATCACCGATTGGTTGACGGAATGAATGGTGCAAAATTCATGCTAGATTTAAAAGCGCTTCTTGAAAATCCGCTAGAATTGCTAATCTAAAGTAAAAAACGTGGGCGGTGACATAGGTGACTCGGTCATCTTGAAAGCCTAATGTTGACAAATAAATGATATAGTCGGTTGCTTGGGTGAGAGCCGCCCAAAGCTGACTGAGAAACAAAAGAATTTTCTGAAGGGAAAACGTAAAATGGCAGTAGAAATTATCATGCCCAAGCTTGGTGTTGACATGCAAGAGGGCGAAATTATTGAATGGAAAAAAGCAGAAGGTGAGCTTGTCCAAGAGGGCGATATTCTGCTTGAAATCATGTCTGATAAGACGAATATGGAAATTGAAGCCGAAGATTCTGGCATGCTTTTGAAAATTGTTCACGAGGCTGGTGATGTTGTTCCTGTGACAGAAATCATTGGCTACCTTGGTGCTGAAGGTGAAGTTATTGACGAAGTTGCGCAAGTAACACCAGAACAAGCAGCGGCAGACTTAACCGCAGCAGGCTTGGAAGTGCCAAAGGCGGTGACGGCTGATGTGACTTCTGAACAAAAAGCTCCACTTGCAGCTGATGAGTATGACATGATTGTGGTTGGTGGTGGTCCTGCTGGCTATTATGCTGCCATTCGTGGTGCGCAGCTCGGTGGCAAAATTGCTATCGTTGAAAAATCAGAATTTGGTGGTACGTGTCTAAATGTTGGCTGTATCCCAACTAAAACTTATCTCAAAAATGCCGAAATCCTTGATGGACTAAAAATTGCTGCTGGTCGTGGTATTAATCTGGCTTCAACTAATTACAGTATTGACATGGATAAAACCGTTGAGTTTAAAAATTCCGTTGTCAAAACATTAACAGGTGGCGTTCGTGGTCTCTTGAAAGCTAATAAAGTAACCATTTTTGACGGACTGGCTCAAGTCAATCCAGACAAGACGGTAACGATTGGGTCAGAAACGATTAAGGGACATAGTATCATTTTAGCAACTGGTTCAAAAGTATCACGCATTAATATTCCAGGTATTGATTCACCGCTTGTTTTGACTTCTGATGATATCCTTAATCTACGTGAAGTACCGAAATCACTAGTTGTCATGGGTGGCGGTGTTGTTGGAATTGAGCTTGGACTGGTTTGGGCATCTTACGGCGTTGATGTGACCGTTATTGAAATGGCAGACCGCATTATTCCAGCTATGGACAAGGAAATTTCGCAGGAATTGCAAAAAATTCTGACGAAAAAAGGTATGACCATTAAAACCAATGTCGGAGTAGCCGAAATTGTTGAGAAAAATAGCCAGCTTGAGTTGACGCTAACCAATGGTGAGACAATCCAAGCAGATAAAGCGCTTCTATCAATTGGACGTGTTCCCCAAATGCAAGGTCTTGAAAATCTCAATCTTGATATGGAAGGTAATCGTATCAAAGTCAATGCTTACCAAGAAACGTCAATCTCTGGTATTTATGCCCCTGGTGATGTCAATGGTCAAAAAATGCTAGCGCACGCTGCTTATCGTATGGGAGAAGTGGCTGCTGAAAATGCTCTCCGTGGCAATCATCGCAAAGCCAATCTCACCTACACACCAGCAGCGGTTTACACTCACCCAGAAGTTGCCATGGTTGGAATGACAGAAGAGGCCGCGCGTGAGCAATACGGCGATATTTTGATTGGAAAATCAAGCTTCACAGGCAATGGGCGAGCTCTTGCGTCTAATGAAGCTCAAGGATTTGTCAAAGTCATCGCTGATAGCAAGTATCATGAAATCCTTGGAGTGCATATCATTGGCCCCGCAGCAGCAGAGCTCATCAATGAAGCGGCAACCATTATGGAAAATGAATTGACCGTTGATGACGTTGCCCAAGCGATTCATGGACACCCAACCTTCTCTGAAAATATGTACGAAGCTTTCCTAGATACCATTGGTGAAGCTATCCATAACCCACCGAAGAAATAAATCAAAAGTATGCTCTAAACATAGTTTTAGAGCATACTTTTATGGATGAAACAACATGCTTTATTTTCAGAATATTCTGCAATATTAATTGACGCTTACATGACAATTTACTAAAGTAATAAGGGACAAGGTATGAAAATAAATTGTTCAATTTTTTAGGAAGGAAGCTTATGAGAGCTATACGCTGGTTGCTTCCCCTCAGTCTTGTCTTAATGTTCTTATCACTAAGTATTGGGGTAAGTTCACAATTTTCCTAGCTTAAATTGTTTCAAGGGGAAGAGGTAGTCTATCCGGTCTTTTTTGAATCACACCTACCTAGAACCTTGGCAATTGTTTTGGCAGCGGGTGCCTTTTAAGGAAAAATGGATGTTGCCACTCATTGGTCTCATTTATGGTGGCATGATTGGAGCAGTAGCAGAAATGATTGCTTCCCGCTTTAACTTGGTACAATCAATGACCTCGTGGACACAGGGTTCTTTTGCTATGATTCAGACCAATCAATACGAATGGTTATTTCTTAATCTGATCTTAGCGTGATTATTCCTAATATCGTCCGTCATTTTGTTGGGAATCATTTAAAAAAAAGTAGGCGACTTGTTTTTTGGAGTGGGGTATGTTTGGTCTTGGCGTGTGATATTTTAGCTCGTCTCATTATCCGTCCTTATGAACTATCGGTTTCAGTAATATTGGGCGTTTTAGGCTCTGCGATTTTCATTTGGATGTTATGGCGAGGTGACGTCTATGACTAAGAAAAATCCCTCATCAAAACGCATTATAGCTGTTCTATTTGTGCTCGCCGTTGTTTGTTTTTGGGCTTATTTACTTCCCATTGGAGGGCGTTGCTGCCTTTTGTTATAAAGCTTCGCTTGAAAAAATTGTGTGCTTATTATCTTGTGGTAGTAAGTGTTAGTTTAGCAATGATTAGTGCTTATTCTTGCTAAATATAAAATCCAAGTAAGGTTAACACTGAGGAAATGAAAAAGTTGATTGATCAAACTCTTGAATCTATCGTAGAACTTTGAACACATTTGTCATTTGTGTAGTGTGACTGAAACAGTCTTTGTTTTATAATAAAACCAATAAAAGTTAGTTACCTAACAAGGGAGGAAATATTCTTATGAGAAAAATTAAAATTCATGTTTTTCATACTGGTGAAGTTTGTGTCGCCCCCAAATTGCCTTTTGGTGGAGATGATTGTAGTGTGGTTGAAGCATCAGGTATCTTTGGCAAAAAAGAAGATCGTATTTGGCTTCCTGTTTCTTCATATCTAATTGAACACCCAAAAGGAACGTTTCTTGTCGATACTGGTTGGTCACGAGATATGAGCCCGAACGGTATTTTTGATAAAAAGTCGCAAATAAAATCATTAAATAGTAGGTTACTTTACAAAATTAATCAAGGAAAAGTTGGTTTGGGACAATGTATTGATGAACAACTATTAAAGCTAGGAATCAAAGATTCAGACCTTGATGCGGTGCTTTTGACACATCTTGATTGTGACCACGCTAATGGTTTAAAGCAAGTAAGCAACGCTAAAAAATTTCTGGTATCAGCTGACGAATTGGCGTTTGCTCAAAAATTAACGAATAGAGTCCGTTATCGAAAAACTTGGTGGGAAGGCGTTAATCTTACTGCCTTTGATTGGAATGACACTCAAGGAGCATTTTCAAAATCTTATGACTTGCTGGGTGATGGTTCGATTGAATTAATTAGTATCCTAGGGCATGCAGATGGCTTATTTGCTGTAAAAGTTAAAAATGACGAAGGCAAATTTGTCCTATTATTTTCAGATGGCGGTTATGCGACAAAAAGTTGAGAACAAATGATTACATCAGGTATTGCTGCCGACAGAGCAAAGCAACGCCAATCATTAGCTTGGATTAGAGAACAAAGTTTAGACCCTAACTGTATTGAATCTTTGGCAAATCATGATTCAGATATTCAACCCCATGTTATTGAATTTTAAGAAATAAGGAATCCCCCAATTATAGAAAAGTTAATGGAACACCCCTAATACTAACAGCGAGTTGCTTGTGAATCAGGATAATGATAGTTTCGTACACACAACATGGAATTGTAAGTATCATATTGTTTTCGCCTCAAAACGTTCAAAAGGTTTATCGTAACGCCCACCTGAAGCAAAAGTGTGTAAAGATTATATTCATATGTTGGTGAGTATTCCACCAAAACGGAGTGTTTCATCATTTATGGGCTATTTAAAAGGAGGAAAAAAGTAGTTCAATGATTTTTGATAGAGATGCCAATCTGAAATATAGGTATGGGAATAGAAAATTTTGGTGTCGCGGTTATTATGTGGATACAGTTGGCTACAATCAGAAGAAAATAGAAACCTATATTCGTTAATACTCAAATAAGAAGACGTCGTAGCAGATCAGCTAAGAGAAAATAACTGACTGGGATAACCGTAAAAGGTGTTAAATTGACTCATCCATTGGCATTGGCAACGCTAGTGTAAGAAAAGGAATTTGAACAGTTTTAGTCGCCGATAAAGCTTTCCTCAAATGTCAGCAGTCAATATTTCTTGGTGATTTTTCCAGATAAATCAATCAGTGTGATTTGAAAAACAAGCTGAAAACGGAAGGGTTGTGTTTACGATACCATGATTGTTCCAGCTAATAAAATCAAAACAACGTTTAAGGAAATGGCTGATTTTAGTAAAATTGATTTAGAAGATATCCCAGATTTTGTCAGTCGTCTTAGCCGAGCTTTGAATTGATGATAAGCATTCAAGTATCTTCATCGAGGAATTCTTCCAAGCAGATTAAGAGACTGAAAGCGGCGATTTTGCTATACTATCCTTATATGTTATAAAAAGGAGCTTTCGCATGAAATATATTGTCAATAACTCCCATAATCCTGCCTACAATGTGGCTTTGGAAGCTTACGCTTTTCGTGAATTGTTAGCTGAAGATGAGCTTTTCATTCTTTGGATTAATGAGCCAACGATTGTTATTGGTAAACACCAAAATGCTATCGAAGAAATTAACAAAACTTATACAGATGAACACGGTATTCATGTGGTTCGTCGTTTATCAGGTGGCGGTGCGGTTTACCATGACCTCAATAATTTGAATTACACGATTATTTCTAATAAATCACAAGAAGGGGCTTTTGATTTTAAGACCTTTTCCCAACCTGTCATTGAAACGCTAGCTGATTTAGGGGTGACAGCGACTTTTACGGGACGTAATGACCTCGAAATTGACGGAAAGAAATTTTGTGGCAATGCGCAAGCTTATTATAAAGGACGAATGATGCATCATGGTTGTCTGTTATTTGACGTGGATATGACTGTTCTTGGAAATGCCCTGCAAGTTTCAAAAGATAAAATTGAATCCAAAGGGGTTAAATCTGTGCGTGCGCGTGTGACCAATATTTTAGATGAATTGCCAGAAAAAATGACTGTTGAAGCCTTTTCAAATCAATTGTTAAATAAAATGAAAGAATCTTATCCTGATATGACAGAATATGTCTTTTCTGATGATGACCTGAAAAACATTCAAGCCTTGGCTGACCAACAATTTGGCACTTGGGACTGGACTTACGGAGAAGCACCAGAATATACAATTAAACGCTCTGTTCGTTACCCAGCAGGAAAAATTACCACATATGCTAATGTTGAAAAATCAGTCATTAAAGGAATGAAACTTTACGGTGACTTTTTTGGCATCAAAGATGTGGCTGACATTGAACAAGCCCTAATCGGACTTCGCTACGAATACCCAGATGTCTTAGCCAAACTCCAAACAATTGATACCACCCAATACTTTACCAACATCACTCCACAAGAAATCGCCAAAGCAATCGTGGAGTGAGGAATATATAAAACTAGCTAGCAATTTTTGCTAGCTAGTTTTTGTTATAGTTTCTAGTTAGGTATCTTATGATGAGTATTTAGTGCTTATTTCCAAGTTGCGTTTTCGTAGGAAACAGTGACAGGGGTATCGTCACTTACAAGATAAACATCAACAATAGTTGCTTTTTGACCTGCTGTTAAGCCATCAATAGATTGGGTTGAAACATTTGTAAATGTGTAATCCAAGGTTTTACCTTCAGAATCTAAAACAGTCCATCCACCTAAATCAATATAATCTGAACTTGTATTCTCTACTATTGTTGTAACAACAAGTGCTTTTTTACCTTCAAATTTACTATATTCTTCCTCTGGATATCCTTCTTTTAAGTCAATATTTTCATCTATAACAGGTTTCTGTATTGTCATTTTTAAACCTGTTGATTCATATCCAGTAACATGCATATCAGCTTCAGTGAAAGTGTAACTTTCGTCAAATGAAAGGTTGTGAGATGTCTCCTCTTTACTAGAGCTTGATTCTTCGATAACCTCAATAGAAGTCGTAGTTGTTTCTTCATCTGAGGTATTTGAGCAAGCAACAAGTGTAGTAGCAGAAAGGAGCAATACTCCTCCTAATAACATTTTTTTCATTAAAAATTCTCCATTCAGCTTTTAACGTGGTTCAGTTTTTTTGCACGTTTTCCTAATTTAGTCTAAGTAGTGCGTGTGTTTGGTAATCCATTGTTGCAATTTAATATTAAGCCAGAATGAGTAGATACCGATTGTAATGATAGTTAAAATGAGCCACTTAATCCAATTGCCAAAGAGTTGTGTGGCTGTTCCGTCAAAGGCTAGACGGTGTCCGTCAATAACAGTATGTTGGACTTTCCAGTTTATCATGATACAAATGCCCCAAGGTGCGCAGATTCCAAGGGTTAAAATGGTAATCAACCCAGCTAAAATACTGTGTCCAACGTAACTTAATAAACCACCGTCAAAATAACTTTCTCGTTTCATCCTATATATCTCCTTTGTATTTAAACGATTGTTTTACGCAAAAACGTTATTAGTGTAGCATATTGAAAATGGCTATGCAAGATGATATGAGCAAAAACAAAAACCACCAAAGTTTGTATTTTAGCGGTTATTATTGTGGTGAAAAATATTATTATTTTTCGATTTCTTCACGCATTATTTTGAGAAATTGTTTGGTACTTGGGGATAGCGTGTTTTGTTTTTTCCAGAGAATTTGCAGGGTGTCGTGATTATTTTCAGCAAATGGAACAAAGGTTAAGTCGCTATCTGGATATGAGGTGTCGATAATGTTGCCAAGGCAAAGGGCGATTCCCACACCAGCTTTGACGAGAAGTGAAGCATTATAGAGCAGATTATAGGTTGCAACAATACGATAATCTCCTAAACCGGCCAATGCGCTAGGTTCTGTACTCGTTTGAGCAGAAGTGATAAGTGGGTAAGCCAGAGCATCAGTGAGGCTTGGCTTTTCAATCAGCGTCAACGGATGTCCTTTAGGAACCAAGGCTCCCCAGCGGTCGCGGTTGTCAAGGGCTAGGTGATTGTATTTTTTGATATCGTAACTGCCAATGGTAATTCCCAAGTCATAAACGCCTTTATTTAAATGTTCGAGAATGTCATCTGCGTTACCACTGCGAATATGGACACGAATATCTGGATATTGTTCGGTTAGTGTTTTGATAGCGCGGGCAACAATATCAAGCGACTGACTTTCGGCGGCTCCGATGTAAATATCACCAGCAATGCCATCTGATTTTCGAATGTTATTTTCAGTTTTTTCAACCAATGCCAGAATTTCAATGGCACGGTTGTAAAGGTATTGCCCGTCATCGGTCAATTGAATTTCACGGCTACCTCGGTGAAATAAAATCGTGTCTAATTCATCTTCTAATTCTTTAATTTGTCGTGAGAGTGTTGGTTGTGTCACGTGCAGAGCGTCAGCTGCATTGGAAATGCTTTTGGTCTGCACAATTGTGACAAAATAATTAAGCACACGAATGTCCATAATGTCCTCTTTCTATGCCTTTTAGTTATATAAACTATGTTATATAAGTATTTGTCATAGCTATTATATCGTGATAAAGTAACTTTGTAAAATGAAGTGGTTACATGACTAAAAAAATAAACATTAATGCTTGACTTTGAGTGGGCTCCAAGGTATACACTGAATGGCGTTTCGGTCTTAAAAAAGACTTTGAAAAAATGGAGGGATAAGAATGACAGATATTAATCAAAAATTATTGACAGGAGAACGTGCCTGTTTTCAAGCAGAAAATATGACCATTACCCAATCAGTATTTGCGGATGGCGAATCACCGTTAAAGGAAAGTCGTTATATTGTTTTGGAAAATGATATTTTCCGTTGGAAATACCCACTTTGGTATTCACGTGATGTCAAAGCACGAAAGATTCAGTTGCTTGACACAGCGCGTTCAGGTATCTGGTACACGCACCAAATCAATATTTCTGACAGTATCATTCAAGCACCTAAGACATTTCGTCGTAGCTCTGCCATTGTTCTGGAAAATATCCAAATGCCAAATGCTCAAGAAAGTCTCTGGTCATGTGAGGATATTAAGTTGACTAATGTTAATATAACGGGTGATTATTTTGGCATGAATAGTAAGCATATCAAGGCGGATAATGTGACGATTGCAGGAAATTATTGCTTTGACGGTGCTGAAAATATTGAGATTTCAAATAGCACTTTGTTGTCAAAAGATGCTTTTTGGAATTGTAAACACGTGCTTGTGCGTGATTCGACAATCGTAGGCGAATATCTTGCTTGGAATTCAGAAGATATCACGTTTATCAATTGTACGATTGAAAGCAACCAAGGGCTTTGTTATATGAAACACGTGACTTTGGAGAATTGCCAACTGATTAATTCGGATTTAGTATTTGAATACGTTGAGAATTTGCAGGCAGATATTCATTCTGACATTATTAGTATTAAAAATCCGATTTCTGGGAACATCACAGCAGATGCCATTGGTGAGATTATTTTTGACGACCCAGAAATCAATGCCAAGCAAACAACCATTTCATTGAGAAAGGATGTGCTTGAGCGTGCCTAAGTATCATTTTGATAAAATTGTCAATCGTCGTAAAGTGAATTCCTATAAATGGGATGTTGGTGAGGATGAACTTCCAATGTGGGTTGCGGATATGGATTTTGATACGGCGCCAGAAATTAAAAATGCCCTGCAAAAGCGCATTGAGCAGGGCGCCTTTGGCTACAATACTGTGCCAAATTCTTTCTTTGAAGCCTATATTTCTTGGTGGCAAAACCGTCATGAATTCACACTTCAAAAAGATTGGTTGATGTTTTGCACGGGAGCCGTTCCTGCCCTTTCATCAATTGTTCGTAAGATGACTAAGCCAAGTGATAAGGTAGTGCTTTTGACGCCTGTTTATAATATTTTTTACAATTCTATTTTGAACAATGGACGAGAAGTGTTGGAAAGCTCTTTGGTCTATAAGGACGGAAATTATCAGCTTGATTATGATGATTTGGAAAATAAGCTGGCGCAACCCGAGACGACGTTGATGATTTTTTGCAATCCCCACAATCCGACAGGTTATGTTTGGACAAAGGCAGAGCTTGATAAAATTGGTCAGCTTTGTTTGAAACATGATGTCCTTATTTTATCAGACGAAGTGCATTGTGATTTGACACATCCTGATAGCTATTATACGCCGTTTGCATCGGTATCAGAAGAAATCGCAAACATTACAATGACTTGCTTAGCGCCGTCAAAAGCTTTTAATATTGCTGGCTTGCAAACGTCGGTAATTTCTGTGCCAAATGAAGCCCTTCGTAAACGAGTCAATCGTGGCATCAATACGGACGAAGTGGCTGAGCCAAATTCTTTTGCCATTCAAGCAACAGAAGCAGCTTTCAATGAAGCAGGGCAATGGTTAGATGAGCTTAACGAGTACTTGGCAAAAAATCGTGCTTACTTGATTGAGCAAGTGACAACAACTTTTCCAGAAATCAAAATCGTTCCAGCAAAGGCGACTTATCTTGCTTGGCTTGACTGCTCTGCTATTTCACAAAATACAACAGCATTATGTGCCTTTATTCGTCAAAAAACAGGTTTAATCCTATCTGACGGTGACATTTTTGGTGGCAATGGTAAACTTTTCATCAGGTGGAATTACGCTTGCCCGCTTGAAGTGTTAGTTGACGGTGTTGAACGTTTTAAAAAAGCGGTCAAAGAGTACAAGGAGCAATAAATGAAAAAATTTGGGTGTTTTATCTTAGTTATGATGCTTTTGGTTTTGTCCGCTTGTAGTAGTGTACAAAATAATCAACAAGCTAAGCAAACACAAACAACAACGACAAGTAAAACAGAGGAAGAAAAAATGGTAACAGCTACGGTTAATGGAGAGACATTTACAATCACGTTAAATCAGTCACAAGCAGCGCAGGAATTTTTAAATCTTTTGCCCCTAACACTTGATATGCGAGATGTAAACGGTAATGAAAAATATGCGGTGCTCAACCAAACATTCACAAACGATGATAAAAAAGTAGGAACGATTCACGCTGGTGATTTGAAACTATGGTCTGGCGACGGTTTGGTTCTTTTCTATAATGATTTTCCCTCATCTTACCAATATACAGACTTAGGAACGATGTCAGATAGTCAAGGCTTGGCAGAAGCTCTTGGGTCTGGGGACGTTATTATTACCATTGAGGTCGTCGATTGATGCGCTCAATAACAGTAACCATTGCAGAAGGAACATTTGAGCTTTTCTTAGAAAATAATGCTAGCGCGCAAGCTTTTTCTGAACTTTTGCTACTTGAATTGGAAATGGTTGATGTGAATGGCAATGAGAAATTTTATTTACTAGCTGACCACCTACCAAACCAAGAACGCTGTTCTTGTTTGATAAAAGCAGGTGATTTATTACTATGTCATACAAATGAATTAACCTTTTTCTATGATGATAGTAAAACCTGCTTTAAATACACTTATCTAGGACACGTTAAAGACAGCCAGAATTTCAGAAAAGCCATGACAGGCAAGATAGTCACTGTTATTTTTGAGGAAAAGTAAGATAGTCTTGACTGCTTCATGAAATTACTGCTTATTTTTGCTATAATGTTTGAAAAGAGAAATGATGGGTGGGCAACCTATGACAAAAATGAGACGTCGTGACCGTGAAGTGACTGACTTGACAGAAATCAAAGCTATTGTTGAGAAAAATATGATTTTGCATTTAGGGCTTTTTGATGAGGAATTTCCTTACGTTATCCCTTTGCATTATGGTTATGAATACCGTGAAGAAACTGACCAGTTTATTTTTTACACACACGGTGCGAGACGAGGGCATAAAATTGATTTAATCCACCAAAATCCCAATGTTTGTGTTCAGATTGAGGGAGAAGTGGTGCCTGATTACGACTATGATGTGCCTTGTAAATACGGTGCTTTCTTTAGTTCGTTTATCGGACGTGGAAAAGCAGAGCTTATCGAAGAATCAGAGCAAAAAGCCTACGCCCTCAATCTACTCATGCAGCACCAAGCTGGCAAAACATTTGAATTCACCGAAAAAATGACAAAACCAGTCGGCGTGATTAAGATTGTGATTGACCAATATTCCGCCAAAGCTAAGACAATGATACCTAAAAAATAATAGAAAAACAACTAATCTAAAGCAGATTGGTTGTTTTTTGTTAATAAAGATAAAAAATTGAAAAATTCCCTTGACTTGGAGCTAACTCAAAGGTGTAAAGTAATAGATGACATTAGAAAGAGGAGGAAATTATGGAAAGTAACGTAGACGCAACACAGCAAAAAACGTATTTTTTTAGTAATCGTGATTTGGCTAAATTGTTTATTCCTTTGATTATTGAACAAGGGTTAGAATATCTGGTGGGCTTAATCGCCTCGATTTTAGTTTCAAGAGTTGGCGAAGCAGCAGTGTCGGGTGTTTCTCTTGTGGAGTTTCTCATGGCGCTCTTTATCAGTATTTTTGCCGCTTTTGCAACTGGTGGCGGAATTGTTGCAGGTCAATACTTAGGTGACCGTGATGGTGAAAATGCTAATAAAGCTATCAATCAATTAGCGAAATTCACTCTTATATTTAGTATCGTGATTACGGTTTTTATTTTTGCCATTAAACCGTTAATTTTAAATCATTTGTTTGGCTCAATTACGCCAGCAGTTCATGCCCAAGCCGATCGGTATTTTAATATCGTTGCCTTATCGACACCATTTATTGCCATGTATAATTGTGGCGCAGCGATTTTTAGAACCTTAAACAAATCACGCTTGCCGATGAATATTATGTTGGTCATGAATGGCTTGAATATTTTAATGGGGATTAGTTTGATTTATGGTCTCGGTTGGGGTGTCGAAGGTGTTGCAGTACCGATTTTGCTATCACGTGTTGGTGCCATGGTGCTAGTTCTTTGGTTTGCACATCACTTGACATCTGAATTAACTTTGGGAAACTTTTTGCGTGAAAAAGTTGACTGGCAGATGATTAAAAAAGTTCTTGGTATTGGACTACCATTTGGGTTTGAAAATGGCATGTTCTTTCTTGGTCGCTTGATTGTGTTATCAATTGTGTCTTTATTTGGAACAGCGGCGATAGCAGCTAATTCGGTTGGTGGAACGATTATTATGTTTCAAGCACTTCCAGGAATTTCTATCGTGCTAGGTTTAGCAGTTATCATTTCAAAATGCGTTGGTGCTGGGGACTATGAGCAAGCAGAATACTATAAGCGTAAGGTTAGCCGAATTATTCATTTGGCAAATGGTGCGATTTCTTTGCTCATTATTGCTGCAATGCCGTTATTGATGAAAATCTATGATTTGTCTGCGCAAGCAACGCACTATGTTTGGATTATTGTCCTTGCACACGGTATTCTTGTTAGTATTTTTTGGAATTCTGGTTATGTGTTACCTGTTGTTTTTCGTAGTGCTGGAGATGCCAATTTTCCAATGGTAGTTAGTACTTTATCAATGCTATTAGCTCGTGTGGTATTTGCCTACATTTTTTCTGTTATGCTTGGTATGGGAATGCTAGGAACGTGGGCAGCTATGTTTTTAGATTGGTTTATCAAAGGAATCATTTATGAAATCCGCTACCGAAAAGGAACATGGAAAAATTATAAGTTAGTCTAGGAAAAACAATTTTAAAATTAAAAAAGCATCCATGCCTTTCAAGCATAATATCTATAAAATATAAGTATTTGTAATAGTTGTTAATCCTTGTTATGATAGCTTTAGTAATTAAAGAAAAGGATTAATTTATGCAGAAAACTTCAAATCGTTCATTAATTTTACTTTTAACAATCGGTGTATTTGGCATTCTGAATACAGAAATGGGAATAACAGGCATCTTGCCACATATCGCTGAGCATTACAGTGTTTCATTGACAACGGCTGGTTTGTTGGTATCTGGTTTTGCTTTAGTTGTTGCTATTGCAGGACCAACCATGCCTTTACTATTTTCAAAGGTCAATCGTAGATTAGTTATGCTTTTGGCAACAGGTGCTTTTACCTTGAGCACTATCGTTTCGATTTTGGCGCCAAATTTTACTGTTTTACTGATTGCGCGTGTTTTACCAGCAATTTTTCATCCTGTCTATGTCTCTATGGCGATGACGGTAGCCGCCACATCTGTTCCTGAAAACGAATCGCGAAAAGCAGTTGCTCAAGTTTTTATGGGTGTTTCAGCTGGAACACTTTTAGGCGTACCAGTGTCTAATTTCTTAGCAAGTCAATTTTCACTTAGCTTAGCAATGATTTTCTTTGCTATTATTAATTTACTTGTTTTTATCGGAACCATCATTTTAGTACCATCGATGCCAGTGACAACTGGATTATCTTATGGACAACAATTAAGCATTTTAAAACGTAAAACGATTTGGATTTCTATTATAAGCGTTCTTTTATTGAATGGAGCAGTGCTAGGTTTTAATTCCTATATGTCAGATTTCTTAGAGAGTTTCTCACAAATCAACGTTAATCTAATTGCCTTGGTTTTGTTAAGTATTGGGCTGGCTAATATTATTGGAAATGCTTTAGCTGGACAATTTTTAGATAAAAATACTCATCGATTACTGATTAGTTTGCCACTATTTCTTATCCTTGATTTAGCTTTACTATTTTTCTTTGGAAATCAAGCACTAGCGATGATGATTTTAGTTGTCATTTTTGGAATACTTGGTGGACTTGCGGGGAATGTGAATCAATATATGATTTACAGTGTTGGTGAAGATGCACCCGATTTTGCTAATGGTCTGTTTCTGGCGGCTGCCAATCTTGGTGTGACCGTCGGAACATCGTTTACAGGTGTGTTTATAACGCTTGGTGGTGGTAGTCAATTTAGCATTTTGGGAAGTATAATTATGCTTATTATCGCTTTTATAGCTATCCTTACTCGTCAAAAATGGCTTGCACTATTAAAATAAAAAACACTATTCATGCCTTTCAAGCATAACATCTATAAAATATAAGTATTTGTAATGTATGATAACCTTTGTTATCATAACTTTAGAATAAAGATAGGAAAAAAGAACATGACTGAAGAATTACATTTAACTCAAGAATGGGACAAAGTTTTTCCAAAAAGTGATAAGGTTGACCACAAAAAAGTGACTTTTCATAACCACTTTGGAATTACTTTAGTTGCTGAGTCGTTTGTTCATAAATAAGAACTTCCTCTCTTTATAGAAGACCCTTTCATTTTATAAAGCATTACTTAACCATTTCTAAAATATCATATGACAGTTTGGTATGTAATATTAATAATAAATGACAAAAATCTCCTAAAATACGATTAAATTGGATTAAAAAACGCTCTAAAGGCGTCAGAGTAAAAATTTATGAGGAAGCTCCAAATTTTAAAAATATTCATTGAGAAATACGTAAACAAATAAAGCTAAGCACTTTGTCTTAGCTTTATTTTCAAAACTGATTTTAAGTCGTTTTACGGTCAAAGAAGTTGTAAATGTATTCGATAATCGCAAGGATAACAAAACCAATTGCAACCAATCCAAGTGTGCCTGAGGCACTTGTTTGCCCAAAGATACCAGCAATGGCATTTACCATTGGTGCGGCAAAAGCAGCACCGAGATTGATTCCCATAAGAATGACCGATGTGGTTAAGGTACCACCATTTTTAGGACCGACTTGTGCCACGCGAAGAAAAGCTTGTGGGAACACCCAACCAAAGAATAAACCAGCAATGATAACGCCTGTTGTTACTAAAGCAACGTTTGTCGCTGTGGCTACCAAGTAGAAACCAAGTGCAATGCCGGTATAGGCAACTGGTAAAATAAAGTTACCAATTAATTTTGAAACTGGGGCGTAAAGAAGGGCTGCTACCATGGAAGACAAACCAAGTAAAGCAAGAATTGATGACGCAGCAGACGGCGTTATCATCGCGACACCTGAACATAATCACACCACAAGTGCAGCTTTAAAAAGCACGATTGAATGGCTTTCCTATCAAATTCATCCCTTTGATGGCAAACCAGTTATGATTGTAGGAGCCTCTTATTATCAACAAGGGTCATCACGGGCACAGTTACACCTTCGTCAAATTCTTGATTCCCCAGGTGTTAATGCCATGGTTTTACCAGGAAATGAGTTTCTCCTTGGAAATGCTAAAGAATCCTTTGACAGTCATTATCATTTGAAAAATGAAGCAACCATCAATTTCTTAGGAACTTGTTTAGAAAATTTTGTGAAGTATGTTAGTTTGGTAAACGGACTGAATGCCCCAAACGAAGAAATTCTCAAAACTGCTGGAGCTAACGAAAATACACCAGTATCTACGGATGCTAATTCAGGTGCTTCAGCTAGTTGGAATGCGAGTGTAGCCCCAGTAGCCAAGCCTATCACCTCTAACTCAACAACCCCATTTGATAAAACACTAGACGACATCTTTGGTCCTGATTTAGGCATTGAAGGAAAAGATATTTTAGATACAGTAACTCTAGATTAAAAACAAAAACGCCTTTATGGCGTTTTTTTGATTAATTAAGCAATTGCTGATAAAGATTTAATTCCTCGTCCTCGTCAACGTTAAAGATAATTTTATTAACAAATTGGCTGTGTTCTAAAAAGTCTTTTGCGGTTTGAATGGCAATTCTTGCCGCATTTTCATTAATAAAATGAACTTCATCATCTGTTGCAAGAGATGATAGGGCAACAGATTCAAGATGATTTTTTTCTGCCAACGTTAGACAAGATAAGTAACTTTTAGCAAGTAAATCTTCGTCAATCGGCGTCAAATGCTCGTTGATAGCAGGACTAACGGTGTGAAGTACAAATTTGGCAGGCAAGTTATAAGCTGGCGTAATTTTTGCCGTGCCGGTTGGTTCATCATGACCTTGTTCTTGTATGAGTTTGTAGCAATCCAGACGAAGTTGTACACCAGCATAGGTATGAATAGTATTGTCAGTGCAGTCATGAAGTGGTTGGAAGCAACCAAGCATACGACGATTAGCAGTATTGACAATGGCATCCACCTTGAGACGCGTAATATCACCTTTCCAAACATAAAGGCGGTCGTCTGTTGGAATTGGGCGTAGATGATTTAAGAAAACAACGACACGCTCTGCTTTTTTAAGTTGTAGATAGTTATCTTGCATATCTAAAAAGCCACTTGAAACCGCCATTGGTGGACGAACGTTAAGAAGAGCACGCAATAATGTTTCTTGACTATCCAAGTCACTAGACACATCAATTGCTCTAAATTGTGGATTTTCCTTAATCAGGTAATCTAGAAGGTAGGTTACCATTTCTTTTTTTGTCATATGGTCTCCTTAGCATAATAAAATCGCTTTCCTAAGCATAAGTATATCACCTTTTTAAGGAATTAGCATTAAGAAAAATGAAAAAATCTAAAAATGACAAATAGGAATCCGTGTAGCAATAATGAATCCCTATTTTTTGATAATCAATTCCAATGCTTTTTGTAATTTTTCTTCTTGTTTTTCTTTATCCTTAACTGGATTTTCGATGATTTGATTGATTTTGTTGCTAATAACGATACCCATGGTACGGTTGATGCTAGAACGAACAGCAGTTAATTGTGTTACGATATCGATACATTCTTTATCGTCCTCAATCATTTTTTGAATCCCACGCAGTTGCCCCTCAGCACGTTTTAAACGATTAATGATGTCTTTGTTATCTGTTGCCATAAAGCTCTCCTTTGATTTCTATTATACCGATATGGGGTATTGTTTGTCAAACCCAAGACATTATCGTTGACAGTAAATTGTAGGATGTGATATCATCAAAATATACCCATAGGGGTATTTATCGACAGAGAGGAGACAAGGTTATTTTTCTAAAAAAATTATTTTCATCATCGATAAAAAATATTGATGTTACGGAACTTCAACGACTTTTAGATAAAGATATTGTGTTATTAGACGTTCGAACAGCTCAAGAATACGCTAGGGGGCATATTAAAGGAGATCGGTCATATCCTTTAGACCGCTTGAATACCTATCAGGGTACCAAAGATAAGCCAATTTATCTTACTTGTCATTCTGGAGCTTGCAGCAAACGTGGCGCAAAATTATTACAACAAAAAGGCTATGAAGCCATTTCGGTTAAAGGCGGCATGATGGCTTGGCATAGAAAAATTATCGGAGGAAATAAATGATTAAAATTTTGATTGTTGGTGGTGTCGCAGGTGGGATGTCAGCAGCGACTCGTTTACGCCGCTTAATGGAGGACGCTGAAATCATTGTATTTGACAAAGGACCTTATATTTCATTTGCCAACTGTGGGCTTCCATTTCACGTTTCTGGGGAAATAGCAGAGCGTGAAAGTCTTATCGTACAGACACCAGAACGTTTGAAAGCACGATTTGCTATTGACGTTCGACCAGATTCAGAAGTGGTGGCAGTTGATACGGATAAGAAAAACATCACAGTTCGCCATGCGGATAAAGTCTATACAGAATCATACGACAAACTGATTTTGTCACCAGGTGCCAAACCAGTTGTTCCTCAAATGGTAGGGCTAGATAGTGCTGATAACGTGTTTGTGCTTCGCAATATTCCTGACTTGGATAAGATTCTGAATGCATTAAACGACACCAAAGCTAAATGTGCCACTGTTATTGGTGCTGGGTTTATCGGACTTGAAATGGCAGAAAATTTGTCTAAAAAAGGCTTGCAAGTGACAATCGTTGAAAAGGCACTGCATGTTTTGCCACCGTTAGATGAAGAAATGGCAGCTTTTGTTAAGGATGAATTAACACGAAACGGCATAACGGTTTACACTAATCAATCTGCCAAAGCTTTCAAGGATAATGGAAAAGTTATCATTCTTGAAGATGGTAGTGAGCTACTATCTGATATTACTATCATGTCAGTTGGGGTTCAACCAGAATCAAATTTAGCCAAAGAAGCAGGTCTTAAACTTGGTATGTGTGGGGGTATTCTTGTTAATGAGTATTATCAAACCAGCAATCCAGATATTTACGCTGTTGGAGATGCCATTATTGTCAAACAAGAAATCACTGGTCAAGATGCGCTTATTTCTCTAGCTAGCCCAGCAAACCGTCAAGGTCGCCAAGTTGCGGATAATATCGCTGGCATCGCTCGTCAAAATAAAGGAAGTATTGGAACAGCTATTGTTCGTGTCTTTGATTTGGCAGCTGCTTCAACAGGCTTGAGTGAACGCATAGCTCGCCAACAGTTTGAAGATGTAGCTGTGGTTCATACGACATCAAAAGACCATGCTAGTTATTATCCCAATGCTAGCGATATCGTTTTGAAATTGATTTTTAATCAGAAAACGGGTGCTATTTATGGAGCGCAAGCTGTTGGGCAAAAAGGTGTTGATAAGCGTATTGACATTCTGGCAACAGCGATAAAGGCAGGACTAACGGTAGCTGATTTACCAGAATTGGAATTCACTTACGCACCGCCATTTGGCTCAGCTAAAGACCCAGTAAATATGGCAGGATATGCTGCGCTTAACATTATGGAAGGTATTAGTGAAAACGTTCAATGGTATGCTTTATCAGATGAATTAGCCAAAGGAAAAATGTTACTTGATGTTCGTACGAGAGAAGAAGTTTCACGCGGTCATTTTGCAAATAGTATTAACACACCACTTGATGAATTGCGTGACCGTTTAGCAGAATTAGACGCCAATCAAGAATACATTATCAGTTGCCACAGCGGGCTTCGTTCTTACATTGGAGAACGTATTTTGAAGCAAAATGGCTTTAAGATTCAAAATCTTGATGGTGCTTATTTCCTTTATAGTACTGTCAAACCAGAGGAGATTGTTCATGATTAAAACAGTTACAGCTAGAGAATTACAAGAAAAAATAAGCAAAAAGAACCTGCATTTGCTTGATGTTCGTGAGAAAGTAGAATACGCCATGGGACATGTGCCAACAGCGGTTAATCTACCTTTAAGCGAATTTGTATCAAGCTACCAAACACTTGATAAGGACAAGGTTTATCATATCATTTGCCAAAGTGGCTCACGTTCTGAACAGGCAGCAGTTTTCTTATCTCAACAAGGCTATCAAGTTGTCAATGTCGCAGGTGGCACATCCGCTTGGATAGGAGTATTGGAATACTAAAATAGTTGACATCATTAAGCAAGGCTACTGGTCTTGCTTTTATGTTATAATCAATCTATGATTGATAAGAATAATATGTTACAAAATGCAGAAAAGTTTGTTTATGATAAATTGCATACAGATACCAGTGGGCATGATTGGTGGCATGTGGTGCGCGTGAGAAATACAGCGCGTGAGTTGGCAGAAAAAGAAGGGGCAGACCAGTTTATTTGTGAATTGGCAGCGTTGCTTCACGATATGGCAGATGATAAGTTAAATGCTAATCCCGAGCAAGCTTTGACAGAGCTGAAAGCTTGGCTAATGCAACAAGAACTATCAGAAGAAGTTATTGACCACATTATCCAAATTATCACGATTATGTCATTCAAAGGAAGTGGTCAAAGTGTTCCGCCAACTTTGGAAGGTAAGATTGTGCAAGATGCAGACCGTTTAGATGCCATTGGTGCAATTGGAATAGCGCGGTGTATGGTTTATTCGGGAAGCAAGGGACGTCCGATTCATGACCCAAGTAAGGTAGTACGTGACAATCCTAGTTTAGAAGATTATCGCAACGGGCAAGATACGGCAATCATGCATTTTTACGAAAAGTTATTCAAACTTAAAGAGTTGATGAATACGGCTTATGCTAGAAAAATGGCGGAGCATCGTCACAAAGTTCTAGAAGAGTTTTTAACAGAATTTTACGCAGAATGGGACGGTAAGTTATAGGTTGCAATAAAAAGGCAAAATGTTATAATAGAAAAACGAAAAGATTGGGAGGTCAATAAAATGACAATTAGACGTGCGACAATCGCTGATATTCCAACATTGATGGACCTTTTACAACAAATTCTCTATGTGCACCATGTGGCAAGACCTGATTTATTTCAAGAAAAAGGTGTCAAATACACAGAAGACGAATTAGCGGCACTTATCGCTGATGGTAATCGTCCTATTTTCGTTTATGAAGATGACAACGGTAAAGTGCTTGCGCATATGTTTACTATTGTTGAAGACGTTAGCGCACCAAAAGTTCCTCAAAAAACACTCTTTATTGATGATTTGTGTGTGGACGAAGCAGCACGCGGACAAAAAATTGGTGAAAAACTCTATCAGTTTGCTTTGAAATACGCCAAAGAAATTGGTTGCTACAACCTAACGTTAAACGTCTGGAGTGCAAATAAATCAGCCGTTCGCTTCTATGAACGTCAAGGCATGACACCACAAGAAACACGTATGGAACAGATTATTGATTAAAAATGCGAAGTAAATGTGTAAAACGTTTACTTTTTATTTTTGACTAAAAAAGACTTACGAAGAAAAATTTTTTATGGTAGACTAGCTCCTGTTGACTGTAAACTGGAGTCGAGTATGGGAAGGAAAATCAGTAAAAGATTTTCCAAAACGTTGTCCTTACAAGGGCTTTTTGTTTGTACGCAGACCTAGGTTGATTGGTTAATGAATAATTAATGAATGGAGAACTAAAATGCCTAGAAATTTTAAAGAAGCTTTGTTATTTACGTGTATGATGTGTGCAATGATGGTCTTTGGAATGAGTATTTGGAACTTGCATGTTGCAGGTGCCTTTGCATGGAGGCATGCTTTTCTTGGCTTCTTTCCAGGATTTGTTGTTGCCTTTATTTTAGACATGCTTATTATCGGACCACTGGCTAAAAAAGTAGCTTTTAGCCTTATCCCACGTGATTTAAAAAGCAAATACGTTAAAATTTTTGCGGTATCTGGTTGTATGGTTCTAGGAATGGTCACTTGTATGTCATTATATGGCATCATTTTCAATTCAGGCTTGGAAGGTGTCAGCCTTGCAGCCTATGGACAAGCTTGGCTAACAAATTTTGTTGTCGCATTACCATATAATTTTGTCGTGGTTGGTCCTATCGCTCGTTATTTCCTAGGTGAAATCCAAAAACAAACTGTACTAGCCTAAAAACCCCCTAAAAAAGCAAGGAGTTATCCTTGCTTTTTTAGGAGTTAAAAAGAAGTTTTGTCATTAAAACAACTTATCTTTATCACTTTTTCAAAAAAGTAGTATAATAACGGTAAGAACGATGTAACCGTTTTTAGAAATTGAGGAACAAGTTATGACTGATAACGTAAATGAAAAAGTTAATCAACTTGAACTTGAAACTTACGCAGCTAACGACGTTTACCAAGCTGCTAATACGCAAAGTACTGGGTTAAAGCAACCACAAGTTGAAGAACGGCAAAAACGGTATGGAATGAATCAACTGAAAAAAGCTGACAAAGAACCTATTGTACTTACCTTCATTAAAAATTTTACAAGTCTAATGGCAATTTTGCTTTGGGTAGGTGGTGGCATTGCTATTCTGTCTCATAGTTTAGAACTTGGGCTTGTCATTTGGTTTGTCAATATTGTCAATGGGATTTTCAGTTTTGTACAAGAATACCGTGCCAGCCAAGCGACAGAAGCTCTCAAAAAAATGTTACCTTCCTATGCGCGTGTTATTCGTGAGGGACAAGAAGAGAAAATCTTAGCAGAAGAATTGGTACCTGGCGATGTCGTCTTGATTGAAGAAGGGGACCGTATTTCCGCAGATGGTCGGATTGTCTTTGCGACTGATTTGCAGGTTAATCAATCAGCGCTGACAGGCGAATCAAATCCCGTTTTTAAAACGAGTGAAGCTGATAATGACCCACAAAAGACAGCGCTTGAATACGATAATATGGTCTTTGCGGGAACGACAGTCTCATCTGGTTCTGCGAAAATGATTGTTTCTGCCATTGGCATGGCAACACAGTTTGGACAAATTGCTCACTTGACCCAAAATATGGCTGATGACAAGAGTCCGCTTCAAAAAGAACTAGACCATTTGACAAAGCAAATCTCAGTTATTGCGATTACAGTTGGTGTCATTTTCTTTATCGCAGCAACCCTGTTTGTTCATGAGCCATTTGCTAAAGCATTCATTTTTGCGCTCGGTATGATTGTTGCCTTTATCCCTGAGGGTTTGCTTCCGACCGTTACACTTTCTTTGGCAATGGCGGTGCAACGTATGGCTAAATCAAATGCCTTGGTTAAGAAATTATCTTCTGTTGAAACCTTGGGAGCAACTTCTGTCATTTGCTCGGATAAAACGGGAACATTGACCCAAAATGCCATGACAGTTAATCACCTCTGGCAAGTTTCTGGAGCTTATGAAGTAACAGGGCTAGGATATTCAGCAGAAGGAGACATTCGTAATAGCGGTGGTAAGAAAGCTTCGCTTGTCGAAAATCAATCGCTTGAACAACTTGTCCGCTTCGCTCACCTTTGTAGCAATGCACAAGTCTTGCCACCTGATGACGAGAATGCTTCTTATACTGTTCTTGGCGACCCAACCGAGGCTTGTTTGAATGTTCTTGCCGAAAAAGCTGGAATTACTCTTGAAAATAATAATCGCTGGGCACCGCGCGTGAAAGAATTACCTTTTGATTCTGTGCGCAAGCGAATGACAACGATTAATCGCATTGATAGTTTGATTGATAGCAGTTCTTTGGTATCGATTACCAAAGGGGCTCCAAAAGAAATGACTGAGCTCTGCCATTATTATAAAGACCAAGAGGGCTTGCATGAAATGACTGCCGATATCCAAGCGCGTATTTTAGCAGCAAATGATGACTTTGCTAAAAATGGCTTGCGTGTGTTAGCTCTTGCTTACCGTGCTTTGGAAAAGGAGAATTTGGTTCAAGAAAGTCAATGGACTCAAGAAAATATTGAACAGCACATGGTCTTTCTTGGCTTGATTGCCATGAGTGACCCACCACGTGAAGGTGTGCGCGAAGCGATTGATAAATGCCATAAAGCTAGTATTCGCATTATCATGGTGACGGGAGACTATGGTTTGACCGCACTTAGTATTGCTAAGAAAATTGGTATTGTTCGTGGCGATGATGCACGTGTGGTAACTGGATTGGAACTTGAAAAGATGTCTGACGAGGACCTTAAAGAAGTTCTTACTGGTGAGATTGTATTTGCGCGTGTGGCGCCTGAACAAAAATATCGTGTCGTAACAGCCCTTCAAGAATTAGGCGAAGTTGTTGCGGTAACTGGTGATGGTGTTAATGATGCGCCGGCCTTGAAAAAAGCTGATATCGGCGTGGCCATGGGTGTTACGGGAACGGATGTAGCTAAAGAATCTGCTGATATGATTTTAACGGATGACCATTTTGCTTCCATTGTTGATGCAGTCGAAGAGGGGCGAGCGGTTTACCATAATATCAAGAAATTCTTGACCTATATTTTCAATTCAAATACGCCAGAAGCGGTGCCGTCTGCCTTTTTCCTCTTGTCCCGCGGTTTTGTCCCACTCCCTTTGACGGTTATGCAAATTTTAGCGGTTGACTTGGGAACGGATATGATTCCTGCTCTTGGTTTAGGAGTTGAACCTCCAGAACCCGATGTGATGCAAGAACCTCCGCGCAAATTATCAGACCGTCTTTTAAATAAATCACTTCTTGTTAAAGCGTTTCTATGGTATGGCTTGATTGAGTCGGCACTTGCCATGGGTGCTTTCTTTATCACTTATTTTTTACATAATGGTAATTTGGCAGTACTTGCTAGTTCAGGTCAACTTTATCGTGAGGCTACAACCATGACTTTGGGGGCTATCATTTTCTGTCAAATTGGTATGGTGATGAATATCCGTACCTCTGACCAATCTATTCGTAAATTGTCATTATTTGGCAATTCCTTAATCAATATTGGCTTGGTAGTTGAATTAGCTATTTTTATCCTATTAGTTTATGTGCCTATTTTCCATAATCTCTTTAACATCGCGAGTTTGGGTGTGTGGCATTGGATTTATCTTATACTTTGCCCATTTGTCATCATTGGTTTAGAAGAAATTCGTAAGCGGCTGATGACACTTTAGAGACGATAAAAACAGTAACCCTAGCTTTTACATACGAGCTAGGGTTAGTTTTATTTTAAGGACGTTTGGAGCGTTGGAAAATTCTTAATGTAACAGCTTGGCTTTTTCTTGACACTCTTGGAAAATGCTTGTAAAATTCAAGAGAGTAAAGAGGACGATATGGCAACAATTAATGATTATCTAGCAAAACATAAAAATGAAACGTTTGAGCAATTTCCGTTTAACGAAGCAGATATTCTTTGTTTAAATGAACTGGGATATTTTTGCTTTGAAGATTTAGATAATACGCTTGATTTTTCAAAAGAATTAACATTACATGACATTCTGATGCCTTACGAGGCTGGTGAGAGGGTATTCAATCATAGTTTTTTGGTAACCAAGGCGCGTGTTGAATTGCTAAAAAATGTAGCCTCATCACGACGGTTTGCTGATTTGCATCTGTCAGCTTATGTTAATGATGTTGATTCCGAATATGAGAGACAATTCTCTGCCATGGTTTTTAGTTTACCTGAAATTGATCATTATCAATTAGTTTTTCGTGGGACAGATGATACCTTGATTGGCTGGAAAGAAGATTTTAAATTAGCCTATGTTCGTGAAATTCCTGCACATCGTGCAGCAGTGACTTATCTTGAGCATTATTTAGCGAGTCATCCACTGCCTATCATGGTATCAGGGCATTCTAAGGGTGGGAATTTAGCCTTGTACGCTGTGGCTCATGTTAAGGAAAAATGGCGTTCGCAAATCAAGCAAGTTTATATGCTTGATGCACCAGGTTTGCAAGAAAAAGAACTTGAGCGAGTAGGATACCAAGCTATTCGTGAGCGTGTGCGTGTCATTCGCCCTGAAGGATCCATCGTTGGTGTTATGCTTTATAATGACATTGATCCTGTTGTGGTTAAAAGTCAGGCTTCTGGAATCATGCAACACGCTTTGACGACATGGCAATTTGATGTTGAGACGGGGCAGTTGATTTTAGCAGAGCAGCCAACCGATTTAAGCCGTAATCTTGAAAAAACGTTTAAACAATGGACGGATGAATTGTCCAGTCAAGAATTGAAAATTCTTTTTGATACCCTTTTTGATACCTTGATGTCAAGCGGTATCAAAAGCATTAACGATGTGACGATTGACCGAGAATTTGGCGCGAAATTGGCAACAAGCATTGCTTCTTTTTATTCTATTGGAGCGGAGAAGAAATTGCTCCTTGCCAAATCAGCGAAGTTATTTCTTGAAGCTTTTGTCGGACATAGTAAACTGGGAAGTCTGGGAAAAGACCGCATTGCCCTTAATTTTCTTGATTTTAATAGCTTGTTGAGCTATTTGAATACTAAAAAATTGAAATAAAAATGGCTTTTTCAGTCTAAAAAGGAGGTTGCCGGCTTGCTAAAACAAATTAAATATTTTCAATCAGTTGTCGAAGAAAATTCCTTTACCAAGGCAGCCGATTCGCATTTTATCTCACAGTCAGCTATTTCACAGCAGATTCGGAGTTTAGAGGCAGAACTGGGTGTGACACTTTTAACGCGTAAAAATCGTGGCTTTGAGTTGACAGAAGCAGGGCGTTATTTTTATGAAAAATCGCTGGCGCTGGTAGCTGATTTTGACGCCCTTTGCCAAGAGACACAAGCCATTGCCAACCAACAAGCTGCGCAACTGTCCGTTGGTTATTTGTATTCCTATGAAGGCAGTGAAATTCAAGAAGCGATTGCGAGTTTTGCGAGTCAATTTCCTGATGTAGCGCTAACGGTCAAAACAGGAACGCATGACCAACTTTATGATGACTTACGCTTTGGTAAAATCGATTTAGTCATCAATGATCAGAGACGGGCTTTTTCGACAGATTATGAAAATTTGGTTTTGACTGATTTGCCACTTTCCGTTGCATTTGCGGCTTTTAATCCGCATACCAAAGAAGAAGTGTTAGCTATTGAAAATCCCCTTGATAAGCCCTTGATTTTGGTTGCGGACAGCCAGCAAGAAGAAACAGAGCGCGCATATTACCGTGATTACATCGGCTTTTCAGGCGATATGCAATTTGCACCAAGTGCTACAGAAGCTAAAATGTCAGTCGTTGCCAATCGCGGCTATTTGCCACTTGAATTTGGAAAGGGAGCAAGCCTTCCACCGACACTTAGCTGTCGCCCAATATACAAGCAAGGAAAACCCATTTTACGTTGAATGTGCGCATTTTGGAAAAAAGATAACTCAGGCTATTACGTTGAAACAATGGCAGAGATGCTAGCCAAAACTTTTCAGCAAAACTAAAACCAAAAAGGTATTTCAGATAAGTTTTTCTTATCCGAAGTACCTTTTTTTAAAATTGATAAGCCGATAGCTTGGATTTATAATGTAGCCATAAAGATGTTAGAAGTTAAGCAACATCATAACTGACAGCGGAAAAGCAGGAGGAAATAGCATGGCTATTACAGAAAATGCGAAACAATATCATGAAAAAATGTTTCCAGGATATGTCTCTGATTTTTTGAGAACTGACCCTGAATTCATGGAACGATTTGACAACTTTGCCTTTGATGAAGTGGTTAATCACCCAAATGCGACATTGGATGACAAGACACGATTTATGGTGATTTTAGCGACGTTACTAGGTTGCCAAGGCATTGATGAATTTCAAGCTATTGTGCCAGCAGCGCTAAATTTTGGCGTTACACCAGTTGAAATCAAAGAAATTGTCTATCAAGCGGTGGCTTATTTGGGAATTGGGCGTGTCTTTCCATTTCTAAAAGCAACCAATAAAGTATTGGAAGAAAAAGGCGTTACATTGCCACTTGAAGGACAAGCAACCACAACCATTGACAATCGTCGTGAAACTGGTACACAAGCGCAAGTAGATATTTTTGGTGAAGACATGCGTGATTTTTGGCAATCAGGTGCTAAGGAAAGTACCCATATCAATTATTGGTTAGTTGATAATTGTTTCGGAGATTATTACACACGTAAAGGTCTTGATTATAAACAACGTGAGTTGATAACATTTTGTTTCTTGGCAGCTCAAGGTGGTGTTGAGCCACAATTGACTAGCCACGCAGCAGCAAATATGAAAATTGGCAACGATAAAGCATTTCTAATCGCAGTTATTTCAAATGCCTTACCATTCATTGGTTATCCACGTAGTTTAAATGCTCTTCGTTGTGTCAATGAAGCTGCCGATAAGTTAAAGTAAAAACAATCAGGAGGAAAGATAAATGACAAAAGATGTTATGTTAGTAACAGGTGCTGGGCAAATTTCAATGGCGATTGCACGTCGCATGGGATATGGTAAAAAAATTGTTTTAGGTGACCGTTCGATTGATAATGCCAAAGCAATTGCTAAGACCTTAACAGAAGCTGCGATTGGACAAAAATATCAAAAATCAGCTGCGCAAGTTGCCCTACGTTACTTGATTCAACGTGATGTTATTGTCATTCCTAAAACAGTTCATAAAAATCGTATGGAACAAAATTTTGATGTCTTTGACTTTATTTTAACAGATGATGACATGGCAGAAATTTTGAAACTTGATATGGGTGAAAGCCAATTCTTCTCACATGCTGACCCTGAAACAGTTAAAATGATTAGCTCGTTTAAGATTTAAACGATGCTTAAAAGGCATAAAACACTATGTCAAATAAGTATTTGTTATTAAAAATGAGAAGCGTATAATGACCGTATAAACCCTATTAAGAAAGGAAAAACAATGACAATTAAACAAACAGCAGGACGTGACCAATTGGGTGAATTTGCACCAGAATTTGCACATTTTAATGATGATGTGCTCTTTGGTGAAAACTGGAATAATAACGATATTGATTTAAAAACACGCTGTATCATCACAGTTGTGGCACTTATGGCATCAGGCATTACAGACAACTCACTAAAATTCCATTTGCAAAATGCGAAAGCTAACGGTGTTAGCAAAGAAGAAATTGCAGCAGTCATTACACACGTGGCTTTCTATGCAGGTTGGCCAAAAGGCTGGGCAGTCTTTAACCTTGCCAAAGAAGTTTGGAATGAAGATTAAGAAAGATATGAAATGAAAGGATAACAAATGACAGATAAAGCAACTTTTGACAAAGAAAATGTATTCGGACAAGGACAACCAAATGACACTTTTGCGCAATATTTTGACGGACAATCATTCTTGAACCCATTGGTTGATCCTGACTCACCTCTTCATTTGGCGAATGTCACTTTTGAACCTGGTTGTCGCAACCATTGGCATGTTCACAATGCTGATAAAGGTGGCGGACAAATTTTGATTTGTATAGCAGGTCAAGGTTGGTATCAAGAAGAAGGAAAAGAAGCTGTGAGCCTTGAACCAGGGAAAGTTATCGTGATTCCAGCCAATACAAAACATTGGCATGGCGCTAAAAAAGATTCATGGTTTAGCCATATTTCAGTGGAAGTTCCTGGCGAAAACACGTCAAATACTTGGCTAGAAGCCGTTAGCGACGACGATTACAACGCCCTTTAAACTATTCTTTTACAATTACATTTTACTCATACAATCAAAACACAAAACAATCTCATTTCGCTTAACGCCCAGCTGAAAACGGTTTGGGCGTTTTTTATGTGACTACCGTGACAATTTTATCTAACCATGCTAAACTAAATTTATGACTCACATCACTCATAAAAGAATTGTGCAAGCTGGTCATTTTTTACAACTTTTTAAAAATGATTCTCAATTTACAACACCGATTTTTAGAATTGACCACAAGCGAAAGCACCTTCATTTTGTCATTGTTTTTAAATTAGATGACGACGAGGCATTTTACGCCCTCAATCGTTCAAAACTTGGATATGATCATGAGTTGAAACGTCTCAAACGTTTTACCAAATCGACACTTTATCAAGGGATTTTATCCGTTCCGCTAAAGGCACGTCAGACGATTCAGATTTTGCAGGTACCAAGTGATAAAAAGTTGCTGAAGGCTTACGTGACCTATTACGATAAGGCAAGCATTGATTGGTTGTGCTTTGGCAAGAAAGCCAACCTAGACGATGTTTATGATCCCTTTCGTGATGCGCACTCGGCGCTTTTTCACTCAGATGATTCTGACAATGCCATATCTTATGATGATTATCAGGGTATTCAGGATTTCCATCCTTTTTCACTTTTAGATAATCAAGCCGTTGCTACTCCATGTTTTTACCAAGACCCGAAAAAAAACAAGCAAATTGCTCTGCAATTGATGGGCTGGTATTATCATGGGCAGCAGCTCAAAATCAATTGGAAACCCGACAATCAGCACAATGCACGCTGGCGCTCGTCGGTTGTAGCGATTGACCGAAAGACTCGCCGTTATTTTTTTCAAGGAAATATTTATCAAGAAAAAGGAACTGACCCCGTCTTTTTAGAGAATCTTTTATTTGATTGTGATTTGAAAAATAGCAGAGCAGCAAAAGCAGAGTTTGACAGATTTATTCAAGAGATAAAAGAACAAGAGCGCGAGGCTTTGCTAAAGCTGCGCTGACAATCAAAGAGGTTTTTGAGTCCGCTTTTTATTTGTGCTATAATATTTTCTGACTGAAAACAATATTAGAAAGTATGAAAATGACAGATATTGACATTGAACGTTATCATGAACTAGCTCAACAAAAACAAAAAGAACACCGCAAATTTTTAGCAACACTCAAGAAAAAAGCTCCTAAAAATCTTGATAAAATTACTCAAGAAATTCACACAGAAGTTTTTAACGAGATTGATTGTACAAAATGTGCTAACTGCTGCAAAAGCTTAGGTCCTCTGTTTACAGAAGCAGATATCACACGCATTTCAAAAGTCTTTCGCATGAAACTTGGCGTATTTGAAGACATGTACCTTCGTGTCGATGAAGACGGCGACAAAGTCTTTCAATCAATGCCTTGTCCATTTTTAGGCGATGACAATCTTTGCACCATTTACGACGTCCGACCAAAAGCATGCCGTGAATTTCCGCACACAGACCGCAAAAAAATCTATCAAATTAATAACCTAACCATCAAAAACACCCTTTTCTGCCCCGCAGCCTACCTCTTTGTTGAAAAACTCAAAGAACGATTGGAAGGGAAATAAAGATTTAGAAAGTATCTCATTTTGAGGTGCTTTTTTCCTATCCCTTACTACGTCTGGTTTTTCATGAAAGCGGTAAAATTTACAATCAAATTAATGTACTTTATTTGAAAATCATAGTAAGCTTACAGTATTCGAAATAGAGGAGGGCAGTTATGTTTTTAGCATGGAATGAAATGAAACACTCGAAGCTGCGTTATGGATTAGTGGTTGGAGTGATTTTCTTGATTGCTTACTTGGTCTTTTTCCTGACGGGTTTGGCTAATGGTTTAGCCCAGACCAATCGCTCGGCGGTTGATTCTTGGAAATCTGATTATGTCATTTTAAATGAGCAAGCTAATAAAAATCTGCGCATGTCACGCTTTTCAGTCGACTTAAAAAATGATGTTAACGCTGATAAAATGGCAGAATTGACACAAGCTTCTACGACAATTAAAGACAAGGAAAAAAATAAAATTAATGTCAATTTATTCGCGATTAAGCAGGATGAATTTCTACGTCCGAAGTTGAGTGAAGGAAAGCTTTTCTCAAAAACAGGAGAAGTCGTCGCTGATAGTAGCTTAAAAAAATCATATCAATTAAAAATTGGTGACAAAATTACTCTTGGAGATAGTACTAAAAAGCTAACTATTACTGGTTTTACAGATAATGCGAGCTTTAATGTTCAGCCAGTCCTTTACATGACAAAAGAAACACTGGCAAGCGTCCTTGCGGATAATGCTCAAGTAAATACAATCAGTGCTCTAGTGATTCGTGGCAAGGTAAATCAGGTTCCTAAAGAGCTTGAGAGCATGACCACATCAACGTTTATTGAAAATCTTCCAGGTTATAAAGCTCAGAATCTGACTTTTTCCTTTATGATTGGCTTTTTGATTGTGATAGCAGCGATTGTCATTGGAATATTCATCTATATTTTGACACTGCAGAAAAAAGCAATCTTTGGTGTTTTAAAAGCGCAAGGCATTTCTAACGGCTATCTATCACGGATGGTTTTCGCACAGACCTTTATTTTAGCCATATTAGCGGTTAGTCTCGGCTTAGCGTTAACCCTGCTCAGTGCCGTTTTTCTACCAACATCAGTTCCGTTTCAGGTAAATCCACTCTTTTTTGCAGGAATTAGTGTGCTGATGGTTCTTATTGCCGTTTTTGGTGCACTTTTCTCAGTGGTAAGCATTGTCAAAGTTGACCCTTTAAAGGCAATCGGTTAGGAGATAATTATGACAGCAATTGAATTAATCAATATCAAAAAATATTTCAAAGATGGTCCAGATCAAATTGAAGCTCTGAAAGAGACAAATTTGACGATTAACAAAGGTGAATTTGTTGCCGTTATTGGCCCGTCAGGTTCTGGAAAAAGTACTTTTTTGACCATTATTGGTGGCCTGCAATCACCGTCACAAGGTGAAGTGAGATTGAACGGCCAAGCTTTTAGCCAGAAAAAAGAAAAAGCGCGTGCTAAGATGCGTTTTGACCAGATTGGCTTTATCTTGCAAGCTTCCAACCTAGTACCCTTTTTAAAAATCAAAGATCAGCTACGCTTGGTTGACAAGGTTGATAAGAAAAAACAGCGCGAATCGATTGACAGCCTTTTTGACCAGCTGGGTATTGCCAGTATCGCAGACAAATATCCTGAGGAAATTTCTGGCGGGCAAAGGCAACGAGTGGCGATAGCCAGAGCCTTGTATAATGACCCAACGATTATCTTGGCTGATGAGCCAACAGCGAGTTTGGACACTGAAAAAGCCATGGAAGTTGTCAAAATTCTAGCCGACGAGGCCAAAGAAAAGAATAAAGCAGTCTTAATGGTTACGCACGACAGACGTTTAGTCTCTTATTGTGACCGATTGTTGGTCATGGAAGACGGCGTTTTACGAGAAGAAGAGATTGCTGCTTATCAGTAGTAATTTGTCTTGAGATGCGATGTGTGATATAATGAGGTCAAATCTTACCGATTCAAAAAAGGGTCGTTAGTAAAGGAGACGTCATGATTACTTTTTTCTTACAAATGCGTCGGACATTGCGTGTCTTGTGGTCAATCTTTAAGGATGATGAAACCAGAGGAATTGCTGGTGTCACTGCTGTTTTATTGCTCAGTGGGACACTTTTTTATGCAAATGTAGAACATTTTACTTATTTGGATGCCCTTTATTTTTCATTTACAACTTTAACAACGATTGGCTACGGGGATATTTATCCCGTTACAGCAGCTGGAAAGATTTTTACCATGATGTATTCAGTTGTCGGATTAGGGGTTATGGGGAGTTTTCTAGCTGTTGTGGTTAAAAAATTGGGTCAATTGGATAAAAAAAAGTGAGAGAAGACCTGTGATTTATCGTGATTTATTGTTTGATTTGGACCATACTTTGCTTGATTTTAACGCGGCAGAAGATGTTGCTCTGACAGAACTTTTGACAGAGGCGCACGTGGATGATGTTGAAACTTACAAAGAAGTTTATATTCCCATGAATCGTAAACTTTGGAATGATTTAAGTTTGAAAAAGATTACCAAAAAAGAATTGGTTGACACCCGTTTTTCTCGTTTATTTGCGCATTTTGGACATGAGGTTGATGGACATGCTTTTGCTATGCGCTATCAAGATTTTCTTAGCCAACAAGGTCAGACTCTTCCTGGGGCAGATCAGTTGTTAGACCAGCTAAATCAAGAAGGTTACCGCATTTTTGGTGCAACAAATGGCATTACCAAGATTCAAACTGGTCGCATGGCTAATTCAGGGATTAAAGATTATTTTGAACACGTCTTTATCTCTGACGAAGTTGGTTATCAAAAGCCAGATAAAGGCTTTTATGACGCCATTTCTGGAGCCATTTCACGATTTAATCAGGAAAAAGCTTTGATGATTGGTGATAATTTGCTGGCGGATATTCAAGGTGGCAATAATGCTGGCATCGATACTGTCTGGTATAACCCAGATAAAAAAATCAATCACACCGTAGCTAACCCAACCTACACCGTCCATAACTATCAAGAATTGCTAAAATTATTACGATAAAAACCAAAGCTAGAAGTTTTAACTTCTAGCTTTTATCTTTAATAATCGATTTTACGTTCTTCTGTGATAAGTTTAGCCATTTGTTCGGGGTTAATAATTTGAATCTGATGGCCAGTTTTTTCAATCATTTCTTCAGCGCGAAGTGCTTTTACCATTCGTGCAATAGTCACTGAGTGCATGCCTAGGTAGCAGGCGATTTCTTGATAGGTAAAGAAGGTATTTAAAGCTAAATGACCTGATTCACATGGCTCAGCTTGGTCAAGTAAGAAGCGGCAGAATTGGACCAAAGCAGGTTCATTTTTACTGCTGTGAAAATGTTCCATGAGATAAATATGATTTTCGGTCAATGTATTTAACATCAAGCTAACAACTGATGGAAATCCTAGCAAGTCTTGAAATTGACGATTAGAAATGCGGTAAGCCACGCAAGGCGTTTTGGCAACAATTGAAAATGATTTTTTCCCGTAATAGTTCAAATGCAGATTGTTCATCAATGGAACAAAGCCGACAAATTGTCGCTTTTTAAAGTATAGATAAGTTGTTTCTTTGCCATCACAAGAAATAGATGAAAGAGCACAGATGCCTGAAGATAGAATATAAATATCACCGCTTGTTTCGCCAGTGACGGACTGTGCGAGATTATCTCCCTTTTTAAAGGTCACACGTTCGCCGTATTGATAAAGTTCTGTAATATCTAGTGTAGAGTACATAATTACCCTTTCTAAAATTAACATAGGCTATATAACTATATAGTTTACGTTAAAAAAGCGTTTTTATCAAGCCAAAAAATCAGAAAAAGAGCTTAAAAATATCTTGATAATGATTTTTAAAATGACTATTTTTGCGCCAAATAAAGGTAAAATCATGACTTATGGCAGGAATATCCAAATTAATTTTTTGGAGTTTACCTGCAGAAATTTCTTTTTGAACCACGCTTTGATAAACAAAACTAATTCCCAGATTTTTTGGACTAGCTCGCAAATGGTATTTAGATTACCAATTTCAGTGATTTTATGGAAATCAGAAATGGTTAGATTGGCCTCTTTGAGCATGATTTCAAGTATTTCACGGGTACCTGACCCTTGCTCGCGTACGATGATAGGATAGGCTAGTAGGTCTTCTAAAGAATAGCTTCCGCTTGCTAGGGGTGAGCCGGGAGAAGCGACCGCGATGAAAGATTCTGTGCGATAAGGCAGAAAATCGTATTTTTCTTTTGAAAAGAAACCTTCGATCAAGGCAAAATCAATCTGTCCATTATCAATAGCTTTTAACAGTGTCTCGGTATTATCCACCAGCATTTTGACTTGGAAATTCGGGTGATTTGCCAAAATATCCACTAAAGAATCGGTCAAAACATACTCGCCAATGGTTAAAGTAGCCCCAAAATTTAGCGGCTGTAAATCTTGCTTGAGCTGTGTCTTGAAATGCTTAATATCTGTGTCCATAGTCGTCAGCAAATCAAGCAATTCTTTGCCACTTTGTGTCAGCTGACATTGCTTGCCAGAAAAGGTAAAAAGCTTAGTTTGATACTCTGTCTCTAAAGTTTTGACATGCTTAGTGACTGCAGGTTGAGTGATATGCAATTCTTTAGCAGCTTGGGTAAAATTAAGCGTTTCGCAGACTTTCATAAAGGTAAAAACACGGTAATCAAGCATAATAATCTCCTATTATTTTTTTTTATTATATCATAATAAATCATAATTTTACATTATAACTTGTCCAGGTTATAATATTTTGTGAAAAGGAGTTTTTATTATGATGACAATTGAGAAAAAATTGCCGGGAATTATGTTTTGTGTGATTCTAGCTTTACCAGCCTGGTTTTTAGGGAATTTATTTCCACTTGTAGGAGCGCCAGTATTTGCAATTCTACTTGGGATGGTTATGGGGAATTTTCATAATAATCGCACCCAAACCACTGATGGTATTGCTTTTACATCAAAATATATTTTACAAGCGGCGGTTGTTTTATTAGGTTTTGGTTTAAACTTAACACAAGTTTTTAAAGTTGGGACACAGTCATTGCCAATTATTATTTCAACCATTGCAGTCTCGTTGGTTGTAGCGTTTTTATTGCAAAAATGGCTAAAATTGGATAGTAATATAGCAATCTTGGTTGGTGTTGGGTCATCTATTTGTGGTGGCTCAGCTATTGCCGCAACAGCACCAGTTATTAAAGCAAAAGATGAAGAAGTCGCAAAGAGTATTTCGGTTATCTTTCTTTTCAATATCTTAGCGGCACTAATTTTTCCAACGTTGGGAGAATTACTTCACCTATCTAACCAAGGTTTTGCGCTTTTTGCGGGAACAGCTGTCAATGATACGTCATCCGTTACGGCGACCGCGACAGCTTGGGATGCTGTTCACGGGTCAAATACCTTAGACGGTGCAACAATTGTGAAATTAACGCGCACATTGGCCATTATTCCGATTACTTTAGGACTGTCAATCTATAAAGCCTATCAAGATTCAAAAAATGGCAGAGCTAACCAAACGACTTTCCAATTGAAAAAAGCTTTTCCAATGTTTATTCTTTATTTCTTATTGGCTTCGATTGTCACGACAATTGTCAGCGGTTTAGGAATTGATACGGTTATTTTTGATAATCTTAAGACACTTTCAAAATTCTTTATTGTCATGGCAATGGGAGCTATTGGTCTTAACACGAATCCTATTAAACTTATTAAGACTGGTGGACAAGCTATTGGATTGGGAGCTACGTGTTGGATAGCTATCACCTGTGTCACTCTCTGGATGCAACATCTTCTAGGGATTTGGTAATGAAAATGTAGGAACAATGTTTGTGACTATTCAAGCATTGTTTTTCTTTTTTAAAAAATGATAGCGTTTACTTGAAATCGTTTCCTTAAGTGCTATAATGACCTTGAAAACCTTAGTTAAATTTTATAAATAAAGACTATTAATCTAATGGTTAACAGTTGTAAGGCATGGAATTTAGCAACGATAAAGGAGGAAAAGGTACGATGGCATATAAAACAACTTATCCTTATACAAACGAGATTCTTGCGACTTTTGACAATGCAACGGATGAAGCGTTAGAGGAAGCTTTGGCAAATGGGCATGCGCTTTATAAAAAGTGGCGTGCTGAAGGTGGCTTAGCAGAGCGAAAAGCTCAATTGCGTAAGATTGCTGAGCTGCTACGTCGTGACGTTGACAAATACGCTGAAGTCATGACAAAAGACATGGGAAAATTGTTCGTGGAAGCTAAAGGTGAAGTGGACCTCTGTGCAGAAATTGCTGATTACTATGCTGATAAGGCAGAAGAATTTTTGAAACCACGTCCACTTGAAAACATTAATGGTGATGCTTATTACATCAAGCAAGCGACAGGTGTTTTGGTAGCCGTTGAACCATGGAATTTCCCATTCTATCAAGTCATGCGCGTCTTTGCGCCAAACTTTATGATTGGAAATCCGATGATTTTGAAACATGCTTCAATCTGTCCAGCATCAGCACAAGCATTTGATGATTTGGTTTTGGAAGCAGGTGCACCAATTGGCGCATTCAAAAATCTCTTCCTTTCTTATGACCAAGTTTCCAAGGCTATTGCAGACCCACGTGTTGTTGGGGTTTGCTTGACTGGTTCTGAACGTGGTGGTGCTTCTATTGCAGCAGAAGCGGGAGCAAATTTGAAAAAATCATCTATGGAACTTGGTGGTAACGATGCCTTTATTATCCTAGAAGATGCCGATTTTGATTTGCTTGATAAGACCATTTTCTTTGCTCGTCTCTACAATACTGGTCAAGTTTGTACCTCATCAAAACGTTTTGTCGTTGTTGGTCAAGAAAACTATGACAAATTCGTTGATATGGTGGTCAAACATTTCAAATCAGCCAAATGGGGTGACCCAATGGATCAAGCGACAACTTTAGCACCGTTGTCATCAGCGGCCGCAAAAGAAGAAGTGCTTGGTCAAATCAAATTAGCTAAGGAAAATGGTGCAACTGTGGTTTATGGTGATGAACCAATTGACCACCCAGGAAACTTTGTCATGCCAACTGTTTTGATAAATGTCACCAAAGAAAATCCAATCTACAATCAAGAAATCTTTGGTCCAGTTGCTTCTATCTATAAAGTTGATACTGAAGAAGAAGCTATCGCGCTTGCCAATGATTCTAGCTATGGTCTTGGTGGTACCGTCTTTTCAAAAAATCTTGATCATGCCAAAGAAGTAGCTGCCAAGATTGAGACAGGGATGTCATTTATCAATTCTGGTTGGACATCACACCCAGAAATCCCATTTGGAGGCGTTAAAAATTCAGGTTACGGTCGCGAATTAAGCGAACTCGGCTTTGACGCTTTTGTCAACGAACATCTGATTTTTGTCCCAAATGATTAACCAGCTCTCCTTTTATTAATATTTAAAATAGAAAACCGCAAACTAATTTAGCTTGCGGTTTTTGGATATGCTGAAAAAGTCTTATTTGTTAAATAACAGTTATGAAAAATCACGTAAATTTTTCCTTGGACCAGGATGTAGAATATTGTGATACTCACGTTTTCTTCGACGAACTGCCAGAATAGTAGCGATTGTATGCCCATGTTGTCGCACAAAGATAGGATATGATATCTAATAAACAATAGGACACCTTGATAAAGAGATTCTGTCAGCGGATAACTACTGATAATGGCAATGACAGTTTCACTCTTCGATGAATCAATCTTGCCTTTATGTTATCAAAAAAAGCCAAATCCTCAAAATAAGAGGAACTTTTACCACAGCAATGCTAAAACGATTTTGTTATAATAGAGACATGAATGAACTGATTAAACATAAACTGGAGCTATTGCCAGATAGCCCAGGATGCTATATACACAAGGATAAAAATGGCACGATTATTTATGTTGGTAAGGCAAAAAATCTGAAAAATCGTGTGCGTAGCTATTTTCATGGCAGCCATAATACCAAAACAGAACTTTTGGTTTCAGAAATAGAGGATTTTGAGTATATTGTCACAGGTTCCAATACCGAGGCGTTGCTTCTTGAAATCAATCTCATTCAAGAAAATATGCCAAAATACAATATCAAGCTCAAAGATGATAAATCCTATCCTTTCATCAAAATCACAACTAATGAGCAGTACCCACGTTTAATGATTACCCGCCAAATCAAAAAAGACGGTGCCATGTATTTTGGACCCTATCCTGATTCGGGAGCAGCAACGGAAATCAAACGCCTGTTAGACCGCATTTTTCCGTTTAAGAAATGTACCAACCCTGCTAATAAAGTTTGTTTTTATTACCATTTAGGGCAATGTAAAGCACATACGATTTGTCATGTTGACCATGATTATTTTGTTGATATGGCGCACGATGTGAAAAATTTCCTTAACGGTCAAGACAATAAAATTGTTGACCAACTTAAAGATAAAATGCAAAAAGCGTCAGATTTAATGGAATTTGAACGTGCGGCAGAATATCGCGATTTACTGCAAGCTATTTCAACTTTGCGCACGAAACAGCGCGTGATGAGCCAAGATATGATGGACCGTGATATTTTTGGCTACTACGTTGACAAAGGCTGGATGTGTGTGCAAGTATTTTTTGTTCGCCAAGGGAAACTCATTCAACGTGATGTTAATATGTTTCCTTATTACAATGACCCAGAAGAAGATTTTTTGACTTACATGGGACAATTTTACCGTGACAATAAGCACTTTATTCCTAAAGAAATTTTTATTCCTAAAGAAATTGATGAAGACTTGGTCAAGGCGATTGTTGATACGAAAATCATCAAGCCCCAACGTGGTGAGAAGAAGCAGCTTGTTAACCTAGCTATCAAAAATGCACGTATGAGTTTGCAACAAAAATTTGATTTGCTTGAAAAAGATGTTAAGAAAACTTATGGCGCTGTTGAAAATATCGGCGAATTGCTTAACATTCCAAAGCCCGTTCGTATTGAAGCATTTGATAACTCAAATATTCAAGGAACAAGTCCTGTCGCTGCCATGGTGGTCTTTGTAAATGGAAAACCAAGTAAGAAAGATTATCGAAAATTCAAGATTAAAACGGTTGTTGGACCAGATGATTATGCCAGCATGCGCGAGGTCATCTATCGCCGTTATAGCCGTGTGCTGAAAGATGGCTTAGTGCCACCAGATTTGATTATCATCGATGGTGGTCAAGGTCAGGTCAATGTGGCGCGTGATGTTATTGAAAATAAACTCGGTCTTGATATTCCAATTGCTGGTCTGCAAAAAAATGATAAACACCAAACGCACGAATTATTGTTTGGTGACCCCTTAGAAGTTGTTGAATTGCCACGAAATTCCGAAGAATTTTTCTTGTTACAACGTATCCAAGATGAGGTGCACCGTTTTGCTATTACCTTCCACCGTCAAGTGCGTAGTAAAAATTCATTCTCATCAAAACTGGATGGCATTGCTGGATTGGGACCAAAGCGCAAGCAATTACTCATGAAGCACTTTAAGAGCCTACCCAATATTCAAAAGGCTGATATAGACGACATTGTGAACTGTGGTATTCCACGAAATGTCGCGACTGCGATTAAAGCAAAATTAAGTGATGAGGAAGCGGCCAATGCTAACGATTAAACCGATGACTGAAGAACTTGCTGTTTGCCAAGTCGAGGATTATTCACAAGTCAGTCTGGGAAATCCGTTTGTCGTTACTGGGGCAACAGATGACGAAAAATAACTTGTTTGTCCGATTGCTTTTGTCTCTGAAAATGCTTTGACAGTTGATAAGACTTGGTCAGCTTTCGAATTGAGGGTATTTTAGACTTTTCTTTGATTGGCATTTTATCGAAAATATCAAGTCTTTTAACAGAAAATAATACTAGTATTTTTGCCATTTCGACCTACTAATACGGATTACGTTTTAACGAAAATAGTAGATTTCCAAAGAGCACTCTGATTCTTAGAAGAAGCAGGGGATCAGATTTAGGGAGAATTTTTGCAAGAAACGAAAGGTACTTTTGAATATAAATAAGAGAATTTTATGAAAACTTTCTATTTCTGTTTGTAATCTTTTTTAAACTGTGCTAACATGGATAGGGATTTTTTAAGGAGATAAGCATGTTTAAGAATTTTAAGAAGAGCCTTTCTCATCTACGAGAAAAGCGCTTTTGGCTACCAAGCCTTATGATAATGCTAGTTGCTTTTTTACTGATTCTTCCACAAATTATATCAAAAGGTGTTATTGTTGGTAGTGATTTTCTCTTTCACTACAATCGTTTCTATGAAACGGCTATGCAGATTAAGACTGGTAACTTCAGTTATTTTATATCCTTGTATGGCTTTTATAGCTCAGGGCGGATTGTTAATGCGTTATACGGTCCCTATTTTGCCTATTTTCAAGGTTTACTGGTTTTAATCAGTCGTAATTGGTACACGTATCAGTTAGTGTCACGCTTTTTGTTGAGTGTGATTGCAGGCTTTTCAATGTATCGATTAACACGTAGAGTAGCTGTCAAGCCTAAAATTTCTCTAGCCATTGCTATTTTTTACATGATGACTTTTTCTGTTCAATATTGGACATTTAGGCAAGGTTTTTCAAGTTGGGGAGCTGCTTTTATGCCGTGGTGCATGATTCCAGCGATTGATTTTGTAAAAACTAAAAAAGTAGGCGTGCTACGCTTAGCTGTTGCTGTCGCTTTGATGATGCAAGTTCATATGCTAAGCTGTTTCTTGCTTATTGTTTCTTATTTGCCGTTTTATTTGTACGGTTTTATCAAATCTCAAGAAAAGAAAACCATTATCATCAAAGGAATACAAGCTGTTTTACTGGCTCTTTTATTGACAACGAATGTCTGGGCTGCGCTTATTGACGTCGGGCGTAGTAATAATTTGGTTGAACCATTTATCAATTCAAAATTATATATTATGACGGTGAATCAACGTAGCATTCAATGGCTGATAACACCGTTACCTTTGCTACTTTTGGTGCTGTATCAATTGTATTTTTCATTCAGACATTGGCGCCATTTTGATATACTCTTGCGAGTTACAACAGGAACATTTTTCTTCTTTCTCGTTCTGTCAAGTAGCATTTTTCCTTGGTACAGTATTAATAAATTAAACCTTTCTTTAGTCAATTTAATTCAATTCCCGTTTCGCTTTTTTGTGCCCGCTACGGTGCTATTATTATTAGCAGTAGCGCTAGTTTTAGAGCGTTATTTTGATATCAAATGGTCCAGACTAGTGACAGCCGGAGCGATTTTGATTAATCTTTTCAGCCTTGCTCAGCTAACACATCTGCAACAAGAAAAGATTGTTGAATACTATACTGCTAAACACCCTATCAAAACTAAAAAACATACCTTTGTTTGGGGAAAGCCTGAGGAAGTTCGAGCTAGTTTTCACAGTTCAGATTTAGATGAACTGTTAAATTTAATCTCGAAATCAACACCAGACTATCTTCCTGCTGACAAATCAAACAAGGATAACAAATACGTTCTTTATGAAGAATTTGTCATTAGTCATACAGCTGCTTTTGACAAATCACAAGATGGCAATACTCTTACCTTTACATGGATTGCCGACAATAGTGGTAAGGTCAACATTCCAATCGCCAAATACAAGGATACTGAGCTAACACTCAATGGTAAGAAACTAAGTTGTAAGGACTATTCCTTGTCAGGAATCGGAACACCGACTGTGACACAAAAAGTCGGAAAAAACATATTAAAAATCACTTACCATATTGGTGTCTGGTTCAAACCTTTACTGATTGGCAACGTCTTCACATGGTTAGCAGTAGCAGGCTATGCTTGGCTAAAGAAATTAAGAATGATAAAAAAAGTATAATAATTTTAGGACTGGAATTGCACATCCAGTCTTTTTATTTTACAAAAATCTTATTTCATGTTAGATTTCTTTCCAAAAACTACTAAAAAAAGCTGTGAACTCTTTCAAAAAATGTTAGAATAGAGGAGCAGAGAATATTTTAGAAGGAGGTTCGCTTATGAAGTTTCTAGAATTAAACAAAAAGCGACATGCCGTCAAAACCTTCAATGACAAAGCTGTTGATTATAAGGATTTACGAACAGCCATTGAAATCGCTACATTAGCTCCAAGTGCTAATAATATCCAACCTTGGAAATTTGTTGTGGTGGAAGATAAAAAAGCCGAACTTGCTGAACATCTTCCAGAAATTAATAAAAAGCAAGTAGAGCAAGCTCAATACGTTGTAGCAATTTTTACCGATACAGATTTGGTTCAACGTTCTCGCAAAATTGCTCGTATTGGTGTCAAGTCATTGAGTAATGATATGTTAGGCTACTACATGGAGACTTTACCTGCTCGTTTTGCAGAATTTGACGACAAACGTAAAGGTGAATACCTTGCTCTTAATGCTGGAATTGTTGCGATGAATCTTGTTTTGGCTTTGACTGACCAAGATATTTCATCAAATATTATTCTGGGATTTGATAAGTCATCAACCAATGATATCCTAGAAATTGATAAACGTTTTCGTCCAGAGCTCTTAATCACTGTTGGTTATAGCGATAATAAGCCTGAACCAAGTTATCGTTTGCCTGTTGACGAAATTATCGAACGTCGTTAAGCGTACCGACTTTAATTTCATGCATCAAGCTTGGTTTATTTGCTAGGTTGAGTTTGACAAATACAGTAACATGAGTTTATCAATTTTTGGTGAATTCAAAAGATAAAACAAGATTGCTTTTCTTTTTGAGAAAAGCTACCTTTATGAAGGAGTTATAAGAATGACAGTAGACTTTAAAGCAGAAGTTGAAAAACGTAAAGATGCCATGATGGAAGACCTCTTTGCTCTTTTGCGTATCAACTCAGAACGTGATGACAGCAAAGTTGACAAAGAACACCCATTTGGACCTGGTCCAGTAAAAGCTTTGGAACATTTCCTAGCTATGGCTGAACGTGATGGTTACAAAACACGTAACATTGATAACTATGCTGGTGATTTTGAATTTGGTGAAGGTGACGAAGTTCTCGGAATCTTTGCTCACTTAGATGTTGTGCCTGCAGGTAGCGGTTGGGATACTGACCCTTATGAGCCAGTTATCAAAGATGGACGCCTTTATGCGCGTGGATCATCTGATGATAAAGGTCCAACAATGGCATGTTACTATGCCCTAAAAATCATCAAAGAACTTGGTTTGCCAGTATCTAAAAAAGTTCGTTTCATCGTTGGTACTGATGAAGAATCAGGCTGGGGAGATATGGAATATTATTTTGCTCATAATGGCTTGAAAGACCCTGACTTTGGTTTCTCTCCAGATGCTGAATTCCCAATTATCAATGGTGAAAAAGGAAATATCACAGAATTCCTACACTTTGCAGGTGACAATAACGGTGCCTTCACATTGAATAGTTTCGATGCTGGACTTCGTGATAACATGGTGCCAGAATCAGCAACAGCTATCTTCACAGCTGACAGCACTTTGGCTGAACTTCAAGAAAAATTAACAGCATACACAACAGCTGAAAACTTGACTGCTGAACTTACTCAAGAAGGCGACGCTTTCCGTTTGACAGTTGTCGGAAAATCAGCTCACGGTTCAACACCAGAACTTGGTATCAACGGTGCAACATACCTTGCTAAATTCCTTAACCAATTTGCTTTTGAAGGAGCTGCTAAAGCTTATCTTGAAACAGCAGCAAACGTTCTTCACGGTGATTTTGCAGGTGAAAACCTTGGTGTTGCCTATACTGATGAAAAAATGGGCGCTCTTAGTATGAACGCTGGTGTTTTCAAATTTGACCGCAATTCAGATGACAATACAATCACTCTTAATTTCCGTTACCCACAAGGTACAGATGCGCAAACTATCAAAGCTGAACTTGAAAAACTTAACGGTGTGACAAAAGTAACACTTTCAGACCATGAACACACACCACACTATGTTCCAGCTGATGACCCATTGGTTGCAACACTTCTCTCTGTTTACGAAAAACAAACAGGCTTGAAAGGTTACGAACAAGTTATCGGTGGTGGTACATTTGGACGCCTTCTTAAACGTGGTGTTGCTTTCGGTGCAATGTTCCCAGATTATGTCAATACAATGCACCAAGCAAATGAATTTGCCGATGTTGAAGACCTTTACCGTGCTGCAGCAATCTACGCCGAAGCACTTTACGAATTGATTAAATAATCTTTGACAATGACAAGAGGAGATTTTTACAACTTGTAAGAATCTCTTTCTTTATATATTTGAAAGCTTTGAAGAAGAAGTAGAAGGGGGGATAAATGGATACCATTGAACAATTAATTGCGGACATTATGGCAGATGAACAAAATGCGACCTACACTCAACAAGGCATAAAGCCACTTTTTACTGTTCCAAAAACGGCTCGGATTAATATTGTCGGACAAGCTCCAGGCATTCGTGCGCAAGAGTCGGGTTTGTATTGGAATGATCCAAGTGGTGATAATTTGCGAAAATGGCTGGGCGTGGACCGAGAAATATTTTATGATTCTGGGCTTTTTGCGGTTGTACCAATGGATTATTATTTTCCGGGAACGGGAAAATCAGGTGATTTGCCGCCACGAAAGGGCTTTGCTGAAAAGTGGCACAAACGAACCTTGGCTTTCGCTCCAAATATTGAATTACATATTTTGGTTGGCTCCTATGCACAGCGTTATTATTTGCAACAGAAATCTTCTGTCACGTTAACAGAAACGGTAAAACATTATCAAACCTACCTACCCCAATTTTTCCCTTTAGTACACCCTTCGCCTCGTAACAATCTTTGGCAAGCAAGAAATCCTTGGTTTGCAAAAGAAGTGATCCCTGATTTGCAAAAACGAGTCAAAGAAATTCTTGCAAAGTAATAGAAAACGAAGCTAAGGAAAAAGTGCTTAGCTTCGTTTTAGCATAACTAGGATAAGTGATTGAGATATCTTATTTGGATAGAATAGTTTTAATGTTCTGACCTAACGTTATTTTCCAAGACAGAATTGGCTAAAGAGTTTTGTGATTAATTCATCAGGTGCTGCATCACCTGTGATTTCACCGAGAATTTCCCAGCAACGTGTTAAATCAATTTGAAGAAGATCAACAGGCATTCCTAGTTCAAGCCCTTCATTGACGGCTTGCAAACTTTGCACCGCTTTTTCAATCAATGAAATATGGCGAGCATTTGAAAGATAAGTTGCATCTTTTTCAACAATACCAGCATTAGCAAAGAACAGTTGGTTAATACGTTCTTCAATCACGTCGATATTTTGATTTTTAAGAACGGAAATGCGAATGACATCATCTGGCAACTGATCAGCTTCGATTTTTTCTGGTAAATCTGTTTTATTAAGGAGAATAATGCGGTTGCTATCTTTGCTAAGTTCCAAAAGTGCACGGTCTTGGTCAGTCAAAGGTTCAGAACTATTGAGCACAAGAAGAACAAGGTCAGCTTCCTCAAGGGCTTTTTTCGAACGTTCCACACCGATTTTTTCAACCACATCATCTGTTTCGCGGATACCAGCTGTATCAACCAGTTTCAAAGGTACACCTTTGATATTGACATATTCTTCAATTACATCACGGGTTGTTCCCTCAATATCAGTAACGATAGCCTTTTCTTCGCGTAACAGATTGTTAAGCAAACTTGATTTTCCAACGTTTGGACGACCAATGATAGCAGTAGATAAGCCTTCGCGCAGAATTTTGCCACGTTTTGCAGTACGCAATAGATTTTCCAAAAGTTCTTGGAATTCTTGTGTTTTTTTGCGGATTAAAGCTGTCGTCATTTCCTCCACGTCATCGTATTCAGGGTAGTCGATATTGACCTCGACTTGAGCTAAGGTGTTTAGGATTTCTTGGCGCGTGTCATTGATTAATTGTGACAATGACCCATCAAGTTGTTTTACCGCAATATTCATGGCTTTGTCTGTTTTCGCACGGATAATATCCATAACGGCTTCCGCTTGTGTCAAGTCAACACGACCATTCAAGAAAGCACGTTTGGTAAACTCACCAGGTTCAGCAAGACGAGCCCCTTGGCGCAAGACAAGTTGCAAAATTTCATTTGTCACGGCAACACCACCGTGCGTATTAATCTCCACGACATTCTCACAGGTAAATGTTTTTGGCGCAAGCATCACAGACACCATAACCTCATCAAGCACTTCATCAGTATCAGGGTCAACAATGTGACCGTAATTAATCGTATGTGAAGCGACCTCGTTAAGGTCTTTACCATGATAGACTTTTTGTGCAATAGCTAGCGCTTCCGTTCCAGAAAGTCTTACAATTCCGATTGCCCCCTCACCAAGCGGTGTAGAAATCGCAGCAATCGTATCAAATTCATTTGTAATCATTATGTTTCCTCATATTTATCGGTTTTAGCCTATTGAAATTAGAGCATCAACGATAATAAATTAGATAGTAAAAGTAGTATTGTGGCTTAAGAATGCCACTTATAAGCTTCTAGTAAAGTATAGCAGTTTTAATTTAGAAAAGCTAGCGAGGGATAAGTATTAAGAATAATCATCTTTTTGGATTAAAAAGTCTAAGGAGTTTTCAAAATGTTAATAAAGTTACTAAAGAAGTGTCTGTTTCGTTAGATGATTAGAAAGCAATAGTAAGATAGATTCGTTACTGCTATTAGTTGACATATCTAAAATAGATATGATAACCTAAAGTGAAGTGTTTTCAATATAAAGCACACTATTTTATAATCGATGATGAAGAAGTATTATTGAGATATTTTTTTAATCAGAAAACTGTAAGGAGGATATATGTTTTCTATAGTACAAAAGGTAATCAAAGGGATGGTTATTTCTCTTGGTTTTTTACTACCGGGGGTGTCTGGTGGAGCGCTTGCTGCTATTTTAGGTGTCTATGAGCGCCTTATTAGTTTCTTAGCTAATATCAAACTTAATTTTAAGTCAAATGTACTTTTCTTTTTGCCGATAGGAGTTGGGGGACTTTTAGGAATAGCTCTATTTTCTTATCCTATTGAATTCCTTTTGGAACATTACGAAATTCCAACACTATGGGGATTTTCAGGAGGAGTTCTTGGTACAATACCTAGTTTATTGAACGATACTAAACAAAGTGCTCCTAGGAATCGATTAAAGTGGGGATGGATTATTGGCGCTTTTATCATTTCTTTTCTTTTAGTTTATTCTATGAGCCGCTTTACAGGTAATATGTCGGTCGGATTTATTAGTTATTTATTAGCAGGAGCTCTCATAGCGCTAGGGGTTCTTCTTCCAGGTCTCAGTCCGTCAAGTATCCTCTTATGTTTAGGAGTATATACTCCTATGTTAAATGGTTTTAAAGCGTTTGATTTGCTAGGAACTTTTTTCCCAATTATGATTGGAGGAGGGGTGACTATGATTTTATTATCAAAAGGAATGAATTATCTTCTCTTGCACTATAGATCATATATTTATTATTGTATTATTGGTAGTGTCCTTTCAAGTACATTATTAATACTTTTACCAAGCGGAAATGCCTATGAGGGAATCTCTTATGCAAATGTTACAGGCATGGAGATAGTAATAACAGCTCTTGTTTTTGTTCTCGGGATTTTATTCGGATTATGGATGGTAAAATTAGAGAAAGACTATAAGGAATAAACGCGAGATTATCTATTTCATTATGACACAAAACACTTAAATCATGATATAATAATCAGTTGGAAATAGAAATTATTTACAATAATATATAAAAAGACGAGGTAGCTATGGAAAGACTCAAAAAAATCGCTGGTGTCACAGCCGCTCAGTATGTCAAAGATGGTATGGTCGTCGGACTTGGAACAGGCTCAACAGCATACTTTTTTGTTGAAGAAATTGGTCGCCGCATGAAAGAAGAAGGACTCAAAGTTGTAGGTGTAACAACTTCAAGCCAAACCACTGCACAAGCAGAAGGTCTTGGGATTCCTTTGAAAGCTGTTGATGACATTGATGTTATCGATGTTACCGTTGACGGTGCAGATGAAGTTGACACTAACTTCAACGGTATCAAAGGCGGTGGTGGCGCCCTTCTTATGGAAAAAATCGTTGCCACACCAACCAAAGAATACATCTGGGTTGTTGACGACTCAAAAATGGTCGATAAACTCGGTGCCTTTAAATTGCCAGTCGAAGTGGTTCAATATGGTGCAGACCGTATTTTCCGTGAGTTCGAGAAAAAAGGTTACAAACCGTCCTATCGCATGGTAAATGGTGAACGCTTTGTGACTGATATGAAAAATTATATCATCGACCTTGACCTTGGCGTCATTGAAAATCCTGTCGAACTTGGCAAAGAATTGAAAGCCATGGTCGGCGTTGTTGAACACGGTCTCTTCAACGGTATGGTTAATAAAGTTATCGTTGCAGGTAAAGACGGTGTCAACATTTTAGAAGCTAAATAATGATTTCAGCAGGAGGAAATTAACAGTTACCATAACTGAATCTTCTCCTGTTTACTATGTTATATTGATTCATTATTATTTCTAATCACTTGACTTATTTGAATATTAAGAGATTAGGAGGTTTTGGGTGCCAACCGTAACCACCCTAGATTAGGAAAAATTATGCCAACATTTAATCGTATTCACCTTGTAGTTTTAGATTCTGTCGGAATTGGTGCAGCACCAGATGCTAACAATTTTGTCAATGCTGGTGTGCCAGATGGTGCTTCAGATACCCTTGGTCATATTTCAAAAACAGTCGGATTAACTGTTCCGAATATGGCGAAAATTGGTCTTGGAAATATTCTTCGTGAAGCACCTCTAAAAACAGTACCAGCAGAAGCACAGCCAAGTGGTTATGCAACAAAATTAGAAGAAGTATCACGTGGAAAAGATACCATGACAGGGCACTGGGAAATCATGGGGCTTAATATTACAGATCCCTTTGATACTTTCTTTGAAGGATTCCCAGAAGAAATTTTAACAAAAATTGAAGAATTTTCAGGACGTAAAATCATTCGTGAAGCCAACAAACCTTATTCAGGAACACAAGTTATCGCTGACTTTGGTGAACGTCAGATGAAAACAGGTGAATTGATTGTTTACACTTCAGCTGACCCAGTACTTCAAATCGCAGCACATGAAGATGTTATTTCGCTTGAGGAACTTTATAAAATCTGTGAATTTGCTCGTTCCATTACATTAGAACGTCCAAGTTTGCTTGGCCGAATTATTGCTCGTCCGTACGTTGGTGAACCTGGTAATTTCACACGTACAGCTAACCGTCGTGATTATGCTTTATCACCATTTGCACCAACAGTGCTTAATAAATTAGCGGATGCAGGCGTTCCGACTTACGGTGTCGGAAAAATCAATGATATTTTCAATGGTTCAGGTATTACAAACGATATGGGGCACAATAAATCAAATATGCATGGTGTTGATACCTTGATTAAAACCCTACAATTGCCAGAATTTACAAAAGGATTATCATTTACAAACCTTGTTGATTTTGATGCTATATATGGTCACCGTCGTAATGCCGCAGGTTACCGTGATTGTCTAGAAGAATTTGATAATCGTTTGCCTGAAATTATAGACAATATGAAATCAGATGACCTTCTTTTAATCACAGCAGACCATGGTAATGACCCAACTTACACAGGAACAGACCACACACGTGAATACGTTCCGTTATTGGCTTATAGCCCATCATTTAAAGGAAATGGTGTCTTACCAGTCGGACATTTTGCTGATATCTCAGCAACAATCGCTGACAACTTTGGTGTTGAGACAGCCATGATTGGTCAATCTTTCCTAGAAAAATTAGTATAAGAGGTGCATATGACAACAATTATTGAAAAAATTGAAGAAGCTCGTCAGTTCTTGGTATCACAAAGTTGTGATGCTCCTGAATTTGGTTTGATTTTAGGGTCAGGTCTTGGCGAACTTGCCGAAGAAATTGAAAATTCTGTTGTAATTCCCTATGAAAAAATTCCTAATTGGGGAAAATCAACAGTAGCAGGACACGCTGGACAATTGGTTTATGGTGACCTTGGTGGACACAAAGTCATTGCTCTTCAAGGACGTTTCCATTTTTACGAAGGAAATCCAATGGAATTAGTGACTTTTCCAGTTCGTGTCATGAAGGCTCTTGGTTGTAAAGGACTTATCGTGACAAATGCAGCTGGCGGAATTGGCTTTGGTCCAGGAACATTAATGGCAATTTCAGACCATATTAATATGACAGGACAAAATCCATTGATTGGTGCGAATCTTGATGACTTTGGACCACGTTTCCCAGATATGTCGGATGCTTATACAGCTGAATACCGTGATACTGCTCACAAAGTTGCCGAAAAAATCGGTATCAAGCTTGATGAAGGTGTTTATCTTGGTGTTTCTGGACCATGTTACGAAACACCTGCCGAAATTCGTGCTTTCCAAACACTTGGAGCTGATGCGGTTGGTATGTCAACAGTTCCAGAAGTCATCGTTGCTGCTCATTCAGGTTTGAAAGTTTTAGGAATTTCAGCTATTACAAACCATGCCGCAGGTTTCCAAAGTTCACTTAATCATGAAGAAGTTGTTGCTGTTACACAACAAATCAAAGAGGACTTTAAAGCTCTAGTTAAGGCTGTCTTGGCAGAATTGTAAGTCAATACTAAAACTTAGTATTATCATACTAAAATTAGAAAGTGGTGTCAGATGCGAATTCATTTTATCGTTCACGAAGCCTTTGAAGCACCAGGTGTTTATTATGATTGGGCTATTAAACGTGGTCATGATGTGACAATGACAAAGCTTTATCAAGGTAAAAAATTGCCAAAAGATAGTTCTGGTATTGACCTACTAATTGTTATGGGTGGACCACAAAGCCCACGAACAACAGTAGCAGAATGTCCTCATTTTGATGCACAGGCTGAAATCTCGCTTATCAAAGAAGCTATTTCACAAGATAAACGAGTTCTTGGTATTTGTTTAGGAGCTCAATTGCTAGGTGAAGCCTACGGAGCATCTGTTGAAAGAAGCCCAGAAAAAGAAATTGGAAATTATCCAATCACATTAACAGAAGCTGGTTTAGCAAATCGTAATCTTTCGCATATTGGAACATCTGCAATTGTTGGGCACTGGCATGGCGATATGCCTGGTTTGACACCACAAGCCAAAATTCTTGCAACTAGTCAAGGTTGCCCAAGACAAATTGTCAAATATAGTGATAAACACTATGCTTTCCAATGCCATTTAGAGTTTTCAAAACCATTGATTGAAGCACTTTTGGCAGAAGAAGTTGATTATGATGAACAAGTTAAGACGTACTCATACCTTCAAGTAGCAAACGAAATGCTAGCTTACGATTATTCAGAAATGAATCATATTTTAGAGCAATTTTTAGATGCTTTCACAAAATAAAAGATTTAACTCTAAAGCTTATTGCTTACGCTTTGGTACTGCCCTTCTTTTGACTAGTATAGTAGCAGGAGTAGGCGGTATTTTACTTCATGACTTATTAGAATTGATTGAATGGATGATTTTTGGTCATGGGGAAAGTACAGGTGCGCAGCCTATCACAAACCTACAATTTATTATTATCTTATTAACTGGTATTATTTCAGCGTTTATTTGGTTTGTTTTGCAAGATAAAAATCGTCAAATCATTTCAATTAAATCACAGCTAAAAGTTACTGATAATAGCAAACGTCCGATACTTTGGATACACTTGATACATATTTTTCTTCAAGTGGCTTCAGTCGGAGCTGGTTCACCTATTGGTAAAGAAGGTGCACCACGAGAGTTTGGAGCTTTAGGAGCAGGTCGTATTTCCGATCGAATGACATTGACCTTAACAGACCGAAAGCTTGCTATTGTTTGTGGGGCATCGGCAGGATTGGCAGCTGTCTATCAAGTGCCGATTGCCAGTATCTTTTTTGCCTTTGAGACACTAGGTTTAGGTTTGTCCGTTTTGAATCTTATTTCAGTCTCAAGCACAACGATTCTAGCTAGTCTTATTGCGGGAACGGTGATTTCAGATACACCACTTTATCATTCAGGACAAGTCGTGCTCGATGCTAAAACATGTGGTTTTGCAATTGTTCTAGCTATTCTTATCACCCCCTTAGCGCAGCTATTTCGCCACCTCACCCAAAAAGCCCAAGCCGGCAAAGTGACAACTAAAAGCATTTTGTGGAAACTCCCCTTAACTTTTTTGCTTCTCGCAAGCTTTTCCCTTTATTTTCCAGAGATTTTGGGAAATGGCGGAGCTTTGGCACAAGCCGTTTTTGATGGGATGGGTGTGTGGTATGCCTTAGCTTGTGTGGTTATTAAAGCCGTACTTGTTTTGCTGACGCTGAAAAATGGTGCCTACGGAGGCACTCTGACACCGTCGTTTTCAATAGGCGCTGTCCTAGGATTTTTGGTAGCAGTGCTGTGTCAATTGGTAGTCCCAGAATTATCACTAACTTCGGCTATGTTAATTGGCTCAAGTATCTTTTTAGCCATTACGATGAATGCTCCGTTAACGGCTGTTGGTTTAGTTGTGTCGTTTACGGGACAATCTTTCACAGCTCTTCCGATTTTGCTTCTTGCGGTCATCGTAGCCTTTGCTACAAAAACTATTATTGAACATATTGAAAGGAAATACTATGTCAATCCATATCGAAGCCAAACAAGGCGAAATCGCAGATAAAATTTTACTTCCAGGAGACCCGCTCCGTGCCAAATTTATCGCAGAAAACTTTTTAGAAGATGCCGTATGTTTTAATAATGTCCGTGGTATGCTTGGTTTTACAGGGACTTATAAAGGTGAACGTGTCAGTGTTATGGGAACTGGTATGGGAATGCCATCCATCTCTATCTACGCGACTGAATTAATCCAATCTTACGGCGTTAAAAAATTAATCCGTGTTGGAACAGCTGGTTCCCTTAATAAAGATGTTCATGTTCGCGAACTTGTTTTGGCGCAAGCAGCAGCAACAACATCAAGCATGATTAAAAATGAATGGCCACAGTATGATTTTCCACAAATTGCTGATTTTACCTTGCTTGACAAAGCCTACCATATTGCGCAAGATCTAGGAATGACAACTCATGTTGGCAGCGTGTTATCTGTTGACGCTTTTTATTCAGATTTTGCTGAAAACAATGTTAAACTTGGACAACTTGGTGTGAAAGCTGTTGAGATGGAAGCCGCTGCACTTTACTATCTCGCAGCAAAACACGGCGTTCAAGCACTCGGTATCATGACGATTTCTGATAGCCTTGTTGCTGATGAAGACACAACCGCTCAAGAACGCCAAACAACTTTCACAGACATGATGAAAGTCGGTCTTGAAACTCTTATTGCAGATTAATGCAAGAAATATATGAAACGATAGACATCCTTTTGGATGTCTATGCTTATAATCACGCTTGGAAAATAGCAGAGCAGCACAGCGATTTTCCAGCGCAAAGCCGTTATCTTTTAGAAATGTTAAAAGAGCGTAGGGAACTTAACGTTGACTTTGCTTTTTTACATCCAGCAGAAAATCAAGCAATTTTAGCTAATTATGGCGTTTCACTCATTACCAATGCGTATGAGGAAGAACAATTGGCAAATTATATTATGGATTTGGAAGCTAAGGTGAAAAATGGCAATATTATTGATTTTGTCCGCTCTGTTAGCCCGATTCTGTATAGGCTCTTTTATCGCCTTGCCAAACGCGAAGTTCCAAATTTGGAAAACTATATCCACGATGCTAAAAATAATCAGTATGATACTTGGATTTTTACAAAAATGAAACAGAGCGACTATGCTATTTTTCATAGATACCTTGAGATTCGTCGTGATGGCAAAGTGACTTCAAAAGCTTTAGCAGAACTTTTACAGTACGGACAACTTCCTCAGGAGATTAAACAGTTAATCAGCGAACTTCGCAATTTTGAAAAATCCGTTCGTAATCCCCTAGCCCACCTCATCAAGTCTTTTGATGAAGAAGAACTACACCGAACAACCAATTTCTCATCCCAAGCCTTTCTAGATAAAATTATTGCCCTTGCTACCTATGCAGGTGTCAAATATAACAAAGAAAAATTCTATTTTGACCAAGTTAATGATATTATCAAAAGTGAGTTGAAGAGAAATGGATAGAACATAAAAACTCTTGGACAATGTCCAAGAGTTTTTATGTATCAAACTTAACTTCTTCAAGGAGATACTCAATAAATCGTTCGCCCATTTTTGAAAGGTTAGCTTTTTCGTGGCGAATATAGACAATGTCAATCATATCCTCAACATCAAGCGGAATAGAAACAATATTATCACCATTTAGATTACTATTTAAAATACCTGTTGCAATTGTATAACCATCAAGTCCTATCAAGAGATTGAAAAGTGTCGCGCGGTCACTAACGACAATTGATTTCTTATGGGGAATTTGTGAAAAAATTTCTTCAGAGAAGTAGAAGGAATTATGAATCCCTTGATCGTAGCTAAGGTAAGGGAAGTCTTCCAAATCTTCCATAATTACCAGTTTTTTGCTTGCAAGAGGATTGTTTTTGCTGACAAAGATATGCGGACGCGTTCTAAAAAGGCTTGTATAGGTCAGATGATTATCATCGAACATTTTGGTCAAGACATCGTGGTTATAACTATTCAAAAATAAAACGCCGATTTCTGAACGAAAATTCTTAACATCATCAATGATTTCATACGTTCGTGTTTCACGAAGGAAAAGCTCATAACGTGACATGTCCGTTCCTTCTAAAAGTGAAACAAAAGCATTGACAACGAAAGCATAGTGCTGTGAAGACACGCTAAACAGTTCTCGGTTTGTATTTTTGCTCTTATAACGTTCCTCTAAAAGAGCCGTTTGTTCTAAAATTTGGCGAGCATAAGAAAGAAACTCAACGCCATCCTTAGTCAAGGTAATGCCTTTTGGGTTACGAATAAAAATTTCAATACCCATTTCACGCTCCAAATCTCGTACAGCATTTGAAAGGCTTGGTTGAGTGATAAAAAGCTGCTTAGCAGCCTCGTTCATGCTCCCTGTTTCTACTATTTTAACGATATAGTGTAATTGTTGTATTCTCATAGACTTAGTTTAGCCTAAAAATGATTTTCCCGCAAGTAGGTACCAGTCTTTTATGAAGAAAACGATTAAAAAACGAACATTAGTCATTTTGTAACATCATTACAAAACGAAGGTAAAAATACAACATTTTGATTATTAATTTCTTTTCTTTAACAAAGCGCCTATATTGTTTGAAACAAAGCAATGAAACCGTTTGTAAACATCTAGTTTTATAATAATACCGAATTGCAAAAGCATGACAAAAGTGTTAAAATAGGAACGTTAGTAATCCTTATAGAGAGTGGAGATTTATAATGCCTACACATTCACGTCATCAAAGACAGCATAAAAATTCACGTTCATATTCCCGTCTTGATACTAAGACGATAGTGAATAGTGTTTTGCTAGTCTTGTATGCTTTACTGGCAGGAATTGCGACTTTTCTGATGTATTCGCATAACATTCTTGCTTTCCGACACTTCAACATTATTTATACTGCTTTGTTAGTGGTTGTTCTTGTCGTATCATTGGTATTGATAATTCGGAAAAAAGGTAAATTAGTTGTTACTGTCCTTTTGGTCATTTTCTCGATTGTCACAGCTGCTTCGCTTTTTGCATTTAAATCATTAATTGATGTAGCAGGCAATCTGAATGAAACAGCTTCATATTCGGAAATTGAAATGAGTGTTGTAGTACCGGCGAATAGTTCTATTTCAGATGTGACAGAATTATCAAGTGTTCAGGCGCCGACTGGAGCTGATGGAAGTAATATCGATGCCTTACTGTCACAAATCAAATCAGATAAAGGTGTTAATTTAACAACGGACACAGTTGATTCTTATCAAGCAGCCTATGAAAATCTCATTAATGGTAGTAGTCAAGCAATGGTTCTAAATAGCGCTTATTCAAGCCTGTTAGAATTATCTTATGATAATTATGAATCAAATTTAAAGACCATTTATACCTATAAAGTTAAGAAGAATATTTCAAATGATGCCTCATCATCAAATAAAAATGTCTTTAATATCTATATCAGTGGTATTGATACTTATGGTTCAATCTCAACAGTTTCTCGTTCAGATGTTAATATTATCTTGACAGTTAATATGGATACTCATAAGATTTTAATGACATCAACACCACGTGACTCTTATGTTCAAATACCTGATGGTGGTGCTAATCAATATGATAAATTGACTCATGCTGGTATCTACGGTGTTGAAACTTCTGAAAAGACACTAGAAAATCTTTACGGCATTGATATTGATTACTATGCTCGTATCAATTTCACTTCATTCTTAAATTTAATTGATGCGATTGGTGGTGTAACAGTCTACAATGATCAAGCCTTTACAAGCCTTCACGGTAATTATGATTTTGAAGTAGGAAATATAACACTTAATTCAGATGAAGCACTAGGTTTTGTTCGTGAACGTTATAGTCTTGATAATGGTGACTATGATCGTGGTAAAAATCAATTAAAAGTTATTCAAGCCATAATTAACAAGCTAACTTCGTTTAGTTCAATTTCGAATTATTCATCAATTATGTCTACTCTGCAGGATTCTGTTCAAACAGATATGCCATTGGATACAATGATGGATCTTGCAAATACGCAGCTTGATTCAGGTAAGAAATTCACGATCACATCACAAGAAGTAACTGGTACAGGTTCAACAGGAGAATTGACTTCATATGCCATGCCAACTGCAAGTCTTTATATGATTCAGTTGGATGATGCTAGTGTAGCAAGTGCATCACAAGCCATTAAAGATGTTATGGAAGGAAAATAAATGATTGATATTCATTCGCATATCGTTTTTGATGTAGATGACGGTCCAAAAACAATAGACGAAAGTTTGGATTTGATTGGTGAAAGTTATCGTCAAGGTGTTCGTAAGATTGTTTCGACTTCTCATCGGCGTAAAGGTATGTTTGAAACACCAGAAGATAAGATTTTTGCTAATTTCAGTCAGGTCAAAGAAGTTGCGGAAGCCAAATACGAAGGCTTAGAGATTTTGTATGGTGGTGAACTTTACTATAGTAGTGATATTCTTGAAAAGCTAGAGCGTGGTCAGGTTCCCAAAATGAATAATACACGTTTTGCATTGATTGAGTTTAGTATGACCACACCATGGAAAGACATCCATACAGCACTTAGCAATGTGATCATGCTTGGAATTACACCAGTTGTTGCTCATATCGAACGTTATAATGCGCTTGAGTTTAATGAAGAACGTGTGAGGGAATTGATTAACATGGGGTGTTACACGCAAATCAATAGCTCACATGTTCTCAAACCAAAATTATTTGGCGATAAATACCGTCAGTTTAAAAAACGAGCACGTTATTTCTTGGAAAAAAATCTTGTTCATTGTGTGGCAAGTGATATGCATAATCTTGGTCCAAGACCACCATTTATGGATGAGGCTAGAGAAATCATTACGAAAGATTTTGGCACTAAGCGAGCTTACGCTCTTTTTGAGGGCAATCCTCAAACCTTATTAGAAAATAAAGATTTATAGGAGTTAATATGAATTCAAATGATCAGGCGAGTATTGAGATTGATGTATTCTACTTGCTAAGAAAACTTTGGAGTAAGAAATTTTTTATCATTTTCATTGCTTTAGTTGTAGGAACAGTTGCTTTACTTGGTAGTATTTTTCTGATAAAGCCTAAGTACACGTCAACAACTCGTATTTATGTTGTTAGCAAAACTGCTGATAATATTACCAGTCAAGATTTACAAGCTGGTTCTTATCTTGTTAACGATTACAAAGAAGTGATCACGTCAAGTGAGGTGTTATCTTCTGTTATTGATCAACAAAAACTGGCTCTTTCAACCAGTGAGTTGTCAGATATGATTACAGTTGATATCCCAACAGATACACGTGTCATTTCAATTTCTGTGGAAGATACGGATGCCCAAGAAGCCGCCGATATTGCTAACGCTGTCCGTGAAATTGCTGCTGAAAAGATTAAAGCTGTTACAAAAGTAGATGACGTGACAACCTTAGAAGCTGCAGCTACGCCTAAACATCCTTCATCTCCTAACGTTAAGAAAAATCTTGCTTTAGGGATACTTGTTGGTGGGGCTCTAGCTGTTATTGTTATTCTTGTAGTTGAAGTGCTTGATGATCGTGTCCGTCGTCCAGAAGATATCGAAGAAGTGCTTGGCATGACTCTTCTAGGAGTTGTACCAGATATTGATAAAATGTAAGGAGAAAGATTGTAATGCCACAATTAGAATTAGTGAGAGCTAAAGCTCAAATGGTTAAATCTATGGAAGAATATTACAATTCTATCCGTACCAATGTTCAGTTTAGTGGACGTGATTTAAAAGTGATTACGCTAACGTCTGCTCAGGCAGGTGAAGGCAAATCGACCACATCGGTTAATCTTGCTATCTCATTTGCGCGTGCAGGTTTTCGCACTCTTTTGATTGATGCGGATACACGCAATTCAGTTATGTCAGGTACATTTAAGTCTAATGAACGTTATCAAGGCTTGACAAGTTTCTTGTCTGGAAATGCAGAACTGTCAGATGTTATTTGTGATACAACAATTGATAATTTAATGATTATTCCTGCTGGGCAAGTCCCACCAAACCCCACATCATTGATTCAAAACGATAATTTTAAGGCAATGATTGAAACTGTGCGTGGTCTTTACGATTATGTGATTATTGATACACCCCCTCTTGGCTTGGTTATTGATGCAGCTATCTTAGCGCATTACTCAGATGCTAGTCTAGTTGTGGCAAAAGCAGGAGTTGATAAACGCCGTACCATTACGAAACTAAAAGAACAACTAGAACAAAGTGGCTCTATTTTCCTTGGTGTTATTTTAAATAAATATGATATTCACTTAGATAATTATGGGTCATATAGTAGTTATGGCGGTTATGGTGCTTATGGTAATTACGGAAAAGGTAAAGAAAAACCAAAAACTGGTAGGGTTAAACGAAAAAAATAATTGATATCTTTACCTTAGAATAGGAAACAGGAAGTTATATGTATAGCGAAGATTCGAAAAAGAAAGTATACTACCTTTCGTCGGATATTATAGCTTTAGTGGTAAGTTACTTCGTCTTAGCACAATTTTATCCTTATCATCTTTTCGATAGTAAGTTCTTTGCAGTTGTTTTTGGAATTTTAATCGTGATTGTCAGTATTTTGAGTGATGAGTACTCTACAATCACTAATCGTGGTTATTTAAAAGAATTGAAAGCATCTGTGATTTATGGTATGAAAGTTTTAGTTCTATTTACTTTTGTACTAATATTGGGTAAAATTCGTTTTACCCAGGACATTTCACAGATGTCTTATTTCTTCTTGGGGCAAATTTTTATTTTAGTAAGTCTTTTGGTCTTCATTGGACGTATTTTAGTTAAGAATTTTTTTAAAGGATCTGAAATAGATGCTAAGCGGATATTACTGGTTACTGATTTTACAAATATCAAAAGGCTTGAAGAAGTTTTTAAGCATTCAAATTATCAGATTTCTGCTTATATTAGCCACGATAATCAATCACCATTGGACTATCCTATATTAAAAAGTAGTAAAGAAATCAGAGATTTTGTAGCGAATCATCAGGTTGATGAGATATTTGTTGCTAAAAATCACCAAGACGATTTTACCGAATTTGCTCATTGTTTAAAATTATTAGGGATTCCAACAACGGTAGCTATTGGTAATTACTCGGATTTTTACGTTGGCAATAGTGTTTTAAAAAAACTTGATGATATAACTTTTATCACAACGGCATTTAATATTGTAAAATTCCGTCAGATTACTTTAAAACGTCTTATGGATATTACAATAGCTTTAGTTGGTTTAATACTTACTGGTTTTGTTGCTCTGATTATCACACCGATAGTCAAGAGTCAATCACCAGGACCTTTGATTTTTAAACAAAAACGTGTCGGTAAAAATGGTAAGGTATTTGAGATTTATAAATTTCGAAGCATGTATACTGATGCTGAAGAACGCAAAAAAGATTTGTTAGCGCAAAATGATTTAGACACGAATTTAATGTTTAAAATGGAGGGTGACCCTCGTATCTTTCCATTTGGACATAAATTGCGTGATTGGTCACTCGATGAATTACCACAATTTATCAATGTTTTAAAAGGTGAAATGTCTGTCGTAGGCACACGTCCACCAACACTTGATGAATATCGTCACTATGAATTGCACCATTTCAAACGTTTAACAACCAAACCAGGTATTACAGGACTTTGGCAAGTTAGTGGGCGTAGTGATATTACTGATTTTGAAGAAGTAGTGGCACTTGATATGAAGTATATCCAAAATTGGAGCATTAGTGAAGATATTAAGATTATTGCGAAAACATTTGGAGTCGTACTATCTAAAAAAGGTAGTCGGTAAGAAATTGAAATTACTAATTAGAAAGGTACTTAAGGAATGAAAAAAAAAGTGTGCTTTGCAGCTTCCTCTGGTGGGCATTTTGAACAATTGCTCATGTTGAAGCCTTTAATGGCAAAGTATGAAAGCTGTGTAGTAACTGAAAAAACAAGTTATGATATTAATCTGAAGGATTATAGGGTTTACTATATGCATCAAGTGAATCGTAAGGAATTCTTTTTTATGTTTTGGATGTTTGTCAATGCTTTTAAAAGCTTAAAAATATTAGTTAAAGAAAAACCCGATGTCGTAATTACTACAGGTGTGCTAGCTGTTATTCCTTTATGTTTATTAGCTAAAATGTGGGGTAAAAAATTAATATACATAGAATCGTTCGCAAAAATAACCTCACCTACTCAAACAGGAAAATTCCTTTATAAGTATGCCGATAGATTTTATGTTCAATGGGAGTCGATGAAAGAATTCTATCCTAATGCTATTTATTTAGGGGGAATCTATTAAATGATTTTTATCACTTTAGGTTCACAAAAGTTTCAATTTAATCGTCTACTCAAGGCTGTTGATGATTTAAATATTGATGATATTATTTTTGCGCAGACCGGCTATAGCGATTATCAACCACAACATTATAAATATAAGCATTTTTTGGATAAAAATGAATTTGAATGCTTAATAGAACAAGCTGATATTGTGATTACTCATGGTGGCACTGGAGCTATTATTGGAGCTGTAAAAAAAGGTAAAAAAGTAATAGCAATACCTAGATTAGCCAAATATGGTGAACATGTTGATAATCATCAAGTACAACTAGTAAACCAATTTAAAGAATTAGGATTAATTTATGCTTGTGAGGATATGGATTTAGAAAAGGCCTTATATACTGTAAAAAAGATGACCTTTAAAACTTATATTAGTAACACAGAGACGATTATCCGGAGTTTGGAAGAGTTTATTGAAAATTAGTTTTTTTATAAAGATTAAGATTACATTAGCATAAAAAGATAGAGGTGAGGAGTATTTATGGGGATTGCCAAAAATTTATACAGGTCTATTTTAAGAATTTTACCAGATAGACCAGCACTATATGTTATTTATTTTAGAGGATATCGTAAAATACTAAATTTAAACCATCCTAAATATTTAGGAGAAAAAATTCAATGGCTGAAATTGTACGGCCATCTGGATGAACTGGGAGACTTTGTTGATAAACATAAGGTTCGTGAATTTGTTACACGTACAGCGGGGGAAAAGTATCTAAATCAGCTTTATGGTGTCTATGATCGTCCTGAAGATATCAATTATGATAAGCTACCTAAACAGTTTGTTTTAAAGTGTACAAATGGTAGTGGTGCAGTTTTAATTTGCAAAGATAAAGAGCAATTTAACAAAGAAAAAGCAGCTAAAATCATGAACAAATGGTTAAAAGATGATTTTCATAGAATGAAAAAGGAATCACAATATAAATATGTAAAAAACCGAATCATTGCTGAAGGATATCTAGAGGATGAATCTGGTGCATTACGTGATTATAAATTCTATTGCTATGATGGAGAACCACTATATTATAGTATCTTTACTGATCGTTATACAGATGAAACTGTCGACACCTATGATATGACTGGTAAAAAGTTAGATGTTATCAATGGCGGGGTAAAAAACAGTCCCTATGTACTCCCACAAGATGAATATTTCCCTGAAATGATAAATTTAGTTAAAATTCTTGCTAAACCATTCCAATTTGTTCGAGTCGATTTATATAAAGTAAACGATAGAATTTTATTTGGTGAACTAACCTTTACGGATGGGGCAGGTGCCGAACCATTTACTCCACTTTCTTTTGATTTAGAGATTGCTAAACGTATCAAATTAGGTAAAGTTTTACAAAAAGACAAACTTTAATAATAGCATGGAGATACAAAAATAATATGAAAATTTTAGTTGTAGGACCGAGCCCAACACACTCTAAAGGCGGTATGGCAACAGTAATTGATGAAATTGCTAAAGATCCTACTTTGTGTGAAAAATTTGAGCTTGATGTTTATTCTTCTTATATTGACGGGAATAAATTCATTGTATTATTATTTTCAATTTTTTCTTTTATTCGTTTTTATTTTACAAAGAGAAATTACGATGTTTATCATATTCATGCGGCTTCTTATGGTAGTACTTTTAGAAAAGCATGGTACGTTCGTACAGTTAAAAAATGGAATAAAAAAGTTATTCTGCATATTCATGGTGCAGAATATATGCTCTTTTACTCTAAAAGTCGTAGAAAAAACTATATTACTTCGACATTACGCTTAGCAGATTATGTTATTGCCTTATCTAATACTTGGAAGCAAGAATTTGTATCAACATTTGGATTAACAAATTGTTTAGTGGTTGAAAATGGAATTAATGCCGAACCATTTGCTGGTGCGATTACTGATCCAAATAATCACCCCAAATCATTATTAATGTTAGGTAGAATGGGTACTCGAAAAGGAACATATGATTTACTCAGAGCTATTGCTCAAGTGAAAAATACTATCCCTGATATTATCTGCTATCTGGCTGGAGATGGGGAAAGAGATAAGGTGCAAAATTATATTCATAAGTACAATCTGAAAGATAACGTGAAGATTATGGGCTGGGTTGGAAAAAATGAAAAAATTAATCTCTTGAAAAAATCTTCTATCCTTGTATTACCTTCTTATAACGAAGGATTACCTATGGCTATCCTTGAAGCAATGGCTGCTCAAAAAGCTATTATCGCTTCAAATGTGGGAGCTATTCCTGAAGTTATTAGTATAGAAAATGGTGTATTGGTCAATCCTGGTGATATTCAACATTTAAAAACTGCAATTATCAAACTCTGTCAAGACACTAAACTTCTCAAAAACTTAGGACAGAATAACCATAATTTGATTCAGCAAAAATTTAGTATGAACATTATGCATCAGAAAATTGCTGAAATCTATCATTTGTGTGAGGAAGAATTATGGAATTAAATTTTAATCAAATTTTCCATTTTGCCGCTAATAAAAAAAAGTGGTATCAAAAAGCAGTGTACTGGTTTTGTAAACATTACTTCTATTGTGACATTCATCCTTCCAATAAGATTCATAACTCTGTTTACTTCGCTCATAATGCTATGGGGGTAGTTATTAATCAAGATGCTATTATCGATGAAAATGTGACAATACAACATCATGTAACTATTGGTAAGACAGATAAAGGGGTTCCTCATATTCGGGGGGGGGTCTATATTGGAGCAAATGCTACTGTTATCGGAAAGGTCGTCATTGGAAATAATGTCATCATCGGAGCTGGGTCTGTGGTTACAAAATCTATCCCCGATAATCATGTTGTCGCGGGAAATCCAGCTAAGACTATCAAGAAATGATAAGTTTTTAAAGGGAATTCTAAATAAACTTATGGTCTGAAACTGAATGATATTTGTATCAGATAAAGGAGGAAAATTGTGGCTTCTGCCATCTTTTATTTCGCTATTGCCACTATTACAGCTTATGCTAATCATTTAGCTGTCAAAGCTAATCAGAAAAGCCGTTCTATAATAGCTTGGATTTCAAAGATTGTCAGAAAGGTAAGCAAAGGAAGTAAAATTTATGAAATTAGAAGGTGGGTATAAGGGTGCGATTAAACGAGCGCTAAAATTTGGTAATTTAAAATATAAAGTATGTTGTACAATTTTTGGAAAACTAGGTTATTCAAATCATACAATACATGATTTAGAAGTTCGTAATAAAGTCTATCGCTATGTTAAAAAACATTATACTAAGTATTTAGACGAATACAATTATGATGAGCAAGATTGTGGTATAGAATCTAACAATATCTGGATTTGTTGGTTACAAGGTATGGAAGAGGCTCCAGATATCGTAAAATGTTGCTACAAATCAGTTTGTCAACAATTCCCTGATAAGAATATCCAGATCATTGATTCTCAAAATTTATTTGATTATGTCACTTTACCTGATTATGTCATAAAAAAATGGGAACAAGGGCTTATTAGTAATACCTTGTTTTCTGATTTTATTAGATTGAGTGTGTTAACTCAATTTGGAGGACTTTGGTTAGATGCTACAGTATATGTAACTGGTCAATTACCCAATTATATAAAAAAATCTGCTTTTTTTATATATCAATCTAATGAGTATGATATTACTAAGGTTGGTGAAAGCTGGTTTATAAAAGCTAATGCACATAACCGTATTTTACAAACTACACTAGATTTATTGAAAGAATATTGGAAAAAAGAAAATAAAATAAGAGATTATTTCTTGATGTTTCTCTTTATGAAAATGGCTTGTGATAAATATCCTCAAGATATACAACAAATGCCTAAAATTCCTGCAGTTATTCCAACTTTAATGCAAAAGTCTTTAAATGAAGTGTACAATAGTGAACGTTATAATCAATTATGTGATTTTAGTCCTATTCATAAACTAACTTATAAGAATATAGAAAGTTCAGATACTAAAAACACTTTTTATAATTATCTAATAGGTCTTTTTAGTGGTGAAGAAAAGAGAGTAACTATTCATGATTAGTATTTTAATGTCAACTTATAATGGTGAGAATTATATCATTGAACAATTAGAATCATTACTTAATCAAACGTTACTAGCTGATGAAGTTATCATTTTTGATGATTGTTCAACAGATAGTACTGTCGAATTAATTAAAGAATTTATTGATAAACATCATTTGGATGAACAGTGGTATTTAAAAGTAAATTCAAGAAATATTGGCTATAAAGCTAATTTTAGACAAGGTATACAAGAAGTAAATGGAGAATATATTTTCTTTTGTGATCAAGATGACATTTGGGAACCTAAAAAAATTGAGAGAGGGGTAAATACTCTGAAAAACAATCCGTGGATAGAAGTTTTAGGAACAAGCCTCATTCATTTTTATCCAGATGGTACTACGAGAACAGAAGGAGCATTAAATGGAGAGTTAGAGAGAGTGACTTATACTACACCTAAAAGTTTTATTCCTCATCCTCCAGGATGCTCAATGTTGGTAACAAAAAGATACTTAAATGAAGTAATAAATGATTATAGCGATTCATGGGCTCAGGATGAATTTTTTTGGAGAATGGCTACAGTCGATAATGTTTGTGCGTTATTACATCATTCAGATTTACAACATAGAATGTCCGGAACAAATGTTACTAGTTTACAATTTAAAACAATTGATGAACGTTTAAAACAAGCTAATATGAATGCTATTAATTATGGCAAATTGTTATCCTATGCTAAGAATCAAAATCCTCAGCCATTGATACTTGAGATGATTGACTATCATGTTATAGGAAATAAATTGAGAATTGATTTTTTAAAAAATAGTAATGTTAAATCATTACTCAAATTAATTAGTCAATATCGTTATATTTATTTATCTTCAAAACAATTAGCTGGAGATATTTACTTTGTTCTAAAACAATTAATTGTTTAATTATTAATGGAGGATTATATAAATATGCGATACAAAAGCAATTCATTTTCCATTTTTCTGTTTTTTTCTTTATATTTAATTTTACCAAGTTATTTTGCTATTGAATTAAGCCCTTCACTCCCGTTAATTACAGTTAGTAGAATAGTTTTGTTAATTTGTTTTTTTAATATTGTTCGAACAGATTATGGAAAAATGAAGATACCGTATTTTACTTGGAACATTAAATGGTATTTTATTTTAATCTTTTTAGTAAATGTGTTACACATATATGATACGGGTGTTACAGCTATTAATCAGTGTATTGTTATTTTCATTGAACAGTTCTTGGTTTTTTGGATAATTATTTACCTAATTGATAATCGTTATAAATTTTATCTTGCTTTAGAAATTCTATTAGGTAGCTCAGCTGTTGTTGCTATCATATCAATTATTGGTTTTATATTTAATACAAATTTTTTCTATTTATTAAAAACTGTTAATCGTGTAATGACTCAAGCAGGTATCACTGATATCGGTTATCGTAATGGTTTACTTCGAATTGAAGCGGGATTTGGACACCCTGTCTACTATGCTATGTATTGCAGCATAATGATTTTTATTGCACTGCATATGTTTAATCATAATAGAGGAAAAAATTTCATTTACTTATTCTTAAATATTGTTGCCCTATTATTGACTAATTCACGAGGTGCTATTTTAGCCGTATTTGCAACTTTCTTTATTTCGTTTTTCATTAATGGTCAAAAAGAAAGGCGTAAATATCTTAAAGTGATCCTGTTTATTATTTTAATAGCGATTATCATTTTAATATTTTCTGAAAGTATTCGTTTATATGTTATTAGCATCATCCAATCACTATATGTTTACTTTGGTTTTTCTAGTAATATCTCCGCAAACTTTGGAGCTAATACAAGCTTTTTTAATGATAGATTAATGCAATTTACTGGTATTATTTGGACTTTTAAGCAAGCACCTTGGATTGGCTTTGGTGCTAATGCTAATGGACAAGGACTGATTAAATATTACTATAGTGGAGTTTGGTATACCGCAAATTCTTTTGATGTAGGTTATGTAGAAATTATCTGTAGTTATGGTTCAATGGGGTTAGTAGCATTTTTATCTCTCTGGAAAGAGATTAGGAATAAGTTAAAAATGTTATCATATTCTGATGATATTATCATGTTAAAAAATATTTTTATTGTTTATTTTTTATGTTTGTTTTCAGTTGTCAATATAGATAAAGTTTTTTGGATTATTTTTGGACTATTAGTAGCCTATAGCAATGTTATTCAAACTGAAAATGAAACTTTATAATTAATGATGCTATTAATAATTCTCTGATTTATTGGTGAAAGGAGTAATTATGACAGTTAATAAATCACGGATATACTGGATTGATATTGCTAAGGGGATTGGTATTTTTTTAGTTGTATTTGGGCACTATACTCAAACTTTATATTCAGAAGATGGAAATAGGTGGTCTTTTATTTTCTATTGGATTTATTCTTTTCATATGCCTCTTTTCTTTTTTTTGAGTGGTATTGTAGCTAAAAATGAAACTTTTACTATTTTAATTCATAAATTAAAAAAGGGAATATTATTTCCAACACTGATATTCTCAGTAATTTATACATTATATAAACTATGTTTAGGAAATGAAATAATATATTGGTCAGATATTATATTTTGTAAATCAAACTCCTTTATACATCTCTATTGGTTTATGTGGACAATGTTATGGGTTAAGTTAGTTTATCAACTGTTATATGATTTATTAAAAAAAGAACATCTAGTATTGGTGGTATCAATTGTTTTAGTTGTTATTAGTAGTTTTATTGATAATCATAACTTTCTATTAAGGCTCCCACTATGTACTGGTAATGTATGTTATACATTACCATTCTATGCCTGTGGAGTAGTACTGAAAAATTTACGTACTAATCATCTTAGATCAATTATTTCGGTATTGTGTTTAATGTTATCACTACTAACAAATATAATTTGGTTAGATGGTGTAAGCTATGCATTGTTATCTTCTCATCATTGGACAGTAGATTACTTAAAAGCTTTTTTAGGAATTTTTACGGTGATAGGATTAGCTCAGCACATTGAAACAAAAATGAGTACAATAACCAATCGTTTAGAAAAAATTGGACAAGAATCATTATATATTTATTTAATTCATGGTTTCTTCTTTTGGGGGTTATATAAAAAATTACTGCAATACATTCCTGATAATTTTTACTTTATTTTATTGTTTACTTTATTATTTACAATATTAACCATTACCATAATCCATATTGCCATGAGCTTATTTCAAAAATTTAAGGAGTTTATCCGTGCTACACAATTTTAAAAAATGGTTTAGCTTAAAAGTTCAACAAAAAAAATGGCGACGATTAAATAAACATAATTTTACATCGCTAGGCCATATTTGTGATTTCAATAAAGTTCATGTAGGTGCTTATTCTTATGGAACTCTTAATATCTATATGTCTCATTGTGAAAATGAAGGACTTAGTATTGGAAATTTTTGTTCAATTGCTTCTAGCACTATTTTTCTACTGGCTGGAGAGCATAAAACTTCAACATTAATGACCTATCCTTTTAAACAAAAGTTACTTTCAAAAGAGATTGAAACAGTCAGTAAAGGTAAAATCATTATTCATGATGATGTCTGGATTGGCGAAAATGCACTTATTATGTCTGGAGTGACAATTGGTCAAGGAGCTATTGTCGCCGCAGGAGCTGTTGTAACAAAAGATATTCCTCCCTATGCTATTGTAGGTGGAGTCCCAGCAAAAATTATTAAATATCGTTTTACACCAGAAATTATTAAAGAATTACTTAATTTAGATTATAGTCAATTGACCCCAGAAATGATTAATAATCATATTGATCAACTATATGAAGATTTAACAGATAGTCAACAAATATCATGGCTTCCTAAAAAGAATAGCTAGTTTATTATTACCAATAGTGAAAGGAGTTTCCAATAGTGAGAGTATTATGGTTCTCAGTTACCCCCTCTTTGTTTGATGAAAAAAAATATGGTGGCTGGATTGCTTCATTAGAGCAAATTGTACGCAACAACAATAGCCAGGTGGAATTAGCAATTGCATTTGAGTATGATAGTCCCGAGTTTAAAGTGAATAAAGGAGGAACAACTTATTATCCTATTAATGTCTCTAATAGTATCAAGGATAGATTGATTGAAAAAGTTGATTTTGATTATCGTTGGAATCGTCTTAAACCAAAAATGTTGTCAATTATCAATGATTTTAAACCAGATATTATTCAGTGTTTTGGAACAGAGTGGCCATATGGTCTAATTAGTCAATATACTAATATTCCAGTTGTTATTCATATGCAAGGCTTTACAAATATTTATAATGAATCTTGCTCATTAGTATATAGTGATTGGGAATATATCAGATGTCATTCATTTAATCCCAAGGTAGCCTTTACAACACTAACTAACCGCAAAAAAATTCAAAATCATTTAAAAAGAGAAGAACATTTAATGCAGTTAAATCGGTATTATATGGGACGAACAGATTGGGATAGAAATATAGTTAATTATTACAGCCTCTCTGGACAATATTTTTACTGTCCAGAGGCTCTTAGACCTGGAATATATCAATCTGAGCCATGGCATTTAATAGATTCTACTACATATAAATTGGTTACTATTACTCAAGCAGGTATACTCAAGGGAAATGAAATTATTTTACGGACAGCTAAAATTTTAAAAGACCAATTTAACTTTTCTTTTGAATGGAATGTTGCCGGAAATCCAAATGCTTTTAAAGTAGCAGAAAAAAAGACAGGAATTTGTCATAGTGATTACAATATTAATTTATTAGGCATGATTGATTCCGAGCAAGTTGCTCAAGAATTATCTAGCTCTAGAGTGTATATTCATCCAGCAATTATCGATAATTCCCCCAATTCGCTATGTGAAGCCCAGATAGTTGGATGTCCCGTTATTGCAGCTAATGTCGGGGGAATATCAAGTTTAGTTTCTCATAATCAAACAGGGATTCTATATCCTTACAATGAGCCTCATACATTAGCTTTTAATATTATGGAATTGTGTCAAGATGATGAGAAATTACAACAACTGTCAAAAACTGAACGAAAACTAGCTCTACAAAGACATGATCCAGATGCTATTTTCAAAAATTTAATTAATATATATAACAAAATCATTACAAGTAAGGGAGAAAATCATGACTGTAATAGTTAAAGCTAAAAATGTTTGGAGGCGCATTCAACAAAATGTAGATATTAGATTAAAAAATATGGGACCAGATAAGCAAACAAAGGAAGGAATCGTATTATTGAATACTGCTCTTGGTTCTGATAACCTTGGTGATGAAATCATTGCTCATTATTATTCTAAAATGATTACTGATGTTTTTAATCCCGAAAAAGTATATAATGTAGCAACACATTGTAAACCAAGTGAACAAGATATTCAAGAATTACTAAATGCTGAATATGCTGTTGTTATTGGTACTAATTTTTTATCTCCTCAAATGGAACTATATTCAGGTTGGCAGTTTGACAATAGGCTAATAAAAATGAGAAATGTTGTTTTATTTGGAGTTGGTTGGTGGGGATATAAAAAGCCATCATTATACTCTAAATATGTTTACCGCCGAATCCTTTCGAAACATATTACTCATTCTGTACGTGATGAGCAAACACTAAAAATGCTTAACTCGATAGGTATAAAAAATGTTATTAACACTAATTGTTTAACAATGTTAGGATTAGAAAAAACATGTAATAACATTCCAAAAGAAAAAGCAGATAAGGTTATTTTTACAGTAACAGGTGTAATGAAAAGAAGAGAATTTGATCAAAGTATGATTGACATTCTTCAACAAAATTATAAAGACATTTACTTTTGGCCTCAAGGAGATTATGATTTACAATATCTAAAAACATTAAAAAATATTGAAAATATTACCATTTTGGATAGGACTTTGGCTGCTTACACTAATTTATTAGAAGAAACATCGAATCTAGATTATATTGGAACAAGGCTACATGGAGGAATTCATGCGATGCAAAATGGTCATCGTTCAATTATTATTGCAATTGATAATCGAGCTGTAGAAATCTCACGTGATACTGGCTTACCAATTATTCGTGATAACGAAATTTCTGATAAACTAAATAATCTTATTAATACTAATTGGGAAACTAAAATTCAATTAAATAATGATTTAATTAAAGAGTGGTATAGCAGTTTCTCCAAAATTAAAATAAAATATTAATTTTGGAGTACCTTTATGGAAAAATACAAATACCTCATCAAAAATATGGGATTATTGACACTAAGCAATTTTGCAATCAAATTGCTTAGTTTCTTCTTAGTTCCTCTTTACACCAATATTCTTTCTACTAGTGATTATGGAACATATGATTTATTTAACACTACTGTTAGTTTACTAATTCCATTGCTAACTGTTAATATTCAAGAGGCTGTTCTTAGATTTTCTATGGATAAAGATACTAACCCTAATGCTATTTGGTATATTGGGTGTCGTTATTCTAGTATTAGTTGTATTGTTGTCATAGTAGCTTTAGTCTTTAATCATATAACTGGGCTATTGCCATCATTGAAACAGTATGAATTTGAATTTTTCTTCCTATATCTTTTTACTACATTTACTGGCTTGATGCTGTATTTTGCCAGAGGTTTAGGCAGAGTTGCTGATTTATCCATTGCAGGAGTCATTGCTTCTGCTGTAACTATTTTTTGTAATATTATTTTTTTAGTGTTCTTAAAATTAGGTATCACGGGCTGTTTTTTAGCTACGATACTAGGATTAGCGGCTCAATTAATTTACCTATTAGTGAGAGCAAAAATTTGGAAAAATGTGAAGTACTATAAGGATGATGTTCCTCTAAGAATCGATATGGTGAATTATAGTAAACCAATGATTGCTAATGCCATTTCTTGGTGGGTTAATAATGCTTCAGATCGATATATTGTTACTTGGATTTGTGGAATAGCAGTAAATGGAATTTATTCAGTTAGCTATAAAATTCCTTCAATTATGTCAATTCTTCAGAGTATTTTTAGTCAAGCCTGGACCCTATCTGCTACAAAAGAATTTGATCGTGAAGATAAAGATAATTTCTTTATCAATATTTATAACAGTTATAATTTCTTATTAATCATATCTTGTAGTGCATTAATTATTATAGATAAACCCCTAGCCAAAATATTATTTGCTAAAGATTTTTATTCAGCCTGGCAATATGCACCATTTCTAATGATTAGTACTATTTTTTCAGGTATGGCTACATTTTTAGGTGGTATTTTATCAGCGTTGAAAAAATCTAATTTATTTGCTAAGTCTTCGGTTATTACGGCTATTATTAATACTATTCTAAATATTATTTTAGTGTTTATGATCGGTCCAGTAGGATCAGCTATTTCAACTCTTGTCGCCTATTTTTTAATGTGGTTAATTCGCTTAGAGCAAGTCAAGGATTTTATTAATCTTAGAGTTAATATAAAAAGAGACTTAATTGCATATTTAATCTTAGTTGTTCAATCAGTAGCATTATTAGTAATCAATGTTGACTCTATATTTAATTGGTATCAAATTGGATTTTTTATTATGTTACTAATACTCTATTACCAAGAGCTAAAAACTATTATCGGTAAGTTTATTATAAAAAAAGTTCAATAATAAAATCGGAGAAAAAATGGATAATCGAATAGTAAAATTAAGGAGTTTTGCCATAATTACAGTTGTTTTTGGGCATAGTATCATTTTATATGATCCTAAGTGGCAACTTTATCACACTGAATATCAGATTACTTTATTAAGTGATATAAAACATCTTATCAATCTTTATCAAATGCCCCTATTTTTATTTTTATCTGGTTACTGTTTCTTATATTCAGTCCAAAAGCATTCTTATAATACTAAAAAACAGTTACTCAGAGCGATGTATCAAAAAGCAAAGCATCTGCTAGTTCCTTTTATTTTTGTTGCTTGTTTTTGGATGATTCCTATTCGCTTGCTTGCGCATTATCATAGTTGGCAAAATCTTAGTATTAAACAAATTTTATTCAGAGTTTTATTGGGTATTGATAGTGGTCATCTTTGGTTTTTACCAACATTATTTATTATATTTATGATTTCGTTAATCATTTTACCACATAGTCGAAAAAATGGAGATATGAGTATTTTACTGCTTAGTTTTACTCTAAATCTTATTTCATATAAGATTCCTAATTTATTTTTTATGAATAATATCGCCTCAAGTTTTTTCTGGTTTGTATTGGGCTTTGAAACTTCTAAATACAGTACATACTTGAATATGATAATGAAGGGGAGAGCATCGTTATTACTGACTCTAGCATCAAGTGCAATGCTCTTTTTAGAAATCGGGGGGGGGACAATTAGCTAAAGCTCTCATAGTATCTTGTTTTTTAATAGCTCTATATTATTCCTTATCTGTTCAACCATGTCAACGTATTTTTGCTTTCTTAAGTCGTTATAGTATGGGAATTTATTTATTCCATTCCCCTTTAATTTATTTTACTTTCGATCATTATCCTAATGCTAATCCTATTTTTGTTGTTTTGATTAATTTTATTATTCTGGGTGGCTTAGCTTGCTTGATTAGTTATTATTTTAGCAATAGTAAATTCAAAATGCTAATAGGTCATTAAATACTTATTTAAGGTAATTTTATAAAAGATAATAATTGTTATTGATTAGAAAAATACTCATTGATAAGTTTTATAGTTCTTATCAATGAACTCTCCAAAGTTGAATTGCATCCTAAAAGTTAGACAGAGAATCTAACGATGAGCCCTACTGAAAACGTAGACTTTATTGTTTAAATAAAAGGAAAAAAACGAAGAATCTATCTTAATAGTTGAGTAGACTTCGGTTCTTTGTTAACTGTGCTGAGTAACAAGGTCTAAGCTCTAGCGAGAACAAACTTTGTTCTCGCTTTTTTGATGTTTAGACACAATGAAAATTAAAATCAGAAAATACCCATTTCCTATAAAACAGAGATTTTAAATCAAACAAATACAAGTGTTGTATTGCTTCCTGTAGTTTAATAATGACATCTTAAAGTGTTTTAAAAAAACTCTCTTGTGAATTTCAGCCTAAATTTGCTCAATAGGATTCATTCTAGGTGTATAAGGTGGAATGAACTTAAGTCTAATGTTGGCAACTTTCTCTAGAGTACTTGATTTATGCCATACAGCATTATCTGAATCGATTACACTAAACTAGACAGAATTTATAAAGTGTTCTACACTAAAGAAAACAGGAGAACTGAAAAGGCAACACTTTTCTGTACAAAATTTATAAAGTGTTTTTTAAGCGATAATTCGTTTGGTCATGGGCGTTTGGTAGTTAAGACTACCATGAATGCGATGATAGTTCCACCAGTGGACATAATCTTTCGTTTTGAGGGCTAATTCTTCTAACGACTGAAAGGTTTCTTGGTTGATAAACTCCAGTTCGAAGGAGCGATAGGTACTTTCAGCGACGGCATTATCATAGGGACAACCAGCCTGACTGAGAGAACGGGTGATTCCAAAAGCTTCAAGCATCTCATCAATCAGATGATTGTCAAACTCCTTGCCACGATCAGAATGGAACAACTTGACCTTGGTTAGTGCATAAGGGATGCTTTGAATGGCTTGTTTAACGAGCTCCGCAGTCTTGTGCCAGCCAACGGACTCACGATTAAAGAGGTCAATGATGAGACAAACGTAAGCCCAGCGCCTATCCACACGGACGTAAGTCAAGTCGGTCACCAGGACTTCCAGTGGTCTTTCTTGGTCGACTTGCCTGTCTAGGCGGTTTGGAATAGGAGCTTCGTTCTTCCCTTTAGAATGCGGTTTGAAGGTTGCTTTTTGATAAACGGATACCAAGTTTAGGCGCTTCATGATGCGACGAATCCGACGGCGAGAGAGTATGATGCCGTCCTTTTCTAAGTATTTCTTGATTTTTCTAGCCCCATATCTGGACTTGCTCTCAAGGAAAATATAGGTGATTTTATCCTCGAGATCAGCCTCTGATACAGGATCTACAGCTTGGTAGTAGTAACTTGAGCGCGGGATGTTCAGCCAACGACACATAGCTGAAATGCTGTATTTATCCTTGTTGGCAGTGATTACTTGTCTTTTCGTGCCATAATCACTGCCGCTTGCTTTAGGATGTCTAATTGCATTTCGAGTTCTTTATTGCGTTTTCTGAGTTGAATCAGTTCCCGTTGTTCATCTGTCATATTATCAACAGACTTGAAGGAACCCGTTAGTTTGGCTTGTCTGACCCACTTATCGAAGGTTGAGGGCGTTAACTCATATTCTTTGATAAGCTCACTTCGTTTCATTCCAGCATTGTGGAGGTCAACAATTTGTTGCTTAAAGTCATCGGTGAAGTGGCGACGTATTTTTCTAGACATATCTGTTCTCCTGTTTTCTTTAGTGTAGAACACTTTATAAATTCTGTCTAGTTTAGTGTAACCGATTCATCAAATCCTTTAACAGTCTATAGAAAATACAACGGCACCAATTAGCCATAGAATAACTATGGATTTTTTGGCCACTAACTAGCTTTACTCATATCAATTTCAAATACTGTACGCATGATATTACCTCGTTGTTTTGAAGGATTTCATGTTTTAGTAATGTTGTTTTCAATACTCAATGTCTAGCGTCAAATAAAACCATGACTTAATAAGACACCTCTACTCTAATATAAAAGAAAAAGTAGTGACTATTTTTTCCATCGGAAATTTTCTCACTACTAATCTTAGTATGTTTTAGATACTAAAATAATCTTGGCATCTGCTTTTCGGGGATGTTCTGATCAAGGAGTTAATTTATGCCAACCATGACATTTCAATAGGGCATAGCCCCCGTGAAGTAAACTGTTCTTGTAAAGCTTTTTTCTTCTTATATTAAATAATAATGGCAGCGACCGACTTGCGTATCTTGAATAAGTGAAGAAACACCTTCTTGTTCGTGCTTCTTCACCAAATACCAGATGGTGTTATGAGAGAAAACGATGCCATCGTGATATTATTCCTTGTTTTGATTGATCTTATTTTTAATATTTAAAGATTAGTGTCAAAGAGTCCTAATATTTTTCAAGCCCCTCATTATTTTATCGTTTTGAGAATGATAAAATAATGAAGGGCAGTTCTATCAAACATTTTTTCACTGTTAATCTTAGTATATTTATCAATTGTAGTAGATGACAAAGAGTTATTTTTTATAGTTATTAATCTCTTCTAAAAATATCGCGAGTGTAAACTTTTTCTTTGACATCGTCTAACTCAGCGTTGTAGCGGTTAGCGATAATGCTTTGGCTAAGTTTTTTGAATTGTTTGAGGTTATTAACGACTTTTGACCCAAAGAAAGTTGTGCCATTTTCTAAAGTTGGTTCATAGATAATAACAGTAGCACCTTTAGCTTTGATGCGTTTCATAACACCTTGGATAGAACTTTGACGGAAGTTATCAGAGTGACTTTTCATCGTTAGACGATAAACACCGATAACAGTTTCTTTTTCTTGTTGAGGTGAGTAGTTATCATTATTTGAGTAGGCATAATAGCCAGCAAGTTTTAGAATTTGGTCTGCGATGAAGTCTTTACGTGTGCGGTTTGATTCAACGATGGCTGTCATCATATTTTGTGGCACATCATTGTAATTTGCAAGAAGTTGTTTCGTATCTTTCGGTAAGCAGTAACCACCATAACCAAATGAAGGGTTGTTATAGTGAGTACCAATACGTGGATCAAGTCCGACACCATTGATGATGGCTTGTGTATCTAAACCTTTTAATTCCGCGTAAGTATCAAGTTCATTGAAGTAAGAAACACGTAGTGCCAGATAGGTATTTGCAAAGAGTTTCACAGCTTCAGCTTCAGTGAATCCCATAAAGAGTGTATCGATATCTTCTTTTTCAGCACCATCTTGAAGAAGTTTAGCAAAAAGCTTGGCAGCTTTCGTGAGTTTTTCGTTATCCTTATCTGTTGATACGATGATACGGCTTGGATAAAGGTTGTCATACAAGGCTTTTGATTCACGTAAAAATTCAGGGCTAAAAATAATTTTATCTGTATTGAATTTTTGACGAACGGCATCTGTAAAGCCGACAGGAATTGTTGATTTGATAACCATAATGGCATCTTTATTGACTGAAAGCACTTGCTCAATAACAGATTCTACGGCGCTAGTATCAAAATAATTTTTTTCGCTATCATAGTTAGTTGGAGCAGCGATAACCACAAAATCAGCCTTTTTGTAAGCAGCATCTCCATCGGTTGTTGCAACTAAATCGAGTTCTTTCTCTGCTAAGTATTTTTCAATATACTCATCTTGAATGGGTGATTTTTTATTGTTGATCAGTTCAACTTTTTCTGGGACAATGTCAACAGCAGTCACAGAGTTATGTTGTGCAAGAAGAGTGGCGATAGATAATCCCACGTATCCAGTTCCCGCTACAGCAATATTATAGGAACGGTCCAATTTTTGTTTCTTTTCTTTTGTTTCTGTAAATAAATCAGCAATATCAAAAGAGATAATCTTGGCCAATGATTCTATCTGAGTGATAGAAGGGATATGCTCTTCTTGCTCAATTTTGCTTAGAATAGAGCGGTTGATCCCACTCTCAGTAGCTAATGCTTCTTGTGATACTTTATTATCTTTACGATAATCTAAAATTAACTTAGCTAAAGTAGCTGACGAAAAAGTTTTCATTGAATTCCTCCTAACAAAATTATACTCTTTTTTGTTTCTTAAAACAACTGAAAACAAGGATAAATAACATATGCTTTGATATTATGTTGTTAGTAGTAACTAAAAGTTCTTTAGATAGCGAATCAGCAGTAAAGGTACTTCATACTTTGCTTTTCGGAGAGTGGACTATGGTTGAAAAAGAAATGTTACAACTCGGAAATAGTCGATGAGAAGAGTTAAAAGGTAAATAGTTGACTTATAGCTCTAAGTTCGTTGATATACAGTTATGATTAAGACTTAGCAAACGCCTCTTAATAATGCGTACCAGTGCTAAGTCGTTTTTTATAGGCTCTTTGTCAACTGTAGTGGGTGGCAAAGTTAAACTCTAGCGAGAACAAATGATGTTCTTGCTTTTTTGATATTCAAAATGAAGTAAATGTGTTTTTTAAAGTCGTCAAAGTTCCTGTAACCAAAACGTTGTGTTTGATGAGTTTGTTAGTAGCTTCTAGTTTGGCATCCGAATAGTGAAGTTATCAGATGAATAAGAGTTTGAAATATGACATTCCAAACTCTTACGTTGCTCTCTTTATTCTGAAAAAATATTAGTTAATGTCTCAAAAGTTGGTGTTTTAAGAAGTAGATCTTGTTTGTCTTTTGAAGCGATAAAATCAAGCATTTGTTCATAAATCGTTTGAATTTTTTCGGTATCTTCGGATTTCACAGCAAATAAGAAGATAAATTTTATCGATTGATGTTTATCCCAATTAATCCCCTTGGGATTAATGACGGTAAAGATACAACTTTTTAAGACACTATCTCCAATAGGGTGAGGTAGTGCAATGTTATCACCTATGATAGTTGAAGAAATTTTTTCTCTTTCATAAATATCATTTAAGAAATCATCGCTAACGTATCCTTGCTTTTTTAATATCGTATTTAATGTAAACAATATATCATCCTTTGACATTTTTTTGTTGAAATATAGAAATCTTTCTTTAGAAAATAGGTTACCATCATTTTGTTTTTTTTCTAAAGTTTTAAGAAATTGATTAATTTTAGTCATTGAATAGTCTAAATCATTGATATTGATATAAATAAGATTATCTGCTAAAGTTTGATTTGGAATTGTTGAGATAACGAGATCAAAATTGTGATAATGTTGTTCTCGATTAAAATTCGAATACGAAAATTTGGAGATTTTAGAAAATGTATTTGGCAACAGTCGTCGTATTTTAGATTCAATAATAGAACTAAAAGTCTTGCCGCTTCCACAGATAATTGCTAATGATAGCTCGTGGTTATTGGATTCCATATTTCGTTCAATGGCATTAGCTAAATGGAGAGCAATGTAGGATATTTCATCCTCTGAAAAATGTATATTATACTGTTTGACAACTTCTTGACAGCAAGCCACGGATAATTCAAAGGCGTAAGGAAAATTATTTTTGATTGTATCTAGTATAGGATTAGAACGCTTGCCTTCTATGGTTTGGATGCTCAAAAAGAGTTTTATATGTTCAAGGAGATTAGTTTTTAATTTACAATCTGTTAGCCAATCAGCATTGGTTAATTCTGAAAGAATATCATAGATGGTGATTGTAATTTTTTCTGCAAGTTCTTGATTATTTGAAATAGTGTGATCGTCGATATAGTTTGGGAAATTTTCTGCAATTAGAAATTGAAAGTAATTCTTTTCAAAAATTGTTATGTGAATTTGAAATTGATTTTCTAAATCGGTTATAAATTTTTCAACAATTTCATTAATTGTTGTGTTTAACTGTATGTGTTGCTTAAATTGTTGAATATTATTATTGGATTTTATTCGACTAATGGCTAAAAAAATACCAGTGAATAAGTTTCGGTAAAAATAATCGGAATCTGTTTTTATACTATCTTTAAAGTACTTATTGAAAATAGTAGAGAATGTATCGTAATTAATGTTGTTACAAAAATCTTTTTCAATAGTTGATTTTGCTGTGATGTAGTTTGAAAAGTCTTCTTTAAATATTAAATCAATTATAGCTTTTCGCTTATCTTGTTCGAGTCCATTAACGATATAACCAAGATTACTTTTATTAACGAGTTTCAGATTATAGGAAGAAAAGTGATTCTTTAAGGTACGAAAATCACTATAAAGGGTATTTTGGCTGATAAAAAGAATAGACTGCAAATAGTCTTGAGTAATGTAATTATCAGTAGTAAGAAATTTCCGTACAAGATATTTAATCCTTGAATCAGATGAAGTGAATAAAAAAGTACCACTGTCTTGGTTTGTCCAAAATTTATCAAATTTTTCTTTATCTATATAGTTGATAACATATCCCTTTTTTCGAATTAAAGCAATAGTTGCTCCATTCTTAGTGATATAGTCATTAATTGTATGGATATCAGAACGGATAGTTCTATCTGAAACACCACAAAACGAACTTAATTCATTAATATGAATGGGTTCGTTTTTTTGTATTAGTAGATTTAATATATTATCTAATCTTTGGAAGTCAAATATACTCATACCTTCTTCTCCTTATATCATCTTTATTTTAGCACAAAACAAATGAATGATTTTTTACTATTTTTCCAAAAAGAAGTTGAAATAGATAAAAATAATTTTTTCCATTTTTCCAGAAATAATTGGAAAAAGCAATTAGTGACAGCGCTGTCAACGAATGATATGATATAGCTGTAAACGAAAAGAGGTGTTTGAAATGAAATTTGACAAAGAAAATATTCTTTTGAATGTTAATGTCAAAGACAAGAAAGACTTATTTGCCTATATTGCAAGATATGCAAAAAAGAAGCGGATTATTGATGATGAGCAATTATTGATTAAAGCATTTACTAATAGAGAATCAGAAGTTTCGACAGGTTTACAGAACTCATTTGCTATTCCTCACGCTAAAGCAGATTGCATAATGAAGCCCACTGTTCTTTATTTGAAATTACTTCATCCAATTGAGTGGGAGACTTTTGATGACAAACCGGTCCAAAATATTTTTGCATTATTAGTTCCAACTAAACATGAAGGAACTTTACATTTGGAAATGATTAGCAGAATTGCAACTTCTCTTTTGGATGATGAATTTATTATGATAGTTAAGAACTCATCAAATATAGATGAACTAGAAAAAACAATCATTAGTGCAATGAAGGGAGATAATTAATATGAAAATTGTCGGAATTACATCATGCCCAGCAGGGCTAGCTCACACTCCTATGGCAGCAAAAGCTTTAGAAAAAGCTGGACCTAAGCTAGGTCATACCGTTAGAATTGAACAACAAGGTTCAATGGGGCAAATCAACAAATTAACACCACAGGAAATTGCTGATGCAGATTTTGTTTTACTTGCTACGGATCAAAAAATTGTAGGTGAAGAGCGTTTTGAAGGGAAGAAAAAAATTCGAGTGAATATCTCAACATGCATTAAAGCACCTGAAGCAGTATTGAAAAAATGCATTCAAGCGGTTAGTTAGTAATAAAATGAAGGAGGAGTTAAGATGAAAAAATTTTTAAACGATGCCAAAGGACATCTGATGACTGGTATTAGTTATGCTTTACCATTGATTATAGGAGCGTCTTTGGTTATCGCGGTACCTAAGTTAATCGGTTTAGCAATGGGACATACCAGTTTAGATGGTTTTGCTGAAACTAATGGTTTTGAACACTACCTTTATTTGACAGAACAAGTTGGATGGACAGGCATTGGTCTATTAAATACAGTATTAGCAGGTTTTATTGCATATTCTATTGGCGATAAAGCTGCAATTGGTGCAGGTTTAATAGGTGGTGCTCTTGCATCTAATTCAAATGCTGGTTTTCTTGGGGCTATGGTAGCTGGATTTGTTGCTGGCTATATGGTAGTTTGGGCTAAGAAGACGGTTAAGGTTCCTGAAAAATACAGTAGTGTTTTACCATTGATTGTTTTTCCGTTCTTTGCAACTTTTGCGGTGGCTATAGTCATGGGAGTCATTCTTGCAGGTCCACTTAGTTGGATTAATACAAGTTTAGTCGCTTGGATTAAAGCGATGATTGAAAATGATGTTAATAAAGTACTTCTTGCCATGATAATGGGGGCTATGATTGGTACAGATTTAGGTGGTCCTATTAATAAAGCTGCTTGGATGGCTGGAAATGTTCTTCTTGCAGAAGGAATTTATTTGCCAGCAATTATTGTAAATGTTGCAATTTGTGCAGTTCCTCTTGGATATGCATTTGCTTCATTGTTCCATAAAGATAAATTAAGTGATGAACTTAGAGATGCTTCACGTAATAATTGGGTTATGGGATTTATTGGAATCACAGAAGGTGCCATTCCATTTACAATGGTTAGCCTCAAACTTGTTCCTATTAATATGATTGGCGGTGCAATTGCATCTGGATTAGGAATTCTATTTGGAATGTATGCTAAAATGCCTCCTGTTGGTGGAATTTATGGATTTATTACAGTTGGGAATGGTTGGGCTTATCTCGTGGGGATGTTTATAGGTGCAGCTTTCATTGGATTTGTTGCTCCGTTGATTGTCAACTTTAAAGATTCTGATGATGTTGAAGATGTTGATATAGACGACATTGAAATTAGCTTTGAATAATATTATAGGGCACATATATGTGCTCTTTATTTCTAGAAAGTAGAGAATAATATGAAGAAAACAGTACATGTAGTTCCACATTCTCATTGGGATAGAGAATGGTATTTTACAACAAGTCGTTCAAAAATTTATTTAATGAATAACTTAAAAAGAGTTATTTCATTATTACAGGAAGATAATGGATATAACCGTTATACCCTAGATGGTCAAGTTTCTTTATTAGATGATTACTTGGCTTGGTGCCCTGAAGATAAAGAAGTTATCAGGGAGTTAGTACAGGAGGGAAAATTGATTATTGGTCCATGGTACACACAAACGGATCAGATGGTTATTTCTGGTGAAAGTATTGTTCGAAATTTACTTTATGGTATAAATATATCGAAAAAATTTGGAAAGCATATGAATGTAGGCTATGTTCCAGATTCGTTTGGGCAATCTGCTGCTATGCCACAGATTTATAAAGAATTTGGCATTGATGATACCTTATTTTGGCGTGGCGTTAGTGATGAGGATACTCATAAAACTGAGTTTAAATGGCGAGGGGAGGATGGTTCAACAGTAAATGCTTATCAGATTCAAGCTGGATATTATATCGGTGGGGATATTCCTGAAGAGGCAGAAAATCTTAAAAATTATTTGCATAATGAACCTTTTAAAAGTTTATGGGAAAGAAGTAGTACGAATCAGGTCCTCTTTCCAAACGGATTTGATCAAGCTCCTGCACGTGAAAATTTAACTGATATTTTAGGTAAAATGCAAAAGTTTTATGCAGGGGAGTATGAATTTAAAATTTCTACTTACTCGGATTATATACGTAAAGTTAAAGAACAACATCCAGAATTAGAAGAAATAGCTGGGGAACTTTTGAACGGAAAACTAATGCGGATTCATAAATCAATATACTCTTCTAGATCTGATTTAAAGAAGTTAAATACACAAGTTCAGAATTATATTGTTAATATATTAGAACCATTACTTTCTCTTTCGCAATCTTTAGGATTTGACTATCCTGTGGAGGTAGTTAAGGAAATTTGGAAATTAATGTTTGAAAATGCTGCTCATGATTCAATTGGTTCGTGTGTATCAGATACAACCAATGAAGATGTTTATTTAAGATACAAAAAAGCGCGTGATTTGGCTGAAAATTTAGCTGAATTGAAAATGCGTGAGATTGTTATGCGAATTGAGAGCGATGAAGCAATAACGGCAACTGTTTTCAATCTTTCTGGTCGTAAAAAAGAAGGAGTGATAGAAACAATATTTTATACTCCACAACTTGACTTTGCAATAAAAGATAAAGAAGGCAAACAATATCAATATACGGTGACTTCTATCGAAGATCAAACTGATTATATTTTAGGACAAGGTAATATTTTAGATTCTACAAAGATTTATAAACCAGATAAAATATACAAGGTGGCGATAGCGATTAGTTTTGATAGTTTACCAACATTTGGCTACAAGAGTTTCTACTTGGATTTAGGAGGGAATAGTCATGATAAACTAGAGGAGAATTTAGCTAGCAGAATTGAAAACGAATTTTATAGTATTACTGTTAATGCAAATAATACTCTAGATATACTTGATAAAAAAAGCGGTAAGCTTTATCAAAACCAAGGAATAATTCAAGAAAATGGTGATGCAGGAGATTCGTTCAATTATTCTCCACCTAGAGAAGATCTGATAATTAATTCTTTTGAGTTTTGCCCTAAGGTGGAAGTTAAAACTTCTAAGGTTATCAGTAAAATGACATTATCTTATCAGTTTAAGGTTCCAAAAAACTTAGAAAAACGTGCATGTGGGATTAAAGATACCCACTTACCAATACAACTATCAGTAGTATTAAAATCTAAATCTCCTATTATAGAATTCTACTTCAAGGTTGATAACCGTTTTGTGGATAGTCACCGTATGTGTGTTTTATTTAATAGTGAAATTGCTTCAAAATTTTCACTAGCTGATCATCAGTTTGGAACGATTAAACGTCCTGTTGTCCGAAAAGAAATGAAACTTTGGAAGACGGAGCCAGATAAGTGGAATGAGGTCCCAATTTCTATTGAAACTTGTCAGTCATTCGTGGGACTAGATAATGATATTCGAGGAGTCGCTGTAATTCCAAAAGGTGTCAGAGAATATGAAATTATTGGTTCGAAGTATGATACCATCCGATTAACATTATTTAGAACGTATGGATATATGGGGAAAGAAAATCTTTTATACCGTCCAGGAAGAGCCTCAGGAGAAACTGTTATTGCCACGCCAGATGCTCAATGTCATAAAGAAATGACGTTTGCTTTTTCAGTCATATATTACCAAGGAAATATGAATACATATGGATTAGCAGAAGTGGTTAATGAATATTTGAAGGAGTTTCAAATTTATCAATATGCTGATTATTTAAATACTCGTTTACGGTTTACACAGTTTAGTGTTCCTAAAACTCTTAGTCAAAAATATTCATTATTAAATATTAAGGGAGATGCTATTTTAAGTATTGTAAAGAAAGCAGAAGAGCGCCCGGGTTATATTCTCAGATTCTATAACGGAAATTATAAACAGACATGTAGTGGAGAAGTTGAATTTTATGAACAACCTAAAACTATTGAGTGTGTAGATTTAAAGGAGGAAATCAAGCAAAAACTAGAAATAACAGGTAGAAAAGTTGTTATTCCGAATTTGACTCATAATAAGTTTGTAACATTATATGTAGAGTTTTAAAATCATATTTCAATCATTAGATTTTATGTCTAATTTTTGGTGGTATCGTCCACGTGGGGGATTCCTTTTGTAGGATTTATATTTTCTTCCCCATCGTTCGTTTTTTATCTTTCTTTGCTAACTACCTCCTCTTTTTCGTTGCTCTTTTGCCTCGCATATGTTATATTAATAGTAGTGGATTGTAACGAAACTGTAATATTAATAGATAAAGGTAAGTGGTGGAAGTGATGGAAAATACTAATTCAAATAATCATCGATTGTTGATTCAGAAGCTGCTTGTTAGTATTCATTACTTGACACTTTTCAGAGATGAGATTGTTTTGGTTGAAAAGACTCCGTCATTGTTGGGGGCGTCTTTTTCGCCTTATGTAGTTCAATCAGAGTTGGGTGAAATTTTAGCGGCTGTTGATGCGCTTTCTAAGCAAGAAAAATTGATTAAATCAACGTTTTGGTATGATGAAGCATCTTTTAGATTGATGAATCACTCTTTGGATATTGTCGGTAATTGGATTCGTGGGATTGATAATGTTTTAGAAATCTGTGAGTCAAAATCTGTTTTTCAAGCGATTCTTGGTGATAAGCGCCAGCGTGTTTTTGGTGTGCTGATTGATGTTTTTACTTCAATTCGAATTACCAATTTATCAATCAAGGAAGAATCAGAATACCCTATTTTAGTTGACCCTTTGCAAGCGGTAGAATATCAAAAAAGGGAAACGAAAAAAGCCGAATTATTGGCTAAAATTGATGCCTTGACCCCTAGAAAATCAGAACAGAGTCTTGAAGTTGATAAAGATGTCCAAGATGTCCCTATCCTTGAGAATAAAGAAGATGAGCTTGTAGCTGAAACGCAATCAGTTGAGCTAGAGATTGACGAGGAAGAACCGTCTGATGATGTTGAAGAAGAGGTTGCTGGTGTTCAAGCTGAAGTTGAGGATGCTACCGAATTAATAGCTGAGGTCGAAGAAGAGTCTAAAGAGACAGAGAGTGTATCTGATGCTCCTCTTGCTACGCTTCTTGATGAGGAAGAGTCAGAGCTTGAGCTTACAGAAATTAGTCGTGAGGCTGCTATCAAGCAATTCCGTCATTATCTTTTTGACCATAAAGGGATGATTTATGTTGCAGATGCTCAAGATGATTTAAAACGTGAAATCAAATTTTACAATGCATTTGATCGTTTTGAGGGTGCTTTTGATGAAATATCAGATATTCTAGTTCTTATGGAAAAAATCTTAGAAGATTTGGAAGAACGTGATGAAGAAACATTTGATGACGAAGGAAACTTAACGAGTGAGCCAACAGAACCAATCTATCTTCTTATCTATGGGCAAAATCTATTAATGGAGGATAGTCGCTTTGAAAGTCTCTTATTAGAACTTCAGCACTTTTCAAATCGTTCAGATTTACACATTTCAGCCTACAAAGCTTATGAATAAAAGTAAAAGAAGGTCACTTCACTTGTGCCTTCTTTTTATTTTTGGGTATTATGTCGATAAGTAGGAGATGATGCAGAAGTGCCTACAAAAGAGAGAAAAAGCTTGAAATCACTTTTTGAAATTGTTATTATGCAACTTAGAAGTGATGATTTAGAAATAAGTGAGAGTTTTGATAACTTTAAATGATGTTAACGCTAACAATCATTCTTACAAAACTAATTGACAATCATCTTAAAACGCGTTATAATAATAAAAATTTGAAAACCTTTAATTAAGTCCAGAGAGACTTTCAAGGTTACTGTAAAAAAAGAGTTTTAACTCTAATAAAAGGTATGAGTGTGCTTTGGTGTACTCTGCTTATTTTGCTGTAACCTTGCCTTCTGGCGAGGTTTTTTGTGTGAAAGGAATGTTATGAATCCAAGTTGTAAAAACAAACCTTTGGTGTTGAAAGAAGATTTACTTATTGTTAGTCAAAGAGAGATTGCTCCACGTATTTTTGAGATGACATTATCAGGAGAAATGGTCTTGGATATGGCTTCCGGTCAATTCTTACATCTGCGTGTGCCTGACCCAAGTAAATTGTTACGTCGTCCGATTTCGATTTGTCAGATTGATAAAGTTAATAAAATGGCAACGATTGTGTATCGTGTGGAGCGTGCAGGAACAGCGATTTTATCGCAAATGAAGGCTGGTGACCGTGTTGACACAATGGGGCCTCAAGGGAATGGATTCGATTTGTCGGTGGTGACATCAGGTCAAAAAACGTTGCTAATTGGTGGTGGAATTGGTGTACCTCCTTTGGTTGAGACAGCTAAACAACTCGCTGCTAAGGGTGTTGACGTCACTTCTGTTCTTGGTTTTGCCAGTAAAGAGGCTGTGATTCTGGAAGAAGAATTGTCAGCTTATGGCAAAGTTTATGTCACAACAGATGACGGCTCTTATGGTATTAAAGGCTATGTCTCAACGGTCGTCGATGATTTGGTGCAGAACGAAACGTATGATGCGATTTATTCATGTGGTGCGCCAGGCATGTTAAAATACGTTGACCAAAAATTTGAAAATCATCCGCATGCCTACCTGTCAATGGAATCGCGTATGGCGTGTGGTATGGGAGCTTGCTATGCTTGTGTTGTTCATTTAAAAAATGCACAAGAAGCGGCTAATAAACGTGTGTGCGAAGACGGACCGGTTTTTGAAACTGGTAACATCATCTTATAAGGAGGTCTTATGTCAGAAAATCGTTTAGCGGTCAGTCTCCCAGGGCTTGACTTGAAAAATCCAATTATCCCAGCATCAGGTTGTTTTGGCTTCGGTCAAGAATATGCTAAATATTACGATTTAGATAAGCTTGGCTCAATCATGATTAAAGCGACAACCAAAGATGCTCGTTTTGGAAATCCAACACCGCGTGTGGCTGAAACGCCGTCAGGAATGTTAAATGCTATTGGTTTGCAAAATCCAGGTGTGGATGTTGTTTTGGCTGAAAAGCTACCGTGGTTAGCGCAGCATTATCCAAAATTGCCGATTATTGCCAATGTTGCGGGCTTTTCAAATGATGAGTATGCTTATGTGTCTGAAAAGATTTCAAAAGCTTCAAATATTAAAGCTATCGAGCTTAATATTTCTTGTCCTAACGTTGACCATGGTAATCATGGTTTATTGATTGGACAAGTGCCAGAATTGGCTTATGCAGCAGTAAAAGCGAGTGTTGAGCATTCTGATGTGCCAGTTTATGTTAAATTAACACCGAGCGTGGCTGATATCACAACAGTTGCTAAGGCTGTTGAAGAAGCTGGTGCAACAGGATTTACCATGATTAATACTTTGGTTGGTATGCGATTTGATTTGAAAACTCGTAAGCCAATTATTGCTAACGGTACTGGTGGCATGAGCGGTCCAGCGGTTTTTCCAGTAGCTCTAAAACTCATTCGTCAAGTGGCGCAAAGTACGGATTTGCCAATCATCGGTATGGGTGGTGTGGATTCGGCAGAAGCTGCTATTGAAATGATGATTGCTGGCGCGTCAGCAATTGGCGTTGGAACAGCTAATTTTGCAGATCCATATGCTTGTCCAAATATTATTGATCGTTTGCCAGAAGTTATGGATAAATACGGCATTGAAAATCTTGAAATCTTACGATGTGAGGTTAGGCAAGAATTACGTGGAAAATAAGCTCTGCTATTTTTCCAAAAAGTCAAGTAAATTTTTGACTTTACCAGTAAAAAAAGATATAATATTAACAACTGAATAACCTTTAATTGAGTCCAGAGAGGCGAGAAAGGTTCGTGAAAAAAGAAGATAAAAAGTCTTTGAATGATGGGTGTTTGCTACCCTGCTTTTCGTGTGACCTCGCCCTTTGGCGAGGTTTTCTTTGTAGAAAAAGGAGAAAAAATGCACGAAAGTCGTCCGATTATTGCTCTTGATTTTCCGTCATTTGATGATGTGAAATCATTTCTTGCTTTGTTCCCTGCTGATGAAAAACTTTATGTTAAGATTGGTATGGAGCTATATTATGCAGCAGGACCAGAAATTGTCCGTTATGTCAAATCGCTTGGACATTCTGTTTTTCTAGATTTAAAATTACATGACATTCCAAATACAGTCAAATCAGCTATGCGTGTGTTATCAAATCTTGGTGTCGATATGACTAATGTTCATGCTGCTGGTGGCGTTGAAATGATGAAAGCAGCGCGTGAAGGTCTTGGACAAGGTCCGAAACTAATCGCGGTAACACAGTTAACGTCAACGTCAGACGAACAGATGAAAGCTGATCAAAATATCCAAACAAGCTTAGTGGAATCCGTTTTGCATTATGCTAAGAAAGCAAACGAAGCTGGTCTTGATGGTGTGGTTTGTTCAGCACGTGAGGTTGCAGTTATTAAAGACACAACTTCTGAAGATTTCGTTTGCTTGACACCAGGTATTCGTCCTGCGGGAGCTGCTGTCGGTGATCAAAAACGTGTAATGACCCCAAGTCAAGCTAGTACCATTGGCTCAAGCTATATTGTTGTTGGACGCCCAATTACAAAAGCGGATGATCCTGTTGCGGCTTACAAAGCCATTTACGATGAATGGAATGTTTAGTATTGGAATACTAAAATTGTTTTAGGGTTGGTATGGAGTTAACAATGAGGCAATCTTACACAGCGGTTATTGATAGACCAATCGGTTATCAAGATAGATACGGGAATAACTATCCAATCAATTATGATTACATTCCAAATCTGATTGGAGGTGATGGTGAGTGGCAAGATGTCTATATTATTTCAGAGAATATCTCAGCTCCCCTAGAAGTATTCGAAGGGGAATTAGTAGCCATTAGTCATTGTGCTGATGATGTGGAGACTAAATGGATTTTAATAACCGCTGGTGAACTAGTTACTTATGACCAAATAAAACAAGCAACCCATTTTTTAGAACAATATTTTACATCAACCATTGAGTTATTATAGAAAAGAGGAATATTATGACTTTAGCATCACAAATTGCATCAGATTTGCTTGATATTCGAGCTGTTTACTTGAAACCAAACGATCCATTTACTTGGGCATCTGGTATTAAATCACCAATTTACACAGATAATCGTGTGACGCTTTCATATCCTGAAACGCGTACATTGATTGAAAATGGTTTTGTTGAAAAAATCAAAGAAGAATTTCCTGAAGTAGAAGTGATTGCAGGGACAGCAACAGCAGGAATCCCTCACGGTGCGATTATTGCTGACAAGATGAACCTTCCATTTGCTTACATTCGTAGCAAACCAAAAGATCACGGAGCTGGTAATCAAATCGAAGGTCGTGTGACAAAAGGTCAAAAAATGGTCGTCGTTGAAGACCTTATTTCAACTGGTGGCTCTGTACTAGAAGCTGTTGCAGCAGCAGAACGTGAAGGTGCTGATGTCATCGGAGTTGTGGCTATCTTTACTTATGAATTGCCTAAAGCAACTGAAAACTTTGAAAAAGCAGGTGTTAAATTGGTGACACTTTCTAACTATACTGAATTAATCAAAGTTGCTAAGGTGCAAGGTTATATCACAGCTGACGACCTTCAATTACTACATAAATTTAAAGAAAATCAAGAAACTTGGCGTGATTAATCAAGTTTAGTATTTGGCTACTAAAGTAAAATTGCTTTAGTGGCTTTCTTGGTTTAAAGGATGAAAGGAGTAAAAAAGATGAAACTTTCTTGTACATTTGAAGATAATATTTTGCCAGACGTTTATGCTAAGAAAGCAAAGGTACAAGTAAAGGGAAATGCAGTGGTTTCTTTTCCGTTTACGATTGAAGATGTTCCTGAAAAAACGAAAAGTTTTGCATGGACATTTGTTGATTATGATTCTATTCCTGTCTGCGGTTTTGCTTATATTCATTGGGTTGTTGCCAATGTTTCAGCTGATGTAACAGTGATTTCAGAAGATTTTTCACGTCTAGACAATAAGCATGCACATGGCAAGAATAGCTTAGTTAGTAAATTACTAAATGAGGATTACTCAGACATTGACGAAGGGTATATGGGACCATATCCACCTGATAAAGACCATATCTATACCCTTACAGTTTATGCACTAGATTGTGAATTACCATTGGCAAATGGTTTCTACATGAATGAGCTATTGCATGCTATGGAAGGACATGTGTTAGCAAAAGAAAAACTAGATTTAGTAGGGAAATACTAAGACAAAAAGGAGTAAACATGCAACATTCAACTTGGCATGAGTTAATCAAAAAAGAATTGCCAGAGCATTATTTTGGCAAGATAAATCAATTTATGGATTATGTTTATCAGCAGGAGTTGATTTACCCACCACGTGAGAAAGTTTTTAATGCCATTCAGACCACTCCGCTAGAGGACGTTAAGGTGGTGATTATTGGTCAAGATCCTTATCATGGACCTAATCAGGCACAGGGATTGTCATTTTCTGTCCCAGAGAATATTCCTGCGCCACCGTCTCTTCAAAATATTCTTAAAGAATTATCAGATGATTTAGGGCAACGAGACCATCATGATTTGACACCATGGGCACAGCAAGGGGTGTTGCTTCTAAATGCGTGTTTGACGGTTCCTGCAGGACGTGCTAATGGTCATGCAGGACAGATTTGGGAGCCTTTTACAGATGCTATCATTAAAGTAGTCAATCAAAAGGAAACGCCAGTTGTCTTTATTCTGTGGGGTGGATATGCTCGTAAGAAAAAGGCGTTGATTACTAATCCAATTCATCATGTCATTGAAAGTGCACACCCAAGTCCACTTTCAGCATATCGTGGTTTCTTTGGTAGCCACCCTTTTTCGCGAGCAAATGCTTATTTAACTCAAGACGGGCTTGAAGCAATCGATTGGTTAAAATAATAGGAAAAACAGATGATTTATTTTTTAGCAAGTAATCCCATCATTTATGAAAAAAGACGTCTTAATCCCGCAAATGCTTTTGTTAATCTTTTGAAAGAACACCTGCCTAGCAAGTTTAGCGCTCTTTTTGTATGTTCGGATCCGAACGATAACACGTTTACAGATCAATATGCTGCTGATGTAAAAACGGCTTTTGAAGCCGAAGGCATGACATTTGAAAAATATGCGGTGCTGGATAATCGAACGGCAAATCAGGCTTCCAGCTTGGTAGCTGAGGCGGACTTGATTTTCTTAGCGGGTGGGCATGTGCCTACACAGAATGCTTTTCTGAATTCAGTTGGTATGCGTGAACTGCTGCAAAGCAGCGATAAACTTGTCATCGGCTCAAGTGCAGGTTCTATGAATGCGGCGGAGCTTGTTTATGCACAACCAGAAGAAGCAGGCGAAGCGATTTCAAAAGATTATCAGCGTTTTTTAGATGGTCTTGGAATTACCCAAGTCCAGTTAATTCCACACTATCAAGAAACAAAGCATCACATGCTTGATGGGCTTCGTGTTTTCGAAGATATTACCTATCCAGATAGTAATGGTCGCTGTTTTTATGCCATTTGTGACGGTAGTTTTCTGTATGGGAATGGAACTGTTGAAACGATTTACGGTGAAGCTTACCGTATCAAAAATGGCGCATTGTCGCAGATAAATGCTGAAAATGAAACTTATCAATTTAGAAAGTGAGTTTAGTATGTTATTAATTAAAAATGGTCGTGTTGTTGATCCAAAATCTGGTTTTGATCAGGTTGTAGATATTCTTGTTGACGGCAAAAAAATTATTAAAATTGCTGATTCGATTGAAGAAGCTAGCGCTGAAATCATTGATGCGACAGGGCTTGTTGTAGCACCTGGTTTGGTTGATATTCATGTGCATTTTCGTGAACCAGGGCAAACACACAAAGAGGATATTCACACAGGTGCTCTTGCAGCTGCAGCTGGTGGTTTCACTTCTGTTGTTATGATGGCAAATACCAATCCAACGATTTCAGATGTAAAAACGCTAAAAGAGGTTTTAGCGAGTGCTGCTAAGGAAGATGTGCATGTTTACACAAATGCAACTGTAACGAAAAACTTTGACGGTCAACATTTGACTGATTTTAAAGCCCTTCTTGAAAATGGTGCACTCAGTTTTTCAGATGACGGTATTCCGCTTCAAAGCACGAAAGTATTGAAAGAAGCGCTAGATTTGGCGAAAGCGAACAATACTTTTGTTGCCGTTCACGAAGAAGACCCTGAATTGAATGGTATTCTTGGATTTAATGAGCAGATCGCACGTGATAAATTCCATTTTTGTGGGGCAACAGGTGTGGCAGAATACAGCATGATTGCGCGTGATGTCATGATTGCTTACGACCGTGGCGCGCATTTGCATATCCAACATTTATCAAAAGCAGAATCTGTTAAGGTGGTCGAATTCGCTCAACAACTTGGTGCTAATGTTACTGCTGAAGCAGCGCCACAACATTTCTCAAAAACAGAAGACTTGCTGTTAATTAAGGGCTCTGCAGCTAAGATGAATCCACCACTTCGTACCGAAAAAGACCGTTTAGCTGTTATCGAAGGTTTGAAATCTGGTGTCATTTCAGTGATTGCTACTGACCATGCACCACATCACGCAGATGAGAAAAATGTTGATGACATCACAAAAGCCCCATCAGGTATGACAGGACTTGAAACATCATTGTCACTTGGTTTGACGAATTTAGTAGCGACAGGTGATTTAACTTTGTCTGAATTATTGGCTAAAATGACGATTAATCCGTCATCAATGTACGATTTCGATGCAGGGTATTTGGCGGAAAATGGTCCTGCGGATATCGTTATTTTCGCAGATAAGGAAGAACGTATTGTATCAGACCATTTTGCTTCGAAAGCATCAAATTCACCATTTATCGGTGAAAAATTACAAGGTGTTGTTAAATATACCATCTGTGACGGTAAAATTATTTACCAAGCGTCATAAAAAAAGCGGACTAGTTTTTCTAGTCCACTTTTTGTTTGCTTAAATTTAATCCCCAAGGAACAAGGTTTTCTTCATGTTTTCGAATGCGTGTGATATTGTCTTTGTGTCTAATAATGATAATACTTGCAATTAACACGATGATTAGCGTAAAGAGCAAATCGTAGTGTGGTAATAAAAAACCAAATGCTGGAAAGATAAGGACACTAACAACAGCCACAGCAGCGGCGACAACACTTGACAAGGAAATCATGCTAAAGAGATACAATGTTCCAACAAATATAATCCATAAATAAAATAGGAACATTGGTGCAAATCCCAAAAGTACACCAGCACTAGTCGCCACAGCTTTACCACCTTTAAATTTGGCAAAAATCGGAAACGTATGTCCGATAATAGCAAAAAGTCCGATCAATATCGGAGATACTGCCGTAACACCGAGAATATGCGGAAGTAATGTGGCTACCGTTCCTTTTAACATATCAATGATAAACGTCACCGTACCAGCTTTTGGTCCTAGGACACGAAAAGTATTAGTTGTTCCTGTATTACCACTGCCGTGTTCTCTTAAATTGACGTGGTAAAAGAATTTTCCAATCCATAATCCTGTTGGAATAGATCCTAATAAATATGCAATCACAATCAAAACTAAAATTTTCATGTTTTCATTATATCATATTCAAGTTGGGATAGAAGAAAAATTTGAAAAATAAATGACTTGATTATTCAAAGTAAAACAATGGTAGCGCTTTAAAAATTTACAGTAAAATGAGTGAAAAAAGGCAAAATGACGTGCAAAATCGTCAGAATTTTTGATTTTTTTTTGCAAAAATCAGAAAAAACTTGTAATATAAAAAAGATGAACTATTTGGAGGTCACTTTTGGCTAAAAAAGAAATTAATGTAAATAATTATAATGACGATGCGATTCAGGTCTTGGAAGGATTGGATGCTGTTCGTAAACGTCCAGGGATGTATATCGGTTCTACAGATGCGACTGGTCTTCATCATTTAGTTTGGGAAATTGTCGATAATGCTGTCGATGAGGCGCTTTCTGGTTTTGGTAATCAGATTGACGTGATTATCAATTCTGATGGTAGTGTGACAGTTAGTGACCAAGGACGTGGAATGCCAACTGGTAAGCACGCTATGGGGATCCCAACAGTTGAGGTTATCTTTACCGTTCTCCACGCAGGTGGTAAATTCGGTCAAGGTGGCTATAAGACATCTGGCGGTCTGCATGGAGTAGGTTCTTCGGTTGTTAATGCGCTTTCTAGCTGGCTTGAAGTTGAAATCACACGTGACGGTGCCGTTTACAAGCAACGTTTTGAAAATGGTGGGAAACCAGTTACTACGCTTAAAAAAATCGGCACAGCATCAAAATCAAAATCAGGGACAAAAGTCACTTTTATGCCTGATGACACAATTTTCTCGACAATTGATTTTAAGTTTAACACGATTGCTGAGCGCTTGAAAGAATCTGCTTTCTTGCTTAAGGATGTGACATTGACTTTGACAGATAATCGTCCAGAAGAAGCAGAACATTTGGAATTTCATTATGAAAATGGGGTTCAAGATTTTGTTGAATACCTCAATGAAGACAAGGAAACGTTGACACCAGTTATTTCAGTTACAGGTGAAGACCAAAATTTCCAAGTTGAAGTCGCTCTCCAATATAACGACGGTTTTTCTGATAATATCCTTTCTTTTGTTAACAATGTTCGTACAAAAGACGGTGGTACGCATGAAACTGGTCTGAAATCAGCTATTACTAAGGCAATGAATGATTATGCTCGTAAGTCTGGTTTGCTAAAAGAAAAAGATAAGAATTTAGAAGGTTCTGATTACCGTGAAGGCTTGTCAGCGGTGCTTTCAATTCTTGTGCCAGAAGAACATTTACAATTTGAAGGGCAAACCAAAGACAAACTCGGAAGCCCATTAGCACGTCCGATTGTTGACGGAATCGTTTCTGAAAAATTAACGTATTTCCTTTTAGAAAACGGCGAAATTGCTTCAAACCTTGTTCGCAAAGCAATTAAAGCGCGTGATGCCAGAGAAGCAGCGCGCAAGGCGCGTGACGAATCACGTAACGGTAAGAAAAATAAAAAAGATAAGGGCTTGCTTTCTGGTAAATTAACGCCAGCACAGTCTAAGAATCCTAAGAAAAACGAATTATACCTAGTCGAAGGGGATTCTGCCGGTGGTTCAGCTAAACAAGGTCGTGACCGCAAATTCCAAGCGATTCTACCATTGCGTGGTAAAGTGTTGAATACGGCCAAAGCTAAGATGTCTGACATTGTGAAAAACGAAGAAATCAATACCATGATTTACACAATTGGAGCGGGTGTTGGTGCAGAATTTAATGTTGAAAATTCTAACTACGATAAGATTATTATCATGACCGATGCCGATACCGACGGTGCTCACATTCAAACGCTTTTATTAACGTTCTTTTATCGTTATATGCGTCCGCTAGTTGAGACTGGACACGTCTATATTGCTCTTCCACCTCTTTATAAAATGTCAAAAGGTAAAGGCAGGAAAGAGCAAGTGGAGTATGCATGGACAGATGGCGAGTTAGAAGAATTACGTCAAAAATTTGGTAAAGGTGCTCAGCTACAACGTTATAAAGGTCTTGGGGAAATGAATGCTGACCAACTTTGGGAAACAACCATGAATCCAGAAACACGCACCTTAATTCGTGTAACAATTGAAGACTTAGCACGTGCCGAACGCCGTGTCAATGTCCTCATGGGCGACAAAGTTGAACCACGCCGTAAATGGATTGAGGACAACGTCAAATTCACCCTAGAAGAAAATACGGTGTTTTAATCAGTCGTTGAAAGTGACCAGTAACGCTCCATTATTTGTTTAAAATGATGAGCTTAAATTATAATTTTTGATGTAAGATAAAAAGGATAATAAACATGTCAAATGTACAAAATATGTCTCTTGAAGACATTATGGGAGATCGTTTTGGGCGATATTCCAAATATATTATTCAAGAGCGGGCTTTGCCAGATATTCGTGATGGCTTGAAGCCTGTTCAACGCCGTATCCTTTATTCAATGAATAAAGACGGCAATACCTTTGATAAAGGTTTCCGTAAATCGGCGAAATCCGTCGGTAACGTTATGGGGAATTTCCACCCACACGGTGACTCTTCAATTTATGACGCCATGGTGCGTATGAGTCAAGATTGGAAGAATCGTGCGACTTTAATTGAAATGCACGGTAACAACGGTTCTATGGACGGTGACCCACCAGCTGCCATGCGTTATACCGAAGCACGCTTGTCAGAAATTGCGGGTTATTTACTCCATGATATTGACAAAGATACTGTTCCTTTTGCTTGGAACTTTGATGATACCGAAAAAGAACCAACGGTTTTACCTGCGGCTTTTCCAAATTTATTGGTAAATGGTGCGACAGGGATTTCAGCAGGTTATGCAACGGATATTCCGCCACATAATTTAGCAGAAGTGATTGATGCGGTTGTTTACCTCATTGATCATCCTAATGCTAAATTGGATAAATTAATGGCATTCTTGCCTGGACCAGATTTTCCTACTGGTGCGATTATTCAAGGTAAAGATGGTATTCGTAAAGCTTATGAGACTGGTAAAGGTCGTGTTGTGGTTCGCTCACGCACAGACATTGAAAGTCTCAAAGGTGGTAAAAAACAGATTGTCGTTACAGAAATTCCTTATGAAGTTAATAAAGCGGTACTTGTTAAGAAAATCGATGATGTTCGTGTGAATAATAAAGTGCCTGGTATCGCGGAAGTTCGTGATGAATCCGACCGTGATGGTCTGCGTATTGCTATTGAGCTTAAAAAAGATGCTGACGAACAAACTGTTCTCAACTATCTTTTGAAATACACAGATTTGCAGGTGAATTACAATTTCAACATGGTTGCCATTGATAACTACACACCACGTCAGGTTGGTACCATTCCAATGTTGACAAGTTATATTGCGCACCGTAAAGAAATTATCGTTGCTCGTTCGAAATTTGATAAAGAAAAAGCTGAAAAACGCCTTCATATCGTGGAAGGTTTGATTCGTGTGATTTCGATTCTTGACGATGTTATCGCGCTTATTCGTGCGTCTGAAAATAAAGCTGACGCTAAAGAAAATTTGAAAGTTAGCTATGAATTCTCGGAAGAACAAGCCGAAGCAATCGTCACATTGCAATTGTACCGTTTGACAAATACTGATATTGTAACGCTTGAAAATGAAGAAGCAGAGCTTCGTGAACGTATTACAATGCTTAAAGCCATTATCGGCGATGAACGTACCATGTACAATGTCATGAAACGTGAATTGCGTGAAGTTAAGAAAAAATTTGCTACACCACGTTTGACAGAATTGCAAGCTGAAGCTGAAACAATTGAAATTGATGTAGCAAGCTTGATTGTTGAGGAAGATACCTTTGTTAGCGTAACGAAAGGCGGTTATATCAAACGTACCAGCCCACGTTCTTACAACGCTTCGACAGTTGAAGAAATTGGAAAACGTGATGATGATGAGCTGATTTTCGTAGCACAAGCTAAGACAACGCAGCACTTGCTGATTTTCACAAATCTTGGTAATGTCATTTACCGTCCAATCCATGAATTGACTGATATTCGTTGGAAAGATATCGGTGAACACTTGTCGCAAACCATTACCAACTTTGCGACAGATGAATACGTTTTGTATGCTGAAATTGTTGATGATTTCGGTTCACAAACCTACTTTGCTGCAACAAAACTTGGACAAATCAAACGCTTTGAACGCAAGGAATTCACACCTTGGCGCACTTACAAATCAAAATCAGTTAAATATGCTAAGTTAAAAAATGCTGATGATAGTGTCGTTACCATCTCACCAATTGCGTTAGACGACGTAATGAGTGTGACACACAACGGTTACGCACTGCATTTCAATATCGAAGAAGTGCCAGTCGTTGGCGCAAAAGCAGCAGGGGTCAAGGCAATCAACCTTAAAGACGATGATTTCGTAGCCTCAGCCTTTGTTGCCAATACAGATAGTTTCTTTATCTTAACACAACGTGGTAGCCTTAAACGTATGGCGACAGAGCTTATTCCAGCTACAAGCCGTGCAAATCGTGGTTTGCAAGTCTTACGCGAACTCAAATCAAAACCACATCGTGTCTTTATGGCTGGACCAGTTCATACTTCTAATGACGTGCAAAACCTTGATTTATTCACTATTAGCACAGTAGATTCTGATGATGTTGAAACATTAGAGGTTCATTCGAATAAAGGTACTGTTTACCAAGCCATTTTAGAAGATTTAAACCTTTCTGAACGTACAAGTAACGGTTCATTTATCTCAGATAAAATTTCTGATGAAGGTGTCTTTAACGCACGAATCAAATAAATTCATAAGTCGGGGAAAAGGCCCCGATTTATTTTTAAAACTAAATTTTCAGAATTTTATGAAAAACCACTTGAAAAAAGATTTAAAAAGCGTACAATAAGATAAAAACAAAGAAAGAGGATTTAACATGACAGTAGATTTAGACTGGGAAAACCTAGGATTTGCCTATCATAAATTACCATTTCGATATATTTCATATTATAAAGACGGTCAGTGGGATGACGGACAATTAACAGAAGATGCAACGCTTCATATTTCAGAAGCGTCTCCAGCTTTGCATTATGGTCAACAAGCGTTTGAAGGCTTGAAAGCTTATCGCACAAAAGATGGCTCTGTTCAATTATTCCGCCCAAATATGAATGCAGAACGTTTGCAACGCACAGCAGACCGCCTTCTTATGCCACAAGTGCCAACTGAAAAATTCATTGATGCCGCTAAGCAAGTTGTGCGCGCCAATGAAGAATTCGTCCCACCATATGGTACAGGTGCAACTCTTTATCTACGTCCTCTTTTGATTGGTGTTGGTGATATGATTGGTGTTCACCCAGCTGATGCATACATTTTCACTATTTTTGCCATGCCAGTTGGAAATTACTTCAAAGGTGGCTTAGTGCCAACAAACTTCTTGATTCAAGATGAATATGACCGTGCTGCACCAAATGGTACAGGTGCCGCAAAAGTTGGTGGTAACTACGCAGCAAGCCTTCTTCCAGGGAAAGTGGCGCACGACCGCAAGTTTTCTGACGTTATTTATCTTGACCCAGCCACTCATACCAAAATTGAAGAAGTCGGTTCGGCAAACTTCTTCGGTATTACAGCGGATAGTGAATTTATCACACCGCTTAGTCCATCTATTTTGCCATCTATCACAAAATATTCGCTTCTTTATTTGGCAGAGCACCGCTTTGGCATGAAAGCTATCCAAGGTGACGTAAAACTTGATGAATTGGATAAATTCGTTGAAGCTGGTGCTTGTGGTACAGCAGCCGTTATTTCACCAATCGGTGGTGTTCAACATGGAGATGACTTCCATGTCTTTTATAGCGAAACAGAAGTAGGTCCTGTAACCCGTAAACTTTATGACGAGCTTGTTGGTATCCAGTTTGGTGATATTGAAGCTCCAGAAGGTTGGATTTACAAAGTTGACTAAAAAATGAAAGCTTGCTCTTGCAAGCTTTTTCATTTTCATGTAAAATGGGTAAAGTGAGGTGAAAGAATGAGCAAAAAAGATAAGAAAATCGAAATTCAACTAGCTGATGCTAAGGTTGAAATCAATAACGCCAAAGTTGAAGGCTACACTTTGACAGCTGGTAAAAAAATCATTGGTGAAATCGCTGAATTAGATGGTAAGTTTGCAATTGTCAAGAATGGAGAAGTCGGAGCCTTCTTCAAGACATTAGAACAAACGATTGAAAGTATTATTGAAAATTACAATCTTAATCGCTAAAAAAAGCCGAAAAGTACTTGCAAGAGGACAAAAACTATGTTAGAATAGTTTTTGTTGTAACGGAAGGGTAGCGAAGAGGCTAAACGCGGCGGACTGTAAATCCGCTCCTTCGGGTTCGGGGGTTCGAATCCCTCCCCTTCCATTCTAAGAAAAGTCTTAGGTTGTACATTATTTTTGGGGTATAGCCAAGCGGTAAGGCAAGGGACTTTGACTCCCTCATGCGTTGGTTCGAATCCAGCTACCCCAGTCAAAGGTATCAAGTTTCGGCTTGACACCGTCAAAGATAAAAGTTGTTGTCGTTGCGGGTTACCTTGAGAAATATTATTGTTGTCAAAAGTTAGCACTAGCTAGCTTTTGTTGGAGGATTTTTTAGAATGAATGAATTTGAAGATTTGCTAAACAGTGTTAGCGAAGTAAACCCTGGTGATGTGGTCACTGCGGAAGTTTTAACTGTTGATAATGATCAAGCAAACGTTGTTATCGAAGGGACAGGTGTTGAAGGTGTCCTTACACTTCGTGAATTGACTAACGATCGTGATGCTGACATTAATGACTTTGTTAAAACTGGCGACACAGTTGAAGTTCTTGTTCTTCGTCAAGTTGTAGGTAAAGATACTGATACAGTTACTTTCCTTGTCTCTAAAAAACGCTTGGAAGCTCGCAAAGCTTGGGATAAACTTGTTGGTCGTGAAGGTGAAGTTGTTACTGTTAAAGGTACACGTGCTGTTAAAGGTGGTCTTTCAGTTGAATTTGAAGGACTTCGCGGATTTATCCCAGCTTCAATGATTGATACTCGTTTTGTACGTAATACCGAAAAATTTGTTGGTCAAGAGTTCGAAGCTAAAATTAAAGAAGTTGTTCCAGCTGAAAACCGCTTCATCCTTTCACGTCGTGAAGTTGTTGAAGAAAAAGCTGCTGCTGCTCGTAACGAAGTATTCTCTAATCTTGAAGAGGGTGCAATTGTTAAGGGTAAAGTTGCTCGCTTGACAAGTTTTGGTGCTTTCATCGACCTTGGTGGTGTTGACGGACTTGTTCACGTGACTGAGTTGTCTCACGAACGTAACGTGTCACCTAAATCAGTTGTTTCTGTTGGTGAAGAAGTTGAAGTTAAAGTTCTTTCAATCGACGAAGAAGCAGGTCGTGTATCACTTTCACTTAAAGCTACTACACCTGGACCATGGGATGGTGTAGAACAAAAACTTGCTACTGGTGATGTTGTTGAAGGTAAAGTTAAACGTTTGACTGACTTTGGTGCTTTCGTTGAGGTATTACCTGGTATCGATGGACTTGTTCATATCTCACAAATTTCACACAAGCGTGTTGAAAATCCAAAAGATGTCCTTTCAGTAGGTCAAGAAGTTAATGTAAAAGTTCTTGATGTTAACGCAGCTGCAGAACGTGTATCACTTTCTATCAAAGCTCTTGAAGAACGTCCAGCACAAGCTGAAAACGAAGAAAAACGTCAATCTCGTCCACGTCGTCCAAAACGTGAAGCTAAACGTGATTACGAACTTCCAGAAACTCAAACTGGATTCTCAATGGCTGACTTGTTTGGCGATATTGAATTATAATAATAAGTTAGAAAAGACTTGTTTAATAGGTCTTTTCTTTTTACTTTGATGTGGTATAATATAATAAGTTGCCACTCTTAGTGTAATGGATATCACGCAAGATTCCGGTTCTTGAAATAGGGGTTCGATTCCCTTAGGGTGGAGAGTTATAGTATACTTGAAAAGCCTTGAAATCAAGGCTTTTTAAGTATACAAATGTATTTATTTGGAAGATTTTTAGACTTATTTAAAGGCATTTTCCGAAAAAATATTAGAGTACTGTTGTTATAATTTTTATGTGTGAATTGGTCATAATTTTTTTGATTAACTATTATTTTGATTGTGAGATTTTATAGTTTGATTTTCTATATAATAAAAAGTCTGAGAAAACATCTCAGACTTTTTATTATACTAGTGCTACTTTAGAATGATTTGAGCAACAATTGGACTAATAATAACATATACGATTCCAGTCACACCAATGGCGAGACCAGCCATTGCACCTTCGACATGACCATATTTTAAGGCGGTCCCTGTTCCGATAGCGTGTCCTGTACCACCTAGGCTTAACCCAATCGCTACAGGGTCATCGATTTTTAAAAGTTTTAGAAAAACTGGACCAAGAACACTAGTTAAAATTCCAGTAATGACAACAACGACAAGGGTAACTGTTGTAATTCCACCCATTTTGTCGATAATTCCAACTGCCATAGCAGTTGTTACAGATTTTGGAAATAAAGAAACAGCTAAGAGGTATTTAATTCCAAAAGCTTTAGCGATAAGTGCTGTGAATGTAGTGTTAACAATACAAGCGATTAAAATGCCTGATAGAATGCTTCTGATGTGATGTTTCATTAGGTGGAATGACCGATAAAGCGGTATTCCAAGTGCGACAGTTGAAGGAACGATAAGCATGTTGAGGTAGCTACCTCCAACGTAATAGTCGGTATACGAAATATTACTTATTTTTAGAAAGGTGATAATGAAAAAAGTCGCTAGAAGTAATGGTGTTGTAATTGGATGTGGAAAACGTCTAAAAATTAGCATTCCCATTAAATATGCAAGAATCGACACCATTATACCAAAGATTGGACTTGTAATAACCTCATTCATGACGGACTCCTTTATCGACGTAATCTCCTTCAAAATGTTTTTTGATTAATTGCACAACAAAACCGATAACGGCAACATTTAGGAAAATAGCACCTAAAATAATGATAGTGATAGGAAGTAAATAATTCTTAATATCGTTAAATTTTTCCATAATTCCGACAGCTGCGGGCAAAAAAAGAATGGTCATATTATTCAATAAAAAATTTCCGACAACGTCGATGTGTCTAAGGCGGATAAGTTTAAATTCGAGCGCAAGAAAAAGTAGCACTAGCCCAATAATGCTACCAGGAACGGGTAAATGCAACAAATTTGAAATTGCCTCTCCAATGAATGAAAAGACCAGAATAATCATAAATTGAACGTATAACTTCATTAGTAAACTCCTTCGTTATAAGTCTACTACTATGTTGGAATTTTTCAAGGTTATTGAAACGTTTACATGAAATTTTCATGTAAATATGATGAATGTTATTGTGCTAGCAAAAGTAATCTGAAGCTAATTTAGAAATAAAAGTAGGGCAACTCAAATCACCCTAACCTTGAATTTAATGTAAAATTATTTTGATAAGATCGCCACCAAAAATCCAAATATAACTATACGAAAGAATGGAAATTGGTTTTGTGAGCATGATAATTAAAATAAAACGCTTTAGAGAAATACGTGTCAGTCCAGTAATCATCACCAATACATCAGCAGGAGATATCGGTGACAACATACAAAGGATAAAAAATGTCTCAAATCCCTTTGTTTCAAGTCTTGCTTCGTATTTGTAAAAAGTTTTTTCATTAACAAATAGCAAAATAAATTTTCTTCCATAGATACGGACGAGCAAGAAGAGGATAATACTTCCAATGATAATTCCAAGATAATTGTACAAAAAACCGAGCCAAGGATCGAAAATAAGGAAGCCAGCTACGGTTGTTACACCACCAGGAATAATTGGGAAAACAACTTGAAAAATTTGAACTAAAACAAAAATTAACGGTCCCCAGAATTGGTGACGGTGGACAAAATCTTTCAAGGCGTTGCTATCATTCAAAATCCCTAATCGGTAAAACCAAACCACTAAAGCTAAAGTACCAATCAAGGCTAAAATTCCTAAAAACTGGATTAGTCGCTGAAAAAACACATAGCGCTTAGATATTTTCGTTTTCATAATTTTATCATATCATAAGTGATGTTTTTTTGCTATTTTAAACTTTATCTGTTATAATAGTCAAAGTGGTTTTCCACTATTTATAATATCTGGGGTCGTTACGGATTCGACAGGCATTATGAGGTACATTTTGCGACTCATCGGCAGATGTAAAATTGCCAGTTAAATATAACTGCAAAAAATACAAATTCTTACGCTGTAGCTGCCTAAAAACCAGCTCGCGTGATCTCTACAGAATTGCTTGTGTTTTGCTAGAGGTTTCATTGATTAACAAGCTACATTTGGTTATTGTCTAGCTGACCAAAAAGAGATTAATAGACTCGCTTAATCTAGGTTTGAGTTATGTATCGAGCTTAAGTTAAATAAAAAACATAACCTATGGTTGTAGACAAATGTATTGGCAGGTGTTTGGACGTGGGTTCGACTCCCACCGGCTCCATCAAAGCTTTTCATAGTTTAGTAAAGTTTCCCAAAACGTTGATATATCAACGTTTTTTATTTTTGTGTTTTGTCTAGTTTTGCTTTTCACCCAGATACAAAAACAGACCAAATTGGTCTGTTCAGACTGGCTGATATTTCTATTGAATGTTTAGCTTGTTTTTCAATAGATAGTTAGTCGAAAAGTAAAATACAATTCCTTCGATAAGACATTCAATCCCAGAATAAATAAAAAGATTAATACTAATATCAAATGTGTCTTTTGTGAGTTGACCACTAATCGTTTCAGATAAAATAATGACGATAATAGCAATAGTAAAGTAAGCAACAAAACTCATGAGCACGCGTCTATCTGTAAATAATTGTCCAACAGCAATAGAAAGATAAATCATTAAAATACCTGAAAGACTTGATAGAATGAAACAAATGAAAATAATTAGCCATTCAGTTGGTGTAAAAAGAGATGCAAAGTAAGGAAGAGCCATTAAAAATTTTCCTACACCAGAGATTGGTAAAATGAGAAATGTAATTCCAATTGCTAAAATAATTGCATTGAACACAGTCCATATAAGAGAAGCAAGGAGTTTTGATAAGATAAGTTGATGAGATGAAACAGGTAATGTTAGTGTCAGATACCCTTCGCGCCCAAAGACGTTTTTATAAAATCGGCGAATAATAATGACAAAGGTTGCAATCCAAGCGCCGGCAACTAGAATACCAAAGATTAAACTTAGAATAATTGGGATAAGTTGAGTGAAGTGTGTTGAACTGATTTCAGAACGAGTCTGAGCATATGTTTCAAGAGATTTTATACTAAAGCCAAGAAAAAACGAAATGGCAATGACTGAGGCATTGAGAGCAAAGTACCATTTGCCAACAGATTTTAGCTCATATTTTAAAAGTTTTGAAAACATAATTTCCCCCTAAGCTTTATATTTTTCACGAAAGAGTGAGTCGATTGATTTACCATATTCTTCACGAATATCATCGGTATTTCCTTGTAAAATAACTTTTCCTTCTTTGAGGAAAACGATTTCATCAAGGATTGGTTCGATTTCAGCAATTAGATGTGTTGAGATAATCACTGAAGCATCTTCACGATAATTATTAATAATTGTGCGTAGGATGTATTCTCGAGCTGCTGGATCAACACCACCAATTGGTTCATCAAGAATGTAGAGCTTAGCTTGCCGGCTCATAACTAAAATAAGTTGAACTTTTTCTTTGTTTCCTTTAGATAGATTTTTGAGTTGTTCATTGGGATTAAGACCTAAATCGTCTAAGAGATGTTCAGCTTGTTCACGCGAGAAATCGGTATAAAAATCCTCGAATAATGTTAAGGTATCCTTGATTTTCATATTTTCTCTCAAATAAGAGGTATCAGGTAAATATGAAACAATTTTTTTCGTTTCCACGGAAGGGCGATAACCGTCAATGACAATGTCTCCAGTGGTTGGCTGAAGAAGGCCATTTATTAATTTGATGAGTGTTGTTTTCCCACTACCGTTTGGACCTAGTAAACCAATAATTTTACCTGTAGGAAGGTTGAGTGTAATATCGTCAATAGCCACATGCTTTTTGTATTTTTTGGTAACATGATGCAGTTGAAGCAGTTGTGTCATCCTAATTCTTCTCCTTAATATAAGATTCTAATACTGATGTGATGTCGTTGATTTGAAAACCCATTTTTTGCATATTATTAACAAAAGATTCGAGTTCAGCCTCAGCAACTTCGCGACGTTTTTGCATAATAAGATCTGTATCTTCTGTTACAAAACGCCCTGATGTTCGTTGAGAGTAAACCATACCTTCTCGCTCGAGTTCTGAAAAAGCACGTTGCATGGTGTTAGGATTGACACCAGCTTCCTCAGCAAGTTCACGGACAGTTGGAAGTTGGTCACCATTTTTTATTTCTTGACTGATAATTTGCATTTTAATATGCTGTGCAATTTGAACATAAATAGGTGATTTTTCATCAAATTTCCAGGACATACCATACCCCTTTCTATTAATTTTCAAAGAAGTCTTGTACTATATAAATAGTACAGAAATAAATTTGAAAAGTCAAGGAAACTATCATCTTTATTTCCTATTTATATTAAAAACTAAATTAAATATTATTTTAGTGTATAATGGAACTAAGTTAATTAACCCGAAAGGAGCATTTTTATGTTTGCCCAGTTAGACACGAAAACTGTCTATTCTTTTATGGATAGCTTGATTGACTTAGAGGGGTATGTTAAAGCGGCTAAATCTTTAGGTTATCAAACAGTTGGAATTATGGACAAGGATAATCTTTACGCAGCTTTTCATTTTATTGAAGAGGCTAAAAAACAATCCTTGCAGCCTGTTGTTGGGTTAGAGTTATCTTTTGCCGTTGAGGAGACACTATCGTTAAAACTCTACCTACTTGCACAAGATACAACCGGTTATAAAAATTTGATGAAGATTTCGAGTAAACAGATGTCTTCAGGCATTCAGCTAGGCGAACTCTTTAATTATTTAACTGGTGTAGCCATAGTAGTGCCTTATTTTGAGAAATTAGAGACATTGTCGCTTCCTTTTGATTACTACATTGGGGTTGATGTTAATTCGCCTCAAAAAGCATATGAAAAGCCAATTTTTCCACTTTATACGGTTCGTTATTTTGAAACTAATGAGGTGGAAGCTCTCCACATGCTACACGCTATTCGTGATAATATTAGCTTAAAAGATGCGCCGCCTGCACCTCAAGGACAAAATCTGTTAGCTTGTGATATTTTGACACAAGCGTTTAGAGAGACATTTCCGCAAGCGTTAGAAAATCAGGAAAAGCTTATATCAAACATTCATTATGAGTTTGACACAGATTTAAAATTGCCAAGATTTAATCGTCAAAAGCCAGCACAGGAAGAATTGATTGAACGAACAGAAGCGGGATTGCGAGCTAAAAATTTGTGGCTGCCAGCTTATCAGGAGCGTTTAGAGAAAGAACTATCAATCATCCATAAAATGGGCTTCGATGATTATTTCTTAATTGTCTGGGACTTGTTGCGTTTTGGTCGAAGTCATGGTTATTATATGGGAATGGGACGTGGTTCAGCTGCAGGGAGCTTGGTTTCTTACGCCCTTGATATTACGGGGATTGACCCAGTCAAAAATAACTTACTTTTTGAACGTTTCTTAAATGAAGAACGCTATAGCATGCCAGATATTGATATTGACTTGCCAGATGTGTATCGTAGCGAGTTTCTTCATTATGTACGTGACCGTTACGGAAGTTTACATTCAGCGCAGATTGTGACGTTTTCAACCTTTGGAGCAAAACAAGCCATTCGTGATGTTTTTAAACGGTTTGGGGCTCCTGAACATGAGTTGACAAATATCACGAAAAAAATCAGTTTCAGAGATACTTTAACATCGGTTTACGACAAAAATCTTTCTTTTCGTCAGATTATTAATTCCAAAATTGAATACCAAAAAGCATTTGCAATTGCAAAACGTATTGAAGGCAATCCACGTCAGACCTCTATCCACGCGGCAGGGGTTGTTATGAGCGATGATAATTTAACAGAACACATTCCGTTAAAAACTGGCGAAGACATGATGATTACGCAGTATGATGCTCAAGCAGTTGAGGCAAACGGTCTTTTGAAAATGGACTTTCTTGGCTTGCGTAATTTGACATTTGTTCAACGTATGCAAGAAAAAGTTGCTAAAGACTACGGAGTTACTATTGACATTAAATCAATAGATTTAGAGGATAAAAAGACTTTAGAATTATTTGCGGCTGGAAAGACTAAGGGAATCTTCCAGTTTGAACAGGCTGGAGCAATTAATCTTTTGAAACGTATTCAACCATGCCGATTTGAAGATATTGTTGCAACAACTAGTTTAAACCGACCAGGTGCTAGTGATTATACTGAGAACTTCATTAAACGTCGTTTTGGGCAAGAAGAAGTGGATTTGATTGATCCATTAGTAGCATCGATTTTAGAACCAACCTACGGTATCATGCTTTATCAAGAGCAGGTCATGCAAATTGCTCAAATTTATGCAGGCTTTACCCTTGGAAAAGCGGATTTGTTACGCCGTGCCATGTCTAAGAAAAAGGTTGATGATATGCAAAAAATGGAAAGTGATTTCTTAGAAGGAGCGCAACAATTAGGGCGTCCGCTTGAAGCGGCAAAGGATTTATTTAGCCGTATGGCAAAATTTGCTGGATATGGTTTTAATAGAAGCCACGCTTTTGCCTATTCAGCTTTAGCTTTTCAACTTGCTTATTTTAAAGCCCATTATCCTGCTGTTTTTTACGATATCATGTTGAATTATTCTAGCGCTGACTATATTACAGATGCTCTAGATTCACAATTTAAAGTTAAAAAAATCGATATCAATACCGTTCCTTACAACAATAAAATTTCAGATGGACACATTTACCTTGGTTTAAAAAATCTAAGAGGTGTTCCACGTGATTTATGCTACTGGATTATCGAAAATCGCCCGTTTAATAGCATTGAGGATTTCTTAACACGATTGCCAGAGAATTATCAAAAAATGGATATGATTACACCTTTGGTAGAAGTTGGTGCCTTTGACCAATTTGACAGAAATCGCCGAAAAATCATTGAAAACCTAGAGCCCCTTTTTATCTTTGTCAATGAGCTTGGTAGTCTATTTGCGGATACATCTTATAGTTGGATTGAGACAGAAGATTATCCAAATGCTGAAAAATACCGCTTAGAGCAGAGTTTGTTAGGCGTAGGAATTAGCCCACATCCACTATTAGAAATCGCAAGACAATCCACAAAAGGTTTTACAGCACTAGCAGATTTGCAAGAAAACACCGAAGCAACCATCTTGGTAGAACTTAATCAGATTCGTGTCATCAGGACAAAAACGAAAGGTGAGCAAATGGCATTTTTGAGTGTTACAGATACTCAGAAAAAATTCGATGTTACTTTGTTTCCAGAAACCTTTGTGCGTTTCAAAGATAAGCTTCAAGAAGGAAGATTTTATTATTTTACTGGAAAAATTCAGAATCGAAATAACCACTTGCAGATGATTTTAAATCACATTCAAGAGGCAAGTAGTGAACGATTATGGCTCTTACTTCCAAATCATCTCCACGATAATGAGATTTCTGAGATATTATCACAATATCCTGGAAACATTCCAGTGATTTTACACTATCAAGATAGTAAGCAAACATTGCAAAGTCAAAGACATCTGGTTCAAAGGACAACTGAGCTTATTGAAGCATTATCAAGCTATACTTTGAAAACGATTTATCAATAAAAATTAAATAAAGTGAAGCTTTTTACAAAGTAATGTGCTATAATAAGAACGTTAGATTAATAGAAGGAGTATTAGCAAAATGAAACGTATTGCTGTTTTAACTAGTGGCGGCGACGCTCCTGGTATGAATGCTGCTGTTCGTGCAGTTGTTCGTAAAGCAATTAAAGAAGGAATGGAAGTTTTCGGAATCAACCGTGGCTATGCTGGTATGGTTGAAGGCGATATCTTCCCATTGGATGCTCAAAGTGTGTCAAATACCTTGTCACATGGTGGGACATTCCTTCAATCTGCTCGTTATCCTGAGTTTGCAACTCTTGAAGGACAATTAGCAGGTATCGAACAACTTAAAAAACACGGTATTGAAGGTGTCGTTGTTATCGGTGGTGATGGTTCTTATCATGGTGCTATGCGCTTGACTGAACATGGTTTTCCAGCTGTCGGTATTCCAGGTACAATTGATAACGATATCGCTGGTACAGATTATACTATTGGCTTTGACACAGCTGTTAACACAGCTATGGAAGCTCTTGATAAAATCCGTGATACATCATTCAGTCACAAACGTACTTTCGTTGTCGAAGTAATGGGACGTAACGCTGGTGATATCGCTCTTTGGTCTGGTATTGCTGCAGGTGCTGACCAAATCATCATCCCTGAAGAAAAATACGACATTAAAGACGTTGTTGCAAAAGTTAAAGATGGTTATGAAAACAAAGGTAAAGAACGTCACCTTATCGTTCTTGCTGAAGGTGTTATGCATGCCGAAAAATTCGCTGAATTGATGAAAGAAGCTGGAGATACTAGTGACCTTCGTGCTACAAACCTTGGTCACATCCTTCGTGGTGGTGCTCCATCACCTCGTGATCGTGTTCTTGCTTCCTGGATGGGGGCACACGCCGTTGAACTTCTTCTTGAAGGACGCGGTGGACTTGCTGTTGGTATCCACAACGAAGAATTGGTAGAAAGCCCAATCCTTGGAACAAAAGAAGAAGGTGCATTGTTCTCATTGGCAGAAGATGGAAGCATTATTGTCAACATGCCTCACAAAGCGCGCCTTGACTTTGCTAAATTAAACCGTGACATTGCTCACTTATAGTATTGTATTTATAGATTAAAAATTATTATTGTTATTAAAAGTCGTTAAATCGACGAAAAATAAAGGGAGTTTCATATTATCATGAATAAACGCGTAAAAATCGTTGCAACACTTGGTCCTGCGGTAGAACTCCGCGGTGGTAAAAAATTCGGCGAAGCTGGATATTGGGGTGAAAGCCTTGATGTTGAAGCATCAGCTCAAAAAATCGCTGAATTGATTAAAGAAGGTGCGAACGTCTTCCGTTTCAACTTCTCACACGGTGACCACGCAGAACAAGGTGACCGTATGGCAACTGTACGTCGTGCAGAAGAAATTGCTGGTCAAAAAGTTGGTTTCCTTCTTGACACTAAAGGTCCAGAAATCCGTACTGAACTTTTTGAAGGTGACGCTAAAGAGTATTCATACAAAACTGGTGAAAAAATCCGTGTTGCTACTAAACAAGGTATCAAATCAACTCGTGAAGTTATTGCATTGAACGTTGCTGGCGCTCTTGACATCTACGATGATGTTGAAGTTGGTAAACAAGTTCTTGTTGATGATGGTAAACTTGGTCTTCGTGTTATTGCTAAAGATGATGCAACTCGTGAATTCGAAGTTGAAGTTGAAAACGATGGTGTCATCGCTAAGCAAAAAGGTGTAAACATTCCTTACACTAAAATCCCATTCCCAGCTCTTGCTGATCGTGACAACGCTGATATCCGTTTCGGTCTTGAACAAGGTCTTAACTTTATCGCTATCTCATTCGTACGTACTGCAAAAGACGTTAACGAAGTTCGTGCTATCTGTGAAGAAACTGGTAACGGACACGTTCGTTTGTTTGCTAAAATCGAAAACCAACAAGGTATTGACAACATTGATGAAATCATCGAAGCTGCTGACGGTATCATGATTGCTCGTGGTGATATGGGTATTGAAGTACCATTCGAAATGGTTCCAGTTTACCAAAAAATGATTATCACTAAAGTTAATGCAGCTGGTAAAGCAGTTATCACAGCAACTAACATGCTTGAATCAATGACTGACAAACCACGTGCTACTCGTTCTGAAGTATCTGACGTATTCAACGCTGTTATCGATGGTACTGATGCAACTATGCTTTCAGGTGAATCTGCAAATGGTAAATACCCAGTTGAAGCTGTTCGTGCAATGGCTACAATCGATAAAAATGCTCAAACTCTTCTTAACGAATACGGACGTCTTGATTCAACATCATTCGCTCGTACTTCTAAAACAGAAGTTGTGGCTTCAGCAGTTAAAGATGCAACAAGCTCAATGGATATTAAACTTGTCGTAGCTCTTACTGAATCTGGTAACACTGCTCGTCTTATCTCTAAATACCGTCCAGATGCTGACATCTTGGCTGTAACATTTGACGAAAAAACTCAAAAATCACTTATGATTAACTGGGGTGTTATTCCGGTTGTAACTGAAAAACCTGCATCAACTGATGACATGTTTGAAGTTGCTGAAAAAGCTGCCCTTGAATCAGGATTAGTTCAATCAGGTGATAACATCGTTATCGTCGCTGGTGTTCCAGTTGGTTCAGGTGGTACAAACACAATGCGTATCCGCACTGTAAAATAACCTAAATAATAAAAAGCCTATCATATCAAGCTTTACGGCCTGTGTGATAGGGCTTTTTTTATGTCAAAATGGTAGCGAGGGGCACAGAAGGGGCAAACTAAAGTGGTAATTCGTTAATCATGTCAACAACTTTGTCTTTCATTTTGTTTGTGACATGCGTATAAATTTTCATTGTGGTGTCACTGTCCTCGTGTCCAACACGGTCCATGATAGCTTTTAAGGGAACACCTTTTTCAGCTAAATAACTAACAAGCGTGTGCCTAAAAATATGTGAGCTGATAGGTTTATTAATCGGGTGTTCTAGCCGCTGATTAGCGGCCTTGATAGATTCATTAAATGAATTACGTTGGATAGGCACTCCACGATTAGTTACAAATATGTAGCTACGGTCCATAGTTATCCAATTAGGATTTAATCTTTGATGACCGTACTAAAAAAGTAAAAGCTAATGCAGAAACACCAGACGGCGTTTTGCTTTATGATGTAGATGTAACAGAAGAAGATGCAGTAGCGAGTCTTGTTTATCGTGGTACTTTACGTGAAGACAAAGTCAATGGCGGTACAGTACCTGAAGGCGCTAAAACTGCATTGAAACACATTCAATTTGTGAAAGGAGTTTAATTTATGCCATTAATTTATGATGTTATGACAGCGGGGAATGTGTCTGGTTACTGGAATGCTAGCCAACAAGCAGTTGATTCTACAATCGGTGAAAAAGTATTCCCAGCTCAAAAACAACTCGGACTGAAATTATCTTACGTCAAAGGTGCGTCTGGTCGTCCGGTCGTATTGAAACCGTCTGCTTTTGATACAAAAGCAACACTTCGTGAACGTATGGCTGTTGAATTGGTTGATAAAGAAATGCCGTTCTTCAAAGAAGCTATGCTCGTGAAAGAAGCTGACCGACAACAATTGAACCTTATTGCTCAAACTGGTAATCAAGCACTTATCGACACAATCACAGCTGGTCTGTTTGATGATGCAACAACGTTACTTTCTGGTGCTCATGCTCAATTAGAAGCTATGCGTATGTCAGTACTTGCGACTGGTAAGATTGCTGTTATCTCAAACGGTGTTGCTCTTGATTTTGATTATGGTGTAGCTGATGACCATAAAGGAAAAGTCAAAACAGCGTGGTCAGATGCAGATACAGCTACACCGCTTAAAGATATTGACACAGCTATTACAGCGATTGAGGGGCTTGGTAACAAGGCAGAAGTAGCTTACATGAGTGCTAAGACATTTGCGCAACTTAAAAACGCTAAATCTACAACAACATTGATTAAACCGCTTGCACCAACAGGAGCAGGAGTTACTAGCCAAGAATTGAAAGACTATATCCAAGATAATTATGGCTTGACTATTGTTGTTAAATCAGGTACTTACAAAGATGCTGACGGTAAAATCAAAAAATATTTCCCAGATGATAAAGTCACTTTTGCACCAAATGCGGCACTTGGTAAAACAATGTTTGGTACAACGCCTGAAGAATCAGATTTGATGGGTGGTAACAACGCTGTTGAAGTGTCTATTGTTGATACTGGTATCGCAATCACAACTAAGAAACTTGATGATCCAGTCAATGTTAAAACTAAAGTATCTATGATTGCTTTACCATCATTTGAAAACATTGACGAAGCTTATATGCTTAGCACTACACCAGAGGTTTAATTGGGAGGTAGTTAATGGCTAAAGTGATTGCAGGCTTTCGAGATAAGGAAACACAGATTGTCTATGTAATTGGTGATGATTACGAAGGTGACCGTGTTGCTGAGCTTACAAAAGCTGGTTTCTTGAAGAAAGAAGCTACAAAGAAAGCCACTAAATAATAAACAGGAGGTGTTCAATGACGCTGACACCACTTGATGAAACTAAAATTATCCAAAATGTTAAATTGGATTTAGAAATTACTGATAAATTACAGGACGGTTTGTTAAAAATGCTGTTAGACCGAGTGGTAAAACATTTTAAAGCAGAATATGGCGTGTCTGACATTGACGACGCCTATTCTTTTATCTTTGAGGATTGTGTTATCAAGCGATTTAATAGACGTGGTTCAGAAGGGGCACAGTCAGAAAGTGTGGAAGGACATTCAGTTTCCTATTATGAAAACAAGAACGAGTTTCTACCCTATGATGACATGTTGCAAAAAGCTTTTGGACAGTCTGGGCAGTCACGACCAGGACGGGTGTTTATCTTATGAGATATGCTGACAGAGTTATTCTAATCACCGAAACGACCGAAGCTGATTTTTTAGGTGATAAGGTTATCAAAAAAGAAAGCCAACCGATACCATGTTTTCGTGGTGGACTAACCATTGAAGAACAAATTGGCATCTTTGGAACATACAATCTTGATAGTTTTAAATTACATTTGCAAGGACACTATGACGGATTTTCTGAAGTCATCTATAACGGTAAAAAGCGCAAAATACAGGGTAAAAATTACCACAAAAATTCAACGGTGATTTACATTTGAGTATAAAATACAGCGTTAAAGGTGTTGACAGATGGACCAAACGGCTAAGAGATAAAAGTAAACAAGCACAAGTTGCCACAGACCGCCAATTGGAATTATCTAGTAAACGTATTGAACGTAGTGCAAAAACTGGCGCACCAGTTGACACAGGAATGCTGAAAAATACGATTTTTTCAGTCAAGGCAGGAAAGCTCACTTACAAGGTGGTTAGTCCTGTTCGATATGCGATATATGTGGAGAAAGGGACTCGAAAAATGCGAGCACAACCGTACTTGAAACCAGCACTTGATGCTGAACGATCAAAATTAATCAGCAACTTACGCAAATTATATGAAAGATAGGTGATACATGACGACTTATTCACCATCAACTTTATTTTTGAAAGAACTACACGATAGATTGGAGATTTTAGCTATTCCAATCTATTTTTATTTGCCTAATTCTGACGTTTTAGAGCCTTTTATTGTGATTGGGTCTAATTCATCAGACACATCCCAAACAGCGCAAACTGGGGCTGTTATTGAGGATATCACGGTGAATATTGATATCTTCTTGGACAGTTCAAGTAGAACTAACGCAGAAGAAATTAAATCTAAGGCTTTAAGAGCGTTAAGGCGTAGAAACGCAACAGCTAACATTATTCCAGATAACAGCATAGGGCGTGAAGTGTATCACGTCTCTATTGTTGTATCTGACACTATTTACTAAAGGAGAAATTACATGACAGAACAAATTAAAGTAACAACTGCTAAGCCACTGTCTGGTAAGAAAGTTTTTTACTTCATTCAGTCTATTCATGCAAAAATTGGCAGCAATGCAATCTTGCCAGCTTATCGTACAGATGGTAGCTTGACACTTGGTGCTGAGTATTCAGATGAACAAACACAACAAGGTCTTTTGCTTGATAAAACAAGTACCAGCCACGAAATCGAATTGACAACTAAATTTGCACCAAAAGACCCTTCAATTGAAATTATCGAGCAAGCGAACGACACAGGAGAATCAGTTAAGATTTGGCGTGTTCTTGTTGATGAAACATTGAAAACGCAAGATGGTGAACCTGCAAAAGATGTTTATCCTGCAAAATTTGGCTATGCTAAAATCGGTGATATTGAATACAGCGAAGGTATTGAAGATATTATCGAAGCTAACTACACAGCAAGTATTGTCGGTAAGCTAAAAAATGGTAAATTCCCATTGACTGCCGAAGAAATTGCTTTGCTTGATGAAGTCTATGACTATCAAAATCCAGGCGAAACAACTGGTGATTACGATAATATCAAGAAAACAGACGATTAATATATCGAGGTTGGATATTACATCCAGCCTTTATTTTTTAGTTAGGAGACAACTCACCTTATGGAATTTAAAGTTAAAAATAGAATCATTGAAATCAAGTTCGATTACCGCACAATGTTTAAAGTTGACAAACAACTTGCCACTAAGAATAAAGAAACTGGTGCAAGTAACAATGATGGTGTCGGAACGTTGTTTAACAACATTTTAAATCGTAACGATGAAGGCATTGTTGATTTGATTACTTTATCAGCTAACAAAGCATTTAGCAAAGCTATTTCAGAAGATGATGCTATCACAGCCATTGAAAATTGGCTAGCGGAAAATGAAGCTGATGATACTGAAAAACTCTTCGAAGAAATTCAACAAGAAATGGTTGACTCTGGTTTTTTCAAGAACAAGATTTTGAAATATATCGAAAACTTGGAAACAGCAGTAGAATACATGAAAGCGCAAGAGGACAGCGAAGCGCTTCAAGTCGAAATTACCGAAAAACTTATTGGCAAGATGAAAAGCGCGCTATCTTAACTGAGTGTGCACGTCTTGGTTTAACAGACTTAGAAACAATCTACTCTTGCAACAAATGGGAACTTGACGCAATTTTAGAGGGGCTTCATTACAGACAGATTGATTTTCGCGAAAATCTGTCAGAACTTGCTATGGAAATGCGTTACACTATGAACGCTAAACGTGCTAGTGCCAACAAACTTAGCAAGAAAAAAGATAGAAATAAAGTTAAACAAGCCTTTCATGCAAATGACAATAAGCAAACAACTAACAGTAGTCTTGCTGAACGTCTACAAAAAGTCAATGACCATTTTATGAACAGATAACACAGAAAGGAGGAGTTATATGGCAGAATTTGACGGCTCGATTTACGCCTACGTTGGTGCTGATATTGCTGATTATCAAGCGGCAATGAATAAGATTACAACTGCAACACAGCGCGCTTTTGAGAAAGCACAGGATGCGGCTGTAAATAATTCTAATCGTTTAGTTCAACGTGTTGGTCAAATTATGGCACAGTTGGCAAACAATGGCGAATCACTTGGTAAACGCTTAGGAACAGCATTTAGTACAGGCTTAAACTTGTCTATTGGTGAAATTCAACGTATAGCTTCATCAATTGGCGAAAAGATTCCTCAGCCCATAAAAAATGGGTTTAATACCGCTTTAACAGCTATACAGAGTGGTGTCAACTCAATAGCTAATAAAATTCCTCAGCCTATTCAAACCGCTTTTACAAAAGCAACTAGCGCAGTTTCTAGTTTTGCGACATCGGCGTCTAGCAAGGTTAGCTCAGCATTTAGCACGATTAGCTCAAAAGTAAGCAGTGCTTCAAATACAATCAGTAATTCTTTTGTTGGGAAAGTAGGAAGTAGTCTTACTAGCTTAAGTAGTAAAGCTGCAAGTGTTGCGACTAAAATGGCTAGTTCGCTTGGTTCTGGCTTTTCAAATTTATCTAGCAAGGCCACTACTGCACTAAATGGTGTTAGTTCAAAAATGAGTGAGCTGGGAAGTAGTATTACTAAAACTACTTTGACAGTTACAGCTCTTGGTGCGGCATTTGCAGTTTTCCAAGGGTTTAAGGCTGCGGTTGTTGGTTCAGTTTCAAAAGCAGCAGAATTCGAAGAAAAAATGAGTAACATCAAGGCTCTTACTGGTGCTAGCTCTGAAACAATGAAGCAATTCAATGCGGCGGCTCAAAAAGCTGGTGCGGATACTGCATTTTCAGCCAGTGAAGCAGCAGATGCTATTGCTGAGTTGAGTAAAGCAGGGGTTGATACAGCCTCTATTTTAAATGGTGGTTTGACTGGTGCTCTTAACTTGGCAACTGCTGGTGAACTTAGTTTGACAGAAGCAGCGGAAGTGGCTTCAACTGCGCTTAACGCCTTTAAATCTGATAATTTAAGTGTTACTGATGCAGCTAACCAATTAGCGGGTGCAGCGAATGCTTCAGCAACAGATGTCCACGAATTGAAATACGGACTTTCTGCCGTTGCAGCAGTCGCCTCTGGTGTTGGTATGTCATTTAATGACACAACTAACGCTCTTGCAGTCTTTGCACAAAACGGCCTTAAAGGCTCTGACGCTGGTACATCTCTTAAAACAATGCTTTTGAACTTGTCGCCACAAACTGATAAAGCAGCAGCTCAAATGCAACAATTGGGAATTATTACTGCTGATGGAGCCAATCAATTTTATACAGCAGAAGGTAAGCTTAAGTCATTTAGTGAAATCTCACAAATCTTACAAGATAGCTTGAAAGGTTTGACCGCTGAGCAACAACAGAACGCTCTTAAGACAATGTTTGGTACTGACGCCATTCGTGCTGCTAACATTGCTATGAAAGAGGGTGCTGCTGGTGCAGATGCCATGCAAGCTGCAATTAGTAAGGTAACTGCAGCGGATGTCGCTAAAGAAAAACTTAACAACTTAAAAGGTGCTGTTGAATATCTTAGTGGTTCGTTTGAAACATTACAAATCAAAATTGGAACAGCGGTTTTACCAATTTTGACAGATTTAGTTCAGTGGTTAGATAAGTTAGTTAGTAAATTTAGTGAATCGGCTGGATTGCAAAAATTCTTAGATTCACTAACAGCTTTAGAACCAGCTCTTGACCATATTTTGAATGGTACTAAGTTAACAGCTGACCAAATGTCTAAAGCACAGGATGCTGTAAGTAATCTAACACCTGCTATTGCAGGATTAGTTGGTGCATTCGCCTTTGGTCCTGCGTTGAAATATTTAGGAAGTTTAGGAACTACAATGGGAAAACTTGCTGTTGAAGCTCAAACTTCTGGTTCTGTTATAGGCAATGTTTTTGGGATTATCTCTACTGGATTGTTAAAACTAGATAATGATGGAAAAGCAACTGCTGAGGGATTTCGCAAAGCAGCTGGTCAGGGGCTATCTGCAATGTCCACTATGGCAAATGGAATTACTTCAGTTGCAAGCGTGGCATTAGCCGTTATTGGTCCTGCGGCAATCCTTGGTTTAGTCGTTGCTGGTCTTGGTTTGATCAATAGCCAATTTGGTGCACAGATTGATCAGTTACTAGCTACGGTGACAACTAAAGGTCCACAAATTATTCAAAATTTAGTTGCTGGTATTACTAGTAAAATTCCAGAATTGATAGCATCTGGTGCGGATTTAATTGCTAAGTTTGCTAATGCATTCACTATTATGTTCCCAGTGCTTGTACAAGCTGGTGTTCAATTGATTTCCAGTCTTGTGCAGGGTGTAGGGGCTAATGCTGCTAGCTTAGTAGCGTCAGCTATTCAAATTGTCGGTACGTTTATTAGCTCAATTGCTAGCGCACTACCACAACTATTGTCTGTAGGTATGGACTTTATTGCAAATGTGGTCAACGGAATCAATAGCAATAGTTCTTTGATTATGCAACAAGCGCAAGAGATAGTTGATAATTTTATGTCAAGTATGTCTGCTAACATGCCAAACATCATTTCTAAAGGTATTGAGATTATTACCAACTTAGTTCAAGGTATCATTCAGAGACTACCAGCGATGATTTCAATCGCTACGCAGGTTATTACTGGATTCATCACAGGCTTAGCTAGTTATTTACCACAAATTTTACAAGGTGGTATTCAAATCATTGTAATGTTGGTACAAGGTATTCTTCAGAACTTGCCACAAATTGTGCAATCTGCGGTTCAAATCATTCAATCATTGATCCAAGGAATTACACAAAACTTACCACAAATCATTGCAGCAGGTATTCAACTTGTTGGACAGTTGGCTGTTACAATCATTCAAAATATTCCACAAATTCTTGCAGCTGGGGTCCAACTTATTGCTGGACTTGGTCAGGCAATGCTTGAAGCTATTCCTAATGCACTCAAAGGTGTCTGGGACGGTATTAAGAACGGCTTTAGTTCACTTTGGGACACAATCACTGGTAAAAGTTCTGAAACTACTGCAAAAGTTAGCAGTGATGCAGCTCAGATGACCACAGCTGTAGGTGCACAGACTAGTCAAATGAGCGCACAAACTAGCGCAGACACTATGGCAACACTCAATAGTATTAGCCAAAATACTGGGCTTGCTAATTTGAATGCAACTAACAATGCGACTCAAATGGCATCAAACGTCAATGCACAAACTGGTATTATGAGCGTTCAAGCCCTTAATGACTCAATTGCTATGGCTAATGGCATCAATACTAATACAGCACAAGCAAGTGCAAGCGCCACAACCAATGCACAGAACATGGCCAATGGTGTTAATGCTGCAACATCTAGTATGAATCTTGATGCTGTTAATCAAGCACTTAGCTTGTCAGCAGGTGTGTCTAGTAACATGCAAAATGCACAGGCTAGTGCAACCAGTGCAGCACAAGCGACAAATAGCGGTGTAAGTTCTAACTTTAGTGCTATGCAAGCAAATGCGAATAGTTCAGCTAGCGGTTTATCAAACAACGTGACATCTGAGCTTAATTCAGCCGCTTCATCTGCTAACTCAGCATCATCACAAATGGCGTCAAACATCACTAACAACTTCAATAAGGCTAAGTCATCTGCAACATCAGCTATGAACGGTTTGACTTCGACAGTAACTAGCGGAATGAACAGAATCAACAGTACTGTTCAATCTGCTGGAAACAAGATGAATTCTACATTTACTAATTCGTTTAATAAAGCGAAAAGTGCGGCTCAATCAGGTATGAATGGTGTTCGTTCAGCTGTTCAAAGTGGTATGAATGGAGCAATCGCAGCTGCAAGCAGTGCTGGTAATCACATGGTATCAATTATGTACAGCACAAGCGGTGGTATGCGTTCAGCTGGTTATTATGCAGGTGCTGGCTTTGCTAGCGGTCTTGCTGGTTCAGCAGGTTCAATTTACGCTGTAGCAAATGGTATTGCTGCACGAGTAACAGCAACAATTCGTAGAGCATTAGATATTCACTCACCATCTCGTGTGATGAAATCACTCGGTGGCTATACTGGTGAAGGCTTCGCTATTGGCATGTCTGACTGGATAGGTAGAATCAACGACATCAGCAAAGAGTATGCGTTAGCTGTTACAGATCAAAGCTGGGGTGTCAACAGCACTATGACAATTGCTGGTAGTGTTAGCACATCTGGCTTATCATCATCACTTGATAGCTTGTCAGATGAAGTGAAAAATACTAGCTTATCAGAACCAGTCTTTGAAGTACACAATGAATTAATTGGCGATAAGATTTACACGACAGTAAAAGAACGCGAAGCGAGAGAAGATACTAAAAATGATTATTTTAATTATTAGAAAGGTGAAACATGGATTTATTAATTACGAAAGGAACAACGTCAGTCAAGCTTTCTGACTACAGTTTTTACAATATTAATATTGACGACAGCGCACCTGAAATCTCTCTTGATAAGCGGTCTGTAGCTGGTCGTAATGGTACAGTATTTGGCGGTGCAACGTTTACTGCTAAAGTTATTAAAGTAACTGGACGTGTAGCAGTTGCAAATGTCCAAGGATTCTTAAGTATGAAAGATGATATATTTGGCTTGTTATTAGATGACGAGCCTTTTTATATCACTAAAATGTATCCTGACAGCATTGATTTTTATGATTATCAAGTCCCTGGACAAACGGCTGGGGATTTGGATTTTGTGAATCAACCACACACAGCTTGGCATTATCGTTGGAAAGTAACTGCTAGTGAGCCGATATTCTCATTTGTTGGAAATTCTGGGCAAGGGTTAAAATATGATTTTTCCGTGGTATTTACCACAGCAGAAATGCCATATGGTGAAACGGAAGCTAAAGACATAACGTTAAGCGGTGGCAGCTTTGCCTATGCAGGCACAGCGAAATTGTCGCAATTGGAAGTTCCCTTTGTTATCGAAATGACATCAACAGGAAATCAGTCGGGATTTTACATTGAAATCGGTGACTACCGTTTTACTTACTCTCAAACTGGTGACATCAACGCAGGTGATGTTTTTAAGATTACGGGTATTGAGACAACTAAGAATTTAGCTAATGTTAATGCACGTACAAATTATGCCTATTTTGCTATAAAACCTAGTCCAACGAAAAAAGTTAGCTATAAGACTAATTTCAATGGCACAATTAAAATTTTAAACTTTAAAGAACTTTATAAATAGGGGGTGATGAATTGATTACATTTTTAAACGAAAAAGATGTTGAGCATGGTGCACTTGCTAGTATTAAAATAACTAACGCAGTTAATGGTGAACGCTCACTTAGTGGTAAAATTGAATCAGGTGATTATGTCCTAGAAAATATCGAACGTGGGTGGCGGTTGCGTTTTGATGATGAATACTATGCAGTGACTTATGCTAAGCCAGTTGACGAAGGTAAAAGTACTCATGTTACCTTTGATGCTGTTCATCAGTTCTTTTGGGATTTTGATAAGTCATCAGTGCATGAACAACTAAATGATGGTTCACACACATTTGTCACTTACCTTGATTTTATCTTTAAAGATAGTGGTTATACTTACACAATTGCCCCTCTATTGAAAGTTTATGCTTTTGAAAAGCAGTCTTTTGGATATAAAAGCCGTCTAAAATTATTTAACGATATCATCACTTCATCAGGTGTTGAATTTCAAGTAAATGGCAAAGTTGTCAGAATCCTAGAAAAAACAGGAACTGATTTATCAACGGTTGTTCGCAAGAACTTCAACATGAACGAACTAGGGATTGAAAAAAATATTAGTGATTTTGTTACTTATCAAAAAGGTTTTGGTGCGTGGGTTGATGAGAATGACCATAACAAGGGTCGCTTAACAGTTGAATATACAAGTCCATTAGCTAGTGTTTATGGCAAATTGGAAGCTGAACCACTTGTTGATGAACGTTACACTAAAGCCGATAGTATGACTGCTGCTTTAAAAGAAAACGTTGATAATTCTTATAGTATCTCGATTACTCTTGACATGGAAGATTTAACTCGTGCTGGTTATGATTATACTCAACCAACAGCGGGCGATTATATCATGGCAATCAATGAGACACTTGGCTTTAAAGAAAAAATTAGAATTGTATCCTTTACTAGCGAATATGATATTACTGGTCAGCTTGTTAAACATGAAGTGACTTGTAATGATATTGGTGCTGTTAAAAAATTATCAGCAAGTTACACGCTCGCAAAAGAGCAAGCACAGAATGCATCAGATTCTATTGCACAAGCAGTAGAAACAGCAAATAAAGCTTTAGTATCTGCAGATGGTAAAAGTACTGTTTATTTTGGTAATGAATTTCCAAAAGATGAGCCTAAAGGTACACTACATAAAGGTGACTCACTTTATTTGACAGTCGGCGACACAACGAAAATGTATTACTGGACTGGTGCAGATTGGGAAGAGCTACCTATCGTTAATGATGTTGAAGCATTCAAAGAACAGATTGCTGATGAACTAAAAGACGTTCCAGATCGTGAAGAATTTGAAGCGACTATTACAGAAAAACTCGCCACGTCAAAAACAGAACTTGAAACACAGATTGATACAGCTAAAACGCAGGCAGAATCAAACGCTAAGGCATATGCTGATGAAATCAATCAAGCAACAGCAGAAGTCGCAGAACAAGCGAACACAGCTGCCAACAGTTTAAAATCTGACTTAGCCAAAGTCAAAACTGATTTAACTGCCACAACGTCAACTGCAAATGACGCTAAGACGTCAGCGAGTGAAGCCAAACAACAACTCACCACAGTTGCTAACGACTTGTCTAAAGCTAAACAAGATTTAACCAGTCAAGCGCAACAGTTACAAGCACAAGCTAGCGCACAGTCTGAACTAACTAAACGTGTCTCAACAGTTGAAGAAACTGCAAACGGTACTAAGACGACTGTCAGCGAATTAAGTAAGACGGTAGATAGTAATACTAAAAATATTACAAGTGTTACTGCACGAACAAAAGTAGTCGAAGACGACTTAACAAGCACTAAAACAACTGCAGATAATACGAGCAAGAAAACAGCAACGCTTGAAACTGGCTTGAATGGTGTTAAATATTATGCTCTACAAATTGAAATGGGCTGGATTACAATTGATGATGTTCCAGAACAATTCAAAGAGCGAACACAGTATTATGTTGATTTATCTAATCAAAATAAAAACTCAGATACGCAACAACCTTAGAAATGAGGTTGTTTATTATGTGGAAACCTGAAATTATTAGCATGTTTTTAAGTGCGTCAGTCTCAGTATTGACGCTCTTTACTTTTTTTCAAAGTCGCATGACTAACAGCGAACGTCGCACGACGATTTTAGAAGAAAAGGACAAACAACATGACAAAGAACTAATCGAAATCAAAAAACGATTAGACAATCACGACAAACAGAATGAAGCACTTATCCGACTAACCACCGAAATTACTAACTTGAGTGAGAAAGTCGAAAAAATTGATAATAAATTGGAGGAGCTATCATGATTAATTGGAAATTACGTTTTAAAAACAAAGCTACACTTATTGCCATTTCTAGTACGGTGATTTTGTTAGCACAACAATTGGGCTTGAAACTACCAGATAACATTGCGGACGTTGTCAATACAGTTTTGACATTGCTTGTTTTGTTAGGAGTTGTTAACGATCCAACAACCGCAGGGGTTAGTGATAGTACAAAGGCATTAACGTATACAGAACCTAAGAAAGAATTAGGTGAAGCTAATGAAGAAGAATGATTATTTTATCGACGTATCGTCTTATCAGTCGGCAGATTTAACAGCTATTTGCCAAGCTGCAGGCACACGCAAGACGATTATTAAGGTTAGCGAGGGAACTGGCTATCTTTCACCTAATCGCTTCACACAGGCACAAACGAGTGAGCCAATCGGCTATTATCACTTTGCGCGTTTTGGCGGTAACGTTAGTCAAGCAGTAGCAGAAGCAAATTATTTTTTGGCTAACTTGCCAACAAAAACGCCATATTTAGTTTGCGATTACGAGGATAGCGCTAGCACATCAAAACAAGCTAACACTAATGCGGTACTAGCTTTTATGGATAGATGCGCTAGTGCGGGTTATAAACCTATTTATTATAGTTACAAACCATATACACTTAACAACATTGATTATCATCAGATTTTAGCTAAATATCCAGATTCGCTTTGGATTGCAGCTTACCCTAACTATAATGTGACACCCGACCCTATTTGGTCTATTTTTCCGTCAATGGATGGTATTCGCTGGTGGCAATTCACTTCCACAGGGATTGCTGGTGGGCTTGATAAAAACGTCGTGTTATTAGATGATAACGAAACAACACAAAGTACAATTACAATCAAAGGAGAAGAAACTATGGACTTTTTATTTAACATTAAAGGTGACCCAGCTTGGAACGAAGGTACCCTTTATTTTTATAACGGACACACAAACCAAGTGCGCGCACTAGCGCATGTTGATGAAATGAAAATCATTCAACAGATTTACAAAGACAACAACGGGCATGATATTCCATCTTATACATGGACTAATCAAGCTCCTTGGTATGTACGTTTCTTTAGAGCGCTGAATCCAGATTCAAAATCTGCGGAGATTAAAGAAGCTATCAAAACGACTAAAGAGCAATCAAAAGCGACTGTGGATGCCATTACAGCAGAGATTGCTAAATCTAAAGATATTCCGCAAAAAGTAGAAGTTACGATTAAAGATGACAAAAAATAATATAATTAAATAGCAAACACTTTAACCCCCCTGGTCTTAATGGCTAGGGGATTTTTTGTATTTTTTTACAGTATAAATATAAGTAAAAAACGTAAAAATACTAAAAAGTTTCGTTTTTGCAAAGAAAATTTGCGTTTTTAGAAACAAAAATAAGTATTTATAAGTTGCAATAAGTTTAAAACTATGGCATAATATAGTTGCGAAGAAGCAATCGTGCTGTTCTTTGCCGTCTAGCCGTTAATCGGTAGTGTTATTAAATTCGTAGTGATACGAACACATAATTGAAGCACATTATGTGGCTTGGCAGAGCTTAAAAACTGTTCCTCGGCGATAAGCCTAAGAAGCACAATGAGGAGTTAGAGAAGCCGTTCCTCTCTAATCGTTAACCCCGCTGGAGGATTATCCAGCCGTGCTTTTTTTATTTTGTAGAAAGTTTTATTGATGTGGAGCTAAAAGAGATTCTTAATGATTATGAACTAAATTTTTGTCATAAGAAATGCACTGTGGAGACTGGATATAAGAAACTTCCAGAATTTACAGTTGTCTTTAATGCAACTAATTTATTTCATCTTTTAGGAATCCATAAGTTACACACAAGATATACAGCCACAACTTGGATTGAAGCGATTCGAAGAGGTTCTTTTGATTTAAATAAATTTTCAAAACGTCCAGAGTTTAAAGATATTATTCCAAGAATTAGAAATTATGAGTTCTTTTACGAAATTTTTTATCAAGATAAAATCAAAATTTGTTTACTTGAAAAAGATTTAAAAAGAAATACAATGAACTTGAGTGTTGTATTTTATAAGAATGAACAAAAACGTATTGTTGTTTTAGGTTTAAGAAGAGATAAATTTAATAATTTCATACCGACCACATTACATGAAAGTCGTAATAATATTTACAAAGGCTCAAGACAGACTGCTGTAAAAAGTATAACGTGGCATAACTAACCCTAGCGCAAGCTAGGGCTTTTTTATTGCCGTTAAAACGGACTTATCACTAAACTGTGGTTATAACGAATTTGTATAATATACATTAATAATCGTATATTAATAAAAGGTAAAAGAGTAATAAAATGATATTTTTAAGCTCCCAAGGGGCACAAAAGGGGCATAAGTTTAAAACTTTTGTGTTTTTACCTTTAAAAAGAAGAATGGTTTCAGTTTTATAAATGCTTATTTTTCAATGTTTTCTACTATTATATATGTATCAAAAATGAAGTTACACTTCCCGCACTGTAAAATAACCTAAATAATAAAAAGCCTATCATATCAAGCTTTACGGCCTGTGTGATAGGGCTTTTTTTATGTTGTGGGGCATTTTTGTGGCATACTACAGACATAATTCATCTATTACATCAACAATTTTATCTTTCATCTTGTTTGTGGGGCGCAAAATCTTTCTTTGTATTGAAGTCTATTTGATTTTGAAAGTAAGTATCCATATCTTTCCAATCTAATCTGAAAATTTTTCTTTTTTCTAAATTATTTCACTTACTCTATATAGGCTGTTATGTTTACGTGTTAGCGGTTTTTCTTGATTTTCGGATGAAATGACCTACTTTTTTTATACAATGAAAAATGATATAATAGAACAAAGAATAGGAGAAATTATGGTAAAGCGCGATTTTATTCGAAATATTATTATAGCTTTGATAGCTATTTTGGCGATATTCTTGCTGAGGATTTTTGTTTTTTCAACATTTAAAGTTCATGAGGATGCGGCTAATTCGTATTTGTCGAATGGGGATGTTGTAGTTGTCAATCGTAATCGGACTCCTCAATACAAGGATTTTATTGTTTATGAAGTTGATGGTACTTTTTATATTAGTCGTGTTATTGCGACTGCTGGTGAAAGTGCGACAGTTATGGACGATATCCTGTATATTGATAACGAAGTTCAAGAAGAGCCATACATTAGCCAAATTAAGTCTGAATATCTATCGACATCGGATAATCAACAAGCCTTTACATCTGATTTTTCCGTTAATACTATCACGAATAATAAATATAGCGAAGTGCCTAAGGGAAGTTATCTGGTATTAAACGATGATCGTCAGAATACAAATGATAGTCGTACGTTTGGTCTGATTAAAGAAAGTCAGATACGCGGTGTCGTTACGTTTAAACTATTACCACTGAGTAAATTTGGCTTCATCACAACAGAGTAGCAGTAGCTGCTCTGTTTTTTATGAGATATACCAATCGATAATCGGTATATATAAAACTGTACCAATTTAATTGTTGACAATATAAAATCAAAGTTATATACTGATCTTGTTGGGTTTTAGAGAGTCTTTATTAGACTATACCAATTTAAAAAATAAGAAAGAATTAGCAAGTAAAGTCTTGTTAAAGGTGAGAATTATGTGTGGTATTGTTGGTGTTGTAGGAAATAAAAATGCAACAGACATTTTGATGCAAGGTCTTGAAAAGCTCGAATATCGTGGTTATGATTCTGCTGGAATTTACGTGACTAATGGTACAGATCAAGGACGTTTGATTAAATCTGTTGGACGCATTTCAGATCTTCGTGCTAAAATTGGCATTGATGTGGCAGGATATACAGGTATTGGTCACACACGTTGGGCAACTCATGGTCAAGCAACAGAGACAAATGCTCACCCACATACATCAGAAACAGGACGTTTTGTCTTGGTTCATAATGGTGTCATTGAAAACTATTTGCAAATTAAAGAAACATATCTTTCAGAACATCATTTGAAAGGTGAAACAGATACAGAAATTGTTGTTCATTTAGTTGGACAATTCGTTTCAGAAGGTTTATCAGTTCTTGAAGCTTTCAAGAAAGCTTTAACTATCATCGAAGGTTCATACGCTTTTGCACTTGTTGATTCAGAAGATGCAGATACGATTTATGTTGCTAAAAATAAATCCCCGCTTTTGATTGGTTTAGGTGATGGTTACAACATGGTATGTTCGGATGCGATGGCAATGATTCGTGAAACAAGTGAATTTATGGAAATTCATGATAAAGAATTGGTTGTCTTGACTAAAGATTCTGCGACAGTTACTGATTACGAAGGTAATGAAATTGAACGCGAATCATACATAGCTGAGCTTGATTTGTCAGATATTGGTAAAGGAACTTACCCTTACTATATGTTGAAAGAAATCGACGAACAACCAACTGTTATGCGTAAATTGATTAATAATTACTCAGATAGCGAAGGAAATATGGTTGTTGAACCTGATATTGTTAAGACAGTACAAGAGGCTGATCGTATTTATATCTTGGCAGCAGGAACTTCTTATAATGCTGGTTTTGCATCAAAAGCAATGCTTGAAAAATTGACAGATACGCCAGTTGAACTTGGAATTGCTTCAGAATGGGGCTACAATATGCCACTTTTGAGCAAGAAACCAATGTTTATCTTGCTTAGCCAATCAGGTGAAACGGCTGACAGTCGTCAAGTTTTGGTAAAAGCAAATCAAATGGGTATTCCAAGTTTGACAGTTACTAATGTTCCTGGCTCAACGTTATCACGTGAAGCAACTTATACAATGCTTTTACACGCTGGTCCTGAAATTGCCGTTGCATCAACTAAAGCTTACACAGCACAAATTGCTGCTTTAGCCTTTTTGGCTAAGGCTGTCGGTGAAGCAAACGGCAAAAAAGAAGCGCTTGAGTTTGACTTGGTACATGAATTATCTATCGTTGCACAATCTATCGAAGCAACGTTGTCAGAAAAAGATATGATTGCTGAAAAAGTGGAAGCACTGCTTAAAACAACTCGCAATGCTTTCTACATTGGTCGTGGCAATGATTACTATGTTGCGATGGAAGCAAGTTTGAAATTAAAAGAAATTTCTTACATTCAATGTGAAGGATTTGCTGCAGGAGAATTAAAACACGGTACAATTTCATTGATTGAAGATGGCACACCAGTTCTTGGTTTGATTTCATCAAGCGAAGCGATTGCTAGTCACACACGTGGTAATATTCAAGAGGTTTCTGCGCGTGGTGCAAATGTATTGACAGTCGTTGAAGAAGAATTGGCTAAACCAGGAGATGATATTGTTGTTAACCAAGTTCATCCATATTTAACAAGCATTTCAATGGTAATTCCAACACAACTCATTGCTTACTTTGCTTCTCTACAACGTGGTCTTGACGTTGATAAACCACGTAACTTGGCAAAAGCGGTTACTGTTGAATAATCTCTTGTCAAATAGCGATTTCTAGGGTAAAATGGGTAATGTAACTTTTTGAAGTCGGAAATAAAAGTTATAGCTATTTTTGATAAGGAGAAATGATGTCTTTACCAAATTGTCCACAATGTAACTCTGAGTATGTTTACGAAGATGGTTTATTACTAGTTTGCCCAGAGTGCGCTTATGAATGGAATCCAAGCGATTCAGTTGAAGAAGAAGGCTTAGTTGTTCTTGATAGCAACGGTACACGTCTTGCTGATGGAGATAGCGTTACTATCGTGAAAAATCTAAAAGTAAAAGGTGCACCAAAAGACCTTAAACAAGGTACTCGTGTGAAAAACATTCGTCTTGTTGAAGGTGACCACAACATTGATTGTAAAATTGATGGTTTTGGCGCAATGAAATTAAAATCAGAGTTTGTTAAAAAATTGTAATGATTGAAAGCTAGACGAGATGTCTAGTTTTTTAGTTTGATGACGATTTTTGGCAAAATTTTTAAGCATGGACTAGTCAGTAAATGTCTGTTATTTTTATACTTTTTATGTAAAAATATTCTCAGATATATTCAAACCGTCTGAAATTTTGGTATAATAGAAACAAATTCTATTTAGGAGATCACATGTCGTATATTTTACAAGTTCTGCCAAGCTTGTTAGATGGCGCTAAGGTAACTTTGCAAGTTTTCTGTATTGTTATTGTTTTGTCAATACCGTTTGGTGCTATCTTGGCTTTTTTGATGCAGATTAAATTCAAACCATTACAATGGTTGTTGACGTTATATGTTTGGATTATGCGTGGAACACCATTGCTATTACAATTAATTTTCTTCTACTACGTGTTACCGAGCGTTGGTATTGTAATGGATCGCTTGCCAGCAGCTATTTTAGCGTTCACGTTGAATTACGCAGCTTATTTTGCAGAAATTTTCCGCGGAGGTATTGCAGCCATTCCTAAAGGACAATACGAAGCAGCTAAAGTTTTAAAACTAAATCAACTTCAAACGATTCATTATATTATCTTACCGCAAGTGTTCAAGATTGTTTTGCCAAGTGTTTTCAATGAAATCATTAATCTTGTTAAAGATTCATCATTGGTTTATGTTCTTGGTGTGGGCGATTTGTTGCTTGCAAGTAAAACCGCAGCCAATCGTGATGCCACATTAGCACCGATGTTTGTTGCTGGAGCAATTTACTTGTTAATGATTGGTGTGGTGACATTAATTTCAAAACAAACTGAAAAGAAATTTAATTACTATAAATAAGAGGTGACCAGATGTTAGAATTAAAAAATATTTCCAAACAATTTGGTCAAAAGAAGATTTTTGATCATTTTAATTTGACGATTGAAGATGGCAAAATTTTATCTCTCGTTGGTCCGTCAGGTGGTGGAAAGACAACCTTGCTACGTATGCTTGCTGGACTTGAAAAAATTGATTCTGGAGAAATTATTCATAATGGTGAAGTCGTTCCTATCGACCATCTAGAGATGCTTAATTTACTTGGTTTTGTTTTTCAAGATTTTCAGCTTTTCCCTCATTTATCTGTTTTAGATAATTTGACCTTATCGCCTGTAAAAACAATGGGAATGACAAAAGAAACAGCTAAAGAAAAAGCGGTTACCTTGCTTCAACGCCTGGGTCTTGGTGAATACGCTGATGCTTATCCGTATTCGTTGTCAGGTGGTCAAAAACAACGTGTGGCTTTGGCGCGTGCTATGATGATTGACCCACAAATTATTGGTTATGATGAGCCAACATCAGCACTTGACCCAGAATTGCGTCAAGAAGTTGAAAAGTTGATTTTACAAAATCGTGAAGCTGGCATGACTCAAATCGTTGTTACCCACGATTTAAAGTTTGCAGAAAGCATTTCAGATCATATTTTAAGAATTAATCCAAAATAAAGAAAGTTTTACTAGGTGAGTTTATGAAATTCAAAAAAGTTCTTGTGGGCGTTTTGGCGCTTGTATCAACGCTAACTTTGGCGGCTTGTAGTTCTTCATCATCTAAAAAAGCGACGAGTACTGACCAATGGGACGCTTACGTCAAAAACGGTGAGATTACTATCGGGTTTGACAATACATTTGTTCCTATGGGGTATGAGGATGAGGACGGAAGTAATGTTGGTTTTGATATTGATTTGGCAAATGCCGTCTTTAAAGAATATGGTATTACCGTCAAATGGCAATCAATTAACTGGGATATGAAAGAAACCGAGTTAAATAACGGAACTATTGATTTAATTTGGAACGGTTATTCTATCACAGATGAGCGTTCTGAAAAGGTGCTCTTTACGGATCCATACATGGTTAATGAGCAGGTCTTGGTAACTAAAAAATCGTCAGGCATTACAAGTTTTGCTGACATGAAAGACAAAGTTCTTGGTGCACAGTCAGGGTCATCTGGTTACGATGCGTTCACCTCACATCCAGAAGTGTTGAAGGACATTGTTTCTGGTGGCGATGCGACACAATACGAAACCTTCACACAAGCGCTTATCGATTTGAAAAATGACCGTATTGACGGTTTGTTGATTGATAAAGTTTACGCTAATTACTACCTTGAACAAGAAGGTGAACTTGATAACTACAATATCATTTCAAGTGAATTTGACGGTGAAGACTTTGCCGTCGGTGCTCGTAAAGCCGATAAGACACTTGTTAAGAAAATCAATCAAGCTTTTAAGAAGTTGTATCAAGACGGTACATTTCAAGAAATTTCAAACAAATGGTTTGGTGAAGATGTCGCAACAGACGACGTTAAAAACTAAACGAGGAATAGCAAAACTCTGAGGTTAGCCTCAGAGTTTTTGTTTATTATGATTTTGATAGATTTCTTGTTTAGTCAAAAGTCTAGAACAGCATATTTAGTCTTTTGCTTCAATATTAGAGTTATCGCTAATTGAGGTAATTTGGTGGAAAATAAGATGCCATTCTTCTTTACGACGCCAAATGCTGGTGTGTGATTTATGACCAAGCGTGTAAGTGATGAGTTTTGTTTTTTGGCTGATTGACGTCATTTGAAAATCATCAAAATTGCTCATGTAATGTTTTTTACGGGAAATCATTTCCTCTTTTGAATAAGTTTTTCCGTCATCGTCAATAAGTGTAAAACTATCAGCTAGCAGGTCTTCGTAGTCTGGAATTTTGGAAAGAATGATTTTTTCGTCTTTATAAAGTTTTTTATAAACATTTTCCCAAATTTCATCTTCAGGAATAGCAGCAGGTTCAACGTGAACGTCGGTATCATACACCGAAAATTCCTGACTGAGCAATGTTTCAATCTGTTCGGTAATTTCATGGCTTTCGTAAACAGAAAGGTCTGGATTCATTTCGACGACAATATCAAGGTAAATATTACTTCCGTATGAACGCCCACGTTGAGATTTAACAGCAGTTACTTTAGGAATTTTTAAAATGGCTTCCTTGTATTTTTTTAGCTCTTTTTCATCGAAACCGTCTGATAAGCTAAAGGCGCTTTCCATAAAAATGTCATAAGCCGTTTTCAAGATAAAATAGGTAATGACAATGGCGGCAAGTCTATCAATGATAACAAGATTGAAAGAAGCGGCAACAATAGCAACAGATGTACCAATAGAAGTGACCGCATCAGAAAGATTATCCTTTGCAGCAGCAACCAGAGCACTTGATTTCACCTTTTGTGATAGGCGTTTATTGTGAACATAAACACCATACATAATAATAGCTGAAATGACACCGACGATAGCTCCCTCTGGGTCAATGGCTGTGCTGCTTCCAGAAATGATTTTCTGAATTGTTTGAGACAGCACTTGGAAACCAACGATAAACATGATAAATGATGTAATCAAACTCGCTAAATCTTCAATTTTCCAATGCCCAAAACGATGTTCGGCATCTGCTGGCTTACTGGCTAAATGAAGTCCGATTAGCAGAGCAACATTTCCCAAAATATCAGATAAGTTGTTAAAACCATCGGCAATAAGTGATGATGAATTAAGCGTGTAACCTGCAATTAGCTTGGCGATAGAAATTGTAAGATACGCAATGATACTTACTATTGGACCACGTTTAGCTAACTGAAGATTTTCAGCTGGTGTTGGCATAAGCAATAACTCCTTTGAAAACGATAGTTATATCATAAAATCAATAATTGTTAAAATAAATATTACTCTCTATTATATCATTAGTTTAAGCTTGTCACAAAGAAAATATGATAAAATCAATTATTTAGCGTTGATAGCAAATTAAAAATCTGGAACAAATTCCAGACTTTTGATTAATGGTTATCAAAATAATGTTTTGTTTCTTTTATAATAATTGGTGAAAGTGCTAGTAAGGCAATCAAGTTCGGAATGGCCATAAGCCCGTTAACAATATCAGCGATAACCCAAATTGTTTCTAGGCTGATGTAACCACCCAAAGCAACCATAGCAACAAAGACAATACGATAAACCGGGATAGCTTTGACACCAAATAAGAACTCAAAACAACGTTCCCCATAGTAGCACCAACCAAGAATCGTTGTGAAAGCAAATAAAATCAAACTAATAGTTAAGGCATAAACACCGAAGTTTCCAAAGACAGATGAAAATGCTGATTGCGTGAGCGTTGCTCCATTCAAATTGCTTGACCAGCCACCAGTAACGATAATAGAAAGACCTGTTAAAGTACAAATAATAATGGTATCAATAAATGTTCCTGTCATAGAGACAAGTCCTTGTTCAACAGGTTCTTCCGTTTTAGCAGCAGCGGCGGCGATAGGTGCAGAACCAAGTCCAGATTCATTAGAGAAGATACCACGTGCAATCCCTGCTTGAATAGCTGTGACAACTGTTGCACCAGCAAAACCACCTGTAGCAGCTTTTCCAGTAAATGCTGAGCGTAGAACTAATCCTAAACTTGGAACAATATTGTCAAAATGGAAGGCTAGGATTATAAGGGTTGTTAAGATGTAAATAATTGCCATAAAAGGAACAATCTTTTCAGCTACTTTAGAGATAGATTGAATGCCACCAAAGATGATAATACTAACCAACACAGCTAAAATGAGACTGATCACTTTAGGCGACCAACCAACGGTATTGTTAAGAGAGTCTGTAATAGAATTAACTTGTGTAAATGTCCCAGAACCAAAAAGTGCTACCATAACACCAAAGATAGAAAAAGCAATAGCGAGCGGTTTCCAATGTTTGCCCATTCCATTTACGATATAGTGCATGGGTCCGCCTGCGATGTCCCCGTTGGCATCTCGGGTACGGTATTTAATGGCAAGAACGCCTTCGGCATACTTGGTTGCCATACCGAAGAACGCAGCTATCCACATCCAAAATAACGCCCCAGGTCCACCTAACTTAATGGCAGTTGCAACTCCGACGATATTCCCGGTTCCGATGGTTGCTGCGAGAGCTGTTGCAAGAGCCGCAAAGCTTGAAATGTCTCCTTGACCTTTAGCTTCAGCTGAAAAGATGAGTTTCAAGGCTTTTGAAAGGCGGAAAACCTGCAACAGACCTAAACGCGTAGAAAGGTAAATCCCAGTTCCGACAAGAAGGACAAGAAGGGGCGGTCCCCAGACAAGGCTGTCTAAAGACGATAGAAAATCATACATAAGTAAAAACTCCTAATAATCATAGCACTTAAATCACTGGTTAAAAGATAAAACCAATTGTTTAACTATTAACCACTAAATGAGTACTAGTCTTTATCTATTTTTCGTATTTTCAGAAAAAATAGAATAATTTCAACTTATTTATTATATAGAGAGAAACGCCGTTTGTCAAATTGTCATCTGAAAAGTCTATATCAATAAAGGATAGAGAAGGCTTGGTTAAGGGATTTTACAAATCTTTGTCAGAACATAATCATCAAAAAGTTGAGCAAATGAAAAATGCTGTCTATTCACTAAATAAACCTACTGTTATTTAAAAATATATTTAAATAGTAAATCATAGCAACAATATTGTTATAGTATCATTTTTCAAGAACATAGTAATAGAAAACGCCTATATTTCTGGGTATAATACAAGAGTAAATCAAAATATGAGGTGACTATATATGACAAAACAATTTCCAGAAGGATTTTTATGGGGTGGTGCAACAGCAGCCAATCAATTTGAAGGAGCTTGGAATGTTGACGGACGCGGTCCAGCAACATCGGATACAGCGCGTGCCGTTGCTCCAGAAGAACGAAAATCAATGGGAAGTGAATTTAACTCGCCAATGACTCGTGCAAAATTGGATGCAGCTTTGAATGACAAAGAAGGGCTTTATCCAAAACGTTGGGGGTCTGATTTTTACCATCGTTATAAAGAAGATATCGCCCTTTATGCTGAAATGGGATTCAAGACTTTTCGTCTTTCTATTGCGTGGTCGCGTATTTTTCCAAATGGTGATGATGCGACACCGAATGAAGCTGGTTTAGCTTTTTATGATAAGGTTTTTGATGAGCTTAATAAATACGGCATCGAGCCACTGGTTACTTTATCTCACTATGAATTTCCAATCCACTTGGTAACAGAATACGGTGGCTGGAAAAATCGTAAAGTGATTGATTTCTTTGTTCGTTATGCTGAAACTGTCTTTAATCGTTACAAAGATAAGGTCAAATATTGGTTGACATTTAATGAAATCAATATCATTGGTATGACTGGTTATTTATCAGGTGGGCTCTTGTTTGAAGATGGTAAATTGAACCTCCAAGATATGTATCAAGCAGCTCATCATCAGTTTGTAGCATCAAGTTTGGCAACAAAAATCGGTCACGAGATTAATCCTGATTTCAAGATTGGGTGTATGTTAGCGCGTATGCAAGCCTATCCTGCGACCTGCAATCCAGAAGACGTCATGGAAGAAATCAAAAAAGACCATGAAAATCTATTCTTCTCTGATGTTCAAGTTCGCGGAAAATATCCAGCATATGCCAAACGTTTCTTTAAAGAAAATAATATCGAATTAGAAATCGCAGACGGTGACCTTGAAATTCTTGAAAAATATCCTGTTGATTTCATGTCATTCTCATATTATATGAGTTCAATTGCTCGTAAGCAAAAAACTGGCGACCAAACAGCAGGAAATCTTATCCTAAGTGAACCAAATCCATATCTTGAAGCTTCTGACTGGGGTTGGCAAATTGACCCTGTCGGACTCCGCATTACGCTTAACAATCTTTATGATCGTTACCAAGTACCACTTATGGTTGTTGAAAATGGTCTAGGTGCTCTTGATACAGTAGAAGAAGACGGTTCGATTCACGACCAATACCGTATTGATTATCTTCAATCACATGTCAAACAAATGTATGAAGCCATTGAGGACGGTGTTGATTTGATGGGATACACTTGGTGGGGTTGTACAGACCTTGTTTCGGCGTCAACTTCTGAAATGTCAAAACGCTATGGTTTTGTTTACGTTGATGCTGACGACCAAGGAAACGGTAGCTTTGACCGCTCACGTAAAGATTCATTCTTCTTTTATAAAGATTTGATTGCAACACGTGGTGCTAATATTTTAAACGATTAATGATAATAAACTCAGTTGGGCTTTTTCAGCTGAGTTTATTTGCTAGGAAGGAAAATGATATAAATGGCAATAAAATTGTATTTGATGCGCCATGGCGAGACCTTATTTAATACACAAGGGCGGGTGCAGGGAGCTTGCGATTCGCCTCTAACAGATTTAGGTATTCAGCAAGCTCTTCTTGTCAAAGATTATTTTAATGAAAATAGCATTTGGTTTGATAGTGTTTATTCTTCAACGCAAGAACGAGCGACAGATACTGCTAAATTAGTATCTGGTCAATCACAAGTCACCCAATTAAAAGGCATCAAAGAGATGAACTTTGGTGAGTTTGAAGCTCAGCCTGAATTTCTTTTGCCTAAATTTAGAACAGGTGCTAATTCGTTTGAAGATTTGTTGGTGCCTTTTGGTGGCGAAGACATTGTAACTGTTGGTAAGCGGGCTTTGGACAGTATTCTTGAAGTGCTGGTAAACGATGATCATGCTGATAACATTTTAATGGTTAGCCATGGAGCAACGATGTGGGGTATTTGTCTGCAGCTCGGTATTCAATTTCCAGAGGGAATAGGCTTTTCAAATTGTGCTATTTGTGAGTTCCAATATCATCAAGAACAGTTAGAGTTGCAAAAACTGATTTTACCAACCAAGGCATTTAAGACATATTCATTTGAAAGGGATTAAAAATGGTTAAAACTTTTTATGTAATGCGACATGGTCAAACGCGCTTTAATCTTCAAGGACGTATCCAAGGAGCTTGTGATTCTCCCTTGACTGAACTGGGAATTGAGCAAGCAAAGTCTGCTAGACAACATTTTAAAAAAGAGGGCATTACGTTTACACGTGTCTATTCTTCGACGCAGGAACGTGCTTGTGATACTGCTGAATTAGCAACGGGGCGTACGGATTATATTCGTTTGAAAGGACTAAAAGAAATGGATTTTGGTTCTTACGAAGCACACCAAGAATACCTCAATCCACCTTTACACCGTGAAGATGGTTCAGGTTACCGTGATTATTTTGTGGCTTATGGTGGTGAATCTAATGTTCAAGTTTATGAACGAATGGCTAAGACCATTCGAGAGGTTTTAGAGCAAAGTAGTGATGAAGAACAGCTCTTATTTGTCAGTCATGGTGCGGCAATAACCCAGTTTTACCGCCATGCTACGCTGAATCCGCCAGTTCCTAAGAAACGTCTGGCAAACTGTGCCATTTTCAAAATGACTTATGACGGTAAGGATATTATGGTGCAATCAATCTATAATCCAACAGAAAAAGAGTACATTTTTGAAAGGGAAGAGAATGACTAAGACACTCTACTTAATGCGTCATGGAGAAACCTTGTTTAATCAACTTGGGTTAATTCAAGGCTGGTGTGATTCCCCCTTGACGACAAATGGCAAGCAGCAAGCTCAAGCAGCGCGTGATTATTTTCATACTCATCACATTACTTTTGATGAGCTTTATTGTTCGACCGCAGAACGTTGTTCTGATACTTTAGAAATTGTGAGCGGACGTGCAGATTATACACGACTCAAAGGCTTGAAAGAATTTAATTTTGGTCGAATGGAAGGAAAGCCAGAGTATTTACATCCGAATCGTGAACCCAATCAAAAGGGACATGGTGATTTCTTCCTAAAATATGACGGTGAAAGTGAAACGCAGGTAAGAGAACGGGTTAGTGATACTGTTTTTCGTCTAGTGTCGCAATCAGACGATGACGCAACGATTTTAGCAGTTAGCCATGCAGGTGCAATTATGAGCTTTTTTAGTGCTTTAAAATTAGAAAATCACCCTGAATTGCATTTTTCAAATTGTTGCATTTTTCATTACAGTATCACGGATGACACTTATGATTTAATTAGAATCATTGACCCCGTTAGTGGGCAAATTTATGATAAATAGTATTGTTAGCGAGGAATAGCAAAAAGCAGGTTAAAAGAAGTAGATATTTCGTTTTTTCGATAAATTTTGATATGATATAATGAAAGCAACTGAAAATTAGGAGCTGTTATGAAATTCGAGAAAAAACAAGTCTATTATGTTGTACTTGCCTTTGTCCTTTGTTATGCTATCCAAGCTTATTGGAGTAATGGTGCATCAATTGTCGGAACGATTTATAAGGCAAGCTTCCCCTTTTTAATTGGTGCTGGAATTGCCTATATTGTCAACATTGTCATGAGCTTATATGAGATGCTCTACACGCGCGTTATCAAAAATAGAATGCTTTTGAAGGCCAAACGTGCGATTTCGATGATTTTGGCATACTTGACCTTTATTTTATTGATTAGCTGGCTCTTTTCGATTGTCCTGCCTGATTTGATTTCAAGTATTAATTCCTTGCTGAAGATTGATACTACTGGCATTGCTAATTTTATTAAAGAAGTGAGTGATAATAAGGCTATCAAAGAACTGTTTGATTATTTTGGAAATTCATCTGATATTACCTCAACTCTTTCAGATTATAGTCAGCAAATTTTAAATCAAGTGCTGTCCGTTTTAACAGGGGTTTTGACGTCGGTTAGTACGATTGCTTCAACTGTTTTAAATGTCTTTGTTAGCTTGGTCTTTTCAATTTATGTTTTGGCAAGCAAAGAACAATTGGGGCGTCAGTTTAATCTTTTGATTGATACCTATCTTGGCAAATACGCCGAAAAAGTTCACTATATCCTAGACATTTTGCACCAACGTTTTCACGGTTTCTTTGTTGGTCAAACGCTAGAAGCGATGATTTTGGGGAGCTTGACAGCAGCAGGAATGTTTCTGTTTAATTTCCCCTATGCGGCAACAATCGGTATTTTGGTTGCATTTACGGCATTAATTCCTGTTATTGGTGCTTATATTGGAGCGACCATTGGTTTTATCTTAATTGCCACACAATCTGTTTCACAAGCGTTTCTCTTTTTAGTTTACTTGATTGTTTTACAACAATTTGAAGGGAATGTCATTTATCCACGTGTCGTTGGTGGTTCAATTGGATTACCAGGTATGTGGGTCTTAATGGCAATCACAATCGGTGGTGCTTTATGGGGTATCCTTGGAATGTTAGTAGCTGTACCTTTGGCAGCAAGTCTTTATCAAATCATTAAAGACAACGTTGCTAAGCGCCAACAAGCAAACTTAGATAACTGAGATAATATGGATACAATCAATTTACTCTTTTCAATCGATGATGGCTATGTTTCGCAATTTATGGTCACGCTATATTCGATTTATCAAAATAGTAGCAATCATAACCTAGCCGTTTATGTTTTACAAAAGCAATTGTTAAAAAAGAATGATGACATTTCGGAATTCTGTCAAAAACTAGGTGTCCGTTATACGCCTGTCGTGATTGGTGAGGAAGCATTTGAAGATGCTCCGACGACAGATCGTTACCCTGAGACCATTTATTATCGCCTTTTGGCTCATGAATATTTGCCAAAGGAATTGGACAAGATTTTATATGTTGATGCGGATATTTTGTGTTTGAATGATGTTGTTCCCTTATATAAGCTGAATTTAGGGGATAAACTATATGCCGCTGCTAGCCATACGTCAGATGGCAATATTTCAGAACTCGTTAATAAACTGCGTTTACGGAATTTTGAGGCAGAAGGGTATTTTAATTCTGGTGTCCTTTTGATGAACTTGGATGCCATTCGCCAGTCGGTGCACCGACAAGACATTTTAGATTATATTGAGCAAAATAATCATCTCTTGTTGTTGCCAGACCAAGACATCTTGAATGCCTTATATGGGCATCAAACTTTGCAAATTCCTGACCAGATTTATAATTACGATGCGCGATATAATGTTCTTTATTATAGTAGAAGTTCTGGCAAATGGAATTTAAATTGGGTTATTGAACATACGGTGTTCTTGCATTTTTGCGGACGAGATAAGCCATGGAAAAAAGATTACCGCGGACGTTACAGCGCTCTTTATAAACACTATCAGCACCGCGCATTACGTTTAAAAAATAAGAAAAATCATTAAAAAAGTACCTCGACTTACGAATAAATAAGTGGAGGTACTTTTTATTATGTATGCAATTGAAATGAAAGCAGATGCTATGTTGCCACGAGAACGCTTGAGAGATTTAGGGGCAGAGCACCTTAGCAATCAGGAACTATTATCTATTTTATTACGAACAGGAACAGGAACAAAAACAACCCCAGTTTTGGAAGTTGCCAATCAAATCTTGAAAAACCTAGATAGCCTAGCTGATTTTCAACACCTATCCCTGCAAGAATTGCAACAAATCAATGGTATTGGCTATGTTAAATCAATTGAAATCAAAGCAATGATTGAACTAGCAAAGCGCATTAGCAAGGCTGAATATGTCCAAAAAGAACGCATTATGAGCAGCGAACGCCTAGCACGTAAAATGATGTTAGAATTGAGCGACCAAAAACAAGAGCACTTGGTGGCTATTTATCTGGATACGCAAAATCGAATTATTGAACAACGAACGATTTTTATCGGTTCTGTTCGCCGTTCGATTGCTGAACCACGTGAAATTCTCTATTATGCATGCAAAAATATGGCAACATCCGTTATTATTGTTCATAATCATCCGTCAGGCTCCCCAGAGCCAAGCGAGAACGACCTGCAATTTACCCAAAAAATGAAACGCGCTTGTGAAGATATTGGTATTATTTGCCTTGACCATATCATCATTGGAAAATACCAATATTACAGCTTCCGAGAAGAAACAGATGTTTTGTAATGTCGTTCACTTTGAATTTCTAACGAGAAAGCAGCAGAAGAAAGTCGTTCATAAAATATATTCTAAAAAATAAATAGTAAGCAACAAAAAAGATACTTTCCTCTAAACGAAAGTACCTTTTTGAAGCCAACTTGATAGCCTATTTATTTTGATTGGATTGATTCATGAAATATAGTAAGGTTTGCAACTCACTTGTTAAATCAACGTATTGAACGATGATACCTTTTGGAACATTGAGGTGAACAGGAGAGAAGCTCAAAATACCATGAATACCAGCATCAACCAAGACATCCGCAACTTCTTGAGCTTTTGAACTTGGAACAGTTAAAATAGCTGTTTCAATGCCAGCTTCTTGCGCGTGTTTTTTTAGTGATGAGATACCATAGATTGGAATGCCATCTGATGTTTCATGTCCCACCATTTCATTATCGTCAGTATCAAAAGCCATAGCAATTTGCATTTTATTACGATCGTGGAAACGATAGTGAAGCAAAGCTCGTCCAATATTTCCGCAACCAACAAGAAGAACATTTGTCGTTGAATGGTCATTTAAAATGTCAGCAAAGAAATTCATCAATTTTTTGACATCATAGCCGAATCCTCGACGCCCTAGTTCGCCGAAATATGAAAAATCTCGACGTACGGTTGCAGAATCAATTCCCATAGCATCTGCAATTTGTTTAGAACTCGCTTTTTCGACATTATCTGTATTGAATCGCTTGAAAATACGATAATAAAGTGAGAGTCGTTTAGCTGTTGCTTTAGGAATAGATTTCTCAGTAGTCACAATACCATCTCCCTTTTACTTGTTAACACTATTGTATCAAAAAGTTTGTGAAAACAGAAACAAATTTAACGAAATAAGCTAAAAAAACGACTTAAACTAACAAAAAATGTTAGATATTAAGTCGTTTTTAGCGTTTAAAAGGTTATTAAACACGTTTTTTTTGTGAAAATATCACGTTCCACAAGACTATCCATTAAGAAATAAAATTTTTCTTGAAGGATTTTATTGTCCTCAGATTTGAAGATATTGACAAAACGCAGACCAGATTTATCAGTAATGCTGAGTTTAAAACCTGTCAAATCTTTGTTAATCGTAATTTTCAATGGGAAACCATCACCAGAATTAGGCACTTTTTCCAACAAGCGTGTTAATTCGTAGTTTCCGATACGATTTTGTGAAAATGTGGTATCACGAAGCGTGTATTTTTTGATGTTATCGCTAATAGCATAGCTATAAAGACAGTTTTCTAAAGTAATTTCTTTTTCAAATGCCATCTTATTTTCCTACAATTTCTATTAATTTTTTAGCGAGTTGTTGGACTTCGCTGATTGTATTAAGCTCTGAAAAGCTAATGCGAATAGATTCTGTTAAACGTGGAGAATCGTCACCATAAATGCTAGACAAAACATGACTTGGATCGACTGTTCCAGCAGTACAAGCAGAACCTGTTGAAACGGCAAAACCTGCTAAATCAAGTTGCGTTAAAAGAATGCCGTTGTTTTGATTTGGAAAACCGATGTTAAGAACGTGAGGCATTTTATGTTGGCTACCATTGATATAATAATCCAAATCAGAAATGCCATCAAGGAATACTTGACGAAGTTCTTGAACGTGTTGATAATTTTCATCTTTATGAGTAATGGCGTCAGACAAAGCTTGTGCTAAACCGGCAATACCAATCATATTTTCCGTACTAGCACGGCGTTTCTCTTCTTGTTCGCCACCATGAAGCAAGTTATCAAAATGCTGTGGTGTTGAGTAGAGAATACCGACACCTTTTGGTCCATGGAATTTATGAGCAGAAGCTGAAAGAAAATCAGCTTTGATTTCTTCAGGAAAGACATCAATTTTTCCGACGGCTTGAACGGCATCAACATGGAATGCGGCTTGATGGTCTTGAAGAAGTTCTCCAATTTCTTTAACAGGAATAAGATCACCAGTTTCGTTATTGGCAAACATAATGCTGACCAAAATAGTATCATCACGTAAAGCGTCCGCAACTTGTTGCGCAGAAATATGACCATTTTCAGGCTTCAGATAGGTCACTTCAAAACCAAAGCGTTTTTCCAAGTATTCCACGGTGTGAAGCACGGAATGATGCTCGATAGCAGTAGTGATGAGGTGTTTTCCTTTAGCTTGATTAGCAAGGGCGTAACCTTTGATAGCAGTATTGTTGCTTTCGGTTGCACCAGATGTAAAGATAATGCGGCGTGGGTCAGTCTTTAAGGCTGAGGCAATCATTTGGCGGTTCGAGCGTAGGCGCTGGTTGGCTTGACGTCCAATGCCATGAATACTTGAGGGGTTACCAAAATCGTTGACCATGATTTCTGTCATTGCATCAATAACAGAAGGTGTGAGAGGGGTAGTAGCAGCATTATCGAGATATATCATATATTAGTTAGTCCTTTGTAGCGTTATATGAGAATAATGGGCTGAGTGGTGATTTTTCGTGGATACGAATAATCGCGTCAGCAATTAATTTGCTTGCTGAAAGATATTTAATGTTTTTTGGCAAGCGTTCTTTAGTAGCGACAGAGTCAGTTACTAAAATTTCTTTAATAGGAGCTGTATCAAGGCTTTCGGCAGCACCGCCAGCAAACAAACCGTGACTTGCTACGGCATAGATTTCTGTTGCGCCATCACGTTCTACGATTTTAGCAGCTTCAGCAAATGTTTTACCTGTGTTCAAAATGTCATCAATAAGGATAGCTTTTTTACCAGCAACTTCACCGATGATATAACCTTCTTCGCGGTGAGAATCATCTTCTGCATAGTCGATGATTGCGATTGGTGAATCAAGGTATTGCGCTAAGCTACGAGCACGTTTGATACCAGAGTTTTTAGGGCTAACAACGACAACGTCTTCACCTTTTAGTCCTAATTCACAGTAGTATTTAGCAAAAAGTGGAACAGTAAAGAGGTTATCAACTGGAACATCAAAGAATCCTTGAACTTGAACAGCGTGAAGGTCAAGAGTCAATAGACGGTCCACACCAGCTTTAACTAACATGTTAGCAACAAGTTTTGCAGTAATTGGTTCACGTGATGCAGCGATACGGTCTTGACGTGAGTAACCAAAATAAGGGATAACCACGTTAACTGTGCTTGCACTAGCACGTTTACAAGCATCAACCATAATCAAAAGTTCCCAAAGGTTGTCATTAACAGGGTAGCTAGTAGATTGGATGATGTAAATATCATCTCCACGAACTGTTTCTTCGATGTTAATCATGATTTCGCCGTCTGAAAACTTACGTGTTGACACTTTTCCAAGTGGGACACCAACTGTGTCCGCAATCTTTTGTGCAATCTCTACGTTAGAAGAAAGAGAAAAAAGCTTGAATTGTTTGTCGGCGTAATGTTCTGCCATGATATAAATAAACTCCTTTAAAATTAATACTTATATTCTATCAAAAAAAATGAAATAATTCAGCACTTTCTCATGAAAAAGCGCCTTAAATTCGTTTTAGGGTCGCGCTGAATCGAGCGACTTTACTTTTAGCGTACTTGAAATCGATAGCGTGTTCGGCTAAGAAGTTGTCAAAATCTTTCTTGCCTTGTTCGGCATTTTCAACTTCTAATTCAAGTTCGTAGTCTTTAATACCAGCGTATTGGTTGCTATCAAGTGCCATTAAACCAATTTTAGTCATGGTTTCACGGCGTGTTGTTGTAAGGCTGCCAAAGTTTTTAAGACTTGAGAGTTTAACCCCGTTTTCTTCGATAAGTTTTAGAAAATCAACATCTGGAAATTTTCCAGATTTGATGATTTCTTTAGCATCTGCAACACTCAAATTATAGTTATATTCTAAGTTGCCAACTTCTTTTGGAATTTTTAGTGTTATTTCTGCACGGTTGGGCAAGGTTCTAATACGTAATGACATACGATTAGCCTTCATATCAAAGTTTTCTGAGTCGAAGTAGTAGTTTGTCTGTGTGACTGGTGCTACGTGTGAAAACTGATTATTGAGACGATTAAATTCGTCTTTAGTGAGTAAGGTTTTGTACTCAATTTCAAGGTGTGTCATAAATAAATTTCCTTTTTTTCACCATTAGATTTATGGTATAATTAGTTTATTATATTAATTCTATACAAAAGTCAATTTTTTGACAAGGATTGGTCATGTCTTTCGTGACAGGTCCATTAGGAAGGAAATGTGATGGACTGGGAAAAATTTTTAGATCCTTACATACAGACAGTTGGGGAGTTGAAGATTAAATTACGTGGTATTCGTAAGCAGTTTCGTAAGCAAAATCGCCATTCTCCGATTGAATTTGTAACTGGTCGTGTAAAATCAGTTGAAAGTATCAAGGAAAAAATGGAACTTCGGGGAATTAAACCTGAAAATATTGCACAGGATGTGCAAGATATTGCAGGTGTTCGTGTCATGGTTCAATTCGTAGATGACGTTGATGAAGTTCTAGCTCTTTTGCGTGGCCGTCACGACATGACAATTGTTCAAGAACGTGATTATATCAATAACATGAAAGCAAGTGGCTATCGTTCTTATCATGTTATTGTAGAGTATCCAGTAGATACGATAGATGGTCAAAAGACGGTCTTGGCTGAGATTCAAATTCGAACATTAGCCATGAATTTCTGGGCGACAATTGAGCATTCATTGAATTATAAGTACAAGGGTGAATTTCCAGATGAAATCAAGAAACGCCTTGAAACGACAGCAAAAATTGCGCTTGAATTGGATGAAGAAATGAGAAAGATTCGTGAGGATATTAGAGAAGCACAGCTTTTATTTGATCCCGCAAGTCGAAAATTAAGTGATGGTGTAGGAAATAGCGATGACACAGACGAATATTACAGATAAAGTGACACGAGTAGCTATCGTGGCAAACGGAAAATACCAAAGTAGGCGAGTTGCTTCAAAACTTTTTGCGACCTTCAAGGAGGACAAGCGATTTTATCTATCTAAGAAAGATCCTGATATTGTCATTTCTATCGGTGGTGATGGTATGTTGTTGTCAGCGTTTCACATGTATGAAAAAAATCTTGATAAAGTGCGCTTTGTCGGAATCCATACAGGACACCTTGGTTTCTATACGGATTATCGTGATTTTGAAGTTGAAAAATTAATCGAAAATTTGCATGCTGATAAGGGACGTAAGGTTTCTTATCCTATTTTGAGGGCAAAAATTACCTTGGACGATGGGCGTGTGGTTAAAGCGCGTGCGTTGAATGAAGTAGCCATTAAACGTATTGAAAAAACGATGGTTGCGGATGTTGTTATTGATAAAGTGAAACTAGAACGTTTCCGTGGTGACGGTCTTTCTGTATCGACACCAACAGGAAGTACAGGTTATAATAAATCATTAGGTGGTGCGATTTTGCATCCGACAATGGAAGCCTTGCAGCTGGCGGAAATTTCTAGTTTGAATAATCGTGTTTATCGCACGCTAGGGTCTTCAGTGATTGTTCCCAAAAAAGATAAAATTGAGATTATTCCTAAACGTCAAGGCGTTTACACGATTTCAATCGATAATAAAACGATGCATTACAAAAATGTGTCTAAAATTGAATATTGCATTGACAATAAAAAAATTAGTTTTGTGGCGACACCGTTCCATACAAGTTTCTGGGAACGCGTAACAGATGCCTTTATAGGAGAGTTGGAGTCGTGAGATTTGATTTTGTTGCTGATCGACAGACAAAAGTAAAAACATTTTTAAAAGGTCATGATGTTTCAAAAGGATTATTAGCCAAAGTTAAGTTCAAAGGCGGGAATATATGGGTAAATGGTGTTGAACAAAATGCCATTTATTTATTGAACGTTGGTGATGTTGTTACCATTGAAATTCCTGACGAAGAAGAACATGAGACGTTAGTTCCTGTCAAACATGACCTTAATATTGCTTACGAAGATGAGCATTTTTTGATTATAAATAAACCGCATGGCTATGCTAGTATTCCAAGCGTTTTGCATTCCAATACGATTGCTAATTTTGTGAAACATCATTATCTAGAGCAAAATTATCCCAATAAACAGGTGCATATTGTGACACGTTTGGATAAGGATACGAGCGGATTGATGCTGTTTGCCAAACATGGTTATGCACATGCTAGATTAGATAAGCAACTGCAAAATAAAACCATTGAAAAACGGTATTATGCTTTGGTTTCTGGCAAAGGTGAATTAGCAGATAAAGGTGAGATTATTGCACCGATTGCTCGTTCAGATGATAGTATCATCACACGTTGTGTGCATCCGTCTGGCAAATATGCCCACACGAGCTATGAAGTTGTGGCGCGTTTTGGTGAGGTAGCTTTGGTAGATATTCGTCTCCATACGGGACGTACCCACCAGATTCGTGTGCATTTTTCGCATATTGGCTTTCCATTGCTGGGAGATGATATGTATGGCGGAAGCATGGATTATGGCATTACACGTCAAGCCTTGCATTGCCATTACCTTCGCTTTGTAAACCCATACACAAACGAAGAGATAATTCAGACCACAAACTTGACAGATGATTTTGATAGCGTTATCATGGAACTACAACAAAATTAGATAGAAGGTTAAAAATATGGGAATTCGATCTTTATTTGGTAGCTTACGGGAAAAAATTATTGGTAAAAACCTCAAAATTGTTTTTCCTGAAGGAAATGACGAACGCGTGCTTCGAGCAGCCGCTCGTTTGAAATTCGAGGGATTAATTGAGCCGATTATTTTAGGAGACGCTAAAGAAGTTCGAGCTTTGCTTGCGAAATTTGGCTTCGCTGATCAAAATTATGTCATTATCAACCCAGCAGAATACGATCAATTTGATGAAATGAAAGAAGCATTTCTTGAAATTCGTAAGGGAAAAGTAACACCAGAAGATGCTGAGCGTTTGTTGCAAGATGTCAATTATTTTGGTGTCATGCTTGTCAAACTTGGCTTGGCTGACGGAATGGTTTCTGGTGCCATTCATTCAACCGCTGATACGGTTCGCCCAGCGCTTCAAATCATTAAAACGAAACCTGGCATTTCACGCACTTCAGGAGTGTTCTTGATGAATCGTGAAACAACAGAACAACGTCTTGTGTTTGCTGACTGTGCGATTAATATCGACCCTACCGCTCAAGAATTGGCTGAAATTGCTGTGAATACTGCGGATACGGCTAAAATTTTTGACATTGAACCAAAGATTGCAATGTTGAGTTTTTCAACGAAAGGAAGTGCTAAGGCGCCACAAGTTGAAAAAGTGCAAACAGCAACTAAGATTGCTAAAGAAACACGTCCTGACATTCTTTTGGATGGTGAATTGCAATTTGATGCGGCATTTGTTCCAGGGACAGCGGCTGTAAAAGCACCAGATAGTGATATTGCAGGACAAGCAAATGTCTTTATCTTCCCAGACCTTCAATCAGGAAATATTGGTTACAAAATTGCTCAACGCTTAGGGATGTTTGAAGCTATTGGTCCAATCCTTCAAGGACTCAACAAGCCTGTGAATGATTTGTCACGTGGTTCAAGTGCTGAGGATATTTACAAATTAGCTATCATCACAGCTGCTCAAGCTATTGATGGTAACGACAATTAATAAAAATTAACAAAGCTCAGTTGGTTTTTCCGACTGGCTTTTTTGTCTTAATAAGAAAAGAGGAAATATGTCAAAAATTGCTTTAGTTACGGGAGCTTCTGCTGGATTTGGTAAAGCTATCGCTGAAAAATTAGTATCTGACGGTTATCGTGTCATTGCTAGTGCCCGCCGTTTGGAAAAATTGCAGAGCTTACAAGCAGCACTAGGTGAACAGAATGTTTACCCTCTTCAAATGGATGTCTCACAAACACAAGCTATTGATGAAGCTTTGGCTTCTTTGCCTAAAGAGTGGCGAGAAATTGACATTCTGGTTAACAATGCAGGCTTAGCGCTTGGCTTGGATGAGGCATACGAAGCAGATTTTTCAGATTGGCTGACAATGATTAATACGAATATCGTTGGTTTGACTTATTTAACTCGCCAAATTTTGCCAGATATGGTTAAACGTAATACTGGTATGATTATCAATCTTGGGTCAACTGCTGGTACAGTTCCTTATCCTGGGGCTAATGTTTACGGGGCTTCAAAAGCTTTCGTGGAACAATTTTCATTGGACTTGCGTGCGGACCTTGCAGGCACTAAAATTCGGGTTACCAATATTGAACCAGGTCTTTGTGAGGGAACAGAATTTTCAAATGTTCGTTTTAAAGGCGACAATGAATGCGCTGAAAAACTCTACGATGGCGCACATGCTATTAAACCAGAAGATATTGCTAACACCGTTTCTTGGGTGGCAAGCCAACCTTCTCATGTCAATATCAACCGCATTGAAATAATGCCTGTTTCCCAATCTTTTGGACCACAACCCGTTTACCGAGATTAAAAAAGAGCCATATGGCTCTCAGACTGAAGACAAAGTCCTTGGGAACAACAGTTTCTAAGGGCTTTTTGTGTGGATTAGCGATATAATAGAGATAATAATAGCTATGAGGTGAGCCTATGTTCCATAAAGAAAATCCCGATTATAATCGTAAGCAAGTTGGTTTTTACACCTTAGATGACTTGGTTCCAGAAGACCATTTGTTACGTCAGATTGACCGTGTGATTGACTTTTCTTTTATTTATGACTTAGTCGAAGATACTTATTCTCACGAAACAGGTCGTCCTAGTCTCGACCCCGTGATGGTTATCAAAATCCCTTTAATTCAATGTCTCTTTGGGATTCATTCAATGCGCCAAACCATTAAAGAGATTGAAGTCAATGTAGCTTATCGTTGGTTTTTAGGCTTAACATTAGATGATAAAGTTCCTCATTTCACCACTTACGGTAAAAATTACAGCCGTCGTTTTCAAGATAAACAAGTGGTTGAAGCTATTTTTAGTCATGTTTTGGGCTGCTGCATCAATGCAGGTTTGATTGACCCAAGTGAGATTTTTGTGGATGGCACTCATATTAAAGCAGCTGCTAATAATCACAAATACATCAATCAGGAAGTTAACCAACAGGCTAAATTCATGGCGGATCAACTCGAACTTGAAATCAATCGCGACCGTGAGAAACACGCAAAAAAAGTTGCTAGGGCTCGCCAAAGAAAGAGAGCCCGAAACTAAGAAAGTCTCAACGACCGACCCCGAAAGTGGCTGGTGTCATAAAGGAGAACACAAACAAGTATTTGCCTATAATGCCCAAGTAGCTTGTGATAAACATGGCTGGGCTTTAGCCTACAGCGTAGAAGCTGGAAATGTTCATGATAGTCAAGCTTTTCCAGCTCTCTTTACTCGACTCAAGACATTTCAACCAACCTACTTAATTGCAGATGCAGGTTATAAAACACCAACGATTGCTCATTATTTACTCTCTCAAAAGGTTATTCCTGTTTTCCCTTATACTCGTCCTCATGGTAAAAAGGATATGTTACGTCCCAAGGATTTTATTTATGATGATTATTACGACTGTTACCTTTGCCCTGAAAATCAGGTGTTAACTTACCGAACAACCAACCGTCAAGGTTATCGTGAGTACCAAAGTCAACCAGAAGATTGTCAAAATTGTCCTTTACTAAGCCAGTGTACGACGAGTCAAGCCCATCAAAAAGTGGTTACCCGTCATGTTTGGAAAGCTGACTTAGAGATTTGTGAAGATATCCGACATCATCTGGGAATGATTGACCGTTACCGAAAACGCAAGGAAACCATTGAACGCTTATTTGGGACCGCTAAAGAATATCATAATTTGCGTTATACCAGAGAAAGAGGCAAGTCCAAAATGGAGGAAAAAGTTGGACTCACTTTAGCATGCTTAAATCTTAAAAAACTCGCAAAATGGCTGGCAGGATAGCCTTTTTATTTTGCCTAAAATTCCTAAAACTAAGCTCATTCAACCACAAAACTTCAAAATATAGAAAAAGACAAACCTCAGAAATAGGGTTTGTCTTCAATCTGAGAGCCATATGGCTCTTTTTATCATTCCTATAAATCATTACCAATAGAAGGTCCTGATGTGGTGTCAGACCAAGCAACGATGGCTTGACCAGTTTCTTTTAGATAACTAGACAGAAGTGGTTTTAAGTCTTGAATGTAAGTTATGACACCAAGTGATTGACCAGAAGTATCTAAAATCAGCTGATAAGTTTGCGTTAAGATGACATCAAAACTATCTGTCGGTATTTGCAAATGTAGGCTTTTTTCTGGAGATTGATGTAGGCTTTGCCAAATCCATTCAGGAAGTTTCTCGCTTTCATTTTCTGGGAAAAATGAACCGTCAGAGCAATTATTGCTATAAATGAGCTTTAAATTGTTATCATAAAAACTAGCTCGGTAGGGAAGATGAGCCAGTAATGCTTTAATGTTTTTCATGTTATCAATCATAACGATTTTATCAGAAAAGCACAACTAAACTGTTTGTAAGCTGCTATGAGGGAACTTGCACATGCATTGTCTTGAACATTCAGAGGATAATATCAGAAAACGCTAACATCATACTATCTTCTTGCTAACAAACTGTTTATAATAGATAACAAAGATAGGTTGGAGGAAAACGATGAGTGAGATTATTTTTTTAGACGTCGATGGAACATTAGTGGATTATCATAATCGCGTGCCAGAGTCTGCTGTCAAAGCAATTCAACAAGCGCGTCAAAATGGACATTATGTCTTTGTTTGCACGGGACGTAGTCGTGCAGAAATGCAGCCTGAGCTATGGGAAATTGGTCTTGATGGCATGATTGGTGGCAATGGTTCTTATGTTGAACATAACGGTCAGGTTATCATGCACCAGTTGATTTCAAAAGAGGATGCCAAAGCTATTGTTGACTGGTTACACGAACGTGGGTTGGAATTTTACTTAGAATCAAATAATGGTCTGTTTGCTTCGGAAAATTTCAAAGAAGTTGCCCGCCCAGTAATGCGACAATATGCGCTTTCTAAAGGCAAAACTGCGGCAGAAGTTGAACATATGGAAGCAGAAGATGCTCTTCATGGCTTGATTTATGGCGGCGAATTGTATCGTGATGATTTGAATAAGGTCAGCTTTATTCTTAATTCTTACCAAGACCATTTGGATTCAGCCAAAGCTTTTCCAAGTTTAAAAGCTGGAACATGGGGTGGTCGTGGTGAAACGGCGTTATTTGGAGACCTTGGTGTTAAAGATATTACCAAAGCACACGCAATTGATGTTCTTTTGGAGCACTTGCAAGCTGATAAAAAGGATACCATTGCTTTTGGTGATGCCAAGGTTGATATTCCCATGCTAGAATATTGTGAAATTGGTGTCTCAATGGGAAATGGCGGTCCAGAAATCCTTGCTATGGCAGACATGGTAACCGATGACGTTGAGGAAGACGGACTTTATAATGCCTTTGAAAAATTGGGATTAATTTAAAACAAAGAAAACTGCTTGGCAGAGGCGTTGAGCAGTTTTTTGATATTTTATTGAGATTCTTAACATTGGTTCATATTATAGTACAAGGAATGCGTTTTATATCATTAGTTTTTGTTTGATTTTAACGATATAATATTATTGAAAAATCATTAGTGAGGAGATTTTTATGTTACACAAAAATTTAAAACCATTTCCAGAACACTTTTTGTGGGGAGCTTCAACGTCAGCTTATCAAGTTGAAGGGGCTGCTTTAGAGGACGGCAAAGGTCCGTCATGCCAAGACGTGAAAGAAATTCCTGCAGGAACAGCTGATTTGTCAGTTTCAGTTGACCATTATCATCATTACAAAGAAGATATTGCTCTAATGGCAGAAATGGGCTTCAAATCATATCGCTTCTCCATTTCTTGGACACGTGTTTTGCCGAATGGAACAGGCGAGGTTAATCCAAAAGGGATTGAATTCTACAATAATTTGATTGACGAATGTTTGAAATATGACATTGAACCAATCGTCACAATGTTCCACTTTGATATGCCAGCGGCGCTTGATGAACGTGGTTCTTGGTCAACACATGATTCTGTTGATTGGTTCGCTGAATATGCGCGTGTCTTGTTTGAAAACTTCGGTGACCGTGTTAAATATTGGCTAACAATCAATGAACAAAATATGCTAACATTGGTTGGTCCAGTTATCGGTACGCTTCATGTGCCAGAAGGAACAACTAATCTCACTAAAGAGATTTACCAACAAAATCATCACCAATTGGTTGCGCAAGCTAAAGCAATGCAACTTTGCCATGAAATGCTTCCTGATGCTAAAATTGGTCCAGCACCAAATATTTCTTTGGTTTACCCAGCGTCATCAAAACCAGAAGATGTTATTGCTGCTCAAAACTTCAATGCGCTTCGTAATTGGCTTTATTTAGATGCTTATGTTTTCGGTGAATACAATAACCTAGCTTGGGCATATTTGGAAGAAAATGATGCTTTGCCAACGGTTACTGATGAAGACCGTGCTATCATGAAAGCAGCTAAACCTGATTTTATTGGCTTTAACTATTACAATACAGCGACTGTTGAAGCTTCTGACGGTAGTGAAGTCGCAGGAGCTAATGGCGACCAACAATCAAATCAAACTTTCCCAGGCTTTGCGAAGAGCGTTGACAATCCAAATCTTGTGAAAACAGAATTTGGTTGGGAAATTGACCCTGTTGGTTTCCGTGCAACTGTTCGCGAAATGTACAGCCGTTACCGTTTACCACTTTTAGTCACTGAAAATGGTCTCGGAGCCTATGATACTTTGACAGAAGACGGCAAAATTCACGATAACTACCGTATCGAATACCTTCGCCAACACATTGCACAAATCCAATTGGCTATTTCTGACGGTGTTGATATGCTTGGTTACAATCCATGGTCGGCAATCGACCTCATCTCAACACACGAAGGTATCCGTAAACGTTATGGCTTTATTTACGTCGACCGTACAGATGAAGAAGTAGGCAGCCTCAAACGCTACCGCAAAGATTCCTTCTTCTGGTATAAAAAAGTTATCGCAAGTAACGGACAAGATTTGTCAGATTAAAATAAGAAAAAAGCACTCAGCAATATTGCTGGGTGCTTTTCGTTTATAGTTATAGTTGGGTAAAATGTTTTTCTTGAGTTCAAAAATAACATCTGTTTCTTTAGCGACAGCCGTTTCATGTGTCACGATAATCACGGTTTTATTTTGCTGATGGGCGATGTCTTTGAAGATATTGACAATGTCTTGAGTAATTTCTTCATCCAAGTTTCCCGTTGGTTCATCAGCAATAATGATATCATGATTGGTAGCTAGAGCTCTGACGATGGCAACACGTTGTTGCTGACCACCGGAAAGTTGAAGAACTGGTTTATCAATCATTTCTTTAGGAATGCCAACCAGATCAAAAAGCTCTTCGATTTTAGCATTATCAACGGTAGTATTTGTGATTTCGAGGGCTGTTTGGACATTTTGACGTGCGGTCATATAAGTCATCAAATTATAAGCTTGAAAGATGGTCGAAACAGCATTTTTACGGTAATTGGATAAGCCTGATTTATTAATATCTTTGTCATCTAAGTAAATCTTGCCTGCTTTGGGGCTATCTAAGCCAGCCAGCAAGGAAAGAAAGATGGTCTTTCGACTTCCTGATTGACCAAGAATGGCATAAATTTTCCCTTTTTCGAAGCTTAAATTAACATCTTTGGACAAGTAATCATCTGGATTATTAGTGTACCAATAGCCAATATTTTTAGTGTGTAAGGTCATATGAGTATCCTTATATTATATTTAGTGCAGTTAGCTACTGCCAAAGCCCAAGTGTTATACTT